>Ga0207696_1000027_pt1 | contig 412783 bp, 348 predicted proteins | sample KBSS54metaG_FD_184403 | JGI IMG/M metagenome (GOLD analysis project Ga0207696, IMG submission 184403) | Switchgrass rhizosphere microbial communities from Kellogg Biological Station, Michigan, USA - KBS S5-4 metaG (SPAdes) (version 2) | ecosystem: Host-associated > Plants > Roots > Rhizosphere...
ATTGTAGCTGGTCTTTGTCGGGAGCTTAACGGACAGTCTCCCAGAATAACACCTGAGGATAATCAAAACGTCATGACGCGTGTGAAATATCTGGTGGCAGCAGCCACGTTGAGTCTGGCGCTGGTAGGTTGCTCCAGTTCCAAAGAAGTGGTCCCCGATAACCCGCCAAACGTGCTTTATGCGACCGCCCAGCAAAAGCTGCAGGACGGTAACTTCAAAGGTGCGATTGCGCAACTGGAAGCGTTAGATAACCGCTATCCATTTGGGCCATACTCACAGCAAGTGCAGTTGGATCTGATTTATGCCTATTACAAGTCAGCGGATTTACCGCTTGCTCAGGCGTCTATCGATCGCTTCATGCGTTTGAATCCGACTCATCCAAACATCGACTACGTCATGTATATGCGTGGTCTGACCGATATGGCGTTGGATGATAATGCACTGCAAGGATTCTTTAATGTCGACCGCTCGGACCGTGATCCACAGCATGCACGCGCTGCGTTTCGCGATTTCAGCCAGCTGATCCATTCTTATCCAAACAGTCAGTATGCGACCGATGCCAATAAGCGTCTGGTCTTCCTGAAAGATCGTTTGTCTAAGTATGAGCTATCAGTGGTGCAATACTACACTAAACGCGGGGCTTACGTCGCCGTTGTTAATCGTGTTGAGCAAATGATGAAGGATTATCCGGATACTCAAGCAACGCGTGATGCGCTGCCGCTGATGGAAAATGCTTACAAAGAACTGCAATTGAATAACGAAGCAGACAAAGTTGCCAAAATTATCGCGCAGAACCCTGCCTGATAATTTCTCGACCTGTGTGTTTAAAACGGTGGCTACGGCTGCCGTTTTTTTTACCTGTTTTTTGGTTTGAAGATGAGCAATCAATCTAGAATCCCACCCATTTATCTCTTTGATAATGCGGTATTACGTACTAAGACTCAACCCCCTTTCGCCACAAAATTAGCGCAAATCACAATTTAGCCTGCCTTGACAAAAAGTGACGAAAAAATGTGACGCAGATCACACATTTAGTCTCAAAGGACGGTATGCTGGACCTACCAAGACGGAAAGACAGAGAGGTAAGTTAATATGATCGTAAACATTACCAGCAAACAAATGGACATCACTACAGCGATTCGGGAGCATGTCGAAGACCGTCTAAAAAAACTGGAAAAATGGCAGACTCAGTTAATTAATCCACACATTGTTCTTTCTAAGGAGCCGCACGGGTTCGTCGCAGATGCCACAATTGGCACCGCCAATGGCCCTCTGGTAGCAAGCGCGTCACATGATGATATGTATGCAGCAGTGAATGAGCTGATTGCGAAACTTGAGCGCCAGTTGAACAAGGTTCAACATAAAGGTGAGGCTCGCAGAGCCGAAGGTAGCGTTAAGGATATTATCCTACAGCCCACTGTCGAGGAGTAGCCCCTCCAGCACTGCACGGTCTGGGTTTTAAAGAACTTAAATGACCACCACCAACGCGCCCATTCGGGCGCGTTTGCGTTTTAGCCAATATTCGCCCCGCAGAGTAATAGCAGTGCAAACGGCAAATGTTATTGACAGGGGGAAAAGCCAGAGGTTACCTTAAAGGCACACAAACCATGAGTAACTATTCGACTATGACCATCAAACCGTTTTTCTTCGCATTCTTTTTTACCTTCCCCTGACTGGGAGGCGTTTCGTCGTATAAGAAAGAATGCGAAGACGAACAGAAAGCCTCCCAAAGGGAGGCTTTTTTTATACCTGTTTATTTATAACTGTAATAACCGTCGTATATAAAGCTGCACCGGCGTTACCTGTTCTCGTTGGCACGAATCACCGATCGACTTCAGCTCAACGGAACTTGCTCACAGGCGGGCTTGATGCAACTTCAATGACGATAATCTCAAGAATTTTTGGCTTAGAATATTCCTGAACGCCACCCGTCTTCAGGACAGACAATTAAAAAGGCATAACCGATGAGTGAAACCCCGTTACTTGACCTGCGTGAGCGTATCAGCGCACTGGACGTTAAATTACTTGCCCTGCTGGCAGAGAGACGCGGCTTAGCCGTTGAAGTCGCCCAAACCAAGATGCACACCCACCGCCCTATCCGCGACATCGAGCGTGAGCGTGAGCTGCTAAACCGACTGATTATCGAAGGTAAAAAGCATGACCTTGACGGCCATTACATCACGCGGGTATACCAGCTTATCATCGAAGACTCCGTACTCACCCAGCAAGCTCTGCTCCAGCAGCATTTGAACAAGACCGCATCAGGCTCCGCGCGTATCGCCTTCCTGGGTCCTAAAGGTTCTTACTCTCACCTCGCCGCTCGCCAATACGCTGCTCGCCATTTTGATCAGTTCATCGAATGCGGGTGTCTCAAGTTTCAGGATATTTTCACGCAGGTTGAGACTGGCCAGGCCGAGTACGCAGTATTGCCAATCGAGAACACCAGCTCCGGCTCTATCAATGACGTTTATGACCTGCTGCAACACACCAGTCTGTCTATCGTGGGTGAACTGACCAACGTCATCGACCACTGCGTTCTGGTTGCGGCCGAAACAGACATGTCAAAAATCGAGACGGTCTACAGTCATCCGCAACCGTTCCAGCAGTGCAGCCAATTCATCAGCCGCTATCCACAGTGGAAAATCGAGTACTGTGAAAGTACCGCCGCCGCAATGGAGAAAGTTGCAGCCTCCAAGTCACCTAACGTGGCTGCACTCGGCAGTGAAGCTGGCGGTGCGTTATATGGTTTACAGGTTCTGGAACACAATCTCGCTAACCAGAAGCAAAATATTACCCGCTTTATCGTGCTGGCAAGAAAGGCTATCGACGTTACCGAACAGGTTCCAGCGAAAACGACGCTTATTATGGCGACCGGCCAGCAGTCCGGTGCGCTGGTTGATGCACTGATGGTGTTCCGCGAGCAGGGTATTATCATGAGCAAGCTGGAATCTCGCCCAATCAACGGTAACCCTTGGGAAGAGATGTTTTATGTCGATGTTCAGGCCAATCTGCGCTCTGAAGAGATGCAAACTGCACTGAAAAATCTAACCCCGATCACCCGTTCACTTAAGGTACTCGGTTGTTACCCAAGTGAAAACGTTGTGGCGGTTAATCCGGAATAAGCCTCGCAAAAAGGCGCTTAGCTGCAGTAAAAAAGGCCAGTACGGAGAACCGACTGGCCTTTTTTCTATTCGATGAAATCGACTATCAGCGACGGATGTCGTTCGCCTGTCGCAGCAGCGAGCCACTCTCTTTCAGGAAACGCGGCGCATAATCGCCAAACCAGTCTTCGACCAGTCTGAACTTATCAATAAACGCCTGCTTGTCACCGCTTTCGAGCAATGCCATCGCCTCGCCGAACCGCTTATAGTAGCGCTTGATCAAGGCGATATTATTCTCTGAGGACATGATGATGTCAGCGTACAGCTGCGGATCCTGGGCAAACAGACGCCCAACCATCGCCAGCTCGAGGCGATAGATTGGCGATGAAAGCGCCAGCAGTTGTTCAATCTCTACGTTCTCTTCCGACAGGTGCATCCCATAGGCAAAGGTGGCGAAATGGCGCAGCGCCTGAACAAAAGACATGTTCTGATCGTGTTCGACCGCGCTGATTTTATGCAGCCGTGCGCCCCACACCTGAAGCTGTTCAAGCAGCCATTGATAGGCTTCCGGCTCACGACCATCGCAGTACACCACAACCTGTTTAGCCAAGCTAGCCACGTCTGGACCAAACATCGGGTGGAGCCCGACGACTGGACCCTCATGCGCGGCCAACATTGCCTGCAACGGTTTATTCTTAATAGAAGCCAGATCAACCAGAATACAGTCATCCGGCAGCTTCGGCAGACGACCAATCACCTCTTCGGTCAAATGGATCGGCACGCTGACGATAACCATGCCCGCATCGGCAAGCATCGATTCGGCCTGTGGCCAGTCTTCCTGCTCCAGCGATTTCACCTGATATCCGGACAGTTCCAGCATACGGGTAAATAGACGGCCCATCTGACCTTTACCGCCAACAATGACGACCGGACGCAGATTCGGATGCAGTGTCTTGAAGCCTTTATCATTTTCACTGGAATAGGACTCACGCATCACGCGGCGCAGGACATCTTCAATCAGATCGGCGGGAACGCCCAAATTGACCGCTTCCTGCCGGCGCGAGGCCAGCATCGCGGCTTCGCGCTCGGGGACATAAATCGGCAAGCCATAACGGCTCTTCACTTCGCCGACTTCTGCCACCAGGTGCAAACGTCTCGCTAAAAGATCCAACAGCGCTTTATCGACCTCATCGATCTGGTCACGTAATGCATTAAGTTCGGCCACCATAAAACGTTTACTCTCCTGAAATTCGTGCTGCCAGCGCGTCGCCGAGTTCATGATGCATGTTACGCAGCAGGGCCTCGGTGGTTTCCCAGTTAATGCAGGCGTCAGTCACCGATACGCCGTAGCGCATGTCTGAACGAGGCTGCTCTGAAGATTGATTGCCTTCGTTAAGATGGCTTTCAAGCATCAATCCGGTAATTGAACGGTTACCGGCTTTAATCTGGCTAATGGCCGATTCGGCAACCAGCGGCTGGCGGCGATAGTCTTTATTTGAATTGCCATGGCTGCAATCTATCATCAAGGAAGGACGGAGTCCCGCACCCTGCATCTGTTTTTCACAGTCCATGACATCTTCTGCGCTATAGTTGGGGGTTTTGCCACCGCGCAGAATAACGTGTCCGTCTGGATTTCCCTGAGTCTGCAGCAGGCAAACCTGCCCCGCCTGGTTGATCCCCACAAAACGGTGAGGCATTGCAGCGGCGCGCATAGCGTTGATGGCGGTGCCGAGGCTACCGTCAGTCCCATTTTTAAAGCCCACCGGCATCGACAGGCCCGAGGCCATCTCGCGGTGAGTCTGCGATTCGGTGGTACGTGCGCCGATAGCAGACCAGCTGAACAGGTCGCCAAGGTATTGCGGACTGTTCGGGTCTAACGCTTCGGTCGCGATTGGCAGACCCATAGTGACCAGTTGCAGCAATAGATTACGCGCGATGTGCAAACCTGCTTCAACATCGAAGGTACCGTCCATGTGTGGGTCGTTGATAAGCCCTTTCCAGCCCACGGTAGTACGCGGCTTTTCAAAGTAGACACGCATCACGATGTACAGACGATCGCTCAGCTCTTCGGACAGGGTTTTCAAGTGACGCGCGTAATCTATTGCGGCATCGAGGTCGTGAACAGAGCATGGACCACAGACAATGAGCAGGCGCGGATCGCGGCCGTGGATGATATCTGCGATCGTCTGACGCGACTGCTCGATACTGGTTTGATTTTCTACGCTCAGAGGGAATTTGTTTTTCAGCTCTTCAGGCGTAATCAGAATCTGTTCCGCACTGATGTGCACGTTGTTCAAGGCGTCTTTTTGCATGATGGTTACTCGCGATAAATTTTGAATTTTTTGCTGTGTATCAGCACTGCGGACAACGATAACACAGGCTGTAAACTTTTCAAACCCAGAGTGTAAACTTAAAATTACCAATCACACTGCAAACCCCACGCCAGTTTACAGACGTCAAAAACTTGCATAAAAACCATATAATACAGCAATTAAACAATCAATTACGTCTTTAAAAACAGGCTAAAACCCTCAGCATTTCACGCCATATGTAAACTTAAGATTACAAAACATGTTTATGCGGCACAAATCTTCCGCTGATTTATTCACTTTTTACTTTTCTTGAGGCGAAAAAAAACGGCCCGCTAAGCGGGCCGTTTATATAACACTTGAGAATGTTATCGTGCGTTAACGCGGTTAAGACGCTCTTTGATACGCGCTGATTTACCGGTACGCTCACGCAGGTAGTACAGTTTCGCTTGACGAACTTCACCACGACGTTTAACAGTGATGCTGTCAATAACAGGTGAGTGAGTCTGGAACACACGCTCAACACCTTCGCCGTTAGAAATTTTACGAACAGTGAATGCAGAGTGCAGACCGCGGTTACGGATAGCGATAACCACGCCCTCGAATGCCTGCAGACGCTTCTTGCTTCCTTCAACAACCCATACTTTCACTTCGACCGAGTCACCTGGACGGAATGAAGGTACGTCTTGCTTCAGCTGCTCTTGTTCGATTTGCTTAATGATATTGCTCATAATATATCTCTTACCCTAGGTAAACTGATAGTTCGGGAAATGCCTGGAGCTATTGCTCAAACATACCCTTATTAGTCTTGTTGACTGATTCGATGTTCCCGTTGGAACTCTTTCAGCAACACCTCTTGCTCGTCAGTCAGAGCTAGGTTTTCCAGAAGTTCAGGTCTTCTAAGCCAGGTACGACCCAGCGACTGCTTCAAACGCCAGCGACGTATTTCTGCATGATTTCCCGACAGTAAAACCGGCGGTACTTCCATGCCTTCCAACACTTCCGGGCGGGTATAATGAGGACAGTCCAGTAATCCATCGGCAAAAGAATCTTCTTCTGCCGAAGCATGATGACCCAGCACACCCGGTATAAAGCGGGATACTGAATCAATCAACGTCATAGCTGGGAGCTCCCCACCGCTAAGAACATAATCACCGATTGACCATTCTTCATCAATTTCGGTTTTGATTACGCGCTCATCGATCCCTTCATAGCGACCACATACCAGAACAAGTTTCTGGTGAGCCGCCAGTTCGCAAACGCCTTGCTGATCAAGTTTGCGACCCTGTGGTGAAAGATAAATCACCTTAACGCCTTCGCCTGCCGCTGCTTTAGCTGTATGAATCGCTTCCCGTAAAGGTTGCACCATCATCAGCATTCCCGGGCCGCCGCCGTAAGGGCGTTCGTCCACGGTGCGATGCCGATCGTAGGCGAAGTCACGAGGACTCCAGCACTCTACGCTCAGCAGGCCATTCTTAACTGCCCGGCCAGTCACTCCGTAATCGGTGATTGCGCGAAACATCTCAGGGAAAAGGCTAACTATACCAATCCACATAGCCTAATCCTCATAACGACATTCCACTCAGCCTTCGTTTCTACGCAAGTAGACATTACGGAGGTCAAAAACCAGGATCCCAATCTACTTCAATGATGCGAGTAGTGAGATCGACTTTCTTGATAACCTGCCCATCGAGGAACGGAATCAACCGTTCCTTGATGCCAAATGCATCTTTCAGGTTTGCTTTAACTACCATGACATCGTTAGAACCGGTTTCCATCATATCGATGATTTTACCCAGTTCGTAACCGGTGGATGTTACTACTTGGCAACCGAAAAGGTCTTTCCAGTAATAATCACCCTCGCCGAGGTCTGGCAGCTGGCTTGAATCTACGACAATCTCGCGATTGGTCAATAGGTTAGCCGCATCCCGATCGTCAACGCCTTTGACTTTGATGATCAGGTCCTGATTGTGGCGCTTCCAGCTTTCCAGCTCTACCGCTTGCCACTTACCTGCCTGCTGGATAAACCACGGCTGGTATTCGAAAATGCTTTCGGCGTCTTCGGTGGATGAAAACACTCTGAGCCAACCGCGAATACCGTAAGTTGAGCCCATTTTACCGAGAACAATCGGTTCTTCGGGCGCCACTGGATTGAGTTGCTTGCTCATTGCCACCACCGCGACAGATTAAGCTGCTTTCTTAGCGTCTTTGATCAGCGAAGCTACGCGATCAGAAACGGTTGCACCCAGATCTTGCCAATGAGCAATACGATCCAGGTCCAGACGCAGTGCTTCAGCCTGGCCAGAAGCCAATGGGTTGAAGAAGCCTACGCGCTCGATGAAGCGACCATCACGAGCATTGCGGCTGTCGGTCACTACTACTTGATAGAACGGACGCTTTTTTGCGCCGCCACGTGCCAAACGAATTGTTACCATAACATCCTCTTTAGTGAATAAAACAACCAGACCCCATCGGGGAACGGGGTCTGGTTGTTATATAAAAAGCCCGAAAATTTTACTCATTTTGGCGCAAAAAGCAATCGAAAGCGTCGATAACCTCAAACTACTTTTGGCCAGCAGCTAATTAGCGGTACTTATTATCATGTTGAACAGCGTCTTATCGGCCAGGGAAACCGGGTGGCATCATACCTTTCATGCCACGCAGCATTTTAGCCATGCCACCGTTCTTCATTTTCTTCATCATGCGCTGCATGTCGTCGAACTGCTTGAGCAGTCGGTTAACGTCTTGCACCTGCATACCGGCACCCAGCGCGATACGGCGCTTGCGGGAACCCTTGATAATCTCTGGCTTGGCGCGCTCTTTAATAGTCATCGAGTTAATGATGGCTTCCATGCGCACCAGCACTTTGTCGTCCATTTGCGACTTGACGTTGTCAGGCAGTTGACCCACGCCCGGCAGCTTGCTCATCATGCTGGCCATGCCACCCATGTTACGCATCTGCTTCAGCTGGTCGAGGAAATCGGTGAGGTCGAAACCGTCGCCCTTTTTCATCTTGTTGGCCAGCTTCTCGGCCTGGGCACGGTCTACCTTGCTTTCGATATCTTCGATCAGGGAAAGCACGTCGCCCATTCCCAGAATACGTGAAGCCACGCGGTCCGGATGGAAAGGCTCGAGGGCATCGGTTTTTTCACCCATACCCAGGAATTTAATCGGTTTGCCTGTGATGTGACGAATAGACAGCGCCGCACCACCGCGCGCATCACCGTCTACCTTGGTCAGGATAACACCGGTCAATGGCAGCGCTTCGTTGAAGGCTTTTGCGGTATTGGCGGCATCCTGACCGGTCATGGCATCGACCACGAACAGGGTTTCCACCGGCTTGATGGCCGCATGAACCTGTTTGATTTCGTCCATCATCGCTTCGTCAACGTGCAAACGACCGGCGGTATCCACCAGCAGCACGTCAAAGAACTTCAGCTTGGCATGCTGAAGTGCAGCATTAACGATGTCGATAGGTTTCTGGCTGACGTCGGAGGAGAAGAACTCAACCCCAACCTGCTCGGCCAGCGTTTCAAGCTGTTTGATCGCCGCAGGGCGATAAACGTCGGCAGAAACGACCAGCACTTTTTTCTTGCGCTTTTCTTTCAGGAATTTTGCGAGCTTAGCGACGCTGGTCGTTTTACCCGCACCCTGCAGACCGGCCATCAGCACCACAGCCGGTGGCTGCGCGGCAAGATTCAGCTCGGAGTTCGCTTCGCCCATTGCTGTTTCCAGCTCTTTCTGGACGATCTTTATAAACTCCTGCCCCGGTGTCAGGCTTTTGTTGACTTCGGTGCCAACGGCCGCTTCTTTCACACGGTTGATGAAGTCACGCACTACCGGTAAAGCAACGTCTGCCTCCAGCAATGCCATACGCACTTCACGCAGGGTTTCTTTAACATTTTCTTCGGTCAGCCGCCCACGGCCGCTGATATTGCGCAGTGTGCGCGACAATCGATCGGTTAAATTATCAAACATCGTCTCTTGCTCAACGTAATGACAGGCCGCCTTTGCGACACAATTGCGGGATTATAACACGAGAAGTCCGCACAATCTCTGCCCGATATATAAAGGTAAAAACAGGAAGGTTGTTGGAGCACGACGCCGGGGACGCTATACTGGCTTTCTCATTCATTTTTCGACGCAAATGACACAATATGCCAGCTTTAGCTCTTGTCGCCATGATCGCCTATTTGTTAAGCCTTTCACTGATCATTCCCAGCCTGATCCGCAAGAATGGCACCTATCGGCGCATAGCGTTACTTTCGGCTTTCGTTGCCCTGATTTGTCACGCCATTACGCTCGAACAGCGGGTATTTGACGTCAGCACTGGGCAAAACCTGAGTCTGGTCAATATCGGCTCTATCGTCAGCCTGATCATTTGCACCGTCATGACCGTGGCCGCCTCGCGCAGCCGCGGGTGGTTTATTTTGCCGATTGTCTACTGCTTTGCGTTAATCAATCTGGCCCTGGTTGCTTTCCTGCCAGGCGAATTTATCACTCACCTTGAGGCCAGCAAAGGCCTGCTGGTGCACATCGGATTAGCGCTTTTCTCTTACGCAACGCTGATTATCGCCGCGCTTTATGCGCTGCAACTGGCGTGGCTCGATTACCAGCTCAAGAACAAGAAACTGAGTTTCTCAGCCGACATGCCGCCGCTGATGAGCATCGAGCGCAAACTGTTCCATATCACACAGGGCGGGGTAATCCTGCTGACCCTGACGCTTTGCACAGGCCTGTTATATATGGAGAATCTCTTCAGCCGCGAAAACATCGACAAAGCGGTGCTGTCTATTCTGGCCTGGCTGGTTTACATCGTTCTGCTGTGGGGACACTATCACGAAGGCTGGCGTGGCCGTCGCGTGGTATGGTTTAGCATGGCAGGTGCCATTTTGCTGACGCTTGCCTATTTCGGCAGCCGCCTTATTCAGCAGCTCACGGTCCATTAATCGTTATTCGTAACTATTAATCTATAAATAAATAAGGAATTACCGTTGGAGCACGTCTCTACAACTACCCTCATTATCATCCTGGTTGTCATGGTGGTAGTTTCCGGCTATTTTTCGGCTTCCGAAACCGGAATGATGACCCTCAATCGCTACCGTTTACGCCATCTTTCCAAACAGGGCAACCGCGCCGCGCGCCGCGTGGAGAAACTTCTCAAGCGTCCCGATCAGCTCATCAGCCTGGTACTGATTGGCAACAACCTGGTCAATATTCTGGCCTCTGCGCTGGCGACTATCGTGGGTATGCGCCTCTACGGCGATGCCGGTGTGGCGATTGCCACCGGTGTGCTGACCTTCGTGGTACTGCTGTTCGCTGAAGTCCTGCCAAAGACCTATGCGGCGCTTCACCCGGAGCGCGTCGCCTTCCCAAGCAGCCTGCTGCTGCGTCCGCTTCAGACCATCATGCTGCCGCTGGTCTGGCTGCTCAACAGTCTCTCGAAGGTTCTGATGCGCATGTTTGGTATCAAAACCAACGTTGGCATTAGCGATGCAGTCAGCAAGGAAGAGTTACGCACCATCGTGAACGAGTCACGCTCACAGATTTCCCGCCGCAATCAGGACATGCTGCTGTCGGTGCTGGACCTGGAAAAGGTCTCGGTCGATGACATAATGGTGCCGCGTAACGAAATCGTCGGCATTGATATCAACGATGACTGGAAGTCAATTATTCGCCAGCTGACCCACTCGCCGCACGGTCGTATCGTGCTTTACCGCGACTCTCTCGACGACTCAATCGGCATGCTGCGACTACGCGAAGCCTATCGACTGATGACCGAAAAGCGTGAGTTCAACAAAGAGAACCTGCTGCGCGCCGCCGACGAGATTTACTACATCCCGGAAGGCACCCCGCTGAATATTCAGCTGGTCAAGTTCCAGCGCAACAAGAAGAAAGTCGGCATCGTGGTCGATGAGTATGGCGATATTCAGGGGCTGGTCACGGTTGAGGATATCCTCGAAGAGATAGTGGGTGACTTCACGACCTCGATGTCGCCAACGCTTGCAGAAGAAGTGACCCCGCAGAGTGACGGCACCGTGCTGATTGAAGGTAGCGCCAACGTACGTGAGCTGAACAAGGCCTTCAACTGGAATCTTCCAACCGAAGGGCCGCGTACCATCAACGGGATGCTGCTCGAGGTGCTGGAAGATATTCCAAAAGCCGGAACCAGCCTGCGTATCGAGAGCTATGAGGTCGAGATCCTCGACGTACAGGACAACATGATCAAACAGGTCAAGGTCCGACCGTTGAAGACGCTGCGCAGCAGCACCGAACACTAATTCCTTCGCGGATCCTATTCTGCGGGTAATAAAAAAGACGCGATCAATATCGCGTCTTTTTTTATGCTTTTAAACCGCAGGCATGCAGCGATTCAATGCTGAACGACTAGATGTGCAGTTCGGTCAGCTTCTCTGGTGGCAGCGCCAGTTCGTCGTTGTGGTTGATACCGATTTCGCTATCAACGATGTGCTGAGCGATTTCCTGTGCTTCTTTCAGCGAGTGCATGTTGCAGGTACCGCACTGATAAATGTTCAGCTCAGGGATCTGGTTCTGATCTTTAACCTTCAGGATATCGGCCATTGCCGCTTTCCATGAGTCAGCAACCCGCTTTTCGTCCGGTAACCCAATCAGGCTCATGTAGAAACCTGTGCGGCAACCCATCGGAGAAATATCGATAATTTCGACGCCGTTACCATTCAGGTGGTTACGCATAAAACCAGCGAACAGGTGCTCCAAAGTATGGGTACCACGTTCGGTCATCACTTCAATATTCGGGCGGCAGAAACGCAGATCGAATACGGTAATGGTGTCCCCACTTGGGGTTTTCATGGTCTTAGCGACGCGAACAGCAGGGGCTGCCATTCGTGTATGGTCTACCGTAAAGCTATCCAACAGTGGCATATCGTCACCTCTCCTAAAAAAATTTATTTTTTTATCGAACTCAGGAAACCTTTTCCCATATCACGAGTCTGAATATATGAAAGACGCGCATTTGTTATCATCATCCCTGTAAACAGAGATGTTTGTTTTGGCCACATTGATTGTGGCCTTTTTCTTTTGTGGCTTCCTGCCTCAGTTTCCAGCAAGTGTCGCCAGGTACTCTTCAAAGCTTAGCTTATCATTCGCTTCAAGGTCGCGCTGACGCAGCCTGGAAGCCTCGCTCTCTTGCGCCAGCTCCTGCTCGCTCAACACCTCAAGAGGCTCATCAAGCAGCATCTGACGATATTTATCCGCCCACTTCACGCCGAGATTACCCTGCCCTTCGGCCTTCATCTCTTTCAGGATACGTGCAGAATAGGTCAGTTCCGGATTATCGAAGGCGGCAACCAGTTCACGGCACACGTCTTGATACTCGCGATTTCCATTCTGGCTATCCAGCACTTCGGCAACGCGCGCCAGATCGGCGAACAGTGATTTACCGACTTTATCTAACGGCTGCCTGACATCATCACAACCAATACCAATCGTCTGCCCCGGCTTGCGTCCTTCCAGAATTACGCGATTCCAGTTTTGACGCGTACAGCGAATCTCATCGCTGTTCATTTCCGGCGCATCGGCTAATGCACACCATATCAAAAATAGATCGAGGAAACGTGCCTGAGAGGCATCAATACCGATCGGGGTGAATGGGTTAATGTCGAGGGATCGCACCTCAACGTATTGGATCCCACTACGCCGCAGTGCATCTGAAGGAGTTTCGCCTGATTTAGTGACACGCTTAGGACGGATAGGAGCATAAAGCTCGTTCTCAATCTGTAACACATTGGTGTTTAACTGGAGATATTTTCCCTCTTTTTTCAGGCCAATTGCCGCGTATTCATCCCACGGAGTGCGGGTTGCGCGTTTAACACCGGCGATGTAAGTCTCGAGGTCATTAAAGGTAATGCCCAGATTACTTTGAGATTTACTGGTGTATCCCAAGTCACTTAAGCGCAGTGAAGTGGCATAAGGAAGATAGCACAGCCCGTTTTCGGTGTACTCAAACGGCAAGTTCGTTTCTCGGCCCTTGATGAAGGAAGAGCAAATTGCCGGCGACGCCCCAAACAGATAAGGGATAACCCAGCCGAAACGATAATAGTTGCGAATGACATTCAAATAACCGGCGGAGATAGCGTCCTTACCACTCTCGGCATCGCTGATGCCCAGACGCGTTTGCCAGAACTCGAGAGGCAAAGAGAAGTTGTAGTGAATACCGGAAATGGTCTGCATCAGCGCACCGTAACGGCTTTTCAGCCCCTGACGATACAGGGTTTTCAGCTTGCCGATGTTCGACGTGCCGTACTGCGCCAGCTCGATGTCTGCGGCCGAATCAATGAAGCAAGGCATGCTGAACGGCCACATTCTTTCGTCGCCCAGTTCTCTTGCAACATGGCGATGAATATCACGCAGCACCTGCAAAGTATGCTCAACACTGTCATCAACCGGGGTAATAAATTCTAGAAGAGCCTCGGCAAAATCGGTAGTGATCAAATTATGCGTCAATGCCGAACCTAAAGATTCAGGGTGACCCGTCGTTGCCAGCGCGCCATTTGGGTTAACGCGCAAGGTCTCGCGCTCAATCCCCCGACAAATACCTTTTACTGCTTGGGGATGGGCTTCCAACCAGGAAAGCGCCTTTGATACGTCCGGGATCAAATTGACCTCCCGCTGTTTGGAAAAGTTAACTCGTAAGTTTTCTGAATCTGCATAGATGTGACCATCATTGATAACCGATACCAACCTAACCTCGCCCTGAGTGCACCTTAGGTGTTCACTTCAGAACATGCGTAGCCAAGCCTGCCAAAACGCCTCTAGAGCGTCCGTACGTCGACGTAGGCCATATTGGCCCTCTTGGCTGCTTCGATACCGAAATCGGCGTCTTCAAACACCACACACTTCTCTGGCGGCACACCGATCAGCTCTGCGCAACGCAGGAAGGTGTCGGGCGCTGGCTTGTGATTTTCTACATCGTTGGCGCCGACGACCGCGTCGAAGCACTCACGCAGCCCCAGATGACGCAGCAGTGCGTCCGCCATCCAGTATTCGCTGCCGGTGCCGACCGCCATAGGGCGACGCCCGTGAAACGCCTTTACCACCTCAATCAGCGGTAATGGCTGAACTGTATCAAGCAACATCTCCTGCACAGCTGAGGTTTTCTCAGCGGCGAGGTGGTGGGGATCGAGCTCCACGCCGTTACTATCAATTATATGCTTTGCAATTCGCCAGGTGGGCGAACCGTTTAAAGCAGCCATATCAGCTACGTTGAACTGCAGGTTGTATTTCGATAATACCTGGCTCCAGGCTTTACGATGCGTCGGCTCTGTGTCCAATATGGTACCGTCCATATCAAATATCAATCCTTCGTATCCCTCGTACAGCTTGTAATCCATAAACACCGCCTGCTGTTAACAAATATGGGGAAACTACTTTAGCGTAAAGATAGGAAATTGTCGCTTTTTGTCAGGCTGGACAGCACATAGGGCGTAGGACAAAAACAGAGAGGATTGCGAGAAGATATCTTCTTGAAGTGCAGAAAGCAAAAAACCCGCCTAAGCGGGTTTTTTATTACGTTGAGATTCTGTCATCACACAATCTCAACGCTTAAAGAATATGGTGCACCCAGGAAGATTCGAACTTCCGACCGCTCGGTTCGTAGCCGAGTACTCTATCCAGCTGAGCTATGGGTGCAGGGGGTAGTACTTAAGTTTTTTACTGATGCTAAAGCGAAGGATTAAGAATGGTGCACCCAGGAAGATTCGAACTTCCGACCGCTCGGTTCGTAGCCGAGTACTCTATCCAGCTGAGCTATGGGTGCATAACAATTCTTTAATGCAGTTCTTTACAGCAGAGTTACTTCACCACTTTCACATTCTACCTTATCGGCCTCTGATGCTCACTTGATTGCAAATCAATATACATCAAAGAAAGAATGGTGCACCCAGGAAGATTCGAACTTCCGACCGCTCGGTTCGTAGCCGAGTACTCTATCCAGCTGAGCTATGGGTGCATCTTAAATGGCGGTGAGGCGGGGATTCGAACCCCGGATGCAGCTTTTGACCGCATACTCCCTTAGCAGGGGAGCGCCTTCAGCCTCTCGGCCACCTCACCATACGCTTCTTTCGAATTGTGCTGACTTACTTTGTTTAAGCTCATCGGCACTGCGTGGCGCACATATTACTTTCCCGCACTTATAAGTCAAACCCTTTTTTCCGAAGAATCGTTTGTTTGCACAATTCGCATCCAACCTGCGCAGATTACCGGCAAAATATGGCCTTTGATTGGTAAAAACCAATGTTTAATCAGTAAAAAGAGATTCAGGAAGTCTTGATAGTGGGAGAAGTTTTGTAAAGGAAAAGCGAGAAAACGGAAGGGGTAACGCTGAAAACGGCGCTAAAAAGGCATCAGCGCCTCGCCATCGACGAGACGCCTGATAAATTAATAACTCGTCTGTTGAGATTTTTCAGCCTGGATACGCTGGTAGATCTCTTCACGGTGAACAGAGACCTCTTTCGGCGCATTCACACCAATACGTACCTGATTACCTTTAACACCTAAAACGGTAACCGTAACCTCATCGCCAATCATGAGGGTTTCACCAACTCGGCGAGTTAGAATAAGCATTCTTTGCTCCTTGAAAAATTAAAAGAGTCGGGTCTCTCAGCATCACAGGCATTATCTATCATATGCTGTGAAAACGTAAGCCATGACCTCCACATTAAATGGTCGTCAGCTTTGTACCTTAGCTACGAGTTAATTTAAGTTTAGCTGAAATCAGCGCAGTCGTGGCTTAAATAGTGAGAATCAACCGGTCGTTAAGACTAAAAACGCCATAATACACAGTTAATTATGGCGTTCTCGCAGTTACTGATTGTATGACTAAAGCTTGTCGGAAACCCAAGCTTCAACGCCCGCAAGCGCTGCTGGCAAAGCTTGTACATCGGTACCGCCCGCCTGAGCCATATCAGGACGACCGCCGCCTTTCCCGCCGACCTGGGCTGCGATCGTACCGATGAGTTCACCGGCTTTGACACGATCGGTCAGGTCTTTTGTTACGCCCGCAATGAGACTCACCTTATCGTCCGCTACGGTAGCCAACACGATAATAACTGAACCCAACTGGTTTTTGAGGTCATCGACCATAGTACGCAACATTTTTGGTTCAACGTTATCCAGCTGTTTTACCAGCAGTTTAACGCCTTTAACGTCTTTCGTTTGGCCAGACAGTGAAGCACTTTCCTGCGCAGCCTGTTGATCTTTCACTTGCTGAAGCTCTTTTTCCAGCAGGCGTGAACGCTCAATCAGGGTACGAATTTTGTCGGTCACGCTGTTCACGTCACCTTTCACCAGATGAGCCACGTCCTGCAACAGGTCGCTCTGCTGATGAAGCGCATTAATCGCGTTTTCGCCAGTAATCGCTTCAATACGACGGACACCCGCTGCCGTGCCTGATTCGCTTTGAATACGGAACAGACCAATATCACCGGTGCGGCTGGCGTGGATCCCTCCGCAGAGCTCAGTAGAGAAGTCACCCATACGCAGTACGCGCACGTGATCTTCATATTTCTCACCGAACAGCGCCATTGCGCCCTGCTCTTTCGCGTCGTCGAGCGCCATGATGTTGGTCTCAATAGGCAGATTACGACGAATTTGCGCATTTACCAAATCTTCTACCTGGCGGATCTCTTCTGGCTTCATCGCTTCGAAATGCGAGAAGTCGAAACGCAGGTAGTTATCGTTGACCAGAGAGCCTTTCTGCGCCACGTGCTTGCCCAGAACCTGACGCAATGCTGCGTGCAGCAAATGGGTTGCAGAGTGGTTTAGACGAATGCGGTCACGGCGGGTTGCATCAACGTCTGCTTCGACGCTGTCGCCAACGGCAAGTTTACCTGCGCTCAACACGCCCTGATGGCCAATCGCTTTGCCGTACTTCTGAGTATCACTTACCGCGAATTCGCCCGCAGAGGCTTTCAGAACGCCCTTATCGCCAACTTGACCACCGGATTCGCCGTAGAATGGCGTGTCATCCAGAACCACGATGGCGCTTTCGCCCGCCTGGATCTCGTCAACCTGTTGGCCGTTAACGAATAGCGCCACCACTTTAGATTGACGCTGTACGTGCTCGTAGCCAGAGAACTGCGTCACGCCTTCAACACGGATCATGCTGTTGTAGTCTGCGCTGAAACCGCTGGACTCACGCGCACGGTTGCGCTGAACTTCCATCGCCTTCTCGAAGCCTTCTTCGTCAACCTTCAGATTACGTTCGCGACAAACGTCAGCGGTCAAATCGACAGGGAAGCCGAAGGTGTCATAAAGACGGAAAACAATTTCGCCTGGAAGGGTATCGCCTTTCAGTGCAGCCAGCTCTTCGTCCAGCAGCGCCAGACCGCGCTCCAGAGTACGTGCGAACTGCTCTTCTTCGGTTTTCAGCAACTGCTCAACGGTTGACTGCTGTTTTGCCAGTTCAACGGCCGCAGAACCCATCACCTGAATCAGGGGGGCAACCAGCTTATAGAAGAAGGTTTCCTTCGCGCCCAGCATGTTGCCATGACGAACCGCACGACGAATGATACGACGCAGCACGTAGCCACGACCTTCGTTAGAAGGAATAACACCATCGGAAATCAGGAAGGCGCAAGAACGAATGTGGTCGGCAATAACGCGCAGCGACTTGTTGTTGAGGTCGGTAGCGCCAGTGACGCTTGCCACAGCCGCGATCAGCGTCTGGAACAGGTCGATGTCATAGTTGGAGTTAACGTGTTGCAGCACCGCTGAAATACGCTCCAGACCCATACCGGTATCAACCGAAGGTTTAGGCAGCGGCAGCATGGTGCCATCAGCCTGACGGTTGAACTGCATGAAGACCAGGTTCCAGATCTCGATGTAACGGTCGCCGTCTTCTTCTGCGCTACCCGGAGGGCCGCCCCAGATGTGGTCGCCGTGGTCGAAGAAGATCTCGGAGCAAGGGCCGCAAGGACCGGTGTCACCCATCTGCCAGAAGTTATCTGACGCATACTGGGCACCTTTGTTATCACCGATACGGATGATGCGTTCTTTAGGTACGCCTATCTGCTTTTCCCAGATGTCGTAAGCTTCATCATCGGTAGCGTAGACGGTCACCCACAGCTTTTCTTTTGGCAGGTTGAACCAGGTCTCCCCAGTCAACAGCTCCCAGGCAAACTTGATGGCGTCTTCTTTGAAGTAATCACCAAAGCTGAAGTTGCCCAGCATCTCGAAGAAGGTGTGGTGACGAGCGGTGTAACCCACGTTTTCTAAATCGTTGTGCTTACCACCGGCGCGTACGCAACGCTGAGACGTGGTCGCGCGATTGTAATCGCGGTTATCCAGGCCCAGAAAAACGTCTTTAAACTGGTTCATACCGGCATTGGTAAACATCAAGGTCGGATCATTAGTAGGGATCAGCGAGCTGCTGTCGACAACAGTGTGTCCCTTACTATGGAAGAAATCGAGAAACGCTTGACGGATCTCAGCGGTGCTCTTGCTCATAAATGTCCCGGAATAAGGCTAAAAAGGTCGGCCCGTGAGCAAGATTAGCGTGATAACGTCCAGCTTACTTTGTCGCTCACGAACAAAAAGTGGGGATAAGATAAAATTTCTTCGCTGGGAAGTAAAATCCCGTATGCGTTCAATCTTCAAAATCGCGATAAATAGACTGAATTTCTTCCTGAAAAAAACCTCGGTAGAGCAAATAACGTAAAACTTTCGACTTTTCTTTCCAATCGACAGGCAATGGCTGCCCAAATTTACGCGTCGCCAGCTCATACGCCTGAGTGCACCAATCGACCTCGCAATTTTCCAGCGCCAGGTTAATCACCTCTTTATCTACCCCCTTTTGCATCAGTTCGGAGCGAATACGCTGTGCGCCCAATCCCCTGCGACTGCGACCCGCAATGTAGCGGTCGGCGAATCTGGCGTCGTCTAGCCAGCCGTGCTCATAACAGTATGCAATAACCTGCTCGACCTGCTCGGGACAAATCTCCTCAACCTCTTTTTCTTTAGCAGCGGTTGCGACGGTCGGGCTACTGGATTGTTGATTTTTGCGGTTTTTGTAAGAGGAAGGACGAGTAAAGGGCTGGGGCGGCGTCAGCAGTTTACGACGAAGCTCGGCCTCACCGTGGTCACGCTGGCCCAGCAGGCGCATCGCTCTGGCAATCAGGTTATTAAGCTTTTTGGCATTATCATCCTGCGTGGTGGAAAACAGTGATGAAAACGCGGCGTCCTCATTTATTTCCTGAGTCATTTTTCGCTCCTTAAAAAGCAAAAAAACAGCCTGGGTTGCAGGCTGTTTTTTAAGGCGACAATTTCTTAAGTACGGCCCTTGATGCGAAAGCCATACTCAGAACGGAGAATTAAAACTCTTCGCTGGTTTCAACGTTGTCGTCCAGTCCTTCAGCAGTCGATGCAACGCTCAGTTCACCGGTACCGCTCAGCAGCATTTCTCTGAGTTTTTTGTCGATTTCGGAAGCAATTTTCGGATTCTCTTTCAGGAAATTGCTGGCATTAGATTTGCCTTGACCGATTTTCTCGCCGTTGTAGCTGTACCATGCACCGGCTTTCTCGATCAGCTTGTGCTTAACGCCCAGGTCGACCAGCTCGCCGTTGATGTTGATGCCTTCACCATACATGATCTGGAATTCAGCCTGTTTGAACGGCGCAGCAATCTTGTTCTTAACAACTTTAACGCGCGTTTCGCTACCGACAACGACGTCGCCGTCTTTGATTGCGCCAATACGACGGATATCAAGACGTACAGAAGCATAGAACTTCAGTGCGTTACCACCGGTAGTGGTTTCCGGGTTACCGAACATCACACCAATTTTCATGCGGATTTGGTTAATGAAGATAAGCAGCGTGTTGGCATTTTTCAGGTTACCGGCCAGTTTACGCATCGCCTGGCTCATCATACGTGCCGCGAGGCCCATGTGAGAGTCACCGATTTCACCTTCGATTTCTGCTTTTGGTGTCAATGCAGCCACGGAGTCAACGATGATAACGTCAACCGCACCAGAGCGGGTCAGTGCGTCACAGATTTCAAGCGCCTGCTCACCGGTGTCCGGCTGAGAACACAGCAGATTGTCGATATCTACGCCCAATTTCTTGGCATAGATTGGGTCAAGCGCGTGTTCAGCATCGATAAATGCACAGGTTTTACCTTCGCGCTGAGCGGCAGCGATAACCTGCAGAGTCAGGGTCGTTTTACCTGAAGATTCTGGTCCGTAGATCTCTACGATACGGCCCATTGGCAAGCCACCTGCGCCCAACGCGATATCCAGAGACAGAGAGCCGGTGGAGATCGTTTCAACATCCATAGAGCGATCTTCACCAAGACGCATGATGGAGCCTTTACCGAATTGCTTTTCAATCTGGCCCAGTGCCGCAGCTAACGCCTTTTGCTTGTTCTCATCAATAGCCATTTTTACTCCTTCGGGTGACGAGCCGTGCGAAACTACACGTCGTTGTCACTGAATGTTGTTGTTTGGATGCAAAGTTCACATGCAGGTAATTAGCTGTAATTATACTGTATGCTCATACAGTATCAAGCCTATTTTTTCAAAAACTCGTCGAGTAAGGTTTGTAGCGAGAAAACAGCAGCTTGCAAACGTACGGCTTCGCGATCTCCGGAAAAAACCTGTTTGCATGCATAAATCCGACCATCTTTGTCGGCAAATCCAAACCATACGGTGCCCACTGGTTTAGCCTCACTGCCGCCATCAGGACCGGCAATTCCGCTAATCGATACCGCAACGTCCGCCCCCGCCGCATACCTTGCACCACGGGCCATTTCCCGCACGACCTGTTCACTGACCGCACCAAATTCTTTGAGCGTAGAATCGGAGACGTCCAGCAATTCACGCTTGGCGGCGTTACTGTATGTGACGAATCCACGGTCAAACCAGGCGGAGCTGCCTGCGACATCGGTAATGGCTTTCGCCACCCAGCCACCGGTGCAAGATTCGGCACAGGTTACCCACAGGCCGGCCGCTTTCAGCGCCGCCCCGACATCAATGCTGAGCTGCTGCAAATGCTTTTCGGTCATAGCTTGTCCCGCAACAAGAAAAGTTTAAGTCAGACAATGTTAGCACTTCTCGCAGCCCAAGAGTTATGCAGAGTAACAAAGTACGGGAAGTCTCCCGAGACGTAAAAATGGCTTTCATTAGCAGGCACTGTTTATGGGAGCGCGCGCGCAGACGGGTGAAAATTGGAGAGAGTAAGGGAGAATAACGGCAGCAACGACCGCTGCTGCCGCAATTGAGGGTTGGGATATTAGTTACCCATGCGCGCCTGCTTCACCGCCAGACCCAGTTGCCACACGGCCATCGCGTACTGCGTGCTGTGGTTATAACGGGTAATAGCATAGAAGTTAGGCAGACCATACCAGTACTGATAGTAGGTGCCCATATCCAGACGCAGCAGGCTCGCCTGCTGATAACCGCCGAGGGATCCCATTGGCGTGAGGCCCACCGAGGCCAGCGTCGAGACGGAATATTTGGTCTGATAGCCGTTTTCCAGCCCGGCAGCCTGACCGCTCGCCTGCACCGCAACCGGCTCACCCGGCACCCAACCGTTTGATTTAAAGTAGTTGGCTACGCTGCCGATAGCGTCAATCGGGTCCCATAGGTTCACGTGACCATCGCCATCGAAGTCAACGGCGAATTGCTTGAATGCAGAAGGCATAAACTGGCCGTAACCCATCGCACCGGCGAAGGATCCACGTAGCGCCAGCGGATCGTCACCTTCCGCGCGGGACATCAGCAGGAAGGTTTCCAGCTCACTGGCAAAGTATGCACCGCGGCGAGGATAGTCAAACGCCAGCGTCGCGAGGGCATCAATGATACGCGTTTTACCCATCACCCTACCCCAGCGCGTCTCTACGCCGATAATACCGACGATAATTTCAGGCGGTACACCATACTGCTGGTAGGCACGCTGCAGCGCATCCTGATACTGGTCCCAGAAGGCCACGCCGTTCTGCACATTATCAGGCGTAATGAACTTGCTACGATAGCGGATCCACGCGCCGTAAGGCCCCGTCGGAGCCGGACCGATAGGCGCCTGGCGATCCATCAGCCGCAGAACCCAGTCCAGCCGCTTCGCCTGCCCGAGAGTATCCTGCAGCTGTTGACGGTCAAACCCGTGCTCGCGCACCATTTTGTCGATAAACGCATTGGCCGCGGCATTATCGGCAAAATCCCCGTTAGGCAAAAGGCCGTTCTGCGCAGGAGATAGCAGGAATCCACCGCTCGGTGCAGTACCTTGAGCAGAAGGGGTATTTTTCGGCGTACTGCTACAGGCTGAGAGCAGAACAACCATGGGAAGAAGGGTAGCCAGGTAGCGCATCAGATATCCGTATGGCGATACAAAAAAAGTAGATCGTCATGTTAATGCATTGTTTGCAACGAACAAACAGGAATGTTAAAGGGAAATTAAACAAACAACAGATAAACACTCCGCCAGACGGGGTTAAAACCAGGTGCTGGCGGAGGATCCTAGGCAGGTATTTTAGTTTTTCTTAACAAACTCGGATTTCAGCTTCATTTGGCCAAAACCGTCAATCTTACAGTCGATGTTGTGGTCGCCCTCAACCAGTCGGATACTCTTCACTTTGGTACCGATTTTAAGGGTCGATGAACTGCCTTTGACCTTGAGGTCTTTGATGACCGTGACCGCATCGCCGTCTGCCAGAAGATTGCCGTTAGCGTCTCTTACCACCCGTCCCTCTTCTTCTGCTGCTGCCGCATTGGCCGGCCACTCGTGACCGCATTCCGGACAGTTCAGCTGTTCGCCTTCCTGCCAGGTAAATTCAGAACTGCATTTAGGACAATGTGGTAATGATTGCACGCTAACCTCTTAAAAAAGCTAATAAAGAAATGAAAATACAGAAAAATAAAAGACCTTAGTCTTTGTCTGGGTACATTTTAGCTTTTTATCCTCTTTAAAAATACCCCCGTGCTATCCCACCAACAGCGTTTTAGGCTCCAGATAGGCCATCACCCCCCACTTGCCCATCTCGCGGCCTAAACCAGACTGCTTAACGCCGCCAAACGGCGCCTGAGGTTCGTGAGCCAGGGTATTAACCAGCACTCGGCCGGTTTCAATCTGTCGCGCCACACGGAGACCTCGCTCAAGACTGCCGCTCAGCACCATCGCATTGAGGCCATAATCTGTATCGTTGGCAATTTTCAGCGCATCGGCCTCAGTCTCATAAGGGATAATCGACAGCACGGGTCCAAAAATTTCTTCACGGGCAATTCGCATCTGATTATTGACCTGTGTGAATACCGTCGGTTTCACTAACCAGCCCTTATCGAACCCAGCAGGACGTCCTTCCCCACCGGTCAAAAGCGTTGCCCCTTCCTCCAGCCCAAGGCGAATATAGCTCTGCACGCGTTCCCACTGTTTGCGACTGACCATGGGCCCAATGTCGGTCTTCTCATCACGCGGAGAGCCGGATTGAATCTGTTCCACGGCGCGGGAGAAGGCCTGCTCGAACTCCGTTAAACGACTGCGCGGCACCAGAATACGCGTTCCGGCAATACAAGCCTGTCCGCTGTTCATAAACCCCGCCATCAACGCCATCGGCACCACGGTTGCAGCGTCGGCGTCGTCCAGAATAATCGTGGGTGATTTACCTCCCAGCTCCAGCGTCACGCGCTTGAGCGTCGCTGCACCGCTTTCGATAATCCCCTTGCCCACCGCCGTCGAGCCGGTAAAAGAAATCTTGGCGATATCAGGGTGACGGCTTATCTCCGCGCCAACGACCTCGCCACGCCCGGTGACAATGTTGAATACGCCCGCGGGCAGTTCGGCTTTATGCAACGCCTCGGTGATGATTTGTGTCTGAATAGCGCTCATCTCGCTCGGCTTGATAACGGCGGTACATCCCGCCGCCAGCGCGGTCGCCAACTTGTTGCAGATAAACCCTGCATCGCTGTTCCAGGGTGTAATCAGGCCAGCGACGCCGACCGGGCAAAGGATGACCTTCGCGATACCAGCCTGCTCTTCGAATTCAAAGGACTCGAGCGTCTGCATAACCTGTAAAATGACGTCTGCCGGATAGCTCGCCATCCAGCGTGAACGCGCGGCTGGCGCGCCGTACTCGGTGATAATGGCCTCCAACAGTTCCTCTTCACAGGCCACCACGGCGGCATGCATGCGTTTGAGTGCGGCAATACGCTGCACTTTAGTCGTGCGCGACCACTCCGGGAACGCCGCTTTCGCTGCCGCTATCGCCCGCTGAGTATCCTCTACGTCGGCCAGTTGTACCGTGCCAATCACCTCTTCAGTAGCCGGATTAAACAGCTCGAAACGTTCGGTGCCGTGAGGTGTCAGAAACTCACCGTTGATATAGATTTTGTCGATCTTTTGCATGATGGATCCTCAAACGCACTCGTTAATAAGTTTTCAATATTGAGGAGTATAAGAAGGCTAGGTTGCTCTGATAAGCGGGGTTATGCTGTACGGGGTATAACGAAAATCAGGACAATAAACGATGCATCGTACTGGTCTGACTGAGCTTGAAGTGACTCTTGCCGTCGCGCAACGCAGCAGCTTTCGCGCCGCCGCGCGCGAGCTAGGCATGTCTGCTACCGCGGTCAGCAATGCCGTTGCCGGCCTTGAGGCTCGCCTCAATATTAGACTCTTTAACCGCTCAACGCGCAGCGTATCGCTTACCGAGGCGGGCCGACGTTATGTCGAACGCATTGCCCCCGCACTGGCCGAGATTCAGCGTGCTTCGGAAGAGATAAGCACACAGCCCGAGTCACCCACCGGCACCCTGCGTATTAATGCTCCGCCCGAATCTGCACTGCTGCTGTTTGAGCCGCTGCTGCGGGAATATCTTCAGCGTTACCCCAACATGCGCATAGATATCGCGACCGAGGCCCGGATGATCGATATCGTTGCCGAGGGCTTTGACGCGGGGATCCGACTCGGTGAATCGGTACCGCAGGACATGATAGCCGTGCCAGTGACGCCCCCGGCACGCATGCTCATCGTCGGAAGTCCGCAGTATTTCGCTACCCACGGCGTGCCGCAAACGCCGGAGGACCTCGCCGCGCATCAAGGGGTCGGCATGCGTATGTCTCACGGCGGAATCTACCACTGGGAGCTTGAGCGTCATCAGCAAAAATTTGCGATAAACATACCGACGCGAATCGTGCTCAACGAGTTACGCGCTATCCGCCAGGCGGCACGCAGCGGCATGGGTCTGGCGTTCATTTCAAGCTGGTTTATCGAAAAGGATCTGGCCAGCGGCAGTCTGGTCAGCGTGCTGGAAGAGTGGTGCCCTTCGTTTGAAGGATTACGGCTGTATTATCCCGGTCGCAGACACGTTCCAGCGGGATTAAAGGCGCTGATCGAAATGGTGCATGAAATACGCGACCGCCAGATCTAGCAGCAGCTCTGGCCGACAACAAGCGCCCACACTTCTTTGCAAATCTCCGAGATGCATTCCCGTTTGCGGGGTGTCAGTTTTGACGAGCTTGGGCTACTATACCCGCACAAAATTTTAGAGTTATAGAGCCTTTTTAACTCTATGAATGACTTAAACAACTAAGAAACTAAGCGCATGAGTAATAGCGATAATTTAGATGCCCACACCCCCATGATGCAGCAGTACCTGCGTCTAAAGGCACAGAATCCTGAAATCCTGATGTTCTACCGGATGGGCGACTTCTATGAGTTGTTCTATGACGACGCCAAAAAGGCCTCGCAGCTGCTGGACATCTCGCTGACCAAGCGCGGCGCCTCCGCCGGTGAACCCATCCCAATGGCGGGCGTTCCTTATCACGCGGTTGAAGGCTATCTTGCCAAGCTAGTGCATCTCGGCGAATCCGTTGCCATCTGTGAACAGGTTGGCGATCCGGCCTTAAGTAAAGGCCCTGTCGAGCGTAAAGTGGTGCGCATTGTCACGCCAGGAACCGTCAGTGACGAAGCGCTGCTAAGCGAACGTCAGGACAACCTGTTGGCCGCCATCTGGCAAGACGGTCGAGGCTTCGGCTACGCAACGCTCGATATCAGCTCAGGACGTTTCCGCGTTGCTCAACCGACCGACCTCGAAACGATGGCCGCCGAAATCCAGCGCACGAACCCGGCAGAATTGCTCTATCCGGAAACCTTCGAGTCGATGTCGTTAATCGACACCCGCCGTGGCCTGCGTCGTCGCCCAATCTGGGAGTTCGAGCTCGACACCGCGCGCCAGCAACTTAATCTTCAGTTCGGCACCCGTGACCTCAGCGGTTTTGGCGTCGAACAGGCTACGCAGGCGCTGCGTGCAGCCGGCTGCCTATTGCAGTACGTGAAAGACACCCAGCGCACCTCGCTGCCGCATATTCGTGGCGTGACCATGGAGCGTCAGCAGGACGGCATCATTATGGATGCCGCCACCAGACGCAATCTTGAGCTGACGCAAAACCTCTCCGGCGGCGTTGAAAACACGCTGGCTGCCATTCTCGACCAAAGCGTCACGCCGATGGGCAGCCGCATGCTCAAGCGTTGGATCCACATGCCAACGCGCGATTTCAAGGTACTGAACAATCGCCAGCAGGCGGTCGGTGCTTTGCAGGACTTGACCGCCGAGCTGCAACCGGTACTGCGTCAGGTCGGCGACCTCGAACGTATTCTGGCACGTCTGGCGCTGCGAAGCGCGCGTCCGCGCGACCTGGCACGTATGCGCCACGCACTCCAGCAGTTGCCGGAGATCCGCGCTCTGCTTCAGCCAATCGACGTCCCTTACGTTCAATCGCTGGTTGAAAAGGCCGGCGAATTTGATGAGCTGATCGCCCTGCTCGAGCGCGCCATTATTGACGCACCGCCCGTGCTGGTGCGCGACGGTGGCGTGATTGCGCCGGGATACAATGCCGAACTCGACGAATGGCGAGCGCTGGCCGACGGAGCAACGGATTACCTCGACCGCCTCGAGATCCGCGAACGCGAAAAGCTGGGTCTGGATACCCTGAAAGTGGGCTTCAACGGCGTGCACGGTTACTACATACAGATAAGCCGTGGTCAGAGCCACCTTGCACCTATCCATTATGTTCGCCGCCAGACGCTAAAAAATGCCGAACGCTACATCATTCCCGAACTGAAAGAGTATGAAGACAAGGTCCTGACTTCAAAAGGCAAAGCGCTGTCGCTGGAGAAAGCGCTGTACGAAGAGCTGTTTGATCTGCTGATGCCGCACCTTTCTGCGCTCCAGCAGAGCGCCGCGGCGCTGGCTGAAATCGACGTACTGAATAATCTGGCTGAGCGCGCTTACACGCTCAACTATTGCTGCCCAACGCTGAGCGAAAAGCCGGGCATCAACATTGTCGGTGGTCGTCATCCGGTGGTGGAACAGGTGCTGAGCGAACCCTTTATTTCTAATCCGCTGGTCATGTCTCCACAGCGCAGAATGCTGATTATTACCGGTCCCAACATGGGCGGTAAGAGTACCTATATGCGTCAAGCCGCACTGATTGCGCTGATGGCGCACATCGGTAGCTACGTACCCGCCGAGCAGGCCACGCTGGGGCCTATCGACCGTATCTTCACCCGCGTCGGTGCCGCAGATGACCTGGCCTCCGGCCGTTCAACCTTCATGGTTGAAATGACTGAGACCGCCAATATTCTGCACAACGCCACCGAGAACAGCCTGGTGTTGATGGACGAAATTGGCCGTGGCACCTCCACCTATGACGGTCTGTCGCTGGCCTGGGCCTGCGCTGAAAGCCTGGCGAGCCGCATCAAGGCTATGACGCTGTTCGCCACCCACTACTTTGAGCTGACGACGCTGCCGGAGAAAATGGAAGGCACGGTGAATATCCATCTCGACGCGATTGAGCACGGCGATACCATTGCCTTTATGCACAGCGTTCAGGAAGGGGCGGCGAGCAAGAGTTATGGACTGGCGGTTGCTGCGCTGGCCGGTGTGCCGCGCGAGGTTATCAAGCGCGCCAGACAGAAACTCAAAGAGCTGGAAGCACTGTCGAATAACGCCGCCGCCAGCAAGGTTGATGGCCCACAGTTGCCGCTGCTGAGCGAAGAGATTTCACCGGCGGTTGAAGCCCTTGAAGCGCTAGACGCAGATTCACTGTCGCCACGGCAGGCGCTGGAATGGATCTATCGCCTCAAGGCGATGGTGTAAACTTCACCGCATCATTGGTTGAAAATAAAAAGGGGGAGCAATGAGTTGCTCCCCCTTTTTGTGTTGCTTCGATTGTACAGTTTACCGATGATTATTCACGGAACAACGCTTCGATGCTCAAACCTTGTCCCTGCAGAATTTCACGCAGGCGACGCAGCCCTTCAACCTGTATCTGACGAACACGTTCACGCGTCAGGCCTATCTCACGACCTACATCCTCAAGAGTTGCCGCTTCATAACCCAACAGGCCGAAACGACGCGCCAGGACTTCACGCTGTTTTGCATTCAGTTCGAACAGCCACTTAACGATGCTGTGTTTCATGTCATCGTCTTGCGTGGTGTCTTCCGGTCCGTTCTCTTTCTCGTCGGCCAGAATGTCCAGCAACGCCTTCTCCGAGTCACCACCCAATGGGGTGTCAACGGAGGTGATGCGCTCATTCAAGCGCAGCATACGGCTAACGTCGTGGACCGGTTTGTCGAGCTGTTCTGCAATTTCTTCGGCACTAGGCTCATGGTCGAGCTTGTGTGCCAGTTCACGTGCAGTACGCAGATAAACGTTCAGTTCTTTAACGATGTGAATTGGCAAACGAATGGTACGGGTTTGATTCATGATCGCCCGTTCGATTGTTTGACGGATCCACCATGTCGCATAAGTGGAAAATCTAAAACCGCGCTCAGGGTCAAACTTCTCAACGGCACGAATCAGACCGAGGTTACCCTCTTCAATCAGATCCAGCAGCGCCAGACCGCGATTACTGTAGCGGCGCGCAATCTTGACCACTAAACGCAGGTTACTTTCAATCATGCGGCGGCGAGATGGTACGTCACCTCGCAGCGCACGCCGTGCAAAATAAACCTCTTCTTCTGCGGTAAGCAGAGGAGAGTAACCAATTTCACCAAGGTACAGTTGAGTTGCATCCAGCACTCTTTGGCTTACAGCCTGTGACAGTAACTCCTCTTCAGCTTCAAGAGCGTCACTATCAACAGACTCCTCGACGGTTGCTTTCTCTTCGTCAAAGGCTTCAGCGCTGTTCTCATCGAAATCTACATCATCATGTAACTCGTTAACTTTCAGCGTATTCTGACTCATAAGCTGCTCCTACCCGTGGTCCCAAGAGCAGAATCAGTGACTCTGCCCGGCTTATCGCTGCGGAAGATAACGCAGCGGGTTTACGGATTTCCCCTTGTAACGAATTTCAAAATGCAATCTTACTGAGCTGGTTCCGGTGCTACCCATCGTCGCTATTTTTTGACCCGCCTGCACTTCTTGTTGTTCCCGGACCAGCATTGAATCATTGTGTGCATAGGCGCTCAGGTAGTCATCATTGTGTTTAATGATGATCAGATTACCGTAGCCACGTAGCGCATTACCGGCATAAACGACTCGCCCGCTGGCGGTTGCCAATACTGGTTGTCCACGTGAACCGGCGATATCGATACCTTTATTTCCCCCCTCAGAGGCTGAGAAATTATCGATAATTCTCCCTTCAGTCGGCCATCTCCAAGAGGAAACTGGGCCGCCATTGTCTGTGGTACTTTCGACGGGAGCGCTCGGTGCGGTAACAGGTGCCGTCGTCGTTGCGACAACGCCCGCTGTAGGCAACATCCGACCTACATTCTGTTTACTTGAAGATTCAGAATACGTGGTAGTTGGTTGAGATGCAACCACTGTACCCTGCATCATGCCGCTTGAAGGGGCTTTAGGAATCCCCCCCTGCGTTGCATCCGTTGCGGCCAACATACCGCCGCTGCTCGCGGTGCGAGAAACGTTATTAATTTGAATACGTTGACCTACTTCAAGCGCATACGGCTCGGCGATATTGTTACGGGCCGCCAGGTCTCGGAAGTCATTACCGGTTATCCAGGCAATGTAAAAAAGAGTGTCGCCGCGCTTAACTTTATAGGTGCTTCCGCTGTAGCTGCCTTTCGGAATACTGTTATAACTGCGGTTATAAACGATGTGTCCCTGAGCATTAATCATCGGGGCATTATCGCTGGAATTCGGAGTAATCTGACCCCCTTGAGGGGCGCGGAGCATGCCTCCGCCACCGTTTACGGTGCTAATTGGAGCAGTCGTCGAGGCATTATTGGAACATCCCGCAAGCCAGGCGCCAACAAATGTACATACCGCAATGCGGCTTAAGGTTTTAATTGGGCTTCCCGTGCTCATAACTCCCCCATGACGGCAATATCAGAATCTATCGCGGCTCAGGCCAAACGCTGCCTGGATCCATTAGGAACCATTTAACAACGAAAGGCGGGCCGTTTACATGCTGGCTGACGCGAAATCAGCCGATGGCGATAGTTAAAAAAACTGTGGCAATAAAAAACTGTAGTGAATGCTATCAACAACGCAACGTTATCACCATAAGTCAGTTGTATTTAAATTTTAGGGGTTTAGTCCCGAATAGTACGAAAAACGCACTCAGGCGAGCTCACCTTTCACCAAGGGAACAAAACGAACAGCCTCGATGTTTTCGATAGTAAAATCATTCGCACGTCGTTGGATACGTTGCAAAGTCTGATTTTGCTCTCCAACCGGCAAAACCATCACCCCGCCTTCCGCAAGCTGAGTGAGTAATTCCTGAGGGATTTCGGGAGGGGCGGCGGTGACGATAATGGCATCGAAGGGGCCGCGAGAAGGCCACCCTTCCCAGCCGTCGCCGTGGCGCGTTGAGACATTATGCAGATCCAGCTGTTTGAGGCGGCGCTTAGCCTGCCATTGCAGCCCTTTAATCCTTTCAACGGAAAAAACGTGCTCAACCAAATGGGCAAGAATAGCGGTTTGATAACCCGAGCCGGTGCCGATTTCCAACACGCGCGACGTAGGTGTTAAACGCAGCAGCTCCGTCATGCGGGCAACGGTATAAGGCTGGGAAATAGTTTGCCCGAGTCCGATAGGCAGAGCGGTATTTTCATAGGCCTTGTGCTGAAAGGCTTCATCGACGAAGCGTTCACGCGGGACCGTTTCAATCGCCTGTAGCAGCGGCTCATCAGAGATGCCCAGCTTGCGCAGTTGCTCGAGCAAATTGTACATCGGCTTAATCACCATTCCCGCTCACCTCGGCTTTGGCTAACCACGTTCTGACAATGTCCTGCGCCGCATAGGCCGTCAGGTCCACGTGCAAAGGGGTAATGGAGACATAGCCCTGTGCCACGGCGGCAAAATCGGTATCCGGTGCGACATCAAACTTTTCACCGGGCGGGCCAATCCAGTACATATCCTGGCCGCGAGGGTCCTGCTGACAAAATACCTGTTCTGCAGGATGACGGCTACCGCAGCGTGTCACGCGAAAGCCTTTAATGCTTTCGAGCGGCAGGTCGGGAACGTTGATATTAAGGATTCGACCGGTGCGCAGCGGCTCTTTCGCCAGCATGCGCAGAATGCGGCAGGTGATAGCCGCAGCGGTATCGTAATGCTGATGGCCGTCGAGTGACACGGCAAGCGCAGGATAGCCCAAGTGCCGCCCTTCCATTGCGGCAGCGACGGTACCGGAATAAATAACGTCATCCCCCAGATTCGGGCCAGCGTTAATGCCTGAGACAACAATATCCGGGCGCGGCTGCATCAGCCGATTAACGCCGAGATAGACGCAGTCCGTTGGGGTTCCGTTAATAACAGCAGTGTCACCGTTGGGATAGGTTTGAATACGTAAGGGTGAGTCCAGCGTCAGCGCGTTCGATGCGCCGCTGCGATTCCTGTCGGGCGCAACCACCGTCACCTCGGCGAATTCGCGCAGCGCAGAAGCTAGCGCCTGGATACCGGGAGCCGTCACACCGTCATCATTACTCAACAATATCCGTATCAAAGATGTCATGCCTTGTTCTCAGTAGATTGCAAAGAAAATCCTCTGGTTATCATTTAGTTGCACAACGATCGCGCATTCACGCTGCGACGCAATCCCGTTGCCGTCAAACCAGAGATGATTATAACCGTTGTCAGCTGGGTTTCTACAGTGAAAAAACAGGCTTGTAGGAAAGCGCAGCCGTTTGGTTAATAAATATAAAATAAATGACTTTCATTACGTTCACTGCGCACTGCCATCAAATAGAGAATATTCTCTATCTATAAGCATTGAAGTATTAATAAATGCGAGAAATATCCGGCCCTTCCCTTAGAGAAACAATCCACAACCCACTGTAATATATGCACGCGAAATATAAGAACACCGACACCGGACTTTATATTTCCCCTTCACCCATTCTTAATTTATCTATTTTAATTTCATAATGAATTTTGCTGCACGAAAATTCAAACCGAGAGAACATGAAAAATATAATGCTAAAATCCAAAGTCGCCGCCTGTCTCGCACTATGCGGTCTTATTGGTTTCTCAAACGTGACTTTCGCGGCAACGGACTATGCGGCTACCATGCCTTCAATTGAAGGTAAAAAGTTGATGGTCGGCTATTGGCATAACTGGGATCAGGGATTCTCTGGGGACTATGCGCAGGGCTATCCCAAAAAAATGAACCTTAAAGATACTCCTAAAGAGTTTAACGTCGTGATGGTCTCGTTCATGAAGTCAACCAATGACAATAGCATGCCGACCTTTACCCCTTACTATGGAACGGAGCAAAGCTTTCGCACCGAGATTTCGGAGCTAAATCAGCGTGGACAGGCTGTTCTGCTGTCTCTTGGTGGTGCGGATGCGCACATTGAACTGCACGCTGCCAAAGGCGATACGCAAAAGTTTGCCAATGAAATCATACGCCTGGTCGAGACCTACGGTTTCGACGGCCTGGATATTGACCTTGAGCAAGCGGCTATCAAGAAAGCTGATAATGAGACCGTTATTCCCGCTGCACTGAAAATAGTCCGCAAACATTATGAAAATCAGGGTAAGCATTTTATTATCAGTATGGCCCCTGAAATTCCTTATCTGACCGAAATTACCCCAGAGTATATAAACTATATTAAAAATCTGGATGGCTACTATGATTTTATTGCTCCGCAATATTATAACCAGGGCGCGTTCGGGATTGGCTTTGAACCTGAAGACACCTCAGACGGCGTCTATTGGGTTAATTATCGCCAGGATGATGACTCTAAAAAATATGAATTCCTTTATCACTTTACTAAAGAACTGATTGCTAACCCACACGGTAAGGCAGCAGTGAAAATCCCTGCCAATAAATTAGTTATCGGCTTGCCAAGTAATAACTCAGCGGCTGCAACAGGTTTTGTCAAAACGCCGCAGGACGTGTATCGCGTTTTCAAAGATTTAGAAAAAGAAGGCATGCCGTTAAGAGGGGTGATGACCTGGTCGATAAACTGGGATGAAGGTGAAAATGTCTCTCATCAGGGCTTCAACGGCCAGTTCCGTAAAGATTACACCGACCTGATTTACGGCGAAAATGCTATCGTGACGCCAGACGAAGATACCACGGCGCCGAGCGTACCTACCCATCTGCATGGAGAAGCGACCGCCAGCAGCATTCATCTGACCTGGACGGCCTCGACAGACGACAACGCCGCAGGCGTTCATCATTATGAAATATATCGTAATAATGTCAAAATCTCCGATGCTCCCTCCCATGAATACACCGACGTTAATTTACAGGAAAACGTCGAGTATCATTACACCGTCAAGGCCGTCGACGCCGCAAACAATATTTCTGCCGCCAGCGATGTTCTGAGCATCAAGACCGAAAAAGCCCCGGCACACGACGCCCAGGCACCCACCATTCCCACTCAGTTGGTAGCAACGCAGGTTGCACAAAATAGCGTGACGCTGACGTGGAAAGCCTCAACGGATAATGTGAAAGTGTTGGGTTACGAGATTTTCCGCAATGGCAAACTGGCATTTAACGTGAAAGAAATCCGCGTTGAGGACAAAAATCTTCAGCCGGATACCACTTACCACTATCAGGTAAGTGCGACGGATATCTCAGGCAATAAGTCCGGCCTTTCCGAGATGCTGTCCGTTACCACCAAAGAGAAAAGTGACGACAACGGTGGTGCGCACCCGGCTTACAAAGAAGGCACCCATTATCAGGCCGGTGACATCGTTACCGCCGCTGACGGCAACGCCTATCAGTGTAAGCCCTCGCCTTATACCCCATGGTGTAGCGGCGTGGCGTGGGCCTATGCGCCTTCTACCGGCAGCGCATGGCAACAGGCGTGGGACAAGAAGTAAATTCTTAGAGTACAAAAACATAGAAAGCCGGCTAGCCGGCTTTCTATGTCAACTTTGAACCCCCTCCTCGTGAGGGGGTAATTGTTGCGCAGAAGATTATTCGCTGATATCCGCGTCGCCTTCACCCTGTCCCATCAACTCACGGACCAGGCTGGTGGCAAAACTGCCCGCGGGCAGCCAGAACTTAAGCTCCAGCGTCGCCTCGTCCAGCGGTTTCCAGACGATGTTCTGCGGGTGCAGCATAATGGCACGGCGCGCAGGATCAACACGTTCACGCTTGAGCAGAGACAGCAGCGGCGTCTGGTCCTCAATGCAGCTCAGCTCGAAGGCTTCGGCATCCTGCTGTGAACCCAAAGGACCATCACCCGGCAACGGTGCCGTGATCAACAGCTCACCGCTGGCCACGCGCGACTGCACCGACTCCAGCTCTTCTTCCCTGGCAACAAACCAGCTGCCGCGTCCGCTCAACTGAAGCGCATCACCCAGCATCGCCTCACTCATCAGCCCTTTTGCCAAACGCTGGCTGGCGACAATGTTAAACATCGCGCTACGGCTCGCAGAAAGATAGAAGCTGCGCTTAGGACGCTCTTTAACGCGGATTTCGTCCTTCGCCCAGCGGGTAGCCTGCAGCAGATTATTGCCGCCGCGCCCAAAGCGCTGCACGCCAAAATAGTTCGGCACGCCCTGTAACACAATCTTCTCCAGACGCTGCTCAATGTCTGCAAGGTCGGTCAAATCGCGCAGTACCAGTGTGAATGCATTGCCTTTCAGTGTACCGATACGCATCTTTTTCAGATGACGAGCAAAGCGCACCACTTCACAGCCTTCGAGCTGGAACTGGCTGAGGTCCGGGTTTTCTTTCCCCGGCAAATGCACACAGAACCACTGCTCGGTAACGGCGTGGCGGTCTTTAAGACCCGCATAGCTTACCGAACGGGGATGCACACCGGCGAAACGGGCCAACTGCTCGGCGACAAACTGGGTGTTGCAGCCGGTCTTGCGGATGCGCACCAGCAGATGCTCCCCTTCCCCGTCCGGCTCAAAGCCAAGGTCTTCCTCAACGATGAAATCTTCTGGATTGGCTTTCAGCGTACCGTTCGAAAGCGGCTTGCCGTACAGCCAGGTCAGATTATTCATGTCCATTGCATCAGGCCTTGATCAACAGGGCAACGGCTTCACAGGCAATGCCTTCGCCGCGGCCGGTAAAGCCCAGCTTTTCAGTCGTAGTGGCTTTCACATTGATGTCGTCCATGTGGCAGCCCAGGTCTTCGGCGATGAAGACACGCATCTGCGGCACGTGCGGCAGCATTTTTGGCGCCTGCGCGATGATGGTGATGTCGAGGTTACCGAGACGATAGCCCTTCGCCTTAATCTGACGATAGGCTTCACGCAACAGCTCGCGGCTGTCTGCACCTTTATAGGCCGGGTCGGTATCCGGGAACAGTTTGCCGATATCACCAAGCGCGGCAGCACCGAGCAGGGCATCAGTCGCCGCATGCAGGGCAACGTCGCCGTCTGAATGTGCCAGCAGACCCTTTTCATAAGGGATACGCACGCCGCCGATCACCAGAGGGCCTTCGCCACCAAATTTATGTACGTCAAAACCGTGACCGATACGCATCATGCGCTCTCCTCTTGGTGTAACTGAGTTAAATAGAATGCTGCCAGTGCCAGATCTTCTGGACGGGTAACTTTAATATTATCGGATCTTCCCGGCACTAACTGCGGATGATAACCACAGTATTCGATGGCCGAGGCCTCGTCGGTCACGGTAGCGCCTTCATCAAGCGCACGTTCCAGACAGGCTTTTAACAGACCCAATGGGAAAAACTGCGGCGTAAGCGCGTGCCATAAATCCTGACGGTCGACGGTATGGGCGATTTTCTCAATCCCCGGTTCACCGCGCTTCATCGTGTCGCGTACCGGCGCGGCAAGGATCCCGCCAACGTTACTCGTTGCGCTGATAGCCAGCAGTCGCGTCAAGTCATCAAGATGCAGGCACGGACGTGCCGCGTCATGAACCAACACCCAGGACGCGTCTCCCGCATGCTTGAGCCCGGCCATAACCGAATCGGCACGCTGCGCGCCACCGGTCACCGCCTGAATACGCGGGTCCTGCGCAACAGGCAACTGGGCAAACCAGGTGTCCTGAGGACTGATAGCGACCACCACTTTCCTGACGCGGGGACTGCGCAGCAGCGCATTGATAGCGTGCTCGAGCAGGGTTTTCCCTTCGATGGTCAGGTATTGTTTAGGAAGTTCGCTTTGCATGCGGCTGCCAATACCGGCGGCGGGCAACACCGCGACGATATCGGCCGAGGAGACGGCTGTGTGGCTCATGGATTATTGTTGATTCTTACTTGCGTTGTGTTGGAAGCCTGATTGCGCTTGTTTTGGTCTGGCACCAGGCGATAGAAACTCTCACCGGGCTTGATCATGCCCAGCTCATTGCGTGCGCGTTCCTCAATCGCCTCCTGACCGCCATTAAGGTCGTCAATCTCTGCGAAGAGTTGGTCATTGCGTGATTTAAGTTTGACGTTGCTGGCCTGTTGCACCTCAACATCATCGTTAACCCGCACGTAATCGTGAATACCGTTCTTACCCAGCCACAGTGAATACTGCAACCAGCCTAGAATAATCAATAATAGCAGCGTTAATTTGCCCATTCCGCCCCCTGAAATAGCCGCTCAATCATCCCACAACTTTCACTTTGACTCCACACTGAAGGGGAAATTGGCGAGCAGATTAGGAGTTAAGTTAAGAATAAGTCCCCAAATGACACAATGGTTTACAACCGTGAGGATAAAAACGATTAAAAGCTGCGCAGAAAGGCGGAGAAAAATGAGAACGAGGAGGCGATTACCAGCCGCTGAGAAACTTGAACACGGTCCAAAATACGCAAAACACCACCAGACCGGTCAACGGCAGAGTCTTCCACAGACGACCGCTGAACAGCATGCTGAAGGCGATACCGATAAGCACCGAGATAGGCATCAGCGCCAGAAAGAACGGCCAGGTATAGAGCAGGAAAAACAGCGTATTGGAGCCGTAGATGACAAAAGGAAGGGAAAACGCCAGCCAGAAGAACACAAATCCGGTGCAGCCGCCGACCATGGAGTAGGAAGGTTCTTCGCTCTCCTTTACCGACGGCTTCTTACGCTTGATGTCGATGAATAACTGACTTAACGTTTGCATGGTTCAACCCCTGTTGTTTCGCTGTACACCGACACGCTCTTCGGCGTTTTGCCAGCAACATTCAGGGATTGATAATACCTCGACCACGCAGCACAGCTAATAATTGCGGGACCAAATGTGTTACTAATTGTTCACCATCGAGGTGAATATCAGACTCCAGCGGCGGCTCATAAACCGAGTCGATACCGGTGAAGTTTTTCAGCTCTCCCGCGCGCGCTTTCTTGTATAACCCCTTAGGGTCACGCGCCTCGCAGATAGCCAACGGCGTATCGACAAATACCTCGATAAACTGCCCGTTATCCAACAACTCACGTACCATCTGACGCTCGGCGCGATGAGGTGAGATAAACGCAGTAAGCACCACCTGTCCGGCGTCTACCATCAGCTTGGCTACTTCCCCGACGCGGCGGATATTTTCACGTCTGTCGTCATCGGAAAAGCCCAAATCGCGACACAGTCCGTGTCTTACATTGTCACCATCGAGAAGATAAGTGCTCACGCCGAGGCTGAAAAGCGCCTGCTCCAGCGCGCCTGCCACCGTGGATTTACCCGACCCTGAAAGGCCGGTAAACCACAGCACCACGCCGCGATGCCCATGCTGCTTTTCGCGATCCGCACGCGTCACCGCGTGCGGATGCCAGACGATATTTTCGTCCTGAAGGGCCATATTACTTGCCACCCAGCAGGTCGCGCGCACCCCAATGTGGGAAATGACGACGAACCAGCGCGTTCAGCTCAAGCTCGAAGGCGCTGTAAGCCCCTTTTTCTTCATAAACCTGTTCAAGCGCTTCTCGCACCAGACCCGCACCGACGGTTACGTTGCTCAGGCGATCGATAAAGATCATGCCGCCGGTCACTGCGTTCTGCTGATAGTTGTCCAACACCAGCGGTTCGTCGAAGGCCAGCTCAATCAGACCGATGCCGTTCAGCGGCAGGCTGTCGACCACGCGTTGAGTCAGCGAGTTGATCTCAACCTGATATTCGATGTTCTCGACGCGCGCACGGGTCTTCTTGCCACCAATCTTGATGTCATAGCTCTGGCCCACGCTCAGCGGTTGTTCGGCCATCCACACCACGTCAACCTTGGCGTTCTGCACCGCTTTTACCGTCTCGTTGGCGTCCACCAGCAGGTCACCCCGGCTGATATCAACCTCGGTGTCCAGCACCAGCGTAATGGCCTCTCCGGCCCAGGCTTCCTGCAGGTCGCCGTCGAAGGTCACGATACGCGCCACGGTGGACTCAACGCCTGATGGCAGCACCTTGATTTTCTGCCCTACGCGAACGGAACCGGAGGCCAGCGTACCGGCATAACCACGGAAGTCGAGGTTTGGACGGTTCACATACTGCACCGGGAAACGCATCGGCTGCTGTTCACGCACGTTGATGATGTTGACGGTTTCCAGCACGTCGAGCAGCGTCGGGCCAGTGTACCAAGGCATCTTCTGGCTTTCGGACGCCACGTTGTCGCCTTCCAGCGCGGAAAGCGGCACGAATTTAATGTCCAGATCGGTTGGCAACTGCTCGGCGAAGGTCAGGTAGTCTTGCTTGAATTGCTCGAATACCTCTTCGCTGTAGTCGACCAGGTCCATCTTGTTGACCGCAACCACCAGATGACGAATCCCCAGCAGCGTTGCGATAAAGCTGTGACGGCGGGTCTGATCCAGTACGCCTTTACGCGCATCGATCAGCAAAATTGCTAGGTCGCAGGTCGATGCGCCGGTCGCCATGTTACGGGTGTACTGTTCGTGCCCCGGGGTATCGGCGATGATGAATTTACGTTTTTCAGTTGAGAAGTAGCGATAAGCCACGTCGATAGTAATGCCCTGCTCACGCTCGGCCTGCAAACCGTCAACCAGCAGCGCCAGGTCAATCTTCTCGCCCTGAGTACCGTGACGCTTGCTGTCATTGTGCAGTGAAGACAGCTGATCTTCATAAATCTGACGTGTGTCGTGCAGCAGGCGGCCGATTAGCGTACTTTTACCGTCATCCACGCTGCCACAGGTCAGGAAGCGCAGCAGACTTTTGTGCTGTTGTGCGTGCAGATAAGCTTCTACGCCGCCCTGCTCAGCGATTTGTTGTGCAATTGCGTTATTCATAGTCCGTGCTCCTTAGAAATACCCTTGACGCTTTTTAAGCTCCATCGAACCCGCCTGATCGCGGTCGATGGCACGCCCCTGACGCTCGCTGGTGGTGGAAACCAGCATCTCCTCGATGATTTCCGGCAGCGTTTGCGCTTCGGACTCCACCGCACCGGTCAGCGGCCAGCATCCCAGAGTACGGAAACGGACCATTTTCTCTTCAATCTCCTCGCCCGGCTGTAGCTCGATACGGTCGTCATCGACCATGAGTAGCATACCGTCACGCTCCAGTACCGGACGCGGTGCGGCCAGATACAACGGAACAATCTCAATGTTTTCCAGATAGATGTATTGCCAGATATCCAGCTCGGTCCAGTTAGACAGCGGGAAGACGCGGATGCTTTCACCCTTGTTGATCTGGCCGTTGTAGTTGTGCCACAGCTCTGGACGCTGGTTTTTCGGATCCCAACGATGGAAACGATCGCGGAACGAGTAGATACGCTCTTTGGCACGCGATTTCTCTTCATCACGACGAGCACCGCCAAAGGCAGCGTCAAAACCGTATTTGTTCAGCGCCTGCTTCAGGCCTTCGGTTTTCATGATATCGGTGTGCTTGGCGCTGCCGTGTACGAACGGGTTAATGCCCATTGCCACGCCTTCCGGGTTTTTATGCACCAGCAGCTCAAAGCCATAATTCTTCGCCGTACGGTCGCGAAACTCGTACATCTCTTTGAATTTCCAGCCAGTATCGACGTGCAGCAGCGGGAAAGGCAGCGTGCCGGGGAAGAAGGTCTTACGCGCCAGATGCAGCATCACAGAGGAGTCTTTACCGATGGAATACATCATCACCGGGTTAGCGAATTCAGCCGCAACCTCGCGGATGATATGGATGCTTTCCGCCTCCAGCTGTCGTAAATGGGTGAGTCGTTTTTCGTCCATATCAGATCCTTAAGCCAAATTCACGACCGTCGGGCGTTGTGCACCGGCAGTCTCTGGATGATGCCCAAACCAGGCGAGTTTGTGATGAAGTTCAACCACTTCACCAATAACCAGCAGGGCCGGCGACGGCGCCTGTTGGGCTAATTGTTCTAAATTTTGCAATGTTCCGGTCAACACCTGTTGGTCTGCGCGCGTACCGCGACCAATCACCGCCACCGGCGTTTCGGCGGCGCGCCCGTGGGCGATAAGATGATGACTGATGTCCGAGGCTTTCATTGCGCCCATATAAATCGCCAGCGTCTGTTGCCCGCGGGCGAGTTCGGACCATTGCAGGCCATTGCCGTCAGTGTGGATTTGGCCGGTAATAAACATCACGCTCTGCGCGCGTTCGCGGTGCGTCAGAGGAATACCGGCATAGGCCGTTGCCCCGGCTGCCGCGGTAATTCCCGGCACCACCTGAAAAGGAATGCCTGCCGCGGCGACCACTTCAAGCTCTTCGCCACCGCGACCAAAAATGAACGGGTCACCGCCTTTCAGCCTGACCACTTTTTTTCCCTGCTTCGCCAGGTCGACCAAGAGTCGATTGGTTTCTTCCTGCATCACCAGATGGTTGCCCGCACGCTTACCGACGCAGATTTTCTCCGCGTCGCGGCGCACGAGGTCCAATACCTCATCGCTAACCAGGAAGTCATACAGCACCACGTCGGCCTGTTGCATGACCTGCAATCCACGCAGCGTCAGAAGCCCCACGTCGCCGGGACCCGCACCGACCAGCGTCACCATCCCCTGATGAGTCGCCTCGTCCGGCGCATCCATCAGCTGCTTTAACGCCTGCTCCGCCTCATCGAACTGCCCCCCAGCGGTCAATGAAGCGAAGCGGCCGTCAAAAGCCTGCTCCCAGAAACGACGACGGGCAGACATCGAGTTAAAACGCTGCTTGACGCGTTCACGCCAGCTACCGGCGATTTCCGCCATTTTACCGAGGCTGGCGGGCAGCAGCGTTTCGAGTTTTTCACGCAGCATTCTGGCCAGCACGGGCGCCTGCCCGCTGGACGAAATAGCCACCACGATCGGCGAGCGATCGACAATGGACGGAAAAATAAATGAACATTTAGGCTGATCGTCAACGACATTGGCCAGCACGCGGCGCTGATTAGCGTCTTCATACACGCGGGCGTTAAGCTCAGTGTCATCCGTTGCGGCGATCACCAGAAATACGTCATCAAGCTGCTCAGGCTGATAAGACTGAGACAACCAAAGAACGTCAGACTGCTGGTGCAGAGACTCCACTTCATCAGACAATGCCTGTGCGACGACTCTCACTTCCGCACCTGCTCGCAGAAGAAGATCAATTTTGCGTGCAGCCACTTCGCCACCGCCAACGACCAGTACCGGACGTTGTTTCAGGTCGGCAAATATAGGGAGATAGTCCACAACAACCTTTATGCATAAACAAATCGATAATATGACTATACGGCGTGGCCGTTATCGAGATGAAATGACGAAATGGAATGATTAGTTCCAGAATGGAATATAGCCAGTAAAAAGCTCGTTTTGAGAAAACTGTAAATTGTTAATTTCGTCGCCGAATCGCATACTACGGGCAGACTTTTCAAGGACGCCTGATAAGGATTTTTAGTATGCTTTCTCTCCGCCACGTAGCGCGTTCAGCACTGTTACTCACGCTGAGCGGCTTGTATGCGGTCTCTGCCGTGGGACATCCCTTAAAAAATCCGCCACTCGGCCACATGGCGGAACAGCAGACGCGACACATTGCCACCTATTTTCCGGGAAGAATGGCCGGCAGCCCGGCTGAAATCATCGCCGCCGATTACCTTAATCAGACGCTGAACAAAATGGGCTACCAGAGCCATCTGCGCGCGTTTGAAGCTCGTTATCTTTACACCAGTCAGGACGGCCGCCAGAACTGGCACAGCGTTCACGCCACCTCAGTAATAGCCGACCGCGCAGGCGAAGTACCGCAACAGATAGTGGTCATGGCGCATTTCGATACCTATCTGCCGCAGAGCGATAAGGACAGCGACGAGAATCTCGGCGGCCTGACGCTACAGGGCGTCGACGATAACGCCTCCGGCGTCGGTGCTATGCTCGAGCTGGCGCAGCGGATGAGCCAAGAGTCGACGCACTACAGCCTGCGTTTCGTCGCCCTGAGTGCACAGGAGGCCGGTGAGCAAGGTGCAAAAGACTATCTCGACAGCCTGACGCCGGAGGAGAAAAAACGCACGCTGCTGGTCATCAATCTGAATTCGCTGATTGTCGGTGACCGACTGTATTTCAACAGCGGTGTGAATACCTCGTCCGTCGTCGCCAAGCTCTCGAGGGACAAGGCGCTGAGCATCGCGCGTCGCCTGGGCATCGACGCCGCACGCAGCCCGTCGGGAACCAGCTGCTGCGAGGGGCTGAAGGCGCTGGACGACCAGCATATTCCGCTGATGCTGGTCTCCGCCAGCGACTGGCGACTGGGGAAACAGGATGGGCAGCAGCAGCGTCCGATAAGCTCTCACTTCCCGGCCGGCACCAGCCGCTTCCAGGGGCGGATAGACAATCTGCAATATCTTGACCGCTATCTGCCAGGGCGCATCGCCAGACGTGAAAAAGACAGCGTGAGAATTCTGCTGCCTTTACTGAAAGAGTTAGCGACGCCTGAGGGACGTTAAAAAAAAATCCCCCATCGTGTGGGGGATTAGAAAACTGATTATTCGTGCAGTCCGCACTCACGCTTAAGGCCGAAGAACCGAGTTTCCTCTTCCTTCATCCCCTCTTCCCACTTTTTGGTGGTGTGAGTGTCGCCAACGGACAGATAGCCCTGATCCCACAGCGGGTGGTAGCTCAGCCCGTGCTGCTTTAGATACTGGAAGATCTGACGGTTGTCCCAGTCGATGATCGGCAGGATTTTAAACACCCCACGCTGCACCGCCAACACCGGTAGATTGGCACGGCTGCCCGACTGCTCACGACGCAGACCGGCGAACCAGGTCTGCGCCCCCAGCGTTTCAAGCGCGCGGTTCATTGGTTCAACCTTGTTGATCAGGTTATATTTCTCGATGCCCTCAACGCCCTGCTCCCACAGCTTGCCGTACCGCGCTTCCTGCCATGCGGCAGAGTGCTCGGCGCGATAAACCTTAAGATTCAGGTTCAGTTGCTCAGTCAGGGTATCGATAAACTGGTAGGTTTCCGGAAACAGATAGCCGGTATCCGTCAGGATCACCGGAATATCCGACTTCTGACGCGTGACCAGATGCAGACACACCGCCGCCTGAATACCGAAGCTGGACGACAAGGCAAACTCGCCCGGCAGATTTTCCAACGCCCAGCTCACGCGCTCTTCGGCCGAGAGTTTTTCCAGCTGGCCGTTAACCTCGGCCAGTGCCAATGCCTGCCCGGACTTGGGCAGTGCATTCAGTTCTGTTAGGGAGAGTAAGCTCATATCGCCTCCTGTCAGTCGTAAAAATCGCGAGCGGGATCGAGCACCGGCTTGATGATGCCTGCGCGGATCACGTAATCGCCAAAGCCTTCATCGGTCTCGCGCTCTTTTGCCCAGCGTCCGACCAGCTCATCGATAATCGTCAGGATCTCGACATCGCTGATGTTCTCACGATACATGCGTGGAATACGCGTACCCTCACGGTTACCGCCCAGATGCAGGTTGTAGCGGTTCATCGCTTTACCTACCAGGCCGATTTCAGCCAACAGCGCACGGCCACAGCCGTTAGGGCAACCGGTGACGCGCAGGACGATGTGTTCCTTGCCGACCCCGTGCTGATGCATGATGCCTTCTACCTTGGTCACAAACTCTGGCAGGAAGCGCTCTGCTTCGGCCATAGCCAGCGGACAGGTTGGGTAGGACACGCAGGCCATCGAGTTTTTACGCTGCTCGGTCACGCCGTCATCGATCAGACCGTGATTGCGCGCCAGCGCCTCGATAGCGTCTTTATCTTTCTCATCGACACCCGCCACGATCAGGTTCTGGTTCGCGGTCAGACGGAAATCGCCTTTATGAATGCGGGCTATCTCGGCCAGACCCGTTTTCAGCGGACGACCCGGGTAGTCCAGAATACGTCCGTTTTCGATGAACAGCGTCAGGTGCCATTGGTTATCAATGCCCTTCACCCAACCGATGCGATCGCCACGGCCGGTGAATTCGTAAGGACGCACGTCACCAAAGGTGATACCCGCACGCTTCTCGACTTCAGCCTTGAAGGTCTCGACGCCGACGCGTTCCAGGGTGTATTTGGTCTTGGCGTTCTTACGGTTGGTGCGGTTACCCCAGTCGCGCTGAGTGGTTACTACCGCCTCAGCGACCGCAAGCGTATTTTCAAGTGGGATAAAGCCCAGTTCGCTTGCGGTGCGGGCATAGGTCGTCTTATCGCCGTGCGCGATAGACAGTCCACCGCCCACTAACACGTTAAAGCCAACCAGTTTACCGTTGTCGGCAATCGCCACGAAGTTCAGATCGTTGGCGTGCAGGTCCACGTCGTTCTGCGGCGGGATAACGACCGTCGTCTTGAACTTACGCGGCAGATAGGTTGCCCCCAGAATCGGCTCTTCGTCGGTAGTCTCGACCTTTTCCTGATCCAGCCACACTTCGGCATAGGCGCGGGTACGCGGCAGCAGATGCTCGGAAATCTTCTTCGCCCACTGCCAGGCTTCGAAATGCAGCTCGGACTCTACCGGGTTAGAGGTACAGAGCACGTTACGGTTCACGTCGTTGGCGGTTGCCAGCGCGTCAAGGCCCAGCTTGTTCAGCAGCTGATGAACCGGTTTAACGTTAGGCTTCAGAATGCCGTGGAACTGGAACGTCTGGCGGTTGGTGATACGAATGCTGCCGTAAATCGTACTGTCTGCGGCGAATTTATCGATGCCGAGCCACTGCTCGGGGGTCATCACACCGCCCGGCAGACGGCAACGCAGCATCATCGCATGGCGCGGCTCGAGCTTCTGCTCGGCACGCTCGGCGCGAATGTCACGGTCGTCTTGCTGGTACATGCCGTGGAAACGGATCAGCAGGAAGTTGTCGCCGTTGAAACCGCCGGTCAGGCCGTCGGTCAGATCCTCGGTAATGGTGCCGCGCAGAAAGTTACTTTCTTTCTTAAGACGTTCAGCGTCGGTTAATTTGCCTTCGACCACCAAAGGTCCGGGATGTTTTTCGTTCATAGTTTCAGTGCTCATTAATAGACATCTCGCTGGTAACGACGGTCAAAACGCAGCTCGCTCAGGAATTCATCGGCGTCTTCAAGGCTCATGGAACCGTGCTCGGCAATCAGCTCAAGCAGCGTCTGCTCCACGTCTTTCGCCATGCGGTTGGCGTCACCGCAGACATAAATATGTGCGCCTTCCTGCAGCCATTGCCACACTTCAGCGCCTTTGGCACGCAGCTTGTCCTGAACGTAAACTTTCTCGGACTGGTCGCGCGACCAGGCCAGGTCAATATGGGTTAACAGTCCATCTTTGACATAGCGCTGCCACTCAACCTGATAAAGGAAATCTTCGGTAAAGTGCGGATTACCAAAGAACAGCCAGTTTTTACCGCCCGCACCGTCGTTATCACGCTGCTGCATAAAGGCGCGGAAGGGCGCAATACCGGTGCCCGGGCCGATCATAATGACCGGTGCCTCAGGATCGGCCGGCAGACGGAAGTTATCGTTGTGCTCGATGAAGACGCGGACTTCACCGTCTTCTTGCAGTCTGTCAGCAAGATAGCCCGACGCTCCCCCGGTACGCGCACGGCCATCAATTTCGTAACGCACTACGCCGACGGTAATGTGGACTTCGGTGTCGGTTTCCGCCTGTGAAGAGGCAATAGAATAAAGCCGTGGCGTCAGCGGGCGCAGCATATCAACCAGTTGCTGAGGCTGAAGCTCGGTCGGTGCACGGCGAATCATGTCGACGAACGGCGTGTTCTGTGCAAACTGTTGCAACGCGCTCTTGTCGGAAACCAGCGCCAGCAGGTCGGCGTCGCGACATACGGCGGCGTACTTGTCGACAATGACCGTGGTGTTCTGCGTCAGCTCGATATGATGCGTAAGCGCATCGCTCAACGCGAGCGTTTTGCCGTGGACTTCGACCGGCTCATCGCCTTTCAGCCACAGCAGCTCGAGCAGTTCTTTCACCAGAGCAGGACTGTTTTCGAACCACACGCCCAGCGCGTCACCCGGCTGGTAGCGCAGGCCAGAATCGCCTAAATCAATTTCAATATGGCGCACGTCTTTATCAGAGTTGCGACCCGTAATTTTCTGGTTGACCGAAAGCAGCGCCGTCAGCGGCTGTTCCTTGGTGTAAGGGCTGCTGTCGAGCTGATTCACGTTTCCAGCGACGGTAGCCGCCAGCGCGGCAGGACCTTCGGCAGGTACGCGCTTTTTCAGTACCTCAACCACATTTTGAATCCAGTCAGCGGCCTGGTGCTGGTACTCAACGTCGGCGTCTACGCGGTCGAGCAAACGCTCTGCGCCGAGTTCACCCAAACGGGTATCAAAGTCCTTACCCGCCTGACAGAAGAATTCGTAAGAAGTGTCACCCAGGCCAAACACCGCGAAGGCCGTATCGGACATTTGCGGCGCCTTTTTGGAAAGCAGGAACTTGTGTAGCGCCACAGCCTCTTCCGCCGGCTCGCCCTCTCCCTGTGTAGACGCGACGATCAGCAGTAATTTTTCCTGGCCAATCTGCTTGAACTTGTAGTCACCGGCGTTGACCAGGTTAACGTTAAGCTTAGCCGCAACCAGCGCATCGCGCAGCTGCTCGGCCAGACGGCGTGCGTTACCGGTCTGGGACGCTGAGATAAGGGTAATCGATGCCGCCGCAGCGACTGGAGCAGGTGCCGCCACCGCGCCCGACTGCTGGTTAGTCAATCCCCAAAAATAACCTGAAAGCCAGGCTAACTGGGTCGGCGAATAGTCACCAATCGCCGATTGCAGCCGTGTCATTTGCTCCGGGGTTAACGGAAGCAAAGATAGAGGAGGAGCCTGAGTCGTCATCGCGGTACGAATTCCCTTATTGCTTAAGCCAGTTTCAGCGGGCCATTAAATGATTAAGAATTTGATAGCTTGTAAGGTTAACCAGCAGGATCATAACAATTAAATAAGTGATGGGAATATTAAATAACCATAATGACTAAGTGTTTTTTCAGGTAGAAACTATCGGTAAAAGTGGTAAAGCCGCAGTTATAGGCTACTGAAATAACTAATAAAAAAATCAGGTTTATTCATCGGGGGTAAATTCAGGAGTCTAGATGAGAAAACCCCGCATTTGCGGGGTTAAAAATTTCTTTGAGTTCACAGGCTTGCCGTCAGAAAGTGGCGCAGAACATCAGTCCGTTATGGATTGAACTCGTGCTGCTGCTCGAAGCGCGAGAACTGCCCTGCGGCGTAAATCGACATTTTGATATCGCTATGGCCGATATCCGGAAGCGCCACAAAGTGCCAGTTAAACGGCATGTAGTTTTGCTCTGCCTGCTGCTGAGAGGTGGTGAAAAAGTTCTCGGCACGGTCAAGACGCGTTACGCCCTGCGCCATCGCGCCCTTGGAGTGACGCAGCAGACGATTTTCAGGATCGTCGTCATTGGTCCCCACCGCAATGAGAATAGGTTTGGCAAAGTACTCGGCCAACTGAGACTGACTGACTTTTATCGGCGAGGCGCGCAGACCGTAAGGCCAGCGCTGGTCGGTATCCGGCAGCGTCCACCAACCAGCGGCGGAGCAAATAGCGGCCTTGACCTCTGGCTGCGGCAGCAGGGTCAGCATACGGTGAACGAACTGGCAGCCCGCGCTGTTGCCAAACAGATAATACTGAGACTGAGTGGAGATTCCTTGCTGGCGCATGGCGTTGAAAATGTCATTCACCAAGGTGAAGGTCCACTGCGACTTAGGCAGCCGGTGATGCGTTTTCGGATCCTGGATATTTCCCAGGTTATAGCCATAGCTGCCGGGGAAGTCCTGATCGGTAAAACGCGGAACCACGATGCGGAAATGGTATTGGTCGGCGATTTTGATCCAGTCGTTGCGGTAGGTGGATGCGTTACGATCGACACCCGTCATCGCCATAATCACCGGGGTGCTGGCGTCGGTACCGGCGGGCTGATAGGTGAAGACTTCGACAGGTTTTTTGTTGCCACCAACCGGGAAGTAAAAGCTGCCGGTGCCATCGGCCAGGGTTTTTAACACTATCCCAGTGGGCTTGGCGGGGGCTTTAGAGACAGCAGGCTTGGCCGGTGCTGCGGGCGTCGTAACCGTTTGACCGTTAGCAGGGGCAGCTTTTGCAGCGGAAACCGCAGACGGCGTCACCGCAGGCGATGCCGCAGCGGGCGCAGTTTGCGGTGTAGCCGATGCTGCCTTGTCAGGAGCCGCAGGCACAGGGGTATTTACCGCCGGTGCATCACCCGCAGTGGGTAATTTATGGGGGATCGATAGTTCATCGGCTTTAGCTGTTGCAGAAACTACCAGCAACAAAATGGCCCAACGCAGCGCTCTAATCATTCACTATCTCAATAGGTTAATATCCAACGCCCCCAATGTAAGTCATCGAGTCACATTGAGTAAATACACCAAAGCTCAATATCTGTCTATTTGCAGAGCAGATAAGTCATGGCGTAAGCGGCCAGATTCCGTTAATATGCCGCGTTTTTTGCAGTCAACGAGACAGTGTTATGACCACTACATTATTTAAAGATTTTATGTTCGAAGCCGCTCATCACCTGCCTCACGTTCCCGCAGGGCATAAATGTGGCCGCCTGCATGGGCACTCTTTTGCCGTGCGTCTGGAAATCACCGGCGAAGTTGATCCACACACCGGCTGGGTCATGGATTTTGCTGAGCTGAAAGCCGCGTTTAAACCGACCCTAGACAGCCTGGATCACTATTATCTCAATGATATCCCGGGCCTTGAAAATCCAACCAGCGAAGTGCTCGCCGAATGGATCTGGAACAAGATGAAGCCTCAGCTTCCCCTGCTGAGCGCGGTGCGCATCAAAGAAACCTGCACCGCCGGCTGCGTTTATCGCGGTTAAACTGCTCGCCTAACCTCTTTTCAAAGCCCTTGTTGCTGTGGCAAGGCGCAAAGTGCGCAAGTCCCGATGAGCTGACATAAGTCAGTGATTCGGGCGAGTAAGCGAAGCAACGCCGCCACAGTGACAAGACCAAAGAAAGAATTTTCAAAGCCCTTGTTGCTGTAGCAAGGCGCAAAGTGCGCAAGTCCCGATGAGCTGACATAAGTCAGTGATTCGTGCGAGCAAGCGAAGCAACGCCGCCACAGTGACAAGACCAAAGAAAGAATTTTCAAAGCCCTTGTTGCTGTGGCAAGGCGCAAAGTGCGCAAGTCCCGATGAGCTGACATGAGTCAGTGATTCGGGCGAGTAAGCGAAGCAACGCCGCCACAGTGACAAGACCAAAGAAAGAATTTTCAAAGCCCTTGTTGCTGTGGCAAGGCGCAAAGTGCGCAAGTCCCGATGAGCTGACATAAGTCAGTGATTCGGGCGAGCAAGCGAAGCAACGCCGCCACAGTGACAAGGGCGAAGAAAATTAGGCGATGTTTAAATACTTATGGGTCTGCATTGACAACCGCCAGTTTTTGGCGATGCACGTCGCGATACACAATTTAGTGGCTTCTTCTTTCTGACTGATCGGCTGTAGGGCGATAATACGCGCCTTCTGGTCGGTCAGTGTCGCAAGCAACACTTCCAATGCATCGATATCACGCTGGCGTGCGACCGGATGCTTAATCTCGTCTGCTCGCTGCAGAGCCTGCGGCAGAATGTCGTAACCGCCACGCATATTCACTTTTGGAGAAACCGTCACCCAGGTCTTGGCAGAACAGCGCACTTCATGCGTGCCACTGGTTTCAATCTGGCAGCTATAGCCCAATGATTCCAAAAGCTCGGTCAACGGCTGCAAATCGTAGATGCACGGCTCACCGCCGGTTATCACGACGTGGTTGGCCGTCCAACCCTGATTCTTGATAACCTGATGCAGCTGCTCGGCGGTGGCATTGCCCCACGCGTCGCTCTCTTCGGTTTTAACCAGGATACGCTGCATATCGACTTCACGATCGGCGAATTTTTCCCAGGTGTGTTTCGTATCGCACCAGCTACAGCCCACCGGGCAGCCCTGTAAACGAATAAAAATAGCCGGCACGCCGGTAAAATAGCCTTCCCCTTGCAGGGTTTCGAACATCTCGTTAATCGGGTACTGCATGTGTATCTCAGTGTTAAGGAGCCAACGGCTATTATCGCAGACATCGCGGGTTGCGCCAAACCTATCGCGGAATCGCACAACTTTCAGAAATCTTCGATTCACCGCGTTGCTCGGCTAATAAAGGGGGTTTCTAATAAAGTAAAAAACCCGCCGAAGCGGGTTTTGTGAAGCCAGGGTTCAGAAATTACTGACCTTTAACTTCTTTCAGACCGTTAAACGGGGCAGGAGTACCCGCAGCCGCCAGTGCTTCTTCGATACGAATCAGCTGGTTGTATTTAGCAACACGGTCAGAACGGCTCATAGAACCGGTTTTGATTTGGCCCGTAGCGGTACCGACTGCCAGGTCGGCAATGGTAGCATCTTCAGTTTCGCCTGAACGGTGAGAGATAACGGCAGTGTAGCCAGCATCTTTCGCCATTTTGATCGCAGCCAGAGTTTCGGTCAGTGAACCGATCTGGTTGAATTTGATCAAGATGGAGTTAACGATGCCTTTTTCGATACCTTCTTTCAGGATTTTAGTGTTGGTAACGAACAGGTCGTCGCCCACCAGCTGGATTTTGTCGCCCAGAACTTTAGTCTGGTAAGCAAAACCGTCCCAATCAGATTCGTCCAAACCGTCTTCGATAGAAACGATTGGGTACTGTTTAGTCAGGTCTTCCAGGAAGTGAGTGAACTCTTCAGAAGTGAAGGCTTTGTTACCTTCGCCAGCCAGAACGTATTTACCGTCCTTATAGAATTCTGAAGCTGCACAGTCCATCGCCAGAGTGATGTCTTTGCCCAGCTCGTAGCCTGCTGCTTTAACCGCTTCAGCGATTACAGCCAGGGCTTCGGCGTTAGAACCCAGGTTAGGCGCATAGCCACCTTCGTCACCAACAGCAGTTCCCATGCCTTTAGATTTCAGAACTTTAGCCAGAGTGTGGAAAACTTCAGAGCCCATACGTACGGCTTCTTTCAGAGTTTTCGCGCCCACAGGCTGGATCATGAATTCCTGGATGTCGACGTTGTTGTCGGCGTGCTCACCACCGTTGATGATGTTCATCATTGGCAGTGGCATTGAATATTTACCAGGAGTGCCGTTCAGTTCCGCAATGTGTGCGTACAGAGGCAGACCTTTTGAAGCAGCAGCAGCTTTAGCCGCAGCCAGAGAAACCGCCAGAATCGCGTTAGCACCGAACTTGGATTTGTTTTCGGTACCGTCAAGCTCGATCATAATCTTGTCGATGTTAGCCTGGTCTTTTGCGTCTTTGCCTTGCAGAGCCTGAGCGATAGGGCCGTTAACCGCGTCAACCGCTTTAGTTACGCCTTTACCCAGAAAACGAGATTTATCACCGTCACGCAATTCCAGAGCTTCGCGAGAACCCGTTGACGCACCTGATGGTGCAGCAGCCAGACCTACGAAACCGCCTTCCAGATGAACTTCAGCTTCTACGGTCGGGTTACCACGGGAGTCGATGATTTCACGACCGAGCACTTTAACGATTTTGGACATTAGGATTTCCTCAGTACAAGTTAACTAAAGCTTCGGACTCAGGATGCGCCGCACTCCGGCAGCGCACCTCTGGTCTTATATTTTATTTTACCTGACGCTTCTGATACTCACCGGCTGCCTTAACAAAGCCTGCAAACAACGGATGACCATCACGCGGCGTTGACGTAAATTCCGGATGGAACTGGCAAGCAACAAACCACGGGTGGTTTGGCAACTCGATAATTTCCACCAGTTGCTTATCGCCAGAGCGACCTGCAACGCGTAAACCGGCTGCTTCAATTTGCTTCAACAGCATGTTGTTTACTTCGTAGCGGTGACGATGACGTTCAACTATGGTTGGCTCGTTGTACATCTCACGAACCAGGCTTCCTTCGGTCAGGTGACACAGCTGCCCACCCACACGCATAGTGCCGCCTAAATCACTCTCTTCGGTACGTACTTCGACGTTGCCGTTTTCATCGCGCCATTCGGTAATCAGGGCCACAACAGGGAACTTACAGTCTGGCACAAATTCAGTAGAGTTCGCGTTTTCCATACCGGCAACGTTACGAGCAAACTCCATCAGCGCAACCTGCATACCCAGACAAATGCCCAGATAAGGAATGTTATTCTCACGCGCATAGCGTGCGGTCATCACTTTACCTTCAACGCCACGGTAACCGAAACCACCAGGGATCAGGATAGCATCCAGGTCTTTCAGTACTTCGACGCCGCGGGTTTCAACGTCCTGTGAATCGATAAGCTTGATGTTTACTGTCAGACGGTTTTTCAGGCCTGCGTGTTTCAGTGCTTCGATAACCGATTTATAGGCATCCGGCAGTTCGGTGTATTTACCGACCATACCGATGTTCACTTCGCCGCCTGGGTTGGCTTCTTCGTAAATAACCTGTTCCCATTCAGCCAGATCGGCCTCTTTGCAGCTTAAGTTGAAACGTTTACAAATATAATCGTCCAGGCCCTGTGATTTCAATAGCGCAGGGATTTTATAAATGGAATCAACGTCTTTTAAGGAGATAACCGCTTTCTCAGGCACGTTACAGAACAGTGCGATTTTTGCACGTTCGTTGGCGGGAACAGAACGGTCTGAACGGCAGATAAGCACGTCTGGCTGAATACCGATAGACAGCAGTTCTTTCACAGAGTGCTGAGTAGGTTTGGTTTTAACTTCACCGGCAGCCGCCATGTAAGGCACCAGAGTCAGGTGCATATACAGGGTGTGCTCACGGCCAACGTCAACCGCCATCTGGCGAATCGCTTCGAGGAACGGCAGGGACTCGATGTCACCTACGGTGCCGCCGATTTCGACCAGAACCACGTCATGACCTTCGCCGCCTTCAATGATGCGCTCTTTGATTGCGTTGGTGATGTGCGGGATAACCTGAATGGTCGCGCCGAGATAATCGCCACGGCGCTCTTTGCGCAGGACGTCGGAGTAAATACGACCGGTAGTAAAGTTGTTACGGCGAGTCATTTTAGTGCGAATGAAACGTTCGTAGTGACCCAGATCGAGATCTGTTTCAGCCCCATCTTCGGTCACGAAGACTTCACCATGCTGGGTTGGGCTCATGGTACCCGGATCGACGTTGATGTACGGATCGAGTTTCATGATGGTAACGTTCAAACCACGGGCTTCGAGAATAGCCGCCAGAGAGGCTGCGGCAATGCCTTTACCCAGAGAGGATACAACCCCGCCGGTCACAAAAATATAATTAGTTGTCATGCTGAACCTGAGAGGTTAGGTTTAAAGACGATGGAATAACCAGGACGGGAAAATAGTATACCCGAACCTTCCGTGCGCCACAAACAATGGTTTTACTCCGTTCACTCGCAGACCCGTCGGCAACCCCTCGCCATGACAGTTTAGGCCTGAAAACATCAAAACCCTTTAAAAACAGCAAACTACCTCATTGCACCTGAAATAACGGCCGATGAACGACAAAAAAACGCGTTATAATTCAATTTATTAAACTTTTCGCACGCATGCCGCTGCTTCATTGATGCACGCTATGTTAGCAGCGGCGTTAGACGGCGTTTTGATATTGATCACAGCAAAGTGATTTTTACCTCAGGCCTGATTTTTCCTGCATTTTGACCTGCTGCCAGGCCTCTTCCATCTGTTCGAGGCTCGCTTCTTCCATTTTCAGGCCTGAGCCGCGAATTATTTCTTCAACCTGGCGAAAACGACGTTCAAATTTACGGTTTGCGGCCTGAAGAGCGCCTTCGGCCTTGTGTCCGAGGTGACGAGAAAGGTTCACGGTTGCGAACAGCATGTCGCCTATCTCCTCGCCCAATTTATCCTGATCGACCACGGCCTGTTTGGCCTCAAACATCACTTCGTCTATCTCTTCATAGACCTTATCAAGCACCGGGCCGAGCGTGGTCCAGTCGAAGCCGACGTTAGCACAGCGTTTTTGGATCTTGTGCGCCTTCATCAGAGCAGGAAGCGTGGCAGGAATATCATCGAGGGCTGAGAATAGCGCCTTGTCGGCACGTTCCTGCGATTTACCCTTCTCCCATTCAAGCAGCACCTGAGTCGTGTCTTTGCCGGGAGCAGACTGCTGCTGGTTGAAGATGTAAGGGTGGCGACGCTCTAGCTTGTCGGAGATAGCGGTGCAGATATCGTCAAAATTAAACAGCCCTTGTTCGCTGCCCATCTGCGCATAGAACACCACCTGAAACAGCAGGTCACCCAGCTCGTCGCGCAGGTCGGCGAAGTCTTTACGTTCAATGGCATCAAGCACTTCGTAGGTTTCTTCCAGCGTATAGGGTGCGATAGTCTCGAAGGTTTGCTCTTTGTCCCACGAACAACCGGCAACCGGATCGCGCAGGGTTTTCATAATACCGAGGAGGCGCTGCAGGGGAAGTGAAGTTGTCATGAGGCTTTCCGTAAATTTTAAAAGAGAATTATCCCTAGGTCATTGAAGCTTCAACATGCGGCAAGCGAGCCCCCCGACAAGCTGACATAAGTCATTGAGTCAGGAGGGCAGGCACCGCTAACGCTGCTACAGCGTTAAACACGACGGGGATTAGGAACCATGGAGGCGCTTGGCTTCGATGACATCCGGCAGCTGATTGAGCTTGGCGATAACCCGGCTCAAGACCTGCGGATTGTAGATCTCGATGTCCATGTCGATAGTTGCCAGCTGATTCTTGGTATCGCTGCGGCTGGCAACGCCCAGCACGTTAACTTTTTCGTTGGCAAGAATGGTGGTGATGTCACGCAGTAGTCCACTCCTGTCGTTCGCTACCACACGCAACACCAGGGAATATCCGCTTGAATAGCTCTCGCCCCACACCGCATCGACAATACGCTCCGGTGCATGAGACTTCAGATCTTCGAGCTGGTCACAGTCCGCACGGTGAATTGAAATTCCGCGCCCCTGGGTGATGAAACCAATAATTTCGTCGCCCGGAATCGGCTGGCAGCAGCGGGCGATGTGGTGCATCAGATTACCCACGCCCTCCACCACAACGCGGCCGTTTTCTTTCGAGCCACTGCGTACCGGCGCACGAGTCGTTTTCTGCGTCAGCTGGCGCAGCGCCTCTTCATCAAGCTCTTCCGCACTCGGTTTCTTCAGCTGCGACTGAAGATAATTCGCCATCTGGTTGAGCCGAATGTCGCCATTACCGATGGCCGCCAGCAGCTCGTCGAGCGAGTTAAAGTTATAGCGCGGCAGTAGGAGCTTTTCAGCGTCCTTCAGGTTGATGTCCATGCGCTCGAGCTCGTCGTCGAGAATCTGCTTGCCGGCGATAATATTCTTGTCGCGGTCCTGCTTACGGAACCAGTTCTGGATCTTCGAGCGCCCACGGCTGGTGGTGATATACCCCAGACTTGGGTTCAGCCAGTCACGACTTGGGTTCGGGTGCTTCTGGGTGATAACTTCGACCTGATCGCCCATCTGCAACTGATAGGTAAACGGCACGATGCGGCCACCAATTTTCGCCCCGATACAGCGGTGACCGACGTCGCTGTGAATGTGGTAGGCGAAATCGAGCGGCGTGGAGCCCATTGGCAGGTCGACCACGTCACCTTTCGGCGTAAACACATAAACTCGGTCATCGAACACCTGGCTGCGCACTTCGTCGAGCATTTCGCCCGAGTCGGCCATCTCTTCCTGCCAGGCAATAAGCTTACGAAGCCATGCGATACGGCCTTCGTAACCGCCGCTGCGGCCGCCTGCAACCGCCGTACCCTCTTTGTATTTCCAGTGCGCGGCCACGCCTAATTCGGCGTCTTCGTGCATCTGACGGGTACGAATCTGTACTTCGAGCGTTTTACCACGCGGGCCCAGCACCACCGTGTGGATCGACTGATAACCGTTCGGCTTCGGATTAGCGACGTAGTCGTCAAACTCGTCAGGCAGATGGCGGAAATGAGTGTGCACAATCCCCAGTGCGGCATAGCAGTCCTGAAGGCGTTCAACCACTACGCGCACGGCGCGTACGTCGAACAACTCGTCGAAGGAGAGGGATTTTTTCTGCATCTTGCGCCAGATGCTGTAGATGTGTTTTGGTCGGCCGTAGACATCAACCTTAATGCCCTCTTCCGCCATGGCGTTACGCACAGTGCTGACAAAGTCATCGATATACTGCGCGCGGTCAATACGACGCTCGTGCAGCAGTTTGGCGATACGTTTGTATTCGTCAGGGTGCAGGTAGCGGAAGCAGAAGTCCTCAAGCTCCCATTTTAGTTGGCCGATACCGAGACGGTTAGCGAGCGGCGCATAGATGTTGGTACACTCTTTCGCCGCCAGCACTCGCTCTTCTTCCGGCGCATCTTTTACCTCACGCAGGTGAGCGATACGTTCGGCGAGCTTGAGCACCACGCAGCGGAAATCTTCGACCATGGCCAGCAGCATGCGGCGGACGTTATCGACCTGCTCCGAGGCCATCGAGTCATTATGCGTGGCCTTCAGCTGGCGGATAGCGTCCATGTCGCGTACGCCGTGCACCAGATAAGTGATGTCTTTACCGAACGCCTTGGCGAGGGTCGCCTCGTCAATAATGCCGTCATCAACCAGCGGGAACAGCAGCGCCGCGCGCATACTGTCGTTGTCCATGCTCAGCGTGGAAAGGATTTCTACCATTTCCAGGCCGCGCCATAGCAGCAGCGAGGCGTCGGGATGCCCTTGAGTTTGTTGTTCGCAGTAGCGCCAGGTTTCGGCTAAACGCTCACATGATTCCTGGCTGGAGATGCCTAAAGTCGTGATCCACTCGTCAAGCGCAAATTCGCCAGCCGTATTCAAATGTGCACTACGTACCGCAACCATAACCTCTCCCTACGTTTCTGGTATCACCGTCGCACCCGAGCCACTGCTCCTGCAACGGGGTATAAATTTTTATTCACCAGACTGGTTGATAAACAAAGCCATCGATTCGAGGTGCCCGGTGTGCGGGAACATGTCCAGCATACGCACCTCTTTCAGACGATAGCCCGCCTCCAGCAAAGTTTTGCTGTCACGCGCCAGAGTGGTCGGATTACAAGAAACATAGACCACTCGTTGCGGAGCAAGTTTAATAATATGCGCCATGACTCCGGGGGCACCGGCGCGTGCGGGGTCCAATAACACCTTATTGAAGCCCTGCGCGGCCCAAGGTTGCCGGCTCACGTCGTCCTCAAGGTTCTCGTGGTAAAAAGAGACATGGGATAAATGATTACGCTTAGCGTTATCTTGCCCATTCGCCACCAGCGTGGCAACACCTTCTACCCCGACAACCTGCTTTGCCCGCTTTGCCAGCGGCAAAGTGAAATTGCCCATCCCGCAAAACAGGTCCAATACGCGATCTTCTGGCTGTATATCCAGCCATGATAACGCCTGCGCGACCATTTTTTGGTTAACTGCGTCATTAACCTGAATAAAATCTCGCGGATTAAACTGCAAGGCTAAGCCGTCAATATGATAAAACGGCGATTCACCACACAACTTTTCAATATTCTCGCTGTCAGGCGCGAGGAAAAACGTGATGCCGTGGCGCTCGGCAAACGCCAACAGGTTCTCCCTGTCGCTCTCAACCAGCGGGTCGAGATGACGCAGCACGACGACCGGGCCGTTGTCTGCCAATACCAGTTCAACGTGTCCGAGGCGGCTGACCGCCTTTAGCGCCGCTAAACATTGGTGCAACGGAACCAGCAGTTGCTCCAGTTCTGGGCGGAGCACCGGGCAACGCGTGATGTTTATCAGCGAGTTGGAGCCTTCTTGCCGGAATCCCATCATTAGCGGACCTGAGGCCACCGCTGCACCCTTTTGAGGCTTGCCCATTACCGGCATTTTCTTCGCACCCGGTTTGGCTAAAGCAATCTGCAAGCCAAGTTTGGCACGACGGCGATATCCGTAAAGTTCAGCGGCAATGACCGGAGCCGGCTCGGCATTAACGCCAGTCTCGCGCGCAATCAGGCGCAGAAGAGATTCCGACTTGCTGCGCTGTTGCAGCGCGACGCTAGCATGCTGCTGCTGGCAACCGCCGCAGACCGAAAAGTGAGGGCATTCTGGCGCGACGCGATCCTCGCTGGTGCTCAGCAAGCGCTTTACTCGCCCCTTGGCATACTGGCGTTTGTCTTCGGTCAGCGTCACTTCTGCCTGTTCTCCGGGCAGCAGGCCAGTGACAAATATCGTTTTACCCTTGTGACGCGCCACACCTTGCCCGAACGCGTCAAGGTCGGTTGCGGTCACAGTAATCATTTGCCGGGTCGTCACGCGGCGGTTCGGAGAGTAGAATTGGGCCATTGTTGTTCGCATGCTGATTCATGAAATTGATACCCGTCGTGCCTGAAGTTGTCGATTTACGGCAATTTCTATTACTTTAGGTATACGTCAGCCGCCAATTCTCCCACATCGGAACCTCATGACCAAATATAGCCTTCGGGCAAGGATGATGATTTTAATTCTGGCACCGACGTTAATGATCGGTTTGCTGCTCAGCACCTTCTTTATCGTGCATCGCTACAACGAATTGCAGAACCAGCTCATCGACTCGGGTGCCAGTATTATAGAACCCCTGGCGGTCGCCAGTGAGTACGGGATGACGTTTCGCGAGCGCGCTCCCATAACCCGACTTATCGACCGGCTGCACCGCACCCACTCCGATATCGTGCGGGCAATCAGCGTGTTTGACGGCAACAACGCCCTGTTTGCCACCTCGAATTCCTTGCGCGACACCGACCTTTTGCAGGTAGCAAGCGGCGACCCGCTGCCGCAGGAGCTTACCCAGGAACGCTCGGGCGACTCCCTGATACTGCGCACCCCGATCCTGGCGGAGAACCACACCGATGCCCCCGATGGCGACTTTCGCGGGTCCCCCGAGCGCAATCTCGGTTACATCGCCATTGAGCTTGACCTCAGCTCGGTACGACTTCAGCAGTATCAGGAGGCCTTTGTCTCAACCCTATTCCTGCTGCTGTGCCTCGGCATCGCCACCCTGTTTGCCTATCGTCTAATGCGTGACGTCACCGGGCCTATCCGTAATATGGTCAACACCGTCGACCGAATTCGTCGCGGCCAGCTCGACAGTCGCGTTGAGGGCAACATGCTCGGCGAGCTAAGCATGCTGAAAAATGGCATCAATTCGATGGCGATGTCCCTGACCGCCTATCATGAGGAGGTGCAGCAAAACATCGATCAGGCGACGTCAGACCTGCGCGAAACGCTGGAGCAGATGGAGATCCAGAACGTGGAGCTCGATCTGGCGAAGAAGCGCGCTCAGGAAGCCGCGCGAATAAAGTCAGAGTTTCTGGCTAATATGTCGCACGAGCTGCGCACTCCGCTTAACGGGGTCATTGGCTTTACCCGCCAGACCCTAAAAACACAGCTTTCGCCCACCCAGACGGACTATTTGCAGACTATTGAACGTTCGGCCAACAACCTTTTGACCATCATTAATGACGTACTCGATTTCTCAAAGCTGGAGGCCGGAAAGCTGGTACTGGAACACATTCCGTTCTCGCTGCGAGAAATGCTCGACGAAGTGGTGATTCTGCTGGCGCACAGCGCTCACGACAAAGGCCTGGAACTCACCATTAATGTGCACAATAATGTGCCGGAAAACGTGCTGGGTGACCCGATGCGACTGCAGCAGGTTGTCACAAATCTGCTGGGAAATGCCATCAAATTCACCGAAAATGGCAACATTGATATCAATGTGGAATTGCGCTCGCAAAACAATCTGCAAGTCGAATTGGAGATGCAGATTCACGACACCGGCATCGGCATTTCAGAACGACAGCAGTCGCAGCTGTTCCAGGCCTTCCGACAGGCTGACGCCAGCATTACCCGCCGCCACGGTGGCACAGGACTGGGGCTGGTTATCACCCAGCGACTGGTAAAGGAGATGGGCGGCGATATCAGCTTCTACAGCCAGTTTAACCGTGGCTCAACCTTCTGGTTCCACATCACGCTTGAGCTTAATGAAAGCCATCACCACGCGCCGCCGTCGATGAGCTGCCTGAGGGGCAAAAGACTGGCCTACATCGAGGCGAATCCGACAGCAGCCAAGGCAGTGAAGGAGATGCTGTCGAGCACGCCGGTCGAGGTCATTCACCGCACCAGTCAGGCGCTGTTGCCTGACGAGCACTATGATTTCATTCTTTATGGCATGCCAATTCGCCTCAACCACCACCTGCAAGATTACGAAGAGCGGTTGCAACAGCTGTTAAGCCACTGCGATCGCCTGATACTGGCACTGCCAAGCCAGTTCCAGATTTCGGCCGAACAGCTCAAAAGTAAAGGCGTATATGCCTGCGTGAGTAAGCCGGTGTCGAGCGTGCGACTGATGCCTTATCTGCTCGAAGACAGCAGCCAGGACGGCGAAGGCGCAGGTCATCGCGGCCAACGCCTGCCGATGACGGTGATGGCCGTCGACGACAACCCTGCCAATCTCAAGCTTATCGGGGCGCTGCTCGAGGAACTGGTCGAAACCACCTTGCTGTGCAACAGCGGTGAAGAGGCCATTGAGCTGGCGAAGAACGTCAGCATGGACGTGATTCTGATGGACATTCAGATGCCCAAGATCGACGGCATCCGCACTAGCGAATTGATTCACCAGCTTCCGCACCACAGCAAAACGCCTATTGTTGCCGTGACTGCGCACTCACTGAGTGGCGAAAGAGAGCAGTTTATCAAAGCAGGAATGGAAGATTACCTGTCGAAGCCCATCGATGAAGCGATGCTGAAAGTCGTGTTGGCGCGCCATCACTCTTCGCAGACACCGATTGCGCAGCACAGCTTTACCCCACTCGACAAGCCGATGCCGGTGGAGTCTCTCAAGACTCTGGATTGGCCGCTGGCGCTGCGTCAGTCGGCCAATAAAGAGGCCTTGGCTAACGACCTGCTGCAAATGTTGCTCGATTTTCTGCCGCAGGTCAGCAACCGCGTGACCGCCATTACCCAGGGCGAAAAAGATGCCGATATTCTGGCGCTGATCCACAAGCTGCACGGCAGCTGTAGCTACAGCGGCGTGCCGCGTTTAAAACAGCTGTGTTTCTATATCGAACAACAGCTAAGAAAAAACGCTTCTACCGCCGAACTCGAACCCGAATGGTTAGAACTGCTGGATGAAATTGACAACGTAACCCGTGAAGCTAAAGCGCATCTGCGCGGCAATAATACGCGATAGATTTCGCTGTGCGAGAAGGCGACAACGAGGAGCCCCCCGGGAGCTGACACAAGCCAATGACCGGGGTGAGCGGAGGAAGCTAACGCATCTGCCGTGCGAAAGATATCGTGTATTTAGAACCAGGTGGAAACAGAGCCCGTCACATCAAACTGTTCGTTGATGAGCAAAAGCTGACGCCATTTGTCGAAAGTCAGACAGGGGTGTGAAATATCAAACGACAGCATGTCACCCACCTTGATGTCAGCGTCTTCAGGTATCGACATAAAAGCGTGCTGGTCCATCATGGCGAAAATTTTCCAGTCTTTTGGCGCAGGTACAACGGCGGCATAGGCCTCACTGCTGCGGCTCTGAGAACGATAATGGCCGCTAGCGACCGGGAATCCGGCATCCGACGAAGAGTCGCGCTTGCCCAGTCCGATAATCGCCCTGCCCGGCTCTGGCAGTGACTGCACGTAGGCCCACACCTGCAATGCCGGGAGCAAACTAAAGTTCATTTCGCGAGCCACAGGGTTATTCTGCTTGATGCGATCGGAGGCACGATGATAGGCACCGACATCATGTGTCAGGTAGCATCCCGGGCGCAGCACCACGTCCAGCGTATGGCGTCTGGCGCTGTCGAGATGCTTGTTCACACGGCTAAACTCTTCTGCCACCACGTCATACCAGGCCGATCCTGCGCCAGAAAGAATAACGTCCGGCTCTTTGAAGCATCCCGTTTCGGCCAGCGCCTCGGCTCTGGAAACCACGTGGCGCAGGAACTCGCGGATTGGCGCTTCTTCGTTTAATACACCTTCATAAATCTCGATCCCCACCAGCGAAAGCGACTGAGGCCAGCGCGCCACGGCCTCAAGCACCGCGTCTTCCTGCTGCCGATCGCGGATACCCGTTCGGCCCCCCACCACGCCATATTCCAGCAGAATGCGCAGCGTCTGGCCGCTTTCGGCAAAATACTCGCCCAGGGCGTCCACGTTGTCCGCCGAATCGACAATACAGGCGAACTCAAAATGGGTGTCACGGCGCATCAGCTCGGCGACGATCGCCATATTGCCTTTCCCCACCAGCTGGTTTGCCATCAGCACACGACGCACGCCGTGGGCAAACGCCGCCTCGGTCTGCGGCGCGGTTGCCAGCGTGATCCCCCATGCACCAGCGTCAGTTTGCAGCTGGAACAGCTCGGGACTCATGGTGGTTTTACCGTGAGGTGCCAGCTTGACCTGATAGCGGTCGATGAACTCTTGCATCCATGCCAGATTATGCTGGATTTTTTCTTCCGACAGCACGGCAACCGGCAGGCTAACCTGCTCCTGCAGGATGTTCCAGCCCTGCCTGGCGATGTCGCCCATCTGGGCATCGGCGGGCAGAAGACCCAGCCCTTTGGTGTGTGTGTTAGCCGGTAGGCGGGCAAAAAAAGTCTCTGACATGGTGCGCTCTCGTTAAATGACAGGCCTAAAAATTAACGTAAAAAACCCGCGGATGAAACCGCTTTAAGCAGGCGCTGCCTGGATGCAATAAAAAACCGATATCTCCCTTTGAAGACACCGGTTTGGGGTTAAAAATGTCTGCCTGGACAGGGAATTAAAATTTTTGTGCCAGACGAATGGTGGCAGCAATATTGCGCGCGGACTTGCGCAGGTTATCGGCAGCGTTGTCCAGCGCCTCTTCGAGGGTGCAAATGCTATAGAGCACGCTGAAGACCGCATCCAGCCCATGTTCATAAACCACGTCGACATCTTGGGTAAGGCTGCCGCCGATGGCGATCACGGGCTTGTTATAACGTTTGGCAACGCGCGCGACGCCAATCGGCACCTTGCCGTTGATGCTTTGACTGTCAATGCGCCCTTCGCCGGTGATAACCAGCGTAGCGTCTCTGACCAGCGCGTCCAACCCCAGTGCTTCGGTCACGATTTCAATGCCTTGACGTAGCTCAGCGTGACAAAATCCGTACAGCGCCGCCCCCATTCCCCCGGCGGCACCGGCACCGGGAACATGTTCGACGTCGATGCCTAAATCTTTCTTGATGATTTGGGCATAGTGTTTCAAATAACCATCGAGCTGAGCGATCATCTCCGGTGTAGCCCCTTTCTGCGGGCCGAAAATTGCCGTCGCCCCCTCGTCACCGGTTAACGGATTTGTGACGTCGCAGGCCACCTCAAAGCGGCATTTTTTAATCCGCTTATCGAGCCCGCCGATGTCAATATTAGCCAGATGCTTCAGCTCACCGCCGCCATAGCCTATCTCTTTGCCGTCTGCGGTCAGCAGCCTGGCCCCCAGTGCCTGCACCATGCCTGCGCCACCGTCATTGGTCGCACTGCCACCAATGCCAATAATGCAGTGTTCAACGCCGTGGTCGAGCGCATTTTTAATCAGCTCGCCGGTGCCGTAAGAGGTGGTTTTCAAGGGGTTACGCTTGTCCTGCGGCACACTCTCGAGGCCGCTCGCCGCCGCCATCTCGATAAAGGCTATCTTGTCATCGCCGGAAAGCCCGAAGAAGGCTTTGAGCGGTTCGCCGAGCGGGCCGGTTACGTTGGCCTCGATAACCCGTCCGCCGGTCGCGGCAACCATAGCCTCAACCGTGCCTTCGCCGCCGTCGGCAACCGGCAGTTTGACATATTCGGCCTGCGGGAAAATTTCACGAAAGCCACTTTCGATGGCTGTAGCCACGTCGAGTGCCGACAAGCTTTCTTTAAATGAATCCGGTGCGATTACTATTTTCATAAGCTATCCATTTTCAGAAACGAGCCACTTTTCAGAAACCATCCGCACGGCTGTATTCCGAGCCGCGCCCGTTGGTTGATTATCGGGTGACTTCCACCTTCGCCAAATTTTCATAATAGCGTGCTATTGCGCTGTGATCAGATTGTCCTTGACCGTCCGCCCTTAGCGCCTGCATGATTTCCATCACTGACGCAGTCAACGGCAGTTGTGCCCCAATCTCGTGAGAGGTATCCAACGCATTCGCCAGATCCTTGATATGCAAATCAATACGAAAACCCGGCTTGAAATTGCGGTCCATAACCATCGGCGCTTTTGCGTCTAAAACTGTGCTTCCGGCGAGCCCGCCGCGAATGGCCTGATAAACCAGTGAAGGATCCACGCCCGCTTTGGTCGCTAGCACCAACGCCTCAGACATGGCGGCAATGTTGAGTGCCACGATGACCTGATTCGCCAGCTTGGTCACGTTACCCGCCCCAATCTCTCCGGTGTGCACCACCGAACCGGCCATCGATTTCATGACCTCGTAGCATGTGTCGAACACCGCCTTGTCACCGCCGACCATGACCGACAGCGTTCCCTCGATGGCCTTCGGTTCACCACCGCTGACCGGCGCGTCCAGCATGTGGATTTTTTTCTCAGCCAACGCCAGACTGATTTCCCGGCTGGCAAGTGGCGCAATGGAGCTCATGTCGATGACAATAGCGCCCTCACGCGCACCTTCGATAATGCCGTTTTCCCCCAGCACCACCTCTTTCACCTGCGGAGAATTGGGCAACATAGTGATGATGATGTCACTTTTTTCGGCCACCGCCTTCGGGGTTGCCGCCTTTTCGGCACCGGCGGCCAGCAGCTCGTCGGTCGTCTCTTTATGCCGGTCAAGGAAAACGACCGAATAACCCGCCTTGAGCAGGTTTTTGCTCATCGGCTTGCCCATAATCCCCAGACCAATGAATCCGATTTTCATGCTTTTCCCCTCAAATTATTTAGTGAAACGGTCGCATAGCGCCTGCGTCGCAGTGCGGAAAACTCCCAAGTCGCTGCCAACGGCAACGAAGGTTGCTCCCCACTCGATATAACGACGGGCATCGGCCTCAACCGGGGCAAGAATACCGCTGGGTTTGCCGTGCGCTTTGGCTCGTTCAAGAATGTATTTGATGGCAGACTGCACGTCAGGATGACCGGCATTGCCTAAATGCCCCAGCCCCGCCGCCAGGTCGCTCGGGCCGACAAAAATACAGTCAACACCTTCGACGGCGGTAATGGCGTCTATATTGTCGACGCCCCGTTGGCTCTCAATCTGCACGATGACGCTGATGTGGTCGTTCGCCTGCGCCAGATAGTCCGGCACGGTCCCAAACATGTTGCCGCGATGGGAGACGGATACGCCGCGAATCCCCGCCGGAGGATAGCGCGTTGAGGCCACCGCCAGCTCGGCCTGAGCCTGGGTTTCGACGAACGGGATAAGCAGGTTGGCGAAGCCGATATCCAGCAGACGCTTGATAATCACCGGCTCATTGGTCGGCGGCCTGACAACCGGCGCACTGCGGCTGTCCTTCAGTGCCATGAGCTGCACCACAAAGCTGGAAATATCGTTCGGCGCATGTTCGCCGTCGAGCAGCAACCAGTCGAATCCGGCCAGTCCCAGCACCTCGGTCGAGATGGGATTGGACAAGGCAGACCAGCAACCTATCAAGGTTTTTCCCGCCAACAGGTCCTGACGGAAACGGTTTGGAATCATTTGATTACTCATACGGAACCTCAATTATGGGGGTCGACAAATGCGGACACGGCCTGCGTCGCTGATGCAGCCATTCAAAAGTTAATTCAGTATAAAAAGCGCAGGCCAAAATAACACTGTGCAAGCGCCCAAGGATCCCCGCGAGTTACCGGCAATTTTTTAGCATAACCACATGGGCATGGGACAGGAATCACACTCTTTCAGCGGGATAGCAACGCCCTCTAAAAACGGTGATTAACGTCACGTTCGCTCACACATTTGCCAGATAAAAGCGCTTTTAAGCTGCGCAAAGCTGTTCAGTTGCACAATGAGCAATGCAGTGGCTTTGCGTATAATTTCTGGTCATGGGTGGATAGTCGCCGCATTGCTTACCGGAGCCGTTTATGTCGCGTAAAAAAGAGCAGGCCACCGAGGCCTTGTATATCAAAGTCCATCAGGACGACAACGTTGCCATCATTGTTAACGACAACGGCCTGCCGGCCGGTACCGCGTTCGCTTCCGGTCTTGTGCTGGTGGAACATATTCCGCAGGGCCACAAAGTGGCGCTAAACAAAATTCTGCAGGGCGAAGATATTGTTCGCTACGGCGAGGTGATTGGCTACGCCCTGCGCGACATCCCCGAAGGTGGCTGGATTGACGAATCAGTGGTCGCGCTGCCGCAGGCCCCCACGCTCGAGAGTCTGCCGCTTGCCACCCGAGTCCCTGCACCGCTGCCGCCGCTCGAGGGATACACCTTTGAAGGCTACAGAAACGCCGACGGCAGCGTAGGCACTAAAAATCTGCTCGGCATCACTACCAGCGTGCACTGTGTGGCTGGCGTGGTGGATTACGTGGTCAAGATTATCGAACGCTGTCTGCTGCCCAAATACCCCAACGTCGACGGTGTCGTCGGCCTCAATCACCTTTACGGCTGCGGCGTGGCTATCAATGCGCCCGCTGCCGTGGTGCCCATCCGTACTATTCACAATTTGGCCCTGAATCCGAATTTCGGCGGCGAAGTCATGGTGGTTGGTCTGGGCTGTGAGAAGCTGCAGCCGGAAAAACTGCTGCTGGGAACGTCCGACGTGCAGGCCATTTCTCTCGATGACGCGAAGGTGGTCCGCCTACAGGACGAACAGCACGTGGGATTTCAGTCGATGGTCGACGATATTCTTACCGTGGCCGACTTTCACCTACAGCGCCTCAACAAACGTCAGCGGGAAAGCTGTCCGGCGTCCGATTTAGTGGTGGGCACCCAATGCGGCGGCAGCGACGCCTTCTCGGGCGTGACCGCCAATCCTGCCGTCGGTTTCGCCTCAGACCTGCTGGTACGCTGTGGCGCAACGGTGATGTTCTCTGAAGTCACCGAGGTGCGCGATGCGATTCACCTGCTCACGCCGCGCGTGGTCGACGAACAGGTCGGCAGACGGTTGCTTGAGGAGATGGCGTGGTACGACAATTATCTTGCTACCGGTATGACCGACCGCAGCGCCAACCCGTCTCCGGGCAACAAGAAAGGGGGCCTTGCCAACGTGGTCGAAAAAGCCCTCGGCTCGATTGCCAAGTCGGGGACCAGCGCTATTGTCGAGGTGCTATCACCGGGACAGCGACCCACCCGACGTGGGCTAATCTATGCCGCCACCCCAGCCAGTGATTTTGTGTGCGGAACGCAGCAGGTTGCCTCGGGTATTACCGTGCAGGTTTTCACTACCGGACGCGGCACGCCTTACGGACTGACGGCGGTGCCGGTAATAAAAATGGCGACTCGCACCACGCTCGCCAACCGCTGGTTTGATCTGATTGACATCAACGCCGGCACTATCGCCACCGGTGATGCATCCATTGAGGACGTCGGCTGGGAGCTGTTTCACTTTATTCTGGATATCGCCAGCGGGCGTAAGAAAACCTGGTCAGATCAATGGGGGCTCCATAATGCCCTCGCGGTGTTTAACCCAGCGCCTGTCACGTAGTGACGACGATTTTTATAAATCGAGTCATCTTTTTAAGCGCTTTAAACGCTTCAAGTTAAAAAACATGCGCTTCGCTTACTGGGCGGCCTAGACCGCCCAGAAGCCGCGTGCTTTAGACCTTGACCTTCCAGGATGCGCGCGCAGAGTCTAGCGCGGCGCCCTTAACGCACCAGGCAGGGCTTTTTAGGATCAAACGTCCAGTTTGGCACCAAGAATTGCATGCCCACCGCGTCATCCCGCGCGCCCAAGCCCATGTTTTTATAAAGCTCGTGCGCCTTCATCAGTCGATCGGCATCAATCTCAACGCCCAGCCCCGCGCGTTCCGGCACTTTCACCCTGCCGCCCTTAATCTGCAACGGCTCTTTGGTCAGGCTCTGATTGCCTTCCTGCCAGATCCAATGCGTATCAATAGCGGTTATTTTGCCCGGTGCCGCGGCGGCCACGTGCGTAAACATCGCCAGCGAAATATCAAAGTGATTATTGGAGTGCGATCCCCACGTCAGCCCCCACTCGTGGCACATCTGCGCTACGCGAACCGATCCCTGCAGGGTCCAGAAATGAGGATCAGCCAGCGGGATATCGACCGATTTAAGCTGAATGGTATGCCCCATCTGCCGCCAGTCGGTGGCTATCATATTGGTCGCGGTAGGCAGTCCGGTTGCCTGACGGAATTCGGCCATGATCTCACGGCCCGAAAAGCCCTGTTCTGCACCGCAAGGATCCTCGGCGTAAGCCAGCACATTACGCAGCTGTTTGCCCAGGCCGATCGCCTCATCAAGAGACCAGGCCCCGTTGGGATCCAGCGTAATGCGCGCCTGCGGAAAGCGCTGTGCCAGCGCAGTCACCGCCTCGGCCTCTTCGCTGCCTCTAAGGACGCCTCCCTTGAGTTTGAAATCGTTAAAACCGTATTGCTCATAGGCCGCCTCGGCCAGACGTACCACGCTCTCAGGCGTTAACGCCTCCTCATGACGCAGACGATACCAGTCGTTGCGCTGATCTTTTTCGCGTTGATACGGCAACGACGTTTTATCCGGATTGCCGACGTAGAACAGATAGCCCAGCATTTCGACGGAATCGCGCTGCTGTCCGTCTCCCAGCAGCGAGGCGACGGTAACGCCAAGATGCTGGCCGAGCAGGTCAAGCATCGCGGCTTCAATCGCCGTCACCACGTGAATCGTAGTACGCAGGTCGAAGGTTTGCAGGCCACGTCCGGAAGCATCACGGTCAGCAAACTCACGGCGCACCGCGTTCATCACATTCTTGTATTCCCCCAGCGTTTTGCCGACCACCAGCGGTTCTGCATCCGCCAGCGTCTGGCGAATCTTCTCCCCACCGGGCACTTCGCCAACGCCAGTGTGACCGTCGTTATCTTTTAGAATCAAAATATTACGCGTGAAGAACGGCGAATGGGCGCCGCTTAGGTTGAGCAACATACTGTCGTGTCCGGCAACGGGTACGACCTGCATCGAAACGATTTTAGGTGAAGACATAACGGCTCCTATTTAACGACCAAACGCCGGGCGTTTACGGTCGAATTTCCAGTCGGGAACGAGGTACTGCATTGAGGCCGCATCGTTACGTGCACCGCTCGGCAGTTTTTTATGTAAATCATGGGCCTGATGGATTCTATCCATGTCTATTTCGACGCCGAGTCCCGGTTTTTCGGGCACTTTGATTTTGCCGTTAACGATTTGTAACGGCTCTTTGGTCAGTCGCTGGTTACCTTCCTGCCAAATCCAGTGGGTGTCGATTGCCGTCGGTTTACCGGGTGCAGCGGCCCCGACGTGGGTGAACATTGCCAGCGAGATATCGAAATGATTATTAGAATGGCAGCCCCAGGTCAGGCCCCAGTCGTTGCAAAGTTGTGCCACGCGAACCGCACCCTGCATGGTCCAGAAATGGGGATCGGCTAATGGAATATCGACGGATTGCAGCATCACCGCGTGCTGCATCTCGCGCCAGTTGGTGGCTATCATATTGGTCGCCACCGGCAGTCCGGTTGCACGACGAAACTCTGCCATCACCTCACGCCCGGAGAAACCTTGCTCCGCACCGCACGGATCCTCGGCGTAAGTCAGAATCCCCCGCATGTTTTTACACAGACTAATGGCCTCATCGAGCAGCCAGGCGCCGTTCGGATCGACGGTAATCCGCGCATCCGGGAAACGTTTATGCAGTTCGGTAACCGCCTCTATCTCCTGTTCACCCCGCAGTACGCCGCCCTTGAGTTTGAAGTCTTTGAAACCGTAGCGCGCCTGCGCCGCCTCGCCGAGACGGACAATCGCCGCACTGTCCATCGCCTTTTGATGACGCAGGTGATACCAGGCGTCCTTCGGTCCTTCACCGCCCTGATAAGGCAGGTCGGTTTTCTCGCGATCGCCGACGTAAAACAGATAGCCCAGTACGGTCACTTCATCGCGCTGTTTGCCAGGCCCGAGCAGTTCAACCACCGGCACGCCGAGGAACTGGCCCATCAGATCAAGCAATGCCGCCTCGAGTGCCGCCACGGCATTCACGCGAAGCTCAAAGGTCCAGGCCCCTTTGCCGAAGGAGTCAAAATCCGAGGACTGATTGCCGACGTGGATCGCATGAACCAGGCTGTTCATGCGCGCCAGCTCCTTGCCCTTAACCTGTGCCACCGCATCCATCAGGGTGTTATAAATGACTTCGCCACCGGGGGCTTCCCCCACTCCGGTGTTGCCCGCACTGTCTTTCAGGATAACGATATTACGGGTGAAAAAGGCACCGTGCGCACCTCCAATATTCAACAGCATGCTGTCATGACCGGCGACCGGAATGACCTGCATGTCGGTAATAATGGGTGAACTTTGTGTACTCATCATGATTTCCTTCCGCGTTAAGTCGGCACGTTAAAAATGAAATCCGTCAATCTCAGTAAGCCTTGAGTTCGATACGTTCGATTTTTTGCACGATGAACAGGAAGCTGACCACCGCCACCAGCGCGTGGAGCGCCACATAAACCAATGCGCCATTGAACGAGCCGGTCGCCGCGATGATGTAACCGATGGCAATCGGCGTCACGATGCCGGAGATGTTGCCGCACATGTTGAATAAACCGCCGCTGAGGCCGCTGATTTCTTTCGGTGCGGTATCGGCTAGCACCGCCCAGCCCAAAGCCCCAATGCCTTTCCCGAAGAATGCCGCGGCCATGACGGCAACCACCACCCATTCTGTTGAGACATAGTTGCAAACGATCATCGACATAGAGAGCAGCATACCGAGCACGATGGGGAACTTGCGGGCAAAGGTGAGTGATTGGGTGCGGCGCATCAGGTAATCCGAAATAATGCCGCCGAGAATACCGCCGAGGAATCCCATAATCGCCGGAATCGAGGCCACCATCCCGGCCTTGAGGATCGACATCCCTTTTTCCTGCACCAGATAAATAGGAAACCAGGTAATGAAAAAGTAGGTCAGCGCATTAATGCAGTACTGCCCGAGGTAAATGCCGATCATCATGCGTGAGGAAAGCAGCTGCTTGATCTGTTGGGTTTTACTGCCTTTACCGATGACCTTTCCGCCCTTGTTTTCCTTATGATCCATATTGATCAGTCCCCCACCGGCCTCGATATAATCCAGCTCGGCCTGATTAGCCCTGGGATGATCTTTAGGATCGTAAATGACCTTCAGCCAGATAAAGCTCAGCACGATCCCCAGGCCGCCCATGAAGAAAAACACGTGCGACCAGCCGACTTCAGAGGTGAGCCACCCCATGATCGGGGCGAAAATAACCGTCGCGAAGTATTGGGCGGAGTTGAAAATAGACACGGCGGTGCCGCGCTCCTGTGCCGGGAACCAGGCAGCAACAATGCGGCTATTGCCCGGGAAAGACGGAGACTCGGCCAGACCGACCAGAAAACGCAGTGCAAACAGTGCGACGACGATGCCAAAACCGTGGAAGATATCGACAAACCCTTGCAACAGGGTAAATAACGACCAGATAAAGATGCTGTAGAAATAAACCTTTTTAGATCCAAACTTATCCAGCAGCCAGCCGCCGGGAATCTGTCCAATTACATAGGCCCAGGAAAATGCAGAAAAGATATAACCCATTCCTACCGAATCGAGCCCAATATCTTTCGCCATCGCCGAACCGGCAATAGAAAGCGTTGCTCGATCGCCATAATTGAATGATGTCACAATAAACAACATCACCACTATCCAGTAGCGAGCGTTAGTTCTGTTTTTGGTCATACTCTCCGCCGAGCTGAAAGTCACCATGGTGTTCTCCAAAGAGAGGGAGGATGCAAAGCTTATTCTGATGAAGAAAAAATGCAGGGTGTCAGAATAAAACTCATACTGAACAAGGCGTCATGTAATTAATGAAAACGTCATTCTTATTAGAAAGTTCATTATCGAACAATGACTGAGATAATCAGTATAGGGGCAAGGTTTACGCGCCTCACTAGGCAAATCGCCAAGCTTAAAGCGGTCAGGTGAATTAAATTGCTGCAACTGCACAATCGGCTGCGAGTTATGTCACGAAAAAATAGTGGGTCGAAAAGTCGGTGGGTTATAGGAAAATAAGGCTAAACGGCGAAGAAATTCAATTGTGATTAATATCACATTATTAAATTCCCGCAGCCAAGGCTCAGACTGCCATTATTTATTAATACTCCTCGTCGCTGCGAGGATCCTTATAATAAATACCTTGTTGATGAGACGCTGTTTATGAGTTTTCGATCAGTGCTCTTCGTCGAGTTGCAGGGCGACATACAGCAGAAGACGATCGTCGAAGTTGCCCAGATCCAGCCCCGTCAGTTCCGAGATGCGATTAAGCCGATACTCCAGGGTGTTACGGTGAATGTATAACGCCTTCGAGGTGGCCGTAGGCTGCACGTTGTGGGTGAACCACGCCGCCAGGGTACGGCGAAGCAGTCCGTTGGTATCGGTCGCTTTCAGGCGCGCCAACGGACGTACCAGCTCATCGGCCTGCCAGCCGCCGCGCAGACTGTCGAGCAGAACCGGAAGAATGAGATCCTGATAGAAATAGCTGCGCTTATCGGGCATACGCTGCTTGCCGACGGCCATGGTGGTTTTCGCGGTGCGATAAGAGCGCGCGATGCTGCCCGGCCCGGTGAAAAAGTTGCCCAGTGAGATTCGGATCCGCAGCCGACCGTTCTCGGTCATTCGCGACATCAAATGCTCCACCCGCTGGCGATGCGACTCGGGGTCCCATCGGTCATAGCTGTTAAGAGCAGGCTTGAGTACCACCATTTCTGTCAGCGAGACGATGGCAATCAGGTTGTCGCGTTCGGGCGTGGTTAACAGCTGCTGGAGCTGCTGAAGTTCGGCCATCGCGCTGTCTACGCCGAGCTGGCCGCTGTCGACCTCAACGACCGCCACCACGCGCGGCTTGTGAATATCAATCCCCAGCCGTTGCGCCCACTCCATCAGCGCCGGAGAGAGCTCATCCATGCGAATGAGGTTGAGCACCAGCTCCTCACGCAGTCGGCTGTCTTGCGCCAACATGTGCAGCAAGCGCGCCTGCTCCAGCATCATCTCGGCGGTCATACACACCAGTTCTCCGTACTGCCTCAGCTGCGTAGGGTTGCCTGTCAGCCCGATGACGCCCACTATCTGCCCGTCGATGCGCATTGGCAGATTGATCCCCGGTCTGACGCCGTGCAGATGCCGGGCGACACCTTCATCAATATCCACCACACGTTCCTGTGAAATGCACAGCAGCGCCCCCTCATGCAATTCCCCCAGACGCTGCTCGTCGCCGCTGCCGATGATTTTCCCTCTGGCGTCCATAACGTTGACGTTGCTGTCGATAATCTGCATCGTGCGGGCGACTATCTGCTGCGCCAGCTTGGAATCAAAGTGATAGGCCGCCATCTTCCTGCTGCTCCTGTTCGTTTTAATTATTTTAATCAGAATACGCAGTCGAGCGGCGTCATACATTGTGCAAACGCACAAAGCGCCGGGGATCCGTTCAGAGTTGGGAGTGACATCACAGTTTGCGGGGATAAAGAAAAGGCAGACCGAAGTCTGCCTGCTTTTTCTTCACTGTCGACGCGAGGTCAAGCTGGCGCGCGATGCGCCAACGCTTATTGTGCCAGCAGATAAATCTGGCTGTCGCCGCGCTGAATATCCAGCGCCAGTACACCCGGTTTACTGTCCAGAATTTTGCGCAAATCGCCCAGATTATTGACCTGTTGCTGGTTAACGCCGTGGATAATATCGCCTTTTTTCAACCCGACACGTGCCGCGGTGGAACCCGGTTTCACGTTATCCACTTTAACGCCTTTCTGGCCGTTAACGTCGCTGTTGCTCAGTTCAGCACCTTCAATACCGGTGTAAACCGTGGCTGAAGCAACCTGTGCAGGCTGAGAGCTCTGTTGCAGAGTGACGTCAACGTTAAGCGGTTTGCCGTCGCGCAGCAGGCCGATGGTAATTTTGCTCCCAACCGCCATGGTGCCGACATCAGCACGGAACGAAGCAAAGCTTCTAATAGGCTTGCCGTTCATGCTGACAATCACGTCGCCCGCCTTGATGCCGGCTTTCTCGGCAGCAGACTTCGGCAGAACCTGACTGATAAAGGCCCCGCGATCGGCGTCAACTTTCATGGCTTTCGCCAGTTCAGGATTCAGCTCGGTACCCATGATGCCCAGCTCGGCGCGTTTAACCTGACCGTACTGAATCATCTGTTTCGCCAGGTTTTGCACCATGTTGCTTGGAATAGCAAAACCGATACCGATGTTGCCACCGTCCGGTGCCAGAATAGCGGTGTTCATCCCGATCAGTTCACCGTTCAGGTTCACCAGCGCGCCACCGGAGTTACCGCGGTTAATTGCGGCGTCAGTCTGAATGAAGTTCTCGTAGTTCTCGATGTTCAGGCCACTGCGGCCCAGCGCGGAAACAATCCCCGAGGTCGCGGTTTCGCCCAGACCGTAAGGGTTACCGATGGCTACGGTGTAGTCACCCACGCGCAGCTGCTCGGAGTCGGCAAATTTAATCGCCGTCAGATTTTTAGCGTCGATCAGCTGGATAACCGCGATGTCAGACTGCGGATCCTTACCGATCACCTTCGCGTTGTAGCGACGGCCATCGTTAAGCACAACGGTGATTTTGTTGGCGTTATCCACTACGTGGTTATTGGTCACCACATAGCCTTTAGCCGCGTCAATGATTACGCCAGAACCCAGCGCCTGGAAGGCCTGTTTTTCAGGGGCTTGCTGCTGGCCGTCGTCGCTGCCGTCATCGCCACCTGCACCGCCCTGCTGGCAGACAGGTGAACCCTGGAAGGGTGAACCATCCTGGCAAAGCGGTGAATTCTCACCAAAGAACTGCTGGAACTGTTGTCCCATGCGAGGAGTTTTTACCGGTGCACTACCGTCGATGTTGATGCTGACAACCGAAGGCATCACTTTTTCCAACATCGGTGCCAGGCTAGAAACCTGAGTGGTGCTGGAAGAAGCCGTCTCTGCAGCCAATGCCGATGAAACAGGCGCTACAGCCATACCAACACTTAACGCCAGAGCGCTCAAGAATAGAGTAGTTTTTTTCATCAGAAGAAATCTCTTTAATTTATATGGTGGCGACAAGTCTTTGCCACTTTGCCAGGTAGTCGTTACTGAGATTTTATTAATAACCCGAAGTTCATCTTCGTCGATCTGACAATAGTAAAAAAATATTGTCGATATTTACAAAAGCCTACTTTTTAACCACGGGATTGCTCGAAATAATTTCACTTAAATCGGCTAATATCCCCGCGAATTATTCGGCTGCCATCAGTCGGCGATATTCATCGTAGGCGTAGAGGTCCGTCATGCCGCTGATATAATCTTGGATCATTCGCGCGCGGAAATAATATTCGCTCACCTGTCGCTGCGCCTCGGAGGCGTCGGCTAATTTCGCGATGGCTTCGCTGTAGGCCAGACGATGCTTGGAAGAAAGCTTATGAAACAGCCTAGTTTCAATAAGATAGTCGCGATGCGTGTCCTCTTCCACCAGTTGGGTAAACTCGGCCAACGGCATATCCAGCAGCGGACTGTAAATATCCAATAGCCCGCTAATGACTCGATAACCCTGCAACTCAAGTTCCTCCACTTCATAGTGGTTGAAAACATGCTTACGCGCCACGCTTTTATATATTTCCAGCAGCCGGTTAGACTGGCTGTCATCTTCAAGTAAAGCCTGATTGAAGGTTCCTGAATATATTGACGATAAATTACTTATAAATCGCTTCGCAGCATGCGGGACCAGCTGCTTCACCGTCTGCACCCGCAGCTCCATAAAGAAGTAATCCACCGGATTGCGGAACGTTTTGGCGCGATCCATTTTCTGATAGGCGGTATCGACCACGCTTTCGAACAGATCGCCCGGCTGTTGGTCTTTCCACTCGCGCTTAAGGTGCTGATAAAGCTGCTCGACGGTGAAGATATCCTTCTCGACGGCATCCTCAAGGTCAGCGATACAGTAGGAAATATCGTCGGCCGCTTCCATGATGTAGGTCAGTGGGTAACGATGAAATTCACCGAGATCCAGCTCATCGCGCAGACGGCGAATGAACGGCTCTTCGGAAAGATAGAATCCAGGTTTCTTCATCAGGTAGCTGAATTCGTCGAGAGGTTTACCCGACCAATAGGCGGGCCGGGTGTACTTGAGGATGCAGGCGCTCTGGCTGTAGGTAAGATTGAGTTTTAGCAGGGCAAACACCAGGCGGATAGCCTGCGCGTTGCCGTCAAAATGGCAGAGATCGACGCGCACCTTTTTACGCAAGGTGTCCAGCTCGGCGTCTTGCCCATCGAGGCACAGAAAACCGGGGCGGCAGCTTTCGAACGCCGCCCCCCCGCTCTCGATGCTGGCGGTATCCATGCGTTTCGCGAACCAGTTATTGATAGCGGATTCGCCAAAATGACCGAACGGCGGATTGCCGATATCGTGCATCAGACAGGCCATTTCGACCACGCTTTCAAAGGGATCGGTGGACTCCGTAAGGCCAAGGCTCTCGATACGCCCCGCTTTACGCAGACGATGCAGCACCTCTTTGGCGATGTGTCGCCCCACCTGCTGCACCTCCATCGAGTGCGTCAGGCGACTGCGCACCGCGGCGTTTTTCTCGAGCGGGAAAACCTGAGTCTTCTGCTGCAGACGCCGAATGGCGGCGGAGTTGATGATCCGTCCGCGATCGCTTTCAAACTGGCGGATCACGTCGTATTCATCACCGGCTTCTATCGGTGGACTAAAAGGACGTTGGAAGTTGAATTTCGTTTTAAAATCGATCCCAGACATGATTTCCTACCTTATCAGTCACTTCTTCCGTTAATTCTGAGCCTTGTTGCAGGCAGTAAACGCATTATTTCTTGCCTTTAGCCATGATAGACTATGCCGCATTCATCGAGGCCGTGTCCAACATGCCCTGCATCTGAATGATGATGGGGAAATTTTTATCATCTGCGAGTATTCACTATGAAAGTAGGCATCATTGGCGCAATGGAACAAGAAGTTACCCTTCTGCGCGACAAAATCGAAAACCGTCAAACCCTGCAACGTGCTGGCTGCGAAATCTATACCGGACAGCTGAACGGCGTAGACGTGGCGCTGCTGAAATCTGGCATTGGCAAGGTCTCGGCAGCTATGGGGACCACCCTGCTGCTGGAGCACTGCAAGCCCGACGTGGTCATCAATACGGGTTCCGCCGGTGGCCTCGCCAAGACGCTGAAAGTGGGCGACATTGTGGTTTCCGAAGAGGTTCGCTATCACGACGCCGACGTCACCGCTTTTGGTTACGAGCCGGGCCAGATGGCAGGTTGCCCTCCGTCTTTTGTGGCTGATGCCAAACTGATCAAACTGGCCGAAGAATGCCTCACCGGTCTGAAACTGAACGCTGTGCGCGGGCTGGTTTGCAGTGGCGATGCCTTCATCAACGGCGCAGAACCGCTGGCGCGCATTCGCAATACCTTCCCGAACGTGGCAGCCGTAGAAATGGAAGCCGCTGCCGTAGGCCACGTGTGCCACCTGTTCGGTACACCGTTCGTAGTAGTGCGCGCCATCTCCGACGTCGCCGACAGCGAATCACACCTGAGCTTTGAAGAGTTCCTGGTGGTCGCCGCCGAGCAGTCAACCCTGATGGTTGACGCCATGCTGAAAGCGCTGGCTGCGGAGTAATCCAGCCTCGTGCTTAGGCTTCTCCTGCTTATCGCGCTGTGGCTGCCGTTGGCGGCGACGGCGCAGGTTGCCGAGCGCGTGGTCAGCCTCGCGCCCAACTTAACCGAGCTGGCCTATGCCGCCGGACTCGGCGATAAGCTGGTGGGCGTCAGCGCCTATTCCGATTTCCCCCCTGCAGCACAGAAGATAGAGCAAGTTGCCAACTGGCAAGGGATTAACGTCGAACGCATTCTAAGGCTAAAACCCGATCTGGTGCTGGCGTGGCGAGGCGGGAATCCGCAGCGGCCGCTGGATCAACTGGCTTCGCTGGGCGTCAAAGTCGTCTATCTGGATCCGCAAAGCGTGGAGCAAGTCGCCGACGCGCTGGACAAGCTTGCAGACTATAGCCGCGAGCCTGAAAACGGCCATGCAGCGGCCCGTCAGATGCGGCAACGGCTACAGCAATTGAAGGCGCAACATCCTGAGCACGCTGCTGTGCCGGTGTTTATCCAGTTCTCTACTCAGCCACTTTTTACCAGTTCAGGTCATACCCTACAGAGTCAGATTGTCAGCCTGTGCGGCGCAGAAAATATCTTTGCCGATAGCCCCGCGCCCTGGCCGCAGGTCAGCCGCGAGCAGGTACTGAGTCGCGCGCCAAAGGCGATAATTTTCCCCGGTACCGCGCAGCAGCAGGCCGAAATCAATCATTTTTGGCAAGGTCAGCTGCAGGTGCCGCTTCTCGCGGTTAACGCCGACTGGTTCAACCGCGCGGGTCCCCGCATCCTGCTTGCCGCGCAGCAGCTGTGTTCGGAGATTGACGCACTCAAGCGTTGAGCCATAAAAAAAGCCCCGTGCAAATGCACAGGGCTTTTCAATTCTTTCTCACCGCAGCAGCATCAGATGCTGAAGGATGAACCACAACCGCAGGTGGTTTTAGCGTTCGGGTTAGTCACCACGAAGCGCGAACCTTCCAGCCCTTCGGTATAATCCACTTCGCCGCCGACCAGATATTGCAGGCTCATTGGGTCAACGACCAGCGCAACGCCGGATTTCTCGATGGTCATATCACCGTCATTGACTTTGTCGTCAAAGGTGAAGCCATATTGGAAACCGCTGCAACCGCCGCCGGTGATGTATACACGCAGCTTCAGCTCAGGGTTTTCTTCATCGGCCACCAGATTCTTGACCTTACGGGCTGCAGCGTCAGTAAACTGCAACGGCAGCGCCATCGGTGGTTCGTCTACGGTTGGCTCACTTAAAATGGGTTCACTCATGTTTTCACTCCCAATCCGAATTCTGTTCAGGCCGCCGGATTGACTGTCTGAATAATGAACTGATTATCTTATACATGTATCTCAGATTCAAGTATGAGCCGTTTTCGTCACGCCGTCCCGCTAATTTTTGCGGTTATTTTTGTGAAACCGTGCTCTCACTGCTCTGCGACGCCGTACGTGCGGCCTGCTCGGCCTGCTCGCGTTCCTGCTTCTGTAAAGTGCGGGTTAACAAGGCAGAATACAAGGGTTTACCGCCAAGAAACTGCGCCAGCAGCGTTGCGCCAAGACAGGTAATAATCATGGGCAGGATCAGCTGATAATTTTCAGTCATCTCGAGTACCAGAACGATACCGGTCAGCGGTGCACGTACCGTCGCCGCAAACAGAGCCCCCATGCCCGCAATCGCAAAGGTACCGGGTTGAATGCCGTATTCTGGGAACATCGCCGCCGCGGCCATGCCAAATGCGGTACCGAGCAAGGTGCCGAGCGCCAGCATCGGCGCAAAAATACCGCCGGGTGCACCCGAAGAGAAGCACAGCAGGGTCGTCACGACGCGAGCAATGAAAATAAACAGCAGCGCGCCGAGCGAATAAGTCCCCGCAGCGGCCAGGGGGATCAGGCCAAAGCCACCGCCCGCCGCCTCAGGTTTGATGAGCCCCAGCAGGCCACACATGCCGCCAAGCAAACCGCCAATCAGCAGGATAGTCGGCAAACGCCCTCCGTGCAGGCGGGCAAACAGGTCCTGCGTACGGAAAATCAGCGCGTTAAAAAGGACGCCGACGATACCAAACACCATCCCCAGTACCAGATAAAGCCAGAAGGTTTGCAGCGAGACATTCGCAAGCACGCCGACGTTAATCACCGCCCTCTCGCCGTTAAATAACCGATAAACGATGCTCGACATGATAACGCCGATAAACACCGCTTTAACCGAAATCAGGCTATAGCGAAACTGCAGGCGCATCTCTTCGATAATAAACAGGATCCCGGCGAGCGGTGCGTTGAAGGCGGCGGAAAGCCCGGCCGCTGCACCGGTGGCCAACAGCGTGTGCCTCGCTTCGGCGCTGCGCATGCGGAAAATGTCCGCCAGCATTTTGCCGAGGTTAGCGCCCATCTGCACCGTTGGCCCTTCTCGCCCAAGCACCATGCCTGCGCCGAGCGTGCCCATGCCGCCCACAAACTTCACCGGAATCACTCGCCACCAGCGAACCGGTCGCAGTTCTTCCAGCGCCCCCTCAATCTCGGGAATGCCCGACCCGCTGGCCTCCGGCGCGAAACGCCGCACCAAATAGTAGCCGACCATCGCCAGCAGCGCCGAGACGATAAAGGTCAATGGCCAAAGCAACCAGACGTGTCCGCTGACCGTGCCAAGCCCGGAGAGCCTGACGTGCTGCACCCAATCGACGGCCTTTTCGAAGGCCACGCCGAGCAGGCCCGCGACGATACCCACCAGTGCCGCGACGATAAGGATAGCCACCGGCGTCTTGTCGCGACGCAAAAACTGACGCAGAACTTCGCTAGGGCGTCTGCGGGTCGGAAGGCCAGCTGCGGCGGGCCTCGGGTCTAAAGATTCGCTCATGGTGCTCTTTTCAGTGATTGGCAAAAGGATTCGGGGTAAAGATTTAATCATACAAATCATGATTTGAAGATGCATAATATCTTTCTTAACCGAATTGCTCACCTGCAAACATTTCATAACGACGCCATGTTCTCTAGAATAGAGCCTATCGCAAGGTCGCCCGCGAAGCGGCTTTTTCACATGACTAATTTTGCTCGTACAGCCCGTATCTGGCTGCACAAAAATCCAGGAGCCTCTCAATGAGTAAGTCAGAAAGTCTATTTACCCAAGCACAAACGCTGATCCCCGGGGGCGTGAACTCGCCGGTGCGCGCGTTTAACGGCGTGGGCGGTGTTCCACTGTTCATCGAACGCGCTGACGGTGCATTTTTATATGACGCGGACGGTAAGGCTTATATCGACTACGTGGGCTCATGGGGTCCGATGGTGCTGGGTCATAACAATGCCACTATCCGCGATGCGGTTATCGAAGCGGCGCAGCGCGGCCTAAGCTTCGGCGCGCCGACCGAGATGGAAGTCAAAATGGCCAGTCTGGTCACTGAACTGGTGCCAAGCATGGACATGGTTCGCATGGTGAACTCAGGTACTGAGGCCACCATGAGCGCTATTCGTCTGGCACGCGGTTTCACCCATCGTGACAAAATCATCAAGTTTGAAGGCTGCTATCATGGTCACGCTGACTGCCTGCTGGTGAAAGCCGGTTCTGGCGCACTCACGCTAGGCCAGCCGAACTCACCGGGCGTGCCTGCTGACTTCGCCAAGCACACGCTGACCTGTACCTATAACGATTTGGATTCTGTCCGTGCGGTGTTTGAACAATATCCGGACGACGTGGCCTGTATCATCGTTGAACCGGTCGCAGGCAACATGAACTGCGTGCCGCCACTGCCTGAGTTCCTGCCCGGCCTGCGTGCCCTGTGTGACGAGTTTGGCGCACTGCTTATCATCGATGAAGTGATGACCGGCTTCCGCGTGGCGCTGGGCGGCGCTCAGGAATACTACGGCGTGAAGCCTGACCTGACCTGCCTGGGTAAAATCATCGGCGGCGGTATGCCGGTGGGCGCGTTCGGCGGTCGTCATGAAGTCATGCAGGCGCTGGCACCGACCGGCCCGGTTTATCAGGCAGGTACGCTGTCCGGTAACCCTATCGCCATGGCAGCCGGTCTGGCCTGTCTGACCGAGGTTTCTCAGCCTGGCGTTCACCAGAAACTGACCGAGCTGACCACTCAGCTTGCCGAGGGCCTGAAGGCGGCGGCGGCGGCCGAAAATATTCCGTTTGTGGTTAACCACGTCGGCGGCATGTTTGGCCTGTTCTTCACCGAGCTGGAGACCGTCACTTCTTATCAGGACGTGATGCAGTCAAACGTTGAGCGTTTCAAAAAGTTCTTCCACCTGATGCTGGAAGAAGGCGTTTATCTGGCACCGTCAGCGTTTGAAGCTGGCTTTATGTCTCTGGCTCACAGCCAGGAAAACATTCAGCACACCCTGGATGCAGCACGCCGCAGCTTCGCTAAACTTTAATTACTTTTACGCTTAGCATTCAGGGCCGGCAAGGGATTAATACCCTGCCGGCCCTGATTTTTTTCTGATTACGCGCTGAGTTAATGCTGATTTATGACGCCTGTTTACGCAGCAGATAGATAAAGTATGGCGCGCCGATAAAGGTCGCCAGCAGCCCGGCCGGGATCTGGTTCGGGAAGAAAATCATTCGTCCACACCAGTCTGCCAGCACCATCAGCAACCCACCCAACACGCTGGCCACCATCCATTGAGCCATGGCCCGCCTGAAGCCGAGCATGCGCGCCATGTGCGGAGCCATCAGCCCAATAAAGCTCAGCGGCCCTACCGATAACGTCGCCAGTGCGGTCATGACCGCCGCCAATGCCAGCAGCGCCATGCGGGTGGGCACCAACGCCACCCCCATCGAACGCCCCGTCACACCGCCGAGCGGCAAGATGCTCATCCAGCGGCGACACAGCGGCACCAGCAGCAGCAACATCACAGTAATGATGCCCGTGCGCCACGCCTGTTCTGCCGTCACCGCATAGGTCGAGCCAGATATCCACGACAGCAGGTCACCCATGCGCGGATCGCCGCTGGCCAACAGCAGGACCAGAACAGTGTTGAAGGCGGTGCTTAACGCCACGCCGGTCAGCAGCATGCGCTCCGGTGAGAACTGACGAAATCCCGAGATAAGCATGATAACCAGCAGCGTCAATCCGGCCCCGAGGCTCCCCGCCGGGAGTAACCATGCAAAGGCATCGCCAGGCACCAGAAACAGCATTATCACCACGCCAAACGCGGCACCGGAGCTAATCCCCAAGACTTCCGGGCTGGCCATCGGGTTACCGGTCAGCTTCTGGATTATCACCCCGGAGGACGCCAGCATTGCCCCCGCTGCCAGTGCAGCAAAGATGCGCGGCCCACGCCACGGCAGCAGCAGATCGAGCGGATGTCCCATCGACCAGTGCCAGCCCTGTGCGTTGCGCCCAAAGCAGAATGCCACCACAAGACCTGCCAGCATTAGCCCGGCCGCCAGCACCATCCAGCGCAGCAGATGTTGACGTTCTTTGGGAATGTGGTCGCCCTGATTCATCGGTGGCGGCACGGCGTGGGTGCGCAGACGCGGCAGCAGCCACAGTAGAATAGGCGCGCCAACCAGCGCCGTTGCTGCGCCGGTCGAGACCTCAAACCAGACGCCGGACAGCCACATGACGATTTGGTCGGTAAGCCACAGCAGCAAGGCACCCAGCAGCGGAGCCAGAATCAACCGCGATTTCAGGCGACGCGCGCCGAGAATTTTTGCCAGCAGCGGCGCAAAAAGGCCAATAAAGCCGATAATTCCCACCGCATTGACCAACTGGGCACTGAGCAAAATGGCCAATCCGAGCACTGCCAGCCGCGCCGCCGACAGCCCTAACCCCAGATTACGGGCAACGCCGTCGTCCAGCCCCAAAAGCGTCATTGGGCGTTGCAGCACAAATGCCAGCAGCCAGACCCCCACCACGCGCGGCAGCAGGAAAGCCGCCGTGCTCCAGTCCTGCTGGTTAAGCGAACCGGTGCTCCACAGGTACAGGCTTTGCAGCTGCTGATAGTTAAATAACCCCAACAAACTGCTCACCGCGCCGCAGTAAAGGCCAACCACCAGACCCGCGAGGATAAGCGTGACCGGAGACATTCTTTTGCCCCAGGCAATGCCAAACACCAGCCCGCCAACCACAATCGCTCCGGCCATCGCCGCGAACTGCTGAGTCACTTCACCACCGGGCAAGCTCCACAACGTCGCGACCGTCAGCCCAAGCTGCGCTCCGGCAGAGACGCCGAGCGTCGAGGGTTCGGCGAGCGGATTACGCAACACCTGCTGAAACAGCAGGCCCGCCAGCCCGAGACCGGCTCCGGCCAACAGCGCCACCGCAGAGCGCGGCAATAGGCTGTAATGAAACAGCATCTGACCCACATTATCGATATTTGGCTGCCACAGCGCCTCGCGCCACTGGGCGAAGGGCAGCTGTTGATACAGGTTATAAAGACTAAGCAAAGCACAGACAAAGGTGAGCGAAATTAACAGGACCAGCGTCTGGCTGACGGAACGGCGGTTCATACGGGCTTCCCAAGAGTTGCCGATAAAATATGGCAAAAACGCATGGCGCAAAGCGTAGCACCATAGAACCAGACGGCGGGCACAACGCTGAGCTGGTTTTGACGGACAAACGGCAGCGACTGCCACAGCGGGGTTTTCGCCACTTCGGCCAGTATGTCTTCGCTGCCGTGGTCAAAGCACAGGGCACGAGCGTTGTTAATCGACGCCAGTCGCTCGATACCAACGGTCACGCTGCCCCAGTAGTTACGCTCACCGTTCCAGGCGTTGGTCAGCCCCACGTCGCTCATCACCTCCTGCAACAGGCAGCCTTCACCAAAGATAAGCACATGGCGTTTATCAAGAAACGAGAACAACAGCACCGGCCGTTCAGCGGCTGATTTCAGGCTCTCGCGAGTCTGCGTCAGCACCTGCTGATACTGCGCCAGATGTCGTTCGGCCCGGTCCTGCAAACCGAGAAAATCGGCCAGTTTATTCAGCGAATGAATGGCCTGTTGCAGCGGATGCCCCGAACCATCGTTGGCCGTGACGCTTAGCACCGGGCCAATTAACTCGAGCTGGCTGGCCTTCGGACCATAGCCCTGAGAAATCACCAACAGCGACGGATTCATCTGTTGCATCAATTCCATATTTGGCGCGGTGCGCTGCCCTATCTCAATGACAGACGGCGCAAGCTGCGGCTCTTTCACCCATAGGCCGTAGTTATGGATATCCGCGACGCCCATCGGCATAACGCCGAGTGCAATCAGCAGTTCGACAGGCAGCCACTCGAGAGCAATGATACGGTCGAGGTCGGTATGACCTTTTGACGAATTCGGGGAGGCGCTCAACGCAGGAAAAGCGAACATCAGCGGAGCCAGCGCCATCGCCTGTAACAGTCGACGGCGGGATAAGTTATTAAAATCAATCATTCCTGACCAATCCGCACATTAATTGGAGTTGCAACAAGATTGCAAGTGAATGAAACCCGATGCGCTTACTCATGTATGCGATTCGGGTAAGTGAGCGCAGAAAGCGCCGCTGCGGCTTCAAGTAAGAAGCGGATTCAGTAGACAAAACTGACCGGAGCTCCGCCTGCGGGATGAGGCAGCGTTCCCATCGGAATGCCGTAAACTTTTTCCAGCACGTCCCCCTGCATCATCTCGATCGGGCTGCCCTCGGCAATCATCTCTCCGCCGCGCAACGCCATCAGGCGATCGCAATAGCGTGCGGCCATATTGATATCGTGCAATACGGCGATGACGGTGAGGCCTTTTTGGTGACTAAGGCGTTGAATTAATGCCAGTACTTCAACCTGATGGGCGATATCCAGTGCGGAGGTAGGTTCGTCGAGCAGCAGGCAGCGGCTATCCTGTGCCACCATCATCGCCAGCCAGGCGCGCTGACGTTCCCCGCCAGAGAGACTGTCAACCAGACGTTGGGCAAAAGGCTTAAGCCCGACCAGTTCGATGGCCTCGTCGACCTTCTCTCTGTCCTGCAAACGAAAACGCCCCAAAGCGCCGTGCCACGGGTAGCGGCCGATAGCCACCAGCTCGTGCACCGTCATGCCTTCTGCGGCGGGAAGCTGCTGCGGGAGGTACGCCACCTGACGGGCAAAGGCCTTGCTTTCCCACCGTTCGACCGGTTTTTCATTCAACAGCACCTGCCCGGAGGTGGCAGGCTGGTGTCGGCCCAGCATCTTAAGCAGTGTAGATTTACCGGAACCGTTGTGGCCTATCAGCCCGCAGACTTTCCCTTGCGGAAAGGTTAGAGAAAGCGGTGACAGCAAGGTGCGTCCCGGTACGGTGAAACTTACGCGATCGAGGCGATAAACGCTGTCGGTAAGCCCCTGTGGTGGTTCTACATTGGCAGTTTTCATTTGTGGCCTATCGTTACGTTAACCGGGCACGGCATTGGCCTGTACCCGGCTATGTTTTACGAAGAAAACCCGTTAGAAGCGGAAGGTGGCCGTCGCGACGATTTGACGGTCAGATCCCCAGTAGCAGGCATAGTCGCGATAACAGCTGGCAACGTACTCGCGGTTAAACAGGTTGTTGACATTGACACCGACGGAGGAGCCCGGCAGGCCAAAACGTCCCAGATCGTATTTCACCAGTGCATCAACGAGTGCATAGCTCGCCACGTTGAAAGGTTTATTGGTGTTATCGCCAGTGGTGTAGAAACTGGACGTCGAGCCAACGTAACGGACACCGGAACCCACCGTAAGACCGCTAAGCGCAGACTCATGGAAGGTATAATCGGCCCACAGTGACGCCATGTTGCGCGGCACTTCAACCGGACGCTGACCCTGATATTCCGAATCGTGGGTGTATTTCGCGTCGGTGAAGGTGTAAGACGCGGTGACGTTAACGTTGGCATTAACGGCCGCCTTGGCCTCCAGCTCGACGCCGCGAGAACGGATCACGCCAGACTGTACGCTGAAACCTAGGTTTACAGGGTCAGCAGTCAGGTTATTGTCTTTTGTCAGCTGATAGACAGCGGCGGTCAGGCTGATTGGACGGTCATTGGGGATGTATTTTACCCCGGCTTCATACTGCTTGCCGACGGACGGTTTGAACGGCTTGGCATCGGCCGTCGCGCCTGGGGTCGGTTCAAACGACTCACTGTAGCTAAAGTAAGGTGAAATTCCATTGTCAAACAGGTAGTTCAGACCGCCGCGCCAGGTGAATCGGTGATCGGTAATCGCCGCGGTATCGTTGGTGCTACGCGTCAGCGTTGAGGTTTTAGCGATGTCGTAACGAAGCCCTGCGGTCAGGATCCAGTGGTCCCATTCTGCCTGATCCTGCGCATACAGGCCGGTTTGCTCCTGGCGATTCAAAATGTTGTAGGCGTAGTAAAGATTGCTCTTGTCGTTGCCATACTGCGGGGCCAGCATATCCAGGTCAGACGCGGTGCCGTAGTCCGCATCGATGTCATTGCGCATGCGCATGTAATCAACGCCCAACAGCAGCGTATGATCGACAGCGCCGGTGGCAAACTTAGCCTGCGCCTGCGTGTCCACGTCGAAGTTGCTCAGGTTCTCGTTGGACTGCACATAGGCGCGGTTAAGCGTGCCCGGTGCAGTGTAGCCCGTACCATAGAAACCGATGTACTGCGTTTGCAGCTTGGTGTAGCGCAGGTTCTGGCGCACGGTCCAGGTATCGTTGAATTCATGACTGAAGCTGTAGCCCACCATTTTTTGGTTGCGCGACATCTTGTTGACCGCTTCACCGTCGTTGAAATTGGTTGGCAGCTTGTGCGCATTGCCCGCAGCATCGTAATAAGGGACCACGGTCCCCTGACGCGGCAACCAGCCATAGAAGCCCAGATACGGGTCGTTCTGGAAGTTGCTCAGGAAGGTGAATTCGGTTTTATCATCCGGACGCCAGCTGAACGACGGCGCGATGGAATAGCGTTTTTCTTTCGCCATCTCCTGCTGTGAATCCTGGCTGTGCGCCACGCCGGTCAAACGATAGGACCAAACGCCCGCGTCGTCGATGGCGTCACTGAAGTCGAAACCGGTTTGATAGAGGTTATCGTTGCCCATCTTGAACTGGATTTCGTGCAGCGGCTCGGTAGTTGGACGCTTGCTGACCATGGCAATGACGCCACCCGGATTGCTCTTACCGTATAAAACAGAAGACGGGCCGCGCAGCAGCTCTACGCGCTCCAGCATGTAAGGGTCCATCGCGACTTCAGAGTAGTTGTCCCCCTGTAATTTAATGCCATCCAGATACTGATTAGTATTCACCGAGGTAAAGCCACGAATTTCGACCGCGTCGATGGTGTTTGAGCTACCGCGGCTGGCGAAAACGCCCGGCGCATAGTTCAGCGCCTGTTTGACCGTGGTCGGTTGGCGCGTGTCCATCTCTTCACGGGTCACGACCGAAATAGACTGGGGTGTCTTGACTATTGGCGTATCGGTCTTGGTCCCCGTCGCGCTTTGTTTGGCTACGATAGTGGGCGCAGGTCCCCAGGCAGACTCTTGAACCACGTTCGATGCGCTATCGCCAACCACAGTGATGGTGTCGTTTTTTGACGCATTGGCCGTGGTTTGGGCGGCAGAAGCCTGAAAAGCAAAGCCCGCTAACGCGGCGGCCACGGTTAACGCGAGTTTGTTAGGAATAAAAAGTATTGGGCAGTTTTTCACTGAAGACGTACGCATAAGTGCCATTATTATTCTCTGGAGATGTTTGAATGGGAATAGAAACGATAATTATTATTATAAACATCGCATGATATGCGGAACGGTAAGGAAACTGCAAGGGCATTTACTTTTGGCGGCCTGCGGGCAAATTAAAGCCGTCCCTGCAATGTTTAGGGTCAAGCAAGCAGTTGATACCTGATAAGTAAAGCCGTAAGGGCCGGTCGGAAAAAGAATAAAAAAAAGCGCGATTTTCATCGCGCTTTATAAATCAGGAAGTTGCTGTTAATGACTTGGCCTAAAATAGCCCTGTCAGCCCTATTTTGAGCCGAACATGTCTTTTATCCAGCCTGCAACACCGTTGCTGTCCTTTTGATTGTCCTGAGGCTGCTGCTGTTGCGGCTGACCCTGCGGTTGGCCCTGTTGCTGTTGCTGCTGTTGTTGCTGCAAAAGCTGTTGCTGCTGCTGATAAGCCGCCGCCTGAGAGGCCTGGCACAGCTGCTGAGCATTGTCGGTCCATACAGGAATCACGCGCAACCCGCCGCCGGTCATCACACCGCCGCCGTTGTTACAGATAAAGTTACCGCTGTCATCGATGTTCATCATGCTCACGTCGTCAGGGACCTGCAGGTCCAGCGGCATTGGCGTGATGTTGCCGAGATAACGGCTGTAAAGCTGTAGCGCACCGGTCGCACCCCACAGTTTGGAAGGACCGTTGTTGTCGCGTCCTACCCAGGTAATCGCCACCTGGTTACCGTCAATCCCTGCAAACCAACTGTCGCGCAGTTCGTTGGAAGTACCGGTTTTCGCCGCCAGATGCAGCTTCGGATATTTCACCGCCAGCTGGCGTGAGGTTCCTTCTGCCACCACCTGCTGCATCGCGTACATCGTCAGATAAGCCGCCTCGGAGGGAACAACGCGCTCCGCCTGTGGATAGCTCTGGTACAGCACGGTGCCGTCTTCGGCAATGACCGAGCGAACCGCCGACAATGGCGCCCGGTTACCGCCGCTGGCGATTGTCTGGTATTCCTGAGCCACTTCCATCGGCGTTAGGGCAATCGCACCCAGCAGCATAGATGGCGTCTGGCTCAACGACTCTTTAGGAATACCCAGGTTGATCAGCGTCTTGGTAATGTTGTCCAGTCCGACCGCCATACCGAGGTTCACGGTGGGCACGTTCATCGAACGCGCCAGCGCATCCACCAACAGTACCTGACCACGGAACTGATTATCATCGTTGTGCGGTGACCAGGTCTGGCCGTTCGACAGTTTGATAGACAGCGGTTGGTCGGCAAGTACGGTGTTCAGACGATACTTGTTCGGATCACTCAGCGCGGTCAAATAAGTCGCTGGCTTAGCCAGTGAGCCGACCTGACGACGCGCCTGCATCGCACGGTTGAAGCCGGCGAACTGCGTTTCCGCTCCGCCAACCATCGCACGCACTTCGCCGGTGTAACGATCAACGATGACCATCGCTGTTTCAATGTCGTTAAAGCCGCTGCGCTTACGCAGAAGAGGAATACCTTCTTCTACCGCTTTCTCTGCGCCGTCCTGAGCGATCGGATCCAGGGTGGTGAAGATCTTCACGCCGGACATCGAGGTAATTTTATCGCCGAGTTTCTGCTGTAGCTCCTGGCGAACCATCTGCATGAACGCCGGCTGTGGTGAAATCACCCCACCTTTCGGCTGCACGCCAAGAGGACGCGCGCTGAGCATGTCATACAGCTCTTTATCGATAATCCCCTGCTCCTGCAGCAAACGCAGCACCAGGTTACGACGTTCGAGCGCTAGCTTCGGATTACGCCACGGGTTATACAGCGAAGCCCCTTTTACCATCCCAACCAGCAGCGCCTGTTGGTCAAGGCTCAGCTCGTCAACCGGACGGCCGAAGTAGTAAAGGCTGGCCAGCGGGAAACCACGAATCTGATCTGAACCGCTTTGGCCCAGATACACTTCGTTGAGGTAAAGCTCAAGGATGCGGTCTTTGCTGTAGCGACCGTCCATCAGGATAGCCATATAGGCTTCGCGCGCCTTACGCCACAGGGTGCGCTGATTGGTCAGGAACAGGTTTTTAACCAGCTGCTGAGTCAGCGTACTGCCGCCCTGTACCGCGTGTCCTGCCGTCAGGTTAGCCACGAACGCACGACCGATAGAATATGGGCTGATGCCGTCATGCTCGTAGAAGTGGCGGTCTTCGGTGGCAATCAGCGTCTGCACCAGCAAATCCGGGAAGCCGGAACGCGGAACAAACAGGCGCTGCTCGCCGTTTGGCGACTGCAACATGGTTATCAGACGCGGATCGAGGCGGAAAATCCCGAAGTCGCGATTGTTGTCCATGTTCTTGATTTCGGCAAGCTGATTGCCTTTGAAAATCAGACGCGCGTTGATCTGACCTTCTTTACCATCTGGGAAGTCAAACGGGCGGCGCAGCAAATCGATATTGCCGCCCTTCACGCTGAATTCGCCCGGACGAGTAATGCGCGTAACCTGACGATACTGCGTCCCTTCCAGCAGGTTAATCATCTCTTTTTCAGTATACGGCGTGCCCGGCTCCAGCGTCACCATGCGGCCATAGACGGCGGCAGGCAGCTGCCAGACTTTGCCGTCGATACGCCCACGAATTTCGGAGTCGAGATAAACGCCCCAGGCGGCCATCAATACCACGAAGATGATAAACAGCTTGATCAGCAGACCAAGCCAGCGGCGTTTTTTACGCGGCTTCTTGCCGTTGCCAGCCTTGCCGCCCTTGGCAGTTTTACGGGGAGTCATGCGTGACTCCTGAGGTGCTGCATTTCTACTAACGTCATCATCGTCCTGTTCATCATCGCCCTGATAGCTATAACGGGTCTCTTCTTCGTCGTCACGGCTACGGCGCACGGGGCGCCCGCGCTTGGGCTTAGGGGGTGACGGTTTGCCTTTACGGCCAATCGGCTCGCGATCATCGCCAGACATACTTAATCTCCATCAGACCCGACTTATAAAAAAATGCCGGATGCTATTTACTGCGGTTATTTGAAAAATGTTTTTTAAAATAAGAGCTGTGTCGAAACTGGCGCTTACTCTGTTCCTGGCCTTTCATCCTGCATAGAAGAAAGGTCTGAAAATTCAGCTGTATTTCTTGGTTCTACGCGTGGGTAACGCCTCGGCGGGATTATCCGGCCACGGGTGTTTAGGGTATCGGCCCTTCATCTCTTTTTGAACCTCGCGATAGGAGCCCTGCCAGAAGGCGGCCAAATCACGGGTTATTTGCAAAGGCCGATGTGCTGGGGAAAGCAGTTCTAGCACCACGGCGACGCGGCCTTCGGCCAGCATCGGGCTGCGTTGCTCTCCAAACATCTCCTGTAAACGCACCGACAGCGCCGGTGGCTGGTCGCTATGATAGCGGATTGCCAGCCGACTGCCAGTCGGGACGCTGTAATGGGTGGGTAAATTAGCGTCAAGACGCTGACGTTGATCCCAACTCATCAGGCGCAGCAATGCCTCTGCCAAATCAATCTGCTGTAACGCACGCAGGCTGCGAACGCCGTTGAGCGACGGGAGCATCCACTGCTCGAGGTTATCGAGCAGGCTTGCGTCATCCATCGCTGGCCAGCTGATTTCCGGCAGCCATTTCGCGGCGCACATCAGGCGAATCCTCAGCTGTTCGGCCGCCGTTGACCAGGTCAGCCCCTGAAGCCCCTGCGCTCTCACCCACTCAAGCAGCGCCTGCTGTAGGTCTTCGTCCGCCGGTTTAGCCTGCGGCTGCGCCTTCAACACCAGACGCCCAACCTGCCAGCGTCGCCACGCGCGCAGGGTCCCTTTTTCTTCGTCCCATTCGACGGCGGTCTGCTCTTTAACAATCTTGGGTAGCCGCGCGGCAAGCTGAGAAGCGTCCAGCGTGATGGCCAGCAGAATGCGTGCATCAGGGCTGTTATTGCCCTGCAACAGCTGCGGCGCGACCAACCAGGGAGCGCGGGTTAATGCATCGTCCTGCGCCAGTGAGGCGCCCAAACCGTTCGCGAGTTGATAACGGCCATCGAGCCCGCGTCGCTCGGCGATACGGTCACTGAACGCCGAGGCCAGCAGCCAGGGGGCAAGCGAGGCATCAACCTGTCCGCCGCTGCGCGAAAGTCGCTGACTGAGCTGACGGGCACGACGCTGCCAGTGCGGCTGCGGTCGGCTAAGCCAGTAGTCGATATCCGGCTGCCCCCCACGCGGAGGTTCTTCAATAATGGCGGCCAGCAGCGCCGCGGTGGCGAGCGCGTCAGCCCCCTGGCGCTCGGCCTGCACCAGCATCGCCGCAAGACGCGGTTCGCAGCCAATCTGTGCCATAGAACGCCCGACCGGGGTAAGTTTGCCCTCGTCGTCTATCGCGCCCAGCGAGCTCAGCAGCCGCTGCGCGACCTTGAGCGCGATAGCCGGTGGCGCGTCGAGCCACGTCAGCTGCGAAGCATCCTGACATCCCCACTGCAACAGCTCCAGCCACAGACCGCTTAAATCACTTTGTAGAATTTCCGCTTCGCTTTGCGCAGCGGCACGCTCGGCCTGCTCTTTACTGAACAGGTGCCAGCACAGTCCCGGCTCGAGACGCCCAGCGCGCCCTGCACGCTGAGTCATCGCCGCCTGACTGATGCGTTGCGTGACAAGCCGCGTCAGCCCGCTGCGGGCGTCAAACTGCGCGCTGCGCTCCAGACCGCTGTCGACCACCAGCCGAATGCCTTCAATAGTCAGGCTGGTCTCGGCAATGTTGGTCGCCAGCACCACCTTGCGACGACCGGTCGACGCAGGTTGAATCGCTTTCTGCTGCTGTTCCAGCGAAAGCGCACCGTAAAGCGGGCAGAGATCGACGTCGTCGCTCAGCCGTCCGGTCAGGAGATTTTGCGTACGGGTGATTTCCGCCACGCCGGGTAAAAATAGCAGCATCGAGCCACTATTCTCGGCCATGAGACGGCTGACGATACGCGCAACGCCTTCGTCGAGACGCTCATGACTGGCGAGCGGCAGATAATGGCGCTCGACCGGAAAACTGCGGCCTTCAGAGATAATGACCGGCGCGTCAGGCAGCAGCGGCGACAGGCGGGCGTTGTCGAGCGTCGCCGACATAATCAGCAACCGCAAATCTTCACGCAGCCCCTGCTGCACGTCGAGCAGCAGCGCCAGCGCAAGGTCGGCCTGCAAACTGCGTTCATGGAATTCATCGAGAACAACCAGCGAGTAGTCGGCAAGCTCGGGGTCCTGCTGCACCATGCGGGTTAAAATTCCCTCGGTGACCACCTCGAGGCGCGTCTCCGCGCTGGTCTTTGATTCGGCGCGCATGCGGTAGCCGACAGTCTGCCCCGGTTGTTCACCAAGCTGCTGCGCCAGACGATAGGCCACGCTCTTTGCCGCCAGTCTGCGAGGCTCAAGCAGCAAGATTTTTCCTGGAAACAGGCCGGACTTTAGAATCTGCAACGGTAACCAGGTCGACTTACCGGCTCCGGTGGGCGCATGCAATAACACCTGCTGCGCCTGTTGCAGCGCGGCAATAACTTGGTTCAAAACGGCACCGACGGGCAGTAAAGACACAGATTCTCCATTGATGATTCAGTATTCAGGGCCGGCATTGTAATAGAAAAAATTGTCGCAGACCGGGATGAATTGTAGCATTTAGCCTTACTGCCGGTATGTAGCCGCGTTCAGTAACCTTACCCTCAAGGAAAAATCATGTCTGAATCACGCCGCCTGTTTTTCGCCCTTCCTTTGCCGACCAAGCTGCAAAAGCAGGTGATAAAGTGGCGCGCCGACAGTTTTGAGGCCGAGGCGGGGCATCCTGTTGCGGCGGCCAATCTTCATCTGACGCTGGCCTTTCTGGGCGACGTCAGCGACGCTAAGGCCAGGGTGCTGAGCGGGATTGCTTCCCGCATAACGTCACCGACGTTTAGTTTAACGCTTGACGACCTGGGCCACTGGCCGCGCCCGGGCGTTGTCTGGCTAGGCACTCGACGTGCACCGCTTGCGCTCCTGCAACTGGCCTCCCTGCTGCGCTCACACGCTGCGCGCAACGGTTGTTATCAGTCAACGCTGCCGTTTCATCCCCACGTTTCCCTGCTGCGCGGCGCAACGCGTCCGGTGGCATTGCCCGCCTCGACGCCTGAGTGGCAGCTCGATGCTAACGAATTCAGTCTTTACGAGTCCCAGTATCATCAGGGACGCACCCGCTATCAGTGCCTGCAAAGCTGGCCGTTGGTCGCGTCATCCCCTTGCTAATCAGAGAGCCGATTTGATGCAATTCTTTCCGCCGCTTCAACCGGCAACGCTTATCAAACGTTACAAACGTTTTCTCGCCGATGTCGTCACCGCCGATGGGCGCGAACTTACGCTACACTGCGCGAATACGGGTGCCATGACCGGATGCGCAACGCCCGGTGATACCGTCTGGTATTCCACGTCAGATAACCCGAAAAGAAAGTATGCCCACAGTTGGGAATTGTCTGAAACGCAGGACGGGCATTGGATCTGCGTCAACACCCTGCGCGCCAACCAGCTCGTGCGGGAAGCAATTGAGCAACAGCGCATACCCGAATTATCCGGTTACAGTAAACTCGGCGCTGAGGTTCGCTATGGCACAGAGAACAGCCGTATAGATCTGTTATTGCAGGCAGAAAACCGTCCCGAATGCTATATTGAAGTAAAATCTGTCACGCTGCTGCAACAAGGATGTGGTTATTTCCCAGATGCAGTGACGCTGCGTGGTCAGAAACATTTACGCGAACTGCAATCAATGGCGGAACAAGGTAAACGAACGATACTTTTTTTCGCAGTATTGCATTCAGGCATTGAAAGTGTGGCTCCGGCACACCATATTGATCCCCGCTACGCAGAATTATTGACGCAGGTGCAGGAAAACGGTGTCGAAGTGATGTGTTATGGTGCCGAACTCTCTGCTGAGGGAATGCAACTCACAGAGCGGCTACCGTTGGTCATTCCAGGTCGATAGCCTGTTTATTAATCGATGTGTGATGTACCCAAATTGAAGTCGTCAGCAGCCAAAACCGCTGGTCGCGAATACGCTTTCTCTCACAGGCTTGTCAATAGGCTGTGATGAATAATTGCCAACCTCGCCACCTTCTGGTATTTATAGCGGCCTGATTTTTTCCCCCCGTTGGGGATCGATAGTGCGTGTTATGTAGGAGAAGCATCATGCAAGAAGGGAAAACCCGTAAAACCTCGTCCCTGAGCATTCTCGCCATCGCTGGGGTGGAGCCGTATCAAGAGAAGCCAGGCGAAGAGTACATGAACGACGCCCAGCTGGACCACTTCAAAAAGATTCTTGAAGCATGGCGCAATCAGCTCAGGGATGAAGTCGACCGTACCGTTACGCACATGCAGGAAGAAGCAGCAAACTTCCCTGACCCGGCAGACCGTGCCACTCAGGAAGAAGAGTTCAGCCTGGAACTGCGTAACCGCGATCGCGAGCGTAAGCTGATTAAAAAGATCGAGAAAACGTTGAAAAAAGTGGAAGACGAGGATTTCGGTTTCTGTGAATCCTGTGGCGTAGAGATTGGTATCCGCCGTCTTGAAGCACGTCCAACCGCTGACTTGTGCATCGACTGTAAAACACTGGCAGAAATCCGCGAAAAGCAGATGGCCGGCTAAGTTACGGGAACTCACGCGGTGTGTTTTTGCACACCGCGCTCTCCTCGCCATGTCTATCTCATCTCCCTATATCGGTCGTTTCGCTCCTTCGCCTTCAGGCGACCTCCACTTTGGTTCATTGATTGCCGCACTCGGTAGCTATCTGCACGCCCGTTCACAGGGTGGACAATGGCATGTGCGTATCGATGACCTCGACCCACCGCGAGAAGTCCCAGGCAGCGCAAGTCGAATTCTGGCCAAGCTCGAGCAGTACGGGCTAGAGTGGGACGGCGAGGTGGTCTGGCAGTCACAGCGACACGAGGCCTACCGAGAAACGCTGGCATGGCTGCATCAGCAGGGTAAAAGCTATTACTGCACCTGTACGCGCCAACGTATCTCTCAGCTCGGTGGCACCTATGACGGCCACTGCCGTTGTGCAGGTCATGGCCCGGAGAATGCAGCGATTCGTTTGCATCAAACCTTGCCGGTTCAGCGCTTTCACGACGAGCTACAGGGCGAATTTATTGCTGATGCCGGGTTGGCAGAAGAAGATTTTATTATCCGCCGCCGCGACGGGCTGTTTGCCTATAATCTGGCGGTGGTGATCGACGACCATTTTCAGGGCGTCAACCATATCGTACGCGGCGCTGACCTGATTGCGCCGACGGTGCGACAACTGTCGCTGTATCAGCATTTGGGTCTGCCAGCGCCAGGTTACGTTCATTTACCTTTGGCACTTAATGCCAACGGCGACAAACTCTCCAAGCAAAATCATGCTCCAGCGCTACCCGACGGCGATCCGCGGCCGGTAATTGTGCAAACAATGTTATTTTTAGGGCAATCTGTACCAGAAAGCTGGCAGGATTTAACTTTGCCTTTATTATTACGCTGGGCAGTAACGCATTGGTCGTTGGAAAAAGTTCCACGATTTGCCCGTGTGAGCTATGATTAGCCGCTGTTTTTAAGTTGCGCCATTTTTATCCGACACTATCGAGGTGTACCATTTTTACCCGAGTAGCCAATTTTTGCCGTAAGGTGCTAGTTCGTGAAGATAAAATCAGTCGTGAAGAGACGCCCGTTCATGATGATAAAGGCCACCGCGATCCCATTACTTCCCCTGACGTTGAAAAGGTGAAGGCTAAAGCGCCAGAAGTTCGTGAAAGACGCACTGCACCGCGTCAATCGCCGCGCACGCAGCAGCCACAGCAAAAACACGTGAGCAAACAAAGCGATGTATCGTCTGGCGACATGACGATTATCCCGCGCGACGGCCACGATATTTCACGCAAAGACATCAGCGATAACGCGCTGAAGGTGCTCTATCGCCTGAATAAATCAGGGTATGAGGCCTATCTGGTCGGCGGCGGCGTTCGCGATCTGCTGCTGCACAAGAAACCGAAAGACTTCGACATTACCACCAACGCGACGCCAGAGCAGGTCCGTAAACTGTTCCGCAACTGCCGTCTGGTTGGCCGTCGTTTCCGTTTGGCCCACGTCATGTTTGGCCCGGAAATCATCGAAGTAGCGACCTTCCGTGGACACCACGAACAGGTGCAGGAAACCGACGACAAGAATCTTTCCCAGCAGGCTCAGAACGGTATGCTGCTGCGCGACAACATCTTTGGTTCAATTGAAGAAGATGCTCAGCGCCGCGACTTCACCATTAACAGCCTGTACTACGGAATTTCTGACTTTACGCTGCGCGACTACACCGGCGGCCTGAAAGATTTGAAAGAAGGCGTGATTCGCCTGATTGGCGATCCTGAGACGCGTTACCGTGAAGATCCGGTACGTATGCTTCGTGCCGTGCGCTTCGCCGCCAAGCTGGACATGACCATCAGCCCGGAAACCGCCGAGCCTATTCCTCGTCTGGCGACCCTGTTGCAGGAAATTCCTCCGGCGCGTCTGTTTGAAGAATCCCTCAAGCTGCTGCAAGCGGGCTACGGTTTCAGAACCGCTGAGCTGCTGCGTGAATATCAGCTGTTCCAGCCACTGTTCCCACTGATTGCCCGCCAGTTCACCGAGGGCGGTGACAGCCCGATGGAACGCATTCTGGATCAGGTGCTGAAGAACACCGACCATCGTCTGCATAACGACATGCGGGTGAATCCGGCATTCCTGTTCGCGGCGATGCTCTGGTATCCGGTTATCGAACATGCGCAGAAACTGGCGCAGGAAGGCGGACTGACTTATTACGACGCCTTCTCACTGGCGATGAACGACGTGCTCGACGAGCAGTGCCGTTCTCTGGCTATTCCAAAACGCATCACTACGCTGGTGCGCGATATCTGGTCTCTGCAACTGCGTCTGTCTCGTCGTCAAGGCAAGCGCGCGCACAAGCTGATGGAACATCCTAAGTTCCGCGCTGCATTCGACCTGCTGGCGCTGCGCGCCGAAGTTGAGCAGCATCGTGAGCTGCAAAGCCTGACGCAATGGTGGAGCGAGTTCCAGGAGGCGACACCGGCGTCGCAGAAGAACATGCTGGGCACGCTGGGCGATGACGCGCCACCGCGCCGTAACCGCACACGTCGTCCCCGCAAACGTGCACCACGCGCGGGTAGCGGTCAATGATTCGGGTCTACATCGCGCTGGGCAGTAATCTTGCCCAGCCTGTAGACCAGGTTAACTGTGCGCTGGAGGCGCTGGCGCACATTCCTCGTACCCACCTGGTTCAGGCTTCTTCTTTTTACCGCAGTAAACCGCTTGGCCCGCAGGACCAGCCGGATTATCTCAATGCCGTGGTCGCGCTGGATACTCAGCTGCCAGCCCATCAGTTGCTCGACTATACTCAGGCGATTGAGCAAAATCAGGGCCGGGTGCGTAAAGCCGAACGCTGGGGACCGCGCACACTGGATCTCGATATGCTGCTTTACGGCAACGAGATTTATGCCACCGAGCGTCTCACCGTGCCGCACTACGACATGAAGAACCGCGAGTTCATGCTTTATCCGCTGGCAGAAATCGCCCCGGAGCTTCTCTTCCCCGACGGCGAGTCTTTGCAACAGGTTCTCACCCGCGTGCCCATCAACGGGCTGGTTCGCTGGTAATCTCTGCGTTAAATCTTTGCATCATCATCAACCCCGTGCCGTGGATGCTAAATTCCCTGTAACGGCCTCGGAGAAGACTCGAACGGCAGATACTGGTAAATCCAGGTTTCCGAGAGCGTCTTCTCCGCGTTTTTCAGGTACAGCCGCAGTTCGACCGGTTCCTTACCCTGCGAATGCAAATCAAAGAACGCACGCCATCGCTTGTTGTCGCCCGGAGACTTCTCGACCTTAACGCCGTCGAAGCTACCGCGTGAAGCCCACAGTACGGCCTCAGGTTTGGCGTCGACGGGAAGTTCATCCAGTACCTTTCCGCTGAATTCAATCATAAATTTGCGCACGCCTGACGGCGGATATGCCCCCGGATTACCGCCTCTGCCCAGGCGCGTTGCGCCACAGCGTGCCAACGATGAGGGAAAGGGCTCGTCGGCCAGCCAGTGCAGGCGATAGCTGAACTGATGCTGACTCCCCGCAACGGCAGGCTCTTTGGGCACCCACATCGCGACGATGTTGTCATAGATTTCGTCGTCGGTCGGGATCTCGACCAGCTGGACCGAGCCTTCGCCCCATTCGCCTCGCGTTTCAACCCACAGGTCGGGGCGACGCTCATAGCCGACCGAACCGAGATAGGCGTTAAAATTACGCTCCTTCTGCATCAGCCCAAAGCCCCGTGGATTGTTATCGCTGAACGCCGAGACCTGTATTTGCAGCGGATTATTCAGCGGCCGCCAGAGATGTTCACCGTGCCCGGTCCAGAGCGCTAATCCATCCGAGTCGTGCACCTCAGGCCGCCAGTCGGAGGCCGAGCCTTTAGCTATCTTTGAGAACCAGAACATCGAGGTCTGCGGCGCGATGCCAAATCGTCCGACGTCACGCCGTAAAAACAGCGAGCAATCGACGTCCATCACCACGCCCTTGGTACGTTGCAGAACAAAACGATAGGCGCCGCAAATGCTGGGTCCGTCGAGCAGCGCATAAACCACCAGACGATTACTGTCACCTTCGGGCGTTTCAAACCAGAAATGGGTAAAGTCGGGAAACTCCTCCGGCTCGCCGTTATAGACGGTATTGATGGCAATGCCACGCGCCGATAAACCAAACTGCCCCAGCTCGCCTACCGCGCGAAAATAAGACGCCCCCAGAAACGACACCCAGTCTTTGTCGGGATGGGTTTCTAATACCTGTTGATTCTCCAAAACGCGAAAACCGGTAAACACATTGCCTTTAATTTTAGGTAAAACGCCCGGCGTCTTGTTGGGCAGACTGAAGTAACCAATGTCCTGAATTATTTCCTGCGCAAGATGGTTTTCCACCACCGACATTTTCACCGGCGTGTGATGCAGACCGCTAACGCTAAAAAAAGTCACCGGGAAGCGGCTCGCGGTTTTGCCGAAAAGCGCATAGTCAGGGTTATAAATAATTTTTCGGTAGATGTCGTAATTTATGTTGGCCAGGATATTTTCGGGCACCGTTTCGGGGGGGATAAACGGACTTTTTGCCTGCGTTTCGGCCAGCTGGACCAGCCATTCGAAGCTGAATGCGCTGACCTTGCCAAGTTTTAACCGTTGTGCGGCCAGCGCCTCCGGCGTCAGCCCCAGCGCCGCGAGGGCCATCGAAAATGAGGTATAAGCGAGAAAGTTACGTCGTGTAACCATAAACAATACCCTTCCAGGTTGGAAAGTCTCTTACTTAAAAAGTATGGATAAAAGACGTTTTAAAATCCGTACCTGTAACTCTAGCAGAAGCTCGGGAATAAAATTTGCGTTAGAACATAAGGCTAGCACCGCCTCACTCGGCGCACCCTGTGGATGGCGTCTGTTTTAAAACGTCAGCAATACGCGCAGCCCTCCCTCGGGTGCATTGGCATAGGTGACCCTGATACCGTGTAACTGTGCGATGCGAAGGACTATCGAAATCCCAAGTCCACTGCCGGTTTGCTCCTGTCCCGGTGGTCGGTAGAAACGTTCTCCCAGACGCGACAAGTGATCCGCAGTGAGCCCTGGCCCTCCGTCTTCGAGACACAGGCCCGTAGGCGATAACGTCAGGCGCACTGCGCTGCTCGTCGGCGAATAGCGAATGGCATTATCCAGCAGATTACGGGCCAGCAGAGAGAGCAGCAGAGGCTGTCCACGCATCGGCGGCGGCGTACCCTTTTGTTCCAGTATCAACTCGACGCCTTTGCGATGCGCGGTTGCGTCCTGCTCTATCAGCGCCTGCGCCACCAGCTCGGGCCAGTCAATCGGCGACAGGTCATCAAGCGAGGTAAAGGATTCAAGGCGCGAGAGGGTCAAAAGCTGATCGACAAGGCGCGTGGCCCTATCGATGCTGGTGGTCAGATTTTTCACCGCATTCTCGCGCACCTGCTTATCGTCTCCCGCCAGCTGAACGACCTCCGTCTGCACCCGCAGCGCGGCCAGAGGACTGCGCAACTCGTGAGCGGCATCCGAGGTAAAACGCCGCTCACGCACCAGCATGTCCTGTGTGCGGGCAAAGAGCGAATTCAGCGACTGCACCAGCGGCATGACCTCGCCGGGGATTTTTTCGGTCGAGAGCGGTTGCGCCTCGTCGGCGGCACGATGCTGTAAATCATGCGCCACGCGCCGCAGAGGACGCAGCTCACGCGTCAACATGACAATCATGGCCAACATCAGCACCGGCAAGGACGCCAGCCAAGGCAGCAGCTGACCGCTCACCATGTCCCACGCCATATCGCTGCGGTAATCGTACTCTTGCCCCACGGCGATGCGGTATCGTCCGTCGGTCGAGGTCAGCCACAGCAAACGCCAGCTGTTGTCATCCCCCTTAAGTTCGGCATCGGTGAATCCCTGCGCGTTTTTGTCGAAACGAATCGCCTTGCCGTGTTCACCGTCGTTGAGCAGCATATGCCCCTCTCGGTCGAAAACCGCAAAGGTCAGCGCGTCATCGTCGGTATGTCCACGGTGGTGTTTATCCACCAGCGTCTTGGTACCGGGCAGGTCGACGTCCTGACCTTTAACCAGCTTGTCGCCCAGATCGGCCGTCGCAAGACGCTTGGCAAACAGCATCTGCTGGGTATCGAATACCTGATTAATTTTATGGCGGGTCTGCTGCCACGCGATGCTGCTCGCCACTGTCCAGGTCACCAACGCCAGCACCGCAAACAGCAGGATCAGCCGCATCTTGAGGCTGAGGGTTCTCAACCGGGCGCGCAGGGTGCGTAAATTGAAAGATAACCTCACGAGTTTTCATCACCCAGAATGTAACCCACGCCGTGAAGGGTACGGATAAAACCGTTGCCCAGCTTGCGGCGCAGGTGATGAATATGGACCTCGACGGCGTTGCTGCTGACCTCTTGATCCCAGCTGTAGAGCTTTTCCTGCAGCAGCTGGCGCTGTAATACGCGGCCTTTATTGCGTAAAAACAGCTCCAGCACCGAGACTTCCCGCGAGGTGAGCACGACGGGCTCACCGTTGAGGCTCACGCCACGCGAGGCGGGGTCAAATTCGACGTTGCCGTGCTGAATTTTGGGCGTCACCTGTCCGTGTCGGCGGCGAATCAGCGCCTCAAGCCGCGCGGCAACTTCCACCAGCGCAAAGGGTTTACAAAGATAGTCATCGGCACCGGACTGAAGCCCGCTGACGCGATCCTCCAGCGCATCCCGAGCCGTCAGAATCAATACTGGAGTATCGTTTCCTCCCTGCCGCCATTGACGCAGCAGATGCATGCCGTCGAGCCCCGGCAGGCTCAGGTCAAGGATAACCGCGTCATAGGGTGCACTGTCGAGCGCAGTCTTGCCTGTCATGCCATCGGTGAACCAGTCGAGGGTAAATCCCAGGCGCGTGAGGCCCACTTTGATGCCGTCGCCAATCATCTTGTCGTCTTCAATCAGTAGAATTCTCATCGTTCGCCCTGGTTTTATCCGCGCTACTGCGCCCGCTTATTCAGTATATCCGCCACTTATTAAGTGTTTCTTAAAGTGTGAGGTAACTTTAACTTACCTCAAACAGACTACGTGATTGAGTGAGCTTCCAGTAGAATAGCCAACAGGATAGTTGACAGTTTATAAGGCTGAGAAATTACAATGAAAGCAACCACCATGAGCCAACTTCGCCAATGGAAGCAGGAAAAACACAAATTTGCGACCATTACCGCCTATGACGCCAGCTTTGCCCAGCTTTTCGCGGAACAAGGTATTCCCGTGATGCTGATTGGCGACTCACTGGGCATGGTTGTCCAGGGCCAGGACTCAACGTTGCCGGTCACCCTCGAAGATATTGTTTACCACACCCGCTGCGTTCGTCGCGGTGCGCCTAAAGCGCTGCTGCTTTCCGACCTGCCCTTTATGACCTATGCCACGCCGGAACAGACCTTCGACAGCGCCGCTCAGCTGATGCGCGCCGGCGCTAACATGGTCAAACTCGAGGGAGGAAGCTGGCTGTGCGACACCGTGTCCGCGTTAACCGAGCGCGCCGTGCCGGTCTGTGGTCATTTGGGGCTGACGCCGCAGTCGGTTAACATCTTCGGCGGTTATAAGGTTCAGGGCCGTGGTGAAGCGGCGGCCAATCAGCTGTTGCAGGACGCGTTGGCGCTGCAAAAAGCCGGTATCCAGCTCCTGGTGCTGGAGTGTGTGCCCGTCGAGTTGGCCCGTCGCGTCACTGAAGAGCTGACAATACCGGTCATCGGTATCGGCGCGGGTAACGCAACCGACGGTCAGATTCTGGTCATGCACGATGCCTTTGGCATCACCGGTGGCCATATTCCTAAATTTGCCAAAGACTTCCTCGCCGAGGCCGGTGACATCCGCGATGCCGTACGTTTGTATGTCAAAGAGGTTGAGGAAGGCGTATACCCTGGACCTGAACACAGCTTTCAGTAAGCACCTTGCAACTCAGATAGAGGCATAATTGTGTTAATCATTGAAACTATTCCGCTGCTGCGCCGTGAGATTCGCTTTTTCAAACAAAATAACCAGCGCATCGCGCTGGTGCCGACGATGGGCAATCTGCATCAGGGCCACATGACGCTGGTTGACGAAGCCAAAGCGCGGGCGGATATTGTCATCGTCAGCATCTTTGTCAATCCAATGCAGTTTGAGCGCGCCGATGACCTCGAGCGCTATCCGCGTACCTTGCAGGAAGACTGTGAGAAGCTGAACAAACGAGGCGTCGATCTGGTGTTCGCCCCGGTGCCGGCGGAGGTCTATCCTAAAGGCCTCGCGTCACAAACTCAGGTCGACGTTCCGGGTCTGTCGACCCTTCTCGAAGGTGCCAGCCGTCCGGGGCATTTCCGCGGCGTTTCAACCATTGTCAGTAAGCTGTTCAATCTGGTACAGCCAGACGTCGCCTGTTTCGGCCAAAAAGACTATCAACAGCTGGCACTGATCCGCGCGTTGGTAGAAGATATGGGGTATGACATCGAAATTGTCGGCGTGCCGACCGTGCGCGCCAAAGACGGTTTGGCGCTCAGCTCTCGCAACGGCTATCTGACCAGTGACGAGCGTAAAATCGCGCCGCGTCTTGCCAAGATTATGAATCAGGTCGCCACGCGCCTGACTCAGGGTGAACGTCATGTTGAAGAGCTGCTGGCCGATTGTGCCGAGCAGCTGCGCGAAGCCGGTTTTCAGCCGGACGAACTTTTCATTCGCGATGCAAAAACGTTACGTGATTTGTCGGTCGACAGCACATCAGCGGTTATTTTGATGGCGGCCTGGCTGGGCAACGCTAGATTGATCGACAATCAGGAAGTGGATTTAACCGTTTAATATTCATCACTGACTTCGAAGGTAAAGGTAAGAATTATGATTCGCACAATGCTGCAGGGTAAATTACATCGCGTTCACGTGACGCATGCCGATTTACACTATGAAGGGTCTTGCGCCATCGATCAGGATTTCCTGGATGCGTCCGGGATCCTTGAATACGAAGCTATCGATATTTATAACGTGACTAACGGTCAGCGTTTCTCTACCTACGCCATCGCGGCCGAGCGCGGCTCACGCATTATTTCGGTAAACGGTGCAGCGGCGCACTGCGCCAGCGTTGACGATCTGCTGATTATTTGTTCCTACGTGCAGATGTCCGATGCCGATGCGCGTCAACATCAGCCTAAAGTGGCCTATTTTGAAGGCGCGAATCAGCTGAAACGTACTGCAAAAGCGGTGCCCGTTCAGGTTGCCTGAATGCTGAAAATTGCGTAAAAAACGGGAGCCTGTGCTCCCGTTTTTATTTGTCCGATGATATCTCGCTGTTATTTACCTCTGCCGTTTCCCTTTGCCATTTTTCTGCTTTTAAAACACTTTTAAGTTCATAGTCCTAAAAATAGAGATTTGATAGCTTTTAATTCGATTTAAAAATACTCATCTCTTCTATTACAAAGAAAGGGCTATTGTTATGCGCTTATTTCGACAATTAAGTCGTGCTTTGTCTTTATTTATTCTAGGGATCCTGTTTATTTCCGCTACGGCGCAGAGCCAGACTATCACGCCGCATCAAGGTGGGACGCTGACCCTGATATTACCGAGTGAACCCTCGGCGCTGGTGGCGTTAGCCACGGTGGCACAGCCGGTTATTGCCGTCAGCAGCAAGGTCAATGAAGGACTGCTGACCTACGACTATAGCCTCAACCCGCTGCCGCAGCTGGCAACCTCGTGGGACATAAGCGCGGATGGCCTACAGTACACCTTCCATTTGCGTAAAGGGGTGACATGGACCGACGGTCAGCCGTTTACCTCGCAAGACGTGGCCTTCTCCATCGACCTGCTGAAGAAGACTCATCCGCGCGCCAAAGCCACTTTTGCCAACGTCGAGTCGATAAGTACCCCCGATCCTTTAACGGCAGTATTTAAACTCAGTCATCCGGCACCTTATTTGATTCGCGCCTTTGCCGCCGGCGAAACACCTATTTTGCCAAAACATATTTATGCCAATACTGACCCGTTAAAAAATGAAAATAATAATCACCCGATCGGTACCGGGCCTTATATCTTTGAAAAATGGGTTCGCGGCAGTTATATCATCTATAAACGTAACCCAAATTATTGGGACGCGCCTAAGCCGTATATCGATCAGCTGATCGTGAAGTTTTCAACCGATCCGGTGGTTCGCTCGCTTGATTTACAAACCGGACAGGCCGACCTGGGTTATCGCACGCCGGTTGCGCTCAGCGAGCTAAAAACACTCCAGAAGAGGCCGGATCTGGTGTTTGACTATAAGGGGTACAACTATAACTACAGCGTGGCGTCAATTTACTTCAACCTTGACGATAAACTGTTTAAAGACATCCGCGTGCGTCAGGCAATTGCCCACAGCATCAACCGTGAAGCACTGCTGCGGGTGGTTTATTTTGGCTATGCGACGCCCACCGAATCGCCGATTGCTCCCGGCCTGAAAGCGTTCCACAGCGCCGCACCCTCGCCTTATCAATATGACCTTGCGGCCGCTAACAGACTGCTCGATGACGCCGGTTACAAGCAAGGCAGCGACGGTATTCGACTGCGCGTGACGCTCGACTACAACACCTATGACGATACCTTCCGCCGGAATGCAGAGTTTGTGCGCTCGGCGCTGAGCAGAATCGGCATCGCCGTTACCCTTCGCTCTCAGGATATCTCCACCTACGCAGAACGCGTCTTTACTCGTCGAGACTTCCAGTTCTCCATCGACCAGTACGCCAATCTCTACGATCCCACGGTCGGCGTCCAGCGCCTCTACTGGTCGAAGAACTATCGTCTGGGCGTCCCCTGGACCAACATCACCCACTACAACAATCCCGCAGTCGATAAACTGCTCGAAGCCGCGCAAACCGAAAACGACGCCCAGAAACGCATTGATGAATTCAGGCAGTTTCAGGACATTGTGCAGCGAGAAGTGCCCGATATCCCGCTGGCTTCACCGCAGTTTATTACCCTTGCCAACAAGCGCGTTCATGACAGTTCACCGACCGCAGACGGCGTAGAAGGCAATCTTTCGTCGGTTTGGGTCGACCCTAAACCTTAACAACGGCACTCGGAGAACGCGATGAGTCAGCAATCAAACAGAGCCGACGTTAAACCGGCAACCCTTGGCATTCTGATGGTGAAAACGCATTTCCGCCGCTATCACGGCGATATCGGCAACCCAAATACCTGGAATTTTCCGGTGCGCTATAAGGTGGTGGAGGAGGCAGTACCTCAACGCATGGGGCATCTGGGCGAGTTCAAGCTGCTCGAACCGTTCAAACGTGCGGCGCAGGCGCTTATTGACGAAGGCGTCGACGGGCTGACCACCAGCTGCGGCTATCTGTCGTGGTATCAGCAACAGCTGGCCGAATGGTCGCCGGTGCCGGTGGTCACCAGCAGCCTGTTGCAGTACGTTACCGTGCGTCAGCTGCTGCCCGCTCATCGTCAGCCGCTGATCCTCACTTTCGATGAAACAACGCTGAAAGCAGACTATCTTACCCGCGTCGGTATCCCAGGTGACGCCGCCGTCGCCGGTATGCCGGCAAGCTCGGCGTTCGTGCGGTCTATCCGTGAAGGTGACACCTCGGTAAGCTGGCAGACGCTGGCCGACGAGGTACTCAGCGCCGCCGAGGCTGCGCTGAAACGCTTCCCGAATGCGGGCGCCTTTGTACTGGAATGCACCAACCTCGCACCGTTCAGCGCGTTGATTCGGGCGCGATTTGGCCTGCCGGTTTACGACACCGTCACCTTGGTTAACGGCTTCTACGCGGCTCTGCGCCCGTCATTTTGGGACGGTGGCCAACAATGGAATCTTTGACCCGGATCTTTTACGCGCTGGGTCGGGCACTTTTTCAGGCGGTGCCCGCCGCGCTGGGGATTGTGCTGGTGGTATTCCTGTTTCTCCAGCTGGTTCCCGGCGACGTGGTCGATGTTATGGCGAGCCAGTCCGGCAGCGCAACCGCCGAAAATATGGCCTGGCTACGCGCGGAGTATGGGCTGGATAAGCCGGTACTGCTCCAGTTCTACAGCTATCTTTCGCATCTGGCGCATTTTAATCTCGGCTATTCACCGCGCTACGGCACGGACGTCACCACGCTCATCCTTTCCCGTCTGCCCAATACCCTGTTGCTGATGCTGTTGGCGCAGTGTGTCGCGCTGGTCGTGGGTATCAGCTTTGGCGTCATCATGGCGGTCTGGGCCAATAAATGGCCCGACCGTCTGCTCACGCTGCTGAATCTGTTGCTCTATTCACTGCCGGGTTTCTGGATGGGGCTGGTCATCCTGCTGCTGTTCTCGGTGCAGCTGGACTGGCTACCGAGCGGCGGCAGTCAGACCGTAGGCGCCAATCTCACCGGCTGGCACGCGATAGTCGATACACTCCGCCATGCCGTGCTACCGGTGCTGTCATTGAGCAGCTATTTCATCGCCATTTATGCCCGCCTCACCCGCAGCGCGATGCTGGAAATCGCCAGTCAGGACTTTGTCCGCACCGCCCACGCCAAAGGGCTGCACCCGCGCACCGTGGCTTTGCGCCATATTTTGCGCTGCGCCTTGATGCCGGTAACTACCGTGGCCGGCATGTATTTCGGTAATCTGCTGGGCGGCGCGGCGGTCATCGAAACGGTATTTAACTGGCCCGGACTCGGCAGTCTGGCGATGGAGGCGATTGTGGCACGCGACTTCAACGTGGTCCTTGGCGTGCTGCTGCTCTCGGCGTTTCTGGTGGTAATCGTCAATATTGTGGTCGACGTACTGCAAAGCTGGCTTGACCCACGCATCGAGGGCAAAAAATGAAAAGTGCAGTCGATCCTTTACTTGCTAACGCATTGACGCAAAAACCGGCCGGTCTCTCGAGCTGGCGGCGCTTTTGGCATTCGCTCGAGGCGGTGGTGGGCAGCGTGCTGCTGCTGATCGTGCTCACAATGGCCGCTCTGGCATCCTGGTTGTTTCCCGGCGATCCGCTGGAGATGGTGGCACAGCCTTTCCTGTGGCCAGGCGATGACCCTGCGTATCGGCTCGGCACCGACTCGTTGGGGCGCGACGTCGCCTCTGAGCTGTTTCACGGTGCCCAGGTTTCGCTGCAAATCGGCTTCAGTGCTGTGGTCGTCAGCCTGCTGATTGGCATTATTGCCGGGGCCAGCGCGGGCTATTTCGGCGGCTGGACAGACCGCGTTGTCGTTCGTCTTGCCGAACTGTTCCAGACCTTCCCGTCGTTTCTATTGGTGGTGGTGCTGGTGGTAGTGGGGCAACCGACCGTCACCTATATCTCATTCGCCATCGGACTCGCATCATGGCCGATGATCGCCCGGCTGGTTCGAGCCGAGTATCGTCAGCTGCGTTCACTGGACTTCGTGCTGGCAGCGCACAGCCTCGGCTACAGCCCGCTGCGCGTTATTTTTCGTGAACTGCTGCCCAACGTGCTGCCCTCACTGATTGTCACCCTGTCGGTGCTAATGGCCTCGTCGATTCTCACTGAGTCCTCGCTGGCCTTTCTCGGCTTCAGCGATCCTAACCGTATCAGCTGGGGCAGCATGATTGGCGATGGCCGTCAGTCATTGCAGAACGCCTGGTATCTGGCGGTTATTCCGGGCAGTGCGCTGGCGGTGACCATTCTGGCGCTCAATCTGCTGGGCGACGCCCTGAACAATTGGCTCAACCCGCGCAGCAAGGGGAAATAATTCATGGCCTCTCTTCTCGAATTCAAAAACTTCGGTGTCACCTTTGGTGAATACGCCGCCGTGCGCCAACTGAATCTCCAGGTGCAGCAGGGTCAGTTTATGGCGCTGGTCGGCGAGTCGGGCTGCGGCAAGTCGATTACCGCGCTGTCGGCGATGCGGCTTGCCCCAGACAATGCCCGCCTCAGTGGCGAAATACTCTATCAGGGCACCAACCTGCTCGCCCTGCCCGCGGCTCGCGTTCGCCAATTACGCGGCAAAGATATCGCGATGATTTTTCAGGAGCCGATGACCTCGCTTAACCCGGTGCTCACTATCGGCCAGCAAATTATCGAGACTCTGCGCCTGCATCTCGGTCTTTCAGCTAAAGCAGCGCACGTGCGGGCCATTGAGCTGTTGCAGTGGGTCAATATTCCCTACGCAGAAAAACGCATCGATGACTATGCACACCATCTTTCGGGCGGCCAACGGCAAAGGGTAATGATTGCCATGGCGGTAGCCTGCGAACCCAAACTGCTGATCGCCGACGAGCCGACCACGGCGCTGGACGTCACGGTGCAAATTCAGATCCTCAGCCTGCTGGACAAACTGCGCCAGGAGTTGGGCATGGGCGTACTGTTTATCACTCATGACCTTGGGCTGGTCGAACAGCGCGCGGACCGTGTCGCGGTTATGTATCAGGGTGAAAAGATTGAAGAGGCCGAAAAGTCGGCGCTGTTTCAGCACCCGCAGCATGCTTACAGCAAAGGGCTGCTGGCCGCTTCGCTGCACGGCCGTCAGGCCACACACTACCGCAGCAGTCGTCTGACGGAGATTGTCCATCATCTCGACGCTCCCCCGACCCTTTACACGCCGCCCATTGTACCCGCTCGCCCGATTCAAAATGCCGGACGTCCCCTGCTAAAGCTGGAGAAAGTCAGCTTTCATTACCCTTCAGCCAGCCCCCAAACCGCCTCGGTCAAGGACGTATCGCTGGAGATTATGCCGGGCGAGACGCTGGGCCTGGTGGGTGAATCAGGCTGCGGCAAGTCGACTCTGTCCAAACTGATACTACGCCTGCTGACGCCAAAAAGTGGCAGCATCAATTTCGAGGGGCAGGATATTACTCAACTGACGTCCTCGCAGCTTGCGCCGCTAAGACGCCGTATCCAGATGGTGTTTCAGGATCCCTACGCCTCGCTCAATCCGCGCCATACGGTAGGTGAAATCCTCAGGACGCCGCTGCGGGTCCACCGGCTGGGCAACCGGGCCACGCATCATCAGGCGGTGTTGAAAATACTCGATCAGGTCGGTTTACCGGCCAACTCAGTGGAGCGCTATCCGCACGAATTTTCGGGCGGCCAGCGGCAGCGCATTGGCATTGCTCGCGCGTTGATAGTCAATCCACAGCTGATTATTTGCGACGAGCCGGTGTCGGCACTAGACGTCTCGGTGCAGGCGCAAATTCTGAATCTGTTGGTAGATTTAAAGCAGGAAAGGCAGCTGTCGCTGCTGTTTATCTCACACGATTTGGCGGTAGTGCGCTATATCGCAGACCGGGTAATGGTGATGCATCAGGGGGAGTCGGTGGAGCAAGGCAGTCATCAGCAAATTTGGCAGCAACCTCGGCATCCTTATACCCGGCAGCTGTTGCAGGCTATTACACCAGGTTAAAACTAAGGATAAAGGCGTCTCCCGCCGACAAGCGGGAGACGCCATCACAGCTAGGTCCGCAGACCACGACCGCGTTCGATGAGATACCAGGCCAGCAGATAGAACACCGCAATGAAGGCGACCAGCACCGTCAGGGTGAATACCAGCGGCACATCGGAGATTCCCAGGAAACCGAAACGGAAGCCGCTAATCATATACACGATAGGGTTTAGCTTGGAGACCGCCTGCCAGAACGGTGGCAGCAGCGTCAGGGAGTAGAACACGCCCCCCAGGTAGGTCAGCGGGGTCAGTACAAAGGTCGGGATCAGGCTGATGTCATCGAAACTGCTCGCAAACACGGCGTTCAGCAGGCCGCCCAGCGAGAACAGGATTGCGGTCAGCAACAGCGTCACGGCGATCACCCACCAGGAGTGGATCTGCAAGTGGGTGAAGAACAGCGAAATGATAGTCACTAGGATCCCCACGCAGATACCGCGTGCCACGCCGCCGCCGACGTAACCGGCAATCACTACGTGCGTCGGCACTGGTGCCACCAGCAGCTCTTCAATGTTGCGCTGAAACTTGGCGCTGAAGAACGACGAGGCAACGTTGGCGTAGGAGTTGGTGATAACCGACATCATGATCAGGCCCGGAACGATGAACTGCATGTAGCTAAAACCGTGCATATCGCCGATACGAGAACCAATCAGATTACCGAAAATCACAAAATAGAGAGACATGGTGATAACCGGTGGCACCAGGGTTTGCACCCAGATACGTCCAAAACGGTTTATCTCTTTCATCCAGATACTTTTAAGTGCCACCCAGTAGAGTTGCGACATTATTTTTTACCCTCACTGCCATTCACCAGGTCGACAAACAGCTCTTCCAAACGGTTGGCTTTATTACGCATGCTCAACACCTGAACCCCCTGCTTGCTGAGTTGGCTAAACAGTGAATTCAGCCCCTGTTCACGCATGACTTCCACTTCCAGCGTCGAGGTATCGAGCAGCGTGCTGTGATAGCCGTCAAGATGTGGGATAGCGCTTTTAGGCGCTAAATCAAGCACAAAGGTTTCAGACTTCAGCTTGGACAGCAACGACTTCATCGAGGTGTTTTCGACCAGCTGGCCATGCTGGATGATGCCGATATTGCGGCACAGCATTTCGGCTTCTTCGAGATAGTGGGTCGTCAGAATGATGGTCGTGCCCTGCGCGTTGAGCTCCTTCAGGAAGCCCCACATCGAACGACGCAGCTCAATGTCGACGCCCGCGGTCGGTTCATCGAGGATCAGCAGTTTTGGCTCGTGCATTAACGCACGTGCAATCATCAGACGGCGCTTCATCCCGCCAGACAGCATGCGGGAACGTTCATTGCGCTTGCCCCACAGGTCGAGCTGGGTGAGGTATTTTTCGGCACGCGAGATGGCGTCCGAGCGCTTAACGCCGTAGTAACCGGCCTGATTGACCACCACCTGCATCACGGTTTCAAAAGGGTTAAAGTTGAACTCCTGAGGAACCAGTCCGAGCTGGCGCTTAGCGTTAACAATGTCCTTGTCGATGTCGTAACCAAATACCTGAACCTTGCCGGCTGACTTGTTGACCAACGAGCTGATAATCCCAATCGTGGTCGACTTTCCGGCCCCGTTAGGACCAAGCAGTGCATAGAAATCACCGGCTTCAACGCGTAAATCGATACCGCGCAATGCCTGCACACCACCTGCGTAGGTTTTGGTTAACTTCTCCAGTTCTAAAGCGTATGTCATAAGTGAAGTCTTACCTTTTTCCGAGGTTTTATTTCTTTGTTTACAATTAGGGTCGAACAGAACCCTTTTGAATTTCATTTGAGTTGTCTTATATTACTCCAACGTAGACGCTTTCTTACAGGCTATTAACTTTCATGAAAGATATCGAAACGCTGATCAGCAACAACGCTGCTTGGTCAAAAATTATGGAAGAGGAAGATCCTGGCTTTTTCGAACGCCTCTCTCTTGCTCAAAAACCCCGCTTTCTGTGGATTGGCTGTTCAGACAGCCGCGTTCCCGCAGAACGTCTGACCGGACTCGAACCCGGTGAGCTTTTTGTTCACCGTAACGTAGCGAACCTGGTCATCCACACCGATCTCAACTGTCTGTCAGTGGTGCAATATGCCATCGACGTTCTTGAGGTCGAGCATGTGATAATCTGCGGCCACCACGGCTGTGGTGGCGTGAAGGCTGCGATTGAAAACCCTGAACTGGGCTTGATCGACAACTGGTTGCTACACATTCGCGACATCTATTTCAAACACGGCAACGCGTTAAGCGAGCTGGAGCCAGACGATCGTCTGAACAAACTCTGTGAGCTCAACGTGGTGGAACAGGTTTATAACCTTGGCCACTCCACCGTGATGCGAAGCGCATGGCAACGTGGGCAGAAAATCACCCTGCACGGTTGGGTTTACGGACTTCAGGACGGGCTGTTGCGCGATCTGGACATCACTTCTACCAGCCGCGAAATGCTTGAACAACGCTATCACCGGGGTGTTTCAGCCCTGCTTGAGCAACCGAAATAAATTCCGCACTAACAATAACGCCTCAGACTTTACAACGTCTGAGGCGTTAAAACGTTCCACGATGTGCCTTACTTATCAAGCCCTGCCGACGTCAGAAATGGCTCAATCGGGTAGCGACTGCTTTACTCTTCCAGCATGGTGACTTTGCCGACGTACGGCAGGTGACGATAACGCTGCGCGTAGTCAATCCCGTAACCCACAACGAACTCGTCTGGAATGGTGAAACCGACGTACTCAACGGTCACGTCAACTTCACGACGCTCAGGTTTATCGAGCAGCGTACAGATAGCCAGCGACTTTGGTCCACGCAGTTGGAACAGCTCGCGCACTTTGCTCAGGGTATTGCCCGAGTCGATAATATCTTCAACGATCAGCACGTCTTTGCCGCGGATATCCTCATCGAGGTCTTTCAGGATTTTGACATCGCGGGTGCTGGACATACCGTTGCCGTAGCTGGACGCCGTCATAAAATCGACTTCGTGAGGCACGTCGATGGCACGGCACAGGTCCGCCATAAACATAAAGGATCCGCGCAACAGCCCCACCAGAACCATCTCACTGCCGCTGTCGCGGTAATGCTCCGTGATCTCACGGCCCAATTCGGTGATACGGTTTTTTACTTCCTGCTCGGAAATCATTACGTCTACAGTGTGTTTCATATAAAGCCTTGCCACCTAAAAAATTAAATGAGTCCTGCCATCAGTATGGGTGATGGCAGTCTTTATTGCGCGGGGAGTATAGCAAAGAACGTTGCGCAAGGAGAATGTTGCGCAACAATAAAGCCGACGCTACCGCAAGGTCTTCAGCGCTTAATCAAGCCACCGTGAAACTTGTCATCATGCCCGTATCCTCATGCTCGAGCAGATGGCAATGGGCCATATAGGCATGCTGAGCGTCGGCGAGATGGTCGAAACGCACCAGAACCTCACTGCGACCGCCCTCTACGCGCACGGTGTCTTTCCACCCCTGACGATGTTTTTCGACCGGCTTGCCGTTTTCGGTCAGGATACGGAACTGGGTGCCGTGGATGTGGAAAGGATGCAGCATCATGTCGCCTTCCCCCGAAATCGTCCACCTCTCGTACTGACCCCGCTTAACCGCAAACGCCGGATGATTCATGTCATAGGCCTTGCCGTTAATCTTGTTGGCAGTCATAAAGTCAAAGTGAGCAGCGCCCTGCGACATCGACATTCCCGCCATGCCGCCAGAGTCCATCGACATGCCGTTCATTGAAGAAGCGTCAGACGTCGCACTGCCGTGGTCCATGCGCATTCCCGCCATTGCGCCGTGACCGTAGCGGGTCATCAGCGCCTGCATCCCCTGCTGGTCGAGCTGTGGGTCCATCATGAGCTGTAGCCAGCGGGTCGGCAGGCCGTCAAGCGACGGTAAAGCCGGCAGCGAAATCAATGAATCTGGCAAGCTGCCGCCAGACTGCGTCACGGTTGGCTGAATCTTTAATACCGCCAACGGTTGGTCAAAGGGTGCCAGCGTCATCCCTATTTGCTGTACCGGCAGGGTCACCAGATCAAACGCCTTGCCGTCCGAACAGTCGACCATGACCTCAAAACGCTCGCCCATCAGCATCGGCAAGGCAGAGACCTTCACCGGCTCCGGCAGAAAACCGCCGTCGCTGGCAATCACATACAGCGGACGATTATCGCTGGCGGCAATCTGCAACGAGCGCGCGTTGCAGCCGTTGAGCAGGCGCAGCCTGAGCCATCCGCGCGACACGCCGTGCTGTGGATAAATCACCCCGTTGGTTAACATATGTTGACCAAACCAGCCCACCGCCGCGGTCATGATATCAAGCTGGTAATCAATCTGACCGGCGTCGTTAAGGCGTTTGTCTTGCAGGATCACCGGGATATCATCGACGCCCCAGCGAGAAGGGATTTGCAGTTTATCGGCGTCATCGTCGTCAATAATCACCATCCCCGCCAGCCCCATCGCCACCTGATAACCGCTGGTTTGATGAGGATGCGGATGGAACCAGCAGGTTGCCGCTGGCTGATCGGGAGTAAAATGCACCTCGCGACTGCCGCCCGGCGCAATCATCGCCTGCGGGCCACCGTCAACGTCGCCTGGGATAGCCAGACCATGCCAGTGCACGGTGCTGGCGTCGGGTAGAGAATTTTTCACGCTAACGCCGACCTGCTTACCGCGACGCAACCGCAGCACGGGCCCAGGCAGATTACCGTTGACGCCCCAGGTGGCAGTATTGACGCCCGGCAAAAACTGGCTCTGCCCCTGTTGCAGGGTGAGGTGATAGGTTCCTCTGACGTCAGGCTGGAGGATTTCAGGCACGGGCAACGCAGGGCGGCTGGCCGCGAAAGCCTGGCGGCTCCAGGTAGGGAGAACAGCGACGCCGGCGTAAAGCGCAGCCAGTTTGATAAAATCACGACGATACATGGTCGCTCCTTGTGAAGTCAGAAGAAAGGCAGAATGGCTCAGCCTAAACCTTTCCCCAGGGTTAAGGTCAAGCGGATATAAATTATGTAAAAAAGAGATGTAAAAGAAATTTATGAGCGCTGTAGCAAATATGGTAACGTCATTTTGATAATTTACGGGCCTAATCATCACTATGACGAATATTTTTATTGTGCTAAAGACACGACTACTCGCCAAAATTGGCTTACTGGAAAGATTAAATTTACCCGCAAAAACAAGGCAGAGCATGAAAAAAACCACCCTCAGTCTGCTATTGCTGACCTTACTCGGATTCTCCTCTGCCAGTCAGGCCCTTAGCGAGCCGGAAGCCGAAGATTTGGCCGATTTAACCGCCGTTTTTGTTTATTTGAAAAATAACTGTGGCTACGAGCAACTGCCAAACACGCAAATAAAACGCGCGATCGTCTATTTTGCCGAGCAGAACCATTGGGACCTCACCAATTACGGTGACTTCGACATGCAGTCGTTGGGCGAAGACAGCTATCGCGACCTCAGCGGCATCAGCGTGCCCAAGCCGGTTAAGTGCAAATCACTCGCGCGTGATTCACTTGGACTTTTGGCCTACACCAATTAATCCCTCGTTTCTCGCCCCTGTTTCTCAGGGGTGAGCTAAAATCACTTGTTAGCCCCGTCCCTCTCGTTTAACACCCGATTGCATGTTTTCCTATGGCTGAAATTTGACCGTGCATGCCGCGTCCTCGTTAGCTATCATAATGCGCCAATTTTTCATGGCTATGATTACTCAGGAGAAAGGTGAGATTATGTCTCAAACAGGATCCCAGAAAGAAATTTGGTATGAGACGCTGCACGCCAGCTTCGGCCAGTATTTCAGTATTGAAAAAGAGCTGTATCGCGACAAAACCGAGCATCAGGATCTGGTGATTTTCGAAAACGCCGCACTGGGACGCGTCATGGCCCTCGACGGCGTGGTGCAAACCACCGAGCGCGATGAGTTCATCTATCATGAGATGATGACCCACGTTCCGCTACTGGCGCACGGCAGCGCCAGGAAGGTACTTATCATCGGTGGCGGTGACGGCGGTATGCTGCGCGAAGTCTGTCGGCATAAAACCGTCGAACACATCACCATGGTCGAAATTGATGCGGGCGTGGTCGAATTCTGCCGTCAGTATCTCCCTAACCATAGCGCCGGTTCCTATGACGATGCCCGCTTCAATCTGGTGATTGACGACGGCGTTAACTTCGTTAACCAGACCTCAGAGACCTTCGACGTGATTATCTCCGACTGTACCGACCCTATCGGGCCGGGCGAAAGTCTGTTTACTTCACGCTTCTACGAAGGCTGTGCCCGCTGCCTGAAGCCCGGTGGGATCTTCGTTGCCCAGAACGGCGTCTGCTTCCTGCAGCAGGAAGAGGCGGTCAACAGCCACCAGAAATTGACGCACTATTTCCAGGACGTCAGCTTTTATCAGGCAGCGATTCCAACCTATTACGGCGGGATCATGACCTTCGCATGGGCAACCAATAATCCGCAGTATCGGCAGCTTGATACCGGCACTCTACAGGCGCGTTTTGCCGCCTCGGGTATCATCAGCCGTTACTACAATCCGGCTATTCATTACGGCAGCTTTGCCTTGCCACAGTATCTACTGAATGCCCTTTCGGCCTCGCGCTGAAACGGCATCCATAAGGGGGTGAACTAAATTGCAAAAGCTGAAACTGCATGGCTTCAATAACCTGACAAAAAGCCTGAGTTTTTGTATCTACGATATTTGTTATGCCAAGACCGCAGACGATCGCGACGGCTATATCGCCTACATTGACAAAGAATATAATGCCAACCGTTTGACGGAAATTCTCACCGAAACCTGTTCGATTATCGGTGCGAACGTCCTCAACGTTGCACGTCAGGATTATGAACCACAGGGTGCCAGCGTTACGATTCTGGTAAGCGAAGAACCGATTGATCCTAAAGACGTCGATACTTCCGAGCATCCCGGCCCGTTACCGAGCTCAGTGGTGGCCCACCTCGACAAGAGCCACATCTGCGTTCACACCTATCCGGAAAGCCATCCGGAAGGCGGGCTTTGTACCTTCCGCGCAGATATTGAGGTCTCAACCTGTGGCGTGATTTCGCCACTTAAGGCCTTGAATTACCTCATTCACCAGTTGGAATCGGACATCGTCACCATTGACTATCGCGTGCGCGGTTTTACCCGCGACGTCAACGGCGTGAAACACTACATCGACCATTCAATCAACTCGATCCAGAACTTTATGTCAGAGAACATGAAGTCGCTGTATCACATGATGGACGTGAACGTTTATCAGGAAAATATTTTCCATACCAAGATGATGCTGAAGGATTTCGATCTCAAACATTATTTGTTTAATGCCAGACCTGACGAGCTGAGCGCAAAGGAGCGGAAAGAGATCACGACGCTTCTTTATAAGGAGATGCAGGAAATCTACTACGGAAGAAATATTCCGCAGGTCTGACATTTTCTCTCAGTGACAAGGCCGCACTTCTTCACGAGGCTGCGGCCATTTTTATTCAATTTTTTGCCGATTAGCGGTAGGTAATGATAAAGGCGCGGTACTTTTCCAGCACCAGCAGGAAATCTTCTATCCCACAGAACGACAGGCTTTCTTCGTCGTAGTAGTTCATGCCTTCTTCCATGCCGTCGCTTTCCAGATCCAGCTGATTGGCGCGCACCATGACTTCTTCGCCGTCAAACCAGAGCGTATATTCGTGCCCCACCAACTGCCAGGTGCGCTCGCTGCCTTTGATTTCCTCAGCGGCGGCTTCGATGGTGTCCAGCACGCTGAGATCGCCCTTAATCTCTTCATTCAGCCAGTGGCCGATAACTTCATGACCCATTGAAAAACGGGCCTTAACTTGCCCGGTGATATCACGCAGGAAATCAAAATCCATGGTCTTATCTCCCGATTGGCTTTAAGACAAATGAGATGAAAATAGAGGAATAAAAAAGGGAGGCCGAAGCCTCCCTGGTATTCTGTGGCGCAATATAACGATTTACACGGCAGTTTGGAAGATCACGCCGTCAGCTTTATCGGTATATTCGGACAGCTTGTCGAAGTTCAGATAGCGGTAAGTATCTGCCGCTGTCTTATCAACCTGCTCCATGTAGGTCAGGTATTCTTCAGGCGTTGGCAGACGTCCCAGCAGGGAGGCAACCGCTGCCAGCTCGGCCGAGGCCAGATAGACGTTCGCGCCGTTACCCAGGCGGTTCGGGAAGTTACGCGTCGAGGTTGAAACCACCGTCGAGCCGTCTGCCACGCGAGCCTGGTTACCCATGCACAGGGAACAGCCCGGGATCTCTACACGCGCACCGCTCTTGCCAAAGACGCTGTAATAGCCTTCTTCGGTGAGCTGAGCAGCGTCCATTTTGGTCGGCGGCGCAACCCACAGGCGAGTTGGCAGCGCACCTTTGTGGCTGTCGAGCAACTTACCGGCCGCACGGAAGTGACCGATGTTAGTCATGCACGAACCGATGAACACTTCGTCAATTTTGCTGTTGGCCACGCTCGACAGCAGACGTGCGTCGTCTGGGTCGTTCGGTGCGCACAGAATAGGCTCTTTTATCTCGTTCAGATCGATTTCGATCACCGCCGCGTATTCTGCGTCAGCATCGGCTTCGAGCAGCGTCGGGTTCGCCAGCCACTCTTCCATGCCTTTGATACGACGCTCAATGGTGCGGCGATCGCCGTAACCTTCAGAGATCATCCATTTCAACAGCACGATGTTAGAACTCAGGTATTCTTTGATAGGCGCCTGATCCAGCTTGATCGTACAGCCAGCGGCTGAACGTTCTGCCGAGGCATCGGCCAGTTCAAATGCCTGCTCGACTTTCAGCTCTGGCAGGCCTTCGATTTCAAGAATACGGCCGGAGAACAGGTTTTTCTTACCTTTCTTCTCAACAGTAAGGTGGCCTTCCTGAATCGCGTAGTAAGGGATGGCATGCACCAGGTCACGCAGCGTGATACCCGGCTGCATTTTACCCTTGAAGCGAACCAGCACCGACTCAGGCATATCCAGTGGCATTACGCCGGTCGCCGCAGCAAAGGCCACGAGACCTGAGCCCGCCGGGAAGGAAATACCGATTGGGAAACGGGTGTGGGAGTCACCACCGGTTCCGACGGTGTCTGGCAGCAGCATACGGTTAAGCCACGAGTGGATGATACCGTCGCCCGGACGCAGTGAAACACCGCCACGGTTCATGATGAAGTCAGGCAGCGTATGGTGCGTGGTCACGTCAACCGGCTTAGGATAAGCCGCGGTATGACAGAATGACTGCATCACCAGGTCGGCTGAGAAGCCCAGGCAGGCCAGGTCTTTCAGCTCATCACGGGTCATAGGACCGGTGGTGTCCTGGGAACCTACCGAGGTCATTTTCGGTTCGCAGTATTCGTTAGGACGGACACCTGCAACGCCACAGGCGCGGCCTACCATTTTCTGTGCCAGCGAGAAGCCTTTGGTGCTGCTTGCGACAGGTTTGGCGATACGGAACACATCGCTGGTTGGCAGCTTCAGTGCTTCACGTGCCTTGGTCGTCAGGCCACGGCCGATGATCAGAGGAATACGGCCACCGGCGCGGACTTCGTCCAGCAGAACGTCAGTTTTAAGCTCGAAGGTTGCGATAACGGCGTCGGTTTCGTGGTTACGCACTTCGCCTTTGTAAGGGTAAATGTCGATGACATCGCCCATATTCAGGTCAGAGACATCAACCTCGATTGGCAGCGCCCCAGCATCTTCCATGGTGTTGAAGAAGATAGGTGCGATTTTACCGCCGAGAACAACACCACCACCGCGCTTGTTTGGCACGTAAGGAATATCGTCCCCCATGAACCACAGCACAGAGTTGGTCGCAGACTTACGGGATGAACCCGTACCGACCACATCGCCGACGTAGGCCAGCGGGAAGCCTTTCTTGTTCAGCTCTTCGATTTGCTTGATAGGACCGACGCTGCCAGGCTGATCCGGATGGATGCCTTCACGTTCGTTCTTCAGCATCGCCAGCGCGTGCAGTGGGATATCAGGACGTGACCAGGCATCTGGCGCAGGAGACAGATCGTCGGTATTGGTCTCACCGGTAACTTTAAAGACGGTTACGGTGATTTTCTCGGCCAGTTTTGGACGAGCGAGATACCATTCTGCGTCGGCCCATGACTGGAGAATTTGTTTCGCGTAGGCGTTACCGGCCTTGGCTTTTTCTTCGACGTCGTAGAAGTTATCGAACATCAGCAGAGTATGAGACAGCGCTTTAGCGGCAATAGGCGCCAGCTTTTCGTCTTCCAGCGCTTCAATCAGCGGATGAATGTTATAGCCACCTTGCATGGTGCCTAACAGTTCAACGGCTTTTTCAGGGGTAACCAGCGGAGATGTGGTTTCGCCTTTGGCAACGGCTGCCAGGAATCCGGCTTTGACATAAGCGGCTTCGTCAACGCCCGGTGGTACGCGGTTAATCAGCAGGTCCAGCAGAGTTTCTTCTTCACCTTCAGACGGGTTCTTCAGGGATTCAACCAGTGCGGCCATTTGTGAAGCATCGAGTGGCTTAGGGACGATTCCCTCTGCGGCACGCTCGGCTACGTGCTTACGGTATTCTTCTAGCACGACTCTCTCCTCGCTCTCATTGTCATTTATTATGTCCAGGCTGGGCCTGGGCTCCGACATCAATCAGCTATTGACCCAATGGGTTACAGCACCCGGAAATGGGGTTTGAATGTGGCCGATGGTCGGATCACGGCGGGCACGTCTTGTGTGAGGCGAAGCGAAACATCCTGAACGCTTAGCGACGACAGTCCCCGGTTGCGCTGTGGCAGCATAGCAGGGTTTGACGCGCTTGTTAATTCGTTCACAAAAAAGCAACATAAAATATTTGCTGAATCGTTGAGCACAGTGCAATCCTCTGCCTTTCAACGCGGTTCCCGCCACAAGGCATTAACCATAATTTATTAAAGGGCTTTTCGACACTGTTTTTTACGTGGTCGGCCCCACGCCTGCGACATCTCACAAAAATGAAAAATTAAAGAGCATGGCCTGAGGTTTGCATAACACTTCTCATGAAAGTGGTGCAATTTTTACCTTTGGATCAATAAGGAAGGAAAATGTCACGTAAGAAAATTCACACTCTCCTGCTCTGCTCGACGTTAGTTTGTGGCTATGCTCAGGCCGAGGCGCTCACAGGAACATTAAAGAAAATTGATCAACAGAACCTGATCATCGTAGGATACCGTGAGTCGAACGTGCCTTTTTCCTATAAAGACGATGGCGATAAAGTCATGGGCTACTCGCAGGAGTATTCGACCAAGATTGTTGAAGCGATTAAAAAACGTCTTAATAAAGAAAATATTACCGTAAAATTTATCTCGATCACCTCACCGAATCGCATCCCCCTGTTGCAAAACAACGTCTATGATTTTGAGTGTGGTTCAACCACCAACAACCCTGAGCGGCAAAAACAGGTGACCTTCTCAGATACGATTTTTATCGTCGGGACCAAGCTGCTGGTCAAGAAAGGTTCGGGGATCAAAGACTTCTCTGACCTCAACGGTAAGACTGTTTCAACGACCGGCGGGACCACCTCAGAAATTCTGCTCAATAAAATGAACAGCGATAAAAAGATGCAGATGCGCATTATCAGTGCGCAGGAAGGAGGCGCGTCGGCGTTCCATACCTTGGAAACGGGTCGTGCATCGGCCTTTATGATGGATGACGCCCTGCTGGCCGGTGACCGCGCCAAGGCACGTAAACCTTCCGACTGGGAGATTATCGGCACGGCTCAGTCACGTGAAGCCTACGGCTGCATGCTGCGTAAAGATGATCCACAGTTCGAGAAATTGGTTGATGACACTATTGCCAGTGCACAGACCTCGGGCGAGGCGGCGAAGTGGTATACCCGCTGGTTCTTGCAGCCGGTTCCGCCTAAAAATCTGAATATGGACTTTGCGATGTCGGATGATATGAAGGCGCTGTTTGCCCATCCTAACAATCAGGCGTTATAAACTGACTGACTTCTCTCAATAACTCAATAAAAACAGACACAAAAAAAACGGCCCCTTCTCAGGAGCCGTTCTATAACCTTCAACCAGAAATTACTTTTTCTTGGCTTTCGGGTTTGGCAGGTCAGTGATGCTGCCTTCAAAGATTTCTGCTGCCAGACCCACAGACTCGTGCAGAGTCGGGTGAGCGTGGATGGTCAGCGCGATATCTTCAGCGTCACAGCCCATCTCGATGGCCAGGCCAATTTCACCCAGCAACTCGCCGCCGTTGGTCCCGACAATCGCACCACCGATAACGCGGTGAGTTTCTTTGTCGAAGATAAGCTTGGTCATGCCATCTGCACAGTCGGAAGCGATCGCGCGACCTGATGCCGCCCACGGGAAGGTCGCAGTCTCAAAGCTGATACCCTTCTCTTTCGCTTCTTTCTCGGTCAGACCCACCCAGGCAACTTCTGGCTCGGTGTAGGCAATTGAAGGAATGACCTTCGGATCGAAGTAGTGTTTCTTGCCGGAGATAACTTCGGCGGCCACGTGACCTTCATGCACACCTTTGTGTGCCAGCATTGGCTGACCGACGATATCGCCGATAGCGAAGATGTGTGGAATGTTGGTACGCATTTGCTTATCAACGTGGATAAAGCCGCGTTCGTCAACCTCAACGCCGGCAGCGCCTGCGTCCAGCAGTTTGCCGTTAGGCACACGACCGATAGCCACCAGCACTGCGTCGTAACGCTGGGGTTCAGCTGGCGCTTTTTTACCTTCCATCGTCACATAGATACCGTCTTCTTTCGCTTCAACGGCGGTGACTTTGGTTTCCAGCATCAGATTGAACTGCTTGCTGATTTTCTTGGTAAAGACTTTAACAACGTCTTTGTCGGCAGCCGGGATCACCTGGTCAAACATTTCGACCACGTCGATTTTTGAACCCAGGGCGTGATACACGGTACCCATTTCCAGACCGATGATACCGCCGCCCATAACCAGCAGACGCTCAGGGACAGTTTTCAGCTCCAGCGCATCCGTAGAGTCCCAAACGCGTGGGTCATCATGTGGAATGAATGGCAGAGTGATTGGACGAGAACCTGCGGCAATGATGGCATTGTCGAAGTTGATGGTAGTTGCACCATTTTCGCCTTCAACAACCAGGGTGTTCGCGCCGGTAAATTTACCCAAGCCGTTCACGACTTTGACTTTACGGCCTTTCGCCATACCAGACAGACCGCCGGTCAGCTGGTTAATGACTTTTTCTTTCCACAGACGAACTTTGTCGATATCGGTTTTTGGCTCACCGAAAACAATGCCGTGCGCTTCCAGAGCTTTAGCTTCGGAAATCACTTTTGCTACATGCAGCAGAGCTTTGGAAGGGATACAACCTACGTTCAGACAAACGCCACCGAGAGTGGAATAGCGTTCAACCAGAACGGTTTCAAGACCTAAATCAGCGCAACGGAAAGCGGCAGAATAGCCTGCAGGACCAGCCCCAAGTACCACGACCTGAGTTTTAATTTCTGTACTCATCATGACCTCTTAATTGTTTGTCCGGCGGGTCAGACGTTTACTTAAAGCACATTCGTAATTTCGCGAATGCAGTACGCAACGCCCATCATCCACCGGGACGCATACACCGCCAGAAGTTTACAGAATTGTTAAAAATCTGCAAACAAACTTCGGGTGACCTGAGTCTCAACAACCTTGTCATCTATGAAAGACAACAAGATCCGTGTCAAAAACAAGGCCGGCTACGTGCCGGCCTTATAACAATTACATCACCAGACGACGAATATCTGACATTATTGTACCGATGTATGCAGCGAAACGTGCCCCGGCAGCACCGTCAATGACGCGGTGATCGAAGGACAGAGACAGCGGCAACATCAGACGTGGTTCGAACTCTTTACCATTCCAGACCGGCTTGATGGACGATTTGGAAACGCCCAGAATCGCCACTTCCGGTGCGTTGACGATAGGCGTGAACGCCGTACCGCCAATACCACCGAGGCTGGAAATAGTGAAACAGCCGCCCTGCATGTCGGAGGCAGTCAGTTTACCGTCGCGGGCTTTCTTGGAGATAACCGACAGCTCGCGGGACAGCTCAACAATGCCTTTCTTGTTGACGTCACGGAACACAGGAACCACCAGGCCGTTAGGCGTATCAACAGCAACACCGATGTTGATGTACTTTTTCAGCGTCAGCTTTTGAGCATCGGCAGAAATCGAGCTGTTGAAGCGTGGGAACTCTTCCAGCGCCTTGGCAACGGCTTTCATGATGAACACCAGCGGCGTTATCTTGACGTCGAGTTTCTTCTTCTCGGCTTCAACGTTCTGCTGCTTACGGAATTCTTCAACTTCGGTGATATCCGCTTCATCGAACTGCGTAACGTGCGGGATCATGACCCAGTTACGGCTCAGGTTAGCACCAGAGATTTTCTGGATGCGGCCCAGTTCGACTTCTTCGATTTCACCAAACTTGCTGTAATCAACCTTCGGCCATGGCAGCATGCCCGGCAGACCACCGCCAGCCGCCGCAGCGGCAGCCGGTGCAGCTTCTGCACGTTTCACGGCGTCTTTCACGTAAGCCTGAACGTCTTCGCGCAGGATACGGCCTTTACGACCGCTGCCTTTCACTTTGGACAGGTTTACGCCAAATTCGCGGGCCAGACGACGGATAACCGGCGTTGCATGAACGTAAGCATCGTTCTCTGAGAACTCGCCTTTGCTCTCGGCAACGGCAGCAGGCGCTGGAGCCGCCGCTTTCTGTTCCTGTTTGGCAGGGGCAGCCGCTTCTTCTTTCTTAGCCGGCGCAGCGCCTTCTACTTCGAACACCATGATCAGGGAACCGGTGCTGACTTTATCGCCCGCTGCAATTTTGATCTCTTTCACGGTACCGGCAAACGGCGCGGGCACTTCCATTGAGGCCTTGTCGCCTTCAACGGTGATCAATGACTGTTCGGCGGCAACTTTGTCGCCCACTTTAACCATGATCTCGGTGACTTCAACTTCGTCACCACCGATGTCCGGTACGTTAACTTCTTTGCTGCCAGACGCAGCAGGGGCAGCGGCCGGTTTCTCTTCCGCTTTGCTTTCAGCCGCAGCGGGAGCAGGTGCCGCAGAGCCAGAGCCTGCAACTTCAAATACAAAAATCAGAGAACCGGTGCTGACTTTATCGCCCGCAGCAATCTTGATTTCTTTCACGGTACCGGCGAAAGGTGCAGGCACTTCCATTGAGGCCTTGTCGCCTTCAACGGTGAGCAGCGACTGTTCAGCTTCAACTTTGTCGCCCACCTTCACCATGATCTCGGTGACTTCAACTTCGTCGCCGCCGATGTCCGGTACGTTAACTTCTTTGCTTTCGCTTGAAGCGGCGGCAGCAGGTTTTGATTCTGCTTTCGCTTGTTCTTTGGCAGCCGGTTTCTCTTCCGCTTTAGCCGGTGCCGCAGCACCGTCCGCAGAATCAAACACGAAGATCAGTTTGCCGGTCTCGACGGTATCGCCGACCGCAACTTTGATTTCTTTCACCACGCCAGCCTGTGGAGAAGGGACTTCCATTGACGCCTTATCACCTTCAACGACGATAAGTGACTGCTCGGCCTCAACTTTATCGCCCACCTTCACCAGAATTTCGGTGACTTCTACTGCATCGGCACCAATGTCCGGTACATTAATTTCAATAGCCATCTGTCTTTACCTCTTACGCCAGACGCGGGTTAACTTTGTCAGCATCGATGCCAAACTTGGTGATGGCTTCTGCCACAACCTTCACATCGATCTCGCCACGTTTGGCCAATTCGCCCAGTGCAGCAACCACCACGTAAGATGCATCGATCTCGAAGTGGTGACGCAGGTTTTCGCGGCTGTCAGAACGGCCGTAACCGTCGGTGCCCAGTACGCGGAACTCGCTGGCAGGAATGAAGTTACGGATCTGCTCTGCGAACAGCTTCATGTAGTCGGTAGACGCCACAGCCGGTGCGTCGTTCATCACCTGAGCCACGTAAGGTACGCGTGGTTTTTCGGCCGGGTGCAGCATGTTCCAACGTTCGCAGTCCTGACCGTCGCGGGCCAGTTCGGTGAAGGAGGTCACGCTATAAACGTCAGAGCCAACGCCGTAGTCTTTCGCCAGGATCTGAGCCGCTTCACGCACGTGACGCAGGATTGCGCCTGAGCCCAACAGCTGCACTTTACCTTTGCTGCCTTCCAGAGTTTCGAGCTTGTAGATACCCTTACGAATACCTTCTTCCGAACCTTCCGGCATGGCTGGCATGTGGTAGTTTTCGTTCAGCGTGGTGATGTAGTAGTAAATGTTTTCCTGCGCGTCACCGTACATACGAACCAGACCGTCATGCATGATGACCGCCACTTCGTAGGCATAAGCCGGATCGTAGGAGATACAGTTAGGGATAGTCAGCGACTGAATGTGGCTGTGACCATCTTCGTGCTGCAGACCTTCACCGTTCAGCGTCGTACGACCCGAGGTACCACCGACCAGGAAGCCGCGCGCCTGTTGGTCGCCCGCTGCCCAGCACAGGTCGCCGATACGCTGGAAACCGAACATGGAATAGTAGATGTAGAACGGGATCATTGGCAGGTCGTTGGTGCTGTACGACGTTGCCGCTGCCAGCCATGAAGAAGCCGCACCCAGTTCATTGATCCCTTCCTGCAGAATCTGACCTTTTTCGTCTTCTTTATAGTAAGCAACCTGCTCACGGTCCTGCGGGGTGTATTGCTGGCCGTTCGGGCTGTAGATACCAATTTGACGGAACAGACCTTCCATACCGAAGGTACGCGCTTCATCGGCGATGATCGGCACCAGACGATCTTTGATCGATTCGTTCTTCAGCATCACATTCAGCGCACGGACGAAGGCGATGGTGGTAGAGATCTCTTTCTTCTGCTCTTCCAGCAGCTGAGAGAAGTCTTCCAGTTTCGGCATTTCCAGCTTCTGAGTGAATTTTGGCAGACGCGTCGGCAGATAGCCTTTCAGCGCCTGGCGACGTTCGTGCAGGTATTTGTACTCTGCAGAGTCTTTTTCCAGGGTGATGTAAGGCAGTTTTTCGATGTTTTCATCGCTGACAGGCACGCTGAAACGATCACGGATGTAGCGTACGCCGTCCATGTTCATTTTCTTAACCTGGTGGGCAATGTTCTTGCCTTCAGCGGTTTCACCCATGCCGTAACCTTTGATGGTATGGGCAAGAATGACGGTAGGCTGGCCTTTGGTGTTCTGCGCCTTGTTCAGGGCAGCAAAGACTTTCTTAGGATCATGACCGCCACGGTTCAGCGCCCAGATTTGCTCGTCGGTCATGTCTTTGACCAGTTCAGCGGTTTCTGGGTATTTGCCGAAGAAGTGTTCACGCACGTATTTACCGTCGCGTGATTTAAAGGTCTGGTAGTCACCGTCAACGGTTTCATTCATCAGTTGGATAAGCTTGCCGCTGGTGTCTTTACGCAGCAGTTCGTCCCAACGGTTGCCCCAAATGACCTTGATAACGTTCCAGCCAGCGCCCGCAAAGATGCCTTCCAGTTCGTTGATGATTTTGCCATTACCGGTAACCGGGCCGTCGAGGCGTTGCAGGTTACAGTTAATGATGAAGCACAGGTTGTCCAGTTTCTCACGGGTCGCGATGGTGATCGCACCTTTGGATTCTGGCTCATCCATCTCACCGTCACCCAGGAACGCATAAACGCGCTGGTTGGTCGTGTCTTTCAGACCACGGTGGTCGAGGTATTTCAGGAATTTAGCCTGATAGATAGCACCGATTGGACCCAGCCCCATTGAGACGGTCGGGAACTGCCAGAATTCAGGCATCAGTTTAGGGTGCGGGTAGGAGGACAGACCTTTACCGTGAACTTCCTGACGGAAATTGTTCATCTGCTCTTCGGTCAGACGACCTTCGAGGAAGGCACGGGCGTACACGCCTGGAGAGATGTGGCCCTGGAAGTACACCAGGTCACCGCCGTCCTGCTCGTTGCGCGCACGGAAGAAGTGGTTGAAACACACTTCATAGATAGCGGCAGAAGACTGGAATGATGACATGTGGCCACCCAGTTCCAGGTCTTTCTTGGATGCACGCAGAACGGTCATAATCGCGTTCCAGCGGATTGCAGTACGGATGTTGCGTTCCAGCTCCAGGTTACCCGGATACTCAGGTTCGTCTTCAACAGCGATGGTGTTGATGTAGTTACGGCTTGCAGCACCAGCTGCAACGCTCACGCCGCCTTTACGTGCTTCATTCAGAACCTGGTCTAGCAGGAACTGTGCACGCTCAACACCTTCTTCACGGATGACCGATTCGATCGCTTGTAGCCAGTCGCGAGTTTCGATCGGATCCACGTCATTATTTACACGTTCTGACATGGTGCTTTTCCTTATCTGTCTCTAATACGTTGGTTTATCTGGAGCCTGTCTTCCTGCGCTCTCTTGCAACGCCCTGGTGCAAAAAACGCACGAAGACAGGCCCGTCAGTTTAGTTTCCGCTCCCACGGGAGAGCATAAAAGCTTCCAAAATTATTCTCGGAGCCCAAACCTCGGGCATGGGTATGCAGACAGCCAGGATTACCCAGAGTTTAATTTTCTTCTTTACGTTGCTGGAGTCGACGTAGTGAACGATCACGACGACTGTGCTCCCTGCTCAGATCCAGCAAGACTTCCTCAATAAACGCCAAGTGACGGTGCGATGCTTCACGGGCTTTCTCAGGCTCCCGCGCAACAATCGCCGCAAATATACCGGCGCGGTGGTTGCTCACCATCGCCAGCATTTCGCGGCGCGAGTAAAGCAATTCAAAATTCTGTCGGACGTTTTTCTCGAGCATCGGTCCCATGCATCGCAGCAAATGCAGCAGCACCACATTGTGCGTGGCTTCTGTTACAGCCACTTGGTACTGCATAACGGCATCGGCTTCTGCGTCGAGATCGCCGCTGTCCTGTGCCGTCTGAATCACTACGTGACAGTCACGAATGCGCTCTAAATCTTCTTCCGTCCCTCGCAGTGCGGCATAATATGCGGCAATACCTTCGAGTGCGTGACGGGTTTCAAGGAGATCGAACTGCGATTCAGGATGGTCTGAGAGTAATTCTGCAAGAGGGTCGCTAAAGCTTTGCCAGAGGTTGCTCTGGACGAATGTGCCACCGCCCTGACGACGCAACAGGAGCCCTTTGCCTTCAAGACGCTGGATAGCTTCTCTGAGAGAAGGTCTCGAAACCTCAAACTGCTTCGCCAACTCGCGTTCGGGCAAAAGTTTTTCACCAGGACGCAGTGTGCCCTCAAGGATCAGAGATTCCAACTGCTTCTCAATCGCGTCAGATAACTTCGGCTGTCGTATTTTACTGTAGGCCATAGGGACGTTTATCTGCCTTTTCGGTCTGTGACGAGCTCGGAGTAAATTGGTAATACCAATTTAAAAAACGTGGCCGTAAAGTAACAAAGTATTCCTCTGGTGTCCATATCGGGCCGGTCTTAAAACGGCTTATCCCGCACATTTTAACAAATATTTAGCATTTCTTTTTTAAACGTGCCCTGGATCACATTTTGCTCTTAAGAGGCAATTTTTTGATCGGTTTGCGCGTTTCTTAGGCGCTAATTCAATAAAGCAGGTGCAAACTTTTTCGCATAACACTATTCTTGGCCGAACGGTAGTTCATGCTGATTTTTTGCCGCATTGCAGCCGTAAATAATTAGATACAAAACATGTAATCTTCGGCTTACAGCATCTGTTTTAAGCCGAATTTTAACTTTTCCCTTACGACAGAGGATCGGGAAATGAGTGATAGGCAGCATGGCGAAGAACTGAAGCGTGGATTGAAAAACCGCCACATTCAGCTGATCGCTTTAGGTGGCGCAATTGGCACCGGGCTTTTTCTGGGGATCGCCCAAACGATAAAAATGGCAGGACCTTCCGTTCTGCTCGGTTACGCTATCGGCGGGTTGATAGCATTTCTGATCATGCGCCAATTGGGAGAAATGGTAGTTGAAGAACCTGTTGCAGGTTCATTCAGTCACTTCGCCTACAAATATTGGGGCAATTTCGCCGGCTTCGCGTCAGGCTGGAATTATTGGGTTTTATACGTTCTGGTGGCGATGGCAGAGCTGACCGCCGTTGGTATCTACGTGCAGTACTGGTGGCCTGAGATCCCGACCTGGGTCTCTGCTCTGGTGTTCTTCGTGCTCATCAACGCCATCAACCTGACCAACGTAAAAATTTACGGCGAAATGGAGTTCTGGCTCTCGCTGGTTAAAGTGGTCGCGATCGTGGGGATGATTGTCTTCGGCGCGTGGCTGTTGGCCAGCGGCCACGGCGGGCCAGAGGCGTCAGTCACCAACCTTTGGGCGCAGGGTGGATTCTTCCCGAATGGCATCAAGGGACTGGTGATGGCAATGGCGGTTATCATGTTCTCCTTCGGTGGACTTGAGCTAGTGGGCATTACCGCAGCCGAAGCCGACAACCCGGAAAAGAGCATTCCTAAGGCCACCAATCAGGTTATCTACCGTATCCTGATTTTCTATATCGGCTCGCTGGCCGTGCTGCTGTCACTTTACCCATGGGGCAAAGTTGTCGAAGGCGGCAGCCCGTTCGTGCTTATCTTTAATGCCCTGGACAGTAAGCTGGTCGCTACGCTGCTGAACGCCGTCGTGCTTATCGCCGCGCTGTCGGTCTACAACAGCTGCGTGTACAGCAACAGCCGCATGCTTTTTGGTCTTGCTAAACAGGGTAACGGTCCTAAGTCGCTGCTCAAGGTTGACCGTCGCGGCGTGCCTTATGTCGCTATCGGCGTTTCGGCACTGGCAACGGCGCTTTGCGTGGTGATTAACTACGTGATGCCGGGTGAGGCCTTTGAAATCCTCATGTCCCTGGTGGTTTCTGCACTGGTGATTAACTGGGCGATGATCAGTCTGGCGCACCTGAAGTTCCGTGAGGCCAAAACGCGTGAAGGGGTCACGCCGAAATTCAAAGCGTTGCTTTACCCGTTGGGTAACTACGTTTGCCTGCTGTTCCTGGCCGGTATTCTGGTGATTATGTACCTGACGCCCGGCATCCAGATTTCGGTCATTCTGATCCCGGTATGGCTGATCATTCTGGGCATCAGCTATAGGCTCAGAGGCAAGAACAGCAATACCGCAGGCATTGTCAGTAAGTAAGCCACTCTCTGAGTCTGTGACATTCAACCCGGCCACCGCGCCGGGTTTTTTATGCCGCTAAATTGGCGCAGCAGCGAAGTGCAGTCTGGCTCACACTTTCATTTTTCTAACCAATTTGTCCATCTCTATAACCCTTATCTCCTGACGGGAATTCATAACCTGGGTCAATACTTCAGACACTTATTGTCGTTTGATCCCGTTTTGGAGAGAGTCCATGAGGCAAGGCGCGCTGTCGTTTAAAGAGAAAGTTGCATACGGCATGGGGGATGCGGGGTGCAACATGATTTGGGGTACGATCACCCTTTTCCTGAGCTACTTTTATACCGATGTATTCGGGCTTGCGCCTGCGCTGGTGGGCGTCATGCTGCTTTCCATCCGCGTGGTTGACGCCGTCAGTGACCCTATAATGGGTGCGATTGCCGACAGAACCCAAAGCCGATGGGGACGCTTCCGCCCTTACCTGCTGTGGATTTCCCTGCCCTTCGCGCTCTTCAGCATACTGATGTTTTCCACGCCGGACTGGAGTTACTCCAACAAGGTAATCTATGCCTTCGTCACTTATTTCCTGATGTCGCTGACCTATACCGCCATCAATATTCCTTACTGTTCTCTCGGCGGAGTGATCACGGCAGATCCTCAAGAGCGCGTCTCCTGTCAGTCTTATCGCTTCTTTATGGTGGGCATCGCGACCCTGATTCTTTCCTCTTCTTTATTACCGATGGCACAGTGGTTTGGCGGGGCGGACAAGGCGCGGGGCTATCAAATGTCCATCGCAGTCATGGCTTTCATCGCGTTGGTGATGTTCCTGTTCTGCTTTAGCTCGGTAAAAGAGAGGATCCAGCCCGCCGTACCGACAAAACACGCATTAAAGAGCGACTTAAAAGACGTCTGGAAGAACGACCAATGGGTGCGCATTCTGTTGCTGACCTTCTGCAACGTTTGTCCCGGCTTCATTCGCATGGCGGCCACGATGTATTACGTCACCTGGGTGATGGAGAAATCAACCTCCTTTGCCAGCCTGTTTATCAGCCTTGGCGTGATTGGCATGATGATTGGCAGCGCACTCGCCAAGCCGCTGACCGACAAATTCTGCAAGCTTAAGGTTTTCTTCTGGACCAACATTATTCTGACGCTGTTCTCCTGCGGTTTTTATTTCCTCGACCCGCACATGACGGTGCTGATTCTGGTGGCCTACTTCTTGCTAAATATCCTCCACCAGCTGCCTTCCCCGCTCCACTGGTCGCTGATGGCCGACGTGGACGACTACGGCGAATGGAAGACCGGTAAACGCAGCACCGGCATTAGTTTCTCAGGTAACCTGTTCTTCCTGAAATGTGGGCTGGCGGTTGCGGGTGCGATGGTGGGATTCTTGCTGTCAATTTATGGCTATCAGGCGGGTGCCGCGTCACAGACTCCGCACGCGCTAAACGGTATCGTGCTGTTGTTCACCGTTATTCCGGGCGTGGGTTATCTGATGACCGCAGGCGTAGTCAGACTACTGAAGGTCGACCGTGAGCTAATGAAAACGATTCAGGCCGATTTGGAGATTCGTCGCCGCAACTTTTCTGAACTCAACAAAGGCAGCGAGCTTAAGGGTTACCCCGGGAAAAAACAGGGTGAAACCGAGCGACCGGCCTTTGCCAGCAAGGAGCCCAAGCATGAGTAAGACTGTTTATCCGAACCCCTTTATCACCCAGCGCGCCGACCCACATATCTGGCGACATACCGACGGGCATTACTATTTTATTGCCTCCGTGCCAGAATATGACCGGCTCGAAATACGCCGCTCGGCCACCCTCGAAGGGCTGGCGGAAGCGCGTCCGCGCGTTGTCTGGCGTAAACACGGCGGCGGGCCGATGAGTGCCCTTATCTGGGCTCCCGAGCTGCACTACATCAACGGCAATTGGTACATCTATTTTGCCGCAGCGCCGTCTGAAAAAATCGTCAACGGGCTGTTTCAGCATCGTATGTTTGTACTCGAGTGCTCAGATGCCGATCCACTGAGCGGCAAATGGCAGGAAAAAGGCCGCGTCGCGACGCCAATCGACAGCTTTTCGCTGGACGCCACCCACTTTACTCACGCAGGAAAAAGTTACTATCTGTGGGCACAAAAAGACCCCGCAATTGACGGCAATTCAAATCTTTACCTGGCCGAGATGAGCAACCCGTGGACCCTCAAGTCTGCTCCGGTGATGCTCAGCAAACCCGAACTTCCCTGGGAAATCATCGGCTTTAAAGTCAATGAGGGTCCTTCGGTCATCGAGGGTTATGACAAGATTTTCATCACCTATTCTGCGAGCGCAACCGACGAGAATTACTGTATTGGCCTGCTGTGGGCCGACCTCGAAAGCGATATCACTGACCCGTCACAGTGGCATAAATCGGAGAAACCGGTATTTCGTACCCATGCCGATAATCGACAGTTTGGGCCTGGGCACAACAGCTTTACTCAGAATGAAAAAGGCGAGGACGTACTGGTTTATCACGCGAGGAACTACGCGGAGATTGAGGGCGATCCGCTGTATGATCCCAACCGCCATACGCGGTTGAAGACCATAGATTGGGACGACGACGGCATGCCGGTATTAGGAGAACCTCCCGCAGACAACCGCGAAATTTAAATTAAACCAGGGTGCCGTAGATAGTCAGCAGCGCCACAACAATCAGAATGATGATGGTGACTTTACGCGCCATCGAAACCGCAGCGCGCGGGGTCTGCACCGGATCAAGATGCGGGTCTCGCGCCAGTGAAAACTGTGCGAGGCGCGTCAGTACCTGGTACTGCGAGCTATGAATATCGCCGAGTGATGCAAACCACGCCGGCAACGCTTTCTCACCGTGGCCAATCAGGGCATAGGCCACGCCCGCCAAACGTACCGGAATCCAGTCCAGCACGTGCAGAATACTGTCAACGCCCGACTGACTGCGCTTAAGCGGCGTCGTGTTACGCGCCAGCCAGCTTTGATACCCACGTAGCACCGCATAACCCGCTAGAGCTACTGGGCCGTAAGGTCCGCACACTACGAACCAGAACATCGGTGCGAGATAATAGCGGAAGTTGATCCAGATAAGCGCATTCTGCAACTCACGCAGCCGCAGATCTTCCGAGCAGTCCACCGGCAAACCGTGGATAAGCGCAAGCTCTTCGGCCATTTCGGAACAGGCGTTAACGTCCCCCTGTCGCGCAGACTTGAGGTAGGCGCGATAATGCTTACGCTTAAGCCCTGCCCCAATGCACAGCAGGCAGATAACCACCCACAACACCAGCGACGGCACGCCAAAGAACAGGCCATGAACCAGACGCAGAATTCCCCAGATGACGGCCATCCAGAGGATAAAAATTGCCAGCGTTTTAGTTAACGAGGCGGCGCGACCGCGGCGATAAATCACCTCGAAGCGGTGGTCGAGTTGCCAATGCTCGCCTAACTTGAACAAACGTTCCCAGGCTAAAACCAGCAACAAAGTAATTAACGTCATGAGGGGTGGCTCTCTTTTGATGTATCACTCGCTGCCTGCTCCCGCACTGCATCGAGATATCTCTGCCAGTCAAAATACGGACCGGGATCGGTTTTGCGTCCTGGCGCAATATCACTGTGCCCGGTGATGTGCTGTAAATCGACAGGATAGTGCTTTAGTATCAAATCGGTAACTCGAAGTAAACTCTGGTATTGCGCGTCGGTAAACGGCTCGAAATCCGTTCCTTCCAGTTCGATGCCGATAGAGAAGTCATTGCAGCGCTCCCGCCCCTGCCACACAGAGACGCCAGCATGCCAAGCCCGTTTTTCAAAAGGCACGTATTGCACAATTTCACCGTCGCGGCGGATTAAACAGTGGGCGGCAACGCGAAGCTGATAAATCTGTTCGAAAAACGGATCTTCGGCAGGATTAAGCGTGCCGGTAAAAAGTTGGTCAATATAGGGTCCGCCAAATTTTCCGGGCGGCAGGCTGATATTATGAATAACCAGCAACGAGGGGATCTCGTCCTCGGGGCGAAGATCGAAATGTGGAGAAATCACCCGTCGGGCTTCAGCGATCCAGCCTTGTTTTAACTGCATTAATGACCTCATAGGATGGGTTCTCGTGGTACTTACCTGAGCAAAAGGGTAGCATGTTTTTATAATTCACTATCCGCCATTTCGGAGTTTTGTATGCCTACTCGCAGCTACAGCGTTGAAAGTCGTCGCGCTGAGTTACTTGACCGTATTCACAATGATATTCCCCTTGTTGTTGCGCAGGCGCTGCGCGAGGACTTGGGCGGAGAGGTGGATGCCAATCGAGATTTAACCGCACAGCTGCTGCCGGCAGACAAGCAGGCTCAGGCCATGGTTATCACGCGCGAAGCAGGTATTTTCTGCGGTCAGGGCTGGGTCGATGAAGTGTTTGCCCAGCTTGGCAAAGGCGAGGTCAAGATTACCTGGTTAGTTAAAGATGGTGAACCGCTGGTCGAAAATCAACCCCTTTTTGAGCTTTCCGGCCCGGCCCGGCTGCTGTTGACCGGCGAAAGAACCGCATTGAATTTCGTTCAGACCCTTTCGGGCGTTGCCAGCGCAGTGAACCGCTACGTCAAGCTGCTTGAAGGCACCAAAACCCGCCTGCTGGATACGCGTAAAACCCTGCCCGGTCTGCGTACCGCGCTAAAATATGCCGTGCTTTGCGGCGGTGGCAGTAACCACAGACTGGGGCTGGCCGACGCATTTCTGATTAAAGAGAACCACATTATTGCCTGTGGCTCGATTAAGGCTGCGGTGGAACGCGCCTGGGTCATTCATGCCGATGTTCCGGTTGAGGTCGAGGTTGAAAGCCTGTCCGAACTGACGCTGGCGCTGGACGCCGGTGCCGACATCATCATGCTCGACAACTTTACGGTCGAGATGATGCGCGAAGGTGTGGCGCTCACGGCAGGCCGTGCCCTGCTTGAGATCTCCGGGAATGTCACTCACGTGACGCTGCGCGAATTTGCCGAGACCGGCGTCGACTTTATCTCCGTTGGCGCACTGACCAAACACGTTCGTGCACTCGACCTGTCGATGCGTTTTCGCTAAGCCTTAACGGCGGATTGCCTCGCCCTCTTCGTGGGGCAATCTGCGAGCTGTCTCCCCATTTTTTGTAACACCTCCTTCTCTGCATTTTCTTTTTGCGTGACGTCGCGAAGCACGGCCTTGTGTCGCTGGTTTCCGGCATGGGTGCCAGTTAGCTTGAGCGCTCTTTCAACGCTGACATCCCTTCAGGGAATGGAGAGTTTCATGCAATCTGTCATTTTTACCCCGGTCCCAACGGCACATAACGACCACGGCCTTAAAGCCTCATTGCAACTGCAGCAGGGTTTTTCGCTAATAGAACTGATGGTGGTGATCGGTATTATTGGCATTCTCAGCGGTATCGGTATCCCCGCCTATCAGTCCTATACCCAAAAAGCGGCGCTCACCGACATGCTGCAAACCATGGTGCCTTACAAGACGGCCAGCGAGCTTTGCAGCATCGACTTAGGCGAACTGGCACCCTGCAACAACGGCGTATCCAGTATTCCGTTAACCAAGACCTCACGCTACGTCAGCGCAGTCCAGGTTAAGTCCGGCGAGATAACGCTCACCGGCCAGCAGGCGTTAAGCGGCCTGACGGTGGTCATGACACCGGTTATCAACACCCTCGACGGCAGCATTGACTGGTCCCGTCAGTGCACCAACGCGGGTAATCAAGGCATGGTCGATGCCTGCAATCAGGTCTTTCATTTCAACGATAAAAGCACGCGTGGATGAAAGCCAACGTTGAGCTCATGAAGACGACGCTGGCACAGCAGTGCCAGCACTATGGCGCGGTGTTCATCAGCATTGGGCAAGATAATCTGCGTGTCGCGTGTCATCAGCAAACAACCGATACCACTGCGCTGCTGACGGCGCTGCGCTTTACCTGCGCCCTGAAGGTGAATCTGGAATTTTGGCCGCAAACGCAGATTGAACGAGCGCGGAGCCAAGCGGAGAATCCCACGGGGGAGAAAGAGGCATCGGGTCAGCAAAATGAGGACCACAATCTTGATGAAAGCAGCGGTATACCGGTGGTGGAGTTTTTGAATAACGTGCTGCGGGTTTCTCTCCAGCGGCGGGCGTCGGACGTACACTTCGAACCTTTCGAGAATCAACTGCGTATTCGACTCAGGATAGACGGCGTGTTGCAGGAGCTTCCCGGACCGGAATTTGCGCTGGCGGCAAGCCTGACGGCACGCCTCAAAATTATGGGCCAACTTAACGTTGCCGAACATCGCCTGCCGCAGGATGGGCAAATGTCGGTAACCTTCGACAAACAGCGCTACTCGATGCGCATCGCGTCGCTGCCGGTGCTGTATGGCGAAAAGATTGTGCTGCGCATCCTCGACAGAACGCAGCAGGAGCTGTCGATGGAACAGCTTGGCTTTTCTGCGCGAGAGCAGCAACAGTATCTCGCGGCCCTCGCTAAACCCCAGGGGCTGATTCTGGTTACCGGTCCGACGGGGAGCGGTAAAACGGTAACGCTCTATACCGGACTGCGTCATCTCAATACCGTAGGACGCAATATTTGCAGCGTGGAAGATCCGGTTGAGATTCCCGTACGCGGGATTAACCAGACGCAGATTAACAGCAAGACATCGTTAAGCTTTGCCAAGGTCCTGCGTTCACTGCTCAGACAGGACCCTGATGCAATCATGATTGGTGAAATCCGTGATGCCGAGACGGCAGAGATAGCCGTTAAGGCCTCGCAAACCGGGCATCTGGTGCTATCGACGCTGCATACTAACTCAACGACCGAAACCTTAGTCAGGCTGGCGCAAATGGGCGTAGAGGGGTATCAGATTGCCGCCAGTCTGCGCCTGGTGATTGCCCAGCGCCTGATTAGAAAACTCTGTCCACACTGCAAAGCCCACCAGCAGGCGTTGATAAAATGTCATCCTGACACGGTGCCACAGCCGATGCAGGTTTGGGAGGCCAAGGGCTGTGAGCAGTGCTTCTCTGGCTACTATGGTCGAGTGGGCATTTATGAAATGCTGGAAAACAGTTCTCAACTACAGCAGGCGCTGGTTAATGGTGCAGATTCGCAGGTGCTACGCAATATCGCAAGCTCGCAGGACCAGCGCACTCTTTTCGCCTCAGGGATGGTGCTGGTGGAGCAAGGCATCACCTCGCTGAGCGAGCTGTATCGGGTAATCGGCGAAGGGAACCAGGGTGAGCCATAGCCTCTATCTCTTCTCGTGGCAGGCAGTCGATGACGCCGGCGAACTGCACTGCGGTGATAGCCTGTCCTCGGGTTCACAGGAGGTACTTACCCCACTCGTGGAAAGCGGGCTACAGCCGATCGTCATTAAAAAGTCGCAACGGATAGGTGCGGGTTACTGGAAGAACAAGGAGCGCATCGCGTTTATCCGGCAACTTGCCACCCTGCTGCAAACAGGACTGCCACTGACGCTGAGCCTAAATCTGCTCGCCGGTGACCATCCTTTGGCAGCCTGGCGCTGCGTGCTGGAGGAGACGGTAAAAAGGGTCAATGAGGGGCAGCCGCTGTCGGCGGTTATGCTGCTGTATCCACAGGTTTTTCCGGCTATTTATCCGCAGATTATTGCTATCGGTGAGCTGACTGGTCAGCTCGAAAGCTGCTGCGAACAGCTTGCGGTGCAGCAGGAGCAGGTGGTTTTACTGCAAAAGAGGGTCAAGAAGGCGCTGCGTTATCCGCTGATTGTCATGGCGATAGCAACCGGTATCACCCTGCTGATGCTGACTATGGTGTTACCGGAGTTCGCCAAGATCTATGCCTCTTTTGACGCAGAACTACCGGGTTTTACGCAGATGCTGATTACCGCCTCGGAGGCGATTGTGCGCTTTGGGCCCGCCCTGACGCTGTTGATTGTCTGCGGCGGCGGGCTCTATTTTCATTATTTACATCCGCAGGAGACGTGGCAGCGGCGTGAGCAAGGCTGGCTGCTGCGGCTGCCGCTGGTCAAAAAATTGATCAGTGACGGCTGCCTGTGCCAGCTTTTCCAAACGTTGGTGTTGACCCAACACGCAGGGATGACGCTGAGTGCAGGGCTAAGCGCGGCCGAATCAGCCATCAGTAATTTACACTATAAGTCCGCCGTGGGAGAGTTGACCCGACAACTGGCGCAGGGTATCCCGCTGCACAAAGCGCTAAGCGCCTCGCCGCGTTTTCCGGCCCTGTGCCGCCAGTTAGTGAAAATTGGGGAAGAGTCAGGGTCGCTCGATACCCTGCTACAAAAGCTGGCACACTGGCACGCCGAGCAGGCTAATGAGTTGGCGGATAATATGGCGCAGAAAATCGAGCCGCTGATGATGCTGTTTATGGGTATCGTGGTAGGAGGGTTAGTTATTGCGATGTATTTGCCGATATTTAATCTGGGTGCGGCGATGAACTGAAAATCTTCATCGTCCGCACCGCCGACCCTGTGACTTAGCGCCGAGCCCTTTCAAGGCGCAGCGCGGGTCTTAGTCCCCTGCCAACGGGGGCGTTGCATTCACTTTACTGTCCAAACAGACGGTTTTCCTGCTCGGCAACGCGAATGAAGGTTGTGCGTTTAGTCAACTCCTTCAGACGCTCAGCGCCGACATAGGTGCAGGCAGAACGCAGGCCGCCAAGAATATCGCGCACGGTGTTCTCGACGGGCCCGCGCAGCGGCAGGGTAACCGTTTTACCCTCTGCGGCGCGATATTGCGCCACGCCTCCCACGTGGCGCTTCATGGCAGACTCTGAGCTCATCCCGTAGAACAGCATAAGTTTCTCGCCGTTTTCCTCCACGACAGTCCCTTCGCATTCGTCGTGCGCGGCCAGCATTCCGCCCAACATCACGAAGTCTGCCCCGCCGCCGAAAGCTTTCGCAACGTCACCGGGCACGGCGCAGCCCCCATCGCTGACAATCTGCCCGCCGAGGCCGTGCGCCGCATCGGCGCACTCAATAACGGCCGAAAGCTGCGGATACCCTACCCCGGTTTTAACCCGCGTGGTGCAGACCGACCCCGGACCGATGCCCACCTTGACGATATCTGCGCCGGAGAGGATAAGCTCCTCCACCATTTCCCCCGTGACCACGTTACCGGCACAGATAACCTTGTCGGGACAGGCTTCGCGAACGCGCTGCAGGAACTCGACAAAGTGCTCGGAGTAGCCGTTTGCTACGTCCAGACAGATGAATTTTAGCAGTGGCGACAGCGACAGGATTTTCAGCGTTTTGGTAAAGTCAGCTTCGGAAGTCCCGGTTGATACCATCACATGGCGCAGAACGGACTCGCTGCTAAGCGTAATGAACGCCTGCCACTGTTCTACGCTGTAATGCTTGTGAACCGCGGTGAGTAAACCGAATGACGCCAGTGCTTCAGCCATACTAAAGGTACCGACAGTGTCCATATTGGCAGCAATAACAGGGGTTCCCGACCAGCTATGGCCAGAATGCTTAAAGGTGAATGTGCGTTCGAGTTCAACTTCTGAACGGCTCTTGAGGGTAGAGCGCTTTGGACGAATGAGGACGTCTTTAAAACCTAATTTTAAATCTTCTTCAATACGCATGGGATTGTCCTGGTTGGGCTTTAAGCCTGTGGCGTAAGCCGACAAGCACGTAACAGTTTGCACCTTCTCCAGTGGTTTTATCATACTCAGGAATAGCCTCGCGGCAAGGGTTGGTTTTGCATCGCGACTCACAGTTTAGGGTTTCAATTTAGGATAAAAACCCCTTCGGAGTTGGCTTGCATCTACTGCCGATACCTTTATCATTTAGGGTATCGATATTTTCAAAACAGAATCATCCGAGCAAAAGCATGAGTTATATTGTGGCCCTCACCGGCGGTATAGGAAGCGGCAAAAGCACGGTTGCCAACGCGTTTGCGCGTCTGGGCATCACGCTGGTTGACGCCGATGTTATTGCCCGTCGGGTTGTCGAACCCGAGACGCCAGCCCTGCTTGCTCTGGCTGAACGATTTGGTAAACAAGTTATTCAGGAAAATGGTTCACTTAATCGCCCACGTCTGCGCGAAATAATTTTCAGCAATGCAGATGATAAACAATGGGTTAACCAACTCCTCCATCCTATAATACAGGCTGAAACGCAGCGGCTAATTCAGGCTGCCTCGTCGCCTTACGTGCTTTGGGTCGTTCCCCTACTCGTAGAAAATGGATTACAAGCCCGGGCAAATCGGGTACTTGTGGTCGACGTAAGCGAAGAGATTCAGCTTGCACGCACTGTCAGCCGAGACGGCGTAAGCCTCCAGCAGGCAAAAAGTATTATCGCCGCACAGGCTTCCCGCCAGCAGAGGCTGGCCTGTGCGGATGACATTATTGATAACAACGGTGGTCCCGAGACGATCGAGCCGCGTGTTGCTTCATTACATAGCCGCTATCTGGATTTAGCGGCTTCAGCGACCCGACAGGATATTGACAAGAATGAGTGATGTGGTTACTACCGTTCTCTTTGAACATCCTTTAAATGAAAAAATGCGCACCTGGTTGCGCATAGAGTTTCTTTTACAACAGTTACACGCCAATCCACAGCTCGGCACAATCGCTCCTGCCCTGACTTTTTTCCGCACCGCGTCTGATTTATTAGACGTTCTGGAACGCGGCGAAGTCCGCACCGAGCTGTTAAAAGAACTCGAACGCCAACAGCAAAAACTGCTGCAATGGGCCGACGTGCCCGGCGTAGACATGGCCCGTATTCATGCGTTGCGCGTAGAGCTGAAAAATACCGCTGCAGTGCTGATGAGCGCTCCACGTATCGGTCAGGCGTTGAGAGAAGACCGCCTGATAAACCTGGTCAAACAGCGTTTGAGTATCCCTGGCGGCTGCTGTAGCTTTGACCTACCCACGCTGCACATCTGGCTGCACCTGCCTCAGGCTCAGCGCGACAAAGATGTACAGTATTGGCTGGAAACCCTTGAACCACTGAATCGTGCGCTGACCCGCGTTCTGGACCTGATTCGTCAGTCTGGGCCGTTCAGCAACCTGACCAGCCTCAACGGTTTCTTCCAGGACAACGCCGAAGGAGCCGACCTGCTTCGACTGCGCCTTTCTCTGGAACATCAGCTTTATCCTCAGATTTCAGGGCACAAGACGCGTTATGCCATTCGCTTCCTGCCGTTGGATAGCGAAAAAGGCCAGGTTCCGGCCAGACTTAACTTTGAACTTGCCTGCTGCTAGGAGCTGAATATGGATAACGAGATAACTAAAGTACACTGCCCAACCTGTGGCAAGTCGGTGATTTGGGGCGAGCAAAGCCCGTATCGCCCCTTCTGCTGCAAGCGCTGTCAGCTGATTGACCTGGGCGAATGGGCCGATGAAGAAAAACGCATTCCAAGCAAAGGCGAGATTAACGATCTTGACGAGTGGAGCGAAGACGACATCAAATAAATAGGCTAAAAGGCCTGATGCCACCCGCTTTAGGATCCGTTAAGCGGTCCGAACGATGAGAAAATCCGGAACAGGCCCTGTCTCCGGATTTTTTTTGCCAATTTTTCAACGCCTCCGAGTCGGTGTTAAGAACCCAAGGGCGGACAGGAAAGCACAGGCTGCTCCGGCATCATCGCCACGCCACGCCTCCCTTACGACTATTTTCTGTCCTAAATCTCACCTTTCTGCAACGCGGTTACCACCTCGGCGTTGGCAGGTGGGAAATCGCTTTCTTTCAGTTCACGCTGAGCGACCCAACGCTTGGGTTGCCCTTCTTTGCCGTAAGGTTCGCCGGTCCAATGTTGAACCAGGAAGAAGTGCAGATTGACGATACGGTCAGGGAATTTATGCTCCAACGTGCGGACCAGCTCAGGGGCAGAGGCGTCGATACCGACCTCTTCCTGTAGCTCACGGACTAACGCCTGTTCGGCGGTTTCCCCAGACTCTATCTTGCCGCCCGGAAACTCCCAGAAGCCCGCCATATGCGAGGAGGCGTCGCGCTGGGTGATAAATATTTCCTTGTCGGCGTTGCGGATGATCCCTACCGCGATATTCACTTTTTTCACAGTCACTGTGTTTACCTCAAAAGTAAGGGCGGTAATTAGTCAATAATTAACCGCCCTTCATGTCTTTATTCGTCAGACGAGTAGATTAGTTCTGCAGGCGACCGTGGCACTGCTTGTACTTCTTGCCTGAACCGCATGGGCAAGGATCGTTGCGCCCGACTTTACGTTCAGAAGCAACGCTAGATTCGCCGGTGGTAGACAGTTCTTCTTCGAGAGAGGCGACGTGGCTCAGCTGTTGCTGCTGTGCCAGACGCTCTGCTTCTTCGCGACGATGCTCTTCCATCGCTTCAACTTCTTCCGGCATGCGGACCTGCACTTTGCTCAGTACGCTAACCACTTCATATTTCAGTGATTCGAGCATAGAAGCAAACATTGCAAAGGACTCACGCTTGTATTCCTGCTTCGGATCTTTCTGCGCATAGCCGCGCAGGTGGATCCCCTGACGCAGGTAGTCCATTGCCGCCAGGTGCTCTTTCCACAGGGAGTCGAGCGTTTGCAGCATCACACCCTTCTCGAAGTTGCGCATCATGTCCACGCCAACCACTTCTTCTTTGCTCGCGTAAGAGTCTTTAGCGACCTGCAGAATACGCTCACGCAGCGTTTCTTCATGCAGTTCAGGCTCTTTGTCCAACCACTCCTTGATAGGCATTTCCAGCTCGAAGTCGTTCTTCAGACGCTGTTCCAGACCTTCAACATCCCACATTTCTTCCAGAGACTGTGGCGGGATAAAGCTGTCGATGGTGCTCTTGAACACGTCTTCACGGATGCTGGCGATGGTTTCGCTCACGTCGGTGACGTCCAGCAGTTCGTTACGCTGGGTGTAGATAGCGCGACGCTGATCGTTTGCGACGTCATCGTACTCGAGCAGCTGTTTACGGATATCGTAGTTACGGCTTTCGACTTTACGCTGTGCGTTGGCGATAGCCTTGGTCACCCATGGGTGTTCGATGGCTTCGCCCGGCTTCATACCCAGTTTACGCATCATGCTGGCAACGCGGTCAGAGGCGAAGATACGCATCAGTTGGTCTTCCATGGACAGGTAGAAGCGGGATGAACCGGCATCACCCTGACGACCGGCACGGCCGCGCAGCTGGTTATCGATACGACGCGATTCGTGACGCTCGGTACCAATAATGTGCAGCCCCCCCGAGGCAAGAACCGCCTCATGGCGTACGTTCCAGGCTTCTTTGATAGCCGCAATCTGCTCTGGGGTCGCATCTTCACCCAGATTTTCAATCTCGACCTGCCAGCTACCGCCCAGCACGATATCGGTACCACGACCCGCCATGTTAGTGGCGATGGTTACGCGGCTCGGTTGACCGGCCTGAGCAACAATCTCTGCCTCTTTGGCGTGGAACTTGGCATTCAGTACGCTGTGCGCGATACCGGCTTTGGTCAGTTCGTGGGATACCACTTCAGACTTCTCGATAGATGCGGTACCGACCAGAATTGGCTGGCCTTTGGCGCTGCGCTCTTTGATGTCTTCGATGATGGCACCGATTTTTTCCATCTCTGTCATGTAGACCAGGTCAGGCAAATCTTTACGCTGCATTGGACGGTTGGTCGGCACAACGATGGTATCCAGCTTGTAGATGGTGCTGAATTCGAAGGCTTCGGTGTCCGCTGTACCCGTCATACCGGCCAGCTTCTCGTACAGACGGAAGTAGTTCTGGAAGGTAATGGACGCCAGCGTCTGGTTTTCGTTTTGAATATCGACGTTTTCTTTGGCTTCAACGGCCTGATGCAGACCGTCAGACCAGCGACGACCCTGCATGGTACGGCCGGTGTGTTCGTCAACGATGATCACTTCGCCGTCTTTAACGATGTAGTCAACGTCGCGAGTGAACAGCACGTGGGCACGCAGAGCGGCGGTCACGTGGTGCATCAGCATGATGTTGCCCGGAGAGTACAGTGACTCGCCTTCTTCCATGATGCCTTCTTCAGCCAGCAGCTCTTCAATCAGGATCAGGCCACGTTCAGTCAGGTGAACCTGGCGGGCTTTCTCATCCACGGAGAAGTGACCTTCACCCTGGAAGGTGTCAGAGTCTTCTTTTTCCTGACGGATCAGTTTTGGAATCAGCTTGTTAACGCGGATATACATCTCGGAGCTGTCTTCAGCCGGACCGGAAATGATAAGCGGGGTACGTGCTTCATCGATAAGGATGGAGTCAACCTCATCCACCAGCGCGTAGTGCAGCTTGCGCTGAACGCGTTCTTCAATGCTAAACGCCATGTTGTCACGCAGGTAGTCAAAACCGTATTCGTTGTTAGTACCGTAGGTGATGTCCGCTGCGTAGGCCGCACGCTTGGCCGGTGCAGGCATATTTGGCAGGTTGATGCCCACGGTAAGGCCGAGGAACTCGAACAGTGGACGGTTGTTTTCGGCGTCACGCTGTGCCAGATAGTCGTTGACGGTAACAACGTGAACGCCCTTGCCGCTCAGCGCATTTAGGTACGCAGGCAGCGTTGCGGTCAAGGTTTTACCTTCACCGGTACGCATCTCGGCGATACAGCGCTCGTTCAGCACCATGCCGCCCAGCAGCTGTACGTCGAAGTGACGCATGCCGAATACGCGCTTACTTGATTCACGCACCACGGCAAAGGCTTCAGGGATCAGCGTTTCAAGCACTTCGCCCTTCGCCAGACGCGCACGGAATTCGTCGGTCTTGGCGCGCAGCTGCTCGTCTGAAAGTGCCTGAATCTCAGGTTCCAGACGATTGATTTGGTCAACTACCTTGCGCATACGGCGCAGCGTACGGTCATTACGGCTACCAAAAACTTTGGTCAATAATTTGCTTAACATGATTCTTGATTTCTCTTTGAGACCACTCTTGTGGCTACTATTTTTGTTAGTACTTTGGGTCTTGCCCGCACAGTGAACAGGCATGTGCCATGCTTACTGATGCAACGAAAAACGGCAAAGATGCTTCAGAAATGACAATCAAACAAGAAGGGAGTAGGGTCCGGCGCGCGTACCCAGAACCTGGGCGAGCCAGAGTCCGGGCTGATGCCTGGCAGAAGCCGTGAGCAGCAGTTGCTGGGTGTCACGGATGATGACAGGCGGTTTGGCTTCGTGGGTGAGCAGCGAATTTAGAGTTACCAGCAGGGCCATCTGCTGAACGTGCAGCGGCTCGGCATCGGCAGAGGCGAGTTCAGGACTGGCAACGCTGTAGGTCACAACCTGAGGCGCTAGTGCAAAAGAAAGGTGACGGATGACGGTTCGCAGCGCATGCTGCTGCCAGTAGTCGACGCCGACCGAGGCACGGCGATGCGCCTGAAGCCACGCCAGATTGGTCAGTCCGCGAGTGCCGATATTTAAACGGTTTAGACTTGAGGAGGTATTGGTTACACTTGCCAGCTCAGTTTGTGAAAGATTCGTCGACACGCCAAGGCTAGCCGCGACCATCCCCAACAGGAGATGCGGCCAAAAATACCTTCTGCCAAATTGTCGCCAACGATTTAGAATACCAATCACAAGTTTTACAATCCGCCGGAGCTCGTCAATGCGTAACAGCCGCCCACAATTATTAGATATCCTGTTCGATGACGCCACAGCCGCGGGGCAAAGCCCTCTGCGTGCGGTTCAACAACGTGCGGCCGCATTACTCAAGCTCAATCGCGCTGTCAAAGGTCTGTTACCAACCCAAATGCAACCGTGGTGCCGGGTAGGTAATTATCGCCAGGGTGTTTTGGTGCTAGAGATAGCAAATGCCAGCTGGATGATGCGCTTACGTTATGAACAACCGGCGCTTCTCTCTGCACTTCGAGCGCAAATACTACCATCATTGTCTTCAATCGACATCAGGATTAATCCATCGTTGATGGCTAAATCTGAAAACTTATCGCAGAAAGATGATGCAGATTATCAAAAACAGGGCGTATCTCAGGGTCCCTTACCGCCGGTAAGACAACTGAGTAAACAAAGTGCGGATGAGTTGCGATTACTGGCGAGCCGTAGCCCGGAGAAACTTAGAAAGGCATTAGAACGACTGGCTGAAATGGCCGGAGAGGGTGCCAAAACAACCAGTCGTAATAAGTAATATCAGTACCGATTAAGCGAATACTGTAGATGGGGCTTTAAATGCCAATGGCACTTCAGCTTCATCCTGGAAGGTAACGTATTCCCAGGCTTCCTGCTTAGCCAATACCGCTTGCAATAACTTGTTGTTCAACGCGTGACCCGACTTAAAGGTATTAACTGCACCAATAATGTTGTGGCCGCACATAAACAGGTCACCAATACCATCGAGCATTTTGTGACGAACGAATTCATCTTCAAAACGCAGACCATCTTCGTTAAGCACACGGTAATCATCAACAACAATCGCGCAATCAAAGCTGCCACCCAGGCACAATCCGCGTGACTGCAAATACTCGATATCACGTACAAATCCGAAGGTTCGGGCTCTGCTAATCTGGCGAACAAAAGACTCGGCCGAAAACTCTAACTGGAAACGCTTGGCGTCACCTTCAATAGCCGGGTGGTTGAAGTCGATAGTCCAGTCCAATTTGAAACCGTTATAAGGTTTCATTTCAGCCCACTTGTCGCCGTCTTCAACACGCACGGTTTCTTTGATGCGCAAGAATTTCTTGGCGCTGTTTAGGAGTTCGATGCCTGCGTCTAACAACAGATAAACGAAAGGCGCGGCGCTGCCGTCCATAATCGGAATTTCAGGTGCGTCAACTTCGACAATGATGTTGTCGATGCCAAGACCTGCAAGTGCCGCATTAAGGTGTTCCACCGTGGAAATACGCACGTCATGCTCATTAACCAGGCAAGTACAGAGCATGGTATCACGCACGGATTTTGCATCTGCCGGAAAATCAACCGGTGGATTCAAGTCAGTGCGACGATAGATGACCCCGGTATTAGCCGGTGCAGGTCGCAAGGTCAAGGTGACTTTCTTACCGGTATGTAAACCGACACCCGTCGCCTGAACGATACGTTTTAATGTACGTTGTTTGATCATCGTTTTTATCTCGCAATGTTATCCATCCAACCGACCTAAGGTTACCTTAAGATCGGCGGGACAGTTTAGCACAAAGAGCGGAGATCCCAAAATTCGGACTATTCAGAAATTTAGTCCGCCTGCTTACGCAGGAATGCCGGGATGTCCAAATAGTCTGGCTCTTTGTTTGATTGCGTGTTCGGATCATTAACCACCTTCGCTGCTGGCTTGGTCTCCTGCGGCAGCGGCGACATGCCGTGCTGCTGATAACGGTGATCCATAACGGGCTGGCTGGCAGGTTTATTGGTCACCAGAGTGATTTCAGGACGTTTGTCCATGCCAATACCTGTTGCCACCACGGTAACACGCAGTTCGTCGTTCATTTCCGGGTCAAGGGAAGTACCGATAACCACGGTTGCGTTGTCAGAGGCGAAAGCACGAATGGTGTTACCCACGGTTTCAAACTCATCAAGACGCAGGTCGAAGCCCGCCGTGATGTTAACCAGCACGCCGCGCGCGCCCGACAGGTCGATATCTTCCAGCAGTGGGCTGGAGATAGCCATTTCGGCCGCTTCTTCAGCACGGTCTTCACCGCATGCCACGCCAGAGCCCATCATCGCGTAGCCCATTTCGGACATCACGGTGCGCACGTCGGCGAAGTCGACGTTCATCAGGCCAGGACGGGTGATAAGCTCAGCGATACCCTGAACAGCGCCCTTCAGCACGTCGTTAGCCGCGCCGAAAGCGTCGAGTAGAGAAATACCGCGACCCAGAACTTTAAGCAGCTTATCGTTCGGGATAGTGATCAGTGAGTCAACGTGTTTAGACAGCTCGGCAATACCCTGCTCCGCGAATGCCATACGCTTCTTGCCTTCGAAATTGAAAGGCTTGGTCACGACGGCCACGGTCAGAATACCTAAATCTTTTGCGACTTCAGCAACAACAGGCGCTGCACCGGTACCGGTACCGCCACCCATACCTGCTGCGATGAACACCATGTCTGCGCCTTCGAGTGCAACTCGCAGGGCTTCACGATCTTCTTCAGCAGAATTGCGACCCACTTCCGGGTTCGCACCAGCACCCAGACCTTTGGTAATACCGCTACCAATCTGGATGGTCTGGCCTACAGCCGTTTTACGCAATGCCTGAGCATCGGTATTCACGGCAAAGAATTCAACACCTTCGATGCGCTCACGCACCATGTGCTCAACAGCGTTGCCACCGCCACCGCCGACGCCGATGACTTTAATCACCGCGTCGTTGGTCAGTTCCATAGGTTCAAACATAGTTTCTCTCCGTTTTGTGCCTGTCGCTTCGGGATCACCAATAACTCCACTATGATCCCGTTATTGAAACATTAAAACTCTTTTCTCAGCCAACTATTGATTCTTTTGAACCAATTGCCCACTGAGGCGCGTTTTTCCACTTCAGCCTCACCGCTCAGGTGAGACTCTTTACCATAGTGCAGTAGCCCTACAGCGGTTGAGTAGTAAGGTTCCTGCGCATAATCTGTCAGCCCGGTAATGTTCAAAGGTTGACCAATACGTACCTGGGTATGGAATACCCGCTGTGCACAAGCTGCCAGACCATCGATTTGTGCTGCACCTCCGGTAAGAACGATACCAGCGGCCAGATGGTGTTTTACGCCCTGTTGGCGTAACTGTTCCTGCAACTGCAAAATCTCGTCGTTGACCAGATTCAGCAATTCCGTGTAACGCGGTTCGATTACCTCTGCAAGCGTCTGACGCTGTAGGCTGCGCGGAGGACGTCCCCCAACGCTGGGTACCTCGACGTTTTCATCTTTACCCACAATCGAACCGAGTGCGCAACCATGACGCACTTTAATGGCTTCGGCGTCGGTTGGCGGTGTACCGAACGCATAGGCGATATCACTGGTGACCACGTTACCCGCATACGGGATAACCTTAGTATGACGCAGCGCGCCGCCAGTATAAACGGCGATATCCATAGTACCGCCACCGATATCTACCACACAAACGCCCAGCTCACGTTCATCTTCAGTCAATACAGCATAGCTTGCGGCAAGACCGGCGAAAATCAGCTGATCAACCTTGAGTCCGCAGCGTTCAACCGCCTTGACGATGTTCTTTGCCATATCGTTATGGCAGGTGATCAGGTGAACCTTGGCCTGCATACGCACGCCGGAAAGTCCGACCGGATTCTTAATGCCTTCCTGATAATCGATGGCATATTCCTGAGGAATAACGTGCAGCACGCGATGCTCGTCACGTACGCGTACCGATTTAGCGGTATGCACCACGTTTTCTACATCTTCCTGCGTTACTTCCTCTTCCGAAATAGGAACCATCCCTATTTCATTCTGGCAACTGATATGTTTACCCGATAAAGCAAGGTAAACAGAGGAAATTTGGCAATCCGCCATCAATTCAGCCTGATCGATTGCACGCTGTACGCATTTAACGACCGACTCGAGGTCGTTCACGCCGCCCTTATCCATACCTCGGGAAGGGCAACTTCCCACGCCGATAATGTTGACCATGCCATCGGGCAGAACTTCCCCTACCAGTGCAGCAACCTTTGCCGTACCGATCTCCAGCCCAACTACCAGTTTTCTGTCCGTCGACTTGATCATTGTTGTTTAGCCTGTGCCTGATTCTGCTTAATGTTGTTTTGCTGACCGACTTTTTGTCCATCACTGCCATTTGGGTCGATAAACGCCGGGGCCCATCCCACCGCTGCACCGCTTTCATAACGTAAATCAACGTAGCTAATACGTTTCTTATCGGCATCGGCCTGCTGCTGCAAACGCGGATAAAGCTCGATAAAGCGCTGCAAACGCCCGGTGCGATCGTCACGCCCCAAGTCGATGCGGGTGTCATCGTCCAGCGTTATCTGCCAGGAGTGACGCGCCGTCATAGAAACTGACTTGAGCGTAAACTTTCCGACGGAAGACGCTGCCGCCAGCTGTTGGCTCATGGTCTGATAACCCTGCAAAACGTCCTGCTCGCTGCCTTCCGGACCGTACAGCAACGGCATTTTCTGCTTGGCGACACGTTCTGCCGGAATACTGAAAGACTTGCCGTCGGCATCGACCATATGCAAATCATTCCAGTGCGCGACCGGCACGTACTCCACCACATGTATCTTCAGTTCGTTCGGCCACTGTTTGCGAACACTGGCCTGTTTGATCCACGGCAGACGCTCTATCTGCTGCTGAATGACGTTAACGTCCTGTGTCATAAAGGTCCCGGGCTCGCCCAGTGACAGTATGGCCTGACGAATATCGTCGTTGGTGGTGTAGTGACGCTCACCGGTCACCACCAGTTCAGACAGCGGAAGACGCTTGGCATCGTCCATCCAGCTCAGTACCGCCCAGGCACTCCAGCCGATGGTCGCCAACACCATAAGCAGGAACAACATTCCCGCCAGCTGACCGCCGTTACTACGACGGCCTTGGGTTTCTGCCTTCGTCGTTCGCTCTCGTGCATTTAGGGCAGCTTGAGACATATCAGTCGGCGAGCTCCAGAATGCGGGCTACCAGCTGCGGGAAACTCAGTCCCGCCTGTTTGGCCGCCATCGGCACCAAACTGTGGCTCGTCATACCCGGTGATGTATTGACTTCAAGCAGGTTGAAGTTCCCCTCGCTGTCCTGCATCACGTCGACGCGGCCCCAGCCGCTGCAATCCAGCGCGCGATAAGCCTGTAGCGCCAGATCGGACAGCTGTTGTTCCTGTTCGGCACTCAGGCCGCTCGGACAAAAATATTGCGTCTCGTCAGAGATATATTTCGCCTGATAGTCGTAGAAGATACCCGCAGGCTGGATGCGAATAGACGGCATCACCTGGTCACCAACGATAGCGACGGTATATTCTGGACCACTCAACCATTGTTCTATCAGCAGGTCGTCGTCGTGACGGAATGCCTCTTCCAGCGCCGGCAAGAGTTCTTCAGGCGCGTTAACCTTACTCATGCCCACGCTCGAACCTTCGCGGCTCGGCTTGACGATGACCGGCAGGCCGAGCGCGTTGATTTTGTCGCGCAAAGCGCCCTGCCCTGCCTGGTCTAGCTGTTTTTTATTCAACGCCACGAAAGGCGAAACAGGCAGACCCAGCGATTGCCACACCAGTTTGGTGCGGAATTTGTCCATCGTCAGCGCAGAAGCCATCACGCCGCTGCCGGTGTAAGGCAGACCCAGATGCTCAAGCACGCCTTGCAGCGTGCCGTCTTCACCACCACGGCCGTGCAGAGCGATAAACACCTTGCCGAAGCCTTGCTCTTTCAGAGCGGTCACGGAAACCGTTTTGGTGTCGACCGCGTGCGCATCGATACCAGCTTCACGAAGGCCCGCCAGTACGGCAGCGCCAGACTGCAAAGACACTTCGCGCTCGGCGGAAGTGCCGCCGAACAGTACCGCCACTTTAGTCTTGCTATTAGACATAGTGCTCATCTCCCTTCTTGGCCGCCTGCAATTTTTGGTCAGCCAGTTTACGAGCCACCTTGCCAATATTTCCCGCGCCCTGAACCAGAATCAGGTCATTGGCGTCGAGGATGGGTGCCAGAATGCCCGGCACCGCATCAATATCTGAAACCAGAATCGGGTCCAGCTTGCCGCGCGCACGAATGGTGCGGCACAGCGAACGGCTGTCTGCGCCCGGAATCGGCGCTTCACCGGCTGGATACACGTCGAGCATCACCAGTAAATCAACCTGAGACAGCACGTTGGCGAAATCGTCATACAGGTCACGGGTGCGCGTGTAGCGATGCGGCTGGAACACCATGACCAGACGTTTGTCCTCCCACCCTGCGCGCGCAGCCTTGATGGTCGCGTCGACTTCGGTGGGGTGGTGACCGTAGTCATCCACCAGCATCGCAGTGCCTTCTTTGCCGTTGACGTTCTCGAGCGGGAACTCGCCGAGGAAGTCAAAGCGGCGTCCGGTCCCCTGGAAGCCCGCCAGCGCGGTCAGGATAGCGTCGTCACTGATGTCTTCATCGGTCGCCACGGCGATAGCGGCGGCGGCATTCAGCGCGTTATGGCGGCCCGGTGCGTTGAGCATAACCTCAATCGGCGTCTTGTCCTGGCGGCGCACGGTAAAGTGCCCCTGCGAACCCACCTGACGGTAATCTTCGATAAACACGTCGGCATCTTCGCTGAAACCATATGTCGTGACATGACGGCCCACGCGCGGCAACAGCTCGCGGATAACCGGATCGTCAATGCACATCACTGCACGGCCGTAGAACGGCAGATTGTGCAGGAAGTTGATGAACGTCTGCTTGAGGATCTCGAAGTCACCCTGATAGGTGTCCATGTGATCCGCTTCGATGTTGGTCACAATCGCCACCATCGGCTGCAAATGCAGGAAAGACGCGTCACTTTCGTCTGCTTCGGCAATCAGGAAACGGCTCGAACCCAATCGTGCGTGGGTGCCTGCCGCCTTAACCAAACCGCCGTTGACGAAGGTCGGATCCAGTCCGGCCTCGGCATAAATACTGGTCACCATCGCAGTGGTAGTGGTCTTGCCGTGCGTACCGGCGACGGCAATGCCGTGGCGGAAACGCATCAGCTCGGCCAGCATCTCGGCGCGGCGAATGACCGGAATACGGGCTTCGCGTGCGGCGATCAGCTCAGGGTTGTCCGCAGAGATGGCCGTTGAGACCACGACAACGCTGGCGTCGAGCACGTTCTCAGGGCGGTGATTAAAGTAAATCGTCGCGCCCAATGCGGACAGCTGCTGGGTTACCGGATTTGGTGCCAGGTCTGAACCGCTGATTTGGTAACCTTCATTAGCCAACACTTCGGCGATACCACCCATGCCGGCACCACCGATGCCAACAAAGTGTATGTGCCGGACGCGATGCATCTCGGGCACGAAGGTACGCAGTTTCGCCAATTGTTGTGTATTCACGTTTCTCATAAACCTTTGTTAATCGGACTCACGGCCTGATACGGCCATCAGTCACTCGTTTTCATTTGTTGCTTGCCGCAACCACTTCGGCGGCAACGCGTTCAGTCGCATCAGGGATGGCGGCTGCGCGGGCATTGCGCGCCATCTCAAGCAGGCTCTGACGATCCCAGCTGGCCAGAATGTCGGCCACGGCACCGGCGTTAAAATCCTTTTGCTCGATAATTCTGGCGGCACCGGCTTTCTCAAGCGGCAGCGCGTTCCAATACTGCTGGCGGTCTTTATGCTGGAAAGGCACAAAAATTGCCGGTAAGCCTGCGGCGGCAATTTCGCTGACGGTGAGAGCACCGGAACGGCACACTACAACATCAGCCCAGGCGTAGGCTTGCGCCATATCATCAATAAACTCGGTCACGTTATGCTGCGTCTGACCGGCCTGCTGATACGCCTCATTTACGGCGTCTAACGCGCCCTTTCCGACCTGATGCCAGAGAGTGACGCGGTCGCCCAGCAGCGCGGCGACTTCCGGCATCGCTTGATTCAGCACGCGCGCGCCCTGACTGCCGCCGACCACTAAAATTCTTATCGGACCTTCACGTCCGGCAAAACGCGCATCGGGTAAAGGCAGCGCCAATACGTCAGTTCGCACCGGATTACCGACCACGGCCGCCTTGCGAAACGCGCCGGGGAACGCCTGCAATACCGTTTTGGCGATACGTGACAGCCAACGGTTGGTCAAACCGGCAATACCGTTCTGCTCATGCAGCACCACTGGAATACCGCAGGACCACGCGGCCAAACCGCCCGGACCTGAAACGTATCCGCCCATGCCCAACACCACATCGGGCTGGAAGCGGCGCATAATGGCTTTCGCCTGACGCCACGCATGATATATGCGAATGGGGGCGGTCAGTTGCGCTTTCAGACCTTTCCCACGTAATCCGGCAATTTTAATGAAATCTATTTCAATTCCGTGCCTGGGAACGAGATCCGCTTCCATTCTGTCAGCGGTTCCTAACCAACGAACTTCCCAGCCTTGCGCCATCAGATGATGTGCTACGGCCAGGCCAGGGAACACGTGGCCTCCAGTGCCGCCTGCCATCACCATCAAACGCTTGGTCTTGCCACTCATCGGGCACTCCTTACAAACGCCTGGGCTTTTGCCAGACGCGTTTCAAAATCTATTCTCAACAGCAGCGTCAGCGCCGTTGACATAATCAGCAGGCTCGAGCCGCCGTAGCTTATCAGCGGCAGGGTCAGGCCCTTGGTCGGCAACATGCCCGCAGCTGCGCCTACGTTAACCAGCGCCTGGAAGCTAATCCATACGCCAATTGAGCAGGCAAGGAACCCAGAAAATCGCTGATCCAGCTCCAGAGCGCGTCGGCCAATGGACATAGCGCGAAAAGCGACGAAGAATACCATTAACAGTACTAAAACCACACCGAAATACCCCAATTCCTCACCTAAAATCGAGAAGATGAAGTCGGTATGCGCCTCGGGCAGATATTCCAGCTTTTGTACTGAGTTTCCAAGGCCTTGGCCCCAAAACTCCCCACGCCCAAATGCCATCAGTGATTGGGTCAACTGGTAGCCACTGCCGAACGGATCGGCCCAGGGGTTCCAGAACGAGGTTACGCGGCGCATACGGTAAGGTTCGGTTACGACCAGTATTGATACCGCGAACAGTCCAGAGCCGATAATGGCCAGGAACTGCCACAGCTTTGCGCCCGCCAGGAACAGCATCGCCAGCGTGGTAACAAACAGCACGATTACGGTACCGAGGTCAGGCTGCAACAGCAGCAGCACGGCCAGAATAACCATCACGCCCATCGGTTTGCAGAAGCCCCAAAAGTTGCTTCGCACCTCGTCGACCTTACGCACCAGATAGCTGGCCAGATAGCAAAACAGCGACAGCTTGGAGAACTCGGCGGGCTGAATACGCAGCGGCCCGAGTGAGATCCAACGCGATGCCCCGTTGATTGAGCTACCGACGCCCAATACGACAATCAGCATGATGATGGAGATAAACAGCAGCACATTGCTGTATTTCTGCCACACCATCATCGGGATGCGCAGTGTAATCAGCCCGAGGATGAAGGCCATGACCAGATAGACGGCATCACGTTTGGCAAACATGAAAGGATCGTTCGCCAGGCGCTGACCGATAGGCATTGAGGCCGAGGTCACCATCACAAAACCGACAATCGCCAGACCAAACACCATCCACATCAGCGTGCGGTCATAAAGCACTAGCGTGAGATTATCGCCCTCTTTGGCGCCCATCACCCAGTCGTTGGCTTTACTGCCCATGCCTTTCAGCAGGCCGAGGCCAGGCAGTCGTAGACGAATACGCATCAGCCAAGCTCCTTAGCCAGTGCGGTAAAGACATCGCCGCGTTGCTCGAAATTCTTGAATTGGTCGAGGCTGGCGCAGGCCGGTGACAGCAACACCATATCGCCCGGCTGCACGCGACCTGCGATGTCGCGCATCGCCTGTTCCAGGGTGTCAAACAGCGAAGACACCTCAGGGCGCAGCTCGGCCAGCTCGCCACCGTCGCGGCCAAAGCAGTAAACGCGCACCTTGTCACCCTGCAAGTAAGGCAGCAACGGGGTGAAATCGGCCGACTTGCCGTCTCCCCCCAGCAGCAGATGCAGCGTGCCGTCAACCTTCAGGCCGTTTAATGCGGCCTCGGTACTGCCAACGTTGGTCGCTTTCGAATCGTTTATCCAGCGCACGCCGTTGTGCACAAAAGCAATCTGAAAGCGATGTGCCAGCCCGGTAAAAGTGGTCAGCGCCTTGAGGCTTGAGGCTCGAGGAATACCCACTGCATCGGCGAGCGCCAGCGCAGCCAGCGCGTTGGTATAGTTATGACGCCCCGTCAGCGGCATCTCGCGGGTGTTGAAAATTTTCTCACCGCGCACGCGCAGCCAGATATCACCCTGCTGCTGATTCAGATGGTAATCGCCGACGTCAACGCCAAAGCTGACGCAGCGCGCGTCCGCACCGCGAATCGGCATGCTGAGGGCATCATCCGCATTCACCACGCACAGTTTCGCGTTCTCATAAACCTTCAGCTTGGCCGCACGGTACTGCTGCAGGCCAAACGGATAGCGGTCCATATGGTCTTCGGTTACGTTCAAAATCGTGGCCGCTGCGGCATGCAGGCTGTGAGTTGTCTCCAGCTGGAAGCTCGACAGTTCAAGCACAAACAGCTGGTAGTCATGGCCCAGCATACTCAGCACTGGCAGCCCAATATTGCCGCCCACGCCGACCTGCCACCCTGCGGCCCTGCCCATCTCGCCGACCAGGCTGGTCACGGTGCTTTTACCGTTTGAACCGGTAATCGCCACGATAGGAACGTTGACTTCGCGACAAAACAGTTCGATATCGCCAACAATCTCAACGCCGGCATCAGCGGCCGCACTCAGTGCCGGAGTCGCTAACGCCATGCCCGGACTGGCAACAATCAGATCGGCGTCAAGCAGCCACTCTTCATTCAGTGAACCTAAATGACGCTCGATGGCGTCCGACAGCTTGTCGAGTCCCGGCGGACTGACACGGGTATCGATAACACGCGGCGTCACGCCGCGTGAAACAAAGAAATCAACACAGGAGAGGCCCGTAAGCCCCAACCCGATAATGACCACTTTTTTACCCTGATAGTCAGTCATAGTTAGCGCACCTTCAGCGTCGCCAGGCCAATCAGCACCAGCATCAGCGAAATAATCCAGAAGCGCACGATAACGCGAGGTTCCGGCCAGCCTTTCAGCTCATAGTGGTGGTGAATCGGCGCCATGCGGAAAATACGTTGTCCGCGCAGCTTAAAGGAGCCCACCTGCAAAATAACCGACAGTGTTTCCACCACGAATACGCCGCCCATAATCAACAGCAGGAACTCCTGACGCAGCAGTACGGCGATGGTGCCCAGTGCGCCACCCAGCGCCAGAGAACCAACGTCACCCATGAAGACCTGCGCCGGGTAAGTGTTGAACCACAGGAATCCGAGGCCAGCCCCCACGATGGCGGTACATACGATAACCAGCTCACCCGCGTGGCGCAGATAAGGAATGTGCAGATAGTTGGCAAAGTTCATGTTACCGGTCGCCCAGGCTACCAGCGCGAATCCGGCCGCCACGAACACCGTTGGCATAATCGCCAGGCCGTCCAGACCGTCGGTCAGGTTTACCGCGTTGCTGGTGCCGACTATCACGAAGTAGCTCAGCAGAATGTAAAGCAGGCCCAGCTGCGGCATGATGTCCTTGAAGAACGGCACCACCAGCTCGGTCGCAGGCGTATCTTTACCCACTGCGTACATGGTGAAGGCCACGACCAGCGCAATCACCGACTGCCAGAAGTATTTCCAGCGGGCGATCAGACCTTTGGTGTCTTTGCGCACCACTTTGCGGTAGTCATCAACGAAACCGACCACGCCGTAACCTACCAGCACAAACAGCACGCACCATACGTAAGGGTTTGATGGATAAGCCCACATCAGGACCGATACGGTGATTGAAAACAGAATCAGCACGCCGCCCATGGTTGGAGTACCGCGTTTGCTGAAGTGTGATTCCGGACCGTCATGGCGAACAACCTGACCAATCTGCAGCTTCTGCAAATAGGCAATCAGGCGCGGACCCATCCACAGCGAGAGGAACAGGGCCGTCAGCAGGCTGACAATGGCGCGAAACGTCAGGTATGAAAAGACGTTAAAGCCTGAATAATATTTGACCAAGTGCTCGGCCAGCCAAACTAACATGTTGCATTCTCCTGTAACGCCCGTACTACCTGCTCCATCGCGGCACTACGTGAACCTTTAATTAAAACGGTAATTACCGCGTGTTCAGATAACAAGCTGGCTAAACGGGCCGTTACAGCCGCTTTATCCTGAAGATGTTCGCCACAGCCACTGGCATCGCTGATTGCGCGACTGAAGTGACCGACGGTTAAAACTTTATCAATACCGGCGAGACGAATAGCTTCACCAACCTCGCGGTGGCAGGCTTCGCTCTCATCGCCCAGCTCTGCCATGTCGCCCAGCGCCATTACCCGGTATCCCGGCATCTCTGCCAGCACCTGAGCCGCCGCGGTCATCGACCCCACGTTAGCGTTGTAGCTGTCGTCGAGCAGCGTTTTGCCTTCCGCCAGACGAACCGGGAACAGACGCCCTTTCACCGCCTGTAGCGAAGAAAGCCCCTCACGTACCGCCTTGAGCGTCGCACCGACAGAAAGCGCCAGCGCGGCCGCGGCCAGCGCGTTAGCCACGTTATGACGTCCCGGCAGCGGCAGACTGATATCGATTTGCCCCTGCGGCGAGTGCAGCGTAAAGGTGGTATTGAAGGCATTTACAGTGACGTTGCTGGCATAGAAGTCGACGCCTTCGGCCGCGTCAGGCGAAAAGCGCCAGACGGTTTTATTGCCGATACGCGCCTGCCAGTGCGGCCAGTCGTTACTGTCCGCGTTAATGATGGCGATGCCGTCAGCCGGCAGACCGTCGAAAATTTCGCCTTTTGCCTTGGCAACGCCCGCCAGCGACCCGAACCCTTCCAGGTGCGCCGCAGACAGGTTGTTGACCAACGCGGTTTGCGGACGAGTCAGGTCTGTGGTGTAGGCAATCTCGCCCTGATGGTTGGCACCAAGCTCAACCACGGCAAAGTCATGTTCAGGGGTCAGGCGCAGCAGCGTCAGCGGCGCGCCGATGTCATTATTGAAGTTGCCCGCGGTGTACAACACGTTGCCGCACTGGCGCAGAATGGCCGCGGTCATCTCTTTCACCGAGGTCTTGCCGGAAGAACCGGTCAACGCAACCACACGAGCCGGAACCTGCTGACGCACCCAGGCACCCAATTTTCCCAGCGCAATGCGGGTATCGGCCACGACCAGCTGAGGCGCCTCCACCGGCAGACGTTTGCTAACGATGAGCGCTGCCGCCCCGGCCTTGACCGCATCGGCGGCGAAGTCGTGCGCATCAAAATTTTCACCTTTAAGGGCGATAAACAGGCAGCCCGGCGTGATTTGACGCGTATCGGTGGTCACCGCATCAATCTGCGTGTCGTTACCGAACAGTTCAGCGCTCAGCACGTCGGTCAGTTTTTGTAGAGAAACCGGGATCATGCAATCACCCCCAACAGGCGCGCGGCGGTAACGCGATCCGAGTAATCGAAACGCTGGTTGCCGACCAATTGGTAATCTTCGTGGCCCTTGCCCGCCAGCAGCACTACGTCATTCTCAGTCGCCTGCATGATAGCGCTGGTTACCGCTTCGGCGCGGCCAGGGATCGCCAGCGCACGGCCAGCATCGAGCAAGCCGGAAAGGATGTCGTTGATGATGGCACGAGGGTCTTCGCTGCGCGGGTTGTCGTCGGTCACCACAACGCAGTCGGCGTACTGCTCGGCAATGCCCCCCATCAGAGGGCGTTTGCCTTTATCGCGGTCACCGCCGCAGCCGAACACGCACCACAGCTTGCCGGTGCAGTGCAGACGAGCCGCCGCCAACGCCTTCTCCAGCGCATCGGGGGTGTGGGCATAATCGACGACGACGGTCGGACGGCCGGGCGCATGGAACACTTCCATACGACCGCAAACCGGCTGTAGCTGCGGCGCGGTTTTCAATAATTCGTCAAAGGCATAGCCGAGCGACAGCAGCGTACCCAGTGCAACCAGCAGGTTACTGACGTTGAAAGCGCCCATCAGACGGCTTTCGAGCACGCCATTGCCCCAGCTTGAGTCCAGCTCGACCGTCGCCCCTTTGTCGTGATAGCTCACGCGGGACGCAGACAGCCAGCGCCCTTTCCAGTCAGCCGGTAATTTGTTTTCCATGCTGACGGCCACGGCATCCGGCAGTTTTGCCAACCAGCGCTGCCCCACGCTATCGTCAGCGTTGATAATTTTCTGCTCACTTTCGTGGGTCGAAAACAGCTGCCACTTGGCCTCTTCGTAATGCTGCATGTCACCGTGGTAATCCAGGTGATCGCGGCTCAGGTTGGTGAAGGCCGCTGCGGCAAAGGGCAGAGCCGAGACACGGTGCTGCACCAGACCGTGCGAAGAGACTTCCATCGCGGCAAAGGTCGCGCCCTGCTGCACTAAATCGCCCAGGATTTGCTGCACCTGGACCGCAGAGCCGGTCGTATTTTCAGCCGGTACTACGCGGTTGAGCAGGCCGTTTCCGACGGTACCCATCACGGCACTGGTTTCGCCCAACAGCTGCGCCCACTGCGCCAACAGCTGCGTCGTGGTGGTTTTGCCGTTGGTGCCGGTCACGCCAACCAGACGCAGCGCGGCGCCAGGCTGTTCATAGAATCGACCTGCTATCTCCGACAACAGCAGATTCAGGTTATCCAGATACACCACGGGCACGCCGTGCTGAACTCTGACAGCGCCGTGTTCGGCCTGTCCCTGCGCTTCTGCGACTACCGCGCTAACGCCCTGCGCAATAGCCTGAGGAATATAGTGACGGCCATCGCTCGTATGGCCAGAAATCGCGACAAACAGATCGCCAGCAGCCGCAGTGCGGCTGTCGAGCGTCATGTCTTTTAACACCGTGTTCGGGGCATCACTCACCCAAGGTGCAAGTAGGTCGCGTAAATTACGATCTGTCACCTGAAGCCTCTTTTTGATTATTGACAATGTCATTGCCTACGTCCGTCGGTAAGGCGTCCGGCTCAACGTTCATCGTGCGCAGTACGCCGCCCATGATGGCGCCAAATACCGGTGCGGATACCGCACCACCGTAGTATTTACCCGCCTGAGGATCGTTAATGACGACCACCAAGGCAAATCGAGGATGACTCGCAGGCGCAACGCCCGCGGTATAGGCAATGTACTTGTTCATGTATTGGCCATCCGGGCCAACTTTTTTTGCCGTACCGGTTTTGATGGCGATGCGGTAACCCTTGATAGCGGCCTTAACGCCACCACCACCGGGAAGCGCGACGCTTTCCATCATGTGAACAACGGTACGCACCAGGGGTTCAGGGAAAACACGTTCACCGGAGACCGGCGGATCAACTTTGGTTATCGACAGCGGACGGGCAATGCCCATGCTGCCAATCGTTGCATAGACTCGCGCTAGCTGGAGAGGTGTCACCATTAGCCCGTAGCCGAAAGAGAAGGTGGCCCTCTCTATGTCAGACCACCGTTGTTTTTTTGGATATAAGCCACTGCTTTCCCCAACCAGTCCCAAATTGGTGGGTTTACCCAATCCGAAGCGCGAGTAAGTATCTACCAGCTCTGCGGACGGCATCGCTAACGCCAGTTTTGAAACACCGACGTTACTCGACTTCTGTAGGATACCGGTGATGGAAAGCTCCGGGTATCTCGCGACGTCTTTGATTTCCTTACCGTTAATGCGGTACGGCAGGGTGTTTAATACGCTATTTTCCTTGATGACACCGCGTTTGAGCGCCGTCATCACCACCATTGGTTTCACCGTTGAGCCCGGCTCGAAGATATCGGTGATCGCGCGGTTACGCATGGTCTCTTGCGGGGTACCAGCAAGGTTGTTTGGGTTATAGGAGGGGCTATTGGCCATCGCCAGGACTTCGCCGGTATTAACGTCAACCAGCACGGCAGTGCCCGACTCGGCCTTGTTAAACGCCACGGCATTGTTCAGTTCACGATAAACCAGTGCCTGCAGACGTTCGTCAATACTGAGCACCAGATTATGCGCGGCCTGGCTGTCTAAGGTGGAGATATCTTCGATGACGCGGCCAGAGCGGTCTTTACGCACCGTACGCTCACCGGGTTGGCCGGTCAGCCAGCGGTCAAAGCTCTTCTCGACGCCTTCGATTCCCTGCCCGTCAATGTTGGTCACGCCGATAACGTGCGCCGTGACCTGACCCGCAGGATAGTAGCGGCGCGATTCCTGACGCAGGAAGATGCCCGGAAGTTTCAGCTTGCGGATGTAGTCGCCGATAGCCGGGTTAATCTGGCGCGCCAGATAGACAAAGCGACCTTTAGGATTAGCATTAACGCGGCTGGTCAGTTGGTCGAGCGGCATATTGAGTGCATCGGCCAGCGCTTTCCAGCGGTTATCAACGGTAATACCGCCGTGCTCATTGACCTCTTTCGGGTCAGCCCAGATGGCGTTTACCGGCACGCTGACCGCCAGAGGACGACCGGCGCGATCGCTTATCATGCCGCGAGAGGTTGGAATAGCCTGAACGCGGAGCGAACGCATGTCGCCCTCACGCACCAGCCTGTCGGGGTTGATGACCTGAAGATAGGCGACGCGGGACATCAACCCTATCAGCCCCAGAAGAATGCAGCCGCACAGCAACGCAAAACGCCAGCTTACAAAGCTGGCTTTATCTTCCTGACGCTTAAACTTCGCGGCACGTGTCGCTTTCATCTGTCGCTTGTCATCTCCATGAGCAAATTGCCTTTAACCGAGTGGCAGAAGCCTTAAAGCAGAATAATTTTATTGCTGCACAACAATGGTTTCCTGAGAAGGGTCAACATGTTGCATCTGCAATTTTTCCGTTGCGATACGTTCTACCCGGCTGTGATCGCCGAGGGCATTCTCTTCGAGGATTAGGTTGCGCCATTCAATATCCAGCGCATCCTTTTCCAAAACCAGCTGTTCACGCTGAGCCGTCAGCAGACGCGTTTTATGTGATACCGTAACGACCGCCATAGCGCTTATCAGAGTCGAGACAAGCAAAATCATCGGGATCTTTCCGTTGCGCAAAATGTCGCTGAAAATGACCCCAACCAAACCATGACGCTCATTACCTATCATTGCGCGGTCCTCGCGGCAAAACGCAGTACTGAACTGCGTGCTCGTGGATTTTCTGCCACCTCGGCCTCCGACGGCATCATTTTGCCGATGGATTTAAGGGTGCGTCCTCCGAGACTCTGCAGCTGCGCTTCGGTCATCGGGATCCCCGATGGCACCTGCGGTCCCCGGCTGTGCTGGCGAATAAATCGTTTAACAATTCTGTCTTCCAGCGAGTGGAAACTGATGACGGACAGGCGGCCATCGGTTGCCAGAACTTCGAGTGCGCCGTCGAGTGCGCGTTCTATCTCTTCCAGCTCGCTGTTGATATAAATACGCACAGCCTGGAAGCTGCGCGTCGCCGGATGCTTATGCTTCTCACGAATCGGTGAGGCATTGGCAATCAGGTCGGCCAGCTCCTTGGTGCGCGTCATTGGCTGTTCGCGGTTGCGTTCAACGATGGCGCGGGCAATACGCTTGGCGAAACGTTCTTCGCCGAAAGTCTTCAATACCCAGGCAATATCTTCGGCTTCTGCCTTCATCAACCATTCAGCTGCTGAATAACCACGGCTCGGATCCATACGCATGTCCAGAGGTCCGTCACGCATAAACGAGAAGCCACGCTCCGGATCGTCCAACTGCGGCGAAGATACGCCAAGATCCAGCAAAATACCGTCAATCTTGCCTACCAGGCCGCGATCCTTGACGTATTCTGCCAGCTCGGAAAACGGGCCATGCACGATAGAAAAACGTGGATCGTCAATCGCCTTCGAGGCTTCGATCGCCTGAGGATCGCGGTCGATAGCCAATAAACGTCCTTCAGGGCCAAGCTGTGACAAAATCAGTCGCGAATGACCGCCGCGACCAAAGGTTCCATCAATGTAAATGCCGTCGGGGCGAATGTTCAGCCCATTTACGGCTTCATCCAATAACACGGATGTATGTTTGTAATTTTCAAGCATGCTTATAGTGACAAGTCCTGTAATCTCTCGGAAAGCGGTTCCTGAGACGATTGTTCAGCGTCAATGTCTTCCTTGACTTGTTGATACCAGGTCTGTTCATCCCACAGTTCAAACTTGTTGAACTGCCCAACCAGCATCACTTCTTTGGCCAGCCCAGCGTGCTGTCGCAAAGTGTTTACGATGAGCAGACGCCCGGCGTTATCCATCTGACATTCACTCGCGTGACCCAATAACAAACGCTGAATACGACGCTCGACCGGGTTCATGCTCGACAGACGGGACAATTTTTGTTCGATAACTTCCCATTCGGGCAAGGTGTAAAGAAGCAGGCATGGGTGATGAAGATCGATGGTGCAGACCATCTGACCTTGCGACTCTTCGCTCAGCAAATCCCGATATCGGGTGGGTACGGCAAGCCGCCCTTTGCTGTCGAGGTTAACCATCGTTGCCCCACGAAACATACCTGAGCTACCCCTCAATGACCCTTTTCACCACTTTACACCACAAATTCCCACTTAAAGGAGTTTACGGATGCTTTTAAAACCTTGTCAAGCCAGAGAGGCCAAGGTTTCCGATTATTTACAGGCAATAAGTTAGGCAAAATCCGAACCTTGAAGGGGTCTTTCTGAGGGATTAAAAAATAACGCTATGATTAGTTGAGGAAAAATCATTTAAATAACAATAACGGTCAAAATTAAATCAACTTGGCCATTATTTATCTAATTATATTCTTCTGCTACCGATCTCTCATTTCTTAAAACCACGAACTTTGCTAATTACTTTAAAACCAGCGCCAAGCTTTAAGCACCTAAAAAAGGTCCACCACGCTCACCAACCCCGCTTGCTGCGGCTTTTGCAGCTAAAGGAGCAAGGTTCAAAACCGTCTGGCCAAATTAAGCCGGGAATTCTACAGCAGAATAGGGCGTAATAATCACGTATTTTTAAAATTGATTATTCCATTTTTATTAGCGAAACCATTTTCAAATAATTATTTGTGTGAGATTGCTCTTAATCTTAATGGTTAATGCCCTTTTAAGAATACCCGCAATGTTGTTGGCTGAAATTCCGCCATGAGAAAAGTATTGTTTTGTAAAGCTAAGGAAAAAGAGAGGCAGAGGGCAATGGAAGCGGAAAAGCGTGAACGCTTAATCCGCTTCACATTATCACTTACGACTAAGGCGACCGCGGCGGAAAAGATTGCGGCGAATGCGGGTGAGGCCGGCTTTCGGTTTCTTCGGCTCATCAAGGCAGGCAAGCACCAGCTCGAGCACGCGTTCTGCAACGTCACGATGACGCTGTGCGACGGCAAGCACTGGACATTCCAGGAAGTCGAGCAGCTCGTTGTCGCCAAAGGTCGCGATCGCAAGATCGGACGGCAGACGCCCTTTCTCTCTCAGGGTAACGTCCATCACTCCCTGCAACAGCTGGAACGAGGTGGTGTATAACGCCTTCGGCATCTCGTGGGTCTTCAGCCACTGGGCAAAAACCTGCGCCGCAGAGTCGCGGTCATAGGCGTTGGCGTAAAGATACTCTGGTTGACGCGCGTCACCTTCCCAAGCCTGACGGAATCCCTGCTCACGCAGGAAGCTGACGGAGAGTTCAGGGAGTGCGCCCAGATACAACACGCTCTCGGCCGGGAAGTTGCGCAGCTCCTGCGCCAACATGAAGGCATCTTCCTGATCCGCACCGACAACGCTGATAAAGTTTTCAGGATCAAGTGCGCGGTCGAGCGCAATAATCGGAAAGTCGTCTTTGGCCCAGCGCTGATAAAACGGATGCTCCGGCGGCAGCGAGGTCGAGATAATGATGGCGTCAACCTGACGCTGAAGCAGATGCTCGATGCAGCGCATCTCGTTATCAGGCTGATCCTCGGAGCAGGCAATCAACAGCTGATAGCCGCGCTGACGCGCCTGACGCTCGAGAAAATTGGCGATTTTGGTATAGCTGGTATTTTCCAAATCAGGAATGACCAGCCCGATCGAACGGGTCCTGCCAGCGCGCAAACCTGCTGCAACGGCGTTGGGGTGATAATTATGTTCCTTCACGACAGCCATGACCTTCTCGACTGTCTTATCGCTGACACGATACTGCTTCGCTTTGCCATTAATTACATAACTGGCAGTGGTACGCGAAACACCCGCTAACCTCGCGATTTCATCCAGTTTCACCACGAACCCCTTAATTGAAGTAAATACTCTCAATATCTAACCCGAGAAGACCCTACTCGGCAAGGTGTTTTACGATAACTCATCGCCCCATAACAAAAAAAGCCCAACCGAAGTTGAGCTTTTTGAACGACGACACAAAACACATTTGTCGCCGGGCGATGACCTGTTAGCGCATCACCTTGTCACCACGGGACACACCGACCACGCCTGAACGAGCCACTTCAACAATTTCTGCGACTTCGCGCACCGTGTTGAGGAAGGCGTCAAGTTTGTCGCTGGTACCGGCAAGCTGAACCGTGTAAAGCGTAGCAGTCACATCGACAATCTGCCCACGGAAGATTTCGGTAGAACGTTTGATCTCTTCGCGTCCGTAGCCGGTCGCCTGCAGTTTCACCAACATTATCTCGCGCTCGACGTGGGCACCCTGCACCAGTTCGTTCACTCGCAGCACGTCGACCAGCTTGTGCAGCTGCTTTTCTATCTGCTCAAGAACCTTGGCATCGCCCACGGTCTGAATGGTCATGCGTGAGAGCGTGGGATCGTCGGTCGGCGCCACGGTCAGGCTTTCAATGTTATAGCCGCGCTGGGAGAACAGCCCGACCACGCGTGACAGTGCGCCCGATTCGTTTTCTAACAGTACAGATAAAATCCGGCGCATGATTATGTCCTCTCCGTTTTGCTTAACCACATTTCGTCCATTCCACCGCCACGGATCAACATCGGGTAAACGTGCTCGGTTTCATCCACGCTGATATCAACAAATACCAGACGATTTTTCATTGCCAGCGCTTCCGCCAGCTTGCTTTCCAACTCGTCAGGATGGCGAATCGCCATCCCCACATGACCATAGGCTTCGGCCAGTTTGACGAAATCAGGCAGCGACTGCATGTAAGACTGCGAGTGACGACCGGAATAGATCATATCCTGCCACTGCTTCACCATGCCCAGATAGCCGTTGTTAAGGTTAACAATAACAACTGGGAGATCGTATTGCAGCGCGGTAGACAGCTCCTGAATGTTCATCTGGATGCTGCCGTCACCGGTTACGCAGACCACGGTTTCGTCTGGCAGACCGAGTTTGACACCCAGTGCGGCAGGCAGGCCAAAGCCCATGGTGCCCAGACCGCCGGAGTTTATCCAGCGACGCGGTTTGTCGAACTGATAGTAAAGCGCAGCAAACATCTGGTGCTGGCCCACGTCAGAGGTGACATAGGCATCACCCTTAGTCAAACGATGCAGAGTCTCGATCACCGCCTGCGGTTTGATGGTGCCAGTATTTTTGTCATAGCCCAGGCAATTCTTGGCACGCCATTGTTCGATGCTCTGCCACCAGTCGCTCAGTGCGTCAAGCTCCTGCTTTTCGTCAGAACTTTCAAGCAGCTCAAGCATCTGCACCAGCGTTTGTTTAGCGTCACCCACGATAGGGATATCGGCATTCACCGTTTTCGAAATCGACGTCGGGTCAATATCAATGTGCATGATGGTGGCGTTCGGGCAATACTTCTCAAGGTTATTGGTGGTACGGTCGTCAAAACGCACACCCACGCCGAAAATAAGGTCGGCATTGTGCATGGTCATATTGGCTTCATAAGTGCCGTGCATCCCCAGCATGCCAACGCTCTGACGGTGGGTGCCCGGAAACGCGCCCAGCCCCATCAGCGTTGAGGTCACCGGCAAATTCAGCGTTTCGGCAAGCTTCAGCAGCTCAGCGCTACAATCAGAATTAACCGCACCGCCACCGACGTAAAGCACCGGTTTCTTGGCCGATATCAGCGTTTGCAGAGCGCGTTTGATCTGCCCGCGGTGACCCTGCACCGTCGGGTTATAAGAGCGCAGCGACACCTGCTCAGGATAAGCATAAGGCAGCTTGACCTGAGGGTTCACGACGTCTTTCGGCAAGTCAATAACCACCGGACCCGGTCGACCGGTTGAAGCCAGATAGAAGGCTTTCTTCAGGACGGTGGGGATATCTTCGGCACGCTTGACCAAAAAACTATGCTTAACGATAGGACGGGAGATCCCGACCATGTCGCATTCCTGGAAGGCATCATAACCAATCAGTGAGCTGTGAACCTGACCGGAGAGCACCACCATAGGAATAGAGTCCATGTAAGCGGTAGCAATCCCGGTGATTGCGTTGGTAGCACCTGGACCTGAGGTGACCAGCACCACGCCGACTTCTCCCGTCGCGCGCGCATAGCCATCAGCCATATGCACAGCGCCCTGCTCATGTCTTACTAGCACATGATCAATCCCGCCGACTGTGTGCAGGGCATCATAGATATCCAACACCGCTCCGCCGGGATAACCGAATACATGTTTTACGCCCTGATCGATTAACGACCGGACGACCATCTCGGCTCCTGACAACATCTCCATGGGTTTGCCTCCAGGCTTTTGTTCTTTAGGACGACTCGTTTCTAATGGATGTCGGAAATCATTCCCTAATCCCGGATAAGAGGGCTTCGCACCCTTCTTTAGTATGCTTTGTTCGTTATGCAATTATCGTTCTGCAATATAACTGATTACCTTAACGTCAGAATTTGGACCAGGCAAACGACAAAATAATGCGTGTTGTTGCTGAAAACAGCCTGCCGCTGCGCTTAATCAACTTATCAACATAAAAAACCATATAACGGGTCGGCCATCTGGGGGAAATAACGAGGAAGGAAAGAATTACAGAGTTAAATTATGCCCCAGATGGACATAATTTTCTTAGCGCAATTAAGTGATCGGCATCACGATATAAGAAATAAGCAAGATCATTTCTCTTGATTTTTAACAAAATTAATGAATCTAGCCCCTCATTACTGAATCTCACTCCCTCTGTTAACAGGAAGAAGTGAGCCCAGAAGAAAGATTTCACGGCTTGCGAGGATAAGAAATTTCCGTCTGAAAACCTTAGTATAAAAATCTGCTAAAGCATAAACAGCTAATATTAACCACTGACAATTCACTCTGTGCGCATAGTCCGTCACGCGAATCAATTAATAACCTGCACTCTTTATTCAAGCTCCGCACACTGCATTAACAAGTCTTTCATCCACAGATTTCCTTTATCTTTACTGGCAGACTCATGCCAGGATAAATAACTGGTTAACTTGTTGTTCATCCAGTCAAGTGTGTCTATTTTTAACGACAGCCGATGGGCGTTTTGCTCAGCCAGCCATCCAGGAACCAGAGCCAGCATCTGCGTCTGTGAGACTATCTCCATCACGCTGATGAGGCTCGCGCCCTGATAGCAGACTCTTTGCTGAGTTTCAGGGGTATTGTAATAAGGAGAGCTGAATGAGCAGTGATTGCTGAGCCTGACCACCGCGTGCTTCTCATTAAAGTAGTAGCACTCACTGCTCTGCTGCCCTATTCGCGGATGATTTCTGGAGGAAATAAGCACCAGCTCATCGTCGAACAACTTCTGATTATAAAAATCAGAACGTTCAATACCGCGATAACCAATGGCAAACTCCAGCTCCTGATAACGCAGCTGATTGTCCAGGTTTTCGTTAACCAGCGACTCGATATTAAGCGTCACGCAATGAGAGCGCTGGCTGAGGCGGCTAAGAATTTTTGGTGCCAGCAGGATATCGAGCGGGCTGCTAATAGTAATTGAGAATTGACGTCTACTGGTCTGTGGGTCAAACCCGAGGCCGGGCAGCTCATTGGTGACCAGCTGCAGCGCCTGGCGGATCGGACCATAGAGTTGGTGCGCCCTTGCCGTTGGCTCAATACCGCGCCCAGAGCGGACAAAAAGCTCGTCGCTGAACATATTCTTCAACCGTGAAACGGCGTTGCTCACCGCCGGCTGCGACATACCCAGCATTTGGGCCGCACGAGTAATATTCTGCAATTGCATAACGGCATCAAATACGGTTAATAAATTTAAATCCGCACGACGCAAATGATTGTCCTCGTGACGGGTTCGCAGAGTATTGTCGGGGATATTTTCATCCTGAGTTTTATCTAAAATAACGTCAGACATTGCGCCTCCCAAATTATAATATAAGCCCATTAAAACCAATGCGCAGAAAAAACCCTATTACCTGGCACGCGAATAAACAGCCTGCCAAAGACAATTAAGACTTAGTTCAATAAGCTAACCCAAAGCGCCATTTTCAAGCATGAGTAATTCCTGATTATCCGTTTTGTGAGCCCGAAAATAATGAGTAAAAGCTGATAATTTTCGAGATTCAACGCCTCCATCCGATCCACACCAACAATCGCACCAGATTTTTAGACAAAGGCAGAATTTTATTCCGCCTCACTCTCCCTCTCTGCTCTTTGTCATTTTGTGACTTCAAACATTCTTAAGTTGACATCAACTTCACATTCACGTATCAATTTAGGCCACAGGCAAAACGCCCCCCAAATACTGAGAAGTTGAAATACACATGTTTAAATTCACCCGTCTACTTGGCCTACTACTCAACGCAGATTCATTGCGCGGTATGCCAGTGGGTGAAAATCACAACTGATTTCAGCCTCCACAAACAGCAAACCCGCGCAAATGCGCGGGTTTTTTTTTATCCGCAACGCGCGAAAGTAACCCAGACAAGGAACACTAAGATGAGCGAACAAGTCATTATTTTCGATACCACGCTGCGTGATGGCGAACAGGCACTGCAGGCGAGCCTGAGTGTGAAAGATAAACTGCAAATCGCCATCGCCCTTGAAAGAATGGGCGTGGACGTCATGGAAGTCGGTTTTCCTGTTTCTTCTCCTGGTGATTTCGAGTCGGTACAAACCATTGCCCGTCAGATTAAAAACAGCCGCGTTTGTGGTCTGGCACGCTGCGTTGACGGCGATATCGACGTGGCTGCCGAAGCGCTGCGCGTTGCAGAAGCCTTCCGTATTCACGTATTTTTGGCCACCTCTACCCTGCACATCGAATCCAAACTGAAGCGTTCTTTCGATCAGGTGCTGGATATGGCGGTTCATTCGGTCAAGCGCGCACGCAACTATACCGACGACGTGGAATTCTCATGCGAAGACGCAGGCCGCACACCGCTGGACAACCTGTGCCGCGTGGTCGAAGCCGCAATTAAAGCCGGTGCAACGACCATCAATATTCCTGACACCGTGGGTTACACCACGCCTCACCAGTTCAGCGGTATCATTACCAATCTGTATGAACGCGTTCCGAACATCGATAAAGCCGTGATTTCAGTACACTGCCATGACGATCTGGGCATGGCAGTCGGTAACTCGATTGCGGCAATTCAGGCCGGTGCGCGTCAGGTTGAAGGCACGCTGAACGGTATTGGCGAGCGCGCAGGCAATACGGCGCTGGAAGAAGTTATCATGGCTATCAAGACCCGCTCTGAATACATGCAGGTCCATACCAACATCAATCACAAAGAAATCTACCGCACTAGCCAGATTGTCAGCCAGATAACCAACATGCCCATTCCGGGCAATAAGGCGATTGTCGGCTCTAACGCCTTTGCACACTCATCAGGAATTCATCAGGACGGCGTTCTGAAGAATCGTGAAAACTATGAGATCATGACGCCGGAATCGATTGGCCTGAACCAGGTACAGTTGAACCTGACTTCTCGCTCTGGTCGCGCGGCGGTGAAACACCGTATGGAAGAGATGGGCTATAAGGAATCCGACTATAATATGGATCACCTGTACAGCGCCTTCCTGAAGCTGGCCGACAAAAAAGGGCAGGTTTTCGATTATGATTTAGAAGCCCTGGTGTTTATCAACAAACAGCAGGAAGAGCCTGAGTTTTATCGTCTGGATAACTTCAGCGTGCAGTCAGGTTCAAGCATCACGGCCACCGCCTCGGTAAATCTGGCCTGCGGTGAAGAAATTCAAACCGAAGCGGCGACCGGCAACGGGCCGGTCGATGCCGTATATCAGGCGATTAATCGCATCACCGGCTATCAGATAGAATTAATCAAATATCAGCTGACGGCGAAGGGCCACGGCCGTGACGCATTGGGCCAGGTTGATATAGTTGTGTCTTACCAGGGGCGTCGTTTCCACGGCGTTGGGCTGGCAACCGATATTGTAGAATCTTCCGCGAAAGCGATGGTGCATGTGCTGAACAGCATCTGGCGCAGCAAACAGGTCGAGATAGAAAAACAGCGTCTGCAAAGCGATCGTATTACCCAGACTAGCAAACAAAATAATCAGGAAACGGTGTGAACATGAGTAAGACCCATCATATTGCTGTATTACCCGGTGACGGAATTGGTCCGGAAGTTATGGCTCAGGCCTATAAAGTGCTTGAGGCAGTGCGCCAGCGCTTTGGTTTGAATATCACGACCCGTGAATACGACGTGGGTGGCGCAGCCATCGACAACCACGGTACTGCGCTGCCAGCGGCAACCGTTGCCGGCTGTGAACAGGCAGATGCAATTCTCTTCGGCTCCGTTGGCGGTCCAAAATGGGAACACCTGCCGGCAGACGAGCAGCCTGAGCGCGGCGCTTTGCTGCCGCTGCGTAAGCATTTTAAGCTGTTCAGCAACCTGCGTCCGGCACGCCTCTACCAGGGGCTGGAAGCGTTCTGCCCGCTGCGCAGTGACATCGCCGCACGGGGTTTCGATATTCTGTGCGTCCGCGAGTTAACCGGCGGCATCTATTTCGGTCAGCCTAAAGGCCGCGAAGGTCAAGGTATGCATGAAAAAGCCTTCGATACCGAGGTTTATCACCGTTTTGAGATTGAACGTATTGCCCGCATCGCCTTCGAATCGGCACGCAAACGCGGCAATAAAGTGACCTCCATCGATAAAGCCAACGTGCTGCAATCCTCAATCCTGTGGCGCGAAGTGGTCAGCGAAGTAGCGAAGGATTTCCCAGACGTCAGCCTGACTCACATGTATATCGACAATGCGACCATGCAGCTGATTAAAGACCCGTCGCAGTTTGACGTGATGCTGTGTTCCAACCTGTTCGGCGATATCCTGTCCGACGAATGCGCGATGATCACCGGTTCAATGGGCATGTTGCCTTCTGCCAGCATGAACGAAGAGTCATTTGGTCTGTTTGAACCTGCTGGCGGCTCCGCGCCGGACATCGCCGGTAAAGACATTGCCAACCCGATCGCCCAAATTCTGTCTGCCGCACTGCTGTTGCGTTACAGCCTGGGTGCCGAAGACGCGGCCACGGCAATCGAACAGGCAGTTAACAAGGTTCTGGAACAGGGTCATCGTACCGGAGACCTGGCGCAGGGCGGTCAGGCCATGGGAACCAATGAAATGGGCGACATCATTGCGCGTGTTGTTGCCGAGGGGGCGTAATGTCCAAAACGTTATATCAAAAATTATTCGATGCGCACGTGGTGTTCGAGGCTGAGAACGAGACGCCACTGCTGTATATCGACCGCCATCTGATTCATGAAGTCACCACTCCGCAGGCCTTTGACGGTCTGCGGGCGATGAATCGCGGCGTGCGCCAACCGGGTAAAACCTTCGGCACCATGGATCATAACGTTTCAACTCAGACCAAAGACATCAACGCTAGCGGTGAAATGGCGCGAATTCAGATGCAGGAGTTAATCAAGAACTGCGCTGAATTTGGCATCGAATTATACGACCTCAAGCACCCTTATCAGGGCATCGTCCACGTGATGGGCCCAGAGCAAGGCCTGACCCTACCCGGCATGACGCTGGTGTGCGGCGACTCGCACACCTCGACCCATGGCGCGTTTGGTGCATTGGCGTTTGGTATCGGGACTTCAGAGGTTGAGCACGTGCTGGCAACGCAGACGCTGAAACAGGGCCGCGCGAAGACGATGAAAATCGAAATCGTAGGTGATGCGCCTGTCGGTATCACGGCGAAGGACATTATTCTGGCAGTGATCGGTAAAACCGGCACCGCCGGCGGTACCGGTCACGTCGTGGAATACTGTGGTCCAGCGGTCGAGGCGTTGAGCATGGAAGGTCGTATGACCCTGTGTAACATGTCGATTGAGCTGGGCGCAAAAGCCGGGCTGGTGGCCTCCGACGCGACCACCTATGCCTACCTGAAGGGCCGTAAGTTTGCCCCTAAAGGTCAGGACTGGGACGACGCCGTCGCCTATTGGGAAACCATGAAGTCCGACGCCGACGCGACGTTTGATCAAGTTGTCACACTAGACGTGGCCGACATTGCCCCTCAGGTCACCTGGGGCACCAATCCCGGTCAGGTGATGGGCGTCAACCAGACTATCCCTGATCCTGCCTCTTTCAGCGATCCTATTGAGCGTGCTTCCGCTGAAAAAGCCTTGGCTTACATGAACCTGAAGCCGGGGATTAAGCTGACCGACGTGGCCATTGATAAAGTATTTATCGGATCCTGTACCAACTCGCGCATCGAAGACTTGCGTGCGGCCGCCGCCATAGCCAAAGGCCGCAAGGTCGCCGCTGGCGTGCAGGCAATTGTGGTCCCTGGGTCTGGCCCGGTGAAAGCACAGGCAGAGGAAGAAGGTCTGGACAAAATCTTCATCGAGGCCGGTTTTGAATGGCGTTTGCCAGGCTGCTCAATGTGCCTGGCGATGAACAACGATCGTCTGAATCCAGGCGAACGCTGTGCCTCGACCAGCAACCGTAATTTCGAAGGCCGTCAGGGTCGCGGCGGACGCACGCATCTGGTGAGTCCAGCAATGGCGGCGGCAGCGGCGGTTAGCGGTCATTTTACCGATATCCGCGAACTGAACCAAGGAGACGCGCGTGGTTAAATTTATCACCCACACCGGTCTGGTCCTGCCGTTGGACATTGCTAACGTCGATACCGACGCCATCGTGCCAAAGCAGTTCCTGCAAATGGTCACACGCGTTGGCTTTGGGCAGTTCCTGTTTTACGACTGGCGCTATCTCGAAGGGCAAGGCTATACCCCAAACCCTGATTTTATTCTGAATAAACCTGAATATCAGGGTGCCAGCATATTGTTGGCACGAGAAAACTTTGGCAGCGGCTCCTCACGTGAGCACGCGCCGTGGGCATTGACCGATTATGGTTTCCATGCGGTCATTGCTCCGAGCTTTGCCGACATTTTCTATAACAACTCGTTTAACAACCAGCTGCTGCCGGTGACGCTCAGCGAAGAGCAGATCGACGAGCTGTTTACATTAACGAGAGAAAATGTAGGCATTAGCGTCGAAGTCGATCTCGAAAATCAGGTAGTCAGAGCCGGAGGGAAAGAGTATGCGTTTGTAATCGACAGCTTCCGCCGCCACTGCATGATGAACGGTCTGGACAGCATCGGCCTGACCCTTCAGCACGAAGAAAGCATCTCGGCCTATGAGAAAAAGCAGCCGTCATTCATGAAGTAATTGAACCAGTTAGTACTAAACTCTTAACCCGCTGCGAGGCGGGTTAAACATTTTTAACCCTCGTCATCAGCACCAATGCCCCAACCGCCAGCGCTAATGCCATCCAATAAACCTGATAATGCCCAAAGTTCTGCACGATAGTGCCTTGAATCACGCCCGCTAAAATTGCTCCGGTCGAGATACTGTTGGTGAACAACGTGGTGGCAGAACCCGCCCTGCCGGGCATCAGATCCTGAAAATAGAGCATCCCGATCCCGGCGATAATTCCGATGAAAATGGCGTTAAACAGCTGGAGGATCATCAGCGCGGCCTTAAACTGGAAAAGCACCAATCCGAGATAGAACAGAATGCCAAATACGGCCGCGCACAGCATCAGGCGGCGTTTTCCGGTGCGCTTGACCAGATAACCTGCAATCAGCATCACCGGAATTTCAAGCCCTGCCGCCGCCCCCATCAAAAGACCCGCAAGCCCCTCGGGCAACCCAAGATCTGAAGTGATATACAGCGGCATATCAATGATGTACATAATATTGCAGGTCCACATCAGCAAAGAGGCAAAGAACAACAGGCGGACGTCGCGGTTTTTCCATGCGCTGACGTGTACCACGACCTTATCGACCGGTTGCTCGATTCGCCCGACGGAAGGCAGGAAGAACCACACCATCAACGCACTGAAAATAAATACGCCAGCGGCGCAGAGATACATCAGTGTAAAGCCGTAGTTCAGCGCCAGCGTGAAGGAAATCGGCGGCCCCAGCACCCAGGCGAGAGACAGCGTCGCACGCATCATCGAGCTGAACATCACCACTTCACGGGCAGATCTGTCGGCATATTCTCGCGCCAAGGCGAACAGCTGCGGCATGGAGGCGTTGCCGATGGCGGCCAGCAAAACGCCGACGCTGATAAGCACCAGATAGTCGCGGCTGTAGGCAAAAATCAGGCTGTTCCCAATAGCCATTAGGGTGCAAAAGAACAGCAATTTTCGACGATCGCCCTTCTTATCCGAATAGTTCGCCAACAAAAAGCTGATAACGACCCCGCCCAGCGCATTCACGGTATAGAACAACCCGACCCACAGTGGCCTGACTTTCACCTCGTTGGTCAGAAAAAGGCTAAGCGTAGGCGCCTGAAGCGCTCCGGCAATACCCGTTAAAAAGGAAACCAGCAGAAATGTAGCGAAGATAATCGACAAGCGGCGAGAAGACATAAACCATCCCTGATTGCGGCAAAGCGGCAGAGTGAAATACCCCGTTTAACTCAAAGAGTAAGTGAGGAACAGAAAAAAACCAGTGAGAGAACCCACTGGCTGGCGACGTTTCACCATTACTCAGAAAACTGTTTACCGGCCGCGAAGCTAGATGCATCACGGCACAGGACTGTTTGATGACAGGGATTATGGGCGTAATATGAGGAAAGATAAATTGATGAGTTTTATGACAGGAGTTCCTCTTTTATGTCCTCACCTCGCTTGCAACAGCAGTTCCTGCGACTGTGGCAGCATTGCCAGGGTCAATCCGCAGAGACCACGCTACAGTCGCTGTCGGAGGCCATTAACTGCTCACGTCGGCACATGCGATCGCTGCTCGGCAGCATGCAGAATGAGGGCTGGATAAACTGGGAAGCTGAATCGGGAAGAGGTAAAAAATCGCGGCTGACGTTCCACCTTACCGGCCTCGCACTCCAGCAACTGCGGGCCGAGGAGCTGATCGAACAGGATCGGGTGGACCAAGTGGTACAGCTGGTTGGCGACAAAACGCTGGTGCGACAGATGCTGCTTTCTCAGCTCGGTCGCCGTTTTCGCCAGGGTAAACATATACTTCGTGTACTTTACTATCGCTCGCTGCCTAACCTGTTGCCGGGCTCGATGCTAAGACGTTCTGAGACGCATCTGGCACGACAGATCTTCAGCGGCCTGATTGGCATAAATGAGGAAAACGGGGAACTACGAGGGGATATCGCCCATCATTGGCAATCTGTTACCCCGCTTCACTGGCGCTTTTATTTACGCCCGGCGATTCATTTTCATCACGGTCGAGAGCTGGAGATGACCGATATCATCACCACCTTTGCCCGTTTGAAACACCACCCGCTGTTCACGCACTTTTCACGGGTCGAATCGCCAACGCCAAACGTCATCGATATTCATCTCCGCCAGCCAGACCACTGGTTGCCCTGGCTACTGGGCAGCGTACATGCGCTTATCCTGCCGCAGGAGTGGGCGTCACTGCCTGATTTTGCCCGTCACCCCATAGGCACCGGCCCCTATGCGGTGGTGCATAATCAGCAAACGCAGCTGAGGATCCGCGCCTTTGATGAGTATTTTGGCTATCGGGCGCTGCTCGATGAGGTCAACATCTGGGTACTGCCGGAGCTGACCGAGGAATTAGTGCACTCTGGCGTTCAACTACAGGCTGACGATACCGCTAACGATCAGCTTGAAAGTCGACTCGAAGAAGGCTGCTACTTTGTGCTCTTCGACCAGCGTTCTCCGGCGGGAAGCAATACTATGCTGCGGGAATGGCTGTGTGAGGTGATTAATCCGATTGCGCTGCTCAATGCTTCTGCTCCTGCGTATCAACGCTATTGGTCACCGGCATACGGATTATTGCCGCGCTGGCACCATCGACGCCCCCAGCTACAGCAGCCAAAACCGATAGATATTAAAGAACTCACCCTCACCTTTTACAGCGATCACTCAGAGTATCAGGACATCTGCCAGGCGCTCGCCCCGCTGCTGGCGGCACACGATGTGAAGCTCAACGTGCAGATAGTTGATTACGCTACCTGGCATCGTGGGGAGGCAAAGAGCGATTTGTGGCTCGGCAGCGCCAACTTTACCCTACCGATTGAGTTTTCGCTGTTTGCCACCTTGTTCGAGCTACCGCTGATGCAATTTTGTCTCGGTGACAGGCTTGAGAATGCGGCGCAGAAATGGCGTGCCGGTGAACTGCCACTGGCGGAATGGACGCAGAAACTGGTCAACGGCGGACACATTCACCCTCTGTTTCACCATTGGCTTTTGCTACAGGGACAGCGCAGCATGCGCGGCGTAAGGATGAATACGCTGGGTTGGTTCGACTTTAAATCTGCCTGGTTTGCGCCTCCTGACGCATAAACCCGCTTTCAACCCATTAACTTAATCTCTACAATAGCGCGTTCTCAACGGGGTGCTGATTCACGCTTTTCGCTACGGCGAAGCGGGGAAGAGGCTGAGAAAAAACCCGTCGAACCTGATCCGGTTAATACCGGCGAAGGGATTTGAGAGTGCATCCCGCTGACTCAAAGTCCTTTGCCCCCCCTATTTTTCTTTAGGTAAAGTTGGAGTGCAAAGTGTTTAAAAAATTACTGCCCTGCCTGATGCTTGTCGCCGCACCGGCGCTGGCCGCCAAGCCTGTTCTGACCGTTTACACCTACGACTCCTTCTCTGCCGACTGGGGCCCAGGTCCGGCCATCAAGAAAGCCTTCGAGGCCAACTGTGGCTGTGAACTGAAATATGTCCCGCTGGAAGACGGCGTCTCGCTGCTCAATCGCCTGCGTATGGAAGGAAAAAACAGCCCGGCTGACGTGGTTGTGGGTCTGGACAACAACCTGCTGCAGGCTGCGGAACAAACCGGTCTGTTCGCCAAACCGGCGGTCGACAAGACTGCGCTGGACATCCCGGGTGGCTGGAAAGACCGCACCTTCGTGCCATACGACTACGGCTACTTCGCCTTCGTGTATGACAAAAACAAGCTGAAGAATCCGCCGAAGAGCCTGCAAGAGTTGGTCGACAGCCCGCAACCGTGGACAATTATCTACGAAGATCCTCGCACCAGTACCCCAGGTCTGGGTCTGCTGCTGTGGGTACAAAAAGTCTACGGCGATAAAGCGCCTGAGGCCTGGCAGAAGCTGGCCAAGAAGACCGTGACCGTCACAAAAGGCTGGAGCGAGGCTTATGGCTTGTTCCTGAAGGGCGAGAGCTCCCTTGTGTTGAGCTATACCACCTCTCCGGCTTATCACATCATTGAAGAGAAAAAAGATAATTATGCGGCGGCCAACTTCAGCGAAGGCCAATACATGCAGGTTGAAGTTGCCGGCCAGTTGGCTGCCAGCAAACATCCTGAACTGGCTGCAAAATTTATGAAATTTGTCACCAGCCCGGGCTTCCAGAATGCGATCCCGACCGGCAACTGGATGTATCCTGCGGTCAAAACGCCGCTGCCGGCAGGATATGATGCCCTTATCGTGCCAGCTATTTCGCTTCAATACAGCGCCAAGACCGTCGCTGAAAACCGCAGTAAATGGACTCAGGCATGGCAGAACGCCGTCAGCCGCTGATCCCTGCCTGGCTATGGCCGGGTGCCATAGCCGCACTGGTTATCCTGCTGGTTGCCTTTTTGGCGCTGGGGTCGCTGCTGCACCACGCACCGGCGCTGGCGTTCAGGTCAGTCTGGCAGGACAGCTATCTCTGGCACGTCATTCGCTTTACCTTCTGGCAGGCATTGTTGTCGGCGCTGTGTTCCATGCTTCCTGCTATTTTGCTGGCGCGAAGTCTTTACCGCCGACGTTTTCCCGGCAGGCAGTGGCTGCTGCGTCTCTGCGCCATGACGCTGGTCCTGCCGGTGCTGGTTGCGGTGTTTGGTATTTTGAGCGTCTATGGCCGCGAAGGATGGCTTTCTCAGCTGTGTGCCCTCATTGGCCTTCCCTATCGCTTCTCACCCTATGGGCTACAAGGCATTCTGCTCGCCCACGTATTTTTCAATTTGCCACTGGCGACGCGATTGCTGCTGCAATCTCTTGAAAATATTGCCATTGAACAACGCCAGCTTGCCGCGCAGCTCGGCATGAACGGCTGGCAGCAGTTCAGGTTCGTAGAATGGCCCGCGCTGAAACGCCAAATATTGCCTGCGGGTGCGCTAATTTTTATGTTGTGCTTCGCCAGCTTTGCCACCGTGCTCTCACTCGGCGGCGGCCCGAAGGCCACCACCATTGAGCTGGCTATTTATCAAGCACTTAGTTACGACTATGACCTCGGCCGCGCCGCGCTGTTGGCGCTCATCCAGCTATTTTGCTGCCTTGGATTAGTGTTGCTCAGCCAGAAGCTGAGTCAAGCTCTGCCGGTGGGTCATACCCACGCGCAGCGCTGGCGCAATCCGGACGACTCTCTGCTGCGCCGAGTGTTTGATACTCTACTGATTACTCTCGCGTTATTGCTTATCCTGCCGCCGCTGCTCGCAGTAGTGCTTGGCGGAGTAAATGCTTCACTGTTAAACGTGCTGCAGCAAGACGCACTCTGGCAATCGCTGTGGATGTCGGTGCGCCTCGCCGCAGGCAGCGGCCTACTCTGCTTGTTGCTGACCATGATGCTTCTATGGACCAGTCGAGAACTGCGATTGCGGCAGCGTCATCAATGGGGCCAGAGCTTTGAGCTTTCCGGCATGCTGATTCTGGCGATGCCCGGTATCGTTCTTGCCACCGGCTTCTTTCTGTTGCTTAACGACACCGTCGGGCTGCCACAGTCACCATGGGCGCTGGTAATTTTGACCAACGCATTGATGGCTGTCCCCTACGCCCTTAAGGTGCTCGAAAATCCGATGCGCGACGTCGCCGAACGCTACACCCAGCTGTGCCTCTCGCTTGATATGCGCGGCTGGAACCGACTGAGATGGATTGAACTCAGCGCGTTGAAGCGCCCAATGACACAGGCGCTGGCATTTGCCTGCGTACTGTCGCTGGGTGATTTCGGCGTTATTGCACTGTTTGGTAATGAAAATTTCCGCACACTGCCTTTCTATCTCTATCAACAGATGGGCTCCTATCGAAGCCAACAGGGGGCCGTCACAGCGATGCTGTTACTGTTCCTCTGCTTCTTGCTGTTTACTCTTATCGAAAGACTGCCGGGCCGCCATGCTGACACTCAATAGAGTCACTTACCTGTTTGATAATCTGCCGATGCGCTTTGATCTACAGATCAATGCCGGCGAACGTGTGGCTATTCTTGGCCCAAGCGGTGCGGGTAAAAGCACCCTGCTAAGCCTGATTGCCGGCTTTCTTAGACCAGGACGCGGTGAGATTGAGCTTAACCAGCAGGACCATACGAGCACGCCACCGGCCAAACGGCCTGTCTCGATGCTGTTTCAGGAAAATAATCTGTTTTCCCATCTGACCGTGCGCCAGAACATGGGCCTGGGGCTGCACCCAGGTTTGAAACTCAATCAATCGCAGAAGCAAGAACTCGAAGCATTGGCACAACAGGTTGGGCTGGAAGAGTGCCTGGACAGGTTACCCTCGCAGCTTTCGGGCGGACAACGCCAGCGCGTTGCCTTAGCGCGCTGCCTGCTGCGCAGCCAGCCTATATTGCTGCTGGACGAACCCTTCTCGGCGCTAGACCCGGCACTGCGCAGCGAAATGCTGACGCTGCTAGATAACGTCTGCGACCAACGGCAGCTGACCTTGTTAATGGTGTCCCACAATCTCGATGACGCAGCACGAATAGCAGAACGCACACTGCTGATAGTCGATGGCCGGGTTGACTACGACGGCCCAACGCAGGCGCTGGTAGACGGCACCGCCTCCGAAGCAGCGATACTGGGGATCGTCAATAAATAATCCTCTCAACGCCACATCAGTAAGTAATTCAGGCGAGACGCCGCAGCCAACGAAGCTACAGCGTCAAGGACGAAGTGGGGTTAGCGGGTGATGACTTTATAGAGTAGATGCGCGTAAATCGGCATCAGCGGCTGCTTACTCAACATATAAATACTCACCGCTGTTGCGACGAGGCTGATGATGCTTACCCAACGCAGGCGCGCTAGCGGCAGCCACTTCGAGACGGCATCGGCTTGCACCTTTTCGGAACGTATCCAACGCCACACCAGCCAGGCACTTAACCAAATCAGCACAACGGTAATGAACAACGCCCATTTAAAGACCGTGCTGCTGTGGCTGTGAGGAATATCTATCGCTACTCCGGCCAGAATACCTGGCAAAAAATAAACCGGGGGCCAGGTGATACAGCCGACAATATTTGGCGGTGCAAATTTCAGTGGCGGCAGGTTAAGCATCCCCGCCACCAGCGGCACCAGCGGACGCGTTGGGCCAATAAAGCGCCCCAAAATTACGGTCGCAAAGCTATGCTGCTCAAGTGCATGTCCCGTTTTGTCGAGCAATGCCTGATAGCGTTTCAAAAACGACCAGTTGTGCAGCGGCCCTTTGAATCCACGCCCAATAAAGTATGACGTCCAGTCACCAACGAAACATCCAAGTCCTGCTGCCAGCCAGGCTTCATATAGACCCACTTGTCCGCTGCCAATGAGGGTGCCCAGCGTTGCCATCATGACCGTGCCCGGCAGCAGTAAACCCACTAGTGCCAGCGACTCGAAAAACGCCACAACAGAAACAAGGATAAGCGCGAAACCCACGGACTGAGCGACCAAATGTTGTAGATAGGCTTCCATAAAATTCCAGTGTTAAGGTACGCATCAGGCGTACAGCAAACCTTTAATGACTTCAGGTAAATCAAGGTTGAAGACTGTCGACTCACAACAGGCGGATGACTCTCTGTGAGGGGGATACAGAAGTTTACCCGACACAGCTTAAGCGAAAATGAAAGAGGCTGAATTGTCGGTAAATGGTTAAGACGAGTCAACCCACTAATTGTATGTGCATTTAATCCTTCCCTTCTGCATTGGCCCTTATCGCGTATCTTAACAACGGGAACTGTATAAATAACCATGCTATATTTAACGCTTACAGGTTTTGCTCAGCCAGCCCCTTTCTCTTCAGACTGAAGCATCCATCGTTATTGACTGAGGTCGTTATCAACCACGTCGCCGCGCAAAAAAATCAGCAAACTCAACCACGTCAGGGTTTTGTCCTCACTCGTCACTGGCGGGACACCCCACAGGGCACAGAGGTCGAGTTTTGGCTGGCCACGGACCAAGGCCCGCAAAAGGTTAGACTCCCCCCACAGGAGTCGGTGGCCTTTTTGCCGTCGGAACAGCGGGCCAGAGCCGAGCAGCTGCTCTTTGCAGAGAAAGGTTATGACCTACGTCCTCTGCCGCTCAAAGATTTCCACCTGCGCGATGTGCTAGGCCTCTATTGCCGCGGGCATCGCCAGTTGATGCGCATAGAGAAAACCCTTAAAGACGGTGGCCTCACGCTCTATGAAGCCGACATTCGACCACCTGAACGATTCCTGATGGAGCGCTATATCACCGCCCCCGTCTGGTTTAGCGGCACTCCGGGTCAGGATGCCATGCTGCTAAACACCCGAATGAAGCCCGCCGAGGCCTACCGACCTAGCCTGAAACTCTGCTCGCTAGACATTGAAACCAGCGGCAACGGTGAACTCTACTGCATCGGGCTGGAAGGCTGTGGCCAGCGGCAGGTTTACATGCTGGGGCCTCCCAACGGCACGCCCGACGCCAATGCCGACTTTACGCTAGAATACGTCGACAGCCGCCCGCAGCTGCTGCAAAGGCTTAACGACTGGCTCCAGTTGCATGACCCCGACGCGATCATTGGCTGGAACGTGGTGCAGTTTGACCTGCGCGTGCTGCAAAAGCACGCCGAGCGGTATCAAATCCCCCTGCGTTTTGGGCGTGATGGCAGTGCGCTTGAGTGGCGGGAGCACGGCTTTAAGCAAGGGCACTTCTTTGCACAAGCCACTGGCCGACTCATCATCGACGGCATTGAAGCATTAAAGTCAGCGACCTGGAACTTCCCGTCATTCAGTCTGGAATACGTCTCGCAAACATTACTGGGTGAAGGCAAAGCCAGCGACAACCCTTATCAACGACTGGCCGAGATTGAGCAACGGTTTCAGCAAGACAAACCGGCACTAGCTCACTACAACCTCAAGGACTGTGAACTGGTAACCCGAGTGTTTGCCAAAACGGAGCTGCTTTCCTTCTTGCTTGAGCGCGCGTCAGTCACCGGTCTGGCCGCAGACCGCAGCGGAGGATCGGTGGCAGCATTTACCCATCTTTATTTGCCGCGAATGCATCGTATCGGTTACGTTGCACCGAATTTGGGAGAGAGGCCGGAAGAAAACAGCCCCGGCGGATTTGTGATGGACTCTCGCCCAGGATTGTATGACTCTGTTCTGGTGCTGGACTACAAGAGCCTGTATCCGTCAATTATTCGCACCTTTCTGATTGACCCTGTAGGCCTGATAACCGGGCTTGCACAACCCGACGATGAGCATTCTGTTCCCGGTTATCGGCAGGCGCGTTTCTCGCGCACGCAGCATTGTCTCCCGGAGATAGTCCGCCAAATCTGGCAGGGTCGTGAGGCGGCCAAAAAACAGAAAAACTTGCCCCTTTCACAGGCTCTGAAAATTATCATGAATGCGCTTTATGGCGTGTTAGGATCCAGCGGATGTCGCTTCTTCGACCCGCGGCTTGCATCGTCGATCACCTTGCGCGGTCACGACATCATGCAGCAGACTCGTCAGCTGATTGAGGAAGAGGGTTATCAGGTTATTTATGGTGATACCGACTCTACCTTCGTATGGTTGAACCGCGCTCATCAGGCAGACGAGGCCGACGAGATTGGCAAACGGCTGGTTGCCAAGGTGAATGCCTGGTGGAAAATGCATTTAGGGCAGGAGTTAGGGCTAGAAAGCGCACTCGAGCTGGAGTTTGAAACTCACTACCAACGTTTTTTAATGCCCACCATTCGTGGCTCTGAACAAGGCAGCAAAAAGCGCTACGCCGGTTTGGTAAAAGACGCCGAAGGAGAGCATATTGTTTACAAGGGCCTCGAAACGGTACGCACAGACTGGACGCCGCTGGCACAGACCTTCCAGCAGGAGCTTTATCAGCGCATTTTTCATCATCAAGGCTATCAAGACTATATTCGTGATTATGTCAACCGCACGTTAAGCGGTGAATTTGACCCACAGCTGGTCTATCGTAAACGCCTGCGTCGACGCCTGACCGAATACCAGCGCAACGTTCCGCCGCACGTTCGCGCCGCTCGACTTGCCGATGAATACAATCAGGCCCAGGGTCGGCCGATGCAGTATCAGAACGGCGGCTGGATAAGCTACGTGATGACCACCTCGGGCCCGGAACCGCTGGAAAATCGTCAGTCCCCCATCGACTACGACCACTATATTGAGAAACAGCTCGAACCCGTTGCTGACGGCATACTGCCTTTTCTGCAGGACGATTTTACTACACTGATAACGGGACAAATGGGATTGTTTTAGCCAGAAGGCGCAATGAAAGGTGACGAATGGCCTACCTTCAATTAACATAGCGCCCTTTCCCATTTCTTATCTAACCTCACACATTTAAAGACTCCACGCCTTCCAGGCGGGGAAAGAAAAGCTATTACATAAAGTTTAGGGGCTCAGCCCTACGGCCCGACACACAGACACAAAGCACAGAGAGACATTATGCCCTTTACACTTGGTCAACGCTGGATCAGCGATACGGAAAGCGAATTAGGTTTAGGTACTGTCGTCGCGGTGGACGCGCGTATGGTGACCCTGCTTTTCCCCGCTACTGGTGAAAACCGCCTGTATGCCAGAAATGATTCCCCAATCACCCGTGTAATGTTCAACCCGGGCGATACCATCAGCTGTCATGAGGGATGGCAGCTGAAAGTTGAAGAAGTGGTTGAGGACAAAGGTCTGCTGACCTACCTGGGGACGCGTCTGGATACCGAGGAAGAAGGTGTCGCGATGCGTGAGGTCTTGCTCGACAGCAAGCTGACCTTTAGCAAGCCTCAGGACCGTCTGTTTGCCGGTCAAATTGACCGTATGGACCGTTTTGCGCTGCGTTTTCGTGCGCGTAAGTATCAGCGCGAGCAGTTCCGTCTTGAGTTTGGCGGCCTGCGAGGTATGCGCGCCAGCCTGATCCCACACCAACTACATATTGCTTATGAAGTGGGTCAGCGCCATGCGCCGCGCGTACTGTTGGCAGACGAAGTCGGTCTGGGCAAGACCATCGAAGCCGGGATGATAATCCACCAGCAACTGCTGTCAGGCCGCGCCGAACGCGTGCTGATAGTCGTACCTGAGACCCTGCAACACCAGTGGTTGGTCGAGATGCTTCGCCGCTTCAACCTGCGTTTATCTCTGTTTGATGACGACCGCTACGCGGAATCTCGTCACGATGCGACCAACCCGTTTGAGTCCGAACAGCTGGTCATCTGCTCCCTGGACTTTGTGCGCCGTAACAAACAACGTCTGGAAGAACTTAACGACGCCGAGTGGGACATGCTGGTCGTCGATGAAGCCCACCACCTGGTGTGGAGCGAAGACGCGCCAAGCCGCGAATACATGGTGATTGAGCAGCTGTCGCAGACTATCCCTAGCGTACTGCTGTTGACCGCAACGCCTGAACAACTGGGTCAGGAAAGCCATTTTGCTCGTCTGCGCCTGCTGGACCCGGATCGCTTCCACGACTACGAAGAGTTCGTGGAAGAACAACAGCAATATCAGCCTGTTGCTGATGCCGTCACTCTGCTGCTGAACAAGCAGCCGCTGACGCCAGAAGCGCTGGCGCTGCTGGGCGAGAGCGTAGGCAATGCCGACGTCGATGCCCTGCTGACCGCGGCCAATAAAGGTGATGAAGACGCCGCGAAGAAGCTGGTTGCGATGCTGATGGACCGCCACGGCACCAGCCGCGTGCTGTTCCGTAACACGCGCAACGGCGTTAAAGGCTTCCCGGACCGCCATCTGGAATCCATCAAACTGCCTCTGCCAACTCAGTATCAGACGGCGATTAAAGTGTCCGGCATTATGGGCAGCAAGAAGACGCAGGAAGCTCGTGCGTTAGACATGCTCTACCCTGAGCAGATTTATCAGGAATTTGAAGGCGATAACGCGACCTGGTGGAACTTCGACCCTCGCGTTGAGTGGCTATTGGGTTACCTGACCGCCAACCGCGACAAAAAAGTGCTGGTTATCTGTGCCAAGGCAGCCACCGCGCTCCAGCTGGAACAGGTGCTGCGTGAGCGTGAAGCCATCCGCGCTGCGGTATTCCATGAAGGTCTGTCGATCATTGAACGCGACCGCGCAGCCGCCTACTTTGCGTCAGAAGAAGACGGCGCACAGGTGCTGCTGTGTTCTGAAATCGGCTCCGAAGGCCGTAATTTCCAGTTCGCCAGCAAGATGGTCATGTTTGACCTGCCGTTTAACCCGGACCTGCTTGAGCAGCGTATCGGCCGTTTAGACCGTATCGGCCAACAGAACAACATAGAAATCATGGTGCCTTATCTGGAGCAAACCGCTCAGGCTATCCTGCTGCGCTGGTTCCACGAAGGCCTTGATGCGTTCGAACACACCTGCCCAACCGGCCGCACCATTTACGACAGTAGCTACGAGCAGCTGATTGGCTTCCTGGCAACGCCTGCGGAACAGGAAGGTCTGGATGAGTTCATCCTCGCCAGCCGCACCCAGCACGACGCGTTGAAACTGCAGCTTGAACAGGGCCGCGACCGCCTGCTCGAGATGCACTCCAACGGCGGCGAACCGGCTCAGGCACTGGCAACCGCGATTGCAGAGCAGGACGACGACGTAAACCTGGTGAACTTCGCGCTCAATCTGTTTGATATCGTGGGGATTAACCAGGAAGACCGTAGCGATAACCTGATCGTTCTGACGCCATCAGACCACATGCTGGTGCCTGACTTCCCGGGTCTGCCGCAAGACGGCTGTACCGTGACCTTCGATCGTGAGCAGGCTCTGTCGCGTGAAGACGCACAGTTCATCAGTTGGGAACACCCGATTATTCGCAACGGCCTGGATCTGATCCTCTCCGGCGATACCGGCAGCTGTGCCGTTTCATTATTGAAAAACAAGGCACTCCCGGTTGGTACACTGCTGGCCGAGCTGCTTTACGTGGTGGAATGTCAGGCCCCTAAGCATCTGCAGTTAACCCGCTTCCTGCCGCCAACGCCGGTACGCATGTTGATGGACCGTAAGGGCACCAATCTCGCGGCGCAGGTTGAGTTTGAAAGCTTTAACCGTCAGCTGAATGCAATAAATCGCCATAACTCAAGCAAGCTGGTGAATGCCGTGCAGCAAGACGTGCATGCCATGCTGCAACAGGCTGAACCGCTGGTTGCTGTAGAAGCACAGGCGCTGATTGAAGCCGCTAAAGTTGAAGCCGACCAGCAGTTGACGCTCGAGCTGGAACGCCTGAAGGCGCTGAAAGAAGTGAACCCGAACATCCGTGACGACGAGCTGGAGTCGATTGAATCTAATCGCCAACAGGTGCTGAACAGTCTTAACGATGCGAGCTGGCGTCTCGATGCCATTCGCCTGATTGTGGTGAGCCATCAATGATAACGCCACCACCGTCTAACATTCTGCCGCTTGAGAACTATCATCCGCCGACCGATCCCTGGTTGTCGGTGCTGTTTCAGGATGAACATCTGATGGTGGTGAATAAGCCCAGCGGACTGCTCTCAGTCCCTGGCAAAGCGGCCGAGCATCATGACAGCCTGATGACTCGTATCCAGCGCGATTATCCTGTGGCCGAGTCCGTGCATCGCCTCGACTTGTCGACCAGCGGCGTGATTGCCGTAGCGTTGACGAAAGAGGCCGAACGCGAACTCAAGCGTCAGTTCCGTGAGCGCGAGACCAAAAAAGCCTACATTGCGAGGGTTTGGGGGCACATGGCAGAAGACTACGGCATTATCGATTTGCCGCTTATCTGCGACTACCCTAATCGTCCGAAGCAAAAGGTTTGCCACGAGACCGGCAAGAAGGCCCTGACACAGTATGAAGTGTTGTCGTGGGATACAGACGGCACCACACGCGTGAAGCTGCGCCCGGTGACCGGCCGTTCTCATCAGCTGCGTGTACATCTGCTGGCGCTGGGTCACCCGATTTTGGGCGACAAGTTCTATGCGCACCCCGAGGCACTGGCAATGGCCCCGCGCCTTCAGCTGCACGCACAGGAATTATCGATTTATCATCCGATAACCGATGAGCCGATGACATTCAGCTGCGAGCCGGATTTTTAATTTATCCGCTCAGCCTATTGATTCAGTAAAGATAAAAACGCCGTGCTCAATGACACGGCGTTTTTTTAGTTGAAACGTAAAGTACGGATAATACAAATCACTCCATTTTGACACGGTCGGTTACGCTTCCCCAGTCCACCGAATCATAGCCATCTGGGCACAGCGCGGCGCTAAGCGTCCAGGTACCACGCATAAGAGTAGCGCCTCCTGTTTCCTCCCCATTCAAATCCGTTGTACCTACATAGCCATCATTCTGGTCGACACCGCCGAATCGCCCCGAAGTTCGGAAACACATTTTTGCGTTTGCAACCGGTTTCCCGGAGGCATTGGTGAACCTTGCCTTCCATCTATAATCGTCTTTAGCAAAGGGACCACCCGCGTTAAGCGTATAGTCATAGGTCAGCTTGATGTTGGCTTTGCCATTCAAGCCCTGCACCACTGGGCTTTTCTCTGTGCATTTCCAATCGCTCTTTAACCCGTACTCGTCCGTTATCATGGCACAGGAAAAAACACGTTTACCGATATCCTCTTTTTTCAGCGTATACCATTCACCGTTTGCTCCGGCAATTTTGCTGGTTTTCGATTCGTCGGAAGCATCAGCCTGGTACCACAGATATTCTGTCAGGCTCAACTGTGCACCTATTGGCGATCTACGTAAGGAATAATTCTGTACCCTTTTACCTTGCACATATTCCTCAGGTCTATCCGCTGACGGTGACAGGCTTGGTAGAAGCTGAAACTCGGGACGAACGCTCTTGACCACATGCACATATATCGATTTCTGCGGAGTATTGCGCGTATTGGCCTTCAGCGGGTATGAGTCAATCATGTCCGGCTTTCTGGGCGATTTCACATAGACCCTGAGCCTGCCATCGCTGCCGGTTCTTCTGTCTGACGGGGTGGTTGAGAGAGGCAGTCGACCGTCAAGGTCAAGCTCGACCAGACGGTTGGCCACCGGTTTTCCCGCTTTATCTTTAACCTCAATGATAAATTCTGCATCTCTGCCATCCTCATCGGCGTACTGATCAAGAGGACTCTCTGTGAAGATTTTCGCGACCTCGGCCCATTGTTCAAAACTGACCTTTTTAGATTTACCCACGGTGCCTTTGGTTTTAGCCTTAATTTCGAAAGTGCCTTCGCCTTGGCTTTTGGCGTAAACAATCAGCTTACCGTCTTTTGTCGTCATACCCTTGACCGGATCGGTACGCACATTAAGAGCTTTGCGATCAAATTCCAGCTCGACCGGCACGCCAGCGGCCATTTGTCCCTTGCTATTGGTGACTGTCACCACCGTAATGCTATCGTTATCGGTAAAAACGTCATCCGATCCCGTGGACTGCGCCTCAAATGCAGTGACCGAGACAGGCAATGTGAAGTGGACTGGCAACACCTTTGTACTGCCATTTGCCGTTTTTGCCATGAGAGTGACATCACCGGGCACAAGGCTGGTGACCCTGGCGGTCGCAAGCCCTTTTTCGTTGGTGAAAGTATTCTCAGTGATATCCAGATTTAGGCCACTGAAAATGACTTCAATATTATTAAAAGGATTGCCCTGTAAATCGTTAACCAACGCCTCTACGTTGAGGGACTGCCCCACCAGCCTACTGTCACCGTCAGGTGCAGTCAGGCTGGTAATCTGTGCCTCAAGCGGCGAGATAAAGAAATGGACTAACAACGCCCCTCTAATGCCGTTTTCCGTCTCTGCCGTGAGAATGACATTACCAGGGGCATGACTGCTGACCCTGGCGGTCGCAATACCTTTTTCGTTAGTGGGGGTTTCATCAGTGATATTTACACCAGGGCCACTGAACGTGACTTTAATATTACTGACAGGTTTATCCTGTGAATCTTTAACCAACGCCTCTACGTTGAGGAACTGCCCTACAAGACTACTGTCACCGTGAGGTGCGGTCACGCTGATAACCTTTGCCTCAACGGGCGCAATGAAGTGGACTTCCAACGTCTTTTCACTGCCGTTTTCCATCCTTGCCGTGAGAGTCGCATCACCGGCGACAAGACTGCTGATCCTGGCGGTGGCAAACCCTTTTTCGTTGGTGGGGGTTTGAGCAGTAATATTCAGACCTGGGCCACTGAACGTAACTTTAATATCACTCACAGGATTATCCTGTGAATCTTTAACCAACGCCTCTACGTTAAGAGACTGCCCTACAGGCCTACTGGCACCGTCAGGAGCAGTCAAGCTGATAATGTTTTCCTCAACGGGCGCGATAAAGTGGACTTCCAACGTCTGTTGATTGCCGTTTTCCATTTTTGCCATGAGAGTGGCATCACCGGCGACAAGACTGCTGACCTTGGCGGTCGCAACACCCTTTTCGTTAGTGGGGGTTTCATCCGTAATATTCAGACCTGGGCCACTGAACGTAACTTTAATATTACTGACAGGATTACCCTGTGAATCTTTAACCAACGCCTCTACGTTAAGGGACTGCCCCACAGGCCTACTGGCACCGTCAGGAGCGGTCAGGCTTTCTATTTTCGCAGGCACGACGTTGTCTTTAAGCATGACATCAACAGAAAACAGACTCTTGTCGTCAAGGTTCGACTGGATTCGTACCTGTCCCGGCGTCATACCCGCCGTGATAATGGCCTTGTAAATGCCGGACTGTTGATGTTCGGTAAATTCGCCAAGATGTACGATTTCGCTCGACGAGGTCAGAGCCTGCACGATCTCTTGCAGTTGTAAGGTGACACTTTCGCCGCTTAGCGCTTTATCGTCTTCTCCTCGCAGCGTTACCGTGGCTTCTGCGGTGCTGTTCCCGTTGGCAACCAAGGTGGCGGGGATGATAGAAAATGACGATTTCTCCAGGCTTAGCGCTCGTCCATTGACGATGACTGTCGTATAGGCAGGTGCAGAGGCGTTGCCCTGATTGTCGTGTGCGACAGCGCTGATAACGTAGCGGTTTTCTTCAGTCGCGCCAAACGGAGGCAGCACCAGTTTCGCTGTCGATACGTTGCTGGTCAGGCTGCCGCCCGCGGATGTCAGGGTAGATGCGTTCCATTCAACACGGGCCAGGCCGAGTCGTGCCTGGGTCTGCGCGACAATCGACACTCCCTCGTGGCTGTTTCCTTCAATACTCGACGGCAGTGAAATGGAGAGCAGATTCTTTTTGCGATGGTCGAGGACAATACGGTTATTACGAGAGACGAGATCGTAGCGTCCGCCCTGTAACGAACGCATAGCAGCGACTTCAGAAGGTTCGAAATGTGCCTCAAGGGAGCGCCCAAAGTCATAGTTCATCATCATACCGATGGTGGAGTTATTTCCCTGCGCACCGAATCGATGACCTAACTCAAAGGTCAAAAGCGGCACTGGGGTCCAGCTAGCGCCAAGGCTCATGGCCTCAGGATTGCTTTGCAACGTCTCGCGGCCAAACAGCGCAACGTTGTTGCCGTAATATTTCTCGTACTTAACTTTCGCGCCGAGCGAAGGATAAACAGGCAACCAGCCCGAGGCCTCGAGATCCCAGCCATTGGCCGGACGTTCATCGTATTCCACAAGGTCTCGCGACGGATGCCAGCTGCTAATACGAAAATAGCCGTTGGCAGACAGGCGCAGATTATCGCGCCACCATTCAACGCCCGCTCCCCAGCGACGATTCTTGCCCGTCAGGTCATTATCAAAAAACAGATTCCCACCGGTCATCCACTGGTCACCGAAATAGCGGCTACCCAGCCCAAGGTTCAGCGTTTGCCGACCGTCTATGCGCCGAATTCCCCATTGACTAAACATCAGATGTTTTTGTTTATCATCGATAAATGGGATCAACACGTCGGCGGCTATCTCGCTCTCGGAGGCCCCGAAGCTGCTCCCCAGACTGACGCGCGAAGACCCCCCCATGAGATTCAGCCAGTTTTCGGCCTGTTGTCCCGCCAGGCCTGTCGCTACCCCCTGAGCGTAACCACTCAGCAGTTTGTTGCCAGATTGACTCTCGAGCGATCCAAACTGCCCCCCTAATGCGGAGAGATGTTGCGCCGCCAGGGCTTCATGGCTTTCTCGCGTAGCCTGTTCATTTTGGCTCATCGCAGGCTGTTGCAGAGTGGGTAATTCGGCGTTTGCCGGCAAGACGAGCAGAATGACGAGCAGCCTTAAAAATACCCGAAAATAAAAAAGCCCCTGACGAAGCGTGTTAGTGCCTGTATCCATAATCTAAAGTCCCTTTTAACTTTCCCGAAGAAGAGGGGAATGAGCGATGTGAGGCGTTGCACCTCAAGCGCCGTAGAAGGGTCAAGTTATGTCGAAGAAATGAAATAAGATAGTTCTAATTATTTAATAAAAAAACCATATTAAACAATAGTTAACGAGTTATTTAATGTTTTTTAACTGACATTCTCTAAGCAAAGAAAATTCAATGCCTTGCAGAAATAGGGAGGTGAAAAGTGCCAAAGAATCGCCGAGGTGATTATTTTCATGAATTACGATTCAGTTCTAATTTCATTTAGGGGGAAAGCAGGAGGTGAGTTTAGAAAGCGGTTTTGGCCGCACGCGGCGTTCAGCGCGCGCCAACCAAAACCGGTTGCTTATTTAAAACCTTTTTCGCGTTTGATCAGGTCATAGGCTGACTGAATCGACTGCGCTTTTTTCTTGGCCATCTCCATCATTTCCGGCGGCAGGCCTTTCGCGACCAGCTTGTCGGGATGGTGTTCGCTCATCAGCTTGCGGTAAGCACGTTTGATGGTGGTCGCATCGTCTGTCGCAGACACACCCAGCACCTTGCACGCATCCGCCAACGTCGGCCCCTGCGGAGCACGCTGATAACTGCCGTGCGAATATTGGCCCTGCTGGCCGCCACCAAACTGCTGGCCACCTTCCATCATGCTGAGGAACTGATCGAACTGGTGTCTTGAGATGCCCAGCTCTTCGGCGATAACGTACAGTACCTGACGCTCGTTAGGGTGCAACGAACCGTCGGCAAACGCCGCCTGAATCTGAATTTCCAGAAACGTTCTGATCAGATCAAATCGCCCGAAACAGACGCTGCGTAATTGACGCATTTTATCGCGAAGCGGGTAATTTCCGCCTTTACCGACACGAAATGCCTGCTGCGCCGCCTCTCTCTGCTCGCCGTGCAAACGCATTTGGTCCATGAAAAGGCTGGCAATTTGAATATCGGCTTCGGTAACCCTTCCTTTTGATTTGGTTAAATGCCCCATCACCTCAAAGGTGGTGCGGAAAAAAATTGTTTGTCTTGTTTGCTGATCGGAGAAGAATCCACGGCGTTTGGAGGCCCGCGCCTTGTCTACCATATGCCCAATCAGCAACCCCAATACGATTCCCCAGAAGCCTATGCCGGACATTAAGCCCAAGATAAGTCCGAGCAGCTTTCCCCAATACTGCATATACTCCTCAATTCACAATGCCGTCGCGTAAGATTTGCTTTATCATAACCGGCATTTACCGTTGTGCCTAACGGCTACAACGTTAACCCTGTGGATTTTAACACTAGCGCAACGATGATGAGTAAGATAGTCTCTGACCGTTTGCCGGCATGACGCCTCTGATGACGGAACACACATTTTACGTATGAAAAATAGACGTATGAAAAAAAGCTTCCCCACCCTGCTGGCCACAATGATTTGGACGGCACTTTATAGCCAGGGCGCGCTGGCCTCTCTCGCTGAACAATGTATGCTCGGCGTGCCGACCTATGACAAGCCGTTGGTTCAAGGCGATCCTAACCAGCTTCCGGTCAAGATCCAGGCGGATAATCTACAGGGTACCTATCCTAACGGCGCTCTTTATACGGGTAACGTTACCGTCGATCAGGGCAACAGCTCACTGAAAGCCGATCAGGTACAACTCAACCAGATTTCTCATCCTAATGAGGCAACGCCTCTTCGCACGGTCACCGCGACCGGGGATGTGCTGTATTTCAGCGATCAGGTTAAGTTAAAAGGTCCAAAAGCCTTCTCCAACCTGAACACCAAAGATACCGACGTCGAAAAGGGCGACTACCAAATGGTGGGCCGTCAGGGCCGCGGTACGGCCGACATGATGAAGCAGCGTGACAATAACCGCTACACCATCCTGAACAACGGCACCTTTACCTCCTGCCTGCCCGGCGATAACAGCTGGAGCGTGGTAGGCAGTACGGTTATCGAAGACCGTCAGGAAGAGCTGGCCGAAATCTGGAACGCCCGTTTCCACATTGGTCCGGTTCCCGTGTTCTACAGCCCGTATATGCAGTTGCCTATCGGCGACCGTCGTCGTTCCGGTTTCCTTATTCCAAATGCAAAATACGGCAGCAAGAACGGCTTCGAGTTCATGCTGCCTTATTACTGGAACATCGCGCCAAACTACGATGCCACAATTACTCCGCATTACATGAGTAAACGTGGAACCCAGTTGCAGAACGAATTCCGCTATCTGACGCAGTTCGGTGCCGGTCTGATGGAGTTCGACTACCTGGCTGATGACAAGCTGGTTGAGGCTGCTCACCCGGATGTCGATAAAACCAAGCGCTGGATGTTCTACTGGAACCACAACGGAGTTTACGATCAGAACTGGCGCTTCAACGTTGACTACACCAAGGTCAGCGATCCTTACTACTTTACCGATATCGACTCCAAGTTTGGTTCCACGACCGACGGCTATGCCACGCAGAAATTCAGCGTAGGTTATGCCAACGAAAACTGGGACGTGACGCTGTCGACCAAGCAGTTCCAGATCTTCGCCGACTCCTTGACGAGTGCGACCAATGTCTACCGCGCCATGCCGCAGTTGGACATCAACTACTACAAAAACGATCTGGGGCCGTTCGACTTCCATACCTACGGGCAGATTGTCAAATTTACCAACGTTAACCCTGCCTACCCGTCCGCGACGCGTTGGCACATTGCCCCGCAGATTGACCTGCCGCTGAGCAACCGTTGGGGTAGCTGGGATAACGAAGTCAAGGTAATGGCCACCCATTACCAGCAGAACATTTCCAACAGCTATTACGACCTGTACCCGGACTCTGATCTGAAGAGCTCGGTGAACCGCGTCATGCCAGAGTTCAAGAGCGACGCCAAAATGGTGTTCGATCGCACCATGGACTGGAACTCTGGCTATACCCAGACGCTGGAACCGCGGTTGCAATATCTCTACATCCCGTATCGCAACCAGAGCGATATCGAGGAATACGACTCCACGCTGCTGCAAACCGACTATACCGGTCTGTTCCGCGACCAGAGTTACAGTGGTCTTGACCGTATTGCCTCGGCTAACCAGCTGGCGTCCGGTGTGACCTCTCGTATCTATGACGAAAATCTGGTCGAGCGTTTCAACGTGTCTGCGGGTCAGATCTACTACTTCACCCGTCCGCGTACCGGTGATCCTGACAGCAGCCTGGACAAGAGCAACGACACAGGCAGCTTGGTCTGGGCCGGTGACACCTACTATAAAATCAACGATACCATGGCCTTCCGCGGTGGCTTGCAGTACGACACTCGTCTCGACGCGCTGGCGCTGGGCGATGCCGTGTTGGAATACCGCTCCGATTCGGAAAAAATGGTTCAGTTGAGTTATCGTTATGCCAGCCCGGAATATATTGAGGCAACGCTTCCTAACCTCACCAACCCGGGTTATCAGCAGGGCATCTCGCAGGCAGGTATCATTGCCAGCTGGCCTATCGCCGACCGTTGGGCCGTGGTGGCCGCGTACTATTACGACACCAAGGCGAAACAGGCAGCCGATCAGTTGCTGGGCGTTCAGTACAGCACCTGCTGCTGGGCGGTTAACTTCGGCTACGAACGCAAGATTACCGACTGGGATTCAACCAGCCAAACGAGCATCTATGACAACCGCATTGGATTTAACATTGAACTTCGTGGCCTGAGTAGTAATCAAACCCTCGGAACCAAAGAAATGTTAGCCAGCGGCATACTGCCTTATCAACGTGCATTCTGATGCTCGACGGCATGTTGAATTCAGTAAACTTGAAACTTGAACCCGCATTTGCGGTTAAATAAATGGAAAAAGTATGAAGAACTGGAGAACACTTCTCCTCGGCGTGGTGCTTTGTGCTAACACCGCGTTCGCAGCACCGCAAGAGGTTGATAAAGTTGCCGCCGTTGTCGATAACGGGGTAGTTCTGGAAAGCGAAGTCAATGACATGTTGCAGTCCGTCAAACAGCAGGCAAAAGAAGCGAAACAACAGCTTCCTGACGACCAGACGCTGCGCCGCCAGATCCTTGACCGCCTGATTATGGATAACATCCAGCTGCAAATGGCCTCAAAAATGGGCCTTACGCTAACCGATGATGACGTTAACAAGGCTATTGCAGGTATCGCTCAGCAGAACAACCTGACCGTCGACCAGCTGCGCAGCCGTCTGGCTTATGAAGGTCTGAACTACAACGTATACCGTGCTCAGATCCGTAAAGAGATGCTGATTTCTGAAGTACGTAACGGTGAAGTTCGTCGCCGCGTAACTATTCTGCCGCAGGAAGTCGACGCACTGGCGAAACAGCTGTCTGCGCAGACTGATAACGAGGCCGAATACAACCTCAGCAACATCCTGCTGCCACTGCCGCAGAACCCGACTCAGGATCAGGTCGATCAGACCGAAATGCTGGCGAAGAAGATTGTTAGCGAGCTGAACCACGGTGCCGACTTCGCCAAGATGGCGATGACCTACTCTGCCGATCCGCACGCGCTGGACGGCGGCAACATGGGTTGGGGCAAGCTTCAGGGTCTGCCTTCACTGTTCGCTCAGGCGTTGACCAATGCGAAGAAAGGCCAGATTGTCGGTCCTATTCGTTCAGGCGTGGGCTTCCACATCCTGAAAGTCAACGATCTGCGCCAGGCTGACCAGAAAGTGTCTGTTACCGAAGTTCACGCACGTCACATTCTGCTGAAAACTTCTGTCGTTATGACGGATGCGCAGGCGCAGGCTAAACTTGAACAAGTTGCGGCAGCGATTAAAAGCGGCCGTGCCAACTTTGCAGACGAAGCCAGGCAGCTGTCTCAGGACCCAGGTTCTGCGAATCAGGGCGGCGACTTAGGCTGGGCCTCTCCGGACATGTACGATCCTGCGTTCCGCGACGCGCTGCTGAAGTTGAAAAAAGGTGAAATTAGCGCACCGGTTCGCTCTTCCTACGGCTGGCACCTGATTCAGTTGCTTGATACCCGCCAGGTCGACAGAACGGATGCCGTGCTGAAAGACAAAGCGTATCGTCTGCTGTTCAACCGTAAGTTCGCAGAAGAGGCGCAGTCCTGGATGCAGGAACAGCGTGCACAGTCTTACGTGAAAATTCTGGATGGCAATGGACAATAAAACCCACGTGACACAATCAGTGGTGATTACCCCCGGCGAACCTGCCGGGGTTGGACCTGACTTGGTTCTTGCACTGGCTCAACGGGACTGGCCCGTTGAGCTTGTCGTTTGTGCCTGTCCGTCGCTGCTGCTCGCCCGAGCCAAAGCGCTGAATCTGCCAATTCGTCTGCTGGACTATCGCCCAGGCTGTGCCAAACCCCAGGCAGCAGGCACATTGACCGTCCTGCCCGTTCAGCTTGCTGAACCCGCCGTTCCCGGCCAGCTTAACGTCGCCAATGGCCCTTACGTGGTCGAGACGCTGGCGCGCGCCTGTGACGGTGCGCTGAATGGCGAATTTGCCGCACTGATTACCGGTCCGGTGCAAAAGAGTATTATCAACGATGCGGGTATCCCGTTTATCGGTCATACCGAATTCTTTGCCGATCGTAGCCTCTGCGAACGCGTAGTGATGATGCTGGCAACCGAAGAGCTTCGCGTTGCGCTCGCGACAACGCACCTGCCGCTTAAAGACGTCTCGGACGCCATCACTCGCCAGAGTCTGCACGAAGTTATCACCATTCTTGATAACGACCTCAAGACCAAATTTGGCATCGCTTCTCCGCAGATTTATGTCTGTGGCCTCAACCCGCACGCGGGCGAAGGCGGCCATATGGGCCGTGAAGAGATTGACACCATCACGCCAGCGCTTGATTCGCTGCGTGAGAAAGGAATTAACCTGATAGGCCCTCTGCCCGCAGATACGCTGTTCCAGCCGAAATATTTGCAGCATGCCGATGCCGTATTAGCCATGTATCACGATCAGGGCTTACCGGTGTTAAAATATCAGGGGTTCGGCCGTGCGGTGAACATCACGCTCGGGCTGCCGTTTATTCGTACCTCGGTCGATCACGGCACTGCGCTGGACCTGGCTGCTACCGGCAAAGCCGACGTGGGCAGCTTTATCACCGCTTTAAATCTTGCCATTAACATGGCCTCAGTCAGCAATGACAACAATCTGTCCGCAACGACAACAACAGTAGTGAAAAAACACAGCAATGAATAATCGAGTCCACCAAGGCCACTTCGCCCGTAAACGTTTTGGACAAAACTTTTTAAAAGATCAGTTTGTCATCGACAGCATCGTTTCCGCTATCCACCCTATGCCGGGTCAGGCCGTTGTTGAAATCGGCCCCGGTCTGGCTGCGCTGACCGAGCCGGTCGCCGCACGTCTGGAAAACATGACTGTTATCGAGCTGGACCGTGATTTGGCGGCCCGTCTCGAGGTGAATCCGAAGCTTGCCAACAAGCTGCGAATCATCCAGGCCGATGCCATGACCGTCAACTTTGGCGAACTGTCTGAAGAGTTGGGTCAGCCGTTACGTGTGTTTGGTAACTTGCCTTACAACATCTCGACGCCGCTGATGTTCCACCTTTTCACCTACACCAATGCAATCAGCGACATGCATTTCATGCTGCAGAAAGAAGTGGTGAACCGTCTGGTTGCAGGCCCGAACAGCAAAGCCTACGGCCGTCTGAGCGTCATGGCGCAGTACTATTGCCGCGTGATCCCAGTCCTCGAAGTGCCGCCTGAGTCCTTCACTCCGGCACCAAAAGTCGACTCAGCGGTAGTACGTTTGACTCCGCATGCGGAAATTCCTTACCCTGTATCGGACATCCGTATTTTGGCACGCCTGACCACCGATGCGTTTAACCAACGCCGCAAAACCATCCGCAATAGCCTGGGTCACTTGTTTACCCCAGAGCAGATGTTAGAGCTGGGTCTGGATCTGAGCATGCGGGCGGAAAACATTTCTGTCGAGCAGTACTGCAAGCTGGCCAACTGGCTTTCGACGCGTAAAAGCAACGAACAGCAGAACAACGAACAGTAACCCTAGCCGGAGTTCCATTATGCTAAATCAGCCTCGAGTCGTGGTTCAGGTTCAAAGTGTTTACATTGAAGCTCAGTCTATTCCCGAAGAGCAGCGTTATGTGTTCGCTTACACCGTGACTGTCCGCAATCTGGGGCGTTTTAGCGTGCAACTCGTTGGCCGCTACTGGTTGATTACCAACAGTAACGGCCAAAAAACCGAGGTTCAGGGCGAAGGCGTGGTCGGCGAACAGCCGGTTATCGCGCCTGGCGAAGAATTTCACTACACCAGTGGCGCCATCCTTGAAACGCCGATGGGCACCATGGAAGGCTACTACCTCATGGTCGATCACCAGAATCAATCCTTCAATGTGGATATCCCTGTGTTCCGCCTTTCGCTGCCTACGCTGATAAATTAATACTATGTCTACATATTTAATTGGTGATATCCATGGGTGTCTGGATGAGCTCAAGGCTCTTCTGACGCGGGTAGAATTTAATCCCCTGCAGGATACGCTGTGGCTGACCGGCGATTTAGTGGCTCGAGGCCCGGCCTCGCTCGATGTCCTGCGCTTCGTGATGGGGCTCGGCGACGCAGTGCGCATGGTGCTGGGCAACCATGACCTGCATCTGCTGGCTATTTACGCGGGGATCACGCCGAACAAACCCAAAGATAAACTCACTGCGCTACTCGAAGCTGAGGATGCGGACCTGCTTATCAACTGGTTGCGCCGCCAGCCTGTCTTGCAGGTCGACGACGAGTTGAAGCTAGTGATGGGACACGCAGGCATCACGCCACAGTGGGACGTCGAGACGGCAAAAATGTGTGCGCGCGAGGTTGAGGCTATCCTGAGCAGCGACAGCTATCCGCTGTTCCTCGATGCCATGTACGGTGACATGCCAAACAACTGGTCTGATGAACTCACCGGCCTCGCCCGTTTGCGCTTCAGCACCAATGCGTTGACCCGCATGCGTTACTGCTTCCCGAACGGTCAGCTGGACATGATCTGCAAAGACGCCCCGGAAGATGCGCCGCGCCCGCTTAAGCCGTGGTTTGCACTGCCAAGCCCGGTTCTGGAACAGGGCTACAGCATCATCTTTGGTCATTGGGCCTCGCTCGAAGGCAAAGGCACACCGGCCGGCGTTTACGGACTGGACACCGGCTGCTGCTGGGGTGGCGAAATGACGATGCTGCGCTGGGAAGATAAAACCTATTTCACGCAGCCAGCGATTCGCCGCAAAGAGAAAGAGAAAGAACAGGCGCCAAAAGCGTCTTAAAAACCCTTTCCCCTGGCAGAATGAAAAAGAAAAAGGCACCCATTGGGTGCCTTTTTGCTTTATAGCATCAGGACAAACGAGGCGAAATTATTCGCCGCGACGATCCAGAATTTCGAAGCAGTAGCCGTGGGTGTTGGCTTCATCGGCGTCGTGGAATTCGCTGAACACGCTTTCCCACTCGTCAGGCTCGTAATCCGGGAAGTGGGTGTCCCCTTCAACTTCGGCATCGATGTGGGTCAGATACAGGCGGTTAGCCTGATTCAGGAACTGGGTATACACGCGCCCACCGCCCATGACCATCACTTCTTCTGCGTTTCCTGCCGCTGACAGTGCTTCTTCAGGGGAGGTTACCCAGGTCACGCCATCGTGACTTCCAGGCTGGCTGCTGATAACGATGTTAAGGCGGCCAGGCAGGGGTCGTCCGATTGATTCGAAGGTCTTGCGTCCCATAATAACCGGCTTGTTCAAGGTGTTGCGTTTGAACCAAGCCAGGTCAGCCGGTAAATGCCAGGGCATGGCGTTTTCCATACCAATAACGCGATCCGCTGCCATTGCAGCGATCAGGCTGATAATCATCGTGAAACCTTTGGTGAAGAGCTAATAAGAACATATTCATGGTTCCGCCGGCAGACGACATACAGCAGACCAGGAACAGATTCTATGTCGGGGCAGAAAAGAGCCACACTATACGGAAAGCCCAATCCGCCGTCGATAGGGAGAATGCGCTCAGATAAAGATATAAGAGACCTCTTAGCAGAGCCGGACTTCATCAGCATAAAACACTGACTCCAGCGGAAGAAAGGCGCTCAAAGCATCAGCCTTAGCGAGCGAGGCAGACAATCATGCCACACCAAGCATGGAGATAGTTCCCCATGTAAACTGATTAATACGTTTCGGCTGATTAAGTATACAAACGAAATCGAGCAACACAGGCTGCCACTGTTAAAAAAAAAAGATTGGCGTATGATGCCGCCTAAATTTTCTTAGTTAGTTGATGACGGTCAGTTAAATGCTCGAAACCTCTTTGTTTGTCGCGACGATTGCCGCGTTGGGGATGATCTCCCCGGGTCCGGATTTCTTCATGGTTATTAAGAATGCGGCCCGCTATCCGCGCATGGCGGCACTGATGACTTCGCTCGGCGTTGTCTGCGGCGTTATCACCCATATGTCCTACTGTGTGGCCGGTCTGGCGGTGGTGATAACGAAGACGCCGTGGCTGTTTGATCTGTTAAAATACGTCGGTGCAGCCTATCTGATCTGGGTTGGACTTCAGGGCCTGTTCTCGCGCACCAACAGCAAGATGAACCTTGATGGCATCGCGCCACAGCAGGTCACGCTTGGCAAGGCGTTTACTCAGGGTTATCTGTGTAACCTGCTTAATCCGAAGGCGACGTTATTCTTCCTCGCGATGTTCACACAGGTGCTGCAAATCAACTCAACGCTGAGTGAGAAACTGCTGTATGCCTCGATTATCGTCGGTCTGTCGGTTGTCTGGTGGCCGATGCTGGTGGTGCTGATTCAGAGTGGCCCAGTGCGTCGTGGACTGGCAAAGGCGCAGAAGGTCATAGATAAGATGCTGGGCGGGGTGTTGATCGCGCTGGGTATTAAAGTGGCGCTGAGCTGACAACACATAAAAAGGCAAACCTGCCATAGGTTTGCCTTTATAAGATTATCTTTATGTCATTGCCACCGATAATAATTATTTGGCTTCAATAACCTCATTTTCAGGCGCTTTACCGTCAATACTGCCGCGCCAGCTTTGCTGCTGCTCGCCGAGACGCGCCTGATCCTGCTCAATGGCCGCAGAAAGCATATCGCGGGCGCGGGCCAAACTGGCGAGGCGGAACTCGGTGTCTTCGTAGTTTGCCAGCGTGGCTTCGAGCATTTTCACGTTGTAGTGCTTAAACAGGTCCGCCTTCTCGCGGGCCTCGTAGGCGTCTAGCCCCAGAATTTCCAACGTTTCTCGACCGGCGCGCAGCGAGCCTTCAAACAGCTCACGCTCCGGCGCCTCAACGCCCAACTGACGCAGCTGATACCAATGGTCAACGTCGCGCGCGCGGGCGATGATTTTCAGGTTCGGGAAGTTTTCCTTCGCCAGTCGAGTCAGCTCTAAATTAGCCTCCACGTCGTCGATGGCGTTGATCAATACCTTGGCCTGTGCCGCACCGGCGGACTCCAGCAGGTCTACGCGCGTCGCGTCGCCGTAAAACACCTTGGTGCCAAACTTGCGCAGCGTTTCGATGTGGTCAGGATCGTTGTCCAATACCACCGTGTGCACATTGTTGGCGAGCAGCAGACGTCCGGCGATTTGCCCGAAGCGCCCGAAACCGGCAATGATCACGCTGGCGTGCTCGTCGTCGATAATGTCCTGCGGACGAGAGTCCTTCGGCGCATTGCGCTCCAGACGGCTGGCAATCACCAGCAGCACCGGCGTGACGGCCATCGACAGCGCGACCGCCAACGTCAGCGACTTCGCCCAATCCGCAGGCAGCACACCGGCCAGCTGCGCGGCACTGAAGATAACGAAGGCAAACTCACTGCCCTGCCCCAGCAGGATGGCAAACATGCCGCGCTGGCGCTTTGGCACGCTGAGCCAGGGCGCAACAATCCACAGCAGGGCGGCCTTCAGCGCCATAAAGCCCAACAGCAATACGGCAATCAGCAGCGGATGATGCACCAGCGTACCGAAGTCGATAGACATCCCGACGCCGATGAAGAATAGCCCGAGCAGCAGCCCTTTGAACGGCTGAATATCACTTTCCAGCGCGTGTCGGTACTCGGAACTTGCCAGCATCACCCCGGCGAGGAACGCGCCCATCGCCATCGATAGCCCAGCCATCTCCAGTAAAATACCGAAGCCAAACACCAGAAACAGCGCCACGGCGCTGAATACTTCGCGCATGCCAGAGCGGGCCACGAAATGCAGCACCGGACGAGCGACGTAGCGCCCAAGCAGCACCACGATGGCTAACGCGCCGACAACCTTGGCAGCCGAAATGCCAAAGGACGCCAGCGTGGTGGTTTCACCGGTGCTGGCCAAAAGGGGAATCATCGCCACCAGCGGGATAGCCGCGATATCCTGAAACAGTAGCACTGCAAAGGCGCTGCGGCCAATAGGCGTTGGCGTCAGGCTGCGTTCGCTCATCGCCTGCATGGCAATCGCCGTCGAGGAGAGCGCCAGCGTCAGGCCAATCAATAGCGCAATTTTCCAGTCCAGTCCCAGCGCAGCGCAGAAGGCGCTGAGCACCAGTCCGCAGCCGACCATCTGAATACTGCCGCCGCCGAAGACCGAGGCACGCAGGGTCCAGAGGCGTTTAGGGTCGAGTTCGAGACCGATGATAAACAGCATCAGCACCACGCCAATCTCGGCGAAGGTTAGAATCGATTCGGCGTCCGAGACCAGCTTCAGGCCCCATGGGCCAATGATACAGCCGGCAATCAGATACCCCAGCACCGAGCCGAGTCCGAAACGCACGGCAATAGGCACAAACAGCGCGGCCGATCCGAGATAGATAAGCCCCTCGATCATCATGCTGTGATTATCCATTCGCTTCCCCCTCCAATGATTGAGCCTGTTCTGCCGAAGCTGACGACGCGGGATGTGCCGCTTGCCAGTCGAGCAACCGCTGGCGATACGCCTCGCCGCCCGCCTTCAGCGTCACCTCGTTACAGGTAAAGGTATTGTGCAGCGCAAAGTAGGGCTGCCATTTCATGCCGCAGTACAGTGCCGTTGCTTCAATAGGCTGGGCGAGTGCAGCGAAATCAGGATAACTCCCCAGTTGGAAATGCTGCTCGTTACCGCCGGTAGTCACCGCCCACAGGCAGCCTTTACCTTTCAGGGCATCGCCATCATGGCCATAGGCCCAGCCGTGCTCGAGCACTTTGTCGATCCACAGCTTAAGCAGCGGTGGCAGACCGTACCACTGTAGAGGATGCTGGAAAACCACCAGATCGGCCTCTTCCATCGCCTGCTGTTCTGCTTTGATATCAATAGAGAAGTCAGGATAAAGATCGTAAAGAGATCTGATTTTTACATCAGGGAGATCCTTAATTTCCTGAAGCAGATGCTTATTGGCATGGGAATGCCGGGGATAAGGATGGGCGTAGATAATCAGGATCATAAAGCTTCCATATAAAAACGTATTTTATTGAGCATACGCAACTTTGTGCCAGAGGAAAAAAAAACCGTTAATGGGTTCTTAATAAAACAATAAAAAACAAAAAAGAAGGGCACAGCATAATGCTGCGCCCTTCTTAAGTTACAAGACAACAACCGAGGCTAAAAGCCTTGATTAGCCTTTAATTTTTGCGTGCATTTCCTGTACGGAAATCACTTGCTCGGTTGGGTCTGAAGACAGCGCCATGGCGGTAGCAAAACCCCCGTTCAGCGTAGTGTCGTAGTGCACTTTATACTGCAGCGCGCTGCGACGAATTAGCTTGGAGTCTTCAATCGCCTGACGGCCCGCGGTGGTGTTGACGATGTAGCTATATTCACCGTTTTTGATGCGGTCCTGGATGTGTGGACGACCTTCATGCACCTTGTTGACCAGGCGCAGGTTGATGCCTGCTTCGCCCAGTACGACGGCGGTGCCGTGTGTCGCGTCCAGCTCAAAGCCGTGTTTCTGCAGCTTGGCGGCCAAATCAACCACGCGCGCCTTGTCACCGTCACGAACGGACAGCAGCGCACGACCGGCTTTCTTCATCCCAGACAGGCTACCCAGCTGGGCCTTAGCGAAGGCTTCAGCGAAACTGCGGCCAACGCCCATCACTTCACCGGTAGAGCGCATCTCTGGGCCGAGGATGGGGTCAACGCCCGGGAATTTGTTAAACGGCAGCACCACTTCTTTAACCGAGTAGTACGGCGGGATAACTTCTTCGGTGACGCCCTGCTCGGCCAGTGTCTGACCCGCCATCACGCGTGCCGCCACTTTCGCCAGTGCCACACCGGTTGCCTTGGAAACAAACGGCACGGTACGCGCAGCACGTGGGTTAACCTCAATCAGGTAAACCTCGTTGTCTTTCACCGCAAACTGCACGTTCATCAGGCCACGAACGGAAAGCTCAAACGCCAGCTTCTCAACCTGTTGACGCATTACGTCCTGAATTTCTTTGCTCAGGGTATAAGCAGGCAGTGAACATGCGGAGTCACCGGAGTGAACGCCCGCCTGCTCGATGTGCTCCATAATGCCGCCAATCAGCACGCGCTCGCCGTCGCAGATTGCGTCAACGTCAACTTCTATCGCATCGTCGAGGAAGCGGTCGAGCAGCACTGGCGCATCGTTGGATACGCTCACCGCGTTCTGGAAGTAACGGCGCAGGTCGATTTCGTCATAAACGATTTCCATCGCGCGGCCACCCAGCACATAAGATGGACGCACCACCAGCGGATAACCGATACCGGCTGCCTTCTCTACCGCCTGTTCGATGGTGGCTACGGTGGCGTTCGCTGGCTGCTTCAGGCCCAGACGGTTAACCGCCTGCTGGAAACGTTCGCGGTCTTCTGCACGGTCAATCGCGTCAGGGCTGGTACCAATAATCGGCACGCCGCAGGCTTCCAGCTCGCGAGCCAGTTTCAGCGGAGTCTGGCCACCGTACTGCACGATCACACCTTTTGGCTGCTCGATGCGGACGATTTCCAGCACGTCTTCCAGTGTTACCGACTCAAAGTACAGACGGTCTGAGGTGTCATAGTCGGTAGAAACGGTTTCAGGGTTACAGTTAACCATGATGGTTTCGTAACCGTCTTCGCGCAGCGCCAGTGAGGCGTGAACGCAGCAGTAGTCGAATTCGATACCCTGACCGATACGGTTTGGGCCGCCACCCAGCACCATAATTTTCGGGGTGCCGTTAGTTGGGTTGGACTCACACTCTTCTTCATAGGTGGAGTACATGTAGGCGGTGTCGGTCGAGAACTCGGCCGCACAGGTATCAACGCGCTTGTAAACCGGGTGCAGGTTCAGCTTGTGACGCAGCTTGCGCATTTCGCTCTCAGAGACGCCGACCAGTTTCGCCAGACGCAGGTCGGCGAAGCCTTTACGCTTGAGCACGCGCAGCAAATCGTAGTTCAGTGCGCTAAAGCCGCCCTGAGCAACCTGAGATTCCAGTTTGATCAGCTCTTCAATCTGTACCAGGAACCAGCGGTCGATGTTAGTCAGGTTAAAGATGCCGTCTACGGACATACCGGCACGGAATGCATCGGCGATGAACCAGATACGGTCAGAACCGGCTTCTTTCAGTTCACGACGGATTTTGGTCAGTGCTTCAGGATCGTCGAGGCTCACTTTAGGGTCGAAGCCGCTTGCGCCCACTTCCAGACCGCGCAGCGCTTTCTGCATCGATTCCTGGAAGGTGCGACCGATAGCCATGACTTCACCCACAGATTTCATCTGGGTGGTCAGACGGTCGTTGGCACCGGCAAATTTCTCGAAGTTGAAGCGAGGAATTTTAGTCACAACGTAGTCGATTGAAGGCTCGAATGACGCTGGGGTCTTGCCGCCGGTGATGTCGTTCATCAACTCGTCAAGGGTGTAACCCACCGCCAGCTTGGCGGCTACTTTAGCAATCGGGAAGCCGGTTGCCTTAGAAGCCAGCGCAGAAGAGCGTGATACGCGTGGGTTCATCTCGATAACTATCAGACGGCCGTCTTTCGGGTTCACGGAGAACTGTACGTTTGAACCGCCAGTCTCGACGCCGATTTCACGCAGTACTGCCAGAGAGGCGTTACGCATGATTTGGTATTCTTTGTCGGTCAGTGTCTGCGCAGGGGCCACGGTGATGGAGTCACCGGTGTGGATACCCATCGCGTCGAAGTTCTCGATAGAACAAACGATAATGCAGTTGTCGTTCTTGTCGCGGACCACTTCCATCTCGTACTCTTTCCAACCGATCAGCGATTCATCAATCAGCAGCTCTTTGGTTGGGGAGAGGTCGAGACCACGAGTACAAATCTCTTCGAACTCTTCGTGATTGTAAGCGATACCGCCGCCGGTGCCGCCCATGGTAAAGGAAGGACGGATGATGCACGGGAAGCCAACGTCGGCAGCGATAACCAGCGCTTCTTCCATATTGTGTGCAATACCTGAACGTGCCGTGCCCAGACCGATTTTCTTCATCGCGATATCAAAGCGACGGCGGTCTTCTGCCTTGTCAATCGCGTCGGCGGTTGCACCAATCATGGTCACGCCGAACTCTTCCAGTACGCCCTGACGCTCAAGCTCCAGCGCACAGTTCAGTGCAGTCTGGCCGCCCATCGTTGGCAGTACCGCGTCTGGACGCTCTTTTTCGATAATCTTGCGAACAACTTCCCAGTGGATTGGCTCGATATAGGTGGCATCGGCCATGTCTGGGTCGGTCATAATGGTGGCTGGGTTAGAGTTCACCAGAATGACGCGGTAGCCCTCTTCGCGCAGGGCTTTACACGCCTGTGCACCAGAGTAGTCAAACTCGCAGGCCTGTCCGATTACGATCGGACCCGCGCCCAGAATCAGAATGCTTTTTATGTCTGTACGTTTTGGCATTATCTGCTCCTGTTAATTATTTGCCGCTGTTACGGTAGGCTTCGATCAGTTCGATAAAGTGATCGAACAGTGGGGCTGCATCATGCGGGCCTGGGCTCGCTTCAGGGTGACCCTGGAAGCTGAACGCTGGCTTGTCGGTACGATGGATACCCTGCAATGAACCGTCGAACAGTGATTTGTGCGTCGTGCGCAGCGTGGCTGGCAGGCTGGCTTCATCTACGGCAAAACCGTGGTTCTGCGCGGTGATCATCACGGTGTTGTTATCAAGATTTTTAACCGGATGGTTGCCGCCGTGATGGCCGAATTTCATTTTAAGCGTCTTGGCACCGCTGGCTAATGCCAACAGCTGATGGCCCAGACAGATACCGAACACCGGAATGTCGGTGGTCAGGAAGGTCTTGATAGCCTCAATGGCGTAGTCGCATGGCTCAGGGTCACCCGGGCCGTTTGACAGGAAAATGCCGTCTGGATTGAGCTTCATCACGTCTGCAGCAGAGGTTTTCGCCGGAACCACCGTCAGGCGGCAACCGCGGTCAACCAGCATGCGCAGAATGTTGCGCTTCACGCCGTAGTCATAGGCCACAACGTGGAAAGGTAAATCCTCAGCTTTCTTCGCTTCAGGCAAATCGCCCTCCAGAGTCCAGCTACCTTGCTGCCAGCTGTAAGACTCCTGAGTGGTGACTTCTTTCGCTAAATCCATTCCTTTCAGGCCCGGGAAGCCTTTGGCTTTCTCGAGTGCCAACGCAGCATCTACGTTATCACCGGCAATGATGCAGCCGTTCTGCGCGCCCTTTTCACTCAGTAAACGTGTCAACTTACGCGTATCAATATCGGCGATCGCAACGATATTGTGGCGTTTGAGGTAGTCAGACAGGTTTTCTTCATTACGGTAGTTGCTGGCAATCAGAGGGAGATCGCGAATCACCAGGCCTTGGGCGTGTACTGCAGAGGATTCTTCATCAGCGGCGTTAGTGCCGACATTGCCGATATGAGGATAAGTAAGAGTAACGATCTGGCGGGAATAGGAAGGATCAGTGAGGATTTCTTGATAACCGGTCATCGACGTATTGAAGACCACTTCCCCTACTGCCGTTCCCTCTGCCCCGATGGCCCGACCGTGGAATTGGGTTCCGTCTTCCAGAACCAATAGCGCTGACTTTATCAAAGCATCCTCCAAGAATAATCAATCATTATATTTGCATATTAATTCAGATCGAATGACCTAATCAATGCAAAAATTGCACTCAGAGCGGTTATTTTTCTACCCTAAAAGCTAATTTTTGGCAAATTGCGCGCATTCTAATGATGGGCGTGGGGTTTGTCTACCCAAAGCGCCATTATTTTTGTGTTTTTCGCATCACTCAGCGAAATGAACGTCAAATAGCGATAAAAGGATAGGATAAGTAAGCATAGTAAACGTTTGCGAGCGGGGTTATCTGAAAAAATCGTTATTTTGTTTACTATAATCGAATGAAGAGAAATTGAGCGGCTACTTTATGTTCAAAACGGTAGAAAAAACCGGGTAAATGCCAACAAAAGGTAACTTGGAATTAAAAAGCAACTGAAGGCGCTATTTTTAAGACAAAAGAAAAGGGCAATAAAATAACTGCCCTTCCATCAAAAACTTATGATAAAAACAACCACATCACGATTGTTGGAGAACCTTATAAATCTTCGAGACCCAAGACATCTGTCATGTCAAAGAGACCATTTTTCTTGAGTGATACCCATTTAGCAGCACGAACTGCGCCATTGGCGAAAGTCATGCGGCTTGAGGCCTTGTGCGTTATCTCTACACGCTCGCCAATATCAGCAAACATCGCAGTATGTTCACCGACGATATCCCCGGCGCGAATGGTGGCGAAACCGATGCTCATCGGGTCACGCTCACCGGTATGGCCTTCGCGGGCATAGACGGCGCAGTCCTTCAGATCACGGCCTAGCGCACCCGCGATGGCTTCGCCCATAGCGAGCGCAGTACCTGAAGGTGCATCGACCTTGTGACGATGGTGTGCTTCAACGATTTCTATATCGGTGTAGTCACCCATCACTTTTGCCGCTTTCTCAAGCAGCTTTAGCACCACGTTGACGCCTACGCTAAAGTTCGCGGCGAAAACGACGGGAATTTCATCGGCAGCCTGTTTAATTGCCGCTTTACCTGCATCATCGAACCCCGTAGTGCCGATAACGATGCCTTTACCCTGTTTCAGACAGAAGCTCAGGTGCTCGAGAGTCCCTTCGGGGCGTGTGAAATCGATCAGGATGTCAAAATCACCGGCTACCGCTTCCAGACTGTCACTGACTTTAACGTTAATCGCGCCTACACCGGCGAGTTCGCCTGCGTCAGTACCCACAAGTGAAGAACCTTTACGCTCTAACGCCGCGCCCAGAACCACACCTTCAGCCTGCTGTACGGCCTGAATCAGCTGGCGACCCATGCGCCCACCGGAACCGGCAATCGCCATGCGGATATCAGCTTTGCTCATAATTTCTCTCTTTATTAATGTGTGCTTCGTAAAACAGAATCAGGTTAACCACCCCATTCCATCACGGCTAGTGAAATTGCCTCATAATTAGAAAATTATGATATAGGCACGCTAACATCAGTAAAACCTATTTCGCGTCGGGTCGAAAGCCTCGCCCTTCACTTTCGACATTGCTGAAAAAACCAGCAATAACAACCCTCAAGGCAATACAATTCACTTAAATGAATAATCATGCATACAGATGAATAACCTGCACAGGCATTATCTCTTTTTTTGCACGTTTCCCGGATGCAGATCAATTTATTAAGCCTGATATAAATAATTCATATTTCGTTATTGGATTTTATTGAACCCTTATGATAATAAATAGCCAGCTAATTTTAAGTCGAAACATTATTGCAGAGGCAGGAAGATAAATAAGCCAATCTTTAATATCGGTAAACCATTGAATTAGCAATTAAATATTATTAAGCGAACCAGCCTGTTGCGCAATGAAAGTCAGTGATAAAACGAGACGGATTGCAATACGGCTGTTACATGCTCGTTAATCCCCCCTCGTGTATAGCTAGGGAAAATTAGGATGCCAACACAGTATTGGCACCTGGAGTTTTTATGAAATTTAAAATGAATAGGGTTTCACAAACAGTCGTTGCTGGCCTACTTTTAGGCGGCGCATCTTTCGCTGCACAAGCAGAAATAACGCTGATTAAACAGGATCCTCAGCCTTACGATCTGCTTAGCCGTCTCGACTTTAAAGTCGGTGGCAGCATCCGTCCTCAGTTCCAAAATACCATGGGCGGCTCAGATAAAGGTTCCTACAAAAATAACGGCTATGACGGCGGCACACGTTTCCGCTTCACCGCTGACTACTTCCTGTTTGACGACGTTCACTGGATCAGTTACTACGAACTCGGCGTGAACATTCCGTCGGTCTTCGGCTGGGACGACCACTATGCTGAAGGCGCGCACCATACGACTCGCCGTCAGCTGTATACCGGTTTCAAGAGCAAGACTTACGGTACTTTGACCTACGGTCAGCAAAACAGCATCTACTATGATGTTGTCGGCGCGAAAACCGACGTTTGGGATGACGACATGTTGGCCCAGGCACCGGGTAACGGTATCAACGGTGACTACGACGGTTCATATCGTTCACGTAAGCAGCTGAAATATAAATATGCAGCAGGTCCGGTCGATCTCTATGCCGCTTACCTGTTCTCCGACGACGACCTGCTTGAATCCAACAACCTGGCCTACAAACGTAAAGGCGGCGGTTCTGTTGGTGCAAACTGGCACATCACCGACAACCTGGCATGGGGTAGCGCATACAACTACACCAGCGCAGAAGTTAAAAACCGGGGTGCGGCAGGCGGCTCTAAAGACTACGACCAGAGCATTCTGGGTACCGCTCTGTCATGGACACCGGGCAACTGGACCTTGTCTGCAGGCGGCGGCTGGTATCACAACTTCCTGACCACCAAAGTGAACAACGATCAGGACTACTTCGCAGGCAACGCGTGGGGCGTCGAATACTATGCCGGTTACAACATCCCGGTTAAGCAATTCGCCATCAAGAGCGTGCAGCCTTACTTCATGGGTGACCATCTGAAGTATGTGAGCGGACGTGATTACCAGCGTACCGACAACGGCGTGGGTGTGGCTGTGAAACTTGATTACGGCTTCCAGGTCGACTTCGAGCACATGATCACCAACTCTACCGACAAGATCGGCGATCTCAACCTGGTGCGTCTGTACTACAACTTCTAATAACTCCCCTTTATCTCAAGACACAGATAAAGAGATCGAGAAGTTCGAGCCTGCTGAAAACTTCAGCAGGCTTTTTTTATGCCCTGCGTCAGTCTACGCACAGCTTTCTCTTTCCACTGGCCGCAATGCACGGCTAAACTCATCAAACAAATACCTTTTAGCCTCTGCTGGAGAAACGTTCATGTCAGCATTTTTGCGCTCTGAGATAGTCACCGTAACGGACTATCGCGCCGAATTGGGCGAAACCCCGGTGTGGTGCCAGCGTACCCAGTCTCTGCTGTGGGTCGATATTCTTAATCAACGCCTGCTGCGCTATTGGCCTGAAACGGCTTCCTTCGAAACACGCGCACTTCAGTCACTGACCAGCGCCGCACTGCTCACCGACCAGCAGGACCTCTTCCTCTTGGTCGCGCAGGACGGCCTGGCGCTTTACGACTACCTGAGTGAAAAGCGTTCCCTGCTGTGTGGCTATGCGGGCGCGGAAGGCACTCGCCCCAATGAAGCGGCGGTCGCCCCCGACGGTTCTCTGTGGTTTGGCACCATGGACATTAAAGAAGAAGACAAAATCGGCGGATGGTATCGCTATGAAACGGGCGATGCAGCCCCGGTGCTGATGATGGACAACGTAGGCACCCCCAATACGCTGGCCTGGCATGAGGGAAAAGTGTGGTTTGCCGACAGCGTGCGGAAGCGATTTTATTCGGGCAACGCGCGGCGTATTAATCCGCTGAAACTGTCGTGCTACTCACCCGGCGATAAAACGCCGGACGGCTCCGCGCTGAGTGAAGACGGGCTGCTGCTGACCGCCTGCTGGGGCAACCATTGCTTGCTGCGTCAGAAGATCAATCAGGGAGAGTTGCTGACGCTTGATGCCCTGCCGCTGCCTGTCACGCAGCCAAGCTGCTGCACGTTTGGCGGTGCCGGGATGAATCAGCTGTTTATTACGTCGGCGCGCACCGGTCTGGAAAATCCTGGGGAAATCGAAGGGGCATTGTTGCAGGTGACAACGTCGGCACGAGGGGCGGGACAGAACCTGTTCAGGCTCTAATATAACCGTTTTACTATGCTGAACTTCCCCCACTTTTCAGTGGGGGAAGATTTTAAATACTTAACCTACCGCTTTGATATCGATACGCAGTTCTTTAGGAACTTCGAAAACGATGTTCTCTTCGCGTCCGTCCATGTTGACCACGCCCAGACAGCCGAGAGTTTTCAGGCGATCGATCACCTGCTGTACCAGAATATCCGGGGCAGAAGCGCCCGCCGTCACACCCACGCTAAGCGCGCCCTTCACCCACTCTTCCTGGATATCATCGGCAGAGTCGATCAGGTAAGAAGGTTTACCTACGCGCTGTGCCAGTTCGGCCAGGCGGTTGGAGTTAGACGAGTTTTTAGACCCGACAACCAGCACCACCTCAGCCTCGTCCGACAGGTTGCGAACGGCTTCCTGACGGTTAGTGGTGGCGTAGCAGATGTCGTCTTTACGCGGCCCCACTATTTTCGGGAAGCGCTCACGCAGCGCGTCGATAACCTCGGAAGTGTCATCAACGGACAGCGTGGTCTGGGTCATAAAGCACAGATTTTCAGGGTCTTTGACGTCCAGCTTGAACACATCGGCCGGAGACTCGACCAGGTACATGCCGCCTTTAGGGTTATTGTACTGCCCCATGGTGCCTTCGACCTCAGGGTGACCGGCGTGACCAATCAGGATAGCCTCCGTGCCCTTACGGCTGGCGCGCGCGACTTCCATATGGACTTTGGTCACCAGCGGACAGGTCGCATCAAACACGGTCAGGTCACGAGATTTTGCCTCGGCCCTAACTGCCTGCGAGACGCCGTGCGCGGAGAAGATCAGAATAGAACCGTCTGGAACTTCGCTAATCTGTTCGATAAACACCGCGCCACGCTGGCGCAGGCTGTCGACCACGTAACGGTTATGCACCACTTCATGGCGCACATAAATTGGCGCACCATAAAGCTCAAGGGCACGTTCTACGATGGTAATGGCACGGTCAACTCCGGCACAAAAACCACGCGGGTTAGCCAGCAGAACTTGCATGAGACGCCTCCATTTCAGGGTCTATTTCTAATACTTCAATATCAAAATCAATATGCTGTCCGGCAAGCGGATGGTTGAAATCGACGGTCACCGAACCTTCTGTTACTTCACGCACCACGCCCGGCATTTCGCTGCCGTCGCGGGTGGTGAAGAGCATAATGGTACCGACATCGGGCACGCCAGTCTCGATAAAATCGCGCAGGGGAAAGAACTGAACCAGATCGGGGCTTTTGGTGCCGAACGCCGACTCCGGAGAGAGTGTGAAGGCTTTCTTGTCACCTACACGCAGACCCAGCAGCTCGTTTTCCAGCGCGTCAGACAGGCTGCCGTCGCCCAGTCGGAACAAAGCGGGTTTGCCGTGACTGAGCGTTGATTCCGCCGTGGAGCCATCTTCCAGCTTCAGCGTGAAGTGAACCAACACCGCGCTGTCGTGTATCACCTGCTCGGTCATTATCTTATCCCTTACTTTTTGCCGTTTTGTCTGAAGAGGACAGGAAGCCTTCCAGAACAACTAACACTGCGCCGACGCAGATAAAGCTGTCGGCCAGGTTGAATATTGGGTAGTGCCAGTCTTTAACGTAAAAATCGATAAAGTCGATGACAAAACCGTGAACCATGCGATCGAACAGGTTGCCCAGCGCGCCGCCAATAATCATCGCGAAAGCAATGTTATTCAGCTTCTGCTTGCCGCTGCTGCGGTACATCAGTACCAGCAGTGCCACCACGATAACCAGTGCGATGGCCGCAAAGAACCAGCGCTGCCAGCCGCCTTTGTCCGCCAGGAAGCTGAAGGCCGCCCCTGGATTATGCGCATAGGTCAGATTAAAAAACGGGATCAGCGGCAGCGATTCGCCGAGTTGGAAATGATTCATCACCAACACTTTGCTGCCGAGATCCAGCACCAGCACAACAACCGCCAGCCAAAGCCAGCGGAGTCCGGTAGAACAGATTGGTTTACCCATTATGCAAATTCACGCTGTTCACCGTCACCCGCGATGTTGGTTGCACAACGGCCACACACTTCGGGATGTGCAGGATTGTGACCGACGTCGGTGGTGAAATGCCAGCAGCGCGGGCACTTCTCGCCTTCTGCTTTTTCCAGACCGATTTTTAGGCCCTTCAGCAGTTCGCTCGGAATGGCGTTTTCGTCGGCGTCGGCCAGTGCAGCAACTTTGGCACCGGAGGTCAGCAGCACGAAGCGCAGTTCGTTGCCCAGGCTGTTAAGTTTAGCGGCCAAGGCGTCATCGGCGTACAGCGTAACGGAAGCTTCGAGCGAACCGCCCAAACGCTTGTCGGCACGCGCCTGCTCAAGCACCTTGTTGACTTCGCCACGCACCTTCAGCAGCTCGGACCAGAACTCGTCGTTCATGGCTTCGTTCTCTGCCAGTCCGAACAGACCGTCATACCACTCTTCGGTGAACACGAATTTCTCACGAGCCCCCGGCAGAACGGACCAGATTTCGTCAGCAGTGAAGGACATGATCGGTGCCATCCAGCGAACCAGCGCTTCGGCGATGTAGTACAACGCGGTCTGACAGCTGCGGCGTGCCACGCTGTCGCTCTTCGCGGTGTACTGACGGTCCTTGATGATATCCAGATAGAAGGAACCCATCTCGACGGAACAGAACTGCATCAGACGCTGAACTACGCCGTGGAAATCATAGCGGTCGTAAGCGGCAACGATCTCTTCCTGTGCGGCTTTCGCGCGGCCAACGGCCCAACGATCCAGCACCACCATATCTTCTGGTTTCACGCTGTGCAGCGCCGGATCGAAACCGTTGAGGTTCGCCAGCAGGAAGCGCGCGGTATTACGGATGCGACGATAAGAGTCGGCAGCACGTTTGAGGATCTCGTCCGACACGGCGATTTCGCCGGTATAGTCGGTCGAGGCCACCCACAGACGCAGGATGTCGGCACCCAGTTTGTTCATCACGTCCTGAGGGCTCACGGTGTTGCCGATAGATTTCGACATCTTGCGGCCGTTGCCATCCACGGTAAAGCCGTGGGTCAGAACCTGTTTGTACGGCGCACGGCCTTTCATCGCGGTAGAAATCATCAGTGATGACATGAACCAGCCGCGGTGCTGGTCGGAACCTTCCAGATACATGTCCGGCTCGTGACCGTGGAACTCTGGACGCGCGTCAACTACGGAGAAGCTGGTTGAACCGGAGTCGAACCATACGTCCAGCGTGTCTGGCACTTTCACGTAGTGGGCAGCGTCTGCACCCAGAATGTCTTCAGGGTTGAGATCCCACCAAGCCTGAATGCCGTCGTTCTCAACGCGTTTGGCCACTTCTTCCATCAGCTCAAGCGTGCGCGGATGCAGCTCTTCGGTGTCTTTGTGCACGAACAGAGACATTGGCACGCCCCAGGTACGCTGACGGGAGATACACCAGTCAGGACGGTTCGCGACCATGTTTTCGATACGCGCCTGGCCCCAGTCCGGGATCCACTGCACGCCTTTGATCTCTTTCAGAGACTGCGCGCGCAGACCCTGCTGATCCATGCTCACGAACCACTGCGGCGTGGCGCGGAAGATGATTGGCGTTTTGTGACGCCAGCAGCACGGATAGCTGTGGGTGAATTTCTCGAAATGCACCAGCGCGTCGTGCTCACGCAGGATTTCAACGATGATGTCGTTAGCCTTGAACACGAATTTGCCGTCCAGCGCCGGGAAGGTGCCTGGCAGGTAGCAGCCGTTTGGCCCTACCGGGTTAGCCACTTCCAGACCGTATTTCTGGCCGATAACGAAGTCGTCAGGACCGTGGCCCGGTGCGGTGTGTACGGCACCGGTACCGGCGTCGAGCGTCACGTGATCGCCGAGGATGGCCGGTACGTCGAACGCCAGGAACGGATGGCGGAAGCGCATCAGCTCAAGGTCAGCGCCCTTGCACTCGCCCAGCACGGTCCACTCGGTTGCACCGATACGCTTCATCACGCTGGCGACCAGGTCGGTAGCCAGGATCAGACAACGGTCTTCTACCTGCACCAGCTGATAGGAGAACTCGGCGTTCAGAGAGATAGCGCGGTTGGCCGGCATGGTCCACGGGGTCGTGGTCCAGATAACCAGAGAAACCGGGCCATGGAAAGCGGTGGCACCAAACTTGGCCGCCACGGCGGTCGGATCGACGGCGTTGAACGCTACGTCGATAGCCGGAGAGGTTTTGTCGTAGTATTCAACTTCGGCTTCGGCCAGCGAAGAACCACAGTCGGTACACCAGTGCACAGGCTTAGCGCCTTTCAGCAGGTGGCCGTTACTGATGATTTTGCCCAGCGCACGGATGATATTGGCTTCGGTTTTGAAGTCCATGGTGCGGTATGGGTGATCCCAGTCCCCCAGCACGCCCAGACGGATGAAGTCAGCTTTCTGACCTTCAATCTGTTCGGCAGCGTAGGAACGGCAGGCAGCACGGAATTCGGCAGGCGTGACCTTCTCGCCCGGCTTGCCGATCAGCTGCTCAACCTTCAGTTCGATAGGCAGACCGTGGCAGTCCCAGCCTGGAACGTACGGCGAGTCGTAACCGGCCATCCCTTTAGACTTGACGATAATGTCTTTGAGAATCTTGTTAACCGAGTGACCAATATGAATGCTGCCGTTCGCATACGGAGGGCCATCATGCAAAATAAAGGTTTTTTTGCCCTTTTTGGCCGCGCGGATAATCCCGTACAGATCCTGCTTGTACCAGTTATCCAGCATCGCAGGTTCACGCTTGGCTAAGTCGCCGCGCATCGGGAACCCTGTTTCCGGCAAGTTCAGGGTATTCTTAAAGTCACTCATAAGATTCTCGGTTCCGTTTTTCGGCTAGAAGCCGGGCTACTAAATGGGTTATCGCTCAAGAAAGTTTCAGCCCGAAAAACTCGCGGGCTGTTTGCTCGTCGTTGGCAATTTGCTGCTTCAACGCATCAAGCGATGCAAAACGCTGTTCATTGCGCAATTTTGCGCGGAGTACCACGTCAATGTGGCGCCCATATAAATCTATCGTGGTGTCGAGCAGGTGAACTTCCAACTGCTTGCGGACACCGTTGACCGTAGGTCGGGTACCAATGTTTGCCACGCCGGGGACCGGGTCAGGACCCAGGCCCATGACCTCAACCGCATAGACGCCCTTAACCGGGCTAACCAGGCGTTTGAGCGGGACGTTGGCGGTCGGGAAGCCAATCGTGCGGCCCAGCTTGTCACCATGCACCACCCTGCCAGAAATGCTGAAAGGATGGCCGAGCAGGTTCTCTGCCAGCGCCAGCTCGTCATCACGCAGCGCGTCGCGTATGGCGGTGCTGCTGATGCGATGATCGCCCTCGCGGAAGGTCTGGGTGCTGACGATGTCAAAACCGTATTCGGCACCGGCCTTTAGCAGCAGCGTGAAATCGCCGAGTCTGGCAGCGCCGAAGCGGAAGTCATCACCGACGGTCAGGAATTTGACGCCCAGTTTTTCGACCAACAGCTGAGACACGAAGGCCTGAGCGCTGTTCGCGGCAAAACGCGGGTCAAATTTTACGCACAACAAATAGTCTATCCCGCATTCGGCGAGATACTTTGCCTTGTCACGCAGGTTGGTCAAGCGTGCCGGGGCTTTCTCTGCGGCGAAAAGCTCCAGAGGTTGAGGTTCAAAAATCATTACCATGACCGGTAAACCCAGGCGGCGACCTTCCAGTTTCAGCTGTTCGATCAAGGCCTGATGGCCACGGTGTACACCGTCAAAATTACCAATAGTGAGTACGCACCCATGGTGGCGCGCTCGAATATTGTGTATCCCGCGAATTAGCTCCATAACAGGCTCAAATCCATAGCTGGCTCAAAACAGAGGAAATCGGCGGATTATACCTTGTACAGCCCATAAGGTTAACCAGCGATTCGTGGGATCGCAGGATTCTCTCATCGATACCGCATTTTTTTTGGTATCAGGGCGACTTGGCCGGAGATTGTCTCTATACTCGACGCTTGTAAAACAGTGAGGCTTCATTGAAACCCCGTTTTCGCCAATCCTTTCTGTTTTCTCAAAAAAACTCAGCATTAACAATCTCTGTTGGAAGAATAATCACTTCTCAACTGAATTTTATTGCGATGGGCTGTATTCTGCGGCTGATAGCTGTTAAAATCCTGCGCCATCACAACGTAACAAGCGTCGCTTGAAGTTCGGATGAAGTTCGAGCAAAGAAACGGCGCTTATTTGCACAAATCCGTTGACAAAAGAAGTCCGAAAAGGCATATTCCTCGGCCTTCGAATTGTCCTCAATAGAAAAATATTTGGGAGTTGGACCTTGGCTAACATCAAATCAGCTAAGAAACGCGCCGTACAATCAGAAAAACGCCGTCAGCATAACGCTAGCCGTCGTTCAATGATGCGTACCTTTATCAAGAAGGTACACGCGGCTATTGCAGCTGGTGACAAAGAAGCTGCACAAAATGCATTCAACGCAATGCAACCAATTGTGGACCGTCAGTCCTGTAAAGGTCTGATCCACAAAAACAAAGCTGCGCGTCATAAGTCAAACCTGACTGCGCAAATCAACGCAATGCAATAATCGCATTTTGTTGAGAGCTTGATAAAAAAACCGGCATATGCCGGTTTTTTTATTGCTGTTATTTGGCGGGTGCCGATCACACTTTCTTCGGCAACGCGCGACTCAGCAGCAGGTATCCCATCACCGCAGACAGTACCGAACCCAACAAAATCCCAATCTTGGCATAGATCATCATCGACGCATCCGCATCGCCAAACGCCAGCGACGCCAGGAATATCGACATGGTGAAGCCTATCCCGCACAGCACCGATACGGCAGCAATCTGACTAAAACGCACGCCCGGCGGCAGACGCGTAATCTTCAGCTTCATCGACACCCAGCAGAACAGCATAATGCCGATCGGCTTACCAAACAGCAGCCCGGCGGCAATCCCCATTGGCAGCAGCGACATCACGCCTTCACCAGACACGCCCTGTAGCGACACACCCGCGTTGGTAAACGCAAACAGTGGCAGAATCAGCCAGGCGACCCACGGGTGAATACCGTGCTCTACGCAACGCGCAGGCGACGTCTTGCCTTCGGTACGCAGCGGGATTAAGAAGCCCAGAATGACCCCGGCCAGCGTGGCGTGAATGCCTGACTTGAGGATACACACCCACAGGAAAATCCCGAGGATAACGTAAGGGGTCAGCCTGGTGACCCCACGCCAGTTAAGCCACGCCAGCGCCGCAATCGCCAGCACCGACAGCATCAGCGCGGTAACGGAAACATCGTGGCTGAAGAAGGCTGCGATAATAACGATAGCGCCCAGGTCATCGATGATGGCAAGCGCCAACAGGAACACCTTGAGGCTAGTCGGCACACGAGAACCCAGCAACGCCATCACGCCAAGCGCAAAGGCGATGTCGGTCGCAGCCGGAATCGCCCACCCCTGACGGGCCACTTCATCGGCACCGTTAAACGACAGATAGATAAGCGCGGGCACTATCATGCCGCCCAGTGCGGCAATCGCAGGAAACAGCGCCTGCTCACGGCTTGAAAGCGCACCTTCCAGCAGTTCACGCTTCACCTCGAGACCGACCATCAGGAAGAAAATTGCCATCAGCCCGTCGTTCACCCACAGCAGCAGGGGCTTGTCTAGCCCGACGCCGCCGACGCTGAAGGATACTGGAGAGTTGAGGAAATTGAGGTAAAGGTCGCTGAGTGAGGTGTTTGCCATTAAAAGTGCGACGACCGCCGCCGCAATCAATACAATTCCGCCCGACGCTTCCATACGCAGGAACTGACGAATCAGGTTGGTCACTTTATATACTCCTTTTGAAACACTGTCCGCGCGATGATAACGGCGCGAAATAAGTATTGGAGTGTACTCAGGTTAGCGGCAAATAAAAATCCCCGACTCTGCAGCCGGGGATTTAAAAGGCGTTAAAAACCTTAAAAGAACTTAACGGGTCAAATCGTCAAAAAACTTTTTAACCCCGTCAAGGAAGCTTTTTGAACGCGGGCTGTTTTTCTCACCCGATGCGCCACCGAAGCTCTCTTCCAGATCGCGAAGCAGCTGTTTTTGCTTTTCGTTCAGGTTGACCGGTGTCTCAACGACCACGCGACAAAGCAGGTCACCCTGCGCGCCGCCGCGAACGGATTTAACACCGCGTCCGCGCATGCGGAACAGCTTGCCGGTCTGTGTTTCGGACGGAATCTTAAGCTTCACACGGCCGTCGAGGGTTGGGACTTCAATCTCGCCGCCCAGTGCTGCCATCGCGAAGTTGATCGGCACTTCACAGTACAGGTTGTTGCCTTCACGCTCGAAAATCTTGTGCGCCTTGACCTGAACCTGAACGTAAAGATCGCCTGCTGGTGCTCCCTGCTCGCCGGCTTCGCCTTCGCCTTCAAGACGGATGCGGTCGCCAGTATCTACGCCCGCTGGGATCTTCACTGACAGAGTCTTAGCACGCTCTACGCGGCCATGACCGTGACATTTGGTGCACGGATCTTTAATGATGTTGCCGCGGCCGTGACAGGTCGGACACGCCTGCTGTACGGTAAAGAAGCCCTGACGCATCTGCACCTGGCCCTGCCCGTGACAGGTTGGACAGCTGACAGGTTTGCTGCCCGCTTTCGCCCCGCTGCCGTGGCAAACGTCACACTCTTCGAGCGTTGGAATACGAATTTCTTTGGTTACGCCACGCACCGCCTCTTCGAGAGTCAGGTCCATGTTATAGCGCAGGTCTGAGCCACGGCTGGCGCGTTGACGACGGCCGCCACCAAAGATATCGCCAAAGACGTCACCAAAGATGTCGCTGAAGTCCGCACCGCCACCGCCGCCGTAACCACCACCGCCACCCATGCCGCCTTGTTCAAAGGCTGCGTGACCGTATTGATCGTAGGCCGCACGCTTTTGCGCATCGGTCAGGATTTCATAAGCTTCTTTAATTTCTTTAAATTTGCTTTCGGAATCTTTATCGCCCTGATTACGGTCAGGGTGATGTTTCATCGCCAGGCGCTTATAAGCCTTTTTGATTTCGCGCTCGTCCGCTGTTTTGGAGACGCCCAAAATCTCATAATAGTCTTGCTTCGCCATGCCTTTGCTACCCTCAACATGCGTGCACGGGCGCAGAGTTACCTCGACGCCCGTGCTGGTTATCAATATCCCCCTCATCCTTCGAAATATAGGGATGTTGGTTGTGCTCACTCACTCCAGTCACTTACCGATGTAAGCTCCTGAAGTGAGTTCACTTGCCGCCTACCTGTATCTCAAAGACTTTCGGGAACGTATCGATTACTTTGCCTCAAGGGCATTATTTTTTATCTTTTACTTCTTCGAATTCAGCGTCGACTACGTCGTCGTCTTTCTTCGCGCTCGCGTCGCCGCCTTCAGCCTGAGACTGCTGCTGAGCCAGTTCCATCAGCTTACCGGAAACCTGAACCAGAGCCTGGGTCTTGGCTTCGATTTCAGCTTTGTCTTCGCCTTTGGCTGCAACTTCCAGCGCTTTCAACGCGTCTTCGATAGCAGTTTTGTCTTCGGCTGGCAGTTTGTCACCGGCTTCTTCCAGCTGCTTACGAGTCCCGTGGATCAGGTGGTCCGCCTGGTTGCGAGTCTGAACCAGCTCTTCAAACTTACGGTCTGACTCGGCGTTAGCTTCCGCGTCGTTAACCATTTTCTGGATTTCTTCTTCGCTCAGACCAGAAGATGCCTTGATGGTTATCTTCTGCTCACGGCCGGTATTTTTGTCTTTAGCAGACACGTGCAGGATACCGTCAGCGTCCAGGTCGAAGGTCACTTCGATCTGAGCCATACCGCGTGGCGCTGCCTGAATACCGTCCAGGTTGAATTGACCCAGAGATTTGTTGTCGGCTGAACGCTTACGCTCACCCTGAACCACGTGAATGGTTACCGCAGACTGATTGTCTTCAGCGGTAGAGAACACCTGGCTGTGCTTGGTCGGGATGGTGGTGTTCTTGGTGATCAGTGGCGTCATCACGCCGCCCATGGTTTCGATACCCAGGGACAGTGGAGTCACGTCCAGCAGCAGAACGTCTTTAACATCACCAGACAACACGCCGCCCTGAACAGCAGCACCGATAGCAACCGCTTCGTCCGGGTTAACGTCTTTACGTGGTTCTTTACCGAAGAAGTCAGCCACTTTCTTCTGAACCATAGGCATACGAGTCTGACCACCGACCAGGATAACGTCCTGGATGTCGGAAACAGACAGGCCTGCGTCTTTCAGAGCGACTTTAAGAGGCTCGATAGAACGGGTAACCAGGTCTTCAACCAGAGATTCCAGTTTTGCACGGGTTACTTTGATGTTCATGTGTTTCGGGCCGCTGCCATCAGCAGTGATGTACGGCAGGTTAACGTCAGTCTGTTGTGCAGAAGACAGCTCGATTTTAGCCTTCTCTGCCGCTTCTTTCAGACGCTGCATTGCCAGCGGATCGTTACGCAGATCCATACCTTGATCTTTCTTGAATTCTTCAACCAGGTAGTTGATCAGACGGCTATCGAAGTCTTCACCACCGAGGTGGGTGTCACCGTTGGTAGACAGAACTTCAAAGGTTTTCTCGCCATCAACTTCATCGATTTCGATGATAGAGATATCGAAAGTACCACCACCCAGGTCGTATACCGCGATGGTGCGGTTACCGACTTCGCGATCCAGGCCGTAAGCCAGTGCCGCCGCAGTCGGTTCGTTGATGATACGTTTTACTTCCAGACCTGCGATACGGCCGGCGTCTTTAGTTGCCTGACGCTGAGCATCATTGAAGTATGCAGGTACAGTGATAACCGCTTCAGTTACTGGCTCACCCAGGTAATCTTCAGCCGTTTTCTTCATTTTCTTCAACACTTCTGCAGAGATCTGCGGAGGTGCGATTTTTTGGCCTTTAACGTCAATCCAGGCGTCACCGTTGTCAGCACCAACGATGCTGTAAGGCATGATGCCTTTATCGCGCTGAACTTCTTCGTCCTGGAAGCGACGACCGATCAGACGCTTGATAGCAAACAGCGTGTTCTGCGGGTTAGTGACGGCCTGACGCTTAGCAGGTTGGCCAACCAGGATCTCACCGTCCTGCGCATAAGCAATGATTGAAGGTGTGGTACGATCCCCTTCGGCGTTTTCAAGCACACGTGCAGTAGTGCCATCCATGATCGCTACACAAGAGTTGGTGGTACCCAAGTCGATTCCAATAATTCTACCCATCTAAAACGTCTCCACTAAAATTCATTATTCGTTGAGGTTGTTACTCTATATGCGGACGGTTTTTTACTTTTCAACTGTCCGATATTGCTTAAGACCGGCGGTAACAACTGCGGTTGAGAATAAGATGGGGTCATGTCTCTCAGCATCAAGGGCAACAACAAAAAAAATTTCGTCTTAATTGCCCTGTAAGATCAATATTTATCCAACAACCCCTCTTTATGATGCCCGTCGCTCAGGTCATGGCGGAATAATCACCGCAATTTTTCGCTGAGATAGCGCACCTTCTTTTTCCACAGACTTCACCTATGTGGGGATCATTTATTTCAGAACAACGATTATTTCAGGACATCTATGCAAAATTGCAAACTTGCCAATCCCGGTCCCCTTGGGCTGATGGGCTTTGGCATGACCACCATTCTACTGAATCTGCATAACGCCGGGGTTTTCCCGATGACCGCAGTGATTATCAGCATGGGGATTTTCTTTGGCGGGATGGCGCAGCTCCTTGCCGGTCTGCTGGAATACCGCAAAGGCAACACCTTCGGGATGACCGCTTTCCTCTCCTATGGTGCGTTCTGGCTCAGCCTGATTGGCATTTTGCTGCTGCCAAAAATGGGGCTTGCCGACGCCTGTAGCCCGGAGCAGCTCGGCGTTTATCTGGCGCTGTGGGGCTGTTTCACGCTGCTGATGTTTATCGGCTCGCTAAAGCACAATCGCGCGCTGCAAATTGTGTTTGGCAGTTTGACGTTGCTCTTTATTCTGCTGGCCGCGGGCAATTTGAGCGGCAGCGTGATGCTGCTGCGCATCGCGGGGATTGAAGGGATTTTCTGCGGAGCCAGCGCTATTTATCTGGCGATGGCCGAGGTCATTAACGAGCAGTACGGTTACGCGCTGCTGCCGATCGGGGAATAACAAGATGCGCAGTGGATCGACAAGGATTCACTGCGCACTCGGTGGCTTATTGACCCGCCTCGGCCAGTCGGGCCTCAATCTTCGATTCATTATTCAAATCGCGATTTAGATAAACGCCTAATCCAAGGCCGATAACCGCCAGTGTCAGCACGTAATAGGCCGGGGCCATCGGCGTTATGCGCATAATCAGCGTGACAAAAATCGGCGTCAGGCCGCCAAAGATGGCGTAAGACAGGTTGTAGGAGAAGGAGATCCCGGTGAATCGCACTTCGGCCGGGAAGGCCCGCACCATAACGAACGGCACCGCCCCCACCACACCAATGCTAAAGCCGACCAGCGTATACATCGGCTTGAGCCAGGTGCTGTCTAGCGCGACCAGGTGATAGAACGCCCAGCTGCAAATACCGAAGAACAGGCTGCCGACGATAAAGGTTTTGCTCGCCCCCACGCGGTCCACCACCCACCCCGCACAGATACAGCCGAACAGTAGCGCAATCGTCGCCATGCTGTTGGCCTGCAAAGTCAGCGCAGCCGGAATCCCCAACTGTTTTTGCAGATAGGTTGGCGTCATCAGGATAACCACCACAATGCACGCCGACAGCAGCCAGGTCATCAGCATCGACACCACAATCTCTTTCTTGTGATTGGCGATGACTGATTTGATTGGCAGCCCTTCAGAGAGCACCTTGTGCGATTTCATCTCGACGAAGACAGGCGTCTCCTGTAGCCAGCGGCGCAGATACAGCGCGATAAACCCGAAGATACCGCCAATAAAGAACGGAATTCGCCAACCGCCGTGCGCGATGGCAGCGGCAGGCAGCAGCGTGGTAATCAAGGTGGCGACCAGCGATCCCAGCAGGATCCCCAAGGTCAGACCGGCCGTCAGCGTTCCGCAGGCAAAGCCAATGCGTTTACGCGGCACGTGTTCGGCGACAAAGACCCATGCACCCGGCACTTCTCCGCCAATAGCCGCGCCTTGCAACAGTCGCATAAGGAGAAGCAACAGAGGTGCCGCAATGCCGATAGAGGAATAGGTCGGCAACAGGCCAATTGCCAGAGTCGGGAGCGCCATCAGCAGAATACTCAGGCTGAACATACGCTTGCGGCCGACCAAATCACCGAAGTGAGCCATCACAATGCCGCCGAGCGGACGCGCCAGATACCCTGCCGCAAAGATGCCAAAGGTCTGCACCTGACGCAGCCAGTCGGGCATAGACGACGGAAAGAACAGGTCACCGATAACTGCCGCGAAGAAGACGAAAATGATGAAGTCGTAGAATTCCAGAGCGCCGCCGAGGGCCGCGAGAGAAAGTGTTTTGTAGTCCTGCCGGTTAAGCCGACGATTGTTATCGTGTTGCATAAGATACCTGACGCATCGAGTTGGGGTAAAAAATCTTGCCGCACTATGTAAAGTAAACATTACTATATGCGGCAATTAATTTTCACACCACTGACACTGAATCTTATAGCAGAAATAGCCTAACTTCAGTTTTTTGTATCGCGAATTGCACTCTTGGGGCGGAAAGCTGCTACGACGTCCGGGTGGGTTTCGATATAAGGCCCCTCCAGCAGCTGTATACAATAAGGTACACTGGCAAATATTCCTGACACGATAACGTTACCGTCGTCACCCTTGAGTCCTTCCAGCGTTTCCTTAATCGACTTCGGCTGCCCCGGTAAATTGAGGATCAGCGCCTGTTTGCGAATGGCGCCAACCTGGCGCGACAAAATGGCCGTCGGCACAAAATGCAGGCTAATTTGGCGCATTTGCTCACCGAAGCCCGGCATCAGGCGATCGGCCACGGCCATAGTCGCATCCGGCGTCACGTCGCGGCGCGCTGGACCCGTACCGCCAGTGGTCAGCACCAGATGGCATCCCGCTTCGTCAACCAGCTCGCAAATTGCCTGCTCAATCAGAGGCTGCTCATCGGGAATGAGGCGTTTCTCAAGGCTAAACGGGGTGATTAACGCCTCTCCCAGCCAGGCTTCCAGTGCCGGAATGCCCTTATCCTGATAAATACCGCTCGACGCGCGATCGGAAACTGACACCAGACCAATTCGTAATTTATCCATTTCGCTCCTCCTGGATCTCTGTGAAACATGCCGCTCGCGGCGGCCACAGTAAAAGACAAGTATATCGGCAACCTAAGCCAGAACCACAGGGCACAAGAGGTTTTTTAAGCAAGACAGGCATAAAAAAAGGTGGCCTAAGCCACCTCTTTATTCAGGTTTGTCACCAGACGGGCGATTACAGCAGGTCGGCGATCATTTTTTCGAGTTTGCCCTGGTCTACGGCAAACTTACGGATACCGTCGGCCAGCTTGTCGATAGCCATAGGATCCTGATTGTGGTCCCAGTAGAACTGCGCTTCGGTCAGCGGCGCCGGACGCGCTTTGATTTCGCCAGTGTAAGACAGTTTACGCTCCAGCGTACCTTCACTTTCTTTCAGTTCTTTAAGCAGCGCAGGTCCGATGGTCAGACGATCACAACCCGCCAGCTCGATGATTTCGTCGGTATTACGGAAGCTTGCGCCCATAACGACGGTTTCATAGCCATGCTGTTTATAGTATTCGTAAATTTCGGTCACGGACACCACGCCCGGATCTTCGCTTGGTGCGAACTCTTTCTTGTCGCCGTTAGCTTTATACCAGTCGAGGATACGGCCCACGAACGGAGAAATCAGGAAAGCACCCGCTTCGGCACAGGCACGCGCCTGAGCGAAGGAGAACAGCAGGGTCAGGTTACAGTTGATGCCTTCTTTTTCCAGCTGCTCGGCGGCACGGATGCCCTGCCAGGTAGAAGCCAGTTTAATCAGGATACGGTCGTTGCTGATGCCTGCATCGTTGTAGAGTTTGATCAAACGATGAGCTTTCGCGATGCTGGCTTCGGTGTCGTAAGACAGGCGAGCGTCAACTTCGGTAGAAATACGGCCCGGCACCAGTTTCAGAATTTCAAGACCGATATTTACTGCAAGCTTGTCGGCAGTATCAATGATCTGCTGGTCACGATCGCTGCTCTGGTCGCGCGCCCATGCAATGGCTTCGTCGATCAGTTTGCGGTATTCAGGGATCTGGGCAGCGTTAAGGATCAAAGAAGGGTTAGTGGTGGCATCCTGAGGCTGATACAACTTTATTGCCGCGATATCACCAGTATCTGCAACTACCTTGGTCAGTTCGCGTAGGGAAGTCAATTTATCGGTCATTGTGGCATATCTCATCGTTTGTAGATTATCGTTGAGGCATTTTCATGCCTTGCCTTCTCTTGATGATAACATGCGCCAAGACATCCGCAAGGCAGTTATAGTGCTCATTGTTTTATGCAATAAAAGTTGATTATTAATGCAATAAATGGTTAAAAAACGGGCGAAGAATAAAGGATTAGCCATATATTTTTTAAGGAATAAGGACTCTGATGGCCAGCTTGCTTAACTTTCTCGACGACATTCTGTGGGAATCAATACTGATCTATTTCCTTTTAGGATTCGGTATTTACCTCACGTTGCGCACGCGATTCATCCAGTTTCGACGCTGGCGAGAAATGTTTCTTTGCCTGCGACGCAATAAATCCGCCGATGCACGCGGCGTTTCGTCGTTCCAGTCACTGGCCGTGACCCTTTCCGGCCGCATCGGCGTAGGCAGTCTGACCGGGGTGGCGATGGCCATCACCACCGGCGGTCCGGGGGCGATATTCTGGATGTGGATAATCACCCTGCTCGGTATGCCGATCGCACTGATAGAAAACACCCTCGCGCAGGTGTTTAAGACCACCGATAACAAGATGCAGTTTCGCGGTGGACCTTCCGAATACATGAGCCGTGGCCTCGGCATGCGCTGGATGGGGGTGCTATTCTCGGTATTGATGATCCTCATCGTCGGCTTCGTGTTCAACGTTCTACAGGCCAAAGCCGTCACCCAGGCGGTGGCGGTGGCCTTTAATTTGACGCCTTGGCACATCAGCATTGCGCTGGGCATTCTTTTCGCGCTAACGCTCGCGGGCGGGCTGCGCACGCTGGTGAAGGTTTCCGTATGGCTGGCGCCGATTATGTGCCTTAGCTATATGCTACTGGCCTTCTGGGTGATGGCGGTCAACGTCGACAGGCTGCCGGAAGTGTTTCTGCTCATTTTTAAAAGCGCCTTTGGCTTTCAGGAATTTGCCGCCGGTGCGCTCGGCTATGGCGTGACCATTGCCATGACTCAGGGTATTCAGCAGGGCCTGTTCTCCAACGAGGCGGGGTCAGGTTCAACGCCGCACATTGCCGCCATGGCCGCGTCACGTCATCCGGCCAATCAAGGCTTCACTCAGATGCTGGGCGTACTGGTTGACACCTTCGTGGTATGCAGCGCGACCGCCATGATAATACTCTCGTCGGGCATGCTCACTGCGCCGACCGACAAAATCAGCGGTATCACCCTCCTCACGCAGGCCGTGAGCGGAAGCATAGGTTCGTTCGGTCCACAGTTGCTGGCGATATTCATGTTGATATTTGGCTTTACGACCATGATGACCAACTGCATGTATGCCGAAAATAACCTGCTGTTTTTGCAGCGTGGCAAAACCGGCTCTCTCTACCTGCTGCGGCTGGCGATGCTGGTGATGCTGCTGGTAGGATCCTTTATTGGAACGCCGTTGCTGATGCAGACGGCCAGCATCTCTCTGGCGGTGATCACCATGATCAACCTGACCGCCCTGCTTTTGCTCTCAGGGCTGGCGCTGAAGGTGGTGAGAGACTTCGAACGCCAGCGAGTCATGGGCCGCGAACCGGTGTTTAACTCCGGCAGTTTTCCTGAGCTGAAGGGGCAATTGCAGGACGGCATCTGGAAATAATCAGGCTCAAGGCGGAGCCTATTGCTGCGATTTTTTTAAAGCAGCGGTTTTTTGGTAAAATAACTAAAGACTGTATTATTCACTTTCCTGCTCAACACTGCGCAGACTAACCGGACGCCGCTATGCTGACTATTATTTCACCCGCTAAAACGCTGGACTACGAAAGTAAACTTGCGACCAAACGCTTCACTCAGCCAGAGCTGCTCGATAAATCCAGCCAGCTGATTGAGATTGCCAGAAAGCTTTCTCCGGCGGAGATTTCCAGCCTGATGGGAATCAGCGACAAGCTGGCACACCTTAACGCCGAGCGTTTTAACGACTGGCAGCCGGACTTTACGCCGGACAATGCGCGTCAGGCTATCCTGGCATTTAAGGGGGACGTTTATACCGGCCTACAGGCGGAAGACTTCAGCGAGAAAGATTTCGATTTTGCACAGAAGCATTTGCGTATGCTCTCCGGCCTGTACGGTATTCTGCGTCCTCTGGACCTGATGCAGCCTTACCGTCTTGAGATGGGTATTCGCCTCAACAATCCGCAGGGGACTAATCTTTATGCTTTCTGGGGTGACCTGCTGACCGATAAACTGAATACTATCCTTAAAGAACAAGGAGATAACATTTTGGTGAATCTTGCGTCGGACGAGTACTTCAAGGCGGTGAAAACGGCGAAGCTGGACGGTGAGATAATCAAACCGGTGTTCCTCGACGAGAAGAACGGCAAGTATAAAGTGATCAGCTTCTATGCCAAAAAAGCGCGCGGGCTGATGAGCCGCTTTATCATCAAGGAGCGTTTGACCCAGCGTAAGCAGCTACAGGCGTTCTCGCTCGAGGGTTATCGGTTCGACGCCGCGCGCTCCGAAGGCAACGAGCTGGTATTTACGCGAGCAGAGCAGAAGTAACGCTTTACCCTCCAACTCGTTTTATAAAATGACGGGAGCGTAGCTTGACCTGCTTCAGCGCAGTAAAAAGGCCATCAAATGATGGCCTTTTCGTTTTTTGCATTGCGTTTATTCAGGCAAAGCCATCAGAAACTTACGCATTTCGCTGAAGTCCGCAGGCAAGTTGTGCGACAGCAGCGGCAGGTCGGCGCGGTCGGCCAACTCTTTCGGCAACGGCAGCTCCTGACCGAGGATAGCATCAACGCTTTCCTTAAATTTCGCCGGGTGTGCCGTACCGATAAACAGACCGAACTCCCCTTCTTTCAGCTGGTCACGCAGTGCACGATAAGCAATCGCCGCATGCGGCTCGGAGATGTAACCGATGTCCGCCAGCTCGCGCATGGCGTCTTCGGTCGTCTCGTCGCTCACTGCCGCGTAGCCCAGATCCTTCAACTGCCAGATCTTGCGACGATACAGTTCTTCGACTCGTGGCCAGTTGTTAGGCTGGCTAACGTCCATCGCGTTCGACAATGTTGCCACCGTCTTGTTCGGTGCCCACTCGCCGTTGACCAGGAAGCGTGGCACGGTGTCGTTGGCGTTGGTCGCCGCGATAAAGCGTTTGATTGGCAGACCCAGTGCCTTCGCCAGCAGTCCCGCCGTCAGGTCACCGAAGTTACCGCTGGGTACGGAAACGACCAGCTGGTTGCGTGCTTCCTGCGGCAGCTGCGCCACAGCTTCAAAGTAGTAGCAGATCTGCGCCAGCAGACGGCTGATGTTGATGGAGTTCGCGGAGTTAAGGTGCAGCGCAACCTTCAGTTCTTCATCATCGAACGCCTGCTTGACCAGCGCCTGACAGGCGTCGAAATCGCCGTCGATAGCCACAGTGTGGATGTTGTCACCCAGCGTACAGAACAGTTTTTCCTGCAGCGGGCTGATTTTACCGCGCGGATATAGGATAACGACGCGCACGTTTTTCAGGCCATGGAAGGCGTGAGCCACTGCCGCACCGGTATCACCGGAGGTTGCGGTCAGAATGGTCACCGGCTGATCGCCTGACACTTGAGTCAGGATCTGCGCCATAAAGCGGCCGCCGAAGTCTTTAAATGCCAGCGTCGGGCCGTGGAACAGTTCCAGGCAGGCTACGTCGTCTGCGACCGCAGTAACCGGTGCAGGGAAGGCGAAGGCATTTTTCACGCGTTGATACAGCGCTTCTTCAGGAATTTCGTCGCCAATGAACGCAGAAAGAATGCGGCTGCTGCGCGTTACGAAATCCAGCTCGAGCAGGCGGTCAATTTCGGTCAGCTCAAACTCAGGCAGATCTAGCGGGAAGAACAGCCCTTGTTGCTTGCCTAAGCCTTGCTTCACTGCTTGTGCAAAGCTGACCTGCTCGTTGTGATCCTTCAGGTTGTACAGTTTCATCGATTATCCCAATAGTCTCGCGCCTGCGGTATCCAGGCGACAAATATGAACAAAACCTTCGTCATTTTGCAGATAGTGATTCTGCAGCCAATCAGCCATGCGTTGCGCCGTCTCGCTGTCGTTACAGATAGCAAACAGCGTTGGACCGGATCCCGAGATCCCGCAGGCCAGAGCCCCTATTTCTTCAGCAGCGGTTCGCGCCTGAGCAAAGCCCGGCAGCAAACGGGTGCGATAAGGTTCGGCAATGACGTCTTTCATCAGTTTAACTGCCAGCTGCGGCTGCTGAGTATGGCAGGCGTGAATGAAACCGGACAAATAACGACCGTGGCTGATGCAGTCCTGACGGCGATACTGGGCCGGTAAAATCGCGCGCGCCTCGGCGGTAGACACCTTGATGCCCGGATACGCCATCACCCACAGCCAGTCGTCGAAGCAAGGCACGTCCTGAGACACAATGCCCAGCTCTTCAATGATCAACTGCAGGCCGCCGAGATAGCATGGCGCAACGTTGTCGAAGTGCACGCCACCGGAGATGCGGCCTTCCAGCTCGCCCATGAGCTCCAGCATGCGGGTATCGCTCACCTGGTTGCCGTTGAACTCGTTCATCGCCATCAAACCCGCTACCACGGAACAGGCGCTGGAACCCAGCCCTGAGCCGATGGGCATGTTTTTCTCAAGCGTCATGGCGACCGGGATTTCTTTGCCCACTTCCTGGCAGTAGCGTTCCCAGCACTGGTAAACAATGTTGTCTTCCATCTTGTCCGGCAGCTTGGACACGAAGCGCCCTTCATTCTTGAGGCTGAATTGCGAGGCCGCTTCCACGCTCACGCAGTCGCCCAGTAGCGAACCGTCTACCGGTGAAACTGCCGCACCCAGCACGTCAAAACCGACGCTAACGTTACCAATTGATGCCGGGGCATATACCTTAACCATATTAAACTCCTAACTTCCATGACAGCGTTCGCAAAAGGTCGGCGAAGACGCCAGCGGCAGTAACATCGTTACCCGCACCGTAGCCGCGCAAAACTAGAGGAATCGGTTGATAATAACGGCTGTAGAACGCCAGCGCATTCTCGCCATTTTTCACTTTATACAGTGGACTGTTACCGTCGACGGCTTCGATCCTGACGCTACAGCGCCCTTCATCTATGGCGCCGACGTAACGCAGCACCTTGCCTTCTGCGGCCGCATCGGCCACGCGTTTTTTGAACTCGGCGTCGAGCTCAGGCAGGCGTGCAAGGAACGCGCTGACGTCACCGGTCGCGTCAAAGGATACCGGCAGAACTGGCTCGACTTCAATGTCAGACAGCTCAAGTTTGTAACCGGCCTCACGCGCCAGGATCAACAGTTTACGCGCGACGTCCATACCCGAGAGATCGTCACGCGGATCCGGCTCAGTAAAACCACTTTCACGCGCCGCCAGCGTCGCCTCAGACAGCGACACGCCCTCGTCCAGCTTGCCGAAGATCTGCGACAGCGATCCGGAGAGGATCCCGCTGAAGCGCACCATCTCGTCACCGGCATTAAGCAGGTTTTGCAAGTTTTCGATAACCGGCAGACCCGCACCGACGTTAGTGTCGTAAAGGAACTTGCGACGAGAGCTCGCCGCCGCCTTACGCAGCTGATGGTAGTAGTTCATCGACGCAGTATTGGCGCGCTTGTTCGGCGTAACCACGTGGAAACCGTCGGACAGCAGATCGGCGTACTGGTTAGCAATGGCCTCGCTTGAAGTACAGTCAACCACCACCGGATTGAGCAGGTGGTACTCTTTGACCAGGCGAATCAGACGACCGATGTTGAACGGCTCTTTGGCCGCGCCCAGCTCGTCGCGCCAGTTTTCCAGCGGAATGCCGTGCACGTTGGTCAGCATCGCGCGCGAGTTGGCGATACCGCACACGCGCAGATCGATGTGCTTGGCCTTCAGCCACGCCTGCTGACGACGGATTTGTTCGATCAACGCACCGCCGACGCCGCCGACGCCAATAAGGAACACTTCGATGACCTGATCGGTATTGAACAGCATCTGGTGACTGACGCGTACGCCCATGGTCGCATCGTCATTGCTGACGACCACGGAAATAGAACGCTCTGACGAGCCCTGCGCGATGGCTACGATATTGATATTGGCACGCGCCAGCGCCGAGAAGAACTTGGCGGAGATACCGCGCAGCGTGCGCATACCGTCGCCTACCACCGAGATGACGGCCAGCTTTTCGGTCACGTCGAGCGGCTCAAGCAGGCCGTCTTTCAGCTCCAGGTAAAACTCGTCTTCCAGCGCCTTACGGGCACGAACCAGCTCTCCCTGCGGCACGCAAAAGCTGATGCTGTATTCGGAAGAAGATTGGGTAATCAACACCACCGAGATACCCGAACGCGACATCACCGCGAACACGCGGGCGGCCATGCCAATCATGCCTTTCATCCCCGGACCGGAGACGTTGATCATCGCCATATTGTTCAGGTTGGTGATGCCTTTGACCGGGGTATTTTTGTCTTCAAATTCGCTGCCCGCACTGTGGCTGCCGATGAGCGTACCCGGTGCTTGCGGATTGGCGGTGTTTTTGATGAGACATGGGATCTGGAACTGGGCGATAGGTGTGATAGTGCGCGGGTGCAGGACCTTGGCACCAAAGTACGAGAGCTCCATCGCCTCCTGGTAAGACATCGACTTCAACAGGCGAGCGTCCGGCACAGTGCGCGGATCGCAGGTGTAAACGCCGTCGACGTCGGTCCAGATCTCGCAGCAGTCTGCGCGCAGGCAGGCGGCCAGCACGGCAGCGGAGTAGTCGGAGCCGTTACGTCCCAGCACCACCAGCTCGCCCTTGTCATTACCGGCGGTGAAACCGGCCATCAGCACGATATCGCTGGCAGGAATGTTGCTCGCAGCAATACGGGCGGTAGACTCGTTGATATCGACGGTAGATTCGAGGTAGTGGCCCACGGCCAGCAGTTTCTCGACCGGATTAATCACGGTCACACCGAAACCTTTGGCTTTGAATACGGCTTCCATAATGGCAATCGACAGCTTTTCACCCCGGCAGATGATGCTGGCGTTGACGCTGTCCGGGCACTGTCCCAACAGGCCGATACCGTGCAGCAGCTGTTTGAGCTGACCAAATTCCTGCTCGACAAAACGTTTGATGCCGACCAGGTCAAAGGCAGGGAGCGCCTCGGCAAGGCCGTTAATCAGGTCGGAAAAAATGCGTTCTGCATCGCTTACGATCGGCAGGATGTCCTGCCCGGCAACGGTTTTTTCGATCATCGCGACCAGATGATTGGTAATTTTGGCCGGGGCTGACAATACCGTAGCGACCTGTCCCTGGCTTGCATTGCTCTCCATGATTTCCGCTACCCGCAGGAAGCGCTCGGCATTTGCTACTGACGTCCCGCCAAATTTCAACACTCGCATTTCTGGTTTCTCCTACTCTCTTGTCGAGAAATTTTACTAGGGAATGTAGCCGTAAAAAAAAAGCCCGCACTGGTTAGGTGCGGGCTTTTTCTGTTTTTCCTGTACGCGTCAGCCCGCCCCGTTACCGATGGTAATGGTGGTGGTTGTAATAATTGTGGTGTTCAGGCTGATGTGTCGCATTGGTTTTTGTTGTCTTTATTTAGTTAGTTTTTACTCTGTCTGCCCTATTAGCTAAAGCATAAGCCTCGGTAAGTCAATTTTTTTCTATTTTTCGCCTAAAAAATGCACACAGTGAATACAGCGGATTAAACCAGTCTTTTAGGCAATTTTTAGATAAAAAAACCAGCATTCTGCATAAAGGATAGACATTCCACTTACTGTTCTTTAAAAAGCGTCCGACCTCAGTGGCCGAATTTTTTTTCGATATCGTGCAGCAACGTGTGCAGCATGGCGGCATCGCGTTGCTCCAGAACGCCGAGTCTCTGGTGCAGCCAATCCGTCAATTTCTGGTCATCCTGAGAGCCCAGATTAACCAGCAAACGCGAGACGCGATCGCGCAGCGCATTCAGTTGCCCCGCCTCGGCCTGAATCGCCTGCTTTTGTGCTATTTGGTTTAACGAAGAGAGCTGATAACAGAATACCATCACCGCCTGCCCGAGGTTGAGCGACGGATAATCGGCAACCATCGGCACGCCGGTCAGCAGATCGGCCAACTCGAGCTCTTCATTAGTCAGGCCCGAATCCTCGCGACCAAACACCAGCGCAACGTTATTGACCCAGTTCTGGCGTTCGGTCAGTTGGGTCTCAAGTTCCTGCGGCGTGCAGTAATAGTGGAATTTTGCCCGGCTGCGCGCAGTGGTCGCAATCGTGAAATCAACGTCGGCCAGTGCCGCTTCGAGGGTGGCAAAGTGCTGTGCATTTTGCAGAATTTCAGCGGAACCATGGGCCACCCAGCCCGCCTCCGGCTGCAAATGAGCCTGACTGTCGACGATACGCAGCGAGGCGAAGCCCATGGTTTTCATTGCCCGCGCCGCTGCGCCCACATTTTCGGGCCGAGCCGGGGAAACGAGAATAATATGAAGTTGCATGAGCTACCTCTGAAAAATGACGATTAAAGAAGATCAGTAGGTCGCCATTCGAGTTTATTTAAGGCAACAGACAATCGGAATAGGCACAATTATAATTCACATCCGTTTAACAGTCTTCGAATATGTCTTGGTGTTGGCTAAGGAAAAAAGCCTTCGGCGTGCTCGGCTGACATTGAATAGCCATGCCGCGCAAACGACTGATTAATTACCATTAAAAATCATAATGATAAGCAAAGTGAGACTAGTTGTTAAATTTTTTGAAACTTAACGTTATTTATCTATCAAATATTTTTTAATAAACGCCGAAATGTAAGTGCTGGGTGCCGGATTTTAAGTATTTTTCACCTTTCTGTTACCGTGCTACAATTGAAATTGATATATGTCAACAAAGCGTAGTTTTGTTGAGTGGCAGTTTCGGTACTCGCTGTTATATTGCTGTTAATAGGGTTAGGATATGCGCCGCTCAAGGTACCAACGGGACTGCAGGAAGTGGTATCCCAACTGAGCAGGCGATGTTGTTGCCGTTGATGGAAAGTGTACCAAGAACGCGTTTACGTACTTTAGTCATGTCACGAGTGAAACCCGACAAGAAACTGTCAAATTCATCTGTATAACAAGGACTTCTGTACTCCTATTTTCTATTTGTTGGCAATCTTAGGTAGCAAAAATGCAGACCCCCCAAATTCTTATCGTCGAAGACGAATTAGTAACACGTAATACGCTAAAAAGTATTTTTGAAGCAGAAGGCTACGAAGTTTTTGAAGCCAACGATGGTGCCGAGATGCATCACGTACTGTCCGAAAACAATATCAACCTGGTGGTGATGGATATCAACCTGCCGGGAAAAAATGGCCTGTTGCTGGCGCGTGAACTGCGTGAACAGGCTAACGTCGCGCTGATGTTCCTGACCGGCCGCGATAACGAAGTCGATAAAATCCTTGGCCTGGAAATTGGTGCCGATGATTACATGACCAAGCCGTTCAACCCACGTGAATTGACCATCCGTGCGCGTAACCTGTTGACCCGTACCATGAATCTGAGCCCGGTGGGTGAAGAGCGTCGTCTGGTTGAGAGCTATCGTTTTAACGGTTGGGAGCTGGACATCAACAGCCGTTCACTGGTTAGCCCGGCGGGCGAACAGTACAAGCTGCCGCGCAGTGAATTCCGCGCGATGCTGCACTTCTGCGAAAATCCGGGCAAGATCCAGACCCGTGGCGATCTGCTGAAGAAAATGACCGGCCGTGAGCTGAAGCCTCATGACCGTACCGTTGACGTCACAATCCGTCGCATCCGTAAGCATTTCGAAGCGACGCCGGATACCCCAGAGATCATCGCCACTATTCACGGTGAAGGTTATCGCTTCTGCGGCGACCTGGAAGAGTGATCGTTGCCCCAGCCGCATCGTCGCGCTGGGAAATAGATTATCTATCAATGAGTTGAATCGTTAACACTCGGGTTGCCAACCGGTCTGTAACAGTTAAAAAGGCCAGCGAAAGCTGGCCTTTTCTTTTACGTAGCGTGAGCGACAGTTGCTTAGCGATTACCCCATGGGATAATCGGCACTGCGCTGATGGCGTTCTTCGGCGAACCGTCGACCACTTTGTCGGAATAGCTCAGATAAACCAGCGCATTTCGTTTTGGATCATAGAAACGCACGACCTGCAGCTTTTTGAATATCAAAGACGTTCTCTGTTTGAAAACCACGGTTCCCTTGTCACCGCCCTTCTTGATGTCGTCAGACACCTCGACCGGACCAATCTGCTGACAGGAGATGGCTGCGTCAGAGGTATCTTCAGCTAATCCAAGGCCGCCTTTAATGCCGCCCGTCTTGGCACGACTGATATAACAGGTTACATTTTTAACATCCGGATCGTCGAAAGCTTCGACCACAATTTTATGGTCCGGTCCAAAGAGTTTAAACACGGTATCCACAGAGCCAATCTGCTCCGCCTGTGCCGCTGCGGAACATAGCGACAACACTCCAAGTACAAAAATTAAACAATTTTTCATCGAGTTACCCCAAGTCATTTAGTTGACTGATAAACTAATCCTACCACTGTAACATCTTGCGCTGGCTCACAAAGTGAAAATGATTAAGCCATAATTTCTCCAAAATCGCACAGTATGCTAAAAAATATCTGCGAGTTTTAACGTTAAAAAATTGCTATCATGCACGGGTTAAATTACTACGCGCCTATATAAGTTCAACGAGGATGATCTATGGATCAAGCAGGAATCATTCGTGATCTTCTCAGCTGGTTAGAAACACACCTTGACCAGCCGTTATCACTCGACAACGTTGCAGCAAAAGCAGGCTACTCTAAATGGCACCTGCAGCGTATGTTCAAGGATGTCACGAATAATGCTATTGGTGCTTACATTCGGGCTCGCAGGCTTTCTAAAGCTGCAGTAGCACTGCGTCTGACCAGTCGGCCAATTCTCGATATTGCCCTGCAATACCGTTTTGACTCTCAGCAGACTTTCACCCGGGCTTTCAAAAAACAATTTGCACAAACACCTGCACTGTATCGTCGCTCTGAAGATTGGCACTCTTTCGGAATTTGTCCACCCATCCGTTTAGGTGCTTTCATTCTTCCGCAGCCGGAGTTTATCTCTATGCCGGAAAAACATCTGATTGGCGTGACGCAGAGCTATTCCTGTACGCTGGAACAAATTACAACCTACCGTAATGAAATGCGGGACCATTTCTGGCGTCAGTACATTGGTGAAACAACAGAATTACCGCCACTTCTTTATGGTCTTCATCATTCAAGACCAAGCCAGGAAAAAGATGACGAGCAGGAAGTGATGTATACCACCGCCATTGAGCCAAGCCATCTGACCGACAATATGCCGGAAGGAAAAGAAATTGTGCTCAACGAAGGTGAATACGCCATGTTCCGCTTCAAAGGTTCACCGGAAGGGCTTCAGGAGTTTATCCTGACGCTGTACACCACCTGCCTGCCGACGCTGAAACTTACCCGTCGTAAAGGTCAGGACATCGAGCGTTTCCATCCAATGCGTAAAACCATGGGAACCGAGCCGCCGAAAGAAATGGATTGTGATTACCTCATCCCTATCCGCCGCTAAAAGTAATCAGACGCGACAGGATTCATCCTCCTGCCTGCGCCTGTTTATTCGCTATACCAGCTCGTTATGAGATTAACGCTGTAATTCGTCTAACGCGGGCTGATCCAGATGCGCAATATCGCCTGCCGTTTCAACAATCCATCCTGACGCCAACCACGCACTTTGCTGATGATCGACGCGTGAGATAGAACAGTTACGCAAACGCAAACGACGCTCGGCGTACGGCGGCAGTCCCAGAATGGTGCTGATAAGACAGCCCAACGCAATACCGTGACTCACCAGCAACGGCTTGCTGCCTTCCGGCAGATTCAGGCAGTCGTCGAGTGCCTGACGCATACGCGACGCCAGCTCGTTCATGGTCTCGCCTTGCGGAATACGTCCCTCCGGCGTGCCATCGACCATCTGCTTGCGCCATGTCTCTTCCTGCGGCGTCAGGCCGTCGAGATGACGAGTTTCCAGCACGCCCATATGCAGTTCACGCAGGCGCGGGTCCGTAATGACTTCACAACCACAGGCATCGGCGATAATTTCTGCTGTACGTTTCGTGCGTCCTAGATCGCTGGCAATCACATGTGTGATACCCTCATTGCGCACCCTTTCGGCGACTTGCTGTGCCTGAAAGACCCCTTTTTCGGTCAACGGGCTGTCAGACTGTCCCTGAATACGGCGTGCTGCATTCCATTCGGTTTCGCCATGACGGACGAGATATACCTGTAACATGAGTTTTTTCCGTTATACTGCGTGAAATAAGCTAAGGACAATGAAATCTATGTATCACGTTATCGCTGCTACGACCAACCCAGCAAAAATTAACGCAATTGCCATGGCTTTTGAGGACATTTTCGGTGCCGATTCTTTCCGCATTGAAGGCATCGACGTCGACAGCGGCGTTCCCGAACAGCCTATTGGCAGTCTCGAAACCCGTACGGGTGCACGACATCGCGTCATCAGCGCACGCCAAATCCGCCCCGAGGCGGATTTCTGGGTCGGGATAGAAGCTGGAATCGAAGACAACATGACTTTCGCGTGGATGGTGATTGAAAACATGCATCAACGCGGCGAATCGCGCTCTGCCAGCCTGATGTTGCCTGAAATTATATTACAGGAGATAGGTCAGGGGAGTGAATTGGGCGACGAAATGGAAAAACTCTCGGGCATTGCCGAAGTTAAACGCAAGGGGGGAGCGATTGGTATCTTTACCGCCGGGAAGCTAACGCGTACCAGCGTGTATCATCAGGCGCTGGTGTTGGCCCTTGCGCCCTTCCATAATGCGATTTACCAGACACGTTCACAGACGCACTAACGTCTGCCTGCGCAGGCTACGACTGCGTTGTGTCGTCGTCCGCTGATTCTAGTAAACGCGCCGCCAGCCAGGCCTTGAGCTCAGGCGGTGCGGATTTCAGCCCATTTGAGCCTCGCGTAATCGTTGCAATACCCGCACCCAGCTGGTTTTTGAGTTCGCGCTGACTCAACTCTCCCCTCATCAATTCTTCAATGATCCTCAAACGCGTTCCCAGCGCAGTGCGCTCGTCGGGCGTAAGAAAAAGCTGAAGCAGGGAATTTTGCAGATTTTCAGCAAAAGATTGCTGTAGCAATGCCAGAAAGCATTGCCAGTCCTCATTGCCTTGTTGGGAAAGAGCCGGGTCATTCAAAGAAATTTGTGCCATGGATACGCTGCCACACTATTAAACTAGTACAGCAGCATACCATAGTGGCGCAAAGATCAATAACGCCTCTGCCACTCCGCGTCGGTTAAGACTTTGGCTGGCTGATGTAAAAAGTAGCGATAAAACGCATCATACGCTAACACATTTTTAACATATCGGCGAGTTTCAGAGAAAGGAATACTTTCTATAAATGCGACGGCGTCCACGCGTCCTTCGGTATTGCCCAGCCAGGTATTCACTCGGCCCGGACCCGCATTATAGGCGGCACTCGACAAGATACGGTTGCGGCCAAACATCTGATAGACATATTCCAAATACCCGGTACCAATGGTGATATTGGTTTGCGGATCAAGCAGCTGGCTGCTGTTGGTATAGCCAGGAATACCGTTCATCTGCACCGTATGCTCCGCCGTGGCAGGCATTAATTGCATCAGGCCTGCGGCACCGACCGGCGAACGTGCCGCCGGATTCCAGGCGCTTTCCTGACGGGCAATCGCCATCGCGTAGCTCTGAGTAATGCCTTTATTTTCAGTTGCCTGGCGGAATTCCGGTGACCAGGCCAGTGGGAAGCGCTCCTGCAAATAATCCCACAGTTTACCGGCGATGGTGGCCTGCACACTCAGCTCGGGCCAGCCTTTCTCGTAGGCGTAACGGGCCAGTGCCTCCTGCTGTGTTTTACTGCGGCTCTGCACCAGATACGTCCATTCAGTGCGCGCCAGATTATCCATATTCCAATAGAGTAGCTCGCGCACGCGGGCTATCTCCGGCGACTTATCGAGGCTAGCGTCAGGCCTTGCGGCCACGGAAATGGTCATGGGATAAGCGACATTGAGCTTTTGTGCCGCCGCCATCGGATAGAAACCACGGCCCTGCATCAGGGTGCGCAGAATGCTTTCACCCTCGGTACGACGGCCTTGATCGATGAGCAGCGCGGCGTGCCAGTAGCGCCATTCATCTTCCTGCATCGCGTCCGCTGGAAGCTGCTGCATCCAGCGCGCCAGCCCCTGACGGTCACCGGCAGCCAGAGACATACGAATGCGGCGTTCAACCAGCGAGGTGGAGTGACTGCGAAGGATGACGTTGTCGCGCCACGCGGCCTGTTCTGGCGTCGCATCGCTGCCCATATACTGCCAGGCAACGGTCTCTTCCAGACCGAGGCGATCGCCATCGTCCATTTTTTGCAGCCGCGCCAGGATAGGCAGCATCGAGCGTGCATTATCGGCGTTATCACGCGCAACGCGGGCAAAGGCGATGCTCACGGCATTGCGGGTAAAGTCGGTCGGTCCAACGGTACGCGCAAAGCTTTCGACGGTATTGGGATCGTTTTGCAGTGCCACCAGCGCGTCACTCATCGTCTGGTAGTCCGACGGCAGCTGTTTGGCGAGATAGGTCACCAGGCTGCTATTACCCGCCTTCATCGCCAGAGCGATGCGCTGTAGCGTCGTCAGCGCGGTCTGATTACCGGCTTGTTGCCATACGGTGAAAAGCTTATCGCAGGTGCCCGGCAGCGAGGTGCCGGTCAACCAGATATCTTTAGCGCCATCGAATGCGACCTGCTGTTGGCCGGTAGACCACTTGGCGAAATAGTAGTTGCAGCGTGCGGCAACCGGCCGCGGCGCCTGCGGGCTGAAGGAGAGCAGCCCCTGCCAGTCCTGACGCCTCGCCAGTTCGTTGACAAAGCGCGCAGGCAGCGAACGCGCAGGCGGCAGTGTGGGGTTGGCCTTGACGAAGGCCGTAATCTGCTGCGGCGTCACCAGGGCAATATCCTGCGTTAGCTGGCGGTATTCCAGATAAGGATATAAAGGATAATCTGTCAGAGTGGGCATCAGCTGGCTCACAACGTCGAGCTGATTGGCATCCCAGGCCTGCTTGATCTGCATGTAACGCTGGCGCTGTGCATCCAGAGAGTCAGCGTGGGCTGCGCCCGCTGCCGACACTAACAACAGTCCCACCGTCAAAAATCGCCACTTGTCCGCCTTGACCATACTTACCTTTATCCTCGCTGGTTGTGTTGCTGACTGCTTGCCCATAAAAAATAGGCCCTGATGACAAAAATGCACAGTCGTCATTGATAGACATTGTATACGCTAATCTATTCGCCCCAAGAAATGAAGAAATGCCCTTCCCACGCCGCAAACTTTACACAGTTTGAAGAACACCCCGATATCTCGCCACCTTACTCAGGCCGACTCTCAGGGTGGCCTGCCCTAAAACCTGATTAATTCCTGAAATAAGGAGAATTAAGTTCTCGGATACAGGCCAAAAGTTATCATCGCCGAGTGATTAAAAAATAGCCGGATTAACATATTGAATATGATGAAAAAAGCGAGCAACAGGCCGTTAAAAACCTTGCTCATTTTAATGCTTTTATCGGCTGCGGCCCTCGGCATTTATGGGGTGAGCGGGGGATTGAAGGCCACCGAACCTGAGTATGTTACCGCTAAGGTGAAGCGCGGCGACATCGAGAACGCCGTGCTCGCCACCGGCAAGCTCGACGCGTTCGAGCGCGTTGACGTCGGTGCACAGGTCACCGGTGAGGTCACCTCTCTAAAGGTCAAAATGGGAGACGCCGTCGTCAAGGGCCAGTTGCTGGCCGAAATCGACTCCCTGCAACAGCGTAACAACTTACGCAACGCCGAAGCCGCGCTCAACGTCATCCGCGCGAACAAAAAAGCCAAGCAGGCACAGCTTGCTCAGGCCAACGCCCAGTTTATTCGTCAAAAACGCATGCTGAGCCAGCAGGCCAGCTCGCGTGAAGAACTGGAGAACGCCGACATGGCTCTCAAGATGACCCGCGCAGAGCGGGTAGCGATTGAGTCCCAATTAGTGCAGGCGCAAATCGAGGTCGACAAAAAGAAGCTGGATCTGAGCTACACCAAAGTACTGGCGCCGAAAAAAGGCATCGTCATCGCCATTGTCGCGCAGCAGGGCCAGACCCTGAACGCCAGCCAGAATGCGCCGACCGTCGTGAAACTCGCCCAACTCGACGTGATGACCATCAAGGTGCAGATCTCAGAGGCAGATATCACCCGTGTCCGTCAAGGGCAGAAGGCCTATTTCTCGACCTTCGCCGAGCCTGGCAAACGTTACCATGCCCAGCTGCGCGTGATTGAGCTTGCGCCAGAATCCATTATGAAACAAGAGAGTAGCGGACAGGCAAGCCCGGTATCCGCTGCGGCCAACGGTTCGGTGTATTACAACGCACTGCTCGACGTGCCCAATCCCGAGAATCGGCTGCGCATCGCCATGACTGCGCAGGTCACGCTGCCCTTGCAGGAGGCGAAGAATGTGCTGCTGATCCCCGCGCGAGCGGTTACCAGGGTCAACGATAAGCTGCAACAGGTCGAGGTGCTCAACAAAAATGGCCAAAAAGAACGGCGCGACGTGCAGACCGGCATCACCAACAGCGTGGATATCGAAATCACTCAGGGGCTTAAAATAGGTGAGGTAGTGGTACTAAACGCCGGGCTAGTGAGACAGACGTCCGAAGACGACGCGGTAATTTACCAGTGACAACCTCTGAGCAAGCCCTCATCGTGCTTAAAGGCGTCTCTCGCGTCTTCGCCAGCGGGACCTCTTCAATCACCGTGCTTAACAACATCACGCTCGAGGTCACCGCCGGTGAAATGGTGGCTATCATGGGCACCTCGGGTTCCGGCAAATCCACGCTGATGAACATCATCGGCTGTCTGGATGTCGCCACGTCTGGCGAGCTTTACATCGACGGGCAAAACACCGCCCAACTCTCCGCTGATGCACTCGCCGCCCTGCGCCGCGAGCACATAGGTTTTATCTTCCAGCGCTATCACCTGATGCCGGATATCAGCGCGCTCGCCAACGTCGAGATCCCGGCAATTTATGCCAACGTCTCACGCATTAACCGCCGTGAGCGCGCCAGTGCCCTGCTGTCACGTCTTGGTCTGGCAGGACGCGAGCATCACCGCCCGGGTCAGCTCTCGGGTGGGCAACAGCAGCGGGTCAGCATTTGCCGGGCGCTTATCAACGGCGGAGAAATTATTCTGGCCGATGAACCGACCGGCGCGCTCGACTCGACCTCTGGGCAGGAAGTACTCCAGATCCTTGACGAGCTGCACCAACTCGGCCATACGGTCATTATCGTTACCCACGACATCAACGTGGCGCGTCAGGCACAGCGGGTTATCACCCTGCGCGACGGAGAGGTGGTGTCTGATACCGGCAAACATGCGCCGAATCCGGCCACCCTGCCGAAAAAAACCTCTGAACGGCAAAGCCATTGGCAGAGAGGCCTCGAACGAGCGCAGAACGCCCTGCTGATGGCCCTAAAAGCCATGAATGCGCATCGACTGCGAACCCTGCTGACCATGGCGGGCATCATTTTCGGCATTGCCGCCGTGGTGACCGTCGCCGCACTGGGCGAAGGCGCTAAACAGAAAACGCTGGAAGAAATTGAGGGGCTTGGCGCAAACGTCATTACTCTCTTTCCGGGCGACAACTTTTATCGCACTGGGCCGCTGGTAAATCCTGTTCTCAGGGTGACGGATGCCGAAGCCATCGCCGCCCTCAACGATGTCGACGGCGTCAGCCCCGAAATTTCCGACACCAAACAGGTTGTTTTCCGCCAGCAAACGGCCTCAAGCACGGTGACCGGCGTGGGGCGCGATTATTTTCGTATCAACGGAATAGAAATTTTACAGGGCACCGTTTTTCAAAACGATCGCAGCGCGTTACAGGAAGGCGTTATTGACGAAAACCTGCGTAATATCCTGTTCCCGAAGGACCGTCAGGACCCGTTGGGACAGGTTATTTATCTCGGCGTCCTGCCGGTGAGAATAGTCGGCGTCGCGTCGAGCTATAAACACGCGCCGCCGAACGCCAGCTACGTCTGGATCCCCTATTCCACGGTATTTCAGCGCATGTCCGCGCAGCAGACCCTCGGCAGTATCAGCGTAAAACTTAAAGACAGCGCCGACAGCGTGGCGGCAGTAGAGGCCATAAAACGGCTGCTTGTCCAGCGCCACGGGGCCAAGGACTTCATGATTTTCAATCAGGACCAATACCGTAAATCACGAGAACGCACCTCGACAATATTCAGCCTGCTTATCCTGATGGTTGCCGCCATCTCGCTGACCATCGGCAGCCTCGGGGTCATGAATATCATGTTAGTCTCCGTCACCGAACGCACTCATGAGATTGGCGTGCGGATGGCCGTTGGCGCACGTCGCAGTGACATCATGCAGCAGTTTATTGTCGAGGCGGTGCTGGTTTGCATCACCGGTGGGGTGTTGGGCATTGCGCTGTCGCTGGCGGTTGGCCCGCTGTTTAATACCTTGGGCAACGGCGCGTTGAACGCGATTTTCTCATGGCAGACAGCGGCGATTGCCTTCTGCTGCTCGACCCTCATTGGAATGATTTTCGGCTATCTGCCGGCTCACAAAGCCGCACGGATGGATCCAGTCATTTCGCTGGCAAGCGAATAAATGATGAAACTGTCCCTTCGAGTCTGTTTCCTGTCGATAGCCTGCCTGCTCGTCGGCTGCGGCACGTGGGTCAAAAGCGAGTTCACACCTCCGGTCGTGCACTACCCTCCTCAGTGGCAATCGGTTGAGTCAGGTCAGGCTTTACCCGCTATTTTTGCCTGGCATGATTTTCACGATCCTCGCCTTGAGCGCTGGATTGCGCGGGTGCAGAAAAGTAATCCCGATCTCGCATTAGCCGCGCTGCGGCTTTATCAAGCCAGACTGGCGGCGCAGGAGACCGGTATTTCTCAGGTAGAGAAACTGCAGCTTGGCCTCACGACCGGAACGACGCGGGCACTTTCTCGGTCCGAAAGTACCGCTAAAAGCAGCAGCGCCCGCCTGGCGACCGGCTATGAACTGGACCTGTGGGGAAAAATCGCGCGCCAAAAAGACGCTACAGAATGGGAGAAACAGGCCAGCGAGCAGGACCTGCGGGCCGCGCGCCTGTCTCTTCTTGCCACCGCCAGCCAATATTACTGGCAGCGCGCTTCTCTGAATAGGCGCCTGGGCATTGCGCATCAAGAGATTGAATACGCGGAGAAAACCCTACAGCTGGCGAATGTACGCTTTGCCGCAGGCAAAACTGCTCAGCTCGACACACTCGACGCGCAGCGGGGATTGCTGGAGCAGCAAAACGTCCTGGTACAGTTGCAGAATGAACGCGACCAGGTCGTCAATCTGCAGACGTTACTGCTCGGTGCACCGCCCGGCACCGTCATTGAAGAACCCACACCGCTGGCTTATCGCTATCTCCCTACGGTGAATTCAGGCATCTCCGCCGCCGTGCTGCAAAACCGCCCCGACGTAAAGGCACAGGAGCTTCGCTTGCGTAACACATTGAACCAGAAAGACATTAAACGGCTCGACTATTACCCTTCGCTCAGCTTGACCGCCACGCTCGGCACCAGCAGCGCGCTGTTGGGCAAATTACTGAGCAACCCAATGGGTGCCTTGGGCGCAGGCCTCTCCCTGCCGTTCGTTGAATGGCGAAAAATGAATCTGCAAATAGAGACGGCACAGAATGTCTTCGAGCAAAAAAGCCTGCTGTTTAGTCAGACGCTGTACCAGGCAATGCGCGAAGTTGACGACAGCCTTTCCAGGCACGAAACCTTAAAGGCAGAACAGCAAACGCGGCAACGTATACTTGCGCTGAGCCGCCAATCGGAATATCTGTATGAAGTACGCTACCGCGAAGGCGCGGGCAAGCTTGCTGACCTGCTCGATGCCCGACAGCGTAGACGCCTGGCCGAATTGGCCGTGGAGGCAAACCTGCTGAGCCAGTACCAAAATCTTGCGCAGATCTATTTGGCTCTGGGGGGTGAGAGTTAGGCTGAAACAGGCTAAACTTCGCAGTCAGAACAACTATCAGTCTTGCCGCAGTCAGGCGCGGCTGAATTCAATCTGCCGGAGTGCGCACAGCGTCAACCTGACCTGTTTACAGCAACCGGCCTGCAAGCAAGAGGCTCAAAACAACGTGGCTCAATACGTATACAGCATGCATCGCCTTGGCAAAGTCGTCCCGCCAAAGCGTCATATCCTTAAGAACATCTCCCTGAGTTTCTTCCCGGGTGCAAAAATCGGCGTTCTCGGCCTTAACGGTGCAGGTAAGTCAACGCTGCTGCGCATCATGGCCGGTATTGATACCGACATCGAAGGTGAAGCGCGCCCACAGCCAGGCCTGAAAATCGGTTATCTGCCGCAGGAACCTAAGCTTAATCTGGAGCAGACCGTTCGCGAATCGGTTGAAGAAGCCGTCGCTGAAGTGGTTGGCGCACTGAAACGTCTGGACGAAGTGTACGCGCTGTACGCAGACCCAGACGCCGACTTCGACAAGCTGGCCGCTGAACAGGGTAAGCTGGAAGAGATTATTCAAGCGCACGATGGCCATAACCTGAACGCACAGCTCGAGCGTGCCGCCGATGCACTGCGCCTGCCGGACTGGGACGCAAAAATTGCCAACCTGTCGGGTGGTGAGCGTCGCCGCGTGGCCCTGTGCCGCCTTCTGCTCGAAAAGCCGGAAATGCTGCTGCTCGACGAACCTACCAACCACCTGGATGCCGAATCCGTAGCCTGGCTGGAACGCTTCCTCCACGACTTCGAAGGTACCGTAGTGGCTATCACCCACGACCGTTACTTCCTCGATAACGTCGCGGGCTGGATCCTTGAACTTGACCGTGGTGAAGGTATTCCATGGGAAGGCAACTACTCTTCCTGGCTTGAGCAGAAAGACGAACGTCTGGCACAGGAAGCCTCTTCCGAAGCCGCGCGTCGCAAGTCTATCGAGAAAGAGCTGGAGTGGGTGCGCAAAGGTGCCAAAGGCCAACAGTCTAAAGGCAAGGCGCGTCTGGCACGCTTCGAAGAGCTGAACAACACCGAATACCAGAAACGTAACGAAACCAACGAACTGTTCATTCCACCAGGTCCGCGCCTGGGTGACAAAGTTGTTGAAGTCACTAACCTGAGCAAGGCTTACGGTGACCGCATTCTGATTGACGATCTGTCCTTCTCGGTACCGAAAGGCGCCATCGTCGGCATCATCGGCCCTAACGGTGCGGGTAAATCGACCCTGTTCCGTATGATGTCAGGTCAGGAACAGCCGACCGGCGGTAACATCGAGCTGGGCGAAACCGTCAAGCTGGCCTCTGTCGATCAGTTCCGTGATGCAATGGACAACAGCAAAACCGTGTGGGAAGAAGTTTCCGGCGGTCAGGACATCATGCGTATCGGTACTACCGAAATGCCAAGCCGCGCCTACGTTGGCCGCTTTAACTTTAAAGGCGTCGATCAGGGCAAACGCGTTGGCGAACTGTCCGGTGGTGAGCGCGGTCGTCTGCACCTGGCCAAGCTGCTACAGGTTGGAGGCAACATGCTGCTGCTCGATGAACCGACCAACGACCTGGATATCGAAACCCTGCGCGCGCTGGAAAACGCCCTGCTGGAGTTCCCGGGCTGTGCGATGGTTATTTCCCACGACCGTTGGTTCCTCGACCGTATCGCGACCCACATCCTCGACTATCAGGATGAAGGCAAAGTTGAATTCTTCGAAGGTAACTTTACCGAATACGAAGAATACAAGAAGCGTACCCTGGGCGCCGATGCCCTGGAACCACGCCGTATCAAGTACAAGAAGATCGCTAAATAATCTTTATGTAATCAGATACCTAGATACAAACCCGGACGCAGTCAGTCCGGGTTTTTTATTGCCTACAGCGGCGTCTGGTAGTGTTCTGCAAAGGCGTAGTCGTTGAGCATAAAATCGATAAAACAGGCCAACGCAGGCGAATTGAGCTTACGGCTCGGATAGACCAGATACAGCGAATTGCTCTCCGCCTCCCACTCGGGCAGCACTCTCACCAACAGCCCCTTACGCACTTCTTCGCGGCACATAAAGGCAGGCAGCAGCGTGATCCCTGCCCCGGCAATCGCACATTCCCGTGCATACAGCAGGTTATCGGTGTGATGTGCGGGCGGCAGCACCCAGCAGTGATAGCTGTCACTGCGGCGCAGGATCCACTCCTTCCACGCCTGATGGCCGATACAGCTGTGCGTCTCCAACTGCTGAGGCAAGGTGAGAGGCGGATGCTGAGCGAGATAGTCTGGTGCGGCCAGCAGGTAGCGCGGCCCTTCACCGAGCGAGCGACCAATCAACGATGAGTCCTGCGGTTTACCGCTCCTGAGCGCAACGTCGAAGCCTTCCTGTACCAAATCAATCAACTGATCCGACACCGAGACCTCAAGCGAGACGTCGGGATAACGTTTCGAAAACTCGGCGTTCATCCTCGCTAGCAGCGTGGCACCTAACCCGGCCGGGCTGGTGATGCGCAGGCGTCCACTGGGGTTATCCTTGAGGCGCAGAATCGCCAGCTCGGCGCGCTCGCTGGCCAACAGCATCTCCTGACAGTGCACCAGATAACGTTCTCCGGCAAAGGTCAGGTTCAATTGCCGCGTGGTGCGATTCAACAGCCGCATCCCCAGTCCCTGCTCAAGCTGGCTAACGCGCTGACTCACGCTCGACTTAGGCAAACCGGCCCTTTTCGCCGCCAGCGTGAAGCTGCCGGTTTCGGCCACCAGCGCAAACAGCGCCATATCCTGCAGTTGCTTAAACACAATTGTTCACCTCAGACGATCACTTTGTTAATTATTGTCCATCTTATCAGCTTGGCTCTCGGCCGCTACACTGGTGTTATTGAAGAAAACCCAGACACCTTATTGGAGTGACATCATGACTATTAAAGCGATTGCCGTTGACCCTAAAAATCCCCAGCAGTTTATTGCCCTCGAGCTACCGCAGCCAGAAGTGGGTGAAAATGACCTGCTGGTTGAGATTAAAGCCGTCTCCATCAACCCGGTAGATACCAAAGTTCACAAAGGGGCGGTTAAAAACGGCCTCGAAGCCCCCAAAGTATTGGGCTGGGATGCAAGCGGCGTCGTGAAGGCCGTGGGCAAAAGCGCGAGCGGATTCAGCATTGGCGACGAAGTTTGGTATGCGGGCGATATTACCCGTTCGGGCAGCAACGCCAGCGAGCAGCTGATCGACTACCGCATCGTGGCGAAAAAGCCGACCTCGTTAAACTGGGCGGAAGCAGCGGCGATGCCGTTGACCGCGCTGACTGCCTGGGAAGGTCTGTTCGAGCATCTGCACATTCAGGACGCCGATGCCGATAAAACCCTACTGATCGTTGGCGGTGCTGGTGGCGTAGGTTCGCTGGCTATCCCCTTCGCCGCCCAACGTAGCAAAGTCAAAGTGATCGCGACCGCCTCTCGCCCAGAGTCAGCGGCCTGGTGCATCGAGCGTGGTGCGGACCTGACCGTGAACTACCAGGATTTAGTCGGAGAACTTGCAAAACATGATATCAAACAGGTCGATTACATCTTCTGCCTGAATGATACCGACGGCCACTGGGAAGCGATTGGCAAGCTTATCGCCCCGCTCGGCAAAATCTGCACTATCGTCGAGAACAGCAAGCCGCTTGATCAAAACCAGCTCAAGCTGAAAAGCGCCTCGCTGCACTGGGAATTCATGTTCACCCGCAGCATGTACATCACGCCGGACATCGGCGAGCAGGGCAAAATCCTGCAGCAGGTGGCCGATTTGGTTGACGCCGGCAAGGTAAAAACCACCCTGACCGATACGCTGACGGGTCTTTCTGTCGCAAGCATTCAGGCGGCGCATGACAAGGTGCTCGACGGCCATATGCAGGGCAAAGTTGTGGTGGCTTTCTAAATCGTGACGTTCTAAATAGTGACTGTGCATTTTCCCAAGGCTGCCCTCGTGCGGCCTTTTTTTGCGACGGCGTTTTATCTGACCCGCAAAGTGACCCTCTTCACAAAGCGCAGGGTTTTAAATTAAATAAAACCGACATCCTTAATACAGATCACAAAGGGGCCATTATTTTTGAACAAAAATAATGTTCTCAGCACATTGATAAAAAGAGGGACTGTTGATGAATGGCAAAAAAGTAGCGGTTATTCTTTCCGGCTGCGGCGTATATGACGGTGCCGATGTCAATGAAGTCGTGCTGACCCTTCTGGCGCTCGAGAGCAGTCAGGTGACTTATCAATGCTTTGCGCCCGATATGCTGCATCACCATATAATTAATCACATTACCGGTGAAGTGTCGCATCAGGAAAGAAACGTGCTGGTTGAGGCGGCAAGGATGGTTCGCGGCGAAATTAAAGCCGTTGCCGAATGCCACAGTCGCGAATTCAGCGCCGTTATCGTACTGGGCGGTGCCGGTGTTGCCATCAACCTCTCTGACTTTGCGTTCAAAGGTCCCGACTGCGATATCCACAGCGAGACGTTAGAGGTTCTCAACAGTTTCAAAGACGAGAACAAGCCGGCCGGATACCTTTCGATTGCGCCAGTACTGGCCCCGCTGATTTATGGTGAAGGCGTAGAACTGACCATAGGCAATGACCGCGACACTATCGAAATTCTCGAGAGCATGGGCGCTGTGCATAAACGCACGTCGTATGATGAAACGGTAGTGGACGTGAAAAACAGTCTGGTGACCACGCCCGCTTATATGGTGGCAACCAGCCTTGTTGAAGCGAAGGCCGGTATCGACAAGCTGGTCAAAGAAGTGCTCTCTATGAGTATGAGCCCGCGATCCTACTTCCTGCACGCCGTTGGCTGAGGCCGTCCGCTTTGCGGGCCAGGACGACAAAAAGCCACCAACGACGTCGATCGTTGATGGCTTTTTTATTCTCTGGATTTAACGTAACGCTTTCCATGCAAGATACGCCGCTACGCCCTTACCGGGTTCGTAGGCTGCGCTTTTGTAACCGCAGTAAGCGGTATAGGGGAAGCCTTTACACTGATAAAGTTTGCCGTTTCTCGCCGTCACAATATCACCCGCTTTATAAGCATGTCCGCGCTGGTAATTTGGATGTTCAGGCTCAGGATTAGACGTTTCCTCATCAGTAATCCTGATATCCGCGTGAAGCGTCAAGGTGTTGGTATAAGCTTTGTCATTCCAGCCTTGCGCCGAGACAGTGAATACGCCTTGATAGTGCCCGGCTGGCAGAGATTCATTGTCCTCACTCATAAATTTCAGCACCAGCGAACTCTGATTCTGACCGCAGCTCACCGCACTGTTCATCGGCGCTTTGGCACAGCCAACGTCGCGCCAGGCGCGGATATTGACCTGATGATAATAACCTTGGTTCACATCGCGCAGGTTAAGTTGAATAATGCTGTGACCCTGACCTAAATCCCAGTCTGCGTCCGTCGGACCGGTCGCCGCCGACTGCTTCGGAACGGTATAACTCACGGAGCTGTCCTTCGCCTCATGCGACAGGTCAGGCAATTTCAGCTCATGCGTAGCATCGACAGTGGTCATGCTGGTAAAGGTGCGAACCTGCGGATATACGCTCTTAATCCACTGCGCATATTTAGCGACGCGAACGGCGTGAGAAGAGGTCATTGAGCCTCCCTTGGTGACACCGACGATGCTCCAGAATCCACGGTGATGCTGCCACCAGGCGCTGCCGCTGTCGCCCGGCGCGAGTCGTGCCCAGGCTTTGGAGTCTTGATTCGGATGGTAAGGCGCACTCAGGGCGTAATCCATCGCAAAGAGTTCATCGATAACGCTTTCGCCAGCAGCGCGTTTGGAGCCTTCCTGCGGCGCGAAGTCGTCCTGCGGTGACTGACCGTTTGCGGACACATCGCCGGTACCCCAGTTGCCATAGCCCAGGAAATTGACGGTATTATTTATTTCTTCACTGCCGTCATAGATCCACGGCTGACTCACAGGTTGCCCTTTGCTATCAAGCATGTCGGCTTTTTTGTTCAGTACCAGCATAGCGATATCGCTGCCGTTGCCGCCCATTTCTTCCGGCGGATTTATACGGTATGGCCCGGAATAATACACCCCATCCTCGGCGATAACCTTGCCGTTTTTATCCTTGAATTGACCCACGTAAGGCCCCTTCGCGGCGGTGGGTTCTTTCCAGTCGGCACAGTGGGCACCCGTTAAAATATAGCTCTTCTTGCCGTCTTTGCTGTCGCCCAACCAGGTAGCCGTACAGGCATAAATTTTACCTACCGCGTCAAAACGTGCGGATAACCCTTTTTCTCGCAGGGGGCCGTAAGCCATTTCAAGAGTATTAGGAATATTATTAACATCGCCGCCGTTTTTAATAAAAGTCGGGTGATTCATGACTACCGCATGGGAATATAAGGAGGTAAATGATGCAGTTAATAACAACATCACTTGTAATACAGGATTGAATTTCATATTGCTACCAGAGGATAATAAAATAAAATAACACTTTGAATTAAAAATAATTAAATACAAAGGCGTTTGATATGAAATAAGGTAGCATTATTAAAAGGTGAATAATATGAAGGCTATTTAAAATAGAAATATCTACTGCGGATAGAGAATATTCTCGACTAAGAGAAACAGTATATTCACTCTGTAAATAACAAAGGAATATTATTATCTATTCCTTTGTTACGAAAGAAATTACGAACCGATAGTTGAGCCTTCATCGCCCAGCATCTTCTGAACCAGCTCGACGCAGTCCAGAAAACGTTGATCGTAATCAGACGACGTGACATGGGTGAAGGCGATATTATTTTTCTCCATCATCTCAATCAGCATGGTTTGAAACTCGGCGCGATCCAGCGAGCTACCGAGACTGCGCAGGCCGTCGGCGACCCAGGGCGTATTATTCTCGAGCAGAATAACCAGGTCGAAACGGTATTCGTCCACCAGCGCCTGTACAAACGGATGCTCGCGGCCCTCGTATTTTTTGCAGAACGCCTGCGTGGTCAAAAAGTCAGTATCGATAAAGGCCACTTTATTGGCATATTTAACGGCAAAGTCAATATACTGTGCCTGACCCAACGCAATTTTGTCATAGTCGGAATACTGTAGCGCCATCTCGTCACCGCCAAGATGCGAGAAAATATATTCGCGACCGTATTCCCAGGCACTGGTAGTGTTAAAGATGTTGGCAAGCTTATTGACCAACGTCGACTTGCCGCTCGACTCCCCGCCCAGCACCGCCACGGTGCGCACGAAAAACGGCTTCACCTCAGTCGGGATATAGTCCCAGTAACGGAACGGGTCGCGGCGAATCTGCGATCCGCTGATCTTCATAAACGAACGTTTCGGATCGATAAGCACCGTATCAATGCCCAGATGCTCGCGATAACGCGGTGCATCGTTCTCTTCGCTGGAATAGATGGTGTTGGGGTGAATGCCTTTTTGCAGCATAAAGGCCGTAATCCCCTGACTCCACACGTCCCAGCCGTGCGGGTATGGCTCCATGCCTTCTTCGTTAAATGCATGAATATGAATATTTTTCTGATACTTGAAGGTTTGCAGCAGCCAGCGCAGACGATCGCTGAGCGTCGGCTGCTGTGACATTGAACTGTTCTCAAACAGCTCACGGTCACGCGGCTCATCATAGCCGAGGATGATGTGCAACTCATCGACCTGACTACAGGCTCGCTGAATCAAATAAATATGGCCGGTATGCAGCGGATAAAACTTGCCGAACACTACGCCAATCTTCTTCTCGCGACGAGGAAATTCCAGATCCAGAAAACGGTGCAACGCCTCCAGCTTTTGAGCACTGGGGCTTTTAATCTTGTCATTCAACAACTGGCTGAGATAACCCTTGGTCATTCCGCTGGCTTCAGCCACCTGCTGCAGCGTACATCCCTGTTGCTTAATCGCTGCCTTAAGATAATCAAACTGCGGCATAGCGGGTCCTTGTGTTGATTAGAGGTCGTCCAGAATTGCCAGAGCGTCGGCCAGTTTTTTAACGCCAAACACTTTCATTCCCTCAGGCACCTTCTTCGGCACGTTGGCGTGTGGCACGATAGCGCGCTTGAAGCCGTGCTTCGCGGCCTCGGTAATGCGCTCCTGACCGCTTGGCACCGGACGGATTTCTCCCGCCAGTCCCACCTCGCCAAACACCACCAGATCCTGCGGCAAAGGCCTATCTCGCAGGCTCGATACCAGAGAGAGCAGCAGCGCAAGGTCGGCACTGGTCTCGGTGACTTTCACACCGCCCACCACGTTGACAAATACGTCCTGATCCGCCATCTGCAGGCCACCGTGACGATGCAGCACCGCCAGCAGAATCGCCAGTCGGTTCTGCTCAAGCCCCACCGCCACGCGCCGTGGATTGCCCATCATCGAATGGTCCACCAGCGCCTGAATCTCAACCAGCAGCGGTCGGGTTCCTTCCCACAGCACCATCACCGAGCTGCCCGAGGTTATCTCGTCACCGCGACTGAGGAAGATGGCCGATGGGTTATTCACTTCACGCAGCCCCTGTTCGGTCATGGCGAAAACGCCAAGCTCGTTGACCGCGCCAAAGCGGTTCTTGTGGCTGCGTAGGGTGCGGAATCGCGAATCGGCGTCACCGTCGAGCAGCACCGAACAGTCGATGCAGTGCTCAAGCACTTTCGGGCCGGCCAGCGAGCCGTCTTTAGTGACGTGGCCGACCATCACGATCGCCACGCCACGCGTTTTGGCATAGCGGGTCAGATAGGCCGCGCTTTCACGCACCTGCGCTACGGTCCCCGGTGAAGACTGGATATCCGCCATGTGCATCACCTGAATGGAGTCGATCACCATCAACTTCGGCTGCTCCTGATCGGCAATCAGGCAGATTTGCTCGATGCTGGTTTCTGACAGCATGTTCATGCTGGCGGTCGGCAGGCCGAGACGGTGCGCGCGCATCGCCACCTGCTGGAGCGACTCCTCGCCGGTGACGTACAGCGTCTTCATGTTTTCGCCAAGCTTGCAGAGAATTTGCAGCAGCAGCGTACTTTTACCGGCTCCGGGATTACCGCCGATAAGGATAGCACTGCCCGGCACCACGCCGCCCCCCAGTACGCGGTCAAACTCTTTGAAACCGGTGCTAAAGCGTGGGGTCTCGTCGAGGCTGATTTCCGACAGTTTCTGCACGCGGCTAACGCCCGCATCACCGGCATAGCCCGTGAGACGTTCGTTGCGTGCGACGGTAGGAGAAGCAGCCAAACGGACTTCGGTAATGGAGTTCCAGGCCTGACAGGCACTGCATTGCCCCTGCCAGCGCGGATAATCTGCGCCGCATTCATTACACACAAACGCGCGTTTTGCTGCTTTTGCCACAACATACCTCTTTTTTGGGGCGCAAACGCCCCGTTGTTCAAATTACGCTACGCTGCCGCTGAGAATGCAAAGCAGGCCAATCAGGTCGGCATGACGAATGCAAACTTCGGCCTGTTCGTAGACTTTCGGCTTGGCGTGGTAGGCGATACCCAACCCTGCGACCGACATCATCTTCAGATCATTAGCGCCGTCACCGATAGCCACGGTTTGCTCTTTCGGAATGCCGAGTTTTTCGGCCAGCGCCAGCAGCGTGTCGGCTTTATGCTGTGCGTCGACGATAGGGCCAATCACTTCACCGGTCAGCTTGCCGTCATAGATTTCCAGCTCGTTGGCCACGGCGGCAACCAGGTCCAGCTCGTCGCGAAGGTAGTTGGCGTAGTAGGTGAAGCCGCCGGAGGCGATGGCGACGTGCCAACCCAGTTCCTGCAGGCGGGCAACCATAACCCTGAGACCCGGCATGCAAGGCAGCGTTTCGCGCACTTTCAGTAGAATATTGGCGTCGGCATCTTTCAGCGTGCCGACGCGCTGACGCAGACTGGCGGAAAAATCCAGCTCGCCGCGCATGGCGCGTTCGGTGACTTCAGCCACCTGCTCGCCGACGCCGGCCAGTTTGGCAATTTCATCGATGCATTCGATCTCGATTGCAGTAGAATCCATGTCCATGACCAGCAGGCCCGGGGTACGCATGTGCGGAACCTTACGCAGCGGAGTAATGTCGAATTCAAAGTTTTCAGCCAGCTCGAAAACGTCCGGCGTTAACGGACCGGCCAGGCGCACGACCTGATAGTCCTCGACCATCCAGGCACTGACGACCACTAACGCACGACCAAGGCGGCTCTGAAACTGACTGATGCTGATTTTATTGAGCTTTCTACTGTACAGGAGCCAGCCTGTGTGCCCTGCCCGGTAATCGAGCGGCATCACTTCGTCACCGCTGAGTGAAAGTGGAAGTCCCGGCCATTGGTGGATCTCGGAAGGAAGATCGCAATAGGTCAGACGGTTTGGCATGATTTCTCCTGTAAGAGCAAATAGCAGAGGGGCCGCGATAAAACGACGCATCAAGCTACCCTATCGCTAACGCTTCTGGCAACATTAAAGTCGTCGAATACCTTAAGGAAACAGAATGGCAGAGGCCAAACTGAAACTTCGCAGACACCGCACGGTTATTGTGCTGATTTGCTTAGCTTTATTAGTTCTATTGATGCAAGGTGCGTCCTATTTTAGCCTAGGCCACCAGTTAGCGCGATCTCAACAGGTCGAGCAGCTGACACAAACGCTCGCTCGCCAGGTGGCATTCTCTCTGGCTCCCCTGATGGACAGTCAGAATGATGGCGCGGATATCGCGCAGATTACCACCATTTTAAATCAACTTACCGATCACAGTCGCATACTTGATGCCAGCGTTTACCAACTCGATGGTTCGTTGATAGCCCATTCAGGTGAGACAGTGCCGGTGCGCGACAGGCTGGCGCTCGACGGTAAGCGCGCAGGCAGCTATTTCAACCACCAGATTGTACAACCTATTGGTGATAAGGACGGCCCGAGCGGGTTTCTGCGCATGACGCTCGACACCCACGTGCTGGCAACCGAGGCCAAGCAGGTCGATAACACCACCAACTTGCTGCGCCTGATGATGCTGCTAGCGCTGGCTATCGGCATTATTCTGGCCCGTACGCTGTTGCAGGGTCGACGCAGCCGCTGGGAACAGTCGCCGTTCCTGTTGACCGCCAGTACGCGCCTGAAGGAGCGCGATGAAGACGATGACCTGCCGGAGCATAACAATGAGCCGCTGGTGATTGCCATCGCCGAGGAGCGCATAGAGGATAAGCCGACCTTAACGCCGGAAGAAGAAGCCGAACTCGAGGCCGTACAGGCCGCCTACCGAAATTTGCAGCGCAGCCGCGAGCAGAAAGAAGAAGATAAGGACAAAGAGTAAGACGCAGGCAAGACAGTTAATCAATAGAAGCGGCAAGAGACAATCGCAGGATTATCAATGAAAACGGAGGCTCTTGGGCCTCCGTTTTTTTATGCCTTCAATCCGCTGAAAGCTTAGGCTTTATCGCCCAGCAGTACGGATTCCAGCGCTATTTCAATCATGTCGTTGAAGGTTGTCTGACGCTCGGCCGCCGTGGTCTGCTCGCCGCTGCGAATGTGGTCAGAAACAGTACATATAGCCAGCGCCTTGGCACCAAACTCGGCAGCAACGCCGTAGATACCTGCTGCTTCCATCTCAACGCCCAGAATGCCGTATTTTTCCATCACGTCGAACATCTGCGGATCTGGGGTGTAGAACAGGTCAGCGGAGAAGATGTTGCCAACGCGAGCATTGATGCCTTTTGCCGCCGCCGCGTCTGCCGCATTGCGCACCATGTCGTAGTCGGCAATTGCCGCGTAGTCATGGTCTTTGAAACGCATACGGTTAACTTTAGAGTCGGTGCAGGCACCCATGCCGATCACCACGTCGCGCAGTTTTACGTCTTCACGCACTGCGCCACAGGAGCCTACACGGATGATTTTCTTCACGCCGAACTCGGTAATCAGCTCTTTGGCATAAATCGAGCAGGATGGGATGCCCATACCGTGGCCCATTACTGAAATTTTGCGGCCTTTGTAGGTGCCGGTAAAGCCCAGCATGCCGCGAACGTCGTTGACCTGCTTGATATCTTCCAGGAACGTTTCGGCAATATGTTTAGCGCGCAGCGGATCGCCAGGCATCAGGACTACGTCTGCGAAATCGCCCATTTCTGCATTAATGTGTGGCGTTGCCATAAATAACATTCCTTATAATCATGGGATATAAAATAGAAGTTTCGCAAAAAATCCGCCTTAAAGCATGGATTTTCCGTATTCCATTGGTGACAGGTCAAAGTAGCTGGCAACAGTTTGTCCGATATCGGCAAAGGTATCACGCGCGCCAAGGAAGCCGGGCTTCACTTTTGGACCATAGATCAATACCGGGATGTGCTCGCGAGTATGATCGGTGCCGCGCCAGGTAGGGTCACAGCCATGGTCAGCGGTCAGAATAATGATGTCATCTTCTTTGACCAGCTCCAGCAGTTCAGGCAGGCGGCGGTCAAAAAGCTCCAATGCAGCCGCATAACCCGGTACGTCGCGACGGTGGCCATAGGCTGAGTCAAAATCAACGAAGTTGGTGAAGACGATAGTCCGATCGCCAGCAGCCTTCATCTCTTTAACCGTAGCATCAAACAGTGCGTCCAGACCGGTGGCTTTGACTTTTTTGGTAATGCCGACGTGGGCATAAATATCGGCAATCTTACCGACGGAAACCACCTCGCCCTGCTTCTCGTCGACTAGCTTTTTCAGGATGGTCGGCGCAGGCGGTTCTACCGCGAGGTCGTGGCGGTTACCGGTACGCTCGAAGTGCCCGGCCTTGTCACCCACAAACGGACGCGCAATGACGCGGCCAATGTTGTAGCCGCCTTCGGTCAGCTCTTCACGAGCGATTTCACACAGCTCATACAGGCGGTCGAGGCCAAAAGTCTCTTCGTGACAGGCAATCTGGAATACCGAGTCAGCGGAGGTGTAGAAAATCGGCTTGCCGGTTTTCATGTGTTCTTCGCCCAGTGCGTCCAGCACAACGGTACCGGAAGAGTGGCAGTTACCGAGATACCCCGGTAGATTAGCGCGCTCAACCAGCTTGTCGAGCAGCTCCTGCGGGAAGCTGTTGGTCTCGTCTGAGAAGTAGCCCCAGTCAAACAATACCGGCACACCGGCGATTTCCCAGTGGCCTGACGGCGTATCTTTGCCGGAAGACAGTTCTTTGGCGTAGGCATACGCGCCGATTATCTCGGCATTAGCGTCCAACCCAGCCGGGAAATGGCCGCTTGAGGCTTCGGCGGCTTTCGCCAGACCTAACGCAGTCAGATTGGGTAAATGCAGCGGACCTTTACGGCCTACGTTGGCTTTGCCGCTGGCACAGGCCTCGGCGATGTGGCCCAGCGTGTCCGAACCCACGTCACCAAAGCGTTCGGCGTCTTCACTGGCGCCTATTCCAAATGAGTCCAACACCATGATAAATGTACGTTTCATTTTGCTCTCCTGCGCATTAATACGCGTTGCAAGCGGCAGCACGGCCGCCGCTTTTGGTGAATGGGTTAACCGGGCCAACGCCGTCAGCTAATACGGCGATAAACCACCGGCAGCGTCTCTGGCGCCTCGTCGCTCAACACGATGGCCGAACGTACCGCATCGGCAGCCTGTTGCCAGGCTTCTTCACTGTTGGCGTGGATCATTGCCAGAGGCTGCTGAGTATCAACCTGCTGGCCGAGGCGCGCCATGTGGGTTAACCCAACGCTGTAATCGATAGCGTCGCTGGCACGGCGACGTCCGCCGCCAAGTGCCACAACGCTCATACCCAGGGCGCGGGTGTCCATTGAGGTAACAATCCCGGTCCTTTCTGAATACACCCTCTTGCTCAGGGTCGCCTGAGGCAGATAGCGGTCATAATTTTCTACAAAGTCTGTCGGACCTTTCTGCGCCGCCACCATTTTACCAAAGACTTCCGCCGCACGGCCGTTGTCGAGCACCGCCTGAAGTTTACGGCGAGCATCCGCGTCGTCCTGCGCTAATCCCGAGGAAAGCAGCATCTCGACGCTCAGCGCCATGGTCACCTCGAATAGACGCGAGCTACGGTATTCACCGGTCAGGAAGCGTACCGCTTCACGCACTTCTACCGCGTTGCCTGCGCTGGAGGCCAGCACCTGATTCATGTCGGTCAGCAGAGCGGTGGTTTTGCAACCTGCGCCGTTGGCGACGTCAACAATCGCCTGCGCCAGATCCTGCGACAGTTCGAAGGTCGGCATAAACGCGCCGGAGCCAACTTTAACGTCCATGACCAGCGCATCCAACCCCTCAGCCAGTTTCTTCGCCAGAATAGAGGCGGTGATCAGCGGAATCGAATCTACCGTCGCGGTGATATCGCGGGTCGCATAGAAGCGTTTGTCGGCAGGCGCCAGCGAGCTGGTCTGTCCTATAATCGCGATACCGACGTCCTGAATAATCTTTCTGAAGCGCTCATCGTCGGGGAAAATGTCGAATCCTGGAATACTCTCGAGTTTGTCGAGCGTACCGCCGGTGTGGCCCAGACCACGACCCGAAATCATCGGCACATAGCCACCGCAGGCGGCAACCATCGGCCCGAGCATCAGCGAGGTAACATCACCCACGCCGCCGGTAGAGTGCTTATCGACAATCGGCCCGTTAAGCGCCAGAGGCTTCCAGTTCAACACTGTGCCGGAATCGCGCATCGCCATAGTTAGCGCTACGCGTTCATCCATGTTCATATCATTGAAATAGATAGTCATTGCCAGCGCGGCAATTTGACCTTCAGAAACCTTGCTGTCGCGAACACCATTAATAAAGAAACGAATTTCTTCTTCACTTAACGGTTGTCCGTCACGTTTCTTGCGAATAATTTCCTGAGCCAGAAAGGTTTTTTGTACAGAAGCCACGTTCACACCCCAGTTTGGATACAGAGAGGACAGCACAATATCAGCAGTAAAAAACGAGGCATGCAGCAACGCGCCGCCGCCTCGCAGGGGTTATCAGTAGCCGCTGCCGGACTTCTGTCCCTGATGGCCCAGCGTGGTCAGCAGGCTCGCCAACAGGCTGGAGGCGCCAAAGCGGAAGTGGCGGGCATCGGCCCATTCACGGCCCAAAATATTATCAGCCAGCGCCAGATACTGCGCGGCGTCTTCTGCGGTTTTCACGCCGCCGGCAGGTTTAAAACCAACGGACTCGGCAACGTTCATGTCTTTGATGACGTTCAGCATCAGCTCAGCGCTGCGCAGGGTCGCATTTTCAGGCACCTTGCCGGTTGAGGTCTTGATAAAGTCTGCCCCCGCCTTGATGGCAATCTCGGAAGCTTTGCGGATCAGTGATTCCTGCTTGAGCTCGCCGGTTTCGACGATCACTTTCAGCAGAATGTTGGCGTCATGACAGGCCTCTGCGCACACTTTTACCAGCTCTGCACCCACCTGCTCGTTACCGGCTATCAAGGCACGGTAAGGGAAGACCACGTCGACTTCGTCTGCGCCGTAGGCAATCGCCGCGCGTGTCTCGGCCAGCGCAATCTCGATATCGTCATTGCCGTGCGGGAAGTTGGTCACGGTCGCAATGCGTACGTCCGGCGTGCCTTGCTCGCGCAGCGCTTTGCGCGCAACGGGAATAAACCGTGGATAGATACAGATAGCCGCCGTATTGCCCGCCGGGCTTTTAGCCTGCTGACACAGAGCAATCACCTTCGCGTCGGTATCGTCTTCGTTCAGGGTGGTTAAATCCATCAGATTCAGTGCGCGCTGCGCCGCTGCGAGTAAATCAGTCATAACACTCTCCAACAATTTTCAATTCTGACAGGCCGTCAAAACTGGGCACACAGCCGGGACAATCCGTCACCTGTTGGGATAATTTGAACAGGTTTACGCCATTTATGGTGTGCAGTATTTCACACAAAATGAAATTTGATTGCAACGTTACTCAAAAAAATGAGATTCACATCACGTTATAGCCGTATACCCACCTTCGGGCATAGAGTAAAAGTGTATACCCGAATCATGACAATCGCTGATGCGGGTAACGCGCTTCATGAGAGGATTTTACCCCACCGCGACATGTTATTTAAATAACATTTTTAGGAGAGACTACGGCAAAAATCACAAATTAGAGTTATAAAACGCCAATATTGCCGAGTGTAAATGTTATTTAAATAACATCACATCATTGAGGGGGGGACATTGAGATTAAAGAGACGATGGGTATTTTCGCGCAGCGCCTGAGCAATCTCTTCTGGCGATTCATTACGAAGTTCGCACAGCACGGTAAAGACTCTGGCCGCCCGCTCGGGTCGGTTCGGCTCTCCCTGAAAGCCCTGTAACGGCATATCCGGTGCATCGGTCTCCAGCAACAGCGAAGAAAGCGGTAGCCTGGCCATCACCTGACGGGTTTTATGCGCCCGCTCATAGGTGATAGTCCCACCAACGCCTATCGAGAAACCAAGGCGCACGAAGGCTTCGGCCTGCGACAGGCTGCCGGCAAAACCATGCACCACGCCCGTTGCCGGGAGTGCGGCTTTACGCAGCATGGCGGCAAGGGGGTCATGGGTGCGCCGCGAATGAAGGATAATCGGCAGGTTGTACTGCTTCGCCAGCTTGAACTGCGCCCGCAGGAAACGCTGCTGTTTATCAAACATCGGCGTTTCCATATAAAGGTCTAATCCGGTTTCGCCCAGGGCGACGACCTTTTCATTCTGTGCAGATAAACGTTGGTCCAGCTTCTCAAGGCAGGCTTCGCTGTGCGAGGCGATACAGATAGGGTGCAACCCCAATGCGGCAAAAACCTGAGGATGTTTTTCGGCTAGCGCCTCGATGCGGGCAAAATGTGCTGACTCGACCGCCGGCACAATCAATTGGTTAACGCCCGCTTCAGCAGCCATTTGCAGACTCTGAACTTCGTTACCGCTGAAGGGAGGGAAATCAAAATGGCAGTGAGTGTCTATCAATCCCGGCTTCACAGCTTGTCTCCTTCTCCCTCAGTCTTTGGCCGCTCGACGGAAATCTCAGAAGCTGATTTTCTGACTGCGAGCGCGCTGATGGCAGTTGAAATATCGTCCTTAAAGGCATTAACCGCTTGCAGGAAAGGACTCTCGCTACCGCTATCAGACAGCGCAATCGGGTCAGCAAGGCGGGCATCGGCCACGGCAGTATCAGGAATAATCAGGTCAGACTGATTTGCAGCCGCCACCGGGCTAACCGGCAATTCAATCTCAGGCGAGACAATCGGTGGCACGACTATCTGCGGTCTTCTCGGACGCGGAGTCATGATCGGCAGCGGCTGGTCATTTTCACGCTGCATGAGCCAGTGCGAGGCAATCGACAAGAAATAGCGCGCGCAGCGGCGTCCGAGGTGATAATCCTGGTTCAGAGCCGGTAAGCGACTGCCCAGCGCATGACTGGCCAACGGCTTCGGCGGGAAGATTTCAAAGATACGCAGGTTGCCAGGGGGGTTCTCGATAAACTGCTGAATACGGTGATAGCTCTTTTCATGATGCTGCACCATGTGCACCAGCTGTTGCAGGCTGCTCTCGCTCAGCCACTGCTCCATACGTTTCATCCACTGCGGCGTATAGAACATCGCGGAAGGCACGGTGCGGATAACCACAATCGTGTCGGCGCCGCGACGGTAGGCTTCCTCAACGGGAATCGCATCGCTAATGCCGCCATCCTGATAGCTGATACCGTCGAGGTCCACGCCCATGCGGTAGAAACCCGGAATCGCGCTCGAGGCCTTAATCACCGGCAGCCAGCTGTCGCGGGTGGGGGCAAAATAGTTGGGCTCATAGTCGTCACTGCGACAGGCACACATCAGGAATTCCCGGCCATCAATCAGCAGCTTTTCGGCGGTGTCTATCGCCAGCGGCATGGTTTTAGAAATAGTATCAATGTACCAATCGAGATCGATAAGGTGTCCACCGCGCACAAATCGCAGAGGATTGAAGAAATTAGGGCTGGTGGTGTAGCGCGTGATGACTCGCCGGGCGTAGCCTGGCTGACCGCATATATACGCTGAAAGGTTTTGAGCACCGGCAGAACTGCCGATCAGGAGATCAAATGGATTGAAGCCTGCACGCTGAAATTCATCCAGCACACCCGCTGTGAAGATGCCTCGTTGCCCGCCGCCTTCACAAACCAACGCGATTTTACCCGGCATGTAGGGTTTATAGGCCAGGGGCTCAATGTTACCCAGCGTGACCGGTATTCTGTATCCCAACGAAGACTCCTCAAAAATCACTTCTTTGTGATGAGCATACTCCGTCTTTTACCGATCCGTCACTTTCTTGCAAAATCCCGGAGATTAAATCGTTACTTCCTGTAAATCAGGTGCAGTTTCCATCATGGATACGGCATGGGAAATAACGCTTATGAATAACATCAGGCTCTTCCATTACGTCCCTGCGCCTTAACGAGGTTATTCCTTTTAATCTCCGGGAAATATCAGATAAATATCAGTTTATCCTTTAGTCTTCACAGCGTCATAAACGCTTACGACCGGTAAACAGGCTCACCAGGAACAGGATGATACCGACTACGAAGACCACTTTTGCAGCCCAGGCCGCTGTACCTGCCAGTCCACCGAAACCAAGAGCTGCCGCGATTAACGCGATGATAAGAAATATAATACCCCAACGAAACATAAGCTTCTCCTTACCCTATTTAAAATATTCGTACGTCACTCGGTTAACAAATGCGTCCTGAATAACGGCTATTACTGTAGATACTTAATAAGATGTACAGTATTAAAGATAGCTTGAAAAAAACAAAACGGATGAAAACTCAGTGATTTTTCAGGTAAAAAAATCGTTAATCGTTCTATTTTATTCAGTACTCGTGGTTCCAAAAATTTCTACTAATAAGCCGCTGACCTTTCTAATTAACAATAAGAACTGTCAGGGTTGTTGCCCACCGTGGGGCAGGCAACGCGTTCAGAGGGATTAAGGCTGAACTTTCAGGTCGTTTTTGACGCTCTTCACGCCGCTAACGGTCTTGGCAACGCTTTCAGCGCGGTCAGACTGAGCCTGATCTTTTACCGTACCTGACAGCTGAACGACGCCATCGGTAGTCTCAACTTTCACCATGCGTGATGGCACGATGTCATCGGCCAGCAGTTTGGCTTTTACGGAGGTCGTGGTGGCGGTGTCGCCCGCATAGCCTTTCACTGACTGAGTCTTGCTGTCTTTAGTATGCAATTTGTCGCTGACGGATTTAACGCCTTCAACTTTGGTGGCTACCGCGACAGCTTGTTCCGCTTCTGCCTGAGAGCCGACGAAACCGCTCAGTGTCACGACGCCATTGTCTGTTTTAACTGAAATGTCGGTGCTTTTGATTGCTTTATCGTCTACCAAAGCGCTTTTAACTTTTGCTGTGGTGGCGCTATCGCCCATGTAGCCATCAACTTTCTTCATGGAGCTATCGATTTTTGCACCCGCAGAATTCATCGTGCTTTCAGCGGTTGCAGCCAGTGCACTACCGCTCATCAGGGCGGTACCCAGAACAACGGCCATCATTGAGTATGCAAAATTAGACTTTTTCATCGATTTCTTCCTTAACAGTTTGGGAGCCCAAAAATTTAGGACTCTGTACACCACATGGTCGTGGCGACTTAAATTCATTACTGTGACACTTCACTGTGAATTCTAATAAATCAGCACAAGTCTCTACTTAGAATCCCGAGGCCAGCGTTTAAACCTGCCTTTCGTTGTGCGTTTATTTAATATAGCCGACCATGAACAAAACTGTAGTAAGAATGGCTAATTAACCTGTAATACAGATAAGTCCGAGCATTTTAGGCCATTATAGGCGAAAAAACCGACAAAAATGTGCAAAGTAATTTCACAATGAAACTAATATTCAGAAAAAAATCATAAAAAAAGACGGCTCTTGCGCCGTCTTTTAGGAGAAATTTGAAACGCTGAAAACGCGTGCGGCAGATTAATGCTCGCGCGTTTTGCGGAAATCAACCTCAGGATAACGCTCTTTGGTGATATTGAGGTTAACCATCGTAGGTGCGATATAAGTCAGGTTGTCCCCACCGTCCAGCGCCAGGTTAAACTCACACTTACGCTTAAAGTCTTCGAATTTCTTCACGTCTGAGCATTCAACCCAACGTGCGGTAGAAACGTTGACCGACTCGTAAATCGCCTCAACGTTGTATTCGCTCTTCAGACGCGCCACGACAACTTCAAACTGCAGCACACCCACCGCTCCCACGATCAGGTCGTTGTTGATAAGCGGACGGAACACCTGCACCGCACCCTCTTCCGACAGCTGAACCAGACCTTTAAGTAACTGCTTTTGCTTCAACGGGTCACGCAGACGGATACGGCGGAACAGCTCTGGCGCAAAGTTAGGGATACCGGTGAACTTCATGTTTTCACCCTGAGTAAAGGTATCGCCAATCTGAATCGTGCCGTGGTTGTGCAGACCGATGATATCGCCCGGGTAAGCTTCCTCAACGTGAGAACGGTCGCCGGCCATAAAGGTCAGCGCGTCGGAAATCACCACGTCTTTACCGGTACGAACCTGGCGCAGCTTCATGCCTTTTTCGTATTTACCGGACACCACGCGCATAAAGGCTACGCGGTCGCGGTGTTTCGGGTCCATGTTGGCCTGAATCTTGAACACAAAACCAGTGAACTTCTCGTCGGCGGCAACGACTTCGCGCACGTCGGTTTTGCGCGGCATTGGCGCAGGCGCCCACTCGACCAGACCGTCGAGCATATGGTCTACGCCGAAGTTACCCAGCGCGGTACCGAAGAACACCGGCGTCAGGTCACCGCTCAGGAAGGCTTCATGGTCGAACTCGTGAGAAGCGCCCTGCACCAGGTCTAGCTCGTCACGCAGCTGCGCTGCCAGTTCTTCGCCGATAGCCGCATCGAGGTCGGGATTGTTCAATCCTTTAACGATACGAACTTCCTGAATGGTGTGGCCTTTACCGGTCTGATAAAGATAGGTTTCATCTTTATAGAGGTGGTAAACCCCTTTAAACAGTTTGCCGCAGCCGATAGGCCAGGTAATTGGCGAACAGGCGATTTTAAGCTCGCGCTCCACTTCGTCCATGACTTCCATCGGGTCACGGATGTCGCGGTCAAGCTTGTTCATAAAGGTCAGGATCGGCGTATCGCGCAGACGGGTCACTTCCATCAGCTTACGGGTACGATCCTCAACGCCCTTCGCGGCGTCGATTACCATCAGACAGCAGTCAACCGCGGTCAGCGTACGGTAGGTATCTTCGGAGAAGTCCTCGTGCCCCGGGGTATCGAGCAGGTTAACCAGCGCATTACGGTAAGGGAACTGCATCACGGAAGTGGTAATCGAGATACCACGCTGTTTTTCCATCTCCATCCAGTCGGACTTGGCGTGGTTGTTAGAGCCACGGCCTTTTACCGTACCGGCGGTCTGAATAGCCTGTCCGAATAACAGTACTTTTTCAGTGATGGTAGTTTTACCCGCATCGGGGTGCGAGATAATGGCGAAGGTGCGACGTTTGGCGACTTCGAGGGCGTATTCACTAGGAGACATGTTTTTCCACGTTTCTGCGGTTGTCCGCCCTGCATCGGTATTGATTTTAGCCAGAACGGCATCAGGCAAAGCGGTAATAAAAGTTATAGCCGGCTATTTTCTATGATTTGGCAGGGATAGACAATCAATGCTTTTACATTCGCTGCCGTAACAGCGAAAAAGGAGATTGAGGGAGGCGGCTTAAATGGGCGAAAATTGGCCTTATTTCTCGCAATTTTCAATAAAACGTGACCTGAATCACATATTAATTTTGCATAACTTTACGGCTTGCATTAAAAATACCCGTCCCATCACAAAACTGGTCCGTTCCTTTCTGGATAATCGGCCAATAAAAGTTGTACGGCATGACTCGGCAGCCTGTGCTGCTGTTATCTGAACTCTTTTTTAGCGTTTTTTTTAACCTCTTATACATCACAAGGATGTATCTTAATGACTAAAAGTAATCGATTGCTTCTCACCTGGATCAGCTTTTTCTCTTACGGCCTGACCGGCGCACTGGTCATTGTTACCGGCATGGTTATGGGCAATATCGCCGAATATTTCGGCCTGCCGGTTTCCAGCATGAGCAACACCTTTACCTTCCTGAACGCCGGGATCCTGATAGCTATCTTCCTTAATGCCTGGTTGATGGAAGTTATCCCACTGAAACGTCAGCTCATTTTCGGCTTCGTGCTGATGGTGCTGGCGGTCGCGGGCCTGATGTTCAGTAAAAGTATCAGCGTCTTCTCACTGTGCATGTTCATACTCGGGGTGGTCAGCGGCATCACAATGTCGATCGGTACCTTCCTGATAACCCATATTTATGAAGGCCGCCAGCGCGGATCGCGCCTGCTGTTTACCGACTCCTTCTTCAGCATGGCCGGCATGATTTTCCCAATAATTGCGGGCGTACTGCTGGCGCGCAGCGTGGGCTGGTACTGGGTCTATGCCTGCATCGGCGTTATCTATCTGGCGATTTTTGTGCTGACGCTGATGGCCGAATTCCCGGTCTTGGGCAATAAAGGCGACACCAACGCACAGCCGGTCGCGAAAGAGAAATGGGGGATTGGCGTACTGTTCCTGTCGATTGCGGCGCTGTGCTACATCCTCGGCCAGCTGGGCTTCATTCAGTGGGTGCCGGAGTATGTGACCAAAACCTTCAACCTGGACATCAATCAGGCCGGTAAGCTGGTCAGTGATTTCTGGACCTCGTACATGATTGGTATGTGGGTGTTCAGCGTGGTGCTGCGTTTCTTCGACCTACAGCGCATCGTAACCCTGCTGACCGCACTGGCGACCGTGGCGATGTATCTGTTCATCTCCACCGCTAATCCGGCGCATCTGACCTACGCGATTCTCGGCCTTGGCTTCGTTTCCAGCGCCATTTATACCACCATCATTACCCTCGGCTCGCTGCAAACCAAAGTCTCCTCACCGAAGCTGGTGAACTTTATTCTGACCTGCGGCACCGTCGGCACGATGCTGACCTTCGTTGTTACTGGCCCTATCGTCGCCCACAGCGGTGCACACGCAGCGCTGGCAACGGCGAACGGACTTTACTTCGTGGTGTTCGTGATGTGTGTGATTCTCGGTTTTGTGACCAAGCACAGAACGCACGGCCATCAATAACCCTAGTGTCGAAATGTAAAAAGCGGGCCAAAAGCCCGCTTTTTTTATCCTAAAGGCAGCGCCATGATGATGGCATCTTCCCGCCCCGCCGCCGCAGGATAGTAATTACGGCGAATCGAGACCTCATTGAACCCCATGCTTTCATACAGCGAGATAGCGCCACGATTCGACGCCCGCACCTCAAGCCACAGGGTAAAGATGTCGCGCGGCTCAAGCTGCGCCAGCACTTCTTCCAGCAGTAAACGGCCTAATCCCTGACGCTGATACGCCGGGTCGATAGCGATGTTAAACAGCGTGGCCTCGTCGAGTACCGTCTGCACGATAGCAAACCCCACCATCTTGCCCTGCCGTTCGAGCTTAAGATTGAGATAACGCTCCCCCTGATTGGTGGCAAAGGTTTTTTCACTCCAGGGAAAGGCGTGACTGGCTTGTTCAATCTCAAAGGCGCGCGTCAGATCCGCGGCTGTCAGGGTAGAAATGTTGTTCATTTTCACAAATCTGCTGCCAGAGCGCGCGTTTCGCCCCAGCGTCTTGAGAAAGCTCGGCCAGCGCCGGGCTGTATAACTGCGCACCGGCGACCGTCAAAGGTTCGCTGATGCCCAGTCGCCAGGTATTGCAGTGCGTGTCTTCAGGCAGCATTGCAACCTGATCCGTTTGCAGGCAGTAAACCTGCGAGGGATGCAGGCTTAGGCTGCGAATCACGTCATTAACCAGTGAGTTACCTTCAGGCGGCAGCACGTCGGCAACAATTAACAGCTGCGTGTGCTCAGGCAAACTGACGGCGACCTCACCCTGTAAAACCGTGGGGCGTCGCAGCGCCCACTGGGTAATTCCCAGCTGCTGTAATAGCCAGTCTCGTCTTGTTGCCATGCTTTTTTCCTGCCCGTCGGCGACTCTTATAGCGCGCTATGCTAGCAAACACATCGAACCTGCGCCAATAAACCTCTATAATGCGCCCCATATTCCTGAGGAGCCTTATCTGATGTCAGCATTAACCCCGGCCAGTGAAGTCATACTGCGCCATAGCGATGATTTTATTGGCCGCCGCGTCCTGTTCGCCGGTGATTTACAAGATGACCTGCCGGCCGATTTCGACGCCGAAAGTGTGCGAGTCCACACCAACCAATACCACCACTGGCAGATGCTCAACGCCTCGATGAAAGAGGACGTGCAGTTTGGTCTGGTCGCGGATGCCGAGTTTATCGCGTCGAGCGATATGCTTGTCTACTACTGGCCAAAGAGCAAACAGGAAGCCAAGTTCCAGCTTTTCAACCTGCTTTCCCAACTACCTGTCGGCATTGACGTCTTCGTGGTGGGTGAAAACCGCAGCGGAGTCCGCAGCGCAGAAGAGATCCTGGGAGAGATTTGCCAGCTCGATAAAGTCGACAGCGCCCGCCGCTGTGGCCTGTATCACGGCCGTCTTGAAAAACAGCCAGAGTTTGATGCAGAAGACTGGTGGCAGACCTACATGGTTGAAGAAGTCACCATCAAGACCCTGCCGGGCGTGTTTAGCCGTGAAGGCCTGGACAGCGGCAGCCTGTTGCTGATCAACAGCTTCGAAGAGCCAATCAAAGGTAAAGTGCTGGATATCGCCAGTGGTTCAGGCGTTCTGGCGTCGGTGCTGGCGACCTACTCACCGAAGATGAAAGTTACCCTGAGTGACGTGAGTGCCCCTGCGCTGGCAGCCAGTAAGGCAACGCTCGAGGCGAACGGCCTTACGGGTGAGGTGATCGCCAGTAACGTCTATTCCGACATTACCGGGCGTTTCGACATGATTATCTCCAACCCGCCGTTCCACGAGGGCTTACAGACCAGCCTTCACGCGGCCGAGCAGCTGATCCGCGGGGCCGTAAACCACCTGAACATCGGCGGCAAACTGCGCATCGTGGCTAACGCCTTCCTGCCTTACGCCGCCCTGCTGGATGCCACCTTCGGCAGCCATGAAGTGCTGGCGCAGAATGGTCGTTTCAAGGTGTACGAAGCCACTCGTGGTCGCCCACCGCGCGACGTGAAGAAGAAAAAGCGTTAATTCCCCCGTAATAGCTTAACGCGACAGAGAGGCGGCAACGGGAGCAATCTCCAGGCGCTGACATAAGTCAGCCACTGGGATAACCGAAAGCCGCCAACCTGCTGTAGTTTGAAAGATTCAGCTATTAATCAGTTGCATGACGTCGTGAGCGTATCTTTCCCCCACGGCGGCATTCTGCGGGAAGGCCGCATCGATCGCCGCGAGTTCGGCTTCATTCAGGATGACATCAAGCGCGGCGATGTTCTCTTCTAAATAAGTGCGACGCTTAGTTCCCGGGATGGGCACAACGTTTTCTCCCTGTGCCAATACCCACGCCAATGCCAGCTGGGAAGGCTTAACGCCTTTCTCTCTGGCAATTTCCACTATCTTGTCAACCAGATGCAGGTTTTTGGCAAAATTCTCCCCCTGAAAACGCGGATTGCCTTTGCGGAAGTCGTTGTCGGCAAAATCGTCCGGCGTGCGAATAGCGCCAGTCAAAAATCCACGACCTAACGGGCTGTAGGGCACAAAGGCGATGCCCAGACGTGCACAGGCAGGCAGAACACTTTCTTCGACCTCACGACTCCACAGCGAATACTCAGTCTGCAAGGCGCTAATCGGATGCACTTTGTGCGCTCGTTCAAGCGTGGCCGCCGAGACTTCACTCAACCCGAGGTAACGAATCTTGCCCTCACGCACCAGATCCGCCATCGCACCAACGCTGTCTTCAACCGGTACGCTCGGATCGGCACGATGCTGATAATAGAGGTCAATCACGTCGGTATTAAGGCGCTTGAGGCTGCCTTCGACCGATTTTCGGATGTAGTCAGGATGCCCGTTGGAGCCTCGTGCCAACGGGTTGGCCGAGTCACGAACGATGCCGAATTTAGTCGCCAGAAAGACCTGATTACGACGCCCCTGCAATGCCCTGCCGAGCAGCTCCTCATTGGTATGCGGACCATAAACGTCGGCGGTATCAAACAAAGTAACCCCAAGCTCAATGGCGCGGTCCAGCGTCGCCAGCGACTCTTTTTCGTCCATGCCCTGAGTGTAAAACTCGCTCATTCCCATGCAACCGAGCCCTAAAGCTGAAACCATCGGACCGTTTTTACCTAATTGACGTTGTTTCATTATGCTTTCCTTAACCCTTTTTCAGAAGATGGAAAGAAGTTTGGTTGTTTAAGCCATAAAGATAAATACGCCGATTTGTGCAACACTGTTCATAAATCGCAACCAATTAAAAAGGCTCTTCGTGGATCAGATTCAGGCTATGCGGATCTTTATTCGCATCACCGAGTTAGGCAGTTTTAGTCGCGCAGCAGAAGATCTTGAGCTGCCGCGCGCAACGGTCAGCACGACGCTCAAAAACCTCGAGCAACGCCTCGGTGTGCGACTTTTCCTGCGCACCACGCGGCAGGTAAAAATCACCGAAGAGGGCGAACTGTATTATCAGCGCTGCCTCCAGTTAATCTCGGCGTTTGACGAGGCCGATAACCTGTTTGCCCATCGAAAACTTCAGCCTGAAGGCAATGTGCGCATCGACATGCCGCATTCCGTGGCGCGTGAAATTGTGTTACCTGCACTGCCGGACTTTTCTGCACGGTATCCCCACATTAATCTGACCTTGAGCGCCAACGACAACGCCGTCGATATGCTGCATCAGGGCGTTGACTGCGTGATCCGCGCCTGGCCGGGCGAGAGTGAGAACCTGCAGTCGCGCCCAATCGCCATGCTGGCCCAGACGACCTGTGCGTCGAGAGACTATCTTGCGCGCTGTGGCCAGCCTCAGACACTGATGGAACTCGGCAAGCATCAGGCCGTGGGCTATTTCTTTGCCCACCAGCGCCCAGAGTCACAGCTGGAATTTGTGGTTAACAAGAAGACGCAGACAGTGCAGATGGCGAACAGTCTGGTGGTCAGCGGGGCAGATGCCTATATCGCGGCCGCAAAAGCGGGCTATGGGCTGATACAGACCTCGAGGCAGGTCGTCAGTCAGAGTCTGGCGAGAGGAGAGTTGGTCGAGGTGCTACCTGAATTTATACCGCCCCCGATGCCATTGTACATTATGTATCCACCGGGGCGTTTTCTCGCCCCCCGCGTTCGGGTGCTGCTTGACTGGCTCATCGAACTCTTTTCGAGGCTGTAGCAAAAAATAAACGTTCATAAAACCAACGATAAAGGCGCTATCTCGTCTCGAAATGGCTAATTCGGCTCTGATTTGCTGTTTTTTACAACAATCACCGCTAATAGAAGAAATAAGTATTGACGCCCTCGCGAAAATCTCTAGAATTCGGCCCCGTGGTTGTCTTAGTCGTATAGACGAAATCTATGTGACAAGAAACGGATCGCGAAGGTGGCGGAATTGGTAGACGCGCTAGCTTCAGGTGTTAGTGTTCTTACGGACGTGAGGGTTCAAGTCCCTCTCTTCGCACCAACAATCACAGGCATCAAATGTAGTACAACGCAGAACGTTGCGAAGGTGGCGGAATTGGTAGACGCGCTAGCTTCAGGTGTTAGTGTTCTTACGGACGTGAGGGTTCAAGTCCCTCTCTTCGCACCACTGTGATGTATGAACGATGTTAATAAGCAGTAAGAGTAATCATTTGTGCGAAGGTGGCGGAATTGGTAGACGCGCTAGCTTCAGGTGTTAGTGTCCTTACGGACGTGAGGGTTCAAGTCCCTCTCTTCGCACCAGATGACTCCTGTAATCCCTCCCTGATATTCCCTTGTTGTAAAACTCCCTCAGTACAATCCTTTGTTCGATAAGCCAATCTTTTTAGATAATCCCAAAAAGCTCTATATTCTGCATTGTTACATCAAATTAAAGTTCACCGATATCGCCGCCAGTCCACCCGCCAGTGCCACGAATGATGGCAGCAGGACGTAGTGACGCCACGTTCCGTTAAGCAACATCACCAGCGTTGCCAGCATCGCGATAATCACCAGATACCTGAGCTGTTCCAGCGTCATATTGGCCAGCGCCAGAATGGGCAGCAGCGCGCAGGGCAATAGAACGCCCCAGGCGCTAGAAAGACGTTTTCCGAGACACCAACTGACTCCCCACAATCCGCACGCCGTAACTATCGCTGCAATCATGATGCTGCCCTCAGTTAACTGATAATGATAACTAGTAGCATATAGCAATTTTTCTTATCGCGCACCACTTTGCAGAGCATTTAATGTCCGGTTTTGGTTTCGTTTTGCAAAGAACTGTAATTTTCATCAGAAAATAAGTTAAGCCAAATTGATGGATAATCTTTGTTCAAGGCCTGAAATCACAGAGATTAGCGCGAATACATTCACAAATTTTATCTAATTGCTGCGAGGGGGATCCAAAACAGGGGATTGTCCTAAGGCATTGATGCCGTCTAATCTGTTAAAAAATGTATCAAGAAGCTTCCAGTCGTAATTAAAGGTAGTAAATCTTTAAACGTTGATAGCCACCGGACGAGCGGCTCATTGCCGTCTTTTCCCCTGACAGAGAGAAGCACATCGTGACAACCTTAAAACCCCTGCTGGCTCGCAATCGAAGTTGGGCGCTGATGCAGCGCCAATGCAGTCCCAAGTACTTTGAACAAACGGCCCAGCCGCAGCAGCCTCATTCGCTATGGATAGGCTGTTCAGATAGCCGAGTCCCTGCCGAAGTGCTCACCGGTTCCCACCCGGGCGAGCTGTTCGTACATCGCAATATCGCCAATATGGTGGTCAGCGATGACGATAACCTGCTTAGCGTGCTGCAATACGCGCTCGAATACCTTAAGGTCTCCGCAATTATCCTGTGCGGCCATTACGGCTGCGGCGGCGTGCAAGCTGCCAGCGCACTCCCCGATATGCCGCTGGCTGCACAGGATAACGCCCTCTCCCGACGTATTGGTCTGCTTCGCCAGGCATTGAGCGAGAGCCTGAACCCTTCGCCAGACCCCACACAGGACGAAAGCACGCGGCAGGATCGCCTGGTAGAAGCCAACGTGCTAACCCAGTTTGCCAACCTGACGGCCACCGCACCGGTGCAACAACGCTGGGCTCAGGGCCATACTCTCAACATATTTGGCTGTGTGTATGATCTGCACAGCGGACATCTCAAAGAGCTGGTGCATCAAAGCACAGCAGAGGGCGCATCATGAATCTGAACGCACTTCGTCACGATATTCCCGCAGGTATCGTCGTTTTCCTTGTCGCCCTGCCGCTGAGTCTGGGCATTGCTCAGGCCAGCGGCATGCCCCCTTTCGTGGGCCTGCTAACCGGCGTGATAGGCGGCGTGGTGGTCACGCTGTTGAGCCCGTCGCGTTTTGCGGTGAGCGGACCCGCAGCCGGGCTGGTCACCATCGTCATTGGAGCCATGGAAACCCTCGGCTCCTTCTCCTCCCTGCTGCTGGCCTTGATCCTGGCCGGGGCGTTGCAGATTGTCTTCGGGATAATCAAGGCCGGGCGGTTTGCCCGACTGATCCCCGGCAGCGTGATTCAGGGGATGCTGGCGGCGATTGGCCTGCTGCTCATCACCCAGCAGATCCCCGTTGCACTGGGCTATGAAGGAAACAGAGGGCTACGGGGCATCTTCGGCGATCCTTCTTTTCATCTCTCACCGGTAGTCGCGGGCGTGGCACTTGTCTCGCTGTTTATCCTCTGGCTTTGGGCAACGCTTGCCTTCAAGAAGAACAAATTTTTGACCTACGTACCTGGCCCATTGGTGGCGGTGCTGTGGGGAAGTCTTGCCGTGGTGTTTGGCGGAAACCTTTTCCCCGAGAGTATTCAGGGCATGCCGCGTATTTTGCTTCCCTCATTCGACAGCTTCGGCGAACTGACCGCGCAGCTTGAAGGCCCAAACTGGAGTGCGTGGACCAATCCCTCCGTTTACGTCGTCGCGATTACGCTGGCGCTGGTCGCCAGCCTGGAGACGCTGCTGAGCCAGGAAGCGCTAAAAAAACTGAAGCAGCAAACGCCCGCGCCCTGCTCGGATAAAGAGATGCGGGCGCAGGGCACTGGCAATATGCTCAGCGGTCTGCTCGGCGGCTTACCGATTACCGCAGTCATCGTGCGCAGTTCGGTTAACGTCAACGCTGGGGCGCGCAGTAAGACCTCCATCCTGCTGCACGGCATTCTGCTCCTGCTGAGCGGCATATTCTTTAGCGAGATGCTTAATACCATTCCGCTGGCCTGTCTGGCGACGGTGCTGCTGTATACCGGCTACAAACTGGCCTCACCCGAGTTGTTTAAAGCACAGTGGAAGCTTGGCCTGGCGCAGTTTGTGCCTTTCATCGCAACCATTGTCGGCATCATGGTGTTCGGCATGCTAGTCGGTATCGGGATGGGTTTGCTGGCGCAGCTGCTGACCAGCACTTACAAAAGTCACAGCAATGCGCTACAGCTGACGCGCTACGATAATCATTACGTGATGCGCTTTCAGCAGAACCTGACGTTCCTGCACAGTCCGCGCCTGCAAAGCCTGCTGGCAGAAATCCCGGACAACAGCGTGGTCAGGGTCGAGCATGACAATGCGGGGTATATGGACCCCGACGTCAAAGCGCTGCTTGCGGAGTTTGGCTCGAGGGCCGAGCATAGAGGAATCGTTCTCGACCGTTGGCCGAGCTAGAAAAGGTAAAGCCCCGAGTTGCATCGGGGCTTTTTGGGTTTACCCTTTTATTTCCAACAGTGCGGCAAAGACTTTTTCTACCGCCACCGCGCCGGGATCTTTAACCCCTTTCAGGCTGTTGCTGTTCAGATAAGACGACCGACCGGCATTGGCCTTTTTCATACTGGCGGTATCTTTGGCCCCTTTTGCCGCAGCCTTAGAGGCTCCCTTCACGTCGCCCGCCTTCTTGTCGAGCGCCTCGAGCGCGGGCTGGAGAGCGTCAATCAAGGTTCTGTCGCCCAAATCAGCCCCGCCGTAGTGCTTCATTCTTTCCAGTCCAAACAGCAGCGACTGGGCCAGATTGCCGCCTTCCGCCACCTTTTGCCCTGCGGCAGTGAAGAAGATAGACATCAGCACGCCGCTTGACCCGCCCATCACGGTAGCCAACCGGTCACCCACCACGGTGAAGAGCGCAGACAGGTCATTCAACGGCAGCTTGTTGCCTTCATTCTGTTGCTGAATATCTTTGGCGCCTGAAGCAAAGGTCGATCCTGTGTCACCGTCACCCACTTTGGCATCGAGCTTGTTCAGCTCACTTTCCAGCGAAACCAGCGTCTCGGTGATGACCTTGACCACCTTGCCTACCTCGGCGTTGGCAGAGGATTTAACTTTCACCTTCTGAGTGATTTTTTTCGCCTTCTGCAGCGGCACTTTTTCAAACTTCACCAGCGGATGCCAGCCGGCTGCCTCGACCTCGGCCAGCAGTGCCTTTTCAATGGTGCTGTCGAGCACGATGGCCGACAGTGAGAAGCCTTTCATGTCCAGCGCACTGACCAGCGCCGCAGGACCGATGAGATAAGTTATGGCATTTTTCAGCCCAGAATGCGCCAGCTCTTTGGTTATCTGGTTCATCTCCAGCGGAGATACACCGCCCAGGTTATTGATAAGCAACGCCAGTTTGTCCTTTTTCTTCAGGCCCTTTTGCAGCGCCTCAACCAGCGTATTGACTATCTTTTGGCTATTGTGGGTTTTCAGCACCGACACTCCCGGCTCGCCGTGAATGCCCAGCCCCAGCTCCACGTGCCCCGCAGCGATACGGTCGTTCTCCTCTTCATCACCGTCGCCCGGCAGATTACAGCCATGCATCGCGACGCCGATGCTCGAGGTCGCGTCGATGGCCTGCTGAGCAAGTTGGGTCACCTCTTTAAGTGATTTTCCCTGTTCGGCCGCATAGCCTGCCACTTTGTGCACCAGCGCCGTACCGGCGATGCCGCGCGGCTGTTTGTTGTCAGGGAGCGCGATGTCGTCTGAAACCATGACTAAATCAACGTCATAGCCCAGATTTTTGGCTTTCTCGGCGGCCAGGCCAAAGTTGAGACGGTCGCCGGTATAGTTCTTCACGATCAGCAAACAGCCTGCTTTACCGGTGACAGCGACGATAGCGTTAAGCACCGCGTCTACGCTCGGGGAAGCGAAAACATCGCCGCAGACGGCAGCGGTCAGCATACCTTTGCCGACAAACCCAACGTGTGCGGGCTCGTGGCCTGAACCACCGCCGGATATCAGGGCGACCTTGTTCTTGTCCCAGTCGTTTCTCACCACGACACGTATCGCCGAATCGACGTCAAGTCTGGCCAGATTCTTGTAAGGGGTGGAGAGGATAGCGCCTTCGATAACGTCATTAATCAGCGACTTGCGGTCGTTCATAAAAAAGTTAGACATACCCGGTGAACTCCTTGTTGTTTTGATAGCATGGGATGAGGTGAAACAAAAGGCATCTCCAAGCATAGTGAAAAATCAACCGGCCTGTACCGAGCACTCTCTCATTTTGAATCATTGATATTATTGAGGTTTATGCATCGCGGGATTAAAAAAATACTAAATCATAAATATTTTATATTATTTGGCAGTTAACCATTGGTGTTGGTTATTTATTTAACCCTTATAAAATCTCGAAATATTAAATAAATTTAAATTAGAAGGGGTGAATATAAAAAAGCACAGCTTTAATCAACAAAATAACAACCAGATCAATAAATGAGGTCTTCAATGCTCGGCTTGGAGATTGACGTAAACTGTCATTTCAATTTATTATTGCTTAATTAAAAACATACATTTATTCAATAAAAAGGCTATAAGTTAATTATAAATAAAGTCATAAAAAATTAAACAAGTCACTCATACCGGATGATTTGAGATTACCGAGCGACCAAAATGAAAAAAATAGGCTGTTTTATTTCTAATGGATTTAATATGTTAACTCTTTCGCGATTATCAACCGCACTCGATTTAGCAAATTCAATTCGCAAACAACAAAAGAGATATCAGCTTACTCTGCTCTCGGCCGACGGAGGTACCATTTACAGCGCCTGCAAGATCCCGGTTGAATCTAGTATTGCAAACTTCAAAACCTTATGTTCCCTTAACAGTATGTTCATTATGGAGAATCCGCAGGAAAGTTGCTTATTCTGGAATACCTCACCCTGCCAGCCCTCGCCCGCTGATGGGAGTCATAAGGTCAAGTATGTCGGCAAACAGCAGACAACCTCATCGGAATGGACGTCGCCGCTGTCTTTTTTAGCCGCCTTTGAAAAGAAAGAAGTACGTTATCAGCTTTCAACGTTCAGTCGGGCTATTCCGAACGTCAATTTAAAAAAAGAATCCGTCCTGCTGCTAAATAATCATATCTGGGCCGCCAGCGGTAACTGGGCCGGAATAGATTTAACCTTAACAATTATTGAGGAAGAGTCGGGACCGGGCACCACGATGCAGCTGATGAATATCATCGAGCGCATGTTCGATAAATATGTCAACAACAGTCAGTTAGCGGTATTGCAGAACTTTTCTTGCCATGGAAACAGTGAGCGAATAAACCTGTCGCTGCGCTATATCCGTGAACATCTGCGCAATACCGTGACCATTACCCAATTGGCAGAGCTAACGCACCTCAGCCCCCGACAGTTTAGCCGCCTCTTTAAAGAAGAGACAGGTACCTCTCCCGCTAAGGCGGTGGCTCAGATGAGGGCTGAAGTTGCACGCCAGCATGTGATACAGGCTCGACTTTCTCTTGAAAAAATTGCCAGCCTTTGCGGTTTTTCAGGCACCAAAAGCATGCGCCGCGCCTTTTTGAAATTCTACGGTGAATCACCCGGCCATTTTCGCTCAAAATAGTTATGGCCTCATTCATACAGGAGTTAATGCTCCTTACAGAGAGCAACCCAGTTATTGTTAATCGTCACCAGATATTCTCCGCTCTTGATTCTTTGAAAGTGAAAGGTTAGCGGCTCGCCCTTACTGGCAAAAAAACTCTCCAGCCCCTGCACCTCGTCGGAGGGAGCGATGGCGGTTGATTTTACGTCAGCGGTTACCACCTTTGACTTTCTTTTTATGTGATCCAGCAGGATGCTGCGGGTCAACTTTTTCATCCCATCGGCCGTGTCGTATACACCAAACACCGTGATCATATTGTTCTTCAGCCACAGCGTGATTGCACCGTTGAATTGATACTTCTGGTATTCGTCATTGATAAAAGCCCCGTTGGCTATCTCCATACTGCAGGGCGCATCGGGAATCGATTTATCGAAGAGCACTTTGGTGCCGAGGTAATATCCAGCAGTTGTTAACGCCATAACGGCAGCTAGTACAATGAAAAATGTTCGTAAGTACACGGCACATTATCCTTATAAATACTATTTTCGCAGTAAGCCACCCATACTTTGGGACCATTGGATGCGATATAGACTTCCTTTGTCACAGGCAAGACAGTGCTTTCAATGCGTTGCCAGAGTGCCTCGGATAATTTAGCCGTCGGGGCGACATGATAACCCACATTGTCAACCTTCTTTACCTGCACGAAATACTCTTGAGTATCATAACTAATCAGAAAAGAGATAATCGAGATAAACGAAACGACAAAAATAAAAATTGATAAATAATAAGGAATACTAAAACGGGTGTCTCGAGCTGCAATTTTTAAATTATTTGAATGAATAAGTAAAATATCCTGATCCTTAGGGACTAATGCTGTTTCATCAGAAGGTTGTGCTTCAGAGTTTATCTCCTTCCTTTCACGCATTATCGCTAATGAATTTCCAAACTCACGGCAGTCGCGTTTTTCAGGTTCTCTCAGAGTAATATCAGAGTAATCAGCGCCATTCACAGGCTCTGTATCTGGCTCGTTACGAAAAACCATCCCATAACGGGGAATAGTTTTCAGACAGGACGGCGGTAAACCGGCTGCGGCGAACTTTCTGCGCACCATTTTAACCAGCTGGTGATAGCTCGACTCACTGACGATAATGCCTTGCTGGTGCCAAATTTCTTCAATAATGACGTCCTTCCTGCCCCGATCGTCCAATATTATTTCAAGGATTTTTTTCTCGTTAGGGGTGAGATGGATGTCTCCGTCAGGACTCTCCAGACAAGAATGGGTTGAATTATAATAAACCCCCTCTCTTAAAGGCACTTTATTACTTTCCATAGAACATTCCTTATCCATAAAGTGACCCAGGAGAGTTTTTATAAAAAAAATTAACAGTACATCATTGATGATGCTCTTTGCATAATTTATCACCTCAAGTAATAAATCGGTTTGAAACATAACATATTAGCTTCAGGCTAACCATGGAAAAACATCGCATTTTCAGGATTTACTCATGTTAATAAAGCAAATAATTCTATAGTTAATAAGTTAAATTTATCGCAATAGAAACATCAGATAAAAATCAGATCATAAAATTAATAATAATAAAAAAATCAGCTAGCGCACCGCAAAAAATCGCTAAGCCATCAACCCGTTAATTTAATAAATTAACGAGAATACCGTTTAATGTTTCGGCCTATTCGTTGTCTGCATCCTAATAATGAGCGAAATATGCTCTTTTTAACCTGAGGAGAATCTGATCAAGACCTGATAAATACCTGAGAAAATAGGCCGGTTCAATCTGCACCGAACCGGCCTGGAGATCAGCGCTTACGCCAGACGGTCACCTGAGCCACGGTATGCTGGTGTTTTCTCGCCGTTTCACGAATGACAAACGGCACATCGAGCGGTGGGTTAATTTCTTCAAAGTCACCGTCCAGTAAACGCTGTAGAGCCTGATAACTGCTCAGCGCCTCGCCGTTTTCGCGAACGCCGCCAATCCAATTCTCCTTCGGCGTGAATTCCTCAAGCCAGGTGTAAGGAGAAGAGATGATTAGCACCCCCCCGCTGACGATTTTGGCTGAGATATCGTGCAGGAAACGTCTCGGGTCCCGCAGGCGATCCAGCAGATTGGACGCCAGAACCAGATCATAACTTTCACTATGAGGCTTAAGGTTACAGGCATCACCCTGCACAAACTGCACGCGCTCTGCCTGCTCTGGCGTAATACCTATCTCAGACAGGCTAGCCTGACAGTATTGCACCAGTTCGCCCTCCTCCGGCATCAGATAACGTCGTTCCTCTCCCCGCACCAGCGACAGCGCGACGTCGATAAAGCGCGCCGAGTAGTCCATACCTGTCACTTGGTCGAAGGTGCGCGCAAGCTCAAAGCTGGCTCGGCCAGTGGCGCAGCCAATGTCTAATGCAGAGCCACGTTTTTCAACCACCTGCTCGGCAATATCCACCAGCGCGCGTGCATAGTTAGGCACGTTGAAATAGCGCGGGCCGTATTGGAAATCAAGGTACTGCGATACCAGAAGATCGGTTTCATAAGGATTGACGGTTAATTTCTCCTGATGAGTTGAGACCACATAGCGAAAACCGGCATGCTGGAAGAAATGACGGCGGAACGCATAGCGGGAAGACTTGAGCGCCTCATTGCCGGTCGAGATCCAGCTGCCGCCTTTGATGATGGCATGTTTACCGTCGAAGGTCGGCGTCGAAAAGTCGTCATAAAGCGGGTGTACCTTGAAGCCATCGAAGCCGCTGATAGGCGTAGTCGTCCACTGCCAGACGTTACCGACAATGTCGTAAAAATCACCCTGCGGGAATCTGTCAACCGGGCAGCTTGAGGCCCACCACGCAAGGTTAATATTGCCGGGAGCCTGATCCCAGCCAGGTTGGTCGCCCTCAACCTGCTGCCTGAGCACGTACCACTCTGCCTCGGTCGGCAGCTGGATTGACTTACCGGTATCCTCGGCCTTCCAGCGGCAGAAAGCGGCTGCTTCAAGCTGGTTAACCTCAACCGGCCAGTCCCACGGCATTGGCACCTCTTCGGCCAGCAGCCTCAATTTCAGGATAGCCGGTTTGGATGCTGCGCCAACCCAGAATGTGGGCATCTCGGCCTTGGAGAAAGACAGCCAGCCTTGCCCTTCTTCGTCCCACCACTGCGGGTCCTGATACCCACCAGCCTGCACAAACTCGTAAAACTCGGCGTTACTGACCAGCATTTTACTGGCTTTGAACGCTTTGATGTCGCAGTCAAGGCGGCCGTATTCGTTGTCCCAGCCATAGGTATCGTCAGTTTTGCCGAGCGTCAACGTGGTCTCTGGCAGAGAAACCAGCGTATTTTCAGGCGCGGCAGTTCGGTCGGTGCGCGCACGTTGACACGCTGGCCAGTGCGGCTGAGGCTGTAACCACTCGACCGGCAGCTGGCGCATCAACACGCTCGAGGTTTCAAGATGGATACGCTCGTGCTCGATGCCCATCAGGATAACCCAGGCCGGGCTCTCCCAATCGATCGGCAGCGATAAGGGCATTTCTTTAATAAATTCAATAACCCTGCGATGCACCTTACCGCGATAATCACGCAGCTCTGCCAGCGCAGGCCAGTCATAATGGCTGGTATCCAAATCATCCCAGCTCATTTCATCAACGCCAATCGCCAGCATCGCTTCAATATGCGGATCGATGCGATCCTCGATAAGCCCGGCGGCCATCAGCTTATTGATGTAGAAGGTCGCAGTATGCCCGAAATAGAAAATCAGGGGATGACGCAGAGAGATTGCTTTAGTGAAGTAGGCGCGCTCATTGGCCAGACAGTCGAAAAGACTCTCGTACAGTGCCCAGGTTTGAGTGAAATAGTTAAGGATTTCATCGCGTTTTTGCTCAACGTCGTTACCGCTCAACAGTAAGGTATGTGTCGGTTCCGGTAATCCTGCACCGACCGTTTTGTTGCTCGCCATCGTTATTCCTTATCTCTGACACCGTAAACGAATAGGAATAAGTGTAGCAGGTGGCGATTTCTGCATAGGAGCAAGAGCACCTCAATTTAAATATTCTTAAATATGAAACCACCATGCTTATAAAGTGAACGCTATTATTGAGTAAATGTTTATTGTTATTGATAAAAAATAATGCCGGGCAATCAAACATAAATAGCCTGGCTTTAGAAACCTCTCCCTATTGGCATTATAAAAAGTCTCATTAACTCTATAAGAATACTCCTTTAATTTAATAGAAATAAAAATTTAATTTATAGACTCACTATTTATGCAGCACGTTCTGATTAAGTAGATACCTGGAAAAATATCCAGCAGGGTCTACACTGAATACTACAAAATTAAATGCAGAGTTGAGGTTTCTGGATTTCATTCACCCTTCTGATGCCATTTTTTCTTATTTTATAGCGGCATCAAACACTTCTTGTGATCTGGTGAGTCCTGAAATTTAACTTAAGGCTTTAATGCTATCGCGAATAAATTCGCCTAACCCTTTGCAAACAGGAGAAAAAGATTGACTACTGTTGCACCGGAAAATATCACCGATACACCGCCTCCCCCCCTTCAGGAAGGACGCCTGTACGCTTTTTTCTTTGACGTTGACGGAACTCTGGCTGCACTTCAGGCAGAGCCCGACGCCGTGAGCATTCCCTTAATTGTACGCGATCGTCTGCTGGCGCTGTCGCAGGCCACAGACGGCGCGCTGGCGCTGGTATCCGGCCGCCCGATTGCTCAACTCGACGCGCTAAGCGCACCACATCGCTTCCCGCTCGCCGGCGTTCACGGTGCAGAACGACGTGATGCCGAGTCTCAACTGCATCGCGTCACGCTTTCCGAAAAGGTGGTAACGCCGTTGCAAAACATGCTGCAACAGGGCATGTCGGCAATGCAGGGCACCCTGCTGGAAGCCAAAGGTATGGCCTTTGCGCTGCACTATCGCCAGGCCCCCGCTTTTGAACATCAGGTATTGGCACTGGCAGAATCAGCGGTAGAAAAATTCCCTGGCCTCCAGCTGCAACCGGGCAAATGCGTCGTAGAGATTAAGCCGCAGGGCACCGATAAAGGCGCAGCAATACAAGCTTTTATGCAAGAACTTCCCTTTAAGGGCCGCATTCCCGTATTCGTCGGCGACGACCTTACGGATGAAAAAGGATTTCTGGCGGTGAACGCCATGCAGGGTATTTCAGTCAAAGTCGGTGAAGGGGCGGGCCACGCTCACTATCGTCTTAATGACGTCGCCGACGTGTATGACTGGCTTGAACAACTGCTTTCACAAATCAAACATAATAACGTAGGTAAGGGGTCAAGATTATGAGTCGCCTGGTTGTTGTATCTAACCGTATCGCTATTCCTAATAAATCCAAATCGAGCGCGGGTGGACTTGCCGTCGGCATCATGGATGCCCTCAAGAATACGTCAGGCCTGTGGTTTGGCTGGAGTGGTGAAATAAGCGAGATATCGGGAGAAGAAGAGGAAGAGCTTGATATCGTCGAGAAGGACGGCATTACTTACGCCACCGTGCCGCTTAATCAGAACGATTACGATCTTTATTACTGCCAATTTTCCAACGCTGTTATCTGGCCCGCTTTCCACTACCGCATTGACCTGGTGGATTTTCAGCGCGAGGCGTGGGAAGGCTATTGCCGCGTCAATGACCTGCTGGCCAGACAGCTTCAGCCGCTGATCAAACCCGATGATATTCTGTGGATCCATGATTACCATCTGCTGCCGTTTGCCGCCGCGTTACGCAAAATCGGCGTCACGAACCGCATAGGTTTCTTCCTGCATATTCCTTTCCCGACGCCAGAGGTGTTCAACGCCCTGCCGACCCATAAAGAACTGCTGGAAATGATGTGCGAGTATGATCTGCTGGGCTTCCAGACGGAAACCGACCGCAATGCGTTCGTTGAAAACCTTGACCAGCTGACCCCCCTCGAAGACGTTGCACCCAATACCCACCGCGCCTTTGGCCATACCTTCAAGACCGAGGTCTATCCGATAAGCATCGCGCCGGACAGCATCAAACAGATGGCAGAGGGTCCACTGCCGCCGAAAATCGACATGATGAAACGCGAGCTGAGTAACGCGAAAAACATTATTTCCTGCGAACGTCTGGATTACACCAAGGGTTTACCTGAGCGATTCCTGGCTTTTGAAGCCCTGCTGGAACATTATCCGCAGCATCGCGGCAAAGTGCGTTATTCGCAGATTGCTCCGACGTCGCGCGGTGACGTGCAGGCGTATCAGGACTTGCGTCATCAGCTGGAAATGGAAGTCGGGCGCATCAACGGTAAATACGGCAGCTTAAACAGCACGCCGTTGTATTACCTTAATCAGCATTTTGATCGTCGCCTGCTGATGAAGATATTCCGACTTACCGACGTCGGGCTGGTAACACCGCTGCGCGACGGGATGAATCTGGTGGCTAAGGAGTATATCGCCGCACAGGATCCTGAAGACCCTGGCGTGTTGGTTTTATCACGTTTCACCGGTGCCGCTAATGAGATGACGGGTGCGCTCATCGTCAACCCTTATGACCGCGATGAAGTTGCCGCTGCGCTCGATCAGGCGCTGACCATGGGGCGTGAAGAGCGTATCTCCCGTTATAACGAGATGATGAAGATACTGCGCGAGAACGATATTGCGCACTGGGGAGAAACCTACCTTAAGGATCTTCGTGCGCTGCCGGAACGTGGCTCTGAAAAATCCTCCACGGCAAAAGCCGCCACGCCATAACGTTGACGTCTCCCGTCCTTTAGCCCCGAAAATCGGGGCTATTCACAAAGTGTTGCAAACGAATTAAGTAAAGATTTTCCGCATCCTTAGACTAATTGCTTTTATTTTCCAACGGTTAAATAACGGCTTATAAGGTTTTTTCACTTTATGTGCCGATTAAGTAATGTGAGCAATTACACAGATTTACTGAAATAGGCGAAGCAAAAGTCTACACTTATTAGAAATTCGCACGCGGGAAGCCCCCGTATTTTAACGACGCAATGAAGAGGCTTGACATTATATGTACAACTCTAAATTACACGACGTTACTGAATCAGTGGAGTTCGACATCGACAAAATCAACAAATATGAACCGGAACCCTCTGAATTAACACTAGATAAAATGCTAGAGGCCGAGCCAGAACCGGAAATGATTGAGGGGATGCCCCATTCCGATGCGCTAACGCCGGCAGATCGTTATCTTGAATTATTCGCAGCAGTGCAGTCTGCGCATATTTTCGAGGACAGCAAAACATTTCCGGACTGCGCACCTAAAATGGATCCGCTGGATATCCTGATTGGCTATCGTCGCCAGAAAAATAATCCCGGATTCGATCTTAAGCAGTTTGTTGACGAACATTTTTGGATGCCAAAACATTACGGCAGCGATTACGTTTCTAATCCCGGTGATTCGCTTAAAGAACATATCGATAAGCTGTGGCCGGTATTAACGCGCCAGCCAGAACAACATATTCCGTGGTCTTCACTGCTGTCATTGCCGCAGGCGTACATTGTTCCGGGAGGTCGCTTTAGCGAGACCTATTATTGGGACTCCTATTTCACCATGCTGGGGCTGGCCGAAAGTGGCCGCCACGATTTGCTGCGCAGCATGGCGGACAACTTTGCCTGGATGATTGAGACCTACGGCCACATCCCTAACGGCAACCGGACCTATTATCTCAGCCGCTCCCAGCCGCCGGTATTTGCGCTGATGGTAGAGCTGTTTGAGGAAGATGGCGTGCGCGGTGCCCGTCGTTATCTCGATCATTTGATTAAAGAGCACGAGTTCTGGATGGACGGTGCGGAATCGCTGGGGGCCAATCAGGCCTATCGCCATGCGGTTAAAATGCCGAATGGTGCCTTGTTAAATCGTTATTGGGACGACAGGGACACGCCGCGCGATGAGTCATGGCGCGAGGATGTGGAAACCGCCAAACACTCTAATCGCCCTGCAAACGAAGTTTACCGTGACCTGCGTGCCGGTGCGGCATCAGGCTGGGATTATTCTTCGCGCTGGCTGCGTGATGCCAATCGCCTCGCCAGTATCCGCACCACCAAATATATTCCGGTGGATCTCAACGCGTTCCTTTATAAGCTCGAAAGCACGATTGCCAATATTTCGGCGCTAAAAGGTGACCGTGAGACCGAGGCGCTGTATCGCCAGAAAGCAGAAGAACGCCGCCTGGCCATTAACCATTATCTGTGGGACGAAGACCAGGGATGTTTCCGCGACTATGACTGGCACCGCAAGCAGTTCGCGCTCTTCTCCGCCGCCAGCGTGGTGACACTGTACGTGGGTCTCGCCACGCACGAACAGGCCGAAAGATTGGGTGAAGCCGTGCGCGCACGCCTGCTTTCCGACGGTGGCCTGCTGACTACCGAATATGAAACCGGCGAGCAGTGGGACAAGCCCAACGGTTGGGCACCGCTACAGTGGATGGCCATTCAGGGCTTTAAAATGTATGGCAATGACGCGCTGGGTGACGAAATCGCCCGCAACTGGCTGAAAACGGTTAACCAGTTTTATAAGCGTAACCATAAGCTGATCGAAAAATACCACATCGCGGGCGATGCCTCCGGTGAAGGTGGCGGCGGTGAGTATCCTCTACAGGACGGCTTCGGCTGGACTAACGGCGTGGTACGCCGGTTGATTGGGCTGTATGGCGAAGATCACGAGTAGCCGATATTTAACGGGTCAATGGCAGGACTTCGGCACCCTTGAGGTGCCGAAGTTATTGGCCGTCGCTTCGGGCACAGTCGCCGCCTGAAGCGACAGACCTTGAAGCGATAAAAGGTGTTTATTTCACACCTTGTAATAGCCTTTGAAGCGGATACACCGCCGCAATCACCAACTCATCCTGAATCTGTGCCGCACTGTCCAGCTGGGTCTGCGCCTTCTGGCGCTCCTCCGCTGTGATGTGTTCCCCTCTTTGGATGTTATCCAGCCATTTCAGCCCCAGCTCCGACAGTTGGCTGAGTTGTTCCGCCACAGGCTGTACGGGTTTCAAGACGTAGTTTTGCGCCAGTATTGGCTCAACCTGCGCCCTATTGTCCCGCCACAGCGTCAGTTGGTTGCGAATTGCCCTCGCCGCCTGTACGTCTTTACCGTCAGCCAGCAAGGCTTTTACCTGATTATCGAGCTGACGCACGGCATTACTTTCCGCTGGCAGCGCATCAACCAGGCGATTCAGTGGCTCAAACTGTTGGTAGTTCCCGGCCTTAAACTTCAGGTGCTGGCGGCTGTAATACTGTGCCGGCTCAAGCGCCGAAGAGAGCGTCAGCAGCGGTGTGATGTCACTACTGTTTGCCAGTCGAGTCATCAGGCGAGTGGTTTCTGCATGCTGCTGCAACCCTACCGATACTGCCGACCAGGCGTCCACTTTCGCCAGACGCTGATACATATTGTCGATATCTTTCACATCCTCCGCAGACCACAGACGTTCGGCGACCACAAACCCACGCGGCCATAGCTTCAGGTCAAGAATTTCTGAGGTGATATTTTCCTGCCACAGCGCGGCTTCACCGCCGAGAATGTTTTGCATTCCCCTGGCGTCCGGCACCACTGGCGGCGTGCCTTGGGGGATTTCGCTGAGTGGGTTGCCCGTTGCTGGATAACGCGCGTTACCAATCACAAAGTAACCGTCAAATTTACCGTCTTTGAGGGTGAGGACAGGACGTGTGTCGCCCATCCAGGTATCCACCGCGAAGCTGACCTGACCGTTGTTCTGCCAGACAATATCACGCAGCGCACGACGGGTTTTCCCCTTGAAATCGATAAACCCGCGCCAGCCCTGCTTCCCTTCAATCAGGGAAAAACTTCCCTCAACGGGACTGCCTTTCAGACGCGGCATAGAAAATGCCCAGCTCTGGGCTTTTTCACCTTCGGCAAGGTTTTGATCGACGCCCAACGGCTGCGGCAGGATTTCATTGCGATAGTGATAAGCCGAGCTTTGCGGCTGATCGAGATAGAAACCCGTGGATAGAATTCCCAAATAGCCCTGCTGCGCGCTGGCACCCAGCGAATCCGGCCCCTGCCAGGATTGAATCACAATATTCTTTGGCAAGTCGGGATGGAAAATCTCATCCCAGCCAACCATATGGCGATGATGTTTTTGCAAAATCTGCTGCAAACGCTTGTTGAAGGCGGCCTGCAACGCGTGGCTATCGGCAATATGATTCTTCTTCATATAGGCCTTAATTGCCGTGGAATTCTGCCACTGGGTATCTTTCACTTCATCACCGCCGATGTGCAGGTAAGGATCGGGGAAAATGGCGGCCAGCTCACCGACCAGGGTATCGGCAAATTTGTAAACCTGTTCGTTAGAGGGATCCAACGTCGGTTCATGCACGCCCCACTCGCGCTGCATGCTGAAGGGGCCGGGTGCGCTAATCAGTTCGGGGTAAGCAACGGCAATCGCCGAGGCATGACCCGGCATGTCAATTTCTGGCACAACGCGGATCCCTAAAGATATCGCGTAAGCCACAACATCTTTCATCTCGGCCACGGTATAGAACTCGCCGTCGCTGGCTAATTGTTGCAGCTTCGGATAATGCTCTGACGCGAATCGCCAGCCCTGATCGTCAGTTAAATGCCAGTGTAAAACGTTCAACTTGGCGGCAGCCATACCGTCGAGCTGACGCTTGATAGTGCTGACCGGCAGGAAAGGCCGTGCAGAGTCCAGCAGCACGCCACGCCATGCGAAACGCGGGTTATCATGAATTCTCACCAACGGTAGGAACGTGTTCTCACCATCGTTTTGCAGCAGTTGCAATAAGGTTTCCATGCCGTGTATCGCACCAAAACGGGTGTTCGCGTTAATGATCGCACCCTGCGGGGTGACTTCAAGATCATAGCTTTCGTCACTGTCTGGCTTGGGCAAGGCATCCACTTTATGTTTGATAACCACCTGAATTTTACTCTGCGTAGCGTCGGTCGGCTGCGGCTGTAGTGTCCATCCGGTTTGCTGCTCAATCCGTTCGCGCCAGCGCTGCGGCAGAGGGCCAAGATTGTCTCCGCTGACGGCCACCGACAGCCTGTTGTCCACCCTCCATTTCCCAGCCTGCGGAGCCACCTCTACCTGCTGCGGCCAAGGCATGAGCGGCAGATTACCGGCGGGAGTCGCAAAGGCGGACGAGGTGATAGCAAGGAGAAACGATGAGGCAAATAAAGAACGACGGAACGGCAATAGCATTGACAAGTCTCCTCAGAGGTAAAGCGGGCTGACATAGCCTGCTGAAACATAAAGGATTAACTATAGACAGAATGAACAGGAATAAAGGTGATGCAGACTTATAAAGGCTGAATTTCAGTGACTGGTGGGGTCGTTCATCGTTATAAATGGCGATAGATTCCGCCCCTCTCTTTCTGGCCTGAGCTTGGTCTACCGCGCGTGACACTAAAAACTCTGTCTTCAGTATCTCGTTTATTCTTTCTGCCCGCGCGGTCTGATAGCAGTCATAGCCTTCCGTCATTGAGCAGGTCAATCCGTGTTGCTCATGCGCAGCCTAATACTGCATCGAACAATATTGCAGACCACGCTCTGAATGATCTATCCGCTTTCCTGCTCCTTTTCTGTGCCTTAGCGCATTTGTTAACGCCCTTATCTCGTGCTCTTTAAAGGATAGGGAATAATCCCCTTGCATACGTTTAATATATTGTTTCAATCCATTCTCCTCAGGATGTCTGGAAAATGTGTCAACGCCATTCAGGCGGGCCAACTTACCCCTGACGAACGTATCAACGCCGACATGTTGGTTTTCTTCTTACGCAATGCTGCAATGATATCTGGCTGATGCCAGTCTCTTTGTGTGTCATTCCTTCACCTGTTAACATCGGAGGGAAACGCATGCCCTAAATACTAGCGTCGGTTCTCAATATTCCCGCCTGTTATTTTTAAGCGGCGGAAGACGATCTGGCGGACGCGATAATTGGGTATGATGAATTACGTAAGATCTGATATGACTTTCAGCTCAATAGCTAACAGAAGCAGAGTTTCGGAGTATAATTTTAACAAAGCATTTTTATAAGGATAATAGTAGAAATGGAGTTTATTAATTTAGTAATAGAAGATAAATTAAACATGGGCATTTTAGCATTAATAATAATTCATTATTTTTTAAAAACTATTATTAACTCGCCGAAATAAACGTTAAATATCATTGAGGATTTAACCAAAAAGAAAATAAGCGACCTTGATGAACTATTGAAATTGCCTTCATTACATCCTGATGATAAAAAGAAGTTAAAGCAAGAACAACGGAAGCTAGTATTTAGAAAATTAACAGGCATAAGGGATGCCAACAAGGTACTTCCGTTATTTAACATTATAAAAAAGCAAGATCTTCCTATAAAGTATTTCGAAAAATCAAACCAATATATACACAGCAAAGAAGGGAGGGTTATTCTAGATACAGGATGGACATTTTGGTTATTTGATTGGTTATTTACTCGATTGCTTTCTATGATGGTAATATTTCAGAGCACTTTCATAATTATATATTACATTTTCTCTCAAGAAATAAAGCCTCATATTCTCTTATCATTATTGATTACTCTTTCATCCTGCATACTATTTGGAGTATATATTTGGAAAACAAGCTTAACTAAATCAAAAATAAATAACATAAAGCTAGTGCTGGAAAGGAGTCATCGAAATAATTAAAAATTTCATTATCCTTTTCCTGTACTTATAAGATTGAGAAAGTAAGGTGGCCTGTTCTACGTTGATTAGTATACCTCGATGCAAGTAATGTTTTATAAGCCACATGAGGACATCACCATGAAGAAGCGTTTTTCGGACCAAAAGATCATCAGTATTCTCCGCGAAGCGCAAGCCGGGGTATCCGCCCGTGAACTATTCCGCAAACACGCCATTTCTGATGCCACGTTTTACTGACCTGGTCGATGGATTTCGTCATGGACGCATTGGCATCCGGTCGTAGGCTCAAGTATCTGACCTGCGCAGATGATTTCACGAAGAAGTGCATGACGATTACCGCCGCTTTCGGGATTTCAGGCGTGCAGGTCACGCATATTCTGGACAGCATTGTGCTGTTTCGCGGCTATCCGGCGACGATAAGAACCGATCAGGGGCCTGAGTTTACCTGCAGAGCACTTGACCAGTGGGCTTATGAGCATAGCCTGGAGCTGCGGCTTATCTAGCCCGGCAAGCCGACGCAGAGCGGATTTATTGAGAGTTTTAACGGCCGCTTTCGCGATGAATGCCTGAATGAACACGGGTTCAGCGACGTCAGCCATGCCAGGAAAACCATCAGTGTATGGCATCAGGATTATAACGAGTGCCCCCTCATTCACCGCTGAATTACCACACGCCGTCTGAATTTTCAGCTAGCTGGCGAAACGGGAAATATGAAGAAAAAACCAACCGACATGACTCACTGAGGGTTGTATCTATTACTGGGGACAGGTCAAAAAAGCGACAGAAGCCTTACAAAGGCTGAATTTCAGGCAAAAAAAAAGCCACCCGGAGGGTGACTTAATTTTTCATACTGCTTATGGTGCCGAAGGCCGGAATCGAACCGGCACGCCTTGCGGCGGTTGATTTTGAATCAACTGCGTCTACCGATTTCGCCACTTCGGCACTGAAAGTAGTATGCGGAAAACGGGTGCATTATACCTCTACCGTATGCCCGCGCAATACTTATCCCCTTAATCTTGCACCAAGTGCTGAAAAAAGCGGCTAAAACGCACATTGTGATTGATATTGCGGCAACAATACTGGCGGCATCGTACTTTTCGGCCATAAAAAAGCCGGTGCATTGCGGCACCGGCCCTGTTCTTTATCACGACTTTTTGCAAGAAAAGTCGGTGATTAGAAGTTGTAGTAGAAGCTGACAGCAGTAGAGTCAGACTGGCCAGGAGCACGTGCCAGGGTACGTTCTACGTACAGTGACAGGTGGTGACCGAAGTCGAACGCCGTACCCAGATACACGTGGTGTGCATCGTAGTCTTCGTTGCCTTTCAGTTTCAGCTGGTCAGCTGCAACGTAAGGCTGTACCGATTTCAGCAGCTCTTTATTAAACGTGAAGGTATAACCCGCGAAGGCTTCCAGACCGTAGCCGTCGCCCGCGAAGTAGTTATTCTGGTTCACGTTGTCCTGATGACTTGGCACGTAGTCTTTATAGTAGTTGGCGGTTGCCACCAAGTACCATGCGCCCGGCTGCCAGGTCAAAGCAGTCGCAGTGGTCTGCTGGTGATACTGCTTGGAATCATTGTTGTCGTTTTTCATACGCGCGTTGGTGAGGGTGTAAACACCGCTCCACGTCAGCGTTTTGGTTACCGCATAATCGATACCCAGACCGCCGCCGCCGTCACGACGATAGTGCAAATCATCACCCACAGAGTCTGAACCCGCATCGTATTCAGTTTCTGGCAACAGGTAGTTGGCATCAATAGTAAATGCACCGATGGTGTTTACGTATTTGATGCTGTTGTATGGACGGTTACCGCCGTCGAAGTCGCCGGACAGACCCACGCCTTCGCCCGCTGCCTGACCATCGTTATCCCATACGTCACTCTTGCTACCGACGATGTCATAGTAAGGACCATACTGCTTACCGTAAGTCAGGGTACCGTAACGGTCATCCTTGAATCCGTAATACAGTTGACGTTTTTTCAGCAGGTTGCTGCTTTCGTCATAACCTGACTTGATGTTCAACAGGTGATACATGTTCACGCCAAGCTCATACTTACCAATAATAGAAGTATGATCTGTCAGGGCATAGTCGCCGCTAAAACGGAAACGGGTGCCGCCGTCGTGACCACTTGAATCACCGTGCGTTTTATTCTTGGTGTTCTGGAAAATCCATTCAGGACGAATACTGCCGCCAACCTGCAAGCTCAACGGGGCCAGTAAGGAATCACTTTGCTTATTTTTATCTAAAACGGTGATTTCAGCCTGAGCGCTGGCTGAAATCACCGATAAAATAACTCCGCCAACGATGATTGGCGCTTTTAAATTACGCATTTACCCTGTCTCCAACAATTTTATTTTTGTTATTTAAGAAATATGGCGTTGCACCACGCATAAATATTTAACATAGCTGTGGTAGGCGGAAAAGCATTAAATGCGACGACGGTCACACATTAACCGCTTTTTTGTGGTTAAAAATCGGACAATTTAGTTTAAGGATGTAACCAAAGGAAAATAAGAATTATTGAAAACTCTAAAAAAGCCCGTTAAGGATAATAAATAATCAAAACGGTCAAATTAATAAGTTCAAAAATGACATAATTAATTACAAAGTTAGCTTTAGAAGCTTCGTAAATTAAATAATCCACACTGTGTATTGTCCGTAAGGTTATTATTTAATTTTCGTGTCGTTATAAATCGAATAATAAAGCAGCGTAATTGCCCTGTGTGAGTAAATAATCAGCACAAATTTTATTAGGAATTTCTTTACACCATTTTCAGGCCATCGGCCCTGATGCCTCTGCCTCCCCCTGCTCTGTAAATTTTTTGCGGAAGCATCGATTTCCTCATGCGGTTCTTCGCGTATCCCATTAAGATAAATCCAATCTTCCCTCTCACCGCTTTTAGAATGGATACGCGTTTGTTGAAAAAATTCTCCCTGTCGCTGCTGGCCATTGCTTTTGCCAGTATGCCTGTACTGAGCCAGGCTCAGACCCAAAAACTGGCCTCTCAGGTCGTTGATGAACACGCAGAACATATTTTCTATGGCAGCGGCGCCATGGGCATGGCGCTCGTGGTTGTCGATAAGAATCAGCAGGTTTTCAGAAGCTTTGGGGAAACCCGGGCAGGATCGGGTCAGCGTCCTCGTGAAGACTCACTGATCCGCATCGCGTCGCTGACCAAGCTAATGACCAGCGAAGTGCTGGTGAAGCTTGCTGAACAGGGTACGGTCAAGGTGACCGATCCGCTGCGTAAGTACGCGCCGGGCAATGCCTTCGTTCCGTATTACAGCCCGACGTCGCCGATGACTTTGCTCAACCTCGCCACCCACACTGCCGGTCTGCCACGCGAACAGCCGGGCGGCGCGCCGCATCGTCCGGTGTTTACCTGGCCGAATCGCGCGGAACGCTGGAGCTGGTTGCAAACCGCCAAGCTTACCGTGCCGCCTGGCTCGCACGCCTCGTATTCCAATCTGGGCTTTGACCTGCTGTCGGACGCGCTGGCCGACGCCGCGCATCAGCCTTATCCGCAGCTGTTCCGTCAGTTAATAACCCAGCCAAACGGCATGGTCGATACCACCTTCACGCCGACTGCGGCACAGTGCTCTCGTCTGATGGAAGGCCTGCGCCCAAGCCCTTGTCTGAACACGATTGCTGCACAGGGCAGCGGCGGAGTCTATTCCACACCGGCGGACATGGGTCGCTGGATGAAGCAGTTCCTGCCTAACGCCGCTGGCCAGCAATCGCCGACCGCAGCGCTGGCGCAGAAGATGTATTTCCGTCGTACCGACCTGGTGTCGTTGAAAGGCATGGACGTTCCGGGGCAGGCCTATGAGTTAGGCATGGGCTGGATTACCATGGCGCCAACGCCATTGCTGCCGCGCATCATTCAAAAAACCGGCGGCGGTGGGGGCTTCATTACCTATATGGCGATGGTGCCTCAGCGCGGCGTAGGGGTATTTATCGTTGTCACCCGGTCAGAGCTGACCAAGTTCAAGAACATGAGCGACGGCGTGAACGATCTGGTGGCCGATCTGGTGCGTAACAACGAGATCTAAGCTCCTCACTCTCAGGCTTCAGAAAGCAAAAAAGCAGCTCGATTGAGCTGCTTTTTTTATCCCTCGGGGTCTTGGCTAACTCCGTTTCAACAACAGATAGACGCTGATGACAAGGAACAGTGCGCTTGGCAATACCGCGCCGAGTAGTGGCGGTATGTTGTAGACCAGGCTGAGCGGGCCAAAAATCTGGTCCAGCACGTAGAACAGGAACCCGAAGCAGATACCGGTCACGACTCTCACGCCCATCGGCACGCTGCGCAGCGGTCCGAAGATAAATGACAGTGCCATCAGCATCATTACCGCAACGGACAGCGGCGCGAAGATTTTACGCCACATGTTCAACTGGTAACGTTTCGCTTCCTGGCCGCTCTGCTTGAGGTACTTAACGTAGTTGTAGAGACCGCTTATCGACAGCGAGTCCGGATCCAAGGCGACCACGCCCAGCTTGTCAGGCGTCAGGTTAGTCTTCCATTCACCGCTCAGGGTCTGAGAACCGCTGATCTTGGTTGGGCTGTCGAGTACCGATTCGTCAACCTGAGACAGCTGCCAGCCACCGTTCTCGTACTCGGCAGAGGTAGCATAGCGTACGGACAGCAGCTTGTTATTACCGTCGAAGTGGTAGATGTTCACGCCGTTGATCTGGTTGTCGCCCACCACGTGTTCGATGAAGATGAAGTCGTGCCAGTCTTTCGCCCAAATGCCGTTTTGCGTAGAGACCAGCGAGCCGCCGAACATCTGCTGCGCACGGTAGTTGCGCGCCATCTGCTCACCGGCAGGCGATACCCACTCCCCGATTGCCATGGTCAGCAAGACCAGCGGGATAGCGGTTTTCATGACCGAGGTCGCGACCTGCATACGGGTAAAACCGGAGGCCTGCATCACCACCAGCTCGCTGCGTGTCGCCAGCGCGCCAAGGCCCAACAGCGCACCCAACAGAGCGGCCATCGGGAAGAAGACTTCGATATCCTTCGGCACGCTCAGCAAGGTATAGAGCCCGGCATCGAGCGCCGAATAACTGCCCTGTCCGACCTTACGCAGCTGGTCAACGAATTTGATAATCCCGGAAAGGGAAACCAGCATGAACAGCGTCATCATGATGGTGTTGAAAATGGTCCGTCCGATATAACGGTCTAAAACACCAAACATCAGGCCGCTCCTCTAAAACGTGCGCGTATCCTGCGGGCTGGCAGGGTATCCCACATATTAAGCACCACGGCGAGTGCCAGATACGCAAGGTTGGTCGCCCACATCCAGACCATCGGATCGAGTTTGCCTTTCTCTGCGTTGGAACGAAGCGAACTTTGCAGCAGGAAGAAGATGAGGTAGAGGAAGATTGCTGGCAGCATGCTCAGTACGCGGCCCTGACGCGGGTTAACCACCGAGAGCGGTACTACCATCAGCGCCATCACAAACACCGAAACCACCAGCGTCAGACGCCAGTGCAGCTCGGCGCGCGCCTCGATAGCCTTTGAATGCCATAGAGAAGACATGCTCATCTGTTCGACGTCGCTGCTGTCTAGCTCGACAATCTTGTGGCCGATAACCGCCAGATAGTCGGTGAAATTAGTGATACGGAAGTCACGCAGCAGTGCGGTACCTTCGTAGCGAGTGCCGGTGTCCAGCGTCACTTGCTGGGAGCCGTCAGGACGCTGGTCCATATGGCCTTTCTCGGCCACCACCACCGACGGACGCTGGTTGCCGTTCGGCCTAAGCTGCGCCAGGAAAACGTTGCGGAATTCTTTACCGCGCACGTTGCCCACAAACAGCACGGAACTGCCGTCCTGTGAAGGGGTGAACTGCCCAGCGACCATCGCCGCCATGCTCGGGTTCGCCTTGGCTTCGGCCATCACTTCATCCTGATGCTTCGACGACCAGGGGCCGACCCAAAATGAGTTAATACCGGCGAAAATAGAGGTGAACACCGCCAGAACCATGGCAGCAACGATTAGTGACCTTTTACCCAGTCCGCAGGCGTGCATAACAGTGATTTCACTGTCAGTATAGAGCTTGCCCAGAGTCATGAGCAGACCCAAGAAAAGACTCAGCGGCAGGATAAGCTGTGCCATCTCGGGTATACCTAACCCAAGAAGCTGAATGACTAAATTTGTTGGGATATCGCCATCGACTGCTGCACCCAGTATTCTGACCAGCTTCTGACAAAAGAAGATTAGAAGCAGAATAAACAGGATCGCAATTTGGCTCTTGAAGGTTTCCCTAACCAGATATCTAATGATGATCACGCTGAATACGCCTGTGAAAACTTGTCTTTTTGCAGGAAAATCGATAATTTCATCGCTAATCCGTCATTTTTTCTCATCATATGGCAACCTTCACAGCTAAAATAGTATTACAACACCGTAAATTTAGGTGACCTATAGGAAGATGCTTATAGCCGCCAAAATAAAATTTCTACGCCGTATAGGTTAACACAGGTCATTACATCAATGACGGGAGAGTGTAACGGAAGCCCCATTCTATCCGTACCCCCCGCCTTTGTCTTTAAGATTCAGGAGAGTGCATGGAGTTCAGTGTAAAAAGCGGTAGCCCGGAAAAACAGCGCAGTGCCTGTATTGTAGTCGGCGTTTTCGAACCACGCCGCCTATCTCCTATGGCTGAACAGCTCGACAAAATCAGCAATGGGTACATCAGCGCCCTGCTCCGCCGCGGTGAACTGGAAGGAAAAGTGGGGCAGACGTTGTTCCTGCACCATGTTCCAAACATTCTGTCCGAGCGCATTCTGCTGGTAGGCTGCGGCAAAGAACGCGAACTCGACGAACGTCAATACAAGCAGGTTATCCAGAAAACTATTCACGCCTTGAATGAAACAGGTTCTATGGAAGCCGTTTGCTTCCTCACCGAACTTCACGTCAAGGGACGGAATACCTACTGGAAAGTGCGTCAGGCCGTCGAGACCTCCAAAGAGTCTCTCTATACCTTCGATCAGCTGAAGAGCAACAAGGTCGAGCCGCGCCGTCCGCTGCGTAAAATGGTCTTCAACGTGCCGACCCGCCGCGAACTTAACAGCGGTGACCGCGCCATTGCACACGGTCTGGCTATCTCTTACGGCGTTAAAGCCGCGAAAGATCTGGGCAACATGCCGCCGAACATCTGTAACGCCGCTTATCTGGCCTCACAGGCTCGCCAGCTGGCCGATGCGTTCAGCACTAATATCACCACCCGCGTCATCGGCGAACAGCAGATGAAAGAGCTGGGAATGAACGCCTATCTGGCCGTGGGTCAGGGCTCGCAGAACGAGTCGCTGATGTCGGTGATGGAATATAAAGGTAATCCGAACCCAGACGCTAAGCCAATTGTGCTGGTCGGTAAAGGCCTGACCTTCGATTCCGGCGGTATCTCCATCAAGCCTGCGGCCGACATGGACGAAATGAAGTACGATATGTGTGGCGCGGCCACGGTGTATGGCGTCATGCGCGTCGTTGCCGAGCTGAAGCTGCCGTTGAACGTAGTCGGCGTTCTGGCCGGATGTGAAAACATGCCGGGCAGCCGCGCGTTCCGTCCGGGCGACATTCTGACCACCATGTCAGGCAAAACCGTTGAAGTGCTGAATACCGATGCCGAAGGCCGTCTGGTGCTGTGCGACGCACTGACCTACGTTGAGCGTTTTGATCCTGAGCTGGTTATCGACGTGGCAACGCTGACCGGCGCCTGCGTCATCGCGCTGGGTCATCACATCACCGGCCTGCTGTCGAACCATAACCCGCTGGCCCACGAGCTTATCACCGCCTCCGAACAGGCCGGTGACCGTGCGTGGCGTTTGCCGATGGGCGACGAGTACGACGAACAGCTTCAGTCAAACTTTGCCGATATGGCAAACATTGGCGGCCGTCCTGGCGGCGCAATCACCGCAGGCATGTTCCTGTCTCACTTTGCCGACAAGTACAACTGGGCTCACCTGGACATCGCCGGTACCGCATGGCGCTCAGGTAAGAACAAAGGAGCGACGGGTCGCCCTGTTTCTCTGCTGTCCCAGTTCTTGTTGAACCGTGCAGGTCTCAACGGCGACGATTAATCGCCTATTGTGGTAAAACCCGTCCTTCGCTGTGATTCACGCCGGAGGACGGCGTTAGGAAGACACTCATGAAACAGGCTACATTTTTTCTTCTCGACTCACCGGACGTCGCAGGCGAGCTCAGCGGCCACGAGGCACTGGCGTGCCAGATTGCGGCACAGCGCTACCGTGCGGGTCAACGCGTGCTTATTGCCTGCGAAGACCAGAAACAAGCGGAACGTCTGGATGAAGCGCTGTGGAAACGTGATGCCGACCAGTTTGTGCCGCACAATCTGGCGGGAGAAGGCCCGAGATTTGGTGCCCCCGTCGAGCTTTGCTGGCCCGGAAAACGCGGAAATGCGCCGCGAGATTTGCTGATTAGCCTGCTCGGGAATTTTGCAGATTTTGCCACCGCTTTCCATGAAGTGGTAGACTTCGTTCCTTACGAAGATTCTTTAAAGCAGTTGGCGCGCGAACGCTACAAAGCCTATCGCAGCGTCGGCTTCAATTTGACCACGGCGACACCGCCCGACGTCAATACAACGACTACAGACTAACGAAGCGAAATGGATAAGACATATAACCCGCAAGATATCGAGCAACCGCTTTACGAGCACTGGGAAGAACAGGGCTACTTCAAGCCTAACGATGATACCAGTAAGGAAAGCTTCTGCATCATGATCCCGCCGCCGAACGTTACCGGTAGCTTGCATATGGGTCACGCTTTCCAGCAAACCATCATGGACGCCATGATCCGCTATCAGCGCATGCAGGGTAAAAACACTCTGTGGCAGGCGGGGACCGACCATGCCGGTATTGCCACTCAGATGGTAGTAGAGCGCAAGATTGCCGCTGAAGAAGGCAAAACACGTAAAGACTATGGTCGCGAAGCCTTTATCGACAAAATCTGGGAATGGAAATCAGAATCAGGCGGCACCATCACGCGTCAGATGCGCCGTCTGGGCGACTCCGTGGACTGGGAGCGCGAGCGCTTCACCATGGACGAAGGCCTGTCCAACGCCGTTCGCGAAGTGTTTGTACGTCTGTACAAAGAGGACCTGATTTACCGCGGCAAACGCCTGGTAAACTGGGACCCGAAACTGCGTACCGCCATTTCTGACCTCGAAGTTGAAAACCGCGAATCCAAAGGCTCCATCTGGCACCTGCGCTATCCGCTGGCCGATGGCGTCAAGACCGCCGACGGTAAAGACTACCTGGTGGTGGCGACCACGCGTCCAGAAACCGAACTCGGTGACGCTGGCGTTGCCGTTAACCCGGAAGATCCACGCTATAAAGACCTGATCGGTAAAGAAGTTATCCTGCCACTGGTAGGCCGCCGTATTCCTATCGTAGGCGATGAACACGCCGACATAGAAAAAGGCACCGGCTGCGTGAAAATCACCCCTGCGCACGACTTTAACGACTACGAAGTCGGTAAACGTCACAACCTGCCGATGATCAACATCCTGACTTTCGACGGCGACATCCGCCAGACCGCCGAGGTGTTCGACACCAAGGGCGAAGAAAGCGATGCGTGCAGCAACGAAATTCCAGAACAGTTCCGTGGCCTGGAGCGCTTCGCCGCGCGTAAAGCCATCGTGGCTGCCTTCGACGAACTTGGCCTGCTCGAAGAGATCAAACCGCACGACCTGACCATCCCTTATGGTGACCGTGGCGGCGTCGTTATCGAGCCAATGCTGACCGACCAGTGGTATGTGCGCACTGCCCCGCTGGCAAAAGTGGCCGTTGAAGCGGTTGAGCAAGGCGAAATCCAGTTCGTCCCAAAACAGTACGAAAACATGTATTTCAGCTGGATGCGCGACATTCAGGACTGGTGTATTTCTCGTCAGCTGTGGTGGGGTCACCGTATCCCGGCCTGGTACGACGCAGAAGGCAAAGTCTACGTAGGTCGTGACGAAGAAGAAGTGCGTCGTGAAAACAGCCTGGGTGCAGACGTTGTGCTGAATCAGGACGAAGACGTGCTGGACACCTGGTTCTCCTCCGGCCTGTGGACCTTCTCGACCCTGGGCTGGCCAAACGAAACGCCAGACCTGAAAGCCTTCCACCCTTCAAGCGTGGTAGTCAGTGGCTTCGACATCATCTTCTTCTGGATAGCACGCATGATCATGATGACCATGCACTTCGTGAAAGACGAAAATGGCAAGCCGCAGGTTCCGTTCAACACGGTGTACATGACCGGCCTTATCCGCGACGACGAAGGGCAGAAAATGTCTAAGTCCAAGGGTAACGTCATCGATCCTCTGGATATGATCGACGGTATCTCGCTAGAAGACCTGTTGGAAAAACGTACCGGCAACATGATGCAACCGCAGCTGGCGGAAAAAATCCGCAAGCGCACCGAGAAGCAGTTCCCGAACGGCATCGAACCGCACGGCACCGACGCCCTGCGCTTCACGCTGGCGGCACTGGCCTCGACCGGTCGCGACATCAACTGGGACATGAAGCGTCTCGAAGGCTACCGCAACTTCTGTAACAAGCTGTGGAACGCCAGCCGCTTCGTGCTGATGAACACCGAAAATCAAGACTGTGGCCTGAACGGCGGCGAACTGCAGCTGTCTCTGGCTGACCGCTGGATCCTGGCTGAATATAACCGTACGGTGAAAGCCTACCGCGAAGCGTTGGACGGCTATCGTTTCGACCTCGCAGCGAGCATTCTGTATGAATTCACCTGGAACCAGTTCTGTGACTGGTATCTGGAGCTGGCGAAGCCGGTGATGAACGGTGGCACCGAAGCACAGCTTCGCGGCACCCGTCACACGCTGGTCGAGGTCCTGGAAGGTCTGCTGCGCCTTGCACATCCGATCATTCCATTCATCACTGAAACCATCTGGCAGAGCGTGAAACCGCTGAAAGGCATTACCGCAGACACCATCATGCTGCAGCCTTTCCCAGAGTACTCGGCGGATAAAGCCGATGAAAGCGCGCTGGTCGACCTCGAGTGGATCAAGCAGGCGATCGTCGCTATTCGTAACGTGCGTGCAGAGATGAATATTGCTCCGGGTAAACCACTCGAACTGCTGCTGCGTGGCGCAAGCGCCGATGCACAGCGTCGCGTGGAGCAGAACCTGAGCTTCATCAAATCACTGGCGCGTCTGGAGTCCATCACCGTGCTGCCTGCCGGCGACAAAGGTCCGGTTTCTGTCACCAAGCTGGTTGAGGGCGCAGAGCTGCTGATCCCAATGGCCGGTCTGGTAGATAAAGAAGCCGAGCTGGAACGTCTGTGCAAAGAGATTGCCAAGCTGGACGCAGAGGTTGAGCGTATCGAAGCCAAGCTTTCAAACGAAGGCTTCGTGGCGCGTGCCCCGGAAGCGGTTGTCGCGAAAGAGCGCGAGAGACTGCAGGCCTGTGCCGAAGCCAAGGTGAAGATTCAGGAACAGCAGGCCACCATCGCCGCGCTGTAATTCTGGCCGCTAAGGTAATGACGAGAAAACGGTGGAGTGAAAGCTCCGCCGTTTTTTTTCGCATTGCAAAAAACGCCCGCTCGCGGTATTAAATGCAAAAGAAAAGCGAAGCGATACCTCATCTAACTTTCATTAGACAAAGAATCTATGACGACAGCAGTGATTAATTCAACAGAGCAAGATGTCGTGGTGCGCCGCATTACCTGTGATGACAATGCCGATATTGCACGCGTCATTCGCACCGTTTCGGCCGAATTTGGCCTGACCGCCGATAAAGGCTATACGGTTGCCGATCCCAATCTCGACGTGCTGTGTGAAATGTACAGCCGGCCACGCCACGCCTACTGGGTGGTTGAACTCAACGGTGAGATAGCCGGTGGCGGCGGCGTTGCCCCATTAGTGGGTGCCGACGACGACATTTGTGAGCTACAGAAGATGTATTTCATGTCCAGCCTGCGTGGAAAAGGCCTGGCAAAACGTCTGGCGATTCAGGCCATGGCCCACGCCAAAGGACAGGGCTTTACCCGCTGTTACCTCGAGACCACCGCCAGCCTGACGCAGGCGATTGCGTTGTATGAACACTTGGGTTTCGAACACATCGACGGCGCGCTCGGCAGCACCGGGCACGTAGACTGCGAAGTTACCATGCTGAAAACGCTGTAACACAATGTTTAAGCAATAAAAAAGCCGACATCGTCGGCTTTTTTTATATTTGAACTTAACGACTCATTCTTCATCTGCTGAACCAGGACGAGCCCGCTTCCAACGCCGTATCACCGACGTGCAGCAGAATAATATAAAGACTTAGTGGCGTTTGCCGTCGTCATCTTTATCGACGATGCTTTTAGACTTAGGCGCAGCCTCGTCTTCTTCTTCATCTTCTTCGTCGTATTCTTCTTCGTCGCCGTCTTCGCCGTCAGGGTCTTCGAAATAAGTGCCCCAGCCGTCGTAGTTGACGCCGTTAGCTTCCGCCAGCGCCACCAGCTGCTCAACCTGTGCGTCGATTATCTCGGCGTTAAGCGCAACTTCGCTTATCACGTCGCAGCACATTACCGTTGAGCCATCTTCAACTTCTAGCTCTTCAGCATCGGTCACTTCGTAGCCCAGTTTGAAAGCCTCTACCGCTGCTCGCTCTAAAACTTCGAATTTCTCGGAGGAGAAATGATGCTCAATAGTGTAAAGCGCGTCAGGATCGCTGCCGTCTTCCAACAGCTCTTCGATGATTAAGCGGGTCTCTTCACGTTGTTCGTCTAGCAATTCACGGTTTGCCATGCCTCAGTCCTCAATCAATATGACGTTTAGACGCTATTTTCACACAGCAGACGGCTTGCCTCCAACATAAACGATAAAGTTTTTACTTGGGGGTTGTAATTGCATATTCATACATATAAATTGAATTTTAATTCATTGGATAAGTTTCGGAGATAGACACATGAGTCTGTTAAGTAAACGCCATTTTCTTAGGCTGCTGGATTTTACCCCCTCAGAACTTGAAACCCTGCTGAAGCTCTCTGCAGATTTGAAAACTGCCAAGAAAAACGGCAGCGAGAAGCCTTACCTGAAAGGCAAAAACATTGCGCTCATCTTCGAAAAAGACTCGACCCGCACCCGATGCTCTTTCGAAGTTGCCGCATACGATCAGGGAGCACAGGTTACTTACCTCGGCCCAAGCGGCAGCCAGATTGGCCATAAAGAGTCGATGAAAGACACCGCTCGCGTGCTGGGAAGAATGTACGACGGTATCCAGTATCGCGGTTTCGGTCAGGAAATCGTTGAAACATTGGCCGAACACGCCGGTGTGCCGGTATGGAACGGGCTGACTAATGAGTTCCATCCTACCCAGCTTCTGGCCGACCTGCTGACCATGAAAGAGCATCTGCCGGGTAAAACTCTGTCGCAAATGTCTCTCGCCTATCTCGGTGATGCGCGCAACAATATGGGCAACTCACTGCTCGAAGCCGCCGCGCTGTGCGGGCTGGACCTGCGTCTCGTCGCGCCTTCCGCCTGCTGGCCTGACGCCGAGCTGGTCGAAAGTTGCCGACATCTGGCTGAGCAAAACGGCGGTTCGATCACTCTGACCGAAGACATCGATACGGGCGTCAAGGGGGCAGATTTCCTCTACACCGACGTTTGGGTGTCGATGGGAGAACCGAAGGAGGCCTGGAAAGAGCGCATCAACCTGCTGCGTCCTTACCAGGTTAACATGGCGATGATTGCCAAGACCGGCAACCCTAACGTGAAGTTCCTGCACTGCCTGCCCGCTTTCCACGACGGTCAAACGACGCTCGGTCGTCAGATGGCCGAAGAGTACGACCTGAAAGGCGGTATGGAAGTCTCGGATGAAGTGTTTGAATCCGCGCATAGCGTGGTGTTCGATCAGGCCGAAAACCGTATGCACAGCATAAAAGCGGTGATGGTCGCCACGCTCGGCACCCTGTAAGCACGATTTGCTTAACGCCGCGTAAGCCCGTTGGTCGTGCCGACGGGCTGGCTTTCAGCTATGCGTTATTTATGCATTTTTTTATGCAATGTTGCACTTTTTAACCCGCTTTCCCCCTCGGCAACCCTGTTTATCAACTAACCTTTTAGCATGTGAATAAAAAAGGGAACTGTTATGGGTGCTGTGAATCCCGAGTTCGTGCTTCGCCTGGAAAGCTTGCTGAGCAGGGTCTATCCCAAAGAACACATTGGCGATCTGATTAAAAAAATTCTGCATCTCGGTGAGAAATGGAATTACGGTGCACACCGGTCGTCGCAGTGGGTAGACGGCACCAATATCTATCTCATCACCTATGGCGATACTATTTCTCAGCCGGATAAACCGCCGCTCGCTACGCTGAATCATTTCGCACAGAAACACCTGAAAGATATTATCTCCGACATTCATATTCTGCCGATGTACCCCTACAGTTCCGACGACGGCTTCAGCGTGATTGATTATCGCCGTATCGATGAACATCTGGGCGGGTGGAGTGATATTCATCATCTCTCTGCCAACTTCAACATGATGTTTGACTGCGTGATCAACCACATATCACGCTCAAGCGAATGGCTGAAAGGCTACATCAAAGATGACCCGTACTATCATGACTACTTTATCGAAGCCAACCCAGAGCTCGACTACAGCCGCGTTGTACGTCCGCGCGCTTCGCCACTGCTGACACCTTTTATCAAGGCCGACGGCACCGAGCTCTACCTGTGGACCACCTTCAGTGAAGACCAGATAGACATCAACTTTAAAAATCCGCAGGTACTGCTCGAGAGTATCGACGTGATATTGCAGTACGCGGCCAGCGGCGCGCAGTCCATCCGTCTCGATGCTATCGGCTATATCTGGAAGGAGATGGGCACCACCTGTATCCACCGCCCACAGACGCATAACATCATCAAACTGTGGCGTACCATTCTCGATGAGGTCATTCCGGGGACCCGCATCATTACCGAAACCAACGTGCCGCATAATGAAAACATCAGCTACTTTGGTGAAGGCGACGAGGCGCACATGGTGTACCAGTTCGCACTGCCGCCGCTGACCCTGCACGCCTTCCTGCGCGAAGACACCCGCAAGCTGACTCAGTGGGCACAGGGGCTAAACGCGGAGGCGCACTACCCGAAAACCACCTATTTCAACTTCCTTTCCAGCCACGACGGCATCGGCCTGCGTCCTACCGAGACTTTCCTTGATGATGACGAGCGAAAATATCTCGCCCAGGAAACGCTGCGCAAGGAGGGCCGCGTGTCCTATAAAGACAACGGCGACGGCACGCATTCTCCGTATGAGCTGAATATCAACTATCTCAGCGCCATCACAGAGGCGGACGATAGCGTCGAGCTCAAGACGCGAAAATTTCTGGCGGCGCAGTCGCTGCTGCTGGCATTTATGGGTGTTCCGGCGATTTATATTCACAGCCTGCTCGGCAGTGAGAACGATCTCGAGGGGATGCATCAGTCTGGCCTGAGTCGCCGTATCAACCGTAAGAAGCTGCATCTCGACGAGGTTGAAGCCGAGCTGGAGAAAAAAGGATCGCTACGATCCGAAGTGTTCAACGGCTTGAAAAGATTGATCGAAATACGCCGCACCCATCCGGCATTCTCCCCGCAGGCGGGTCAGCGAATCTTTGAGTTGAGCGACAAACTCTTCGCCTTCGAGCGTTACGATCCAAAATCGGAAAACCGCATCAGCTGCATTTTTAATATCAGCAGTCAGTCGCAGCCCTTTAAGCTCGCCGTTGAGGGCAAAGACTTGATTAGCGGAGAGCCATTCAGCGGGCAGATGCGCCTCCAGCCTTGGCAGGTGGTATGGATTGAACACAAACTCAAGGCCCCCGAACGTCTGGGCAGGCTGCGGCGCTGGCGTAAAAAGATTTTCATCTCGCTGAAAAGGTCTGATGCCAATCGATTGCTCACCAGCCGAACAAAGAAAGCAAAAAGGTGAAGTCACCCTCTTGCAGGCAGCATATGTGCGCGTATAATGCGCCACAATTTGCCGGGAGAATGACATGATCAACACCACATTGCGCTTCGATGCTTCACCGAACCCAGTGCCTGTCGGCGGCGTTCAGCCGTTGCCTCTCCCAATGGTATTACCTGTTTTTAATCGATCGCAAAAAGCCCCTCATTGAGGGGCTTTTTTTTGTCTATCATCGTAAAGGAGAGCGACAATGGCTAATCCGCTGTATCAAAAACACATTATTTCAATTAACGATCTCAGCCGCGAAGAGCTGGAGCTAGTGCTGGACACCGCCGCTAGCCTGAAAGCCAATCCGCAGCCTGAACTGTTGAAACATAAGGTGATTGCCAGTTGCTTTTTTGAAGCTTCAACCCGTACCCGCCTGTCGTTTGAGACCTCTATTCATCGCCTCGGCGCATCGGTAGTCGGCTTTGCCGACGGCAGCAATACCTCGCTTGGCAAGAAAGGGGAAACCCTGGCCGACACCATCTCGGTGATTGGGACCTACGTCGACGCGATTGTGATGCGTCACCCGCAGGAGGGCGCGGCGCGTCTGGCGACTGAGTTCTCGCACGGTATTCCAATTCTCAACGCTGGCGACGGTGCCAACCAGCATCCGACGCAAACCCTGCTCGATCTGTTTACCATTCAGGAAACCCAGGGCCGTCTCGACAATATCAAAATCGCGATGGTCGGCGACCTGAAATACGGCCGTACGGTGCACAGCCTGGCGCAGGCGCTGGCGAAGTTTAACGGCAACCGCTTCTACTTCATCGCGCCGGACGCACTGGCGATGCCAGAATACATCCTCAACCTGCTGGAAGAGAAAGGCATCGAGTACAGCCTGCACGAGAGTATCGACGAGGTGGTGCCAGAGCTGGACATTCTGTACATGACCCGCGTACAGAAAGAGCGTCTGGACCCGTCAGAGTACGCCAACGTGAAAGCCCAGTTCATCCTGCGCGCTGCCGATCTTGCCGATGCCCAGCCGCACCTCAAGGTACTGCACCCGCTGCCGCGTATCGATGAAATTACTACCGACGTCGACAGCACCCCTTACGCCTGGTACTTCCAGCAGGCCGGTAACGGGATTTACGCACGCCAGGCCTTGCTGGCACTGGTACTCAACGCAGAGACAGGCGAATAAGGAGCGCATCATGACCCACGACAACAAACTCCAGGTAGAAGCCATCAAGTGTGGCACCGTAATCGACCATATCCCGGCGCAGATAGGTTTCAAGCTGCTGTCTCTGTTCAAACTGACCGAGACAGACCAGCGTATTACCATCGGGCTGAATCTGCCGTCCAACGAGCTTGGCCGCAAAGACATCATCAAAATTGAGAACACCTTTTTGACCGAGTCACAGGTCAATCAGCTGGCGGTGTACGCGCCGCACGCGACGGTCAATCGCATCGATGACTACGTGGTAGTCAAGAAGCTGCAACCGAGCCTGCCGGACCGTATCGAAGGCGTGCTGCGCTGCCCTAACGGCAACTGCATCAGTCGCTTCGAGCCGGTCGCGTCGAGTTTTTCGGTGAAGAATCGTCACAATGAAGTGCATTTGCAGTGCAAGTACTGCGAGAAAGAGTTCGAGCATCAGGTGGTCCTGAATAACGAATAGGCCGCGAAGAATCGGGGATGATTTATTGTTCCCCGCTCCTTATACTGTCCTGATGATTTTTCATCACGACTCGGCTTTTTAATTCAACAAGGAACTCATATGTCTCGCGAAATCAGTACAGAAAATGCCCCTGCAGCTATCGGTCCTTATGTTCAGGGCGTCGATCTCGGCAGCATGATCATCACTTCCGGCCAGATTCCTGTCGATCCTAAAACCGGCAACGTGGCGGAAGACATCGCGTCTCAGGCACGCCAGTCACTGGAAAACGTGCAGGCTATCGTTGAAGCCGCAGGCCTGAAAGTGGCCGATATCGTGAAAACTACCGTTTTCGTGAAAGATCTTAACGATTTTGCGACCGTCAACGCCACCTACGAAGCGTTCTTCACCGAGCATAACGCGCCTTTCCCTGCTCGCTCTTGCGTTGAAGTTGCGCGTCTGCCAAAAGACGTGAACATCGAGATTGAAGCGATCGCGATTCGTCGCTAAGCCTCATTGCTTCTAAAAAGGTCAGCCTCCGCGCTGGCCTTTTTTGTTTTTGTCCTCGCCCTCCTCTTTCATTCACTTGTGAATGCTTCATCAACGACCATACTTAAAAATGGTGCACTTTTTTTGCTCATTTTTAGCTAAAACGCGCCGTGATGCGCACTAAAAAAGCGCGATACTCCCTCCTTTTCAACGATTTTCGGCCGCTTTTGCACGCTGGCACACTTTATGCGTATTAATTCTTGCCGCGTTAATGTTTTGGCCCATCAGTGATTAGGGCCTGACCAAAATGGAAGTTGTGCACCAACCCTAGCCTGTAATGTCAGTGAGGTGATGATGATCAATATTGACCTTTCCGATTCACCCTTTTTTGATGAGATGTTAATGGCTGAAGGGCAACACCGCAGTCATTACAAAGCCTACTGGCAATGGTTACAGCAGGCCGACCAACAGGCCGTGCAGCGCAAGAAAGAGGAAGCCGCGCTGTTGTTTCACCGGGTGGGGATTACCTTTAACGTGTACGGGGACGATGACGGCGCAGAACGCCTGATCCCTTTTGACAGCGTGCCGCGCATTATTCCGGCCAAAGAGTGGCAAATGCTCGACCGAGGCATTCGCCAGCGGGTGCAGGCGTTGAACTGCTTCCTGCATGATATCTACCACGACCAGAAGATCCTCAAGGCGGGTCTGGTGCCTGCCGAACAGGTATTGGCCAACGAGCAGTATCAACCTTGCATGCAGGGTGTTGATTTACATCGGAATACTTACGCACACATTGCAGGAACTGACATGGTTCGCGGCGGTGACGGCGAGTATTACGTGCTCGAAGACAACCTGCGCACCCCGTCCGGCGTCTCTTACATGATGGAAAACCGCAAAATGATGATGCGGCTTTATCCTGAATTGTTTAGCGAACAGCGGATCGCGCCGGTTTCCCGTTATCCTTCTCACCTGCTGCAAACGCTGCGTGAAAGCACGCCGGTGAACGATCCGACCGTCGTGGTGCTGACGCCGGGCCGTTTCAACAGCGCCTATTTTGAACACAGCTTCCTGGCGCAGCAAATGGGCGTCGAGCTGGTTGAAAGCGTGGATCTGTTCGTCAAGGAAGGTGCCGTGTTTATGCGTACCACCGCTGGTCCTTGCAAGGTTGACGTTATCTATCGCCGCCTCGATGACGCATTCCTGGATCCTCTGGCCTTCCGCGCCGACTCGATGCTCGGCGTGCCGGGACTATTGTCAGTGTATCGCGCCGGTGGCGTGGTGCTGGCCAATGCCATCGGTACCGGTGTCGCCGACGACAAGTCTATCTATCCTTATGTCCCGGAGATGATCCGCTTCTATCTGTCTGAGGATCCTATCCTCAACAACGTGCCAACCTGGCAGTGTCGTAAAGAAAAAGATCTCTCCTACGTGCTGGCCAATCTGGAACACATGGTGGTTAAAGAGGTTCACGGCGCTGGCGGATACGGCATGCTGATCGGCCCGAAAGCCACGCAGGCGGAAATCGCCACCTTTCGTGAGCTGCTCAAGGCCAGACCGGACAACTATATTGCCCAGAATACGCTGGCACTCTCGACCTGCCCGACCTTCGTGGAGGAAGGACTGGCACCGCGGCACATCGACCTGCGTCCCTTTGCGCTTACCGGTGCAGAAATTCGATTGGTTCCCGGCGGCCTGACCCGCGTGGCGCTGGCCGAAGGCTCATTGGTGGTAAATTCGTCTCAGGGTGGGGGCACCAAGGATACCTGGGTTTTGGAGGATGACGCATGCTAAGCAGAACAGCCAGTGAACTCTATTGGATGGCCCGCTATCTGGAACGCGCAGAAAACATTGCTCGCCTGATGGACGTCACCAACAAACTGTCGATGATGTCGATTCGCGACAGCAACCATGACCTGATGGTGCCGCTGTTCCTGACCGGCACCCAGTCGCTGTTCAACGAAACCTATCAGCAGGTCACCATGAATAACCTGCTGCACTTCTTTGCGCTCGACAGTAATAACCACAGCAGCATTTTCAGCTGCATGCAGATGGCCTGGAACAATGCCCACGCGGTGCGCGGCAGCCTGTCGTCCGAAGTCTGGGAAAGCATTAACGCCTCGTGGATCGAGATGAAACAGATCCGCCGTCAGGGCGTGGGATCCGCCGGTGCGGACAGCTTCTTTGACTGGGTCAAAGAGCGATCCCACCTGTTTCGTGGCGCGATGTTTGGCACCTTGCTGCGCAGCGATGCGCTGTATTTTATTCGTCTCGGTACCATGCTGGAGCGTGCGGACAGTACAGCGCGCCTGCTCGAAGCGAAAAACCAGCTGCTCGACGCCGACGAGGATCCGGTGCGTGAATATTATCGGATGGACACACTGCTGCGAGCGGTCAGCGCCCGCGAGGCTTTTCATAGCCTTTATAAACAGCAGCTTAGCAGAGAAACCATCTCTGACCTGCTGATCCTGCGCCGCGAACTGCCGCGCTCGCTGCTGGCCTGCGTCGAGGTTATCACCGAACAGCTCGAACTCATCGGCGGCACCGCGGGCAATCTGCCGCGCCGTCGTGCTCATACCCTCCATGCCCAACTGCGCTTCTCAACGCTCGCCGAAATTCAGGAAATTGGGCTCAGCCAATGGTTGAACGATTTCCTCAGCCAAACTAATGCGATTGCCGAGAGCATTCACCATACCTATCTGGAGGCACAATGAAACTTAACGTCAGTCATAAGACGCATTACACCTATGCTCAGCAGGTCAAACGCAGCACCCAGTATCTGCGCCTGACGCCGCAGAACTCGAGCCACCAGAAAATCCTGACTTGGGAGCTTAGCCTGCCTGAATACGCCACGCGCACCACCGACGCCTACGGCAATGTGCTGCACGTATTGACCCTCGACCAGCCGCATCAGGCGATCACTATCGAAGCCAACGGCGTGGTCGAGATTGAGGACAACGCCGAGGACGATAACTTCGGCCATCTTTCCCCGCTGGTCTTTCTGCGCACCAGCCCGCTGACCCACGCCGACGGCGCGATTCGTGACTTCGCCTCGCGCTACTACCGTCCGCAGGCTCAGCATGAAAGCCTGTGCAACCTGATGGGTGAACTGCTGCTCAAGATGCCTTACAGTCCGGGCACCACGACGGTGAAAGACAGCGCCGCGCAGGCGTTTAGCGCCCAGCAGGGTGTCTGTCAGGATCATACCCACGTGTTCCTCGCCTGCTGTCGCAGTCTGGCAATTCCGGCGCGCTACGTCAGCGGCTATCTCTATAGCCAGGACAGCGAACACGTGGCGACCCACGCCTGGGCAGAGGCCTGGCTCGACGGGCGTTGGCAAAGTTTTGACGTGACCAATAATACTTGCCAGCCCAATCAACATTTGAAACTCGCTATCGGTATAGATTATCTTGATGCCTGCCCGGTGCGCGGCATTCGGTTAGGGGGCGGCTGCGAAGATATGCACACTATTGCGGCGGTGCAGATACTTGATGTCCCCCAATAACTTAAGAACAAAGTCTCACTAAATAGCCGTTGATCCATCACAACCCTGACTGAATATAGGTAACTGGTATGACTTACTGTGTGGCCATGCGATTGTCCTCTGGCCTGGTTTTTGTTTCGGACTCGCGAACCAATGCTGGGGTGGACCATATTTCCACTTTCCGCAAACTGCACGTCTTTCATCAGAGCGATGAACGCGTGATGGTGATTCAGAGTGCCGGCAATCTGGCGACCACACAGAGCATTCTCAGCCTGTTGCATCGTCGCTGTCTGGATCCGCAGATGCCCAATATGCTTAACGTGGAGTCAATGTACGACGCCGCGAGCCTGCTGGGAGAAACGGTGCGGGAAGTGATAGCTCGCGACAGCGGTGCCAATCAGGGGGGAATGACCGACTTTAGCTGTAATTTGCTGCTCGGGGGGCAAATCAAGGACGAAGGTCTGCGCCTGTTCCACGTCTATCCACAGGGCAATTTTATTGAGGCCACGCACGATACGCCGTATTTTCAGGTGGGTGAAAGCAAATACGGCAAGCCGATTATCGATCGCGTGCTGAGCTACGATACGGCGCTGGATCAAGCGATGCAGTGCGCCCTGATTTCGATGGATTCGACGCTGCGCAGCAACCTCTCGGTCGGTCTGCCGCTCGACGTGATGATCTATCCTAAGGACAGTTTCAGCACCGCGCAGCAATACCGTATCACCGAAGATCACCCCTATTTCGCCATGATCCGCAAAGGCTGGGGCGAAGGATTGCTGAGCATTTTTGCCCAGCTGCCGCCGCTAAAGCTCGATAACTGACGTGTTGCACGGCCTTCATGCTGAGGGCCGTTTTTTCAGGCTGCTTCGGCCTGTGCCTCTTCTTTCTTCTCCAGCTGGGTCTCGACCGCGAAAGGATCGATGCCGCGCCGCTGCATCCGATAGAAACGTACGATATTAAAACCGTTCATTATCAGGAAACTGCCCTCGATCAGCGTACCGCCAATCGATCCCAGCCAGACGTTATGCGCCACCCAGCCGCAGGTTGAGCACCACATGATACAGCGCGTTTTCATGCCGCTGGTGCGAAACAGCGCCCAGGTACTCACCACCGTGCCGATAACCGGCAGCAGCTCCATCAGGTGTTTGGCCTTGCCGAGGCCGAAGATAAGCGTGAGCGAGATGAAGACCAGCATCACCCACTGACTGCGGGTGCGTAGCGCCAGCTGAGTGCGGACGGCGTTGAGCAGCGCGGTGCTGCCTGCGGCATTGGCCCCCATCAGGATAAAATGCACGCCGATAATGGCGCTGTAGGCGGAAAGCTGTTGTTTAAAACGGCGATCGCTACGGTTGAAAAACATGGTAATACCCACGCAAAAAGCGAGTAAACCAACACCTTGAGCGAACCAGTAAAGCGACATAGTGCGACGTCCCCGTGATACCCGGAAAAAACCTTCTGTTTGTGTACCGATTGCGGGGGACGACAGGCAGAAAGCTGCGGCGTTTTTTAACAAAACGCCGCATTATGCTAGCCTTATTTAACAATTGTTACAATGTGACCCCGCTTTTAAAAATGGCTAATTCGCGAAAATCATTGAGCTCATTTTTACTCTGTTTGCCGTTGGCTATCTCTACGATCAACGAGACGAATTCGTCGAGCAACTGATCCATCGGCGTATCGTGGATCAAACGGCCCGCATCGAAATCAATCCAGTGCGGTTTCTTGTTGGCCAGCTCGCTGTTGGTCGCCAGTTTGATGGTCGGCACAAAGCCGCCATAAGGCGTACCACGACCGGTGCTGAACAACACCATATGGCAACCTGCTCCGGCCAGTGCGCTGGTCGCGACCGCGTCGTTACCCGGTGCGCTAAGCAGATTCAGCCCAGGCTGGCGAAGACGTTCGCCGTATTTCAGCACGTCCACCACCTGGCTCTGACCGGCCTTTTGCGTACAGCCCAGCGATTTCTCTTCAAGCGTCGTTATTCCCCCCGCCTTGTTGCCCGGCGACGGGTTCTCGTAAATCGGCTGCTGATGAGCAATGAAGTACTTTTTAAAGTCGTTGACCATGCTGACGGTCTTCTCAAAAGTCGCCTCATCACGGCAGCGGCTCATCAAAATGCGCTCGGCACCAAACATCTCTGGCACTTCGGTTAATACTGAAGTCCCCCCGTTAGCTATCACGTAGTCGGAGAAACGACCGAGCAGCGGATTCGCAGTGATCCCAGACAGCCCGTCTGATCCGCCGCATTCCAGCCCGAACTTCAGCTCGCTGAGTTTCCCCGGCGTGCGTTTATCGACCAGCATCGCCTGATAGAGTTCGTGCAGACGTTCAACGCCCGCCTCGACTTCATCATCAAATTTCTGACACACCATAAAGCGTACGCGCTGTTCGTCGACCTCACCGAGGGTCTCACGGAACACGTCAACCTGATTGTTTTCACAGCCCAGACCAATCACCAGCACCGCACCGGCGTTAGGATGACGGACCATGTTTTGCAACATAACGCGCGTATTTTCATGATCTTGTCCCAACTGTGAGCAGCCGAACGGGTGAGTGAAAAGATGTACGCCATCGATCCCTTCCGCCTGCGCGGTTTCCTTAAGGAAACGTTGCTGGATCATACGGGCGATGCCGTTTACACAACCCACCGTTGGCACTATCCATAGCTCGTTGCGAATACCGACCAAGCCATTATCTCGGCGATAGATTGAGACCTCTCTGTCAGCCTTTTGCCCGGGAATCTGATTGAAGGCAGGCTGGTACTGATATTCATCCAGGCTATTGAGATTCGTCTTGGCATTCTGAGAATGAATATGCTCCCCGGCGGCTATTACGCTAAGCGCATGGCCAATCGGCAAACCGTACTTGATGATGTTCTCTCCGCTGTCGATGACCCGAAGAGCGAATTTGTGGCCACGCACTACCGGCTGAACCAGCTGAATCGCCTGACCGGCGACCTCAATCTGTTCCCCCTCGGCCAAATCACGCAGCGCAACGGCAACATTATCTGTGGAATGAATTTGAATCGTACTTTTCATAGACAACCTCTTAACCCTCTGCCGTAGCTGCTGCGCGCATTCCACGATGTTCTCTCGATATTCAGTACCGACGTGCGGGACTAATTCAGTTCGATGCCGAAATACTCTTTGGCATTGTCGAAACAGATATTTTTGACCATTTCGCCCAGTAGGTTGATGTCGTTCGGCGCTTCCCCCTCTGCAACCCAGCGACCGATCATCTGGCACAGGATGCGACGGAAATATTCATGACGCGTATAGGACAGGAAGCTGCGGCTGTCGGTCAGCATACCGACGAAGCGGCTCAGTAGACCCATGTTCGCCAGTTGCAACATCTGACGCTGCATGCCGTCCTTTTGATCGTTAAACCACCAGGCGGAGCCATACTGCATCTTGCCGCGTACGCCCTCGCCCTGGAAGTTGCCGGCCATAGTGGCAAGAACCTCGTTGTCGCGCGGGTTAAGCCCATAAAGAATGGTCTTCGGTAGGCCACCGTTTTTGCCCTGTGCGCCCAGCAAGCGGGACAGTGGCTCGGCCAGTGGCCTATCGTTGATGGAATCAAAACCAACGTCAGGACCTAGAACTTCGAGCATTTTGGTGTTGTTATTGCGCAGCGCCCCGATGTGGTACTGCTGCGCCCATTCACGGCGGTGATATTCAGAACCCAGGAACAGCAGTACAGCGGTCTTGAATTGCGCACTTTCTTGTTGAGTCGGCAGCTTGCCGCTCAGGCGACGCGTCAGAATCCCGTCCAGCGTTGTCTCATCGGCTTCGGCATACACCACCACGTCAAGCGCGTGATCCGACACCTTACAACCGTGCGCCGCAAAGTGATCCAAGCGTTTTTTCAAGGCATCACACAGGGTGCTAAAACGGGAAATTTCGGTATCAGAAACCTGCGACAGGCGCTGCAGATAATCATTAAATCCAGGAGCATCGATGTTAAAGGCTTTATCAGGCCGCCAGCTCGGCAATACCTTGATTTTAAAAGAGGGGTCATCAGCAATGATCTTGTGGTGTTCCAGCGAATCAACAGGATCGTCGGTAGTGCCCGCCATTTTGACATTCATCTGCTGCATGATCCCACGCGCCGAGAAGCTGTCCTGCGCCAGTTGCTCTTGCGTTTTGTCCCAGATTTCATCCGCCGTCGCCGGTGAAAGCAGCTTGCCTGTGATACCAAAAGGACGACGTAACTCGAGATGAGTCCAGATATACAGAGGATTACCCAGGGTGTGAGGAACCGTAGCAGCCCAGGCGTCAAACTTTTGCCTGTCGGTTGCGTCGCCGGTACACAGAGATTCCGCCACGCCGTTAGCCCGCATCGCACGCCATTTATAGTGATCGCCCTTCAACCAGATGTCATACAGATTCTTGAAACGATAGTTCTGCGCGATTTGCTCAGGCGGCAGATGGCAATGGTAATCAAATATCGGTTGGTCTTTGGCGTATTCATGATACAGGCGACGGGCAACTTCAGTATCCAGCAGGAAATCTTCCGGTAAAAACTGCGACATGTTGGCTTCCTCTTGTTCCATTGCGATCTGATAAAGACCTGATTGAGTCCTGAGTTCGATCTGAGTTATCACTGCGTTAAACAAAGTTATCACACCAATTTAAGATACAGTCCAGCGCTATTTATGGCCTTTGCTGGCGTGATAATTGCGAAACAGATCACAAAAATACCCATAAATCACTGATTTTGATATTTTTGTCACATAAATCATTCTGAGCGCTATTATCCACACTCTTTAAAAGTGATTTTGTGATGTCACTCAAATTTTAAATCTGTATGACAAGTTATCTTGATTTCGCCCTGTGAAGATCAAGTTGTGATCGTTTGCCACAACGTTCAGCGGTTCACGCGGCATGGTTGTCCCCTTGACGACGAGACCTGCAGACGTGCAATCCACAGCTTGCTTCTTTTATTGGAGAGATTTGAATGCGTAAGATCAAAGGGTTACGCTGGTACATGATCGCGCTCGTGACGGTTGGTACCATTCTGGGTTATCTGACACGCAACGCTATTGCCGTTGCGGCACCCACGTTACAAGATCAACTTCATGTCACCACTCAACAGTATTCGTATATTATCGCCGCCTACTCCGCCTGCTACACCCTCATGCAACCCGTTGCCGGCTACGTGCTGGACATCATGGGCACCAAGGTCGGCTACGCGATGTTCGCCATTCTGTGGGCATTGTTCTGCGCCGCCACGGCGCTGGCCAGCAGTTGGGGCGGACTGGCTATCGCACGCGGCGCAGTAGGTATGGCAGAAGCGGCAATGATCCCCGCCGGTCTCAAAGCCAGCAGCGAATGGTTTCCCGCCAAGGAGCGTTCAATAGCCGTCGGCTATTTCAACGTCGGCTCTTCCATAGGCGGCATGATTGCGCCACCGCTGGTGGTGTGGGCGATTGTGATGCACAGCTGGCAGCTGGCGTTTATTATCACCGGCGCACTGAGCCTGATTTGGGCACTGTGCTGGCTGGTGTTCTACAAGCATCCGAAAGACCAGAAAAAGCTGAGTGAAGAAGAGCGTGAATACATTCTCGGCGGTCAGGAAACTCAGCATCACACGACCAATCAGAAAAAGATGTCAGTCCGGGAAATACTGCGCAACCGTCAATTCTGGGGCATCGCGCTGCCACGCTTTCTGGCAGAACCTGCGTGGGGGACTTTCAATGCCTGGATTCCGCTGTTTATGTTCAAGGTTTACGGCTTCAACCTGAAAGAGATTGCGATGTTTGCCTGGCTGCCCATGCTGTTCGCCGATCTTGGCTGCATTATCGGCGGATATTTGCCAACTTTGTTCCAAAAATACTTCAAGGTTAACCTGATAGTGTCCCGCAAACTGGTGGTCACCATGGGTGCGGTATTGATGATTGGCCCAGGCCTGATCGGTTTGTTCACCAGTCCCTACGTCGCTATCGCCCTGCTTTGCGTCGGCGGCTTTGCCCACCAGTCGTTGTCAGGCTCGCTTATCACGCTCTCTTCAGACGTGTTTGGCCGCAATGAGGTGGCGACGGCAAACGGATTGACCGGCATGGCAGCGTGGACAGCCAGTACGCTGTTTGCGCTGGTGGTCGGTGCACTGGCCGACACCATTGGCTTCAGCCCGCTGTTCGCCGCCCTCTCGGTCTTCGACCTGCTGGGCGCTATCATCATCTGGACCGTACTGCAAAATCGCTCCGCCGTTAACCCGGTATCCGTACCGATGCACGCGGCAAAAGCCTGAGTTTTTTCTTAGCCCGTCTTAATCTCCTGAGTCTTCTATGAAGAGATGGCGTCAGGACGGGCATTCCCTTTCCCCGATGACGCAATTGCTCGTATACTGGTATAACAAGTGGTCACAACCTCTCCTTATTCTTATTTTGCTAACCAAAGAGCCTTAACCATGGAACCGACCGAATCCAGACGTCTTTACCAACAGCTTGCTGCCACGCTAAAAGACCGCGTGGAGAAAGGCGTCTATCCCGTGGGCGAGAAACTTCCCGCCGAGCGCCTGATCTCCGAAGAGATGAGCGTCAGCCGTACCGTAGTGCGCGAGGCGATCATCATGCTGGAAGTGGAAGGCTACGTTGAGGTTCGTAAGGGGTCAGGCATACACGTGATGTCGAACCAGCAACGAAATCTGGTGGTGACCGACTCGGAAGGCGAGTTTGCGTCGGCGGGCCCGTTCGAACTGCTTCAGGCGCGTCAGCTCATCGAAAGCAATATTGCCGAGTTCGCGGCAACGCAGGTGACCAAACAGGACATCATACGCCTGATGGAGATTCAGGAGCAGGCGCGTCAGGAAGACCGTTTCCGCGATTCACAATGGGACCTGCAGTTTCACATTCAGGTTGCGCAATCCACGCAGAACAGTGCGTTAGCAAGCATTGTTGAGAAGATGTGGAGCCAGCGTCTGCACAACCCCTATTGGCGCAAGCTGCACGAGCATATTGATGAAAAATCGATTGAAAGCTGGTGTGAGGATCACGACCTTATTCTGAAGGCGCTCATCCGCCGCGACCCCAACGCTGCCAAACTGGCAATGTGGCAACATCTCGAAAATACCAAGCAAATGCTGTTTCGCGCCACCAGCGACGATTTCGAATTCAACGTCGACCGCTATCTTTACACCGAGAACCCGGTTGTGCATCTCGACTCTACGGTACTCGGTCAGAAAAAAGCCTAAACGGCACTCTCCCGCAACAAGTATTTCACTTTCCATTTTGTTAGCGGCGGCTTTCTGAAAGCCGCCTGCTGTCTACTTCGCGGCCCTCAGGCTGTCAAACTTCGTGCAGTAATGTCAGCCTGTGTAAAAACCCCCTCAAAAGTTAAACCAAAGCCCACTATTCGCCAGAATTGCCTGTTTCGATGATTGATACTTTGTTACAGTTAGACCAGTTTTCTTACGGCCTTTTGGCGAAAGCAACATTCTTGAATCGCGGGCATTCTTGGATCCCGGGCTTAGTGCATTACGGAGTTTCTTAGCCACATGGAAATTATCAGCTCACTCATGCATGCCCTTTGGCAGCAAGATTACGAGACATTGGCCAACCCCTCGCTGGTTTGGACTTTGTATATCGTGCTGTTCACGATTATTTTCCTTGAGAATGGCCTGCTGCCAGCGGCTTTCCTGCCGGGCGACAGCCTGCTGATTCTGGTTGGCGTACTGATTGCCAAAGGCGCGATGAGTTTTCCACTGACGCTCGTCCTACTGACCACGGCGGCCAGTCTGGGCTGCTGGTTGAGTTACATTCAGGGACGATGGCTCGGCAACTCCCGCGTCGTGCAGGGGTGGCTAGCGCATCTGCCCGTACAGTATCACGAACGCGCGCATCAGCTGTTTCATCGCCACGGACTGTCGGCGCTGCTGGTCGGGCGTTTTTTAGCCTTCGTTCGCACACTGTTGCCGACCATTGCCGGATTATCCGGCCTCAGTAACGCACGTTTTCAGTTTTTTAACTGGATCAGCGCCTTCCTGTGGATAGCGATTCTGACCAGTCTTGGCTATGCCATCGGCAAAACGCCGCTGTTTAGGAAGTATGAAGACCAACTAATGCTCTGCCTGATGCTGCTCCCGCTGCTGTTACTGGTCGTCGGTCTCTTAGGCTCGGTGGTGGTGTTATGGAAAAAGAAAAAGGCCAATCGCGTGGCTAAAGGCAAAAATGCATGAACTCGCAGCGCCTGACAGGATTTTACGCATGTTGAAATTCGCGTTCTCAAAAGGCTATATCCTCTGGCCACTGACATTTTTGGTTCTGCTGATGCTGACAACGGTCGGTGTTATTGCGTTTCCTAAAACTCCAGAAAACAGCGATGCGCTGAAAATCAGCCCTGCTCATACCGGTGAAGACTTACCCGATGGCTTTACGCTGTATCAGGGACTGAGCCAACGCGGCGTGGAGATCGAAAGTATCACGCCTGCCAACGGCAGCCTGGTTGTGAAGCTTCACTCCTCCATACAGCAGCATTTGGCGCAGGAAACCCTGAAGTCGATTCTGCCCTCTGGCTATAAAATTCAACCTTACAGCCATGAACCTTCCCATGAGTGGGCCAATAAATTTAACCGTGACCAGTCCCATTTCGGTTAATCAATTTCCCTATAATTTCTCACTTCTTTCTGTTTAAGAGTTCGCTTAATAGCCAATTCGCCTCCCCCTCACTATAGTTACCTTACAAAATCGTTTTTACCGTTCGGCCCGGCGTATGGGCGTTACCAAAACGACTGCCTCTGGCCCGCAAGGATTTTTACTAATAAGGATAAGACATGATGAAAACCACTTTAGCGACGCTTTTGGCCTTACCGGCGATCGCGCTGGCAACTTCAGCCTATGCGTCAACGCCCCCACAAACCTGTGCGACTAAACAGCAAGAAATAAAACAGCAGCTGGAATACGCCCATCAGCACAACAACAAAGAACAGATCGCGGGGTTGCAAAAAGCGTTGACTGAAAGCCAGGAGCACTGCACGGAATCCGGTTTGCAGGCAGATAAACAACAAAAAATCGCCGAAAAACAGGAAAAAGTTAACGAAAGAACGCGAGAGTTGAAAAAAGCGCAGGCCACTGGCGACAAAGACAAAATTGCTAAACAGCAGAAGAAGCTAGATGAATCTCTGCACGAACTCAATGAGGTTTCGACACGTTAATCGTTCTATATTAACCGATTACCCAGAGAAATCGCATTTGCACTGCCGTTAAAATCCGCTATGTTTAATATTCTTATCATAAAGTTATGGAGTGACGAATTATGGCTAGTAACTCAACGTCCGACAATCTGCGTGCTGAACTGAAATCATTGGCAGATACGCTTGAAGAAGTGCTCCAAAGCTCTACGGATAAGCCAAAAGCCGAGCTAGACAAACTGCGCAGCAAAGCAGAAGGCTTACTGAAAGATACACGTTCACGTCTGGGTGATACCGGCGAAAAACTTGCCAGTCAAACGAAAGAGATTGCAGGCAAAGCTGACGATTACGTTCACGACAAACCGTGGACCGGCATTGGCATTGGCGCAGCAGTCGGCCTTGTCATTGGCGTTCTTATAGCTCGCCGTTAATTATGGCTGAGACTCCAAAAACGCCACCACAGGGTCCGGGAAGGGGCATACTCGACAGCGCTCAGCGCATCGTGACGATTTTAGTCGGGATGGTTGAAACGCGATTGAGGCTGGTCGTTGTAGAACTTGAGGAAGAGAAAGCCAATCTTTTTCAGCTGCTGCTAATGGCCTGCATTACCCTGATTTTCACCGCATTTGGCTTGATGAGCCTGCTGGTTGTTTTATTCTGGGCGATTGATCCGGCCTATCGACTCATGGCAATGGGCACCACCACGGCAGTCCTGCTGCTGCTGGCGATTATTCTGGGCATTTGGACTATCAGTAAAGCTCGCCGTTCAACCTTGCTCAGCGCGTCTCGCAGACAGCTCAAGATTGACCGTGCCTTACTGGAGAAGGAAGACCTCGAATGAGCAAACCCTCGCCGGTAATCGAAAAAGCCAGATTGCTACGCAAGATCGAGCGCGAACGCGCCGATCTTGCGGTCGCCAAAGAAGAATGGCTGATAGCAACCACCAAGCTCGATCAAGTTTGGGTGAAAGTTGTCGATGCGCGTAAGTATCTGGTCGTCGCTTCTAGCGCGTTGGCCATTTACAGTATCCGACACCCTAGTCGCCTTATCCGCTGGTCAAAAAGAGCCTTTAGCCTATGGGGAACGGTGCGTCTGTTCCAAAAAACCTTCTCCAAAAACTGATTCCTACGCTCTTTTTCACCTCATCTCTTTCCGAATCATCAATTATTCTCACAAAACGCAATTTCTTCTCTGGGCAGATTGGCCAACGGGCTAACTGCCCGAAACTATTTCATTTAGTTATTAAATATTTACCTGTGCCGCTTTATGCCCGCCAAAAATCATTAGCAAACTAATTCAGTTTATTTGATGACTAAAGACAGTTTTACTTGCTAACAAAGTGAATTATTCCCCCTTATTATCAACTCCATCAACACAGACAAGGCTGAACAAGGGATACAAACCGGTTGAGCCTTAAAAAAAACCTAATATTAAAGCCAAATTTTTTGGTGTTAATCGGAGTCAATGATAATGAACAAAGTACAAAACGCTTCACTGGTGGTCACCCGTATCCTGATGCCAATCCTGTTTATCGTTGCAGGCTGGGGAAAAATGCACGCTTACTCTGCCACTGCGGCCTACATGGCTTCAGCAGGCGTGCCGAGCTTCTTCCTGCCGCTGACCATCCTGCTCGAGTTTGGGGGGGGTCTGGCGATTCTGTTTGGCTTCTTTACCCGTACCACCGCGCTTATTACGGCTATCTTCACGATTCTGACGGCGCTGCTGTTCCACGTGGACTTCTCGGTTCCTGTTAACCAGATGATGTTCATGAAAAACCTGAGCATCGCAGGCGGCTTCCTGGTGCTGTTTGCTTCAGGTCCAGGCGCTTACAGCATCGACCGCCTGCTGAAAAAGAACTGGTAAGCTCCGCACTGCCTAAAGCCGGTGAAGAAAATGACAGGCTATACTTGAGTCAGTGAATCATCGGCAGGCATTATCTCGGGCGAGGTGAATTGTCACCTCGCCTTTATTAGATTTTATTTTCGCTTTTTATCAAAGTGATAGCCCGACGGCTTCGGGACCAAGAGGAGAGTCACCATGGGACAACTGGTCGAAGGTAAATGGCAGGACGTCTGGTACGATACCAAATCAACCGGCGGGCACTTTAAACGCTCGACGTCGCAGTTTCGTCACTGGATAACGCCTGACGGCGAACCTGGCCCACACGGCGTGGGAGGATTTACTGCCGAAAAAGACCGTTATCATCTCTATGTCTCGCTGGCATGCCCCTGGGCACATCGCACGCTTATCATGCGTTCGCTGAAAGGCCTCGAACATCTCATTCCTGTTTCGGTGGTACATCCTTTAATGCTCGAAAACGGTTGGACCTTTGCCACCGATTTCCCGGCAGCGACAGGCGACTCGCTCTACCACCTCAACTATGCCTACGAGATTTACCTGCGCGCGCAAAACGATTACACCGGCCGCGTCACGGTGCCTATCCTGTGGGATAAGAAGCTGCAAACCATCGTTAGCAACGAATCAGCCGATATCATGCGTATGTTCAACAGCGCTTTTGATGCTGTGGGCGCGCGTGCAGGCGATTATTACCCACCGTCGCTGCGATCGGCGATTGATGAGGTCAATGAGTGGATCTATCCGCAGATCAACAATGGCGTTTACAAAGCAGGATTTGCGACCGGTCAGGAGGCCTATGACGACGCAGTGGACGGCGTATTTGCCGCGCTGGAACGTGCTGAGACCCTTCTCGAGAAGCAGCGTTATCTCACCGGCAATCAGCTGACCGAGGCCGACTTGCGCCTGTGGACCACGCTGGTGCGCTTTGACCCGGTGTATGTCACGCACTTCAAGTGCGACAGATACCGTATCAGCGACTACCCGAACCTGTACGGATTCCTGCGTGATATCTATCAGATGCCGGGCATTGCCGAGACGGTGGACTTCGCGCACATCCGCAATCACTACTACCGCAGCCACGCAACGATTAACCCCTACGGCATTATTTCTACGGGACCGGCGCAGGATTTAGACGCAGCCCACGGGCGCGATGTGCGGTTTGGTTAACCCGTTTCCCCCACGGCACTGTGGGGGGAAACGTTTATCGGGTGGCGAGTAGTTTAGGGATTTCTCTTAAGAACCAAGCCTTTGCCTCGCCCATGCTGTCGCGACGCCAGGCCATGATGATGTCCGCTTCGCGATTGTATTCTGCACTCACAACCCGCAAACGCCCCTCGGCAATATCCTGTTCCACCATCGGGTAAGGCATCGTCGCCACGCCGAGCCCGGCGAGCAGCGCCAGACGTTTTTCCTGCAGGCTGCTGACGGTCAAACGCTGTTGTTTATCAAGAAGTTGTACGGTAAGGACCGGGCGTTCTCGCGCCGTATCCGCAACCGCAATGCCGCGATATTTCACCCGGCTTACCTCGGAAAGCGGTTCCGCCTCGAGATGAATAGGATGGTCCGGGGCCGCGACGTAAACGCTCATCAGCTTATAGAGTTTGCGGCTGTTGATTTCAGACGAGGAGCGGAAGTGCATATCCGGTGCGATAACGATATCAGCACGGCCGTTTTCTAGCCTTTCCCATGCGCCCGCCAGCACTTCGGTGATAAGCGAGACCTGCGTATTGGCCTTGAGGGCCAGTTTCTCAATCAGCGGAAAAAGTTGAGCCGCGGGGGCCAGTGCCTCACACACGATGGTGATATGGGTCTCCCAACCGCGCGCCAACGCCTCGGCGTCAACGGTCAGTTTGTCTGCGGCTTCAAGCAATACGCGACCGCGCTCAAGCAGCATTCGGCCGACGTTGGTGAATTTTGTGCGATGCCCTGAACGGTCAAACAGCACGACATCCAACTCTTCCTCGAGCTTTTGCATGGTATAACTCAACGCAGAGGGTACGCGTCCGAGCTCATCTGCCGCCGCGGCAAAGCTTCCTCGACGGTCAATTGCATCCATAACTCTCAATGCTTCAAGAGTTAACGCTCGATCCTTAGCCATTATTTTCCTCTGTCAGGAAATTTGAATATAGCGACCAGATTAACTGGCTAACAATCATGCGTCCAGACGCTTACCATTTATCTATCGATTTATTTAACTGAGCCACCGGCCATGATTAAGAGCAGAACAGCACAAGAGTGCGGAAAAGCCGACTTTGGTTGGCTTCAGGCACGTTATACCTTTTCCTTTGGGCACTATTTTGATCCCAAACTGATGGGCTACGCGTCTCTTCGTGTCCTGAATCAGGAGATCCTCGCACCGGGTGCCAGCTTTCAGCCGCGCACTTATCCACGCGTGGACGTACTGAATCTGGTATTGCAGGGTGAGGCGGAGTATCGCGACAGCGAAGGCAACAGCGTGCGCGTCAGCGTCGGTGAGGCGGCGCTGTTATCGACTCAGCCGAACGTCAGCTACAGCGAGCATAACCTGAGTGCAAACAAGCCGCTCACGCGGATGCAACTCTGGCTGGACGCCTGCCCGGAGCATGAAAATCCGCTGATTCAGAAAATCGCAGTGGGCAATCAACGCCATCTGCTGCTGGCTTCACCGACCGGCGATGACAACAGCCTGCAATTGCGTCAGCAGGTATGGATACATCATCTCAATCTGAAAGCCGGTGAAAAGCAGGAATTTACGCTTCACGGACCGCGCGCGTACCTGCAATCGATTCACGGTCAGGCCGATGCGCTGGGTGGCAACAGCGATACCAGGCAGAGTCTGGTCTGTGGCGACGGTGCCTTTATTCATCAGGAACAGACACTCACTATCATTGCACGTACCCCGCTTCAGGCCTTGCTGATTGACCTGCCGGTGTAGGCGGCGATCCTAAAAAGCAAAACCCCGCGCCATGCCGGATGAATATCCTTTATGACGCGGGGTCTTATTCGATGAGTGGAGTTGACCGTTAAGCCGGGTTCTGTCGTGGACAGTCATTCATCTAGGCCAGCAATCGCTCACTGGCTCAAGCAGCCTACCCGGGTTCAGTACGGGCCGTACCATGTGAACCCCTATTTGGCCTTGCTCCGGGTGGAGTTTACCGTGCCACGGACTGTTACCAGCCGCGCGGTGCGCTCTTACCGCACCCTTTCACCCTTACCTGATCCCGCTTGCGCGGGCCATCGGCGGTTTGCTCTCTGTTGCACTGGTCGTGGGTTTCCCCCCCAGGCGTTACCTGGCACCCCCTGCCCTATGGAGCCCGGACTTTCCTCCCCTTCATCTGTCTCCCCCGAAAGGGACGGCAACGAAGCGGCGACTGTCTGGTCAACTCCGGCGCGGATTATAGGGGGTTCGCGCGCCGATGTATAGGGCCGATGTCGCGATAGGCTTACCTATCGTTCAAACCTTACTCTTCTTCGGCCTCATCCGCACCCTGTAGGTCAAGCGCGTAGCGATACAGCGCATTCTTTTTCACGCCGTGAATTTCTGCCGCCAGTGCAGCAGCCTTCTTCAACGGCAGCTCCTTTTGCAGCAGCGCCAGGGTACGTAAAGCTTCGGCGGGCAACGCTTCTGCGTCTGGAGTATGGCCTTCAACGATTAACACCATTTCGCCACGCTTGCGGACTTCGTCTTCCTGCACCCAGGCCAGCAGTTCGCCCACCGGCGCACCGTAAATCGACTCCCAGGTCTTGGTTATCTCGCGAGCCAGTACCACGTAGCGCTGAGGTCCCCAGACGGTGACCATATCCTGCAAGCTTTCGAGCAGGCGGTGGGTCGATTCGTAGAAAATCAGGGTACGTGGCTCTTCAATCAGTGCCTGAAGCGTGTCTTTACGCGACTTGGTTTTGGCCGGCAGAAAACCCTCGTAACAAAAACGGTCCGATGGCAAACCGGCCGCACTCAGCGCGGCAATTGCCGCACAGGCGCCAGGCAGAGGCACAACGCGAATACCGGCCTCGCGGCAGCGGCGCACCAGATGATAGCCTGGGTCATTAATGAGCGGCGTACCTGCGTCGGAGACCAACGCAATGCTTTGACCTTCCTGTAGTTTTGCAATCAGATGGTCGGCTTTTTGCTGCTCGTTGTGGTCGTGCAGAGGATACATTTTTGCGCTGATAGCGAAGTGCTGGAGCAGCAATCCGGTGTGTCTGGTGTCCTCGGCGGCAATCAAATCCACACTGCTCAGCACGGCTAAAGCACGCTGCGTGATGTCTCCCAAATTGCCGATTGGAGTCGGTACCACATACAGCGTTGATGCAGAAATATCTGCTTGATCGTGTTGATTCATTGTTTCATCCGGATTGCCGATTTAATATTGAGCATCTTGAAAAAAACATCACTGGAAACAGCATGCCTTCCTCAACTACTTTTCGTACCCGCTCGGGGCGTTTGATCCCTGCCATTATTGTGGCGATGTTACTTGCCAGCTGCGCGAGCCAGGCACCACAGACGCCGACTGAAAGCGTGCAGGATGCCGGTACCGGCAGCGCCGATTATTATCTGAAACAGGCACAGCAGAGCAGTGATGATAACAAGGCTAACTGGCAATTACTTGCGATTCGTGCCCTGTTGCGCGAAAGCCGCGTGCCGGAAGCCGCCAGCCAACTGGCAAATCTGCCGCAGCAGAGCCTGAATGCCAGCCAGCTGCGTGAACAGCAGTTGCTCGGCGCAGAGCTGCTGGTGGCGCAGAAAAACTATCAGGCTGCCAGTAGCGCACTGGGCAAAATCGACGTCGAGGGTTTATCCAATGACCAGAAGTCTCGCTACTATCAGGCGCTGATTACCGCCAGTCAGGGCCACGCCAGCCTGCCGCTCATCCGTGCCTATATTGCACAGGAGCCATTGTTGCAGGGCAAGGCGCATCAAAACAATATCGACGCCACCTGGCTGTCGCTCACCCAGCTTTCAACCCAGGACGTCAACGGTGTCGTGATCAACGCCAACGAAAATGTGCTGCAGGGCTGGCTCGACCTGCTCAACCAATGGCAGACCAACAAACAAGATCCCGCCTTGCTGAAAGCCGGCATCCAGGACTGGCAGAAACGCTACCCGTACAACCCGGCCGCCAAAACGCTGCCGACGGCGCTGAACAACGTCGTCAACTTCAAGCCAGGCTCAACTGAAAAAATCGCCCTGCTGCTGCCGCTGAGTGGCCCGGCACAGGTTTACGGCAACGCGATTGAGCAGGGCTTTAATGCTGCGGTTAACGGCCAGGCGAACCCACCAGCTCCTTCTCAACCCGCTCAGCCTGCCGCCACACCGGCACCCGCGGCTGCGCCAGCGACCGACCCCAATGCCGCCGTCAGCACCTCGTCTCCTGACGTCACCGCCGCACAGGGCACGCCAACCGCCGCCCCTGCTGTACCCGCTCCGGCAGCGATACCTGCACCGGCAGCTGCGGTCGTCTCAGCGCCAAACACCAACGTTCAGGTGAAGGTGTACGACACCAGCAGCCAACCGCTTCCTGCCCTGCTTGCGCAGGCCAAGCAGGACGGCGCAACGCTGGTGGTGGGTCCACTGCTGAAAGATCAGGTGACTTCGCTGAATTCTTCACAAACTACGCTGAACGTGCTGGCACTAAATCAGCCGGAGAATGCGCCGAACAGCCCGAACATCTGCTATTTTGCGCTTTCACCGGAAGATGAAGCCCGCGACGCGGCGCGACATATCTTTGCCCAGCACAAGCAAACGCCGCTGCTGATGGTACCTGGCGGTGATTTTGGCGATCGTATCGCGCAGGCCTTTGCCGATGAATGGCAAAAGCAAGGCGGTCAAACCGTGCTGAAGCAGACCATTGGTTCCTATGCCGACCTCAAGCAGCAGGTGAGCCGCGGCGGCGGTCTGCGTCTGAGCGGTACCCCGGTCACGTTGGCGAGCAGCACCCCGGCTCCGTCTGAAGGCGTCACCATCGGCGGCATTACCATTCCGTCACCGCCAACCGATGCACAGGTCACTGCGGGCTCTTCGGATACCTCAGGCAGCGTCGATGCGATTTACATCGTCGCGTCGCAGGATCAGCTGACGCTTATCAAGCCGATGATTGATTTGTCTATCAATACGCGCGTGAAACCGTCACTCTATGCCAGCTCACGCAGCTATCAGGCGGGTGCGGGTCCGGATTACCGTCTCGAGATGGAAGGGATGCAGTTCAGCGATATCCCGCTGCTGGCAGGTTCCAACCCAGGGTTGATGCAGCAGGCGACCAGCAAGTTTAATAACGACTACTCTCTGGTACGCCTCTACGCGATGGGCGTTGACGCCTTCAATCTGGCGAATCACTTTACCCAAATCCGTCAATCGCCTGGCTTCCAGCTCTCCGGCACCACCGGGAATCTGTCTGCCAACAGCAATTGTGTGATACATCGCCAGCTACCTTGGTTACAATACCGTCAGGGCACCTTAGTTCCTGTATCATGATATTTCTCTAGCGGAGAAGTATTTGAAGTACAAGGACGTACAATGAATGTGATTAGACTCACTCGCCGTCAGGTTGGCGCGAATTACGAGAATCAGGCCAGACGTTATCTTGAGCACGCGGGCCTGGTGTTTGTTGCCGCGAACGTAGCCTGTCGTGCCGGTGAGCTCGACCTTGTCATGCGGGACCAGCAAACCTGGGTGTTTGTTGAAGTACGTTACCGACGTAACGCGAATTTCGGCGGTGCGGCGGCCAGCGTGACATACTCTAAACAGCAGCGCCTGTTGCGCGCTGCGGCCTTCTGGCTTGCGCAACACAATGCGAGCTTTGACACATCATCTTGCCGTTTTGATGTTTTAGCCATCACTGGGCGCCAGCTAGAATGGTTGCCAGATGCATTCAATGCGCAAGGATAGTACCAAGACTGATGGACACCTGTAGGGGACTTACCCTGCGTGCCAACACCTTTGACTGACGAGAAAACAACGTGCTGGAAAGAATCAAAGCCTGCTTTACCGAAAGTATCCAAACTCAGATTGCAGCAGCAGAAGCCTTACCTGATGCCATATCGAGAGCTGCGATGACGCTTGTGCAGTCGCTGCTTAACGGCAACAAGATCCTTTGCTGTGGGAACGGAACCTCGGCAGCCAACGCTCAGCATTTTGCCGCTTGTCTGATAAATCGCTTTGAGACTGAACGTCCGAGCCTTCCTGCAATCTCACTCTCTGCAGATAACGTTGTTTTGACCGCTATCGCCAACGATCGCCTGCATGAAGAAATTTATGCCAAGCAAGTCCGTGCTTTAGGACAGGCTGGCGACGTATTGCTGGCGATTTCAACTCGTGGCAACAGTCGTGATATCGTCAAGGCAGTAGAAGCAGCGGTGACACGGGATATGACCATCGTTGCTCTTACCGGCTATGACGGCGGCGAGCTGGCAGGATTACTGGGCACGCATGACGTTGAGATCCGTATACCTTCTCATCGGAGCGCGCGCATTCAGGAAATGCATATGCTTACCGTTAATTGCCTCTGTGACTTAATAGATAACACGCTATTTCCACACCAGGACGATTAAGGAGATCCAATGAAGGCAAGTTACCTCTTTGCTGTAGTGCTTAGCGCCCTTTTGTTACAAGGCTGTGTGGCCGCCGCCGTTGTCGGCGTGGCTGGCGTAGCAACAAAAACGGGTACCGACCCACGCACCGTGGGAACTCAGGTTGATGACACCACACTAGAGGCACGCGTCTCCAACGCCATCAATGCCAATCAAGATTTGAAAAAGAAAGCCCGTATCGTGGCGACCGCCTATTCGGGCAAGGTGTTGCTGACCGGTCAGGCACCGACCGCAGATATGGCTAGCACTGCCAAACAAATAACGATGAAGGTAGACGGCGCAACAGACGTCTATAACGAAATCCGCCTCGGCAACCCGGTCAGTCTGGGAACGGCCTCGATGGATACCTGGATAACCACCAAAGTGCGTTCTCAGCTGTTGACCAGCGATCAGGTTAAATCGTCGAACGTGAAAGTGACGACTGAAAACGGCGAAGTCTTCCTGTTGGGTCTGGTGACTCAGGAAGAGGGTCAGGCAGCGGCTAAGATTGCCGCTGGCGTCAGCGGCGTCAAGCATGTCACGACGGCCTTTACCTACGTGAAATAACCTCGCGTCGAGCAATAAAAAGGACAGCCCAGCAGGCTGTCCTTTTTTATAACTTGGGAAAAGGCCTAACGCAGCGAGTGCTCGGTCAGGAAGCTATCGCCGCCGAGCTGGCTCATCTGCCTGAGGATCCACTGCTGGCGTCGAAGCACATAGGCGGACGGCGCATTCACCTTGAACAGGTGCGGATTCGGCAATACTGCGGCAAGCAGCGCAGCCTGTGAAGGCGTCAGGCGGCTGGCAGGCTTGTGGAAGAAGTGTTGGGCCGCCTCCTCGACACCGAAAATACCGTCACCAAACTCGACGATGTTGAGATAGACAGTCAGGATGCGCTTTTTGCCCCATACCGTTTCAATCCCTACCGTCAGCCCTGCCTCGAGACCTTTACGCAACCAACTGCGCCCGTCCCATAAAAATAAATTCTTGGCGGTCTGCTGGGAAAGCGTCGAAGCGCCACGAATATTAGCGTCTTCATCCTCATTGTGCGTGAGCGCCGCCTGAATGGCACCCACGTCAAATCCCCAGTGCTCAGGGAATTTTTGATCCTCACCCGCCATGACGGCCAGCGCCATAGGTGAAGATATTTCATTCATCGGGACCCAATCGGAGTGAGCAACGTAACCAAAGTCTCCGCTTAGCCAAGCTGAAACCTGTCTTTCCACCATGACGGCGGAGAACGGCACGGGCAAAAACTTGAAAAATACAATCCCGACTAACCAGAGGCTAACTAAAGCAATTATGCCTCTTTTTAACCAGATAAAGGGCCGATAAAACCGGGTCTTTTTAAAAGATTTAAGCATTCGATACAATCCATGACTCATCTGACCAACTTATCAATATCCACACTGAATCCGCGTATAAGGCTAGCTCTCTTTACTCATGACATGCTAACAATGCGGGTATTGTGTGAGAAAAATCAGCACTTGTTGCGCAACAAACGTTTTCGCTGCCCAATGGCATCAAAGAGTTCCAGATTTTCCAAAGGGTTTCCCATTGCTTCTAATGACACTTTTTTGGCTGTTAAATGACTAGTACAGCTGGACCACGTCCAAAATCAATATATTTACGTTTCTAATGTATCGACCTTTGGAAAATGAACAAACGCTAATCATTCATGCTCCTTTTGGTTCGTTTCAAAAGGTGACTATATCGCCAAATTCGGCCTTAAATGTCACTTCCTCCCTGCCAAATCCTCCTGCTTCGAAGCAGAATCAAAAATGAAATTAATTCACCCTGACCGCGCTATTTCCACCTTGTAACCTGTTGACGCGATTCAGCCGGTGATATCAAATTTATGCTATTTATTACAGTAAGTTGCGCGGCATTTTTCACGATACATTCTGCTTCAAAAACAGTAATTACCAGACAATGAAGGATGAAAAGTGGTCGCTCAAACTATGAACCCTCTCCAAAATCCACCCTATTGAGTAGTCACCCTGTAGATGAGATTGACCTTATTGAAAAATTCCTGCGATTAACGCTTGAACTTTTGTATAGACAAAGATTAATCTACATCACAGTTTTTAATGATTCTCGTAACAGATTCGCTGATATTTGTTATGTTGAGTAGATAAAGTTGTATTACACTTACTTCTACTGAATTACCAAGACCTGCGATTAATACCCTAAGTAAAACAATACGTGGGTTAACAATTTCCCTGGTGTTGGCGCAGTATTCGCGCACCCCGGCCTAGGCTGGGGTTATTTTTTTTCAGCTTCCGCTGCCCAGTCACGTAATGTTTGCACGTCGTTGCGCCATTCAAGCGTTAACTCATCAACCCAATCCTGCACGTTATCCCACCACGCTGGAAGTGAAGGCGTCTGAATCTGTTGTGCTAGCTGTTGCAGATGTTTCAACCCAACCGAACCCGCCGCCCCTTTGATTTTGTGTGCCTCTTCGGCAATACCGTCCTGATCGCGCGCGGTCATGTTGGAGTCCAGCACCTCAAGGTAGCCCGGCATCATACGTTCAAACATGTCCACGCTCTGGTAGATGAGCTTTGAGCCCACCAGCTCGATGTACTGCTCCAGCATCGGGATATCCAGCAGTTCTTCATGGGTCTTCATGGCTTCTGACTCATCTGGGGTGGATTCGTCTTCCGGCAGGTGATCCCAATACTGCTGGATCATTGCGGTCAACGCAGGAACCGACAGCGGCTTGCTCAGTACGTCATCGATACCGGCATCGAGGTACTCTTTTTTGTCTTTCAACACGTTGGCAGTCAGCGCCACCAGCGGCGGCAGCAGCGCTGCGGCGTATTTCTCGCGCAGGATACGCGCCACGTCCAATCCGGTCATGTCGGGCAGCTGAATGTCGAGTAACACCAGGTCAAACTCGTGCGGGTCAAACATCTCCAGCGCCTCGTGGCCGGTCATCGCCACCTCAACGCTGCTGCCCAGCTTCTCCAGCACCGAGCGCGCGACGATGACGTTCAGCTCGATATCTTCAACCAGCAGAATATTCAGCGCGGGAAGCGGCAGGATATCGTCTTCATCAATCTCTTTTTCCGGCTCGTCGAGCGACGGTGCACTCACGGTCAGCGTGAAGCACGACCCTTTGCCCAGCTCACTGCTGACGGTGATATCCCCCCCCATGCTCTGCGCCAGGCGTTTGGAGACCGCCAGACCAATTCCGGTCCCCGTCGCAGGCTTGCCGCCGTTCTGGTCCTTGACCTGATAATACATGGCAAAGATTTTGTCCTGCTCGTCCTGAGGAATGCCCATACCGGAGTCCTGCACTTCAAAGCACAGGCGATCGGCGAGGTCATGATGCACCCGCACCACTATCTCCCCTTTGTGGGTAAACTTCACGGCATTGCCAATCAGGTTCCACAGAATCTGACGCAGGCGCGTACCGTCGGTTATCAGCGTGTGCGGCAGCGGGACGTCAGGCTGCATCACGAACTTCAGTCCTTTAGGCTGCACCAGCAGGCCGGTCAGGTTTTCAAGTTCGGAGAGGAAGTCGGTGAAATTGACCGGGTTGTTGTCGAGCTGAACCTTGCGGCGCTCGAGTTTGTCCATCTCAATGATGTCATTGAAGATATTACCCAACGTGATGGCGCTAACGTGGATAGTCTTCAGATAGTTATGCTGTTCGTCGTTCAGCTCGGTATCGAGCAGGATACGGCTCAGGCCAACGATGCCATTCAGCGGCGTACGCAGCTCGTGGCTGATCGTTGAGATAAAGGTGGTCTTCTCCCGGCTTGCGTTCTCCAGCGCGTCCTGGTAGCGCTTACGCTCGGTAATATCGCGTCCAAAGCCCATAAGCCCGTGACGTTTACCGATGCGGTCATAGAAAGGCACTTTTCGCAGTTCGAAACAGGCCTTGCGACCATCGGGATAGACCAGCCACTGTTCGTAGGTCAACGCCACATTGTGACGGAACACCTTCTCGTCGGTCTCGATGACCTTCTCGGCGATATCCGGGGTATAGACGTCGTTCGGCGTCAGGCCTATCAGCTGCTTTTCGCTGAGGCCGGTCAACAGCTCCATCGCGCGGTTACAGCCGGAGAACTCTTTGTCTTCATTACGGTAGTAAACCAGGTCCGGCGAAGCATCAAGGAACGAACGCAGCAAGGCAGACTGTTGGCTGAGCTCTATCTGCGCCTGTTCGCGGTGCTGCATTTCCAGCTTGAGTTTATCAACCACCGCCAGACGCGCCTCTTCGGCCTTGATACGGTCGGCAATTTCCTGATTCAGCTGGGCGATGTTTTCGGTCAGCTGCTCATTTAATTTCAGGTCGCGATAGCGCATCTCTTCGAGCTTGTCGACCAGACGCGTCAGGCGCTGGCGCGACTCCTCGAGCTGCTCTACCACCACGGAGAGGAAATAGACCGCCCACGGCGTAATAATCAGGCCGAAGAAGATAGAACGGACCACGTCGATACTTTCAACCTGGCCGCGCAGCAGCATGGTGACGGCCATTTGCACAATCATCGCCAGTACCACCAGCGCCGAGGCAAGCAACAGCGAAAAACGGACCAGCCCGAGCTTAACCATCAGGTCAACGTAGTACTGAGCAAGTAATCTGATTTGCTTCATAGCCTTTCCTTGAGAAAAATCGTCTGTATCCCAGCATATTCGGAATAAAGTAGGGGGAAATCATACCGCAAGTAGCGCGAACAGTGTCCGGGAGATTGTCCAAAAAATCGCATTGGAGACCGAATTTTTAGGGCTTGCACCCTACAGGAACGTGGGTTGGTGCAATGAATCAAAAGGGGGTGTTATTGACTAATCCCGACCGCGCGATTATAAATATCGCCCCGCCTTAAATCGCCAAGGCTCAGCCTTTAAAGGCTTTTATCTTTTCTTTATTTCCCCTTTGCTGTCCCAGCGCCAAATACAAAGAATAACTATTCAGTATTACTGCAAATAAAGTCATTCTTTACACTATGAATAATTCTTATTATGCGTCCCCTGTTAGCACATTATTACGCTATGATTAAAAACAGCAATAAAGCACATCGCGGGCATAATTCGCAGAATAAAACGCTGGCAAACCACCCCGCCCTAGCATGGTGCACAGATTTCGAGCTTGCACTACAGTGAGACAGCTCACAGTTACCCCCGTCTCCCACACTGTTATTATGGCTTCTAAAAAACCATTTATTTGATATTTATCAAATAGTTAAATCGCAAAAAGTGCTTTTTTACGGTCGGTCAACCCACATTTGACCTACCCGCGCTTTCTCGCTAAGTTGGAAGTCCGCTGGAAGCACTCTTTATCAGTTAAGATCGATGAGCATACCACTCGTCATATTTATGCAGTAATTGAAGACTCCCTCATTAAAACAAGTCATATACCACTTGTGAGAACCGTCACGAGGGGCCACTGACGGAGGATGTCAGCCAGAAACGCACCAATAGAGTGCGCTAAAACGCTGAATCAGCCGTTATTACGCTCCCTCGAAGTAGGTGTGAGAGTCTCGCAGAGCCTGGGGAGGTTCCGTTATGTTATATGATGCATCCCACGAGAAGGATAACTGTGGTTTTGGCTTGATAGCCCATATTGAAGGCGAACCTAGCCATAAGGTCGTACGTACCGCCATTCATGGACTGGCACGCATGCAACACCGTGGCGCAATTCTTTCTGACGGAAAGACTGGCGACGGTTGCGGCCTGTCATTGCAAAAACCGGATCGTTTCTTCCGGATGATCGCCGAAGAGCGCGGATGGCGCCTGGCGAAAAACTATGCCGTAGGCATGATCTTCCTTAATAACGACGAGGAGCGCGCTGCTGAAAGCCGCCGCATCATCGAGGAAGAGATCCTGAACGAAACGCTGTCCGTTGTGGGCTGGCGTGATGTCCCGACAAACCCAGACGTTCTCGGCTCGATTGCGCTCTCCTCCATGCCGCGCATCGAACAAATTTTTATCAACGCGCCTGCCGGTTGGCGTCCGCGTGATATGGAGCGCCGCCTGTACATGGCGCGCCGCCGCATTGAAAAACGCATCAGCGAGAGCGAAAACCCAGACAAAGAGTTTTACGTCTGTAGCTTCTCCAACGCGGTAAACATCTATAAAGGCCTGTGCATGCCGATTGACTTGCCGCGCTTTTATCTTGACCTGGCAGACCTGCGTCTGGAATCGGCCATTTGCCTGTTCCACCAGCGCTTCTCTACCAATACCGTGCCACGCTGGCCGCTGGCTCAGCCGTTCCGCTATCTGGCGCACAACGGTGAGATAAACACCATCACCGGTAACCGCCAGTGGGCTCGCGCTCGTGCCTATAAATTCAAAACCCCGCTGATCCCCGATCTGCAGGACGCCTCACCGTTTGTGAATGAAACCGGTTCTGACTCGAGTTCATTGGACAACATGCTGGAGCTGTTCCTTGCGGGCGGTATGGACCTGCTGCGCGCTATGCGTCTGCTGGTTCCACCGGCCTGGCAGCAGAACCCGGACATGGATCAAGACCTGCGTGCGTTCTTCGACTTCAACTCCATGCACATGGAGCCGTGGGACGGCCCAGCGGGCATCGTCATGTCAGACGGTCGCTACGCCGCCTGTAACCTTGACCGTAACGGCCTGCGCCCTGCGCGCTACGTCATTACCAAAGACAAACTGATCACCTGCGCCTCTGAAGTCGGTATCTGGGATTATCAGCCAGACGAAGTGGTTGAGAAAGGCCGCGTGGGTCCGGGTGAGCTGATGGTTATCGATACCCGCAGTGGTAAAATTCACCACTCCGGCGAGACCGACAACGATCTGAAGAGCCGCCATCCTTACAGAGAGTGGATGGAGAAAAACGTTCAGCGTCTGGTGCCGTTTGAAGACTTGCCTGCCGACCAGGTGGGTCAGCGCGAGCTGGACGACACGCAGCTCGAGACCTATCAGAAACAGTTCGCCTACAGCAGCGAAGAGCTGGATCAAATCCTGCGCGTGCTGGGTGAAAACGGTCAGGAAGCCGTCGGCTCAATGGGCGATGACACGCCGTTTGCCGTACTTTCCAGCCGCCCACGTATTATTTATGACTACTTCCGTCAGCAGTTTGCGCAGGTCACCAACCCGCCAATCGACCCGCTGCGTGAAGCACACGTGATGTCACTGGCGACCAGCATTGGCCGTGAGATGAACGTGTTCTGCGAAGCCGAAGGTCAGGCACACCGCCTGAGCTTTAAATCGCCGATCCTGCTTTATTCAGACTTTACTCAGTTGACCACGCTCGACAGCAAGTACTACCGCGCCGAGACGCTGGACCTGACCTTCGATCCAGCCGAAATGGATATGGAGCAGTTCGTTCAAAAACTGTGTGACGAAGGCGAGCGTAAAGTGCGTGAAGGTGCCGTTCTGCTGGTGCTGTCCGACCGCAATATCGCGCCAAATCGCCTGCCGCTGCCTGCGCCTATGGCCGTGGGTGCATTGCAGTACCGTCTGGTTGAGAAGAACCTGCGCTGCGACGCCAACATCATTGTTGAAACCGCCAGTGCCCGCGATCCTCACCACTTCGCCGTGCTGCTGGGCTTCGGTGCCACCGCCGTTTACCCATACCTGGCCTATGAAACACTGGCCAAGCTGGTCGACGCGCGCGTCATCGACAAAGATTACCGTGAAGTGATGCTGAACTACCGTAACGGCATCAACAAAGGTCTGTACAAGATCATGTCCAAAATGGGCATCTCGACGATTGCTTCTTACCGCTGCGCACGTTTGTTCGAAGCCGTAGGCCTGCATAAAGACCTGAGCACTGCCTGTTTCCCAGGCGTTGTCAGCCGTATCGGCGGGGCAAGCTACAGCGATTTCCAGCAGGATCTACAGAACCTGTCCAAACGCGCCTGGCTGAAACGCAAGACGCTGGACAACGGCGGTCTGCTCAAATACATGCACGGCGGCGAGTATCACGCTTACAACCCAGATGTCGTGCAGTCTCTGCAAACGGCAGTGAACAGCGGTGATTACGACGACTACAAAAAGTACGCCAAGCTGGTTAACGAGCGTCCGGCCTCCATGCTGCGCGACATGCTTAAGATCACCCCTAAAGGCGAGCCTATCCCTGTCGATCAGGTTGAGCCAGCCGAAGGCCTGTTCACCCGTTTCGACTCGGCGGCGATGTCTATCGGCGCACTGAGCCCTGAGGCACACGAATCTCTGGCCGAAGCGATGAACGCTATCGGGGGTCGTTCCAACTCCGGTGAAGGCGGTGAAGACCCTGCGCGTTACGGCACGAACAAAGTGTCACGTATCAAGCAGGTGGCTTCCGGTCGCTTCGGTGTCACCCCGGCGTATCTGGTTAACGCCGACGTCATTCAGATTAAAGTGGCTCAGGGTGCAAAACCGGGCGAAGGCGGTCAGCTGCCGGGTGATAAAGTCACCCCATACATCGCCAAGCTGCGTTATTCGGTGCCGGGCGTGACGCTGATTTCACCTCCGCCGCACCACGACATCTATTCAATCGAAGACCTGGCACAGCTGATTTTCGATCTGAAACAGGTGAACCCGAAGGCGATGATTTCCGTCAAACTGGTTTCCGAACCGGGCGTTGGCACCATCGCGACCGGCGTGGCGAAAGCCTATGCCGACCTGATAACCATCTCCGGCTACGACGGTGGTACGGGTGCAAGCCCGCTGACCTCGGTGAAATATGCCGGTAGCCCGTGGGAACTGGGTCTGGTTGAAACGCAGCAGGCACTGGTTGCCAACGGTCTGCGCCACAAGATCCGCCTGCAGGTTGATGGGGGTCTGAAAACTGGCGTAGACATCATTAAAGCCGCGATTCTGGGTGCCGAGAGCTTCGGCTTTGGTACTGGCCCAATGGTGGCGCTGGGTTGTAAATACCTGCGTATTTGCCACCTGAACAACTGTGCTACCGGTGTTGCCACTCAGGACGAAAAACTGCGTCGCAACCACTACCACGGTCTGCCTGAACGTGTGACGAACTACTTCAAGTTCATCACTCAGGAAACGCGTGAGATTATGGCCGAGCTGGGAATTAGCCAGTTGGTAGACCTGATTGGTCGTACCGATCTGCTGGTTGAGCTCGACGGCTTCACCGCCAAGCAGAACAAGCTGGACTTGTCTCCGCTGCTGGTGACTGCGACCCCGCATCCGGGCAAAGCGGTTTACTGCACCGAGAGCAACCCGTCGTTCGACAAAGGCCAGTTGAACAAAGATATTCTGGAACAGGCTGCACCGCACATTATTGCGAAGCAGAGCAAGGCGTTCTACTTCGATATTCGCAACACCGACCGTTCCGTCGGCGCGACCCTGTCGGGTGCCATTGCCGAGAAACACGGCGACCAGGGGATGTCGGCAGACCCAGTGCGTATTAACTTCAACGGCACCGCGGGCCAAAGCTTCGGTGTATGGAATGCGGGCGGCGTTGAGCTGATGCTGACCGGTGACGCGAACGACTACGTGGGTAAAGGCATGGCCGGTGGCCGTATCGCAATTCGCCCTCCGATTGGTTCGGCGTATCGCAGCCACGAAGCCGTGATTGCCGGTAACACCTGTCTGTACGGCGCAACAGGCGGCAAAATGTTTGCGGCAGGCCGTGCGGGCGAGCGTTTTGCGGTGCGTAACTCCGGAGCTATTACCGTGGTTGAAGGTATCGGCGATAACGGCTGTGAATACATGACCGGCGGTATCGTCTGCGTCCTGGGCCGTACCGGCGTTAACTTCGGCGCAGGCATGACCGGTGGTTTCGCTTACGTTCTCGACGAAGACGGCGAGTTCCGTAAACGCGTAAACCCTGAGTTGGTCGAAGTCCTTGATGTGGCAGAGTTGGCGATTCACGAAGAGCATTTGCGTGGTTTGATCACCGAACACGTACAGCTGACCGCGTCGACCCGTGGTGAAGAGATTTTGGCGAACTGGCCTCAATGGGCGCCTAAATTTGCCCTGGTAAAACCAAAGTCCAGTGATGTTAAAGCATTGTTGGGTCACCGTAGTCGTTCCGCAGCAGAGCTGCGGGTACAAGCGCAGTAAGAGGTTAAGATGAGTCAAAACGTTTATCAATTTGTCGACTTACAGCGTGTTGATCCGCCAAAGAAGCCGCTGAAGATCCGTAAAATTGAGTTTGTAGAAATTTACGAGCCGTTCTCGGCTACTCAGGCGGCATCACAGGCTGACCGCTGTCTGTCCTGCGGTAACCCTTATTGCGAATGGAAATGTCCGGTTCATAACTACATCCCTAACTGGCTGAAGCTGGCCAACGAAGGGCGCATTATGGAAGCCGCAGACCTTGCGCACCAGACTAACAGTCTGCCAGAAGTCTGTGGGCGCGTTTGCCCACAGGATCGCCTATGCGAGGGTTCCTGTACGCTGAACGACGAGTTCGGTGCAGTCACTATCGGTAACATCGAGCGCTATATTAACGATAAGGCGATCGAGATGGGCTGGCGTCCGGATATGTCTCACGTTCACCCAACCGGTAAACGTGTGGCTATCATCGGTGCAGGTCCGGCAGGTCTGGCCTGTGCCGACGTGCTGACCCGCAACGGCGTGAAAGCGGTGGTCTTCGATCGTCATCCAGAGATTGGCGGCCTGCTGACCTTCGGTATTCCGTCGTTCAAGCTGGAAAAATCCGTGATGACCAAGCGTCGCGAGATCTTCACCGAGATGGGTATCGAGTTCAAACTCAATATCGAAGTCGGTAAAGACGTGACCATGGATGCCCTGCTGGAAGAGTACGACGCGGTGTTCCTGGGCGTGGGAACTTACCAGTCAATGCGCGGTGGTTTGGAGAATGAAGACGCGCCGGGCGTATACGATGCCCTGCCGTTCCTGATTGCCAACACCAAGCAGCTGATGGGTTATGAAGCCCAGCAGCATGAACCTTACGTCAGCATGGAACACAAGCGCGTTGTGGTTCTGGGCGGCGGTGATACCGCGATGGACTGCGTGCGTACCTCAATTCGTCAGGGTGCGACCGATGTGACCTGTGCATATCGTCGTGACGAAGAGAACATGCCCGGTTCACGCCGTGAAGTTAAGAATGCCCGCGAAGAAGGCGTTGAATTCAAGTTCAACCTGCAACCGCTGAGCATTGAGCTGAACGACTCTGGCCGTGTTTCCGGTGTCAGAATGGCACGTACCGAACTGGGTGCGCCGGACGCCAACGGACGTCGTCGCGCAGAAATCGTGGCAGGTTCTGAGCACGTGATGGACGCCGACGCGGTAGTGATGGCGTTTGGTTTCCGTCCGCACAAGATGGAATGGCTGGCCGCTCACGACGTTGAGCTGGACAGTCAGGGCCGCATTGTGGCACCGGAAAGCAGCGACAATCCTTACCAGACGAGCAATCCGAAAATCTTCGCCGGTGGCGATGCGGTTCGCGGTTCAGACCTGGTAGTGACGGCGATTGCAGAAGGCCGCAAAGCCGCAGACGGCATCATGTGCTTCCTGGAAGTCTGATTTTTCAGGCAGCGTAGATGTGAAAAGAGACCGCATTGCGGTCTCTTTTTTTATGCCGCTTTTAAGCAGCAACGGCGTCGAGGAGGTGTTTACTTCACGACGCGCAGAGCAGGACGTCCACCGCGAGGCGGTGTCGGTGGCTCATCATCACCGTCGTCCGCGTTGTCAGGCAGGTCGCCATCAATTACGGACATGGTCGGCTCAGGATTTTGCTCTTCCAACTCTTCAAAAACGCCTTCACCGTCGAGGCCTGGTTCAGGCTCGAACATGGTACCCGCGCCGTTTTCACGGGCGTAGATGGCCAATACTGCCGCGATAGGCACAAACACCTCACGCGGAACGCCACCAAAACGCGCGTTAAAACGCACATCGGCATTGCCCAATTCGAGATTGCCCACTGCACGCGGTGCAATATTCAGAACGATTTGCCCATCGCGGGCAAACTCCATTGGCACGCTCACACCCGGCTGGGTCACGTCGACCACCAGATGAGGGGTCAGCTGGTTATCAAGCAACCAGTCGTAGAACGCACGCAGCAGGAAAGGACGGCGAGGAGACATGTCTGTCATCTCCATAACTTATCCCCGGGCTCCGTTCAAACGCATTTCGCGCTCAGGCTCAGTCAGAGACGCCAGGAACGCATCACGTTCGAAGACGCGAGTCATATAGCCTTTCAATTCTTTAGAGCCGCTACCGGACAGCTCAATGCCCAATTCAGGCAAACGCCACAGCAGCGGAGCCAGGTAGCAGTCGACCAGGCTGAATTCTTCGCTTTTGAAGAAAGGCATGTAAGAGAAGATTGGCGCGATAGCCAGCAGTTCTTCACGCAGTTGCTTGCGTGCTGCATCAGCTTCGGCAGCAGAACCCTGCTCGATTTGGCGCAGCAGAGAGTACCAGTCGTTTTCGATGCGGTGCATCATCAGACGGCTCTCACCACGAGCAACCGGATAAACCGGCATCAGAGGTGGATGCGGGAAACGCTCATCAAGGTATTCCATGATGATACGAGATTCGAAAAGGGTCAGCTCACGATCGACCAGCGTAGGCACAGAGTGGTACGGGTTGAGGTCAATAAGATCCTGTGGCAGGTTACCCATTTCTACCTGCTCTATCTCGACACTTACACCTTTCTCCGCCAGTACGATACGTACTTGATGGCTAAAAATGTCGGTCGGGCCAGAAAACAGCGTCATCACCGAACGTTTGTTGGCAGCGACAGCCATGAAAACCTCCAAGTTTATCTAGAATTATACTGCGAATAGCCACTATCAGGCTGCTATCCTGAATAATCGTGCCCATCGTAGTTCGGGCACATCTCACCTGTAACCCACAGTTTCGTAGATAAGCCAAAGCGGGGAAACACAGCCAGCAAATTCAGCAAGGTTCACTGCTCGGCGAACAGGCGCAAAAGTGTGTGATAGTTTACCAGATTTTGGTCGTTCTGTGGGGAAGTACGAGACGATTTCCTATGGAAATGTGTTTCAGGGAGCAATTAGCGGGAAAAAACAACGGCTTTCAGACTTATTTTTGACATAAAAGCATAATAAAAACTAAACAAATGACGAAAAAAAACCCGGTACAAGACCGGGTTTTTGTTGCGTTGTGCCAGGACGAAACCAAGGTTCCAGTCCACTGCCGAAGCAGCAGGCAAATTAACGCTTGGAGAACTGAGGACGACGACGTGCTTTACGCAGACCGACTTTCTTACGTTCAACCTGACGAGCATCGCGAGTTACGAAGCCAGCTTTACGCAGCTCAGAACGCAGATTTTCGTCATATTCCATCAGTGCACGAGTGATACCGTGACGGATAGCACCAGCTTGACCAGAGATACCACCACCTTTAACAGTGATGTACAGGTCAAATTTCTCAACCATGTCGACCAGTTCCAGAGGTTGACGAACTACCATGCGGGCAGTTTCACGACCAAAGTACTGTTCCAGGCTACGCTGGTTAATTACGATGTTACCACTACCCGGTTTGATGAAAACGCGTGCAGCAGAGCTTTTGCGGCGACCAGTGCCGTAGTATTGATTTTCAGCCATTGCCTATAATCCCGATTAAATGTCAAGAACTTGCGGTTGCTGTGCCGCATGAGTGTGCTCATTGCCCGCGTAAACTTTCAGTTTACGGTACATTGCACGACCCAACGGACCCTTCGGCAGCATGCCTTTAACCGCGAGCTCAATCACACGCTCAGGACGGCGAGCAATCATCTCTTCAAAGGTCGCTTGTTTGATACCACCGATGTGGCCAGTGTGATGGTAATAAATCTTGTCGTTACGCTTGTTGCCGGTTACAGCAACTTTTTCTGCGTTCAGAACGATGATGTAATCACCAGTATCAACGTGCGGAGTGTATTCCGCTTTATGCTTGCCACGCAGACGGCGAGCCAGTTCAGTGGCCAGGCGACCCAAGGTCTTGCCGCTTGCGTCAACTACGAACCAGTCACGCTGTACTGTTTCCGGTTTAGCTGTAAAAGTTTTCATTAAAAGCATACCCAATTTAAGTTACACGTTGGCGAACACCCAAACGCCTATATGTTTTTATAAACTACATTTTTTCAAACACAGTTTACAAAATAGTATTGGAGGTTCACACGACCATCAGTCCAGCAAACCTACCCCTTCGAATAGCCATTGCCGGCACTATAAAGTTTCGGGAAAAAAACTTTGTTGTAACGTGGGGTCGCAGGATTATAGAGAAGTCCACAGCAAAGATCGAACCCTTTTTTGAAAAATGTGTAGATTTCCCTCTCTCTATTGTAGATAAGATGCGCAATGCCTGCGCATCTTATCGCCAACCTTATGGCAGGTGTTCGCGGGCAAGATACTCTTCGCTCTGCATCTCCTGCAAACGCGACAGGCAGCGCTGATACTCGAACTTCAGACGCTCACCGCGATAAATCTCGAACATCGGCACTTCGGCTGAGACCACCAGTTTGACGTGACGCTCATAGAATTCATCGACCAATGCCAGAAAACGTCGTGCGGCATTTTCTTGGTCGGCCTTCATGACCGGCACATTATGCAGAATCACGCTGTGGTACAGCCTTGAGAGCGCAATATAGTCGAGCTGGCTGCGCGCCTCTTCACACAGCGTGTGGAATTCGACGGCCAACACCCCTTCTGCCGAGGCAATCGCCTTGAGTGGACGATGATTCACCTCCAGCACCGGAGCCTGTTCACCTGGCTTACCGGCCAGCTTGCCAAACATCTGTTTCATCGGTGCGTTGAGGTCGGCCAGCGTTTGCCCGGACTCCGGCGTCAGCCACAGATTGGCCTGCGTCAGGGTGCGCAGACGATAGTCGATGCCCGCATCGACGTTCATCACGTCACAGTATTCATTGATAAGAGCAATCGCCGGCAGGAAGCGCGCACGCTGCAAACCGTTGCGATAGAGGTTGTCCGGCGGAATGTTAGAGGTCGCCACCAGCGTGATGCCGCGGGCGAACAGCGCCTGTAGCAGCGTCGCAAGCAGCATCGCGTCGGTAATGTCCGACACGAAAAACTCGTCGAAGCACAGCACGTCCGTCTCCTGCTTGAAACGGTCGGCAATCACCTCGAGCGGGTCCGACTGCCCCTGAAGCTGGGTCAGCTCTTCGTGTACGCGCAGCATGAAGCGGTGGAAGTGCAGGCGCATTTTACGCTCGCCCGGCAAACTATGGTAGAACATGTCCATCAACCAAGTCTTGCCCCGCCCCACGCCGCCCCACATATACAGCCCCTGAACCGGACGAATGGTGCTCTTGGCAGGACTCTTCTTGAACAGACGGCCCAACCAGCCGCTACTTTCAGGCAAATCCTCTGGTTTTTTGGCGACCAATTCCTGATAAATAGCATCAAGACGGGTCACCGCCTGCTTTTGAACGTCGTCCGGCTGGAACTCTCCGGCATCAAGTGCAGTCTGATAGGAAGAAAGCGGTGTCTTTAATTGCATCGTAATCAACGTCCCTGAGAAAATATTTTCAGTGATTCATGGCGCAGATTTCATGACGTTTAACGCAGATTTTTCCACTATTTCGCGGTATTTAACGCACTTAGGGGATAAAGCGGCCCCGTTGAACGGTGCGAAAGTTGCCGCAGGATTCCACTAACGCGAGGTTAACGGTTATAGTGGTGTTCTGTTTGTCGTAAAACTTGCCATGTAAAAGTTTTGTTTAAAAGTATTGGTGAGAAAGTTACGCCAAAAAGCCCAACAGGACAACGGTGTCAATAATAGGAGTTATTATGACTTGGGAGTATGCGCTCATTGGATTAGTGGTCGGTATCGCCATCGGCGCGGTAGCGATGCGCTTTGGCAATCGTAAATTACGCGATCAGCAAGTGATGCAAAACGAGATAGACAAGAGCAAAGCAGAGCTGGAAGAGTACCGCCAGGAACTGGTTGGACACTTCGCACGCAGCGCCGAGCTTCTTGATAACATGGCGACGGACTACCGTCAGCTTTACCAGCACATGGCGAAAAGCTCTAACAACCTGTTGCCAGACATGCCATTGCAGGACAACCCGTTCAACTACCGTCTGACCGGTTCGGAAGCCGATAACGATCAAGCTCCGGTTGAAATGCCTCGTGACTATTCCGACGGCGCATCTGGCCTGCTGCGCGGAACAGAAAGACAACGCCGTAAGTAATACGGTAAAGCCAGTGGCCTCCGTCACTGGCTCTTCTTTTGGCTGATCAACTGGCAGTTTCCCTCGGCATTCAATCAAGAGAGCAATCCAAATGAAAAAAAAATCATTTTTACTCAGCGCAGTGGCGATTAGCCTTGGATTAAGCTTCTCCTCTTTTCAGGTCGTCAGTGCTGCCCTGCCCGTGGCGGTAGAGGGGCAACCTCTTCCGAGCCTCGCACCGATGCTGGAAAAAGTGCTGCCGGGCGTGGTCAGCGTGCAGGTATCAGGTACTCAGCCACCCAGCGACCAGGTACCGCCCCAGTTCAAATTCTTTTTCGGCCCTGACACACCAAGCCAGAAGCAGGACGGCCAACCGTTTGAAGGCCTCGGCTCAGGCGTGATTATCGATGCCGCCAAGGGCTACGTGCTCACCAATAACCATGTGGTCAGCAACGCCGACAAAATTACGGTACAGATTAACGATGGCCGCGAGTTCGAAGCCAAGCTCATTGGCAAGGACGAACAGTCGGACATCGCCATCATCCAGTTAAAAGACCCTAAGAATCTGACTCAGATCCCAATGGCCGACTCCGACAAGCTGCGCGTCGGCGATTTCGCGGTCGCGGTGGGCAATCCCTTTGGTCTGGGACAGACGGTGACCTCCGGCATTATCTCTGCGCTGGGCCGCAGCGGACTTAATTTGGAAGGGCTGGAAAACTTTATTCAGACCGACGCCTCCATCAACCGCGGCAACTCCGGCGGTGCGCTGCTTAACCTGCAGGGCGAACTGGTAGGCATCAATACCGCCATCCTGTCTTCACAGGGCGGCAGCATGGGGATTGGCTTTGCTATCCCTATCAACATGGCCAAAAACCTTAGCAAGCAGCTGATTGAGACCGGACAGGTCAAGCGAGGTCTTCTGGGTATTCGCGGCAGCGAAATGACCGCCGACCTCGCCAAGGCGTTCAACCTCGACAGTCAGCGCGGTGCCTTCGTCAATGAAGTCCTGCCCGAGTCTGGAGCCGCCAAGGCTGGCATCAAGTCCGGTGACGTTATTATCACCCTCGACGGCCAGCCGCTCAGCAGCTTCGCCGAATTACGCGCTAAGGTGGGTAGCGAAGGGCCGGGCATAGTGGTCAAGCTTGGCATTCTGCGCGGCGGCAAGGCGATGGACGTTAACGTAACGCTCGGCGCAAGCCCTGACGTACCGGTCTCACTGGACAAAATCAATCCAGCGTTCACCGGCGCAACGCTCAGCGACGTCGATACCAAGGCCGGTAAAGGCGTTCAGGTTGACGAGGTCGTGAAAGGCACCCCGGCCGATCAGGTCGGCTTCCAGCAGGGTGATATCATCGTCGGCGTGAACCGCGCGCCAATTGACAATCTTGACGCTCTGCGCAAGGTGCTACAGTCCAAGCCAGACCTGGTGGCGCTCAGCGTGATGCGTAAAGGGCAGAATATTTATTTGTTAATGCCTTAACATAATTTGGGCGTAGCTTAGCTACGCCCAAACAAGTCATGCTATCCTTCCAGTACATTTTCTTACGACCCCTATAAACCCATGTTTGTTAAGTTATTGAGATCCGCACTCATCGGTCTTATTGTTGCCGCTATTCTGCTGGCGGTCGTTCCACGACTGCGTAAAACCGTTGCCGAGCCTTTTTTCCAGCATGACTTCACGACTCACAGCGAACAACCTGCCAGCTTCAACGACGGAGTTCGTCGTGCGGCACCTGCCGTCGTCAACGTCTATAACCGTAATATGGGAGACTCTTCCCAGAATCAGTTGCAAATCCGCACGCTGGGTTCCGGCGTTATCATGAATGACAAAGGCTATATTCTTACCAATAAGCACGTCATTAATAATGCAGACCAAATTATTGTCGCCCTGCAAGACGGTCGCGTGTTTGACGCGCTGCTGGTTGGTTCGGACAGCCTGACCGACCTTGCGGTGCTTAAGATTGACGCCACCAATCTGCCGGTCATTCCGATTAACGACAAACGTGTGCCTCACGTCGGCGACGTGGTGATGGCGATTGGTAACCCGTTTAACATCGGGCAGACGGTGACGCAGGGTATTATCAGCGCCACCGGTCGAATAGGCCTGAGCCCTTCCGGACGTCAGAACTTCCTGCAAACGGACGCCTCAATCAATCAGGGTAACTCCGGCGGTGCGCTGGTTAACTCACTGGGCGAACTGATGGGCATCAACACCCTGTCGTTTGACCAGAGCAACGACGGTGCGACGCCAGAGGGGATTGGTTTTGCCATCCCGACTGCGCTGGCGACCAAAGTCATGGGTAAGCTTATCCGCGACGGTCGGGTTATTCGCGGTTATATCGGCATTACCGGCAGTGAAGTCTCGCCGTTGCACGGCCCGACCGCACCGGTCGACCATCTGCAGGGCATTGTGGTTACCGAGGTGACGCCAAACGGCCCGGCGGCCAATGCCGGAATTCAAGTGCATGACGTTATTGTCAGCGTGAACAACAAGCCTGCTATTTCGGCGATTGAAACCATGGATCAGGTTGCGGAAATTCGCCCTGGCTCAGTCATCCCGGTCGTTATCAGCCGCAACGGCAATAAAATCAGCCTCAACGTGACCATCCAGGAATACCCGGAGCACTAAGGCTCGTATCGCAAGCATTAAAAAAGCCGGAAAGGTTACCCCTTCCGGCTTTTTTTTGTCCCGCAAACGCTCGAATTACTCGGCAGCGCTCACGCGTTCAATTTTGGCACCTAGCTGACGCAGTTTATCTTCGATGCGCTCATAGCCACGGTCGATGTGATAAATACGGTCAACGATGGTCACGCCATCAGCGATACAGCCCGCCAGCACCAGGCTTGCAGAAGCACGCAGATCGGTTGCCATCACCTGTGCACCGGACAGTTTTTCAACGCCGTGGCAGATAAGGGTGTGGCTTTCGATTTCCGCATGTGCGCCCATGCGGATAAGCTCAGGCACGTGCATGAAGCGGTTTTCGAAGATGGTTTCGGTAATCACACCGGTACCTTCTGCAACCAGGTTCAACAAGCTGAACTGCGCCTGCATATCGGTCGGGAAGCCAGGGTGCGGCGCGGTGCGCAGGGTCACGGCTTTCGCGCGCTTGCCGTGCATGTCCAGGCTAATCCAGTCTTCGCCGGTTTCAATGTCGGCGCCCGCTTCACGCAGTTTTGCCAGTACGGCATCCAGCGTGTCAGGACGGGTTTCACGGCACACCACTTTGCCGCCAGAAATAGCTGCCGCCACCAGGAAGGTGCCGGTTTCGATACGGTCAGGCACCACGCGGTGTACGCCGCCGCCGAGACGCTCAACGCCTTCGATGATGATTTTGTCCGTACCTGCGCCGGTTATCTTCGCGCCAATGGCGTTCAGGAAGGCCGCGGTATCGGCAATCTCTGGTTCACGCGCGGCGTTTTCAATAACGGTCGTGCCCTCGGCCAGCGTCGCTGCGGTCATGATAGTCACGGTAGCACCCACGCTAACCTTATCCATCACGATGTGGGCAGCCTTCAGGCGTCCATCAACGGTCGCTTTTACGTAGCCTTCTTCTAGCACGATTTTCGCACCAAGCTGCTCAAGACCGGTAATGTGCAGGTCAACCGGACGTGCGCCGATAGCGCATCCACCCGGCAGAGAAACTTCACCACGGCCAAAGCGGGCAACCAAAGGACCCAGCGCCCAGATAGAAGCACGCATGGTTTTCACCAGGTCATAGGGTGCACGGAACTCGTTAACACCGCTGGCATCGACCCACACCGAACCATTACGCTCAATTTTGGTTCCCAGCTGATTAAGCAGCTTGATGGTCGTGTCGATGTCTTTCAAATGCGGGACGTTTTGCAGTTCTACCGGTTCTTCAGCGAGCAGTGCGGCGAACAAAATAGGCAGTGCGGCATTCTTCGCACCCGAGATCGTGACTTCTCCACTCAGGCGCGTTCCGCCCTGTACACGAAATTTATCCATTATTGCTCTCTTATCTGTTATCAAATTACTTCAGGTATAACAAAATGGCCGGCAGCTACGCGTGCCCGTCATCCCTGTATCCTTAAAAACCGTTGAGCTTACGATCGCGCTGCCACTCTTCTGGCGTATAAGCCTTGATAGAAAGTGCGTGGATGCGGTTGTCAGCGATATATTCCATCAGCGGGGCGTAAACGGTCTGCTGCTTTTTAACGCGGCTCATGCCGTCGAACATTGCGCCTACCACGATTGCCTGGAAGTGGCTGCCGTCGCCGGTTACGTGTGCTTCTTCGATTGCCAATGCTGCCATCAGCACGTCTTTAATTTCGTTAGTTTCCATAAAACCCGTCTAATCTTTAATCGTATGGGAAGTAATAGCCGAACATATTATAGAGATCCGACCAACTCTTAAACCATCAAAAAGCCCCTGTATGAGAGTTTCAGACAGGGGCTCTGATTTGAATAGTGATTTATCGCAGAAAATTTCTTGTCGCGGTAGGACTAACTGTCCGATTCGAGAGGAATTATTCCCTGCAGATTGTATAACTCAATCAACGTGCGCAAACGGTCGGTGATGCCGGCAATCTGCAGCTCCACGCCGTGCTTGCCCGCAAAATCACGCAGGTGTACCAGCAGCGCCAACCCAGAAGAGTCAACGCGCTCAAGATGCGCCACGTCGACACAGGTGACGCCCCTTAGCAGACTCTCGCGCTGCTCCCACAGAGGAAGCAGCGTTTCACGGTCCAGGCAACCGCTAAGAATCAGCGTCTGCTGTAGGGATTCAAAGCGCAGTTCACCGCTCATTATTTATTCTGCTGGATAGTGATTGGCTGAGCCGCAGCAGATTTCAGGCGCGCGGTCAGGCCATCAATGCCTTTCTGACGCAGGATGTCCGCCCACTCGTTCTGCTTGGTGGTAATCATGCTCACGCCTTCGGCAATCATGTCATACGCCTGCCATTCACCGGTGCGGCTATTTTTACGCCATTGGAAGTCGAGACGAACCGGCGGACGACCGCCTGGATCGGTGATGGTCACGCGAATGGCCACGATGTCGGTACCGGCCGGGATGCTCTGCGCAGGCTGAACCTGGTAGGACTGGTTGGTGTACATCGCCAGTGCCTGACCGTAAGCCTGTTGCAGGTAGTCACTGAACGCGCTGAAGTAGGCTTCACGCTGCGCAGGAGTGGCGGAATTGTAGTAACGACCCAGCACCAGCGCACCCGCATATTTAACCTGCACGAAAGGCAGCAGTTCTTCACGCACGACGGTGCGCAGGTAGTTAGGATCCTGCTGAATCTTCGGTTGGTCGGCCTTCAGACGAGTAAAGGTGGCGTTAGCGGCCGCGTTCATCACGCTGTAAGGATTGGTTTTATCAACCGCCGCCGCGGCGTTGGCCGCCAGCGGTGCAATCATCAGTAATGCAACAACCATCAAACGTTTAAACATAACAATTCCTCTTAATTACCTTGAGCCGCAGGGGCTGGAGCAGTTTTTGCCGCTGGAGCAGGCGCGCTTTCCGAGGCTGCCGGCGCATTGGCGGCATCCGGGTTGGCGGTGCTGTCCGGCGAAGCTGCGGCATCACCCGATTTCGCGGCGTCGTCTTTACCGCCGCTTTTGTAAAGGAACTGGCCGATCAAGTCTTCCAGAACCATCGCGGATTTCGTGTCCTGAATGGTGCCGCCATTTTTCAGAATGGTGGTTCCCATGTCAGGATCCTGAAAACCGATATTCAGCGCCAGGAACTGCTCACCCAGCAAACCCGACGTGCGGATAGCCAGAGAACTGGTATCCGGGATCTGGTTGTACTTGTCATCGATGTCCATCGCCACGCGCGGCGACAGATTTTTGTCCAGCGTAATGCTGCTAACGCGACCGATAACGACACCACCAATTTTAACCGGTGAATCGTTTTTCAGCCCACCGATGTTGTCGAAATCAGCATATATACGGTAAGTCGGATCGGAGCCGAAGGAGCGAATATCGGCCACTTTCAGGCAGATAAACACCACGGCACACAATGCGATCAGCATAAATGCTCCAACCCAGACTTCACTTTTCTTGTTTTGCATGGCTCAATTCCCAAACATCAGTGCTGTCAGCACAAAATCTAATCCCAGCACCGCCAGTGACGAGTGCACTACGGTACGGGTCGTGGCCCGGCTAATCCCTTCCGAAGTCGGGATCGCGTCGTAACCGTTGAATAGCGCTATCCAGGTTACGGTAATGGCAAAAACAACGCTCTTAATCAAGCAGTTGAGCAAGTCTTGACGCCATTCTACGGCGTTTTGCATCGCCGACCAGAAGAAGCCGCTGTCGATGCCTTTCCAGTCAACGCCGACCAGCGATCCGCCCCAGATACCGACCGCGACGAAAATCGCCGTCAGCAGAGGCATGCTGATAAGACCCGCCCAAAAACGTGGCGCGACCACCCGACGCAGCGGGTCGATCGCCATCATTTCAAGGCTTGAAATTTGCTCGGTTGCCTTCATCAGGCCAATCTCGGCGGTTAACGCCGAACCGGCACGGCCGGCAAACAGCAGCGCGGTCACTACCGGCCCCAGCTCACGCAGCAGAGAAAGTGCGACCATCATGCCCAGGCTTGCTTCGGCGCTGTAAGTTGTCAGCACCAGATAACCCTGCAGGCCGAGCACCATGCCGATAAACAGGCCGGATACCACAATGATAAGCAGCGACAGCACACCGACGCTGTAAAGTTGTTTGATTAATAATGGCCATTGTTTGGCAAACTGCGGCCGTCCGACCAGCGCACGAAACAGCAACTGCCCGGCGCGTCCAAACGATGCACAGGTGGCTATTCCGCTGCGGCCCAATGACGCTAACGCCCTAATTAACATTGATTTACTACTCCATCATCCAAGCAGCTCGGTTTTATAATCACCGGCCGGGAAACGGAAAGGCACCGGTCCATCGGCGATGCCGTCGAGGAACTGGCGAACACGCGGGTCTGGATTATTTTGCAGCTCCTCGGTGGTGCCTTCTGCGATAACGTGCTGAGCGGCCACGATATAAGCATAGTCAGCGATACTGAGAACTTCAGGCACGTCGTGAGAAACCACGATACAGGTGACACCCAACGCATGGTTTAGCTCGTCAATCAGCTTGACCAACACGCCCATGGTGATAGGGTCCTGACCGACAAAGGGTTCATCAAACATGATGAGCTCGGGGTCGAGCGCGATTGCACGTGCCAACGCTGCACGGCGCGCCATCCCGCCCGAGAGTTCTGCCGGCATCAGTTCTGCCGCACCGCGCAGCCCCACCGCTTCGAGCTTCATCATTACCGTCGTGTGCAGCAGTTCTTCAGGAAGGTTACTGTGCTCACGCAGCGGAAATGCCACGTTCTCGAAAACGTTGAGATCGGTAAACAGCGCTCCGGACTGGAAAAGCATGCTCATTTTCTTGCGGGATTCGTACAACTTACGGCGAGACAGCGCAGGAACGTTTTCACCATCAAACCAGATCTCCCCACTGTCCGGCGTAAGTTGTCCGCCGATCAATCGAAGCAAGGTTGTTTTACCGATCCCCGAAGGCCCCATGATGGCGGTTACCTTGCCTTTCGGTACGGTCATGTTTATCTCTTCGAAAATGGGACGATCGCCGCGCATGAAACTCATGCCCTTGATCTCAACCAGATTCGCTTCGCTCTGACTCATTTGTCTCTTCCTCTGGGCGAACACAACACAAGAATCCTCTTATGTTAGAACCCGTTCCATAACTTTGGCTTAAACTACAATGCCAACACCCGACATTTTACAAAAACTTACCGCGAATGCGTTACCAAAGTTGCCATTGATTTACTTTTAACGTCCGGACGGTCAAAATCAACCAACTGCGGGCCGGTTGTCATCTGACCGCATAAAAAACGATAAAACAGAAAGTCAGAAGCCAAGGTAATCGCTATTATGGAACCCTATTCAATCACTATCAGGCCGGTGGGTCTGATGTCAGATTGATCAAACTCATTTTGGTTCCTTGCCAGACTTACGAACATTGCATTATACCAAATAAAGGATTTTTCATGCTTCTCGCTAGCGTACTAATGGTTGTCGGCTTGTTTCTGTTAGTTTATGCCGCCGATCGTTTGGTGTACGGAGCTGCAGTCCTGGCAGGCTCAATCGGCATTCCCCCTCTTATTATTGGTATGACGGTCGTCGGCGTAGGAATTTCCCTGCCTGAACTGGTTGTATCAACCACCGCCGCCATCAACGGTCAGATGGATTTAGCAGTAGGCAACGTCATTGGTTCGAATATCACTAATATTCTTCTGATTTTGGGCGGCGCCGCGCTAATTCATCCACTTTCCGTGCGTTCTGATATCCTGCGACGCGAACTCCCGCTAATGTTGATAGTGACCGTGCTCTGCGGATTCCTGCTTAGCGACAGTGAGTTAAGTCGATGGGACGGCGTCTCGCTGATTACCGCCGCAGCGATATTTCTGCTGCTGATGATAAAAATCGCCAGGATGTCGGAGCAGGTGGGACAGGACACGCTGACCCGCGAGCAAATGGCTGAACTCCCTCAGGATGGAAGCAATACAGTAGCATTTTTGTGGTTAGCGCTGGGGTTTATTATCATGCCGCTGGCTTCAAACATGATTGTCGACAATGCTTCGGTCATCGCGCGCTATTTTGGCGTCAGTGAACTGGTTATCGGGCTGACCGTTATTGCCATCGGCACCAGCCTGCCTGAGCTGGCAACCTTTATCGCCGGGGCCATCAAAGGCGAAGACGACATCGCGCTGGGCAACATTATCGGCGCCAACATTTTTAACATGTGCCTGGTTCTCGGCCTGCCTGCGCTGGTCGCTCCGGGGCATTTTAATCCCGATGCGTTTCATCGTGATTATTGGGTCATGCTGGTCGTCAGCGTCGTGCTGACCGGACTGTGCCTGATGCGTAAACACCGTATTGGCCACCTTGCGGGCGCGCTGCTGTTGTGCGGGTTCGTCGCGTATCTGGCGCTGCTGTTCTACGTACCCGGCAGCGTGACCTTCTAGATCTGATAGAACCTGTATAAATATTGCGCAACTCAGACCCAGTCACAGGATTTGACGATGACATCATTTAATAACGAAGATTTTAACTTCATCGAGGTCGGTAAACAGGTCCTGTTAACCGAAAGAGAAGGCCTGGAACAGCTGGATCAATACATCAACGACGACTTTAGCCGCGCCTGCCGGATGATGTTCCAGTGCGGAGGCAAGATAATCGTGATGGGCATGGGCAAGTCAGGTCACGTCGGCCGCAAGATGGCTGCGACCTTTGCCAGCACCGGCACCCCGGCTTTCTTTGTGCATCCCGGTGAGGCCAGCCATGGCGATTTGGGGATGGTGTCGAAGCAGGACATCGTCATCCTTATCTCCAACTCGGGTGAGTCACACGAGATTCTGGCGCTGATCCCGGTGCTCAAGCGTCTGGATATTCGCCTGATTTGTCTGACGGCCAACCCTGAAAGCTCCATGGGCAAGGCGGCGGACGTGCACATCTGCGTCAAAGTGCCGAAAGAAGCCTGCCCGCTCGGCCTTGCGCCGACCAGCAGCACGACTGCGGCAATGGTAATGGGTGACGCGCTGGCCGTAGCATTGCTGGAAGCACGTGGTTTCACCGCCGAAGATTTTGCACTTTCTCACCCCGGCGGCGCACTCGGTCGCAAGCTTCTGCTGCGCGTCAGCGATATCATGCACACCGGCAGTGAGATCCCGCAGGTCAGCCGTAACGCAACCCTGCGCGACGCACTGCTGGAGATTACCCGCAAGAATCTGGGAATGACGGTCATTACCGATGACCTGATGAAGATAGAAGGTATCTTTACCGACGGTGACTTGCGCCGAATCTTTGATATGGGCGTCAACGTAAACGACGCTAAAATTACTGATGTCATGACCACAGGCGGCATTCGCGTGCGTCCTTCCCTGCTGGCGGTCGATGCGCTAAACCTGATGCAGGACAAACACATTACCTGCGTCATGGTTGCCGATGGCGACCAGTTGTTGGGTGTGGTACATATGCATGACATGCTGCGAGCCGGTGTCGTGTAATACCGACAGTTGAGTAAATCGACGATAACCGTTTTAAACAGCCCGGGGTGTTGGGTCTGTCACTTAAGGAATTGCCTGAATGAGTAAAAGCGCAGCCAATGTGGATACCTGCTATGGTCCCGTTAGCGCAGAGGTGCTTGAGCGAGCTAAAGCTGTCCGCTTGCTGATTTGCGACGTTGACGGCGTAATGTCCGACGGTCTGATTTTCATGGGAAATCATGGCGAGGAGCTGAAAAGCTTCAACGTGCGCGACGGCTACGGGATCCGCTGCCTGCTTACTTCAGATGTTGAAGTGGCTATTATTACCGGGCGCAATGCCAAATTACTGGAAGATCGTGCCAAAACGCTGGGCATTCGCCATCTTTATCAGGGCCAGTCAGATAAGCTTTTGGCCTTCCGCGAACTGTTAGATACACTGTCTCTGCAGCCTGAGCAGGTTGCCTACATTGGCGATGACCTGATTGACTGGCCTGTCATGGAAAAAGTGGGACTTTCCGTCGCCGTAAACGACGCTCACCCGATCCTTCTACCCAAGGCGCACTACGTGACGCGAATCGCCGGTGGACGCGGTGCCGTGCGCGAATTATGCGATTTGATTCTGCTGGCGCAGGGCAAGCTGGAGGACGCCAAGGGGCTGTCGATATGAGTAAAGCAAAGCTTTGGATAACCCTGGTACTGGGCCTGCTGGTTCTGGTACTGATTGGCTGGACGCTGTCGGACACCACCGCGCCGACGCAGAAAGTGGCAGTCAATAATCAGGAACCCACTTATCAGAGTCAGCACACTGTGACCGTGGTCTATGACCCGACTGGCAAGCTGAATTACCGACTGGTCTCTGACGAAGTGAAATATTACACCGCCGACCAGCTGACCTGGTTCACCAATCCGGTGGTGACCATGTATGACCAGAATGCCTTGGCGACCTGGACCTTGCGTTCCGATCGCGCCAAGCTGACCAACGACAAAATGTTGTATCTTTATGGTCACGTACAGGTCGACAGCCTGACGCCTGCAACGTCACAGCTGCAAAGAATAAAGACAGACAATGCCCAGGTTAATCTGGTCACACAGGACGTAGCGTCAGACGACGAAGTCTACATTTATGGCACCGGTTTTACGTCTAACGGCATGAAAATGCGTGGTAACTTAAGAAATAAAACCGCTCAGCTGATCGAAAAGGTAAATACTAATTATGAAATTCAAAACCAAAAACAAAATCCGTAACCTATTGATCACGACCTCGCTGCTGGCGGTAAGTCTCCCTGCACTGGCGTTGAAAAGCGACACCACGCAACCTATGACTATCACCTCCGATAATCAGGCGGTGGATATTAATACCAACACCGTGACGCTGACCGGTAACGTTGTCGTCAAGCAGGGCAGTATTCTGGTGCACGCCGACCGCGCGACCATCGTTCGTCCTAACGGTCAGTCGGGCCACGAAGTGGTTAACGGTTACGGTAATCCGGTCACGTTTTATCAGATGCAGGACAACGGCAAGCCTATCAAGGGCCACGCCCAACAGGTGCGTTATGAAGTTGATAAAGACCTGATTACCCTGACGGGTCAGGCCTATATCGAGCAGCTCGACAGCAATGTTCAGGGCGACCGCATCACCTATCTGGTGCAGAAGCAGCAGATGGAAGCCTTTAGCGACAAGGGTAAACGCGTAACCACCGTGCTGGTTCCTTCTCAGCTACAGCAAAAAACCCCTGCTGCTGCAGGTCAGAAAAAGAGTAACTGATAACTTATGGCAACATTAATCGCAGAAAACCTGGCTAAAGCTTACAAAGGCCGCAAAGTTGTTGAGGACGTCAGTCTTTCAGTCAAGTCAGGTGAAATCGTCGGCCTGCTCGGGCCTAACGGCGCGGGTAAAACCACCACCTTTTACATGGTGGTCGGTATCGTTCAGCGCGATGCGGGACGGATTGTGGTTGATGATGAAGATATCAGCCTACTCCCCCTGCACACCCGTGCGCGTCGCGGCATCGGTTATTTGCCGCAGGAAGCCTCTATTTTCCGCCGCCTGAGCGTGTTCAACAACCTGATGGCGGTGCTCGAGATCCGCGAAGATCTCAACAAAGAGCAGCGCATCGCCCGCGCCAATGAGCTGATGGAAGAGTTCCATATCTCTCACTTGCGCGATAACCTTGGGCAGTCACTCTCCGGCGGTGAACGTCGTCGTGTCGAGATTGCCCGCGCGTTGGCGGCCAATCCAAAATTCATCCTGCTCGATGAACCTTTCGCCGGGGTTGACCCCATTTCGGTTATCGATATCAAGAAAATCATTGAGCATCTGCGCGACAGCGGGCTAGGCGTACTGATAACCGACCACAACGTCCGTGAAACGCTAGACGTCTGCGAACGCGCTTATATCGTTAGCCAGGGTCGTCTGATAGCCCACGGCACCCCCGCGGCAATTCTGGAAGACGAGCAGGTTAAACGCGTTTACCTGGGCGAGGCTTTCCGCCTGTAAAATTAAAAATGCGATTCGCAAATTTTTCGGAATGGAAATAAACCCAAGATATGAAGCAAGGTTTGCAACTCAGGCTCAGCCAACAACTGGCAATGACACCACAACTACAACAGGCAATACGCCTGTTGCAGCTGTCCACGCTTGAACTCCAGCAAGAAATTCAATTGGCGCTGGAAAGCAATCCGCTGTTGGAACAATCTGACCTCCATGATGAAGTAGACGCGAAAGAAACCAGCGAAAGCGAAGCCCTTGATACCCGCGAAGCCCTTGAGCAGAAAGACATGCCCGAGGAGCTGCCGCTCGACGCCACCTGGGACGAGATTTACACCGCCGGTACGCCGTCGGGTACAGGTAATGACTACAGCGACGACGAACTGCCGGTTTATCAGGGCGAAACGACCCAGTCGCTACAGGATTACCTGATGTGGCAGGTCGAGCTGACGCCGTTTACCGACACCGACCGCGCGATTGCCACCTCGATTGTCGACGCCGTCGATGACACCGGTTACCTGACCATTTCCCTCGATGACATCCTCGAGAGCATTGGTGATGAAGAGGTCAGCATGGACGAGGTCGAGGCGGTGCTCAAACGAGTCCAGCGTTTTGACCCGGTCGGCGTAGCGGCCAAAGACCTGCGCGATTGCCTGCTGATTCAACTCTCCCAATACGTTCCCGAAACCTTGTTCCTGACCGAAGCCAGACTGATTGTCAGTGAACATTTAGACCTGCTCGCCAACCACGATTTTCGTGCCCTGATGCGTTCAACGCGCCTAAAAGAAGATACACTTAAGGGAGCGATGCTGCTGATCCAGTCACTGGATCCAAGGCCTGGGCAGTCTATCAATACCGGCGAATCCGAGTACGTCATTCCCGACGTGCTGGTGCGCAAAGTGGGCAAAGTCTGGACCGTTGAACTGAACTCCGACAGCATTCCACGCCTGAAGATCAACCAGCAGTACGCTGCGATGGGCAATTCGGTGCGCAATGACAGCGACGGGCAATTTATTCGCAGTAACCTGCAAGAAGCCAAGTGGTTGATTAAAAGTCTGGAGAGTCGCAACGATACGTTATTGAAGGTGACACGTTGTATTGTCGAGCAGCAGCAGGCATTCTTTGATCTTGGTGAAGAATTTATGAAACCAATGGTTCTGGCCGATATTGCCAGTGCCGTTGATATGCATGAATCGACGATTTCCCGCGTGACGACGCAAAAGTTCCTGCACAGTCCACGGGGTATTTTCGAACTTAAATATTTCTTCTCCAGTCACGTTAGTACGGACAGCGGCGGTGAAGCATCGTCCACCGCTATTCGCGCACTGGTAAGGAAATTAATCGCGGCGGAAAACCCCGTCAAACCTCTGAGCGACAGCAAGTTAGCCACTATGCTATCGGATCAAGGCATCATGGTGGCACGACGCACTGTAGCGAAATACCGAGAGTCTTTGTCAATCCCGCCCTCAAATCAGCGTAAACAGTTGGTTTGACCTCAACAGAGAAGGAAGACATTATGCAACTCAACATTACCGGACATCACGTAGATATCACTGAACCTCTGCGAGAGTTTGTGAACGCAAAGTTTTCGAAACTTGAGCAATATTTTGACCGAATCAACCAGGTTTACGTAATATTGAGCGTTGAGCGAGTGCAGAAAGTCGCGGAAGCCACGCTGCACGTGAACGGGGGCGAGTTGCATGCAACCTCGGAACATCAGGATATGTATGCCGCTATCGATGGCCTGGTTGATAAACTGGCCCGACAGCTTAATAAGCATAAAGACAAACTGAAACAGCATTGATCCCTTCCCTGTCCTCCTGGCAGGGAATAAAGTGATAATCATCGGCTCGTTACCCTCCTGGTACGAGCCGATAACTCTTTAGGGTGAAGGCGCCTAAGTGAAAATGAGATGATTAACGATACAGCACTGCAGCTGACCTCGGTATTAAAAGCCGAATGCACCAAGAGCAACGTCCATTGCGCCAGTAAAAAACGCGCACTGGAGATCATTAGTGAGCTGGCGGCCAACGAGCTAAACCTCGCGCCACAGGTGATTTTCGATGCCATTCTGACCCGTGAGCGCATGGGCAGTACCGGGATTGGTGCTGGGATTGCAATCCCTCATGGAAAACTTGAAGAAGACACGCTGCGCGCAGTGGGCGTCTTTATCCAGCTCGATCAGCCGATCGCTTTTGACGCGGTCGACAATCAGCCGGTCGATCTGCTTTTTGCCTTGCTGGTTCCGGCAGATCAATGTAAAACCCATTTACATACCCTGTCTTTAGTGGCCAAGAAACTGGCTGACAAAGCGGTATGCCGTCGCCTGCGCAGCGCGCAAAGCGACGAAGAGCTGTACCATATCATTACCGAAGACGAGTAAATCGCGAAGTATTCAAGATTGGGTTAACGAGGGAGTATTCACATGGTGCTGATGATTGTCAGCGGCCGTTCTGGTTCTGGAAAGTCCGTTGCCCTCCGTGCGCTGGAAGACATGGGCTTTTATTGCGTTGATAACTTGCCGGTGGTGTTATTGCCCCAGCTTGCGCAGGAGTTGGCTGAACGCAATACGTCAGCCGCCGTGAGCATCGATGTCCGCAACATGCCAGAGACGCCTGAAGTTTACGAACATGCCATGACCCAGCTTCCAGACAGCTTCTCCCCGCAGTTGCTGTTTCTGGATGCCGATCGCAATACGCTTATCCGTCGCTACAGCGATACGCGGCGTCTGCACCCTCTTTCCAGCAAGAATCTCTCTCTCGAAAGCGCCATCGATCACGAAGCCGAACTGCTTGAGCCACTGCGCTCGAGCGCCGACCTGATTATCGACACCTCTGAAATGTCTGTGCACGAGCTGGCAGAGATGCTGCGCACCCGTTTGCTGGGTAAACGTGAGCGCGAGCTGACGATGGTGTTTGAGTCTTTCGGTTTCAAACACGGCATTCCTATCGATGCAGACTACGTTTTCGACGTACGCTTTTTGCCAAACCCGCACTGGGACCCGAAACTGCGCCCGATGACCGGCCTCGATAAACCCGTTGCCGCCTTCCTCGACCGCCATACCGAAGTGCACAACTTTATCTACCAGACGCGCAGCTATCTCGAGCAGTGGTTACCGATGCTGGAAACCAATAATCGCAGTTATCTGACCGTCGCAATCGGTTGTACTGGCGGCAAGCACCGCTCGGTTTACGTAGCCGAACAGCTCGCCGACTATTTCCGCTCCCGTGGGAAGAACGTGCAGTCCCGCCATCGTACGTTAGAAAAACGCAAATCATGACGGTTAATCATTATGTCGATAAAACAGAAAGTCGAGATTAAAAACAGGCTGGGCATGCACGCGCGACCGGCCATGAAGCTGTTTGAACTGGTACAGAGTTTTGAATCGGAAGTGATGCTGCGCAACGATACCGGGATTGAAGCCGAGGCAAGCAGCGTGATTGCCCTGCTGATGCTCGATTCACCCAAAGGTCAGGAGATTGAAATCGAGGCCACCGGCCCGGACGAGGCCGAGGCGCTGGCGGCGGTCATTAATCTGATTAACTCGGGCTTCGACGAAGACTGAGCAGCGTAATACGCTAAACAGGGCCTGTCTTTGCAAGCCCTGTCCCCTTTCTGCCTAGATACGGCTTAAGCAGTCGATGGCAATCGCCTTGAAACTCTCAAAATTCTCACTGCTTAACAGCCGGCTCATCGACCGTTCACGCACAAAGGTCACGAACAGGTCATAGATAGCCATCGCTTCCTCGTAGTCGGCCTTGCTGATCGCCAGCAGGAAAATCACGTGCGCCGTCTCCCCTTCGCCCCAAGTGATGCCCTGCGGGGACAAGACCGTAATCACCACCGTCTTTTTCGCCAGCAGTCCCAACGAATGCGGCAGCGCGATACCCTCACCCAGCATGGTGGAAACAATCTCCTCACGCTCGACCACCGAAGGGTGAAACTCTTCGTCGACGTAGCCTTCCTGCTCGAGCTGAGTACAAATCTTTTGAAACAGCTGGGCCTGGGTCATAGGTTGGTCGAGACGCATAAAGTGGTGCCGGTCGAAGAATTTCTCCAGCATGTAGGGCCGCGTGCGGTCCACCAACACCAGTTTACCGAGCTGCTCCATCTGGAACTCGGTCGGGAAAGGAGACAGCACCACCACCGGCTTGTTGCGCTCCGCTACGCGCGCGTTGGCGATAATAAAATCTTCATCGATATGCCGGAGATTTTCATAGTCTCGCAGCGAAATAACCTGAGTTATGACGATTTGTGGGAACTTGCGGCTAATTTGCGCCTGAATCATCCTGATGGTCGAATTGCCGGTATCGCACACCAGCATCGCCTGCGGATGGCGCTGATAGCCGATATTGTAATGACGCTCTAATCCCACGCCGATGTGCAGCACTAAAAAGCCGATTTCGTTCTCGCTGAGGCTGTACGGCGTATATTTCCCCCAGCTCGACACCGCGGCCAGCGTGACGTCATAGGCCATCGGATAGTGCTGCTTGATGTTGTTGAGCAGCGGATTCGGAATATTAATCTGGTATTTAACCCGGGTAATCATCGCCTTGATGTGGGTCAGCAAGTCGGACCTAAGCTGTTTATCTCCTTGTAAATCATAATTATAATGCGCATTAATGTAGGAGAGAATGTAGTCCACCAGCGACTCTTCGTCGTCGGCATTGATATCGGTCGGCAGAATACTTTGCAGACGGCGGGCGGCAATATTGACCCGCAGATAGGCCTCTTCAGCCGCCGGAATTTCCTTCCCTACCATTCGCTTAAGCTCGGCGGCAAGCTGCGTAGACACCTGCTTGATCGCCGGTTCTTCCTCTTCGGCATCGAAATCAGTCAGCGGATACCCCCCGGCGATGCGTTTTACCGCCACCGCACAGTAGAGAATCAGGTATTTTTCCCCTTCGTCGGTTAAGCGGATAGACGACCGCGCCAACAGTCGATGCATAAAGTCGGTGAGTGGTTGCAGCGCCTCGGACTCGAGGCTTTCGGCTTTAAGGAACGGGCTGATTTGGTCATCGTTATTGAGCTGGAACAGCAGGTCGGTCAGGCAGGCGCGATGCGCGAGTTCGGATCCAAACAGCTTCATGCCGTAGCGCGGTTTAGTCTCGATGGTCAGATGGTAACGCGCAAGATGCTCACGGACTTCAGGCATATCGTTTTGCAGCGTGCCTCGACTGACGAACCACTCGTCGGCCAGATCCTCCAATTTGAGCGAAAAGGCCGAGGTCAGAAAACGGATCAGCAAGCGATTGACCCGCTCCGCCGCACTGCGCGGCGTAGGGTTAGCCGGTTTTCCCGGCTGCTGAAGGGTAGAGAACAGCGCGGCATCGTCTATCCTGAGCTGATAACCGCTGCCGCGATTGTGCACAAAGCTCGCCCCATACTGTTGAATAATTTCATTAAGCGCCGTGACATCGGCGCGCACGGTGCGCGTCGACACCGCCAGGCGTTTCGCCAGCTCATCCTGCGGCAGCGTTTCCGTTTGCAGAGCATCGAACAATACGGCTAATCGTTGATTGGGAAATCTCACCATAAACCTTCTGTTTTCAGGGCACCATCACCATCTGCGACGGGCTGCCAACCGCAGTATAGTCGTCGACAAAAATTAATTTTCCACTGCCGGTCTCAACCTTGAATCTTGTGATGTTATCGCTGCGCTGATTCATGGCGTAAACGAATTTGCCGTCTACCGACAGCGTCAGGGTGCGAGGATAGTCGCCACGCGTCCAGACTTCCCCGACCCAGTGCATCTCGCCGCTGCCGGTGACGTCAATCTGCGCGATGCTGTTATGCAGTCGATTGGCGACGTACAGGTGCTTACCGTCGTGGCTCAGCACAATTCCGGCGGCAAAGTTAGTGCCTTTGAAATTGGGTGGCAGCGTCGAGAGGCTGTGCAGTTCGCTCAGGGTACCGGTGGCCTTGTCGACGCGATAGCTGGTCAGCACCGAGGCTTCTTCGTTAATCAAGAACGCCAGGCTGCCATTAGGATGGAACACAAAATGGCGCGGCCCGGCGCCTGGAGACGAGGCGTTGATAAACGGCGGCGTGTTCGCCTCAAGCTGGCCGTTGGACGGATTCAGCTTCCACTGATAGATGCGGTCCAGACCCAGGTCGGTCGAGAACACAAACTTGCCGCTCGGATCGGTCGCAATCATGTGGGCGTGCGGGCCATTGTGGTCGCTGATGGCAAAGCTGCCCTCGGCTGCCGCAGCAGGTTTTCCTGCCCCCGCTGGGCCTGAATCCTGATGTACCGAACTGGCCTCACCCAGCTTGCCGCTGCCGTCAATCGGAAATACGGCAACGATACCGCTGATATAGTTAGCCACCAGCAGACGATCGCCCGCTGGCGTCAGGGACAGATAAACCGGGCCTGCGCCCTGTGAATCGACCTGATTAATCAGGCTCAGGCTGCCGTCTTCGGGGTTGATGTGATACGCGGCGATAGCGCCGTGCTTACCGCCGTTGTAGTTATCGACCTCGCTGCCGACGTAGAGCGTTTTGCCTGCTTTACCGACCACCATCTGTGCCTGATTCGGAAATTGACTCACCAGCACGCGGTCACTCAGCGCACCGGATTTCTCGTCAACCTTGAAGCGATAAACGCCTTCGCCGTTCGGATTGTAAGTGCCTACATAGGCATAGTGAGATGTCTCGTGCGTCATGGCCTTCTCTGCTGCATACAGCGGCACGGCAGATACTGCCAGCAGCGCTGAGGTTAAACCCGAAATACGTAACCAGTTTCTCATCGTTCCTCTCTATGCTTTTAATCGAAACAACAGCTACTTACAACCCGAAAACCGCATTTAAGCTAACAATTTTTTAACACTCGCCAACAGCGTGCGGACATCCTCCGGGCGCGTATTGCCGGTGGCGCTGTCGATGATGGAACTGTAGATATGCGGAATGATTTTGCTGACGCCGGCATCCAGTGCAATCTGCATAATCTGGTCGAAGTTTTGCAGATCGATACCGCCGGTCGGTTCGAGCCAAAAGTCCTGCTCGGCGCAGGCGCGCGCCACGCAGGCAAATTCTTCACGGGTTTTCAGGCCGCCCATTGGGAAATATTTCACCGAACTGCCGCCCATGTCTTTCAACAAGGCGATAGCCGTATCAACAGGAACGATGCCATCACTGGCCTCGGAGCTCAGCGGTCCGGTAGAGATTTTGACCCAGCCAACCTTGCCGGTCGGAGAAATTAGACCGTTAACCACGCTGTCATTCTGGCCGAGCAGTGCACGGCTGGTCCCGACGCCGGTAAACACCTGATTCACGTGCTGCGGCTGTACCTGCTGGGAAATCTGGCTCACCATTTGTGACTGACGTGGATCGCCCGCGCCCAGTCCGACCGACAGCGCATTATCAATCAACGCCGCATAGTCCTTCATATCCGCGACGGCACGCTCTACGGTGGCGTAGTGCTTCGACAACACGCCCACCAGCACATGTCCCTCTGCGGCTTCGTAGATTTCACGGGCGTTGCCTTTCGATCCGGCGAGCACGTTAAGACAGACGCGATCGCGATAGAAATTGGGGGTCAGCTTCATGCTTTCTCTCCGGTAAACAGGGCTTTAAAACAGTCGGCTACGGTGACAAGCTGCGACGGCGTCACGCTGCGTACATCGACGTCAATCTTGCCTTCATTGGCGCGATAGCCACGAAAATAAATCGCAATCTTGCCGTTCTTCATCGCCTCGACGATGGCTTTGGTTTTCCAACCCAGCGCCGCCTCGTCAAAGGTGATTTCGGTACGGGCGATATCGCGTCCCGCGCTGTCCCACACCACCCGCGCCGAGACACCGCTAATCTCGTTCAGGCTATTGATAAATGGCGTCATCTTGTCGACCATCTCCTGCCCGCTGGTTTTCGGCAGAGTGATATAGCTTTCAATCGCCTGCGTCAGCCCGAGGATGCCCTCTTTGCCGACCTTCATCGCACGGCCAATGCCGCCAGACTGGAGCTTCACCCAGTCTACGTACTGTTTCTTTCCGAGTACCAGTCCGCTGGTTGGGCCTTCAATCGCCTTGGCACCGCTGTAAATCACCAGGTCCGCCCCCATTTCGTAGTAGCAGGTCAGGTCTTCCTCAGCGGCAGCATCAACAATCAGCGGCAGATTGTGGGCACGTGCCACCTCAGCGGCTTCTTCGACCGACAGGATGCTTTTCTGCACCGAGTGGTGTGACTTGATATAAAGAACCGCGGCCGTACGCGTTGTGATTGCCGCCGCCAGCTGTGCCGCAGAGCACTCATTGGCATAGCCCGCTTCAATCACCTTACCGCCGCCCATGGTGACCATCGTGGCAACAGGCGCACCGTAGTTGACGTTATGCCCCTTCGGCAGCACGATTTCGTCAGGCACATTCAAGGATGCGGCATGCAAATTTTCCAGTAACCAGGCGTCATCTTTGACGATCACCGCCGCGACAGACTGCGCGATACCGGCGGAAGCACAGGACACCACGACGGCGCTCTCGACGTTAAGCAGCTTTGCAATATAGGCACCGGTTTTGTTCACCAGATCTTTCATCTCGAAGAAGTGGTTGAGGCCGGTATTAACCCCCTCGGCGACGTCGGCGCGTGGGGTTGATACTCCCAGAATCGTCATGCGGCCTGAGGCGTTAATCACCTGTTTTAAATCGTACTTTTCATAGACTGAAGACATTTTTAGACTTCCCTTCATCCGTTAATAGCGGCTCACCGGCGACGACGGTCGCCAGCGGCACCAGAATGCGGTCACCCTTGACCGACTGCCCCTGCGAATCGACAAATACCTGCGGCGCATGAGCAATATCAAACAGCGTGAGGTCCGCATCGCAGCCGGCCTCGAGACGGCCTTTCTGCGGCAGTCGCAAGGCATCGGCGGCATGGCAAGTGACGCAGTCGATCACCTGCGGCAGCGTGAGGCCGATGCTGAAAAACTTCGACATCACCGTGGCGAGGCTGTGCACCGGGCCGTTAATTCGGTTACGGCAGTAAATATCAGAACTGATGGTGTGGGGGATAATCCCCTGGCCGATGGCGACTTCCGCGACCGCAAAGCTGAAACTGGCCGAACCGTGGCCAACGTCCAGCAATACACCGCGCGCCAGCGCGCGTTTTATCGCATCGCGCAGCTGGCCTTCCGGAGTCAAAATACGGTTTGGCTTGCCGTTAAAGCAGTGGGTGATGATGTCCCCAGACTCCATAAGATCGGCAATCTCATCCAGATTCGGCGGATTATTACCGATGTGTACCATCAGCGGTAAACGATCGTTTTCCTGCTGAATCTCCTTGGCGCGCACCAGCGGTTGAATGCCGTTTTTACCGACCACGCTGCTGCTCATGCGCGCCTTGAGGCCGACGATAAATCCGGGATGACTGGCGATAGCCTGACGAACGCCGACCTTGTCAATCTGCGCCATGTCCGCCAGCTCGTTTTGTGTGACGATGCCGGTGCGGGCGATGTTCAGAAAAGCAAAGACGTGGGTCTTGGCCTGACGGGTGAGTTGGTAGAAATCATCGACGTCATTGGCACCGGTACTTCCCGCATCGATCACCGTCGTCACACCACTGGCCACGCCAATGAGGTCAGGCTCATCGTGATAAATCGGCGACTTTGAATAACAGTGAACGTGCGAGTCAATCCAGCCCGCGCTGAGCCAGTATTTACCCTGCAAATCGATAACCTGCCGTGCGGTTGCGCTGTCGTCGAGCTGGCCCACGACGGCCAGCTTGCCGTCGAGGACCGCGATATCGACTCGGCCGCCGTTAACGTCTTTAGCCTGTCTGAGAATCAAATCGTACATTGGCGATATTTCCGTTTGTTGAGGCGACTACAGCGACACCGGGAAAATAGCCCCAAGGATCATCGCCCCCAGGATTGCGCCGCCGGTCAGCGGTTTCTTCCAGATATAGAACACCAGTGCGCCCAGCAGTGAACCCAGGCCGATAGGGATAGAGGCCGCCATTGCGGACAGAATAATCAACGGCCCAAGGAAACGACCGGTTGCGTTGCCTGCGCCCATCATCACGTCTGCGCCGTAGGTCGAGTTCCCCTGATTGATGGTGAATTTACGCGCCAGAATAATGATGTAGCCCACCGCAAGGCCCAAAATTAGGCCGGTTGCCAGCGAGGCGGCGAAATTTGCCACCGGGAAAATAATGCCCGAGCCCAGCAGCAGCGCAGGAACGCCGAGACCGATACCGGTTTGAATAGCGCCGCCGATGTCGAGGATCCCGACCAGCGAGCCTTCGATGATACGTGCAAATAGGAAGCTGGCACCGAAGGCGGCAACCGCGCCGTACACGCCGGTGTCCATGCCGGAACGCAGCATCGACACGAAGGCGACTTCATTGAAGGCACCAATGCCGTACAGATAATACATATGGGTACCGGCAAACACCCCGGCGGACAGCAGGCCGACAAAAATCGGGAATGACCATTCGGCGTACCAGAAACCCGTTTTGGCTTGTTCTTCCATCGTCATGCTCCCGTTATTTGCCACTGAGTGAGTTATGGATGCCGTTCAGCCAGCTCGGCACGTCCAGCAGGAAAGACTGCAACAGCTTCACGTCAAAGCCACGGAAGAAGCCGCTCAGCACGAACAGGGCGATAATCGCCGCCATCATCACTTTTGTGACGTGGTTCCAGCCGCCCTCTTCTACGCCTTTGCCGATAAGGATCCCCAGCACTAATCCCGGCACCGCGTTGCCCATAATCATCTGCGCCAGCCCCCCGAAAATGGTGCCCCAAAAACCGGAGCGACGACCGGCGTCAATAGCGGCCAGCCAGAAGATGACCGGCATCACGGTGTTCACCAGCATGTTCGCCGCAGGAACCAGCACCTTGATGGCGGTCACCTGTAACGCAGGTGGCACCGCCGAGGCCGTGGTATTAAGGAAGGCAACGACAATCATGCCGATGATGCCGCCCGCAATCGCCATCTTGCGCGGGTCGTGCAGGGTCTCGGCCACGTTGCGATTTTTCATCATCAGCACGGCCGCAGCCCAGTTCGGAATGATGCGGTGGTCAACGTCCTGCGTGAAGGAGCCGGCCGCCACGGAGGACGCCCAAGCGTTGAAGAAGAAGCCTAATCCGAACGAGAAATGCGAAGCCGGGTCGCCCTCGCAGGAGTTAAGTTCCCCAAGTGTGCGAAAAGCCCCCATTCCCTGCACGGTGGGCGCATGGAACATACGGGCAGCCCCTGCACCTACGCCGACCCCCACCAGCCCGCCGATAATAAGCGACTTAATTAAGATAATTAAAAACATCAGGTTATCCTTGTGATTTTATATATCTACGCTGCGGGATTAACCTCCCCCGAGGAAACTGCCTGACATGCAGCGGATATTTATTTTTTGGTGAATATGACCTGCTCGGTATTTATCACCGTCATATTGACGGTAATATCTAACGCCACGTAGTAACTCTTCCTTTCTCTTGGCAGAAAAAAGAACAGAAACTTCTCATGGGTTATCTTCTCTTCTGCTGTAATTACCTTGACGTCCTGCGGTTCAATGCGCAGCAAAATATTATCAGTAGATTTGAGAACGGTTTTTTGAACCTGGCTTAGTGCGGAAGAAAAGGCCGCGGCCTTTGTTTCGCCCTTTCCCTCAACCCTGACCGTGGAAGTTAAATGCTGCTTCATTACGGCTGGCCATTTTTCTTGATATAAGATTCAACTAATTTCTGACCCAGCTCTTCTTTATCCATAAAACCAAACCCCAGCACCGAGCAGCCTTCGTTGATGGCGGTCACGCCTTCTTCAACCGAACGCATGCCGTGCTTGGCCTTGTAGCCATATTTGTTCTGCGCCGTGATAGCGCCTGCGCCACCGCTGCCACAGAACGAGATGCCGAAGGTTGCGCCTTCTGCCTTCATGACGTCGCCAAGCTTCATGTCAGCCGCAACGCCGGGGATGACCACGGCCTTACCGCCTGCCGCTTCCACACCGGCTGCAACTTTCTGGCCTTTACCTAAACGGTCGCCGATAACTACGATGACTTGTCCCATATTTAAACTCTCCAGATAAGTTGTTGGTGATAACTAAGTTAATTGTTGTTGTCTTTATTCATTGTTGTTGTCTTTTGCCACTTCAAAATGAACCGAGAGCAAATAGGCCTCTTCAATCGGTAAATTTCCCAGCATCTCGACAACCTCTTCTGCCATTTTCATTGAGCCAGGCGATATTTCATCAAACAGGTCTTTATCAACCTCCGGCAAAGGTTCGCCGGTAATTGAACGCAGCACCATGGCTTTTACGTGAGAGGTCAACATTTGCTGCTGAACGTCATTGGTAAATATATTTTCGGCGTTCAGCATCTTCTGAATATCTGCCAATAATTGCTCGGTTCTTGCTGGCGCATCTTTTAATTCAAGTGCATTCTTCATAACAATCTGCTCTGCCCCTTTTACAGATGCTTCCTATTATTTATTGGCGCTCACCTTTCATCTGTTCTTACCCTACTCGTATGGCGAGAAGGTGTGTAGACGGTCTTTTTCCAGTTCAAACTGGAAATGGCGGACACCAAGCAGATCCATTTCTCAAAAATGCAATTACCGGCGGGGAAAAGGGAAGTCAGGCGTTTGGGCAGTGGGAATGACTGGAGAGGGCGCAGAGTGCAACGTCCCTTCCCCCGCACTTTTTAGCGGAGGAAGGTTAGCGACGAGATTATTTGAATTTCTTGTGGTTTTCGTTGCGAATCGCCTTCAGACCTTCGGCTTCTTTCTTCGCATCGGCCATCTTGTCGGCATTAGCCAGTTCGGAGGCTTTATCGATGTGGCTTATCAGATTATCCAGACCTTTGTGGAAGTCCTGAATTTCCGGGCTGTTATCCGGCTTGGAATCGAGCTTCGGTGGCTTAGATTTCTTTGCGTCCTCAGCGGCCGCCTTCATTTTTGCCAGACCAGCAATAAAGTCAGCTTTATTGTCGGTTTTTAGAACCTTACTGTAGTTATCAGAAATCGTGTCCATGTCCGCTTCCAAATCTGCTGCCAGAGACTGAACGCTCCAACCCAGCAGGGCAACCGCGGCTATTGCAATCACCTGTTTACGCATGCTTACCTTCCATTTGTTTAGATTTATTAGAATTTTACCCAAAGTCATTGGAGGCTTAGCAAGACGGCTAACGCCGCGAAGGCTTCAAGAACGACGGGTATAACGACATTGTTTGTAAGACTATTATTAACATAGGTGCAACACATCCGAAATGGCATCAGATTTTTGTAAAGAATGTTCAGAAGGTGAGGTAGAACAAGGAGCAAGAAAAGCAGCGACGGAGGATCCGCCGCTGTCTGGAAGGTTAATTTAAAGCTTATTCGCCGGCGATCTTCATCTCTGGAAGGATAATGGAGCCGCACTGAATATTGCTGCGGGTCTCGATATCGCTGCCGATGCTGACCATGTTGCGCAGCATGTCTTTCAAGTTGCCGGCGATGGTAATTTCGCTCACCGGATATTGAATTTCACCGTTTTCGACCCAGAATCCGCCCGCACCGCGCGAGTAGTCACCGGTCACGCCGCTAACGCCCTGTCCCATCAGCTCAGTGACCAGCAGGCCTTTGCCGAGCTTGCGCAGCATGGCACTGAAATCATCGCCCTGGCCAGCAATGCGCCAGTTGTGAATACCGCCCGCGTGGCCGGTGCTCTGCAGGCCGAGTTTACGTGCGGAATAGCAGGTCATCAGCCAGGTTTGCAGCACGCCGTCTTCGACGATGTTGCGGCGCTCAGTGCGCACGCCTTCGCTGTCAAAAGGCGTAGACGCCAGCCCTTTCAGCAGGTGTGGATGCTCTTCGATAGTGATCCACTCAGGCAGGATTTGCTTGCCCAGGCTGTCGAGCAGGTAAGACGATTTACGGTAAATACTTCCGCCGCTGATGGCCCCCACCAGATGACCGAACAGGCCGGTGGCAACTTCGGCCGAGAACATCACCGGGGCTTTCATGGTCGGCAGCTTGCGCGGCGAGAGGCGGGACAGCGTGCGACGCGCGCATTCCTGCCCCACCCACTCCGGGCTTTTCAGCTCATCGATGGAGCGAGCGATGGTGTAGGCGTAGTCACGTTCCATGTCGCCGTCGGCTTCGGCAATGACCGACGCCGACATCGAGTGGCGGGTCGAGCAGTAGCTTTTCAGCATGCCGTGGCTGTTGCCAAAAACGCGAATGCCGTAATGGCTGTTGAAGCTGCCGCCTTCGGTGTTGGTAATGCGTTTATCCGTGGCCAGCGCTGCCTGCTCTGCGCGTGCAGCTAGCTCGATACCGCGATCGGCGTCGAGTTCGGTCGGATGGAAGAGGTCGAGATCCGGTGCATCGAACGCCAGCAGTTCTCTGTCGGCCACGCCGGCAAAAGGGTCTGGAGAAGTGTAAAGCGCGATATCCAGCGCCGCCTGTACGGTACGCGCGATGGCGTCAGGGCTGAGATCGGTGGAGGACGCACTGCCTTTACGCTGTTGATAATAAACGGTAATACCGAGCGCACCGTCGCTGTTGAACTCGACATTTTCGACTTCACCGAAGCGAGTGCTAATCCCGATACCGGTGGTTTTACTGACTGCCACTTCCGCACCGTCAGAACCGGCTTTCGCTAACTCCAGAGCCTGCGCTACGGCCTGTTCCAGCGTTTTACGTTGCTCTGCCACTTGAGTGGTTACGTTCATCAGCCCGCCCTTCTTTTGAATAAGGTGTTAAATAAAAAGATGGTGATCATTAACTGCATATTCTTCTGAGTCTAACAGAGACTTAGCACAATTTCGCATTCCGACTGGGTCTTTTGTTGCCAACCGTGCGATAATGCGGCCAAGAATTTTAAGGATCCATAATGACTAAGAAAATTGAAGACTGGCTCGACGATGTTCCTGAAGAGAACAACGAAGAAGATGATGAGATCATCTGGGTCAGCAAGAGTGAAATCAAACGCGATGCCGAAGCACTGAAAGATCTGGGTGCCGAGATGGTCGATCTGGGGAAAAACTCCCTCGACAAGATCCCGCTCGACGAAGACCTGCGTGCCGCTATCGAGCTGGCGCAGAAGATCAAGAAAGAAGGCCGTCGTCGTCAGATGCAGCTGATCGGCAAAATGCTGCGTTCACGCGACGTTGAGCCAATTCAGACCGCACTCGACAAGCTTAAGAACCGCCATAACCAGCAGGTTTCGCTGTTCCACAAGCTTGAAGTATTGCGCGACCGTCTGGTCGAAGAAGGGGATGATGCGGTGCCTGCGGTACTGGATCTTTATCCTGATGCCGACCGTCAGCAGCTCCGCGCGCTTGTCCGCAACGCGCAGAAAGAGAAGGCTGCCAATAAGCCACCGAAGGCCTATCGTCAAATCTTCCAGTACCTCAGAGAGCTCGCGGAAACGAAAGACTAACCGTCTTGCCTGAAGCCGTAGCTGCGCTTGCTCGCCCCAGTCACTGACCTGTGTCAGCGCCTGGGGACTTGCTCACCTGCCGCCTTGCTACCGCGCCAATGACTCAGTTCTTTAATTAAAAACTAGGCTTTAGGCTTAGCTTTCTCAAATAAATTAAACCGCAGCGCGCCATCCAGCTCTTCTTCCGCCTCTTCAAACAGCAAAACCAGCGATCCAAAGCGTCGTTTACGTCCGGCGTTCAGGTTGGTGAAATCAATTTCAACCGGTAAAGCAATACCGCCGGTGACCTCATCCCACAACGCGTCAAGGTTAGCGCCAAACTGCTCACTCAGCGTGAACTGGCGAGAAAAATCTGCGTAGAAGGCTGCCAGATCGGGGATATGATTAAAATCGAAGACCACTTTTTTCATGCGCTTTACTCCACCCGAACAACATTCTTATAGTGATCGCGACTCACATAAATCAGGCCATCGTTGGCAAACAGCACGCGATCGGCACCGCGTCTTCCGCAGTGATAGTCAATATCGGCCTCACGCCACACGCGGCCGGGCGCAGACGGTAGCGTCTGCTCACGATTAGAGAAATGATCCCCGCCAATCGCCTTACCCGGCAATACGTCACAAAGATTGCCCGAACGTGGGTCCCAGCCCGCCGCGCGTGCCTTCCTCTTGGTGATAAAATAATCCGGCAGTCGATGATGCTGCTGCAGGTAACTCACCACGGTTTTCTCCGCGGTAAGCGACGCGATATCTCCTTGCGCGGGAGGGAAAAAACTCAGTTTTGCCATCGCACTGCCGCAGAACATAATTAACAGTCCCGCCAACAGCCAATGAACCCGACCCCACGTGTTTACTGCTCTCATTGTCACCTACTTTTAGAATAGACAGATTTCGGGCTACAGATTGCCCAGATGCAGCGTTTTCACCTGCAAATACTCTTCAAGCCCCAGCACCGAACCTTCCCGGCCAAGACCTGACTCTTTCACGCCGCCAAAAGGTGCAACCTCGGTCGACAGCGCACATTCGTTGATACCAATCATGCCGCTTTCAATCGCATCGGCCACGCGGAACACCCGCTGCAGATTCTGCGTATAGAAGTAAGCGGCCAAACCGAACTCGGTATCGTTAGCACGTTTAATCGCTTCCTCTTCAGTTTTGAAGCGGAAACAGGCCGCCAGCGGGCCGAAGGTCTCCTCAGAGGCTACCTTCATCTGGTCATTGGCCTGCGCGATAACCGTCGGCTGGTAGAAGTTACCGCCCAACTGATGGCGTTGTCCCCCGGTTAACAGCTTGCCGCCGTGCTCCAGAGCATCTTTAACGTGTTCCTCGACCTTTTCAAGTCCTTTAATATTAATTAATGGACCGATAATGACGCCCTCTTCCATGCCGTTTCCGACCTTCAGTTTCTTGACCTCATCGGCGAGACGATTCACGAAGGTGTCGTAGATGCCGTCCTGTACATAGATGCGGTTGATAGATACACAGACCTGGCCGGAGTTGCGGAACTTGCAGGCCAGTACCCCGTCAATGGCGGCGTCGAGGTCGGCATCGTCAAAGACGATGTAGGGCGCATTACCGCCCAGCTCCATCGACACTTTCTTCATGGTATCGGCACTGTTGCGCACCAATGTCTTACCGACCTCGGTGGAGCCGGTAAACGAAATTTTACGTACAGCGCTGCTAGCCATAATTGCGTCGCTGATGGCCGAGGTATCACCGGCTACGCCATTGATGACGCCGTCAGGCACACCCGCCTGCTTCGCCAGCGCCAACAGTGCAAAGGCCGAGAGCGGCGTGTTATTCGCAGGTTTAATGAGGCCGGTACAGCCCGCAGCGAGCGCCGGACCGAGTTTACGCGTTAGCATCGCCAGCGGAAAATTCCACGGCGTAATAGCCGCCACCACGCCCACCGGCTCACGGGTGGCCAGGATACGTGAGCCCGCTTTGACCGGTGGAATTATCTCGCCGTTGGCGCGCTTGGCCTCTTCGCTAAACCATTGCAGGAAGCTGGCCGCATATTCCACCTCACCCAGCGCTTCCTTCAACGGCTTGCCCTGTTCCGCAACCATCAGCTCGCCGAGGAACTGTTTGTTCTCAATCATTAATTCGTACCAGCGGTGGATAATCTCCGACCGAGCCTTGCCGGTAAGTTTGCGCCACGCCGGGAAGGCTTCGCTGGCGGCCTTGATCGCCTCTTCGGTCTCGGCCTTTCCGGCACGCGCAACTTTGGCAACTATCTCGCCGGTTGCCGGATTTTCGACATCGAAGGTTTTCGCTGCGGTTTTCCATTGCCCCGCCACAAAATAGCCTGTTTTAAACAAATCATGTTCTGAAAGTTTCTTGAGCTGGGATGACATGGTGATGTTTCTCCTGAGCGGGATCGTCCCTTTGAAGGACGATAAAACCAAAGATAATTAATGATTAAGTATAGCCACTAATATCCTGTCCGCAGCGGAAGTCCCTCAGCCCACTGTGCTTTTCGGACAGCTTAACCCCAGTTTAATCTGCTAATTTTTGTACGATCCCTGCTATATCCCCCAGTCACATCACGCACACTATTGGTGCAAATCGATTAATAAATAGCACGCAAATAATGCGAACTCACTCTATAAGTCGGCAATTAGTACAGTTTCATGGGTTGTTTGACAGTCTGGCACGGTTCCTGCTGATACGACTCATACATCAAAAAAGGAAGATTGATGTTTTTCTTAAAACGTTAACAGAGAAGGTTTCTGTCATTAGTTATTTTCCTAAACCCTAAAGAGGACTGCTATGACTCAGGGGACATTGAAAAAAAAATTAGGCCTGGTGGATCTTACCCTGTTGGGTGTCGGCTCCATGATTGGCTCAGGGTGGTTATACGCAGCATTAACAAGCTCGGGTTACGCAGGAGGGTTAACAGGCTGGGCGTGGCTTCTTGGCGCGATTATGGTCATGCTGATTGGTTTGGTGTTTGCTGAACTCTCGGCGGCTATTCCTCGCGCCGGGGGATTCGTTCGTTACCCGCAATACACTCACGGTAACGTGGTTGGTTTTGTAATCGGCGTCAGTTCGCTGCTGGCCTACACCAGTACCGCCGGTGTCGAAGTCGAGGCCGTACGCCAATACGCGATGTACTGGTGGCCCGCACTGGGTCAAACCGACGGCAGCCCGACAAGCCTCGGCTTCGTGATGCAAATCCTGCTGTTGGTGGGCTTCTTCCTGTTGAACTACTGGAGCGTTAAATTCTTCGGTCGCATCAACACTATCATCACTACCTTTAAGTTTATCGTGCCGGTGATGGTCATCATCACGCTGTTTGGTTATTACCACGGTGCTAACCTCGCGGTACCGGGCACCAATCCTGGTGGCGCGCACGGCGTATTCTCCTCACTGACCGGCGCGGGTATCGTCTTTGCCTACCTGGGTTTCCGTCAGGCGGTGGACTTCGCCAGTGAGGCGAAAAATCCTCAACGTAACATTCCAATTGCCATCATTCTGGCGATTGTTATTAGCTTTGCCGTTTACATCCTGCTGCAATTCGCCTTCATGGGCGCAGTGCCGCCGGACCTGCTGAACGCGCATGGCTGGGTCGGTCTGAAAACCATCTTCCAGTCTCCGTATGCCGATCTGGCGCGCAGTCTGGGCATTACCTGGCTGATTAACCTGATCCTTATCGATGCGGTTATCTCTCCAGCGGGAACCGGCAACATCTATCTGGCGGGTGCGTCACGCGTGCTGTTTGCCTGGGCGAAAAACGGCCATCTGTTCAACATTTTCGCCAAGGTTGACCCTAAATCCGGCGTTCCGCGCGGTGCGCTGTGGTTGTCGCTGATTCTGGCGATTGCCTGGACGCTGCCCTCCGAGTTCCAGGTCTGGGGCGGCCTGATTGGTGCGGTTACCTCGGCAACGGTGTTTACCTATCTGCCTGGCCCGGTCAATGCGGGCGTGTTGCGTGCACGTTTGCCTGACCTGAAACGCCCGTTCAAGTTACCGGTGTTTGGTCTGCTCAGTCCGCTGGCCTTTATCGCCAGTAGCCTGCTGATTTACTGGAGCGGCTGGTCGGTCAACGTCCTGTTGATCCCAATTCTGGTGATTGCCTGGGCCGCCTACGTAATCTTTGGCAAAAAGGACGAGAACTTCAAACGCGACGTTAGCAGCTCGCTGTGGCTGCTGGTCTACTATCTGGTGGTGCTGGCGCTTTCCTATCTGGGCACTTACGGCGGCATCAACGCAATCTCCAGCCCAACCGACATGGTGCTGCTGATTATCGTCACGCTGGTGTGCTACTACTGGGGCGTTGCGTCAGGCCATCAAAAACTGGTGATCCCGCAGGACGAGGACGAGCCGGAGGATCAACTGACTCAGGTGAAAACCACTTCAGCCTATCCGTAATCGCCGGATGTGAAGCACAAAAAAAGGCTGGCGCCTTGAGGGCGTCAGCCTTTTTGTTTTACGGGTCAGCAGGCTATTGCAGAAATGCACGCTGATAGTTATGCAGCAGGTCACACAGTCGACGGACCGGTTCGGTCACTTTCGGTGGCGCGTCGTACTCCACCAGTTTCTGCTGATATTCACTCATCTCTTTCAACAGACGCTGATAATAGTACTCGCGTTTGCTTTCACGCTGGGATGACACCACGTGGTCGGCGGTATTACGAATCTTCTTGTGGAAAGCAGAAAGCTCTTCGTTTACCGGCACTTCTGCCAGCTTCAGTCGTTGATGCGCAATGATAAGCTGTAGCGCCAGACGATATTTGCCAATGTCATTCGGGAATAGCACCAGCAGCTGGTTAAGCTGATGATACAGCGCGGGCAGATGGTTCTCGCGACGGCGATAGGCCTTAGTGGTCAACGCAGAGACTGCACTGCTCACGAAGCGGTTAAGCAACGTGCGCCCAGTCTTGTCGCGTGATTTATCGCGAATCACCGCCAGCACGACCAGCGCAATTATACAGCCAATCGCCTGACCTGACGCGTTGTCGAGGAAGGTCGAGATGTTGAAGGTCATCGGGTTGCTCAACACCAGAATATTGATGCTGCCAACCAACAGACCAAGAACCCCCAAGCGGCGCTTCTGCACCTCGATACCACAAATAAAGATGAAGATGCCCAGCGACAGCAGCAGCAGGAACAGACTTTGCTGAGTGGCCGGCATGATAACGGTATACAGCAAGGAGCCTAAGGGTATCGCGGCCAGCATGCCGACCATGAAGTCCATCGCCATCATACGCGGGTTCGGTGTACGCATCGCCAGTGAGGTGATAACCGCAATAATGACAATCACACCTGAGCCGGCAGTCCAGCCGGTCCACAGCCACAGCAGGCACCCGGCGGCGCTCGCCACGAAGGTACGCAAACCGTTGATCAACGCATGATGCATCTCGGCCGACGCCGGTTTGACCACCACCTCAGTATTGAGGACATTGTTCTCGGTGCTGCTGATGCTGCCGTTGGTGTGAATGCCTTTAATCATCAGCAACGCACGGCTGGCAGAGCCAATCCAGGAGTAAAGCGGCAGCGCGATGTTTTCGGCAGGCAGCGCATTACCTATCTGGCGCAGACGCTTCAACCTCTGGCGCACGTCATGCTGATTCTCGACCGGTTCATTCACCAGCAGTCTGATTTCTTCAGGCACCAGCTCCGGCGTGGTCTGCATAATGATGAAGGTTTCACAGGCCTGAGTAATCATGCTCAGCGACAGGCTGTGCAACGCCTTCATACGGCGATTCACCCGCTGCCAGCGAGAGGATTCCATCATCAGGCTGCCACGCATGCCGTTCACCGCCGTCGTGCTCTTGACCAGCATGTTCCAGGCTTTGTCGATTTCTTCCTTGTCGGCCTGATTGACGCTGAGCTTGAGCAGCTTGAACTGGTCGATCATCAGCTGGTCTACCGCACGGTCGATGTCTTTCTTGATCGAACGCGGTGAAAACAACAGATCAGCGACGATGGCAGCACAAATACCGACCACGATTTCGCTACAGCGCTCAACGGCAAACTGCGGCGTTTCGGAGAGGTTTGACGAGGCCAGTACCACGATAATCAGCGCGGTGTAACCGGCAAGACCTAAAGCATAGGAATTTTCGACGCGAACAATCGACGACCACCAGGTACAGAATCCGGCCCACAGGCAGCAAACCAGCAGCATCAGGGCGGGTGCACGCGCGAAGGTCATGACAATCGCAATGGCGGCGATACAGCCGATAAACGTCCCGATGACACGTAAAATTCCGCGATGGCGAATGGCACCGGCGAAGGGTTCGCCGCCGGCAACCATGGCGGGTCCGGCGGCCACGATGGCGGCGGTCATCGCCGACCAACGTGGAGTTTCTAACTGCAGGTAAAACCCAAAAACCAGCGCTCCCAAGATAGCAAAGGTCAGCTTGCAGGCAAATCGCATGCGCAGGAAAGTCTGGCTATTCATTTTATCTTCTCTTAACCAAACTCACGCATACGATGCAGGAATTTGGTGAACCAGGAGCCGTTCTCGGCGCGGTCGTGCTCGCCTGCAACCACAACGGTAGCGGTGGTGCCTGCCGGGTACGGGTGTTTTTCATCCATATCATCAAGAAGGATCTTAACCGGTACACGCTGCGCCAGACGTACCCACTCGAGGTTGCTGTCGATGGTCGCCAGACCATCGCTGGATGCGGTGCTGCTGCTGTCGGTTACCGCCGCCGCGACGCTGTCTACGTGGCCGTGCAGAACGCGGTTGCTGCCCAGTGGGGTAATCTCGACGCGGTCACCCTTTTTAACGCGCGCCAGCTTGGTTTCTTCCATATAGGCCAGCACGTAGAAGGTGTGCTCTTTAACCAGTGCGATGGTGGTTTCACCACGGGTAATGAAGTCGCCAGGGTGAACGGTCAGGTTAGTCACCCAGCCGTCGGCAGGAGCAATAACCACGGTACGCTGTAGGTCAAGCGCTGCGGCAGCCGCCGTTGCCTTGGCCTTCGCAAGCTGTTGCATCGTAGTTTGCAGGTCATTGGTCGCCTGCTCAATCGCTTCGATTGATATCGCCTGAGAACCGAGTTTCACGCGGCGAGCCGCTTCGCGTTTTTTCTCGTCGGCCAGTGCCTGGTAATAAGCCACGTCGGCATTCGCCTGCTCCAGTGCCACCTGATACCGCGGCTGGTCAATTTTGAACAGCACGTCACCTTTGGAAACCAGCTGGTTATCCTCTACCGGAACGTCAGTTACCAGACCGGCAACGTCAGGTGCGATAGCCACGACGTCGGCGGTGAATTTGGCATCACGCGTCCATGGGGACTCGGTATAAAAGACCCAGGCGCGGAAAATTGCGATGGCGGCCAGGATCACAATGATAAACGTTATTGCATAACGTATTATTTTTATTGATAAGTTTTTCACGACAGCCTCAGACGAAAATGCAGGAGATTAGGTAGAAGAGACAGCAATATAATGCCGTATTAAATAAAGCCGGATGCCAGACAAAATCATAGATCCCGGTAGGTGTCAGAATTCGGCGCAGTATAAAAAATACTGCCAACGCCAAAAGGATTTCAAAAAACACCGGGGGAAACGACAATCCGAAAATCACCATTACCGGAAGCAAACTCATGGATATTTCCTTAGACTCATACCACAAAGGTAGTGATGCACAGTAACCCTCATATTATTCATTAATTTTAACATTACCGCGCGGATCCGATTCAGAATTTTCAACAATACCAGCGCACTTCGAGAGAATAATCTCTAAAGGATGCGCAGAGGGGTAAAGTTGGATTGCCAGAAAAGTCGGCGGAGGTAAGAAAAAACGATTTAACTGCATCCGAACTTGAGGCTTTTATCTGGACAAGTATATTAGCCTGCTTATTATCAAGTTATCAACATTACGTGATCACAATCACTTTTAAGCTGGGCTTAACAATGGACCGATTAAAACGCATGTCAATCTTTGCTCAGGTGGTTGAAAGCGGTTCTTATACTGCGGCCGCTCCTCGCCTTCAGATGAGCGTTTCAGCCATCAGCCAGAGCATCAGCAAGCTTGAAAATGAATTACAAATCAAACTATTAAACAGAAGTACTCGCAGTCTTGGGCTTACCGAGGCCGGGAAGATTTACTATCAGGGTTGCCACAAGATGCTGCATAACGTTCGTGAAGTCCACGAGCAATTATATGCATTTAATAACACACCAACCGGTACATTACGCATCGGCAGCTCCTCGACAATGGCACAAAATGTCCTTGCTGCAATGACCGCGCAGATGCTCGTCGAGTATCCGGGGCTGACCGTCAATCTGGTTACTGGTATTCCAGCCCCGGATCTTATCTCTGACGGGCTTGATATCGTGATCCGCGTCGGCAAACTTCAGGATTCGAGCCTGTTTTCTAAACATCTCGGCTCGATGCCAATGGTAGTCTGTGCCGCTAAAAGTTATTTGATTCAACACGGTAAGCCCGAAGCGCCTGCGGATATGGTGAACTTCTCCTGGCTGGAATACAGCGTACGCCCAGACAGCCAGTTCGACTTGATATCACCCGAGGGGCAGGCTATCCGTATTCGTCCCGAGGGGCGGTTTGTGACTAACGATTCGCAGACCATTATTCGCTGGCTAAAAGCCGGTGTCGGCATTGCCTATATTCCGCTGATGTGGATTATTGACGAGATTAATTCGGGGGAAGTCGAGATTCTGTTTGGGAATTATCAGTCCGAGCCGCGTCCGGTTTATGCGCTGCATACCGAAAAAGACAAACTGCCGCTAAAGGTGCAGGTGTGCATTAATTACCTGATCGAATACTTCAAGGAAGTCAGCAAGGTCTATCGCAAGCATCGTAAAAGAGAACCGGGCGCTAAATAGCGCCCGGTTGATTGATTGCGGTAACACAAATAACCCGGTTATCAGGCCGTGCCGCCGACGGTCAAACTGTCCAGTTTCAGCGTTGGCTGGCCGACACCGACCGGTACGCTCTGACCTTCTTTACCGCAGACCCCCACGCCTTTGTCGAGCGCAAGGTCGTTCCCGACCATCGAAATCTGCTGCATCGCCTCAATACCCGAACCAATCAGGGTTGCGCCCTTAACCGGTTTAGTAATGCGGCCTTTCTCGATCAGGTAGGCTTCCGAAGTCGAGAAAACAAATTTACCCGAGGTGATATCGACCTGACCGCCGCCAAAGTTTGGCGCATACAGGCCGTATTCGACGCTACTAATAATATCTTCAGGCGTTGACTGCCCACCCAGCAGGTAGGTGTTAGTCATGCGCGGCATCGGCAGGTGAGCATAAGACTCGCGTCGACCGTTACCGGTTGGCGCAACGCCCATCAGGCGTGCATTCAGCTTGTCCTGCATATAACCTTTCAGAATACCGTTTTCGATCAGCACGTTGTATTGACCCGGGACACCTTCGTCATCAATCGAAATTGAACCACGACGGCCCTGCAGGGTGCCATCGTCCACCACGGTGCAGAGTTCAGAGGCAACCAGTTTGCCCATCTGACCGCTGAACATTGAGGTACCACGGCGGTTAAAGTCGCCTTCCAGCCCGTGTCCAACTGCTTCGTGCAGCAGCACCCCCGGCCAGCCTGCGCCGAGAACGACCGGCATCGTTCCGGCCGGAGCCGCAACGGCGGTCAGATTGACCAACGCCATACGCACCGCTTCGCGGGCATAGACATCAGCGCGAACTTCACCGTCAACGCTTTCAAGGAAATATTCATAACCGAAACGACCGCCGCCGCCGCTTGAACCGCGCTCGCGGCGACCGTCTTGCTCGACCAGCACGCTCACGGACAAACGAACCAGCGGGCGAATATCTGCCGCCAGCGTGCCGTCGGTGGCAGCAACCAGTACGCTTTCATACACGCCGGTAATGCTGGCAGAGACTTCCTGCACGCGGCTGTCTGCCGCACGCGCCGCTTTATCTACACGGTGCAGCAGGGCAATCTTCTCTTCACGCGGCAGGCTTTGCAGCGGATCCGCCAGTGAATAAAGGGGAGAGTGGTTGATGGCACCCAGCTGGTGGGCCCTGCCATTACCCTGTTCGCGCACGATGCTGCGTGCGGCCTGCGCGCTCTGGTTCAGCGCGTTCAGGGTAATCTGATCGGCGTAAGCAAAACCGGTTTTCTCGCCGCTTACGGCGCGAACGCCAACGCCCTGATCGATATTGTACGACCCGTCTTTGATGATGCTGTCTTCAATGACCCAGGCTTCGTGAAAACTGGACTGGAAATAGAGATCGGCATAATCGAGACGGCGCTCAGACAGCTGGCCTAATACCGAAAACAGGTCTTGTTGACTCAGGTTATTAGCGGTTAGTAACCGCTCACTGACTAGGGCCAGACTCATAATTTCTTCACTCTCTTTGGTCATGTAAAGTCAAGTTACAGCCTAACACAGTATGAGGTTTCTCAACACTGCGCGGCCCGTCTCAGCGTGCTGGCGTGGTCAGGGCCTGTTTGTCGGCCTTGGACTGGCGCAGGATCTCGTGAATTTCAGGCTGCTCGATGGTGCCATCAATCTGATAGCGGATCAGCGAAATTTTGTTCCACAGCGGTGCCAACGCCTGGCTTGCAGCAAAGACCACGGCGCCGACGATTGGGTTTATCACAAACGCTGTCGCAACGCCGACCGTCGCGGAGATCTCTGGCGCAATAACCGCTTCAAGATCCAGCCTCTGGGTCACGAGGTCAACATTGCCGTTAATCGCGATATCCGCCGCCAGACCGTCAACCAACAAGTCGTTGGTGTGGATAACACCGTCCTTGATCCAGGCCGTCGACTTGATGGAGTCAAAGTAGAAACCTTTACCAAAGGTATCGCGGAAGTCGAGCTGAAGTTTGCGCAACAGTGCGTCGAAGCTGACCAGACGCAACAACTGCCCCGCACGACCGCCGCCCATATTGATGATTTCACCCTTACCGAAGTCGGTTTTCATCGTGCCGTTCAGCGTCTTGGCATCCGGTTTCCACGGCGCGTCTTTCCAGTGCAGGTCAAAGTCTATCTTGAACGGTGCCCCCTTCAGCGGCGTGGTCACGCCTATGAAGGAAGTGGCACGGTCAAAATTCTTGCCGCTCAGCGTGCCTTTGAGCGCCGTGCTGTCATGGTTTTGCGCATCTTGTTTCCAGTCGCCCTGCACGTCAAGACGGCCTTCACCGGTGTCGATGACGCCATTGCGCAACGTCAGCAAGTTGCCCTGCGGAGCCAGATCGGCATCGACCTTACGCAGACTTTGTCCCATAAACCAGCAGGCTTCACAGCGCACATTCAGCGCTGGCCAGTTGGCGAATGAAAGGTGGCGGCTAAACGGATTCTGCGTACCCTGGGTATCGCCGCTGTTGCCGCTCGCCGTGCTCCACTGCGGATTAAAGTAAAGATAGCGCAGATTTGCCAGCCACGGACCGCTGCTGTTCATATCCAGCGTGCCGTCGATCTCTTTGCCTTTGGCCTTGATATGCATACCGTCATCGCTCTGCGTCGAGGTAAGCATCAGGTCATTCCACCCTTGACCGGCCAGGGTCAGGCGCGGCGTGGTCACCGTAATCTGATGCGGGAAGCCAAAGCCAACCAGCTTGCTGTTCTCGCTCTGAGTCGCTTTGTCCGGGGACAGCAGCGCCAGCCAGTTTTCACCGTCGAGCGCAGGAAGATGCAACGTCAGGCTGCTGGTTGCCGGCAGCGCTGGGGTCTTGCTGGCATTGGCTTCCCAGGATGCACGGTCGAGCGTCAGCTGTTTACCCAGCAGCCAGCGGCTGTTGAAGCGATCTTTACCCGCCAGCACGCCGTTGAGAGTGAAGCTGTGCAAATCACCCTGCACGCTGACGCTAAGCGGCAAGGCGTGGCCAGGCGTCTTATTCAGCGGGTTAGGTAAGTGACTGCTCACATTCTTCAGATCGGCGTCGGCAGTCACCTTATAACTTGGCGAGCCTTTATACGGCAGCAGGATATCAACCGCGCTTTTCCAGTTCGCGCTGCCTGAAATCTTCGCCACAATCGCCTTCGGCAGGCCAGGCAGCTTCGCAGGCTGCCAGTCACCGTTCAATCCGACAGTAATCTCATAGTTTTCAGGCTGTTCGAAGGTTTTAAAGTTAATGTTTACCGGCTGTCCAAGCAGGGTGCCGGTCATAGCGTTACTCTCAAGGTTGCCATTATCAAAGCTGAACTGGCCAGTCAGGTTCTGAACTTTGTTATCGATAGGCTTGATGTAAAGACTATTGTTCTGCAAATTCACGCCACCGGTCGCACGAACCAGCTTGCCGTTCAATGGGATATCTAAATGTAAGCGCCCACTGACATTGCCGCCAATTTGCAGCTCCTTAAGCGCAGCGCCGAGACTATTACGCAGCGGCGTTTCCTCAAAATAGTGGCCAACGTCGCTGCCCTGCCCGCTGATATCGGCATCGACGAACAGCTTTTCCTTCAGATAGTCAGGAATGTTGGCCACGATATTGTTGCCCGACACGTTGCCAAGCTGAGTATGCGCCGCCTTCATGAACAGACCGTCGTTGAGGAAGTCGAGATCGATGTCCAGATTGGTCAGTGCAGGCCATTCAGGCTGGAACTGGAAGGTGGAATGACGCAGCGGTACCCACACCTCAAACTGGCCTTCGTTATTTTTGAACGGGAACTGGTGAGGGTTACCGTTGAAGCTCAGCGTGGCGTTATCAACCTGCCCGGCCTGAATCGCCGCGCTGAGATAGTCCACCAGTCCTTTACCCATCAGGGTTTCAGGGAAGTAGCGCCACGCCTGACCGCCGTCATAGACGCGAATACCAGAGAGGATTTTCAGCCATGGCTGGCCCTTGACGGGTTGGGTGTAGGTGAAGCCGCCGGTGGCCCACAGGCCGGTTGCCTTGACGCTGACGTCCTGCGACCACAGCGACCAGCCGTCATTATTGTTGGTCCAGTCGAAGGTACCGCTCGCCTGTCCGATTTCCAGCGGCGCGCGGAAGACTTTACCGAAAGGCAGCTGGCTGTTGTTCAGGTCAACGGTTAGGCGTCCACGAGGCACACTGCCGCTCAGCGTTCCGCCAAAATTGTTGACGCCCGGCAGCAGCTCCCAACGCTGCCAGCTCACGTCGTGCCATGAAAGGTTGAAGCGCGTTTGTTCAGGCTGTTTGAGCGGGATATCCAGCGCCAACTTGTCGACCCTGCCGGTGGGCTTCAGGTCTTTCCAGCGTTCAAGCAGCGCCGGGGTCAGGAATGAAATCGTCGGAATAAGTGGCCCAATGCGCTCAAGCTGGATATTGCTGCCGCGCAGGCGCAGCTGCTCCTGCTGGTCGGGGCCGAGGAACTGGGCATTGCCGCTGGTGCCATTTTCCGGCAGATAAAGTGCGTTGAGGGCGCCCTTCGGCCAGTCCTGACCGTCGGTTTGCAGGTTCAACTGCGGCGTTCCCACCTGCCAGCCATTGCCCTGACGGCTGCCGTGCAGGGTCAGGTTATCAGCATCAAGTCGGTGCGACTGGCCGTCGGTGTGCCACACGGCCTCACCTTTTTTCACCTGCACATCTCCAGAGAACACCTGTCCGTCGCGCAGAGTGAGCCACGCAGCCAGACTAAAGTTGGCGCTTTCAAGCCCGGTGTTGCTGCGTAGCCAGCGGCTGAACCACGGCTTCATGTCGATATCATCGGCCTGAAGATAGATTTTGCCGTCGTTGAGCAGTCCGTCGTTGTCGTTGAGATCCATCCGCAGCTGCACGATGCCGTGCTGACCGTTGAAGCTCGACAGGCCCAGCTGGCCCTCGGCGCGGTGGCGGTTTGGCGAGTTGAGCCAGGTCATCTGCTGGATATCAAACTCGGCACGCGGCCCAGACGGCGTCAGGAAAGTAATGCGGCTATTGCGCAGGTCGAAGTGGTCAACCTGCTTGAGGAAGATGTCACTGATGCGGTTTGCCCCAATCGGGCTCCGTTTATTGTCATCGCCGCCCAGCGTAGAGTTTAAATCGAGCTGAAGATTGTAGAAGGTCAGATCGCGGAACTGCCAGCGCAGGTGAAGCAGCGACTGCCAGACGTCAAGCGCCAGCGTGATGCGTTCAACTTTGGAGGAGGACTCTGGCAACTTGACCGATAAATCTCTGAGCTCGAGCATCGGACCGAAGGTCTGCCAGCTGCCGTGAACCTGCGAGAGGGCGATCGGCACGCCGGTCATAGACTGAATTTTATCGACGATAGGCTGTTTAAAGCGGTCGAGCTGGGGTAATGCAAGACGCAAGCCACTGATCGCCAACGCGACGATCACTACAATCGTCGCGAAGCTGGTAAGCAGTATCCCGGGCAGTCGCCTCACACTTATCTCCTTGTATTCTATTCAGCGCTGAAATCGACTACGCAAGATAATCCTACGTTAAAACCAGGCCACAAATAACCAGTTAATTCTGGGAATTACATCATGACGACGTCAAATTGCTCTTGACTGTACAACGGCTCAATCTGGACCTTGACCTGTTTGCCGACGAAAATTTCGACCTCGGCCAGCGCATGGGACTCTTCGCCCTTCAAGGCGTCACCGACGGCAACGGAGGCGTAAACCAGGAACCGGTCCGCATCATAGGCGTGATGCACGCGCACAATCTCACGCAGGATTTCGTAGCATACCGTTTCAACGGTTTTAACCGTTCCACGGCCGTGACAAGTTGGACAATCGCTGCAGAGAACATGTTCCACGCTTTCACGGGTTCTTTTACGCGTCATCTCGACCAGACCTAGCGCGGAGAAGCCGTGAATGCCGGTTTTCACGCGGTCCTTCGACAGCGCCTGCTCCAGCGAGTGCAGCACGCGACGGCGGTGGTCCTCATTAGACATATCGATGAAGTCAATGATGATGATGCCACCGAGATTGCGCAGCCGCAGCTGGCGGGCAATCGCCTGCGTCGCTTCGGTGTTGGTATTGAAGATAGTCTCTTCGAGATTGCGATGCCCCACGAACGCACCGGTGTTGATATCAATGGTGGTCATGGCTTCGGTCTGATCGATTATCAGATAGCCACCCGACTTCAGCTCCACCTTACGCTCCAGCGCACGCTGGATTTCGTTTTCGACGTCATAGAGGTCGAAGATAGGCTGCTTGCCGCTGTAGTGCTCAAGCTTGTCGGTCAGCTCCGGCATGTATTCGCTGGTGAACTCGAGCAGCAGCTCGTAGGTCAGACGGGAGTCAACGCGGATGCGGTGCAGCTCCTGGCCGGCGAAGTCTCGCAGCACGCGGTGCGCCAGCGCAAGCTCACCGTAGAGCTTGCACTTGGTCACGTTGCGGCGTTTGCGCTCCATCACCTTGGTCCACAGGCGTTTCAGATAGGCGGCGTCCTGCGCCAGCTCTTCTGCCCGCACGCCTTCGGCAGCGGTACGAATGATATAGCCGCCCTGCTCGTCGCAGTGGGCAGAAACAATTTTCTTGAGGCGGTCGCGCTCGGCTTCACTCTCGATGCGCTGTGAGACACCCACGTGCGATGCACCTGGCATAAAGACCAGATAACGGGAAGGCAGGGTAATGTCGGTGGTCAGACGTGCGCCTTTGGTCCCGAGCGGATCTTTCACGACCTGCACCATCAGATCCTGGCCCTGATGAACCAGTTCGACGATGTCGCGTACGTTGAAGTTTTTCTGTTCTTCGCGCGCCACACACTCGGTGTGCGGCATGATGTCCGAGGCGTGCAGGAAAGCGGCTTTTTCGAGACCAATATCAACAAAAGCCGCCTGCATTCCGGGCAGGACACGGCTCACGCGACCTTTGTAAATATTCCCTGCAATACCGCGTTTTGCCTCTCGTTCTACGTGGATCTCTTGCAAGATGCCACCGTCGATGTATGCCACCCGAGTTTCCGATGGGGTAACATTGACCAGTAATTCAGCCGTCATGCTTTCTCCTAAGAACGCGTAGTGCAACAAAATTACTGTACAGCTCTTGGGTCTCGACCAGAGGGAGTCCCACTACTGCATAGTAACTGCCGCGGATCTCACGGACGAAACATCCGCCCTTTCCTTGAATACCGTATGCCCCCGCTTTATCCATGGGCTCACCGCTGGAAATATAGTGCTCTATATCCTCAGATGATAGCGTTCTGAAAGTGACATCGGTCACAACCAACGCACTCAGGTGTTGTTGGGTATCGGCGAGAGCTATAGCGGTCATTACCTGATGTTGACGTCCTGACAACGCCGCCAGCATCTCAGCAGCCTGCTGAATATCGGCAGGTTTTTCCAAAACACATCCATCAAGTACCACAATAGTGTCTGCGCCCAATACCGGCAAGTCCTGAGGGGCAACGGCCACGCCTGCACGCGCCTTATCCAGCGCCAGACGTTGTACGTAGTCGGCGGGAGCTTCGTCAGGGTGGCGCTGTTCGGCCACGTCGGTCATTAAACGTTCGAAGGGCAGCTCCAGCATCGTTAACAATTCACGACGACGCGGCGAACCCGATGCGAGATAAAGTAAAGTCATAATGCCCTTATTGTACGGCAAATTGACGGCGGATTTTACGCATCAGCAAGAACAGCCAAGGCCAGAGCACGCCATCAACCACGCTGCTCCAGAAAATCTGCGGTCGGAAAGTCACGTTGACCACCAGGAACTCGGCCCAGAAGACAATCACGTTCACCGCCATCGATAACAGCATGACAATCAGCGCCTGTTGCCAGAGCGCCATGTTACGGAACAGCTGAAATTTGAACGCCACCAGATACGCGGTGATAGCTAACGCCAGAGCGCGCACACCCAGCGTTGAACCGAGAACCAGGTCCATCACGAAGCCCACCAGGAAACCGGTGCCGACGTTAACCCGATGCGGGAGCGCCATCACCCAATAAATCAGGATAAGCATCAACCAGGAAGGTCGGAACATGTAGATTTGGTCGGGCCATGGCATGACCTGCAATAACATGGCTATCACAAAGGATAGCCAAATTATCCAGCGTCCGTGGCTGCGGTAGCCGTTCATCGTCTGCTACCTGAGGTTGTGGCTGGCGTGGTTGCGGTTCCGGTCGCAGGAGCAGGCACCGGTGCCGGTGGCCCCATTTCGTTCGGCGGCGGCAGAACCTGCGGCATCATCTGCATCAGTCGTTCGGTTGCGATACGGTGAACTTCATCCGGTGACATTGGCTTGTCGCCGTTAGGATCAGCCCCCCACAGCAGCAGCAGATAGCGCAGGCGCTGAAGACCGGCAGTTGGACGTGCCTGAATTACGGTGTAGGCGCGCTGGTTGTCGACCTTGACGGAAGAGACCACGGCCACCGGATAACCTTCAGGGAAGCGACCGCCCAGACCAGACGTCACCAGCACATCGCCCACCCGGATGTCGGTATTGGCGGGCAGGTGTTCAAGCTGGAGGTCATCGGTACAGCCACTGCCAGCAGCAATGACGCGGATATCGTTACGCAGCACCTGAATAGGGATAGCGTGCGAGGCATCGCAAATCAGCAATACGCGGCTGGTCACGGCCGCAACGGCGATAACCTGTCCCACCACGCCTTTGTCGCTGATAACCGGCTGCCCAACGTAAACGCCGCTGTTGCTGCCTTTATCAATGACAATCTGGTCGCTGTAAGGGTCATTGCTGGTAGAGAGAACCTGCGTCACCATTTTATGCTCGTCCTGACGCAGCGGGGATCCCAGCAGTTCGCGAAGACGGGCGTTCTCCTGCTTGAATTGTCCCAGCAGCAGCAAATCACTGTTTTTCAGCAGCAGTTCCTGACGCAGGGCGCGGTTTTCCAGCTCGAGCTGTTGGCGTGACGCGAAAGTCTGAGAGACGTTATCCAGGAATTCTCTTGGCGCATTGGACAAGAAATAGAAAGGGCTGACGGCAGTATCCATATAGGTGCGGATCTGTACGAACGTACCTATCTTACTGTCGGCAAAAATTAGGACGATGGCCGTAAGAATAGCCAAAAAAAGTCGCAACTGCAGAGACGGACCTCTGCTAAAAATAGGCTTCATAAAATATGCGAGTTCCTCGGCAACGGGAAAATTCAGCCGATCTGTGCGAAACATTACCCTAACAGGAATGGTAGCAGGTATAAAAAGGGGACAGCCCTGTTCCGCGGCAGGCTAGTTTTCACTATACCCGACGTACCTGAAGCCGCAAGGCGTCAACGCGCTCGGCGGCTTCAAATACTTGTGGGCATACACTACTCTTCAGTCGCGTATTCTTTAGCAGTCTTACTCTTCGCTAAAGAGATCGCCACCGTGCATGTCGATCATTTCCAGCGCTTTACCTCCGCCGCGAGCCACACAGGTCAGCGGGTCTTCTGCCACTACCACCGGAATACCGGTTTCTTCCATCAGCAGGCGATCGAGGTTACGCAGCAATGCGCCACCGCCGGTCAGTACCATACCTCGCTCGGAGATGTCGGACGCCAGCTCTGGTGGACACTGTTCCAGTGCAACCATCACAGCGCTCACGATACCGGTCAATGGTTCCTGCAGGGCTTCCAGAATTTCGTTGGAATTCAGGGTGAAACCGCGTGGAACGCCTTCAGCCAGGTTACGACCGCGCACTTCGATTTCGTGCACTTCATCGCCCGGATAAGCAGAACCAATACCGTGTTTGATACGTTCTGCGGTGGCTTCACCAATCAGTGAACCGTAGTTACGACGCACATAATTAATGATGGCTTCGTCGAAACGGTCACCACCGATACGGACGGACGAGGAGTAAACCACGCCGTTCAGGGAAATAACGGCCACTTCGGTCGTCCCCCCCCCGATATCAACCACCATCGAGCCGGTTGCTTCGGAAACTGGCAGGCCTGCACCGATTGCAGCAGCCATTGGCTCTTCAATCAGGAAGACTTCACGTGCGCCTGCACCTTGGGCAGATTCACGGATTGCGCGACGCTCAACCTGGGTCGCACCGACCGGTACACAAACTAACACGCGCGGGCTTGGGCGCATGAAGCTGTTGCTGTGAACCTGTTTGATAAAGTGTTGCAGCATTTTTTCGGTCACGAAGAAGTCGGCGATAACGCCGTCTTTCATAGGACGAATAGCTGCGATGTTGCCTGGCGTACGTCCAAGCATCTGTTTTGCATCATGGCCCACGGCCGCAACGCTTTTAGGTGAACCAGCACGATCCTGACGAATAGCCACAACTGATGGCTCATTCAACACGATGCCTTGTCCTTTTACATAAATGAGGGTATTGGCAGTACCCAGGTCGATGGACAGGTCGTTGGAAAACATGCCGCGAAATTTCTTAAACATAACGAAAGGATAATCCTGCAAGCTGGGGGCGGAAAATAAAATCCGCCTACTTTACCAACCACGCGAAGCAGCGACAAGGCGCAAAAACGTTCTGCTTCCGTGAAAATTGTCAGCGACGTTCGCCACTTAACCTGGTGATTAAATACACTGCGGAGGAAACCTGAATCATTGACTCAGCTTAACTCACTCAGGCACCCGTCGAGTCGCGGACATCGCACATAAATTCTTACACTTTACCTGGCTTTAGTCAGCGCATACGGTAGAAATTACGCGCTGAAACAGGCTGCCCTAATGTGCAAATGGCAGGGCTGCGCCATTCTACGTTAAATTTTCCCGTTGGGATCAGATTAAACCCCGTGGTTGTGTGAATATTTTTTACCAACAGGGTCAACAATCTGCGGCGTGGCAAAAAAATCTCCCTGACCACCGTGAATTCCGTTTTCCAACAGGACGAGCCACTCGTCAATTGTGCGAACACCCGAGGCGTAGACCTTGGCCTGCGTGCCTTTACAGGCGCTCAGCAAACTTTGCACAAACAGCTGATTTTCAACCCGCTTATCGATATCGCGTACCAATCCGGGGTGAAGTTTTACCCTTTCAATCGGGAAAGACTTCAGATAAGACGTACTGACGACGGTCAGTCCAGCCTGAGAAACGGCCAGTCTGCACCCCAACCCCATTAACAATCGGAGTGCGGGACGAAGACGGTCGATATGTTGACAGAGATCGGCCTCTGCAAGTTCAATAAGAATTCGATTTCTCTGCTTTTTTTCGCGCTGGAGCAAAACATCACGCAGCCAGCGGACAAACGAGCGTTGCAATAATGAATCAACGGTCAGGTGAAATGCCAGCGTCTCGTCCGGCCATTGGGCCAGTAACGGAATAATCTGACTGACCATTCTTCTGTCGAAACTTTGCGCCATGCCAAACTGGGTAACCAACGGGATAAACTCGGCCGCCAGCAGCTCGCGGGTGCCGTCAAAGATGCGCCGCTGAACCTCACGGTGATCGAGCACGCCCGCCTTGTTCATGGCCGGTTTCTGATAAAGACGTGGGCCGCCGCGCGCCAGCGTCTCTTCGAGCAGCGTACGCCATCTCACGCTGCCCCGCCCCTGTTCCGGCACGCTGCTGTCGTAGACCGACCAACTGTTGCTGCCCTTGAACGCCGCGTGGCGAGTGGCCTGCTCGGCGTAGTCCATCACCTGGTCCAGATTCTGGCCGAAGCGATAGGCACTGATACCTATATAGAAGAGCGCATCGCGGTCAATAATAGATGAGGAAGGAATCACCCCGGCCGCGTTGACCAACTGAGCCGCCATCACCTCGGCGTCTTTCAGCGTACTGTGCGGCAGCAGAACCGCGAAATCGCTGTGGTAGTAGCGCGCCAGAAGCGCAGACGGATAGCGCATCACAAAGGTTGACAACAGATTCACCACCGACGACATCAGGTCTTTCACCGGCCCCTGCCCGTGGTTATCGCGCAGCGTATCGAAGTCCGGCAGGCGGATGAGCATAATAATGCCGTAGGCGCCGTCCTCTTCCAGCTCGGTGGTCAACTGGTTATCAAAGAACAGGCGGTTGCTGAGCCCGGTTTTTGCATCTTGCTGCGCATAGGCGCGAATCAGGGTATCAACCCGGCTGCGCTGTTCACGCGCTTCGCCGAGGTCGACCAACAGCTTGTCAATCGCCGCGCTTGTCTTCGCCGGCCATTCGTTCACGTCGCCCATCGGCAGATTGTCGCGCTGACCGCGCAGAATACGCGTCGCCCTATCCTCTAACCGCTCGAGGCCTCGGGTCTGCAAACGCAGCCAACGGAAGCTGGCGAGCGTGGCAACGATGATGAGCAAAATCGAGAAGCTAATATAGAGCGTGGTACGCAGTGAACGCGCATAGCTGCTCACCGGATCGAGGTAGACCACCTTGAGGCTGAGATCCGGATGCTGTACCAGTGGGATGCGCTGGGTGATAAAGTCGGGAAAATGGCTGGCCCAGGCGTTGCCGTAGTCAGGAGAGTTATCGTGGCGGTAAACGATTCCGTGCCCAGCAACAACCTCAAGGCTGCTAATATCTAACTGGTTCATCGCCAACGGCAGCCAAGTCTTCAACGAAGACGGCGGGTTTTCCAGCAGGCTTTGATCGACTGAGGTAGACAGCGCCCGCAGATGCTGCTCGGCGCTCTGTTTATTCAGATAGACAAAGCTGAAGGTCACGCCCACCAGCATCAAGAAGATGGTGAGCGCGACCAGCATAGAAATCATCGCATATAATCTGGTAGTAAATCGCATCCATGTGCCTTACTCAGTTTATGTGGTGTATCGTGGTTAAACAGATGTGGAATAAATCGGTTTAGCGAAAAGTCCTGATTCACGACAGGCGTATATAAATAGCATAGTAAGGTGTTATGCCGTCAATTCAGAATTCTTATGTATGAATATCACTACCTTTATAAAAGAACTATAACCTCCCAATGCCGTTCAAGACGAAGGGTCATTTCCCCCGGAGCATGTCATGAGCCATAAAAAAGTATTAACCGAAGCAGACGTCACGCCGGAAAGCATCTTCTACGATCGCCGCAAGGTGTTGCAGGCGCTGGGGCTTGGTGCCGCATCGCTGGCTTTCCCGGGTACCTCGCAGGCCGATCTGCTTTCTTGGTTCAAGGGCAACGATCGCCCGCAAGCGCCTGCCGGGAAACCGCTGGATTTCACCAAACCCGCGATGTATCAGGCCAATCTGCCGTTAACGCCGGAGGACAAGGTTTCTGGCTACAACAATTTTTACGAATTTGGCCTCGATAAGGCCGATCCTGCCGCCAACGCCGGGCAACTGCCGACGTCACCGTGGAAGGTCACCATTGACGGCGAGGTCGGTAAACCGATGACGCTGGATATGGACGACATCCTCAAGCGTTTCCCGCTGGAGCAGCGAATTTACCGCATGCGCTGCGTCGAGGCATGGTCGATGGTCGTGCCGTGGGTCGGTTTTCCGCTCAGCGCACTGCTGAAACTGGTCGAACCGACCAGCGATGCGCGCTACGTGGCGTTTACAACCTTATATGACCCTGAACATATGCCGGGGCAAAAAGACCGCTTTATCGGCGGCGGCCTGAACTATCCGTACGTTGAAGGACTGCGTCTCGACGAAGCGATGAATCCGCTGGCGCTGCTGTCAGTCGGGGTTTACGGCAAAACCATGCCGCCGCAGAACGGTGCGCCGATTCGCCTCACCATTCCGTGGAAATACGGCTTTAAAGGCATCAAGTCGATCGTGCACATTCGCCTGGTGAAGGAGCAGCCGCCGACCACCTGGAACCAGATTGCCGCCGACGAATACGGCTTCTATGCCAACGTGAACCCGCACGTGGACCATCCTCGCTGGTCGCAGGCGACAGAACGCTTTATCGGTTCCGGCGGCTTGCTTGACGTACAGCGCCAACCGACCCTGCTGTATAACGGCTATGAAAAAGAGGTCGGCCACCTGTATCACGGTTTAGACCTGCGGAAAAACTATTGATATGAAGATCCCTCGCCTTTCATTAAAGCAAATTACGTGGTTGAAGGTTTTAATCCATTTAGCGGCATTTTTGCCGCTTTTGTGGATTATCTTGTCTATCAATCAGGGATGGTTCAGCGCCGATCCGGCAAAAGACATCCAGCATTTTACCGGCAGAATGGCGCTAAAATTGCTGTTGGCGTCTTTGCTGGTGACTCCGCTTGCACGTTACGCCAAACAGCCGCTGCTGATTCGCGTTCGTCGCCTGCTCGGCCTGTGGTGCTTCGCCTGGGCAACGATTCATCTGCTCAGTTACTCGTTTTTGGAGTTGGGGATCCACAATTTGGGGCTGCTCGGCAGCGAGCTGATTTCGCGTCCCTATCTCACGCTGGGGATTATTAGCTGGATAATTTTGCTGTTTCTGGCGGCAACGTCTACGCTTTGGTCACAGCGTAAGCTCGGGAAAAAATGGCAGATTTTGCATAACGGTATCTATCTGGTGCTGATTTTGGCCCCGATTCACTATTTATGGTCGGTAAAGACATTTTCGCCACAACCGTTCATTTACGCGCTATTTGCAGCGATCTTGCTGCTTCTACGCTACAAGAAGTTTCGGCAGTGGTTGCGCTGAGCCCCCACAAATCGCCCCTTTCGCCCGGTTTCGCCCTCCTTTCTGTAACCCTCAGTTTCAAACTGAGGGTTGATCATCTTCGCTGATAAGACCAGTATTTAGCTGCGAATTGCCACGATATGATTATAATGCGCACTTTCCTAAGAAAAGTCTGGGTTGATTTGTGATGAAATAGGTGACAAATTGAGTTCGGCAAGGTATTTTCTTCGACCTCGTACTAATCGCAGGAGATAGGCTCACAATGGCGCATAAGTTTGACATTTTGCTACTCAACGGTCCCAACCTCAATTTGCTGGGAACGCGTGAGCCTGAAACCTATGGAAGTACCACGCTTGACGATATCGTTAAAGGTTTGGAACAGCAGGCTGTCGCATCAGACGTTGCGTTAAGCCATCTGCAGTCTAACGCAGAGCACCTCCTGATTGAGAGAATCCATCAGGCACGGGGAAACACCGATTTTATTTTGATCAATCCCGCAGCCTTTACCCATACCAGCGTGGCGCTTCGTGACGCACTGTTGGCGGTGCAAATCCCGTTTATCGAGATTCACCTGTCTAACGTTCATGCCCGCGAAGCATTCAGACACCATTCATATCTTTCAGATATCGCGGTGGGCGTTATCTGCGGACTTGGCGCAGATGGCTACCATTTTGCTTTACAGGCAGCGGTTAACCGCTTGTCAAAATCCAATTAATTACTTGCATAAGAGTACGGAATCACACCCATGGATATTCGTAAAATCAAAAAACTGATCGAACTGGTTGAAGAATCAGGCATTTCTGAACTGGAAATCTCTGAAGGCGAAGAATCAGTACGCATCAGCCGCGCAGCACCTGCACAAGCTTACCCAATGATGCAACAGGCTTACGCTATGCCTGCTCCACAGCAGCCAGCACTGGCTACCGCTGTTGCCGCTGCGGCACCGGCTGAAGCCGCTGCACCTGCTGCAATCAGTGGCCACATCGTTCGTTCTCCAATGGTAGGTACCTTCTACCGTACCCCAAGCCCAGACGCTAAAGCGTTTGTGGAAGTTGGCCAGAAGGTTAACGCAGGCGACACCCTGTGCATCGTTGAAGCAATGAAAATGATGAACCAAATCGAAGCTGACAAATCTGGCGTGGTTAAAGCCATCCTGGTAGAAAGCGGCCAACCGGTTGAGTTCGACGAGCCGCTGGTCGTCATCGAATAACGAGGCGCACCATGGATAAAATTGTAATCGCTAACCGCGGCGAGATTGCTCTGCGTATTTTGCGTGCCTGTAAAGAACTGGGTATCAAAACCGTTGCCGTGCACTCGACCGCCGACCGCGACCTGAAACACGTGCTGCTGGCAGACGAAACCGTCTGTATCGGTCCTGCACCTTCGGTCAAAAGCTACCTGAATATTCCGGCGATCATCTCTGCTGCTGAAATTACTGGCGCAGTGGCTATCCACCCGGGATACGGCTTCCTGTCCGAAAACGCTGACTTCGCTGAGCAAGTTGAGCGTTCCGGCTTTATCTTCATCGGCCCGAGAGCCGAAACTATTCGCCTGATGGGTGACAAAGTTTCTGCAATCAACGCGATGAAAAAAGCAGGCGTACCTTGCGTACCTGGCTCCGACGGTCCGTTGACCGATGACATGGATAAGAACCGCGCTTTCGGTAAGCGCATCGGTTATCCGGTTATCATCAAAGCGTCCGGCGGCGGCGGCGGTCGCGGTATGCGCGTTGTTCGCGCAGAAAAAGACCTGGAACAGTCCATCAACATGACGCGTGCTGAAGCCAAAGCGGCTTTCAACAACGACATGGTTTACATGGAAAAATACCTGGAAAACCCACGCCATATCGAAATTCAGGTATTGGCTGACGGTCAGGGCAACGCCATCTATCTGGCTGAACGTGACTGCTCAATGCAGCGTCGTCACCAGAAAGTCGTTGAAGAAGCGCCAGCACCAGGCATCACTGCCGAAATGCGTCGCTACATCGGCGAACGTTGTTCTAAAGCCTGCGTAGACATCGGCTATCGCGGCGCGGGTACTTTCGAGTTCCTGTATGAAAACGGCGAGTTCTATTTCATCGAAATGAACACCCGTATTCAGGTTGAGCATCCGGTTACCGAGATGATTACCGGCGTTGACTTGATCAAAGAGCAGCTGCGCATCGCCGCTGGCCAACCTTTGTCAATCAAGCAGGACGAAGTGCGTATTCAGGGGCACGCGGTTGAATGTCGTATCAACGCCGAAGACCCGAATACCTTCCTGCCGAGCCCGGGCAAAATCACCCGCTTCCATGCGCCTGGTGGTTTCGGGGTTCGCTGGGAGTCTCATATCTACGCGGGCTACACTGTGCCTCCGTACTATGACTCCATGATCGGTAAGCTTATCACTTACGGTGAAAATCGCGATGTGGCGATTGCCCGTATGAAAAATGCTCTGGCTGAGCTGATTATCGATGGCATCAAAACCAACGTTGATCTGCAACTGCGCATCATGAACGACGAGAACTTCCAGAACGGTGGCACCAACATCCACTACCTGGAGAAGAAACTCGGACTTCAGGACTAATAAGTCCTTGTAATGCAAGAGCTTACAATAAGGCCGGATATTCCGGCCTTTTTTCGTTTTTGAGGATTGCGCGTGGATAAACGCTTTTTACAGGCTAACCGCGAGGCACGCTGGGCTTTTGGCCTGACGATAGCCTACATGCTGGCCTGGGCGCTGGCCGCCTATCTGCCGAACGATGCCCAGGGGATAACCGGCCTTCCCCACTGGTTTGAAATGTCCTGCCTGCTGATCCCGCTTATCTTTGTGCTGCTGAGCTGGCTGATGGTGCGCGTCATCTATCGTGATATCCCGCTGGAGGACCCGCATGCAGACTGAAGTCCTGCTCCCGCTTATCGCCTATCTGCTGGTGGTGTTTGGCCTGTCGGTTTTTGCCTACACCCGCCGTCAGCAGGGCAGCTTTTTGACCGAGTATTTCCTTGGTAACCGTTCGATGGGCGGCTTTGTACTGGCCATGACCCTTACTGCGACCTACATCAGCGCCAGCTCGTTTATCGGCGGGCCGGGTGCAGCCTATAAATACGGGTTGGGCTGGGTGCTGCTGGCGATGATTCAACTGCCTGCGATGTGGCTGTCGCTTGGCGTATTGGGCAAGAAATTTGCGATTCTGGCGCGCCGTTACAATGCGGTCACTCTTAACGACATGCTTTACGCTCGCTATCAGAGCCGCCTGCTGGTGTGGTTTGCCAGCCTGAGTCTGCTGGTCGCCTTTTTGGGGGCGATGACCGTGCAGTTTGTGGGCGGCGCGCGCCTGCTCGAGACGGTTGCAGGCATTCCCTACGACAGCGGCCTGCTGATTTTTGGCGTCACTATCGCGCTCTACACCTCGTTTGGAGGATTTCGTGCCAGCGTTTTAAACGATGCAATGCAGGGGCTGGTCATGCTACTGGGCACCGTCCTGCTGCTGGTCGCGGTGATTCATGCGGCGGGCGGCTTGCACGGCGCCGTGGACAAGCTGCGGCACATCGATCCCAACCTGGTGTCGGTGCACGGCGCAGACAATGTCCTTTCGCTGCCGTTTATGACCTCGTTCTGGATTTTGGTCTGCTTCGGAGTCATTGGTCTGCCGCACACGGCGGTACGCTGCATTTCTTATCGCGACAGCAAGGCGGTGCATCGGGGTATCGTGCTTGGCACGCTGGTAGTGGCCATCCTGATGTTCGGCATGCATCTTTCCGGCGCGTTGGGTCGGGCTATCCTGCCCGATCTCAAGGTGCCGGATCAGGTCATCCCCACGCTGATGATCACCGTGCTGCCGCCGTTTGCCGCCGGAATCTTCCTGGCTGCGCCAATGGCCGCCATTATGTCGACGATAAACGCGCAGCTGCTACAGTCTTCGGCTACCATCGTTAAAGATCTCTATCTCGGCGTGCGTCCTGCCCAATTGCGCAACGAACGTATGCTGAAACGCTTTTCGAGTCTGGCGACGCTGGTGATTGGGCTGCTGGTGGTACTGACCGCCTGGCATCCTCCGCAGATGATAATCTGGCTCAACCTACTGGCCTTCGGCGGCCTTGAGGCCGTGTTCCTGTGGCCACTGGTGCTCGGACTCTACTGGGAGCGCGCTAACGCAACGGGCGCACTGTGTTCGATGATCGTCGGCGCAGTTTGTTATACCCTATTGGCCACTATCGATCTGCATATTGCAGGTTTGCACCCGATTGTTCCGTCACTGCTGCTCAGCCTGCTGGCTTTTTGCATCGGCAACAAAATGGGTGAGCAACGCCGCGAAAACGCACTGACGTCTTCCTGAGACGCCAGACAAAACACCTTGTTAGAAGAGAATGGTTATGCCTTGGATCCAACTGAAAATTAACACTAACGCTCAGGATGCTGAAACGCTGAGCGATGCGCTGATCGAGAGCGGCGCGGTCTCTGTGACCTTCCAGGATACCCATGATAATCCGGTATTTGAGCCGCAGCCGGGCGAGACTCTGCTGTGGGGCGATACCGACGCGATTGGCCTGTATGACGCCGAAACCGACATGGAGACGGTGGTCGCTATTCTGGAAAACGAGCCGCTGCTGGGTCAGGGTTTTGCCCATAAAATCGAGCAGCTCGAAGACAAGGACTGGGAGCGCGAGTGGATGGATAACTTCCACCCGATGCGATTCGGCCAACGTCTGTGGATCTGCCCGAGCTGGCGCGACGTGCCGGACCCAACGGCGGTTAACGTGATGCTCGACCCGGGTCTGGCGTTCGGCACCGGCACGCATCCCACGACGGCAATGTGTCTGGAATGGCTCGACGGCCTGGACCTCGAAGGTAAAACGGTTATCGACTTCGGCTGTGGCTCTGGCATCCTGGCCATCGCTGCGCTGAAACTGGGCGCGGCTAAAGCTATCGGTATCGACATCGACCCACAGGCAATTCTGGCAAGCCGCGATAATGCGCAGCGTAACGGGGTCTCAGAGCGTCTGTCGCTCTACCTGCCTAAGGACCAGCCTGATAACCTTTCTGCCGACGTGGTGGTTGCCAACATCCTTGCTGGCCCTTTGCGCGAGCTCGCGCCGCTCATCAGCGTGCTGCCGGTTACAGGCGGTCATCTCGGTCTGTCCGGCGTGTTGGCGAGCCAGGCGGCGGGCGTGGCGGAGGCCTATCAGGATCTGTTCTTGCTTGACCCGGTTGCCGAGAAAGAAGAATGGTGCCGCATTACCGGTGTCAAAAAAGGCTAATCCCCAGCGGTCTCTTAAGGGGGATTCGTTCCCCCTATGACCTCTTGCCTGATTATTTCCCAGCACCGTTCTTTTTTTGAGCCACAGTTTGTTATCAAATTTTACTTAAATTTGTTCATTTTTTAACAAAACTGACGGTTGCATCACGGAAATGGTGCGGTTATTGCTACTTAAAACCGCAATTTTCGCCTTAGAATCGCCTGTTATTCGCCTGATAACTAGCGATAAGTAAGTAAATTATACAAGCGCACAATTTGAGCATTTGCAATTAACCTTCTGTTTTAAATAAAAAAAATTAATTTTAGCGATGTAATCTTATCGTAAAGGCCGTTTTTCTTGAGCAATTGCTCAAAGTTTGGCCTTTCATATCCTGCAAAAAATGCGTAATATACGCGCCCTTGCGGACTTCAGTATGGTCTTTCCTAGCATGCGCATTGGACACCACCAGCTTACAAATTGCCTGATTGCCGCCCCGATGGCCGGTATAACAGACCGACCGTTTCGAGCCTTATGTCATTCAATGGGGGCTGGAATGGCAGTATCCGAAATGCTCTCCTCTAATCCAGAGGTGTGGCGCACGGATAAGTCGCGTTTGCGTATGGTACATAGTGATGAATCAGGGATACGCGCCGTGCAGATTGCCGGCTGTGACCCTGAAGATATGGCCGCCGCCGCACGTATTAACGTGGAGGCAGGTGCTCAGATCATTGACATTAATATGGGTTGCCCAGCCAAGAAAGTGAACCGCAAACTGGCAGGCTCTGCGTTGCTTCAGTACCCGGATCTGGTCGAACAGATTTTGCGGTCAGTGGTTAATGCAGTTGATGTGCCAGTCACGTTGAAAATTCGTACTGGTTGGGCTCCGGAACACCGTAATTGTGTACAAATTGCCCAATTGGCTGAAGACTGTGGTATTCAGGCCCTGACGATTCATGGCCGAACCCGTGCCTGCCTCTTCAATGGAGAAGCAGAGTACAACAGTATTCGGACAGTTAAGCAGAGTGTCTCTATTCCGATTATCGCGAATGGCGACATAACTGACCCGCATAAAGCCAGAGCGGTGCTCGACTACACTGGAGCTGATGCTCTGATGATAGGCCGTGCCGCTCAGGGGAGACCCTGGATCTTCCGGGAAATCCAGCATTATCTGGACACAGGGGAGCTGTTACCGCCGCCAACACTTGGGGAAGTACAGCGCTTGATGATAGGGCACGTACGGGAACTGCACGACTTTTATGGTCAAGGCAAGGGATTCCGTATCGCTCGTAAGCACGTCTCCTGGTATTTACAGGAACATGCCCCGAATGACCAGTTTCGGCGCTCCTTCAACGCCATAGAGGATGCCAGCGAACAGCTGGAGGCGTTGGAAGCATATTTCGAAAATCTTGCGTAACAAAAAAGAGCTGACAGAACTATGTTCGAACAACGCG